>Ga0182006_1000012_pt1 | contig 394239 bp, 396 predicted proteins | sample Sormic07211104_1_FD_123022 | JGI IMG/M metagenome (GOLD analysis project Ga0182006, IMG submission 123022) | Rhizosphere microbial communities from Sorghum bicolor, Mead, Nebraska, USA - 072115-104_1 MetaG | ecosystem: Host-associated > Plants > Roots > Rhizosphere | place: USA: Nebraska...
AAACTCCTGCAATCATAATACCTATGTCCTGAACATAATCATATACAAGTTCTTGGAAAGTATCAAAATAGGGAAGGTTTTTTTGTAATAATAAAAACTCTTCTAAATAATTATCATGTAGTTCAAGAGCTTTCTCATAAGCCTGTGTTAGGGATATTTTTTTTTCTTGTTGCAGTACCTTTACTAGATTCATAGTATCTCCTTCACGGCTGAGTTCTTTTGGTAACGAAATAATGTCGTTGTGTATGCCAATCATTAAAGAAGAAAGAGCATATATACGTTTAATAAAAGGATGATCGAAAACATCATCAGGTAGATTACGATATTCTTTTTGAAGAGCGACATAATAGCAATAGGGTTTAACGCCGCTTGTTTCCTCTCGGATCAGCAGATACATAGATAATGGAGGTATCGTATTTGTTCGGTAGTATACTTTTTCTTCTGCATAGCCCACAAATACATCTTTCATTGATCTTGTAAACTTTTCGTATATACGTTCTGGAATTTCACATTTAATAGCATCTTGTCTTAAGACCCAAAATAAATGAAATATGCCATTTTCAGCAGGTTCTATTGGATTTTCACCAGTCACCAAAGCCATTATACGATTAGTTATTCTATACATTTCATCACGGGAACAGCGGTCAAAGTAATCATCCATCATTGCTCCATTAGCTGTGTAATTGGCTAAGGGACGTAGTTCAGCAATTGTTTTTAGGAAAGGACAGCCTCGTGATGCAATATCAGCTAGTTGATGTTTTTTGTGCTTTTCACGTGCTTCTTTACTGTGGATGATATATTCTGTATCAATCCAAGTATAATATTCTTCTCGCTGTTGCTGAAAATCAGGATGAATAAAATCAGGGAAAGGATAATGGGGTTTTGGCAGCTGTTTTAAGCTCATGTAAAATTCTTCATTTAAAACTGTTTGCTTCATATATTGTTTTTATGGTTAATGTCTGTATTAAAGGTATAAATAATTATCAATTCAAATTAACTGTTATATGGATATGTTTGCCAATGCTGAGCTATTTTGAGAAAGTAACGTATTTTGTTGAGATTGTTTATAGATTGGTTACTTGCAGTTTCTAAAAGTCGAAATGTCCATTATTTGGTATACAGAGGACATCGTTTCAAAACGTATTCTAATGGAGCAATGTAAGAGCCATCCGTGGTTGGCCAAAATGCTTTATGGCTATTGTTGTAGATGCTTACATTGTTGTCCATGTAAATCTGGAGCGTAACGGTGACATCATACTGCTGTGCACTGTCACTGGTCGATGAGCCGATACCCGTTTCTTTGATCTTGCCTCCATCATCCTTGATAGTAGCACTACTTCTGCCAATGGTCGAACTGGTCATGTATCCCTTTGCCTGGCTTATAGTACCCTCAATAATATACTCCGTACCTAAAATATCAGCGAGGTTCTTCATACTAAAACCGATCATTTTTTCACGGGTCACCCCTGCTTGTATTAAGGCCGCATTAGTTGTTCGCGGATCAATAATCTTATATCCCGAGGAATGCTGAGATAGAAAAGCATAGGTGTCTTGCTGTGCCTTGATACCTATTTCTTCTGCGCCTTGTTGATTGTCCATCAGGAAGGTAAAGGGAAGGATGGCGATCCGGTTATGGTGCTCGCTTGGGCTGGCTACCATCGATACGGGCTCTTTCTGACGTATCTGTACCGTACTGTTTCCAGCAAAGTCTTCAACGCGTCCGCTTGAATGGACGATTTTGCTGACATCAATCTTTTTAATCACATACTCTGCAGTTTCTCCAGCGTAAACAAATGTAATGTCGTTATCAGTGACGCGCAGTATTTTGCCTTTGAGTATTTCTCCGTTGGTTTTTTGGAGCATATCCTCTTTACCGGTCTGGATTCCCTGAGCAAAAGCTCCAGTTGAGAGGAACGCACAAAAAATAAGAATGTAAATTTTCATAATAGTATAGTTTAATCAAAAATAACAATTATAATTTTTTCAGTTTGTCTTTTGAGCTTTATTTTTTAACATGCTGTTTAGAAGATTAAATAACCATTGTCGACTTTTTAGAATGTTGAAGGTATATCAGGAAAAGTCCAACAATCTTTACAGTGCTTGCGACTGATTATTCTATAATAAGATCTGGGATAGTTTCAGAAACTGAATTAAAAAATTTCGTTAATGTTGCATCTCCTGTTCCCAAAATACGAGTAACCATCATGACTTTTATTATGTTGGTACGTGGTACCTTAATTTCTTCTTTTTTGGAAAATGAAGGATTTTTTTGTATTCCGCGGAGGGCAAACAAAGAAAAACTAATTGTCCAAAATAAAAATCGACGTATTCCGGCTTCCGATGCTGGAATTAATAATGTATATTTTAGAGCCTCTTGTAAATTTTTATAAGCAATATTTACCATTTCAGTTTGCGATTTTCTATAATTTTCGTTGTAGTTTTCAGGTTTAAGATGATATAGCTCATTTCCGTACAGGCTGCGGGGTAACCAACAGATCCCATCTTTACGATCTTCCCAATGATCATAAAGAATATTGGAAATCTGTAATCCTCTTCCAAATGATATTGCAAGTTTTTGCATTTCATTACTATTCTGTGCTATTTTATTAGAATAATCCGAGAAAAGGTCTGTGAGCAATTCTCCGACAACACCAGCAGCATGGTAACAATAGTTATTTACATCGTCTAGTGTCTCAAGACCGCCTTCACTTCGCCGTTCTAAAAAGTTCTGCATTCCTTCCCACATAATTTTTACACATCGATGGATTGCCTCTCTTTGCCTTGTATTGAATGTTTGTATTATTTTTAGCACTAGCGGTAAATTATAGAGAAGGTCACGTTCAGCTTTATTTGTTTGATTTGATAGCTTTGGTGTAACTTCTAATGCGAACTCTTTTGCGCTTTCAATATCATTGTGTAAAATCCATATGAACCTTTTTCCATAATAAAATTTTTGCTCCATAGTCAATGCATTATCGTCTTCAATTGTATCTAATATGCGTGCTAAGAGATAAGCATTCATTACAACACGTCGTAATGGAGAAGGAAGTTGTGGTATTGTAATGGAAAAGGTACGTGAAACGCGAGGAAAAATAGTTTTTAAATAAGTTTCAGCTTGTTCCACTGACAAATCATAGTGAGATTTTGATAGTGTATGTTTTTTCATAAGTTAGTAGTAATTGTTTAGAAAGTTAAGAGTTAAAATTATAAAATAGAGTTTTTTAATAGAAATTGTGTGGCAGTTGTTTTTGGTTTATCGTCAATATGCAGAGATTTTTTATTAAGCATTTCGCGCGAATGGCATGATTGCATTATATCCTTTTTAGATACATTCTTTAGTAGAATTAAAGAACTCAATATCTTTAGGCTTAGGTTCTCATGCTGTACTTTAATTCACACAGTTAATTTTAGTGTCGTGCTACAAAATAATAGAAGTTTTGCGGAAACGGGCATCTTTTTAAAGATTTATTGTTTGTCTAGTCCTAATATAGCGTTACGCATAAAAAGCTATGTTATGGGAATAATTTAATATAAGTCACAGTTAATGCTTTAAACTGGTTTTAAAACACTGTATTAATAGCAATTACTATCTTTTTAAAGCAATCATTTTAATGCTTTTTGTTGCCTCAATATTTCTTGGAGACTTAATTTATTTTCTCGAAAAAAAAGAAATGAAATTCGGAAATTCTAACAATATCCGAAAAGTTCACCGTATAAATATGATTTTCATTGTTGACTTTTGTATGATAATATTTAAATAATTATACAATGTCAAAACACGATGTTAAAGGAAAAGTAGTTTTAATTGCCGGGGGTGGTAAAAACTTAGGTGGATTACTAAGCAAAGATTTTGCAGCAAAAGGAGCAAAATTAGCAATACATTACAACAGCGAAAGTTCTAAAGCTGAAAGTGAAAAAACTTTGGCTGAGGTTCAAGCTCTAGGTGCTGAAGCATTTTTATTTCAGGGTGATTTAACCAAAGTAGAAAATGTCACAAAATTTTTTGATGAAGCCATTGCCAGATTTGGAGGCATTGACGTTGCCATCAATACAGTTGGAATGGTATTGAAAAAACCATTTACAGAAACTACTGAAGAGGAATATGATTTAATGTTTGGTATCAACTCAAAATCAGCTTATTTCTTTTTACAGGAAGCGGGAAAAAAAGTAAATGATCATGGTAAGATCTGTACTATCGTGACATCGCTACTGGCGGCATATACCGGACTGTATTCAACTTACGCAGGTGCAAAGGCACCTGTAGAGCATTTTACAAGAGCTGCATCTAAAGAATTTGGAGCAAGAGGGATTTCGGTAACAGCTGTTGCGCCGGGACCAATGGACACTCCTTTCTTTTATGGACAGGAAACCGAAGATGCCGTGGCGTATCATAAGTCAGCTTCAGCATTGGGAGGATTGACTGATATCAAAGATATCGCTCCGCTGGTGGAGTTTTTAGTTACAGATGGATGGTGGATCACGGGGCAGACCATTTTTGCAAATGGTGGATATACCACTAGATAATGTTATAAATTCAGCAATTGGGTGCTGATGCACCCATTTTTCCATTTAAAATATAATAAATGAATAATGTAATCAGAAAACACGGACAACATAGTTATCCGAAGAAAAAAATTTTGTGTCTTGTTTCCAATACTGCTCATCTTCATGGCATAGAGGTAGGCTTTTTCGCTGAAGAAATGACAAGACCCTTTTATGATTTTATCATTGCAGGTTATGATGTGGATGTTGCCTCACCCAATGGAGGGGCGGTTAAATTTGATGGACACAGTAATCCTGAAAACCCGGAGGGAGCCTATCCCAACGATCTGATAAGTATTGGTTTTGTGCACCACAATGAATTTGGAAGGTGGATGCAAAATACCAAAGCAATCTCCGAAATTAATGTAAATGACTATGATGCTGTTTGTGTAGCAGGCGGTGGAGCTCCTTTGATAACCTTCAAAGATGATGCAAAATTGCATAAGCTTATTGCAGATTTTTATGAAGCTGGTAAAATTACCTGCCTGATCTGTCATGGAACCTCATTGTTGTTATGGACGCGTTTAAGTGACGGCACTCTATTGGCTGATGGGAAAACCTGGACAGGCTTCGCTGACAGCGAAGAAGAAATGATCAACCAGATGTTCGGGATGACGGTGAATGAGTACACTATTGAAACTGAGGCCCGCAAAAATTCAAATACTACCTTTGAAGTAGCGGGAGCATTGGAGCCTTTTGCTGTACGGGATGGCAGACTGATCACTGCCCAACAACAGCACAGCAGCTACTTGGCGTCGCAACTGGTCATCGAAGCTTTGTCTGAATAACTTAGCTCACTCTGGTTATAATGACTAATAATTAAGAATCTGAATGCTTAACAAGCTTTGTTATAGTTGTCCGGATTTTACTTATTATCATCATGTAAATCGAAAATGGAGAGTATAAAAGGGAAGGTTATTATTGTTACAGGGGGCATCAAAGGGGATCGGGGCTGTTATTGCAAAAACACTTGCCTTAGCAGGTGGCAAATTAGTTATAAATTATGCACATTCGGAAGCTGATGCCGATCATCTGGTGTTGGATATCAGGAATAGAAGAGGGAATGCCATTGCCATAAAGGCAGATGTGAGCAGCGGATATTGAATGTTATCTCTTTCTTGGTATCCGATGCAGCAAAGTGGGTAACTGCCCAGAACATCGTAGTTAATGGTGGCTTTGCATAAAAATCTTAGACCTAGATTGTTCTCTCAAGGGACGGATCAATCGAAAGATTAAAAAACACAAAATATGATACTAAAAATTATAAACTCAGTACTGATCCTTATAGCCGTATTTATGGGAATTAAACAAGGATATGCCATGCTTTCCGGAAAACCTGAAATGATGGAAATGTTTGGTAAATGGGGATTGAACAGGACTACGCTAGCGATAAACGGGGCTATTACTATGATTGCAGCTCTATTGATCTTATTTCCCAAAACCTTTGTCTGGGGAAACTTTTTAATGGCCACAGGAATTCTACTCATCATCTGTTTGCATCTTCTGGATAAGGATCTGAAAGGAGTTCTTATTGAGCTTCCGTTTTTACTACTGAACCTGCTCATTATTTACCTGCAATACCCTTTAAAAAGCACATAATGAAAAGCATAATAATTACTGCTGCAGTATGTCTGCTCTGCTTTGAAGCCTGCGGACAGCAGAATTCTCCAAAAAATAACAAGACCAATACAACACAACAAAAAAATTATAAAATGGATATCAGCAGATTAACAAACAATATCGTAAAAGAAGCTTTTGAGGCATGGCAGAAAGGTGACAGTCAGAGTTTCTTATCTTACTTCACAACAGACGCAAAACTATTTGATGACGGAAGTCCGAGAGATTTTCAAAAATTTGTAAAAGATGCATGTGGACACGAGCGCTTTACAAGCATTGATACAGTAGAAAATGAAGGAAAAGAGATCTATGGAAACTTTCATACGGAAAGCTGGGGAGATTTTAGAACCTATTTTAAATTTCATTTCGATGCAGATGGTAAAATTTGCCGTCTTGATATAGGCCAAGCCAATTAAAACTAAAACCTAAAATGATGAACAAATATCAGTCAATTTTTGATATACAGAAAGAATTTTTCTATACAGATGCCTCAAAAACCTATGAGTGGCGGATAGACCAGCTCAACCGACTGGAAAAAATGCTTACCGAAAATCAGGAAGTATTTTGCCAGGCATTAAAGACCGATTTTAATAAACCGCCCTTTGAACAGCTTTTTGAGATTACTGTACCGCTGGGCAATATAAAATACTATAAAGAAAATCTTCAGCAATTAATGGCTCCGCAGCAGGTTTCCATACCTGAAGGACTTGAGAAAACAGGGAATAAAGGAATCATTTATAAAGAACCCTTTGGAGTAACATTGGTCATAGGACCATTTAACGCGCCAATTTTACTGCTGTTAGATCCTGCAATCGCGGCACTGGCAGCCGGAAATCCTGTGATCCTTAAACCTGCCAATACAACGCCAGCCGTGGCCAAGCTTTTTGCAGAACTTATTCCCAAGTACTTTGAACCGGAAGCCGTTAATATAGTAACCGGGGGACGTGAAGAAATCACCGAACTGTTAAAACTTCCCTTTGATTTTATTTTTTTCACCGGAAGCTCAGCAGTGGGAAAAGTAATCATGAGAGCCGCCGCAGAAAATCTTACACCAGTAATTTTGGAACTGGGAGGCCAGAATCCTACTGTTGTGGATGAAACTGCGAATCTGGATATTGCCGTAGACCGAATTTCATGGGGACACAATGCCATTTCAGGACAATGGTGTATTGCTCCGGGGTATGTATATGTGCATGAAAGTATTGCAGATGTTTTTATAGACAAACTGAAAAAATCAACCATAAAAATGTATGGTGAAGATCCGCAGCAAAGTCCTGATTTAGCGAGAATGATCAGTGAGCACGATGCGGAAAGGGTAGCTTCTTATATTATCCCTGAAAAAGTAGTTTTAGGAGGAAGATATGATATCAAGGACAGGTATGTGGAACCAACGATCCTGTACCCGAGCACATGGGAAGATCCCGCTTTGCAACAGGAGATTTTTGGTCCGGTTCTACCTGTAATGGTCTACTCCGATTTTAAAGAAATAGTAAATATTATTAAAAGAAAACCTAAATCACTGGCCGCCTATATTTTTAGTAAAAACCAGGAAAACATTGATTATTTCCTGAACTCTGTTTCATTTGGAGGAGGGTGTATCAATCAGACCAACCTGCATTGCTGGATAGACAGCCTTCCGTTTGGAGGAGTAGGTTATTCCGGGATGGGAAAATATTATGGAAAAGCGGGATTTGATGCATTAAGCAATACCAAAGCCATGTTAATCGGGAATCCGGATCTTGAATTAGATGTTTTTCCACCGTATGCTGATAAAGATATTGCTAAAAACCTGAGTGTTTTTGGGTAATCATAGCTAAATTTCTATTGTTGATTAAAGACGAGTCGATAAATGATCATTCACAAATTAGGGGAAAGGAAATATGAGACCCTTTTATTGGCCCTGCTGCAGCATTTATTTGTAGGAATATTTCTTACAGATATGGATTTTTATACCCATGTTATATGGCCGGTCAATATGCTGATGCTAGGTCTGGGATCTATCTTCCTGTTTACAGGAATACACAGCTGGAGGCATTGGTTCAGAAATCTGCACTTTATTGTTATTTTATTGTTACCCGTTGGTATTCCGTTTTTTAAAGATGTTTTATGGTATTTCGCATTTTTAAATATCAACTATGTGGTTTTTTTCTGCTTTCTTTTAGTTGAAGTGCTCAGGTTCCTGATAAAACCGGGATATATCAATACAGATATTATTTCTGCTTCCATATGCGGATATATGCTGTTGATAGAAATCTCGGTTTTTTCACTGCAGTTTTTCCAGTACTGTGATGCAGCCTCTTTTAAAGGCGTTAATATATCATCACCTGCTCTTACCTTTATGGATCTGGTATACTTCTGTTCCATTACTTTTACAAGTATTGGCTTTGGAGATATCACTCCCAATACCCATGTTACAAAACTGATTACGGCTTTCGTAGGGATTGCCGGCCAGTTTTACACCGTTGTATTGGTCGGTATCCTGATCAGTAAATTTTCATCAAAAACTAATAAGAAAAATGAATTTCATTGATAAAAATGTTTCAGTTGAGCAAGCAATCATTCTTCTTGCCAAGAATGGAATTCAGGTAAATGAGAAGGAAGCTAATTATATTGGAATTACTATAGTTAGTATCAAAAAATTATGATAAGCCAAAAGAGAAAAAAATACTAGAACCTTAATGGATTTCAAACTACGCTTCAATACCGATGAAATCTCTGATAGAGCACTTTTAGACTGTCTGTTTCAGATGGACTAGGGATTTCACATCAAAAATTCAACCATAAAATATCAGGCTGTAAAAGTTTGATATAGAGGCTTTTATGTGTAAAAAAAGAGAGACAACTATCAAATAGTTGTCTCCTTCAGTGACCTCGACAGGATTCAAACCTGTAACCTTCTGAGCCGTAATCAGATGCGCTATTCAGTTGCGCCACGAGGCCGTTGTTTTCTTAATGTTTTAAGGTTTGCAAATATAGCACTTTTTTCTTTTCTTTGAAAGATGAAACAGAGAATTTTACTTTTATTTGCAGTTGTAGCGCTAATCTCCTGTAAAAGAGAACAAAAAATTTCGTCTTCGGACTGGACCAATATATCCGGCCGCACCCAATTTAAAGAACATGACGGTATCCTGGAACTCAAATCAGGAAATTTTACTTATAATTTTAAAACCAATCAGACTCCATTTAAGAAAATTATCCTTTTAAACGCGAGCATGGCGGGATATGTTTCTGAACTGGGAGCCGAAAATCTGATTGTCGGAGTTTCCAGTCCGGAATATATTTATTCAGAAAAAATCCAGAGCCTTTTAAAAGCAGGAAAGATACAGAATGTAGGAAGCGAGCAGAAATATGATGTAGAAAAGATTATTTCCATGAAACCGGATGCTGTTTTCACCAATTATATTGCAAGTTTTGACAATACCTATCAGCTCCTGAAAAATAACGGAATTCAGGTGGTCTTTCTGGATGAGTATATGGAACAGCTTCCGTTAGAAAAAACAGCATATATCAAAATTTTCGGGGAATTATTCGGAAAAGAGAAAGAGGCTGAAGATAAATATAAGGAAATTGAAAAAAATTATAACGACCTGAAGCAGCTGGCACTGAAAGGCAAAGAAAAACCTGTGGTGCTGGCCAATGAAATGTATGGAGATGTATGGTATCTTCCGGGAGGAAAAACGTCTCTGGCCAACTATATTACAGATGCCAATGCTTCCTACATCATGAAAGATAATAAAGAAGAAAAGGCTCTGACGATGAGCTTTGAAGAAGTATATGCCAAATCACACCAGGTACAGTATTGGGTGAATGCAGGAAATCACACTTCAAAAAAAGAAATGCTGGCCGGCAATCCTTTCTACGGAAAGCTGGAGGTATTCAACGAAGGAAAGATCTATACCGTTGCCGGAAAAGAAAAACTGAAAGCCAATGACTTTTTTGAAAGCGGTGCTGTACGTGCCGATCTTATTCTGAAAGATTACATCAGGATCTTTCATCCCGAACTTCTTCCGGAATATCAGTTAACCTATATGAAAGCGCTTCAATAACTCGGGCGAATTGCTTATTTTTGCAGTTCTTTTTAGACAAAATTATGTGGAAAAAAGTTAAACAGGCTGTCTTTATTATTCTTGTCCTGAATGTAGTTTTTATTATTTGGGGCAGATTCTTTAATCCGCCGGTTACCATTACGCAGATTGGAGGTCTTTTCGAATTTGGAAAGCTGCACAGGGATTATATTTCCTATGATGAAATGGGAAATAATGTTAAAAAAGCCGTTATTGCTTCAGAAGACCAGAAATTCTTTACTCATAACGGGTTTGATTATACAGCCATTGAGAAGGCAATGAAGAATAATGAGAAGGGAAAGAAGATCCGTGGCGGAAGCACCATTTCCCAGCAGACTGCAAAGAATATTTTCCTTTGGCAGGGCAGAAGCTGGTTCAGAAAAGGCCTGGAAGCCGTTTACACCTTCATTATTGAGAAAGTGTGGAGCAAGGACATTATTCTGGAAAGATACCTGAATTCCATTGAAATGGGGCAGGGGGTGTTCGGAGTGGAAGCGGCAGCTCAGTATTATTTTGGAAAATCTTCTAAGGATTTAAGTGCTTCGGACGCAGCCTGGATTGCTGCTGTACTACCTAATCCCAAGAAATATGATCCTAAAAATCCGTCTGCTTATTTAAGAAAGAAACACAATTGGATCATGAGACAGATGAGGAATGTGAGTTTGAAATAGTATCTTTGTCCCAATGAAATTTTTTAATTCCAGCACAAATTTTGAATCAGTTCTTAAAAAATACTTCTCTTTTAAGAACCAAACTATTTCTTTGGAACCATTTGCTGAGTTTTTAGAGAGCATCAAAAGGGCAGATTTTACAGATGTTCTTAATTTTCTTAGAAATAATCCGGATTTTGCTGAAAATTTCAAACATTATATCCATAATATTTTCAAAGGAAGACCTTTTAACCTTTCCCTCACAGAAGCCAATATTCTGTCAGAAAATGCCTTCTTTCCGGAACTTAAAAAGAGAATCTTAAATAAAATACTGCCACCCGTAGAAAATGAGAAAACGGTGTGGTACATGATCGATAACGTCAGCTTCAGGCCAAAAACAGATCTGAAATACCTTCAAAACCTTCCGGAAAATGAAATAGATGAGTTTTTAAAACTTCTCGGGGCTACAGATTTTATCATCAAGCCGAATGTCAAAAAGGAGCTTATCTTCTCGATGAGTATTCTTTCCTGGCGCGTGACAGGTATGGCTATGGAAGTGGAAGTGGTAAGAATGGCCCCTCAATACAGAAACCTGGATAATCCGTTTCTAGCCCTTCAGAATGAACTTGAAGCACTTACCGAAGATCTTAAAAATGATCCGGAACTGCAGCTTCACTCCAAAGACAGCCGCTACAAGCAGATTAAAATTTATACAGAACACTGTCATGAATTTGTAAATATTGCTTTTAAAAACTCTGCTAAATATGGAATTTCCGGAAAGATCAATCAGTCACTGCTTAAGATCCGCCAGCAGACCGAAAGGATCTATGAGATCGTACAGCTTTTGGTAATTGATAATGAACAGGATATTACCATAAAGTCTAAACAGCTGATCTTTAATATCCTTAACTACAAATCTCACAAAAATAATATTGCAGACCTGATCAACGACAGCACACGTCTGCTCTCGCATCTTATTACCAACCACACGGCAGAAACCGGTACCCATTACATCACCTCTACCCGGAAGGAGTATATGACCATGTTTTATAAAGCCAGTGGAGGAGGGATCATCGTTGGGGCGCTTTGTGTTCTGAAAATGCTTTACGGATATATTCCGGGAAGTGATTTTTCACATGCATTTTTATACTCAATGAACTATGCCATGGGGTTCATTATGATCTATCTGATGGGCTTTACCCTGGCAACCAAGCAACCTGCAATGACGGCTGCTACAATGACCAAAGTTCTGTCAGAAGAAGGAAACAGCAAGCGGAATAATACTGAATTTGCTCATCTTGTATCCAAGCTTTTCAGGAGTCAGTTCATTGCATTCGTAGGAAATGTGCTTCTTTCTTTTCCGATCGCACTGGCGATTATTTATGGTCTTGACGTATTCTTTTCCCAGAATTTAGCCGTAGAACGATCAGATAAATTATTAAAAGACCTTGATCCTTTCAAGTCAAAAGCCATATTGCATGCCAGTATTGCCGGATTCTATCTGTTTATTTCAGGGATTATATCAGGAAATATAGGAAACAATTCCGTGTTTTACCAGATTCCGGAAAGGATTGCCAAAAATCTTTCTATCAGAAGCTTTTTAGGGAAAAAATTTGCAAAGAGTTTATCTAAATATTATGCTAAAAACTGGCCGGGAATCGTTTCCAATTTCTGGTTTGGGGTATTTTTAGGAGCAACAGCTCCGGTAGGTCTGTTTTTCGGATTGGACCTTGATATCAGGCACATTACTTTTGCTGCCGGAAACTTTGCTTTAGGACTTTACGGAAAAGACTTTTCAGTGGATTCCTATACCTTCTGGATATCCTTCTTTACCGTTTTCCTGATCGGATTCTTCAATTTTCTGGTAAGCTTTAGTCTGTCTATGTTTTTGGCATTCAGATCAAGAAAAATGAACTTTGGACAGGTGAGCGAAATTTACAGGGAGATTTTCAGGTATTTTATAAAGCATCCATTCAAATTTTTTATTCCCCTGAGCTCAGGACTGGATAAAAAAGCGGATGACCTGATGAGCAGTACTATTTCTAATAAATCTGAAGATCATTAGTAACTTAATATATAGTAAAAAACGCTTCGGAAGAGAAACGTTTATAAAATCCGGATATCATTGAATTTGTTCTCTCCGAACTTATCCTGGAACTTTTTAAGATAAAAACTTTTCCGCATCTGAAAATCATGTTTGAGCAGAGGAGAATCGATACTGATCATAATGCATTGGTCTTCAATATTAACGCTTTTAATTTCCTTAAAAAGGCTTTCATCCAGATAATCTTCCAAAAAATCTTTAATTTCAAAAGCAATCAGTTTATGCTCAAAACCATGGATTCTTGCAAAAGATTTTACAAGTTCCGAGGATTGAAATTCACGTTTTTTATTCTTTTTCATGCTGCCGGTTTCGGGGTTTGGGATTCGGGTTACGGGTTTTAGAGTCGCAGTTAAGAATGATTGGGTTATTTAATTTTATTTTCGTTCCAGTTTTCTTTGGCCCATTTTTTATAGTTGCTAATTTTTGCACCAAGTATATTATATTCATTTCTTAGGGTTTCAAATTCTAAAGCAGTCTCAGGATATAATGCTATAATTTTTTCTAAATGATTAATTGTTTCATTGTTGCTGGCGTGACTGTATATCAGAAAGCGGATGTATTCATTTTTATAAGATGACCTTCCATAACCCTCTACAATATTGGTGATGACATAATCAGATGTGTTTAGGCTAAATTTAGAAATTAATAAAATTAACTACAATTCATATTTTAGATCTCTATTGATCTCGAAACTCGGAACTCGAAACGCAAAACCCACGCTTCAAAACTTATCAAACCTCAAAAATTATACTTTCTTCATTGATTTTCTTTACAACACTTTCCGTACGTTCTCTGTGAGTATCGGTGATAAAGATTTGTCCAAAACTTTCCTGATTAACCAGCTCGATCAGTTGTGAAACACGCGTATCATCAAGCTTATCAAAAATATCATCAAGAAGAAGGATCGGGGTTTTCTTGGTTAATTCTTTTACAAGACTCATCTGTGCTAATTTTAACGAGATAAGGAAAGATTTCTGCTGTCCCTGCGAGCCTACTTTCTTGATCAATACATGATCCATCTCAAAAAGCAGATCATCTTTGTGAATTCCTTTTGAAGTATAGGTCAGCATCCGGTCTCTTTCAAGACTTGCTGTTAAAAGCTGCAGGAAAGCTCTCTCAGGCTGAGCGGAATCAAAAATATCACTTAAATCGGACTGATATTGAACAGATACCGTTTCTTTTCCTCCGGAAATAATCCTGTAAAAATTCTGGACAATAGGACCGAGCTTTTCAACAAAATTGCTTCTTTTCTCAAAAATATTAGTTCCGAATTTTGAGATCGGAGCATCATAGATTTCCAGAGAATCCTTGTCCCAGGTCCTGTTTTTAGCGAAATATTTTAACAATGCATTTCTTTGCTGTACCGTTTTTTGATACTGTATCAGGTCAAAGAGATACTCCGAATCCGTCTGGGATATCATGGAATCCAGAAATCTTCTCCGGCTTTCCCCCGAATCTGAAATCAGGTTGGAGTCATAAGGCGAAATCATCACACTCGGCAGATATCCGATATGATCCGCAAGTCTGTCATAGCTTTTATCATTCTTTTTAATAATCTTTTTGGCTTCTTTGGGCTGGGAGATTTTGATGATGTCTTCACTGTCTTCATTCTGGACTTCAGCATCAATGGTGAAAAAATCTTCATCCCTTTTGATATTGTTAACGTCTGTGTTTCCTAAAAAACTTTTCCCTACGGATAAATAATGCAGCGCATCCAGGATATTGGTCTTTCCGGCACCGTTGTTTCCCACAAAACAGTTGATCTGCGGAGAAAATTCAAACTTCTTCTCCGAGTGGTTTTTGAAATTGTAAAGGGAAAGCTTTTTGATAATCATTCGTCAAAAATACTCCATTATTAGTAAAAATAAAAAAGGAAGTGCAGAGCAGGTTTCTATCCCGAAAGAAAAATAAGCGTCATCTCTTTTATTTTCAGAGAAATAGATCAGGATAAAGGTGATGATTCCTGATAGAAAAAATGCAATACCATAAGCAGGTTTTAGATAAAATTCAGCAATAAGCATGCTGATAAAGACAAGCAGGTAGGCAATGTATTTTGTATTCTGTACGCCGACCAGTTTGGGAAAAGTCTGTACCGTATCACTTTTCATATCCCGGATATCGAAGGGCAGAACAAGAGCCGTTATAAAAAAGAAGCTGATCAGAAAAATGGAAAGACTGAATTCCGGAAGCGTAAGCCAGCTGTTAACCAATGCCCAGACCAGGCCTACATAAAATACTTTCAGCATTGGAATCTTCCGGATATAGACATCCAGGAAAAAACTGTTGTAAAGCAGTCCCAGAACCACAATGATGAACCATTTAAGAAGTCTTATTTCATTATGATTGTGAATGATCAGAAAGGCACAGACGATACCTGCTGCTGCATTCAGTACCAGGATTTTCAAAAAGTGCCTGGTATATTGATATTTGGTATAAAGATATCCGCTGAAATAAGTGATGAAAATAAGCAGTATGGTGGGGAAACGGAATGTGTTTTGCTCTTTCATGAAAAACACTGCAAATAAAGTTCCCATAACGGAGACATAAATTTGACTGTCAATGACAGTTTTTTTCAGTATTTTTAAGAAATTCATTTATCAAAAATAACATATATGAAAAGATTTTCCAAGATTTTTATGCTTTTGCTTCTAATGCTGAGCTTTTCTGCTGTTTCGGCACAGAAATACTACGACGACCAGTGGAAGAAAGTGACTGACAACAGTATGAAAGGTGCCTATAAATCTAATCTTCCCATCATTTTAGACATACAAAACCATGCCATGAAAGAAAATAATACCATACAGCTCATCCGTTCCCTGAAAGCAGAATTCAGCATTGTCAACCAAACGGTAGATGATGATAAAAATGATTCTGCGTCCCGGTTTTTTAAGAAACTTAAGGAAACAGATTCTCAACTTAAGGGTGAGGGAAAATTGGTATATCATGTTCTTCTGAATGGTTTCTTTATGGATTATTATGATCAGAATTCGTGGGAGATAGAAAGCAGAACCAATATCAATTCACAGGACCTTTCCCAGATTGAAACCTGGAGCAAGCTTGATTTTAAAAATTATCTGAAGAAAAGCTATCAGGAGCTCGACCAGCAGAAGCAGGAGATGAAGAAAATTTCCCTGTCAAAGTACAAGGATATTTTTACAGAAATCAAGGATATCGCTTATTTTCCGACTGTATATGAATGGTATTCTATGAAAAAGATCAGTTTTCTTTCTCAGAATGGTCTTTTTACAAAAAATGAATTAACGGAAAACAGGACAGAAATCAATGCTATTTTTGATGAGCTGATTGCACAGAACAGTGGAAATCCAAAGCTTTATTTCATGAAAGAAAAGCTGACGGAAAACTGTAATTACAGCCAGTGTAAAAATAAGCTTGAGCAGCTTCAGAACCTTTTGAAATCTGATACCGAAGGAGATTACAAAGTGATTATCATGGAGGATATCATGAATGAGCTTCTGGCCAAAAAGAAAGAGAAAGAAGCTTTGGCCATCGCAGCTCAGGCGAGGAGTCAATATCCGAAATCTCCATTCATTGAGAACATAAAAAATAAAGAAAACCAGATCATCAATCCGTTTCTTACCATTAAATACGAACAGCAGACCCAGAATAACCTGCCGATCCATTTCGTAGCGGACCATAAGAATGTAACGGAATTTTCTCTGAACATTTATGAGGTAAAAGAAGATTTTGCGACACTCATGCAATATGTGCAGAATGCTTACAACAATACTTTTGGAAAGGTTAAAAAAAATCTGGTAAGAAAAGAAACTTTCCAGCTTGGCGATTCCAAAGATTATCAGGTTCATAAAACATCCCTGGAGATCAAGCCTCTGCCTTCCGGAATTTATGTTGTTGAATATGCCGTTGCCGGATCCGAAGTAAAAGACAATGATTCCAGACAGAATTTTTACTTCCTTGTTTCAGGAAACAGAGTGATCTATCAAACCAAAACAGACAGAAACCAGCTTTCCAATACCCTGAAGCTGGTCAATAGTGAAAACGGTAAACCTTCCGCGAATGAAAGCCTTACGTTTTACGAATTTGTGGCCAATAAAACCTTAAATAAAATTGAAGGAAAAACTGATGCGAACGGCGTTTTTAAATTCCCTTCCACAGACAGCAAAGAATATTACAGAACTTTCCTGATCCGCCAGCCAAAGACCAATGATTTCCAGATCATGCAGGTATATGGAAATAACGGGAATGCAGAAGACTACAACCCAAATAAGCAGACGCGCACCCTGGCCCAGATCTTTACGGACAGAGCGATCTACAGGCCGGGACAAACCGTTTATTTCAAAGTAATCAATACTAAAATAGATAAAGAAACAGAAGCTGTAATTTCAGGCTTAAAACAGAAGATCACACTTCTGGATGCCAACAGTCAGGAAGTTTCTTCTCAGAGTTTTTCAACCAATGAATTCGGATCTTACCATGGAAGCTTTATCCTTCCGAAAGGTCAGCTGAACGGAGTTTTTTATCTGAAAACAGATGAGGGATCCCAGGGCTATAAAGACATCAGGGTTGAAGAATATAAAAGACCTAAGTTTGAAGTCACTTTTGATCCTGTAAAAGAGGAATACAAATACGGACAGACTATCGAGCTGAAAGGAAAAGCAATGATGTTCTCCGGAGTGGCTTTGAGTAACACAACCGTTAATTACGAGATCAAAAAACACAACATCAGATGGAGATACTTCTGGTGGTATCCGCGTGGTGACGACAATGAAAATTCAATCCTTGGCGAAGCTAAAACCAATGAAAAAGGAGAATTTGTGATCCGTCTTGATCTTAAAAAAGATGAAAAGCTGGAAGGAATTCAGATCGATAACTATGAGATCAATGCTTCAGTAACGGATATCAATGGGGAAACCCAGTCTGCCAATACCCAACTGAAAGTAGCTTCAGTCTCTCACTATATTAAAGCTGACGGAATCAAGAATACATTCAGTGATGAAAATGTAAAACTGAAAGTAGAAACCCTGAATTACAATGAGCAGGATCTTAAAAAATCATACAACGTAAAACTGTCAAAACTGGCGGTACCGAACAGGATTTTCAGAGATAATTTTGCGACAGAAGTTCAGGACCTTCCTAAATATTCGAAAGAGGAATTCATCAGTAAATTCCCACATGATTTATTTGACAAAACCGAAGAGACTAAAAACCTTAAGGCAGAAAAGGTAATTTCTGAAAGACAGCAACAGCCGACAACTGAACTGGATCTAGGAAAACTAGAAGCAGGCGATTATCAGCTTGAACTGTATAATATTGAAGGAAAAGACACCATAAAATCTTCTCAGAATTTCAGTATCTGGGACAAAGGTTCTTTAAAACCTTCACAGAAAACCTTCCTGACCGTTATTGAGCCTAAGAATGAATTCTCAAGAGGAGAGAAGGCTAAAGTGTATGTGTATTCCGCAGTTCCTGATGCGCTTGTCAACGTATTTGTTCAGGACGGTTCTGGAAAAACAGTGTCAGAACTACACCAGATGAAAAAAGGAGTTTTGGAATACGTTACAGATATCCCGAAAGATAAAAGCGTGTCATCCTTGAATATCCAGTTCCAGATTGCAGCATTCAATGATGTGCAGACTCAGGCTGTGACTTTAAAAATAAAAGATACGGAACAGCCTGTAAAAATTGAGACCGTTACCTTCCGAGATAAGCTGGAACCTAATTCCAAAGAAAAATGGACGGTAAAAGTTTCAGGAAGCGACAAAGAAAAAGTAAATGCTGAAGTACTGGCGAATATGTACGATATGTCACTGGATCAGTTTGCCGTGAATACATTCAGCTGGCAGAATTTGTATACCCCGTATTCTGTAGTGACTTCTTACGATATCAGACAGTATCTGCTTCAGCAATATTATCAGAAAAGGCTGAAATATTACAATGGAAAATATGTAGAGGTACCGAACTTTAACTGGTTCGATGGTGATTTTGACAGTTATGGGCTAAGAGGAAGAGCGGCAGGAATACAGGTGGAAAATATGGCAATGCCGGCTCCGGTTGCTAACGCAAAAGAAGCAAATATTGAAGAGGTGGTTGTAGTAGGCTATGGGCAAAAAAAAGTAATGAAATCTACTGCCGCCGCAGTTCAAAAGGCTGAAGCTGATGGAGCCTTAGATAAAGAAGATTCAAAAGAAAACCTGGAAAAAGTTCCCGTACGCCAAAATCTAAATGAAACAGCATTCTTCTATCCTGATCTGAAAACAGATGCCGAAGGGAATGTAAGCTTTGAGTTTACTTCTCCGGAAGCATTAACCAAATGGAAACTGATGTTCCTGGCTCACACCAAAGATGCCAGAGCAGCAGTACTGGAAAAACAGGTGGTGACGCAGAAAGAATTCTCTGTAACCCCAAATTATCCAAGATTCTTAAGAGAAGGCGATGAGCTGAATCTTCAGTCGAAACTGTCCAATCTTACCGATAAAAAACTAAGCGGTTCTGCAGAACTTCAGATTCTGGATGCCTTTACGAATGAAAATATTTCATCCAAATTTGGCATCAATGCAGGTACGCAGAATTTTAATTTAAATGAAAAAGGAAACAGCGCATTAACATGGAAACTTAAAGTTCCGAATAACGTATCTTCAATTATATTGAAAGTGGTAGCCAAAGCAGGAGCGTATTCGGACGGAGAGCAACAGGCGGTTGCTGTACTTCCGAACAGAATGCTGGTAACAGATGCTGTACCTGTGTTTGTGAAAGAAGGAGAAACCAAGACATTTATTCTGGATAACCTTACCAATACAAACTCTGCAACGATCACGAATGTTTCCAATACCCTGGAACTTACTACGAATCCGATCTGGGAAATTATGTTCGCATTACCTAGCCTGAAGAATGATCAGAACAGCTCCGCCGATGTAATTTTCAACAAATGGTTTGCAGATGTACTGGCCTCTGAAATATTCAGGGCCAATCCTAAAATGAAGACTGTTTTTGAAGAATATCAGAATAAAGGATTACTGAATTCAAATCTTGAAAAAAATCAGGAGCTGAAACAGCTTTTACTGGAGGAAACCCCTTGGGTGCTGGAAAGTAAAAATGAAGGCGAGCAGATGCAGAAACTGGCTCTTTTATTTGATGCCAATACGATGAGAAATTCAATCAGTCAGGATTGGGATGATCTTAGAAAGCTTCAGAATCCTGATGGAGGCTTCTCCTGGTATTCCGGATATCCAAGTTCTTACGGAACATCGCTGTACATCCTTAAAAATCTGGGTAAGATCAACAAATGGTTAAAAGACAATGCGAAAGATTACCAGGGAACAGAACAGAAAGAACTGGTGACAAAACTCGTTCAGTATGTAGATAATGAAATCGATAAATACTGGAATGTAAAGGATAATATCTGGAACAACTGGGCGATTGATTACCTTGACACCCGAAACTATTGGGAAAAAGAATACCCTCTTAAAGGAAAAGGCGCTTCATTGAAAACCCTGGTAAAACAGAAAGCAAAAACGGCTAAGATCACAGATTTTACCTTCTTCGGACTTCACCGTGCGGCCTTACTGATGAATGATTACGGATTAAAAGACGTTTCAGATAAATTAATGAACTACCTGAAAGAAACTTCCACCGACACAAAAACTCAGGGCGTTTACTGGAAGCAGAACCTTAACGACTGGGGCTGGTTCGGATCCAAAGTGGTGAATCATGCAGGAGCTTTAGAAGCATTCAATACATTAAAGCCTAATGATCAGAAAATGATCGAAGATATGAAGATCTGGCTGATCACACAGAAAGAAGTCAACTCATGGGGAAGCTCAAGAGGAACTTCGGAAGTAATCTTTACCATCTTGAATTCAGGGAAATCCTGGACAAGTGCCGAAAGCGACAAAGCAACGATTGTCTGGGGCGGAAAAGAACTGGCTCCACAAACTCAGGCTACAGGCTATGTAAAATCAACGGTGAAAACGGATACAGTAGATAAGAATTTAGGAACTGTTACCGTTACCAAGCCTGGTCCGGGAATTGTGCAGGGAGGATTATTCTGGCAGTATTATGAAGATTTAGATAAAATTAAATCTTCTGAGAACTACATTTCCATTACCAAAGAACTTTACAAAAAAGTGAAGACAGTAAATGGCGAAGAGCTTCAGAAAATTTCAGCAGATACCCTTTTAAAAGTAGGTGATAAAGTAACCGTAAGAATGATCCTGAATACAGACAGGGCAATGGAATTTATTCATATTAAAGATATGCGTGCAGCAGGATTTGAACCCACAGATGCGCTGTCCGGATACCAGTGGAAAAACAGCCTGGGCTATTACCAGTCTACCAAGGATGCTTCTACCAATTTCTATATTCAGTATATGCCGAAAGGAAAATATGTCTTCGAATATGATCTTGTATCCAATGCGGCCGGGAAATTCTCCAATGGTATTACGACCATGCAGAATTATTATGCTCCACAGATGAATGCCCATACAAAGGGAACCAATGTGACAATTTCAGAGTAATTTATAAAGTAAACAAAAAACTGTAGTAGCCTCTTACTGCAGTTTTTTTGTTTTCAGCTTATAGTGTCTATGTAATTTTCTTTTGTTTACAGACTTCAAAGGAAGATTCCGTACCTGGTAGGAGAATTAATATTTTATAAAACTAAACATTTGTTTAATTTTGGAATGGTTTTTGAAAGTACAACAGAAATTTTAAAAAAAAACAAAATGAAATTTTCAAAGACGTTAATTACAGGATTGGTAATGTTGGCAGGAGTAAATGCTTTCGCTCAAAAGAAAGCAGAAAAATTTGAAAAATTACAGATTGAAATGTTCCCAAAAGCTAAAGAAGGATTCAAGCAGGTGTATATTCAGCTGCCTGTTGCAAAAAATGAAAACGACCTAAAAGTGGAGTTTTTTGTAGGTGCTGAAAAAATGCTGGACTGTAACAAATATTTCCTGATGGGAGAAGTGAAAACGCAGGACCTTCAGGGTTGGGGCTACAACTATTATGAAGTAGAATCGAATGGTGAAGCAGGAGGTACATTAATGGCCTGCCAGGATCAGAAGAAGACCAAGAAATTTGTAACCCTTCAACCGGAGATTGTAAGATACAACAGCAAGCTGCCTTTGGTATTCTATGTGCCGAAAGATCTTGAAGTTCGTTACAGAATTTTACGTCCTGATGCTAAAATGAAATCAGCGGTTCAGAGATAACCTGAATAATTTTAAATAACAGCTCCTCACAATTTGTGGGGAGTTTTTGTTTTATAAAATATTTAAATCATTAAGATATGAAAGTATTAAACCATTAAACCATCAAAACTCATCTCTCTCTCTTTAAAGCATTAAAATAAAATCTGCGTTATCTGCTAAATCTGCGAGAGTTTTTTTGTTTTTTCTCTCGCTGATTTAGCAGATGAAGCAGATCTGTTTGGAAAAATAATTATTCATTGTCTTACTTAAAAATCAATGATTAACCTTAAAAACTTCATCACTCTTAATAGTTTAAATTATGGTATAAGACATTTCGGAAACAGTGATGAATACAAATAATTTAATTTTTTTTCACTTAAAACGCCACTCAAATTAATCTTAAACAGATGGGCTATCCCAATCAAAAATAGAGGATTAAAACTAAACACTTTTTAAACTTACTTTAAATTCACCATAATGACGAATTATCTTCCTGGTTTTAACAAATTTTTGCATTATATTTGTTGTAAACATAAACCATGAAAAACAATTTATTGATTTTTACGTTTAGTTTTTTGGCTTTCCCGGCTTTTTGTTGGGCACAGTCTGCGCCGGACTTTAAAGAACTTTTAGACAGTGCTATGGTCCGGGATTCTGATCTCAAAATGCAGATCACCCAGAACAAACTTACAGACCTTGACGGACACAAACTGAAAGACATTTTTCTTCCCACACTGGAAGTAAGTGGACAGGTTGGATATCTGAATGCGACCGCAAGACTCACATCGCCGGAAATAAACCTCGCACCTTTTATCAATATTCCCGAAGGAAGTTTTAACAATAATCTCAATGTTTCCGGTTTTTCAGGAATTGCTAAAGCAGATGCCAAAATGCTTCTCTACTCAGGAGGAAAAGTAAAATACCTGAAAAAAGCCAATGAAGAAAAGAAAATCTCCGAAGATATTCTGCTTGAAAAAACGAAAGATGATGTGGTAGCCAATATTTCCAAGGCATATGATCAGCTGGCATTGATTCATCAGTCTAAAAATGTGCTGGATGAAAGTAAAAAAAGACTGGATATCAATCGGAAAACAGCAGATAAAGCTTTGGGTTATGGCCTGATTACTCCCTATGATCACAAAAAAATAGAACTGGCACAGGCCACTTTGAATGCTAAAATGGTGGAATATGAGGGCAAAAAAGAGCTTCTTCTTACTCAACTGTATATTCTGACAGGAATTAATAAAGAACGCCTTAGAATGATTGATCCTGTACTTTCTCCCGTAGAACTTTTATCTTCAGAAAAAGGAATAGAGGAAAGAGCCGAAGTCCGTGCACTGGAACATGGAATAACAGCAGCAGATTACAAAATAAAAGCCGAAAGAACCTGGATGATCCCGAAAGTACAGCTGATGGCCTCCGCCTATTATATCGGGCTTTACGGAAGCCGTATCAAAACTTCGGAAAATGTAATTCCTGCAGTTCCGGCGCTGGGCTATGAAGGGGCAAAACTGAACTGGAGACCTACCAATATAAATATACTTCCGTTATTGACGGCCGGTGTAGGCTTTAAATGGGAGATCTTTGACGGAAAAGAAGGAAAACACGCAGAGGAAACCGCCAAGGTTGGAAAAGAAGTTCTCCAGAATAAAAAAGAAGATGCCTTAAAAAAGCTAACCCTGAATCTGGCTAACAATCAAACCAATTATGACATAGCAACAGCACAGATCACCCTGAAAGCTAAAGAAAAAGAACTCGCTAAAAATGCTCTGATTCAGGCCGAAAAAGAATTCAGATACGGAATGAGCAAGTCTTCACAGCTCATTGATGCTGAAAATGACCTTGAATTGGCAGAGCTTGAATACCAAAATGCCCTTTTTAACCAGAGACGGGCAGGAATAGAGCTGATGAGATCCACTCAGGAGCTTGATATTACCAAACTTTATTAATCCTTACCATTAAAATGATGCATAAAAATATATTGATACTCTTTGCTGTTCTTTTTCTAGTAGGGAGCTGCAGTGAAAAAAAAGAAAATCTGAATGATTCCGAAGGAAAGACCAAAAAGGATGTAATCTCCTTTGCCCCTAAAGTAACCGGAAGAATCTTAAAAATATACGTTACTGAAGGCCAGACCGTGAAAAAAGGCGATACCCTGGCATTACTTGATGTCCCGGAGGTTTCTGCTAAAATTGCACAGGCTCAGGGAGCGGTAAGTGCTGCAACGGCACAGGAGCAGATGGCGAAAAACGGTGCTACGGCAGATCAGCTGAGGCAGCTTCAGGCTAAATATAAAGGCTTGAAAGAGCAGTATGAATTCGCTCAGAAATCCTTTAAAAGAGCCAATAATATGTACCGTGACAGTCTTATGTCGCCTCAGGCATATGATGAGGTCTATGCCAAACTTCAGGGTGCTAAAGCCCAGTATGATGCGGTTGTTGCTGAACTGGATGATGTACAGAGAGGAACCCGGGTGGAAAAAGTGGAAATGGCAGCAGGGCAGGCTTCACAGGCTAAAGGTGCTCTTCAGGAAGCCAATGTAGCCTATTCCGAAAGATATATTATCGCAACCAATGATATGGAAATAGAAACCATCAGCCTGAATACAGGAGAGCTGGCCACAGCTGGTTTTGCCCTGTTCAACGGATATATTCCCGAAAGCACCTATTTCAGGTTTACAGTTCCTGAAAGCGCTATTGCCAGATACAAAAAAGGGCAGGAAGTGAATATGCAGGTTGTTTATAATAAAGAAACTCTGACAGGGACAATCGTTTATATCAAGCAGCTGACAAGATATGCGGATATTACAACGGCCTATCCTGATTACCAGCTGCAGGACGCCGTTTACGAGATCAAAGTAAAGCCCGCAGATATGAATAAGGCCAAAAGTATATTGGTGAATGCTAACGTTATCCTGAAATAATCATGAAAGAATTTTTTCGGCTTTTAAAACGGGAATTCAAGCTTTTTATCGGCAATTCTACCCTGAGGACCGTATTTTTTCTGGCCCCGGTATTCTATGCCACACTGCTGGGTTTCGTCTATAAAAGCGGAAAAGTTGAAAATACACCGGTACTGGTGATCGACAGGGATAATACGCCTTTGTCCAGCCAGCTGACCGATATGCTGGATGATAACAAAAGTATCAGTATCATTAAATATGTTCAGGAACCTCTCAGCATAAAAGATGAAGTGATCCGGCATGAAGCCGCAGCTGTAGTTATTATTCCGTCCAGGTTTGAGGCGGAAATGCTTCAGAAAAAGTATCCCGAACTCAATGTATACGTCAATACCGGAAACGTCCTTACTGCCAATTTTGCTTCCAAAGCACTTCAGCTTACCATAGGAACCTTCTCTGCCGGAGCATCAATCAAAGCTTTGCAGAAAGCCGGAATGCCCGCTACAAAAGCTGCTACACAATATGAGCCATTCAAGGCGAATTATATCACACTTTTCAATACTACCGGAAATTACCTGATCTTCATGTGGCCGGCTATGCTGGCTGTGGTTTTGCAGCAGGTCATTCTTTTGGCAATGGCGGTAAGTTTTGCCGCTGAGTTTGAAAGAGGCTCATTTGTAAAAGAATACCTTAAGATGAAAAAATGGGCCTTCCCCACGATGCTGATCAAGGTGATTCCGATCTGGGTTTTCTCCATTCTTATTGTCGGGGTCTATTACTTTATGCATATGATTTTCAGGGTTCCGATGCCGGAAGGAATACTCAATTTTATTCTTCTTACGGCGGTATTTGTAGGCTCTGCTTCATTTTTAGGCGTATTCATCAGTATATTGATTCCTGATGCGTTGAAGGCAACTCAAATCCTGATGGTCATCGCATCCCCTGCCTTCATCATCAGTGGGTTTACCTGGCCTTTGAGTGCGATGCCGGCTTTTGTTCAGTTTATTGCCAACATTATTCCCCTGACTCCTTTTCTCCAGGCTTTTAAAATTTTACTGATTCAGAAAGGTTCCGTGGAGCTCACATTTCCATACTTAAAACATTTAAGTATTTTACTTTTAGTGTATGCTGTCCTGGGCTGGATTGCCTTAAAAATTAAGCTTTGGTTTATATTTAAAAATGCCGCACCGAAAGAAGTTGAAAATGCCCGAGAATATTAATGTAAGAATTGAAGCAAACCTTTATTTTGTACTGACAATTCGCAACCGGAATACTATATAAGAGCTTAAATATTAAATCAGTCTACACTCATATTTATCTCGAAACCAGCATCCCTGAACCCATACCACGAAACCCATACCCCGTATTCAGAAAACACATCACCGTTTTTTTAATCACCCTGTAAAAATCAAAAGAAAAAACTGATATATTTGCTTTCAGATAATTAGACATATTATGGAAAATGTATTTGATGCAAAAGATGCTCAGAACTATATTGACAGGATAAATAAGCTGGTAGAAGATACCCATGGTTTATGGGGTAAAATGACGGTTGATCAGATGCTTGCCCACTGCAGCGTATCCTACGAAATGGTGTATGAACCCGAAAAGCATAAAAAACCGGGCTCTATTGCAAAATTTATCTTAAAGACTTTTGTAAAACCTAAAGTGGTCGGGGAAAAGGCTTATCCGAGAGATTCCCCTACAGCTCCACAGTTTTTAATTACCGGAAGGAAAAACTTTGAAGAAGAAAAGAGAAGGCTGATTGGCTTTATACAAAAAACACAGCAGTTGGGCCCGGAGGCTTTTGATGGAAAAGAATCATTTTCTTTTGGTAAACTGACTTCACAGGAATGGAATAACATGTTTGCCAAGCATCTGAACCATCACCTTTCCCAATTTGGCGTTTAAACATTACACATTATGAAAAAACTTTTATGGATCCTCATTCTTGCCTGCAATTTTGCATGGGGGCAAATGCCGGATATCTCAACGGTCTGGCTCAACAACAGTAAACCTTATACCGGAACAATAGGAGACCGCGGACAGGAGCTAAAACTCAAGGTCAATATTTCCGAGCAGAATAAGAAAAATGACCAGGAATACTTTATTTCCGGCTATTCTCTTGTGGATAACAACTATGCTAAATATGAAGGTAAAATTACCATCACGAAGTATAGGGATGCCAAAAGAAAAGGAGTAGTATTTGGAGATTATGAACTGGCAGAAGAACCCAAAGGAAAGCATTCCGGTATTTTTAAAGGTAAATTTATTTATACCTTCAAATGGAATAAAAAAACTGAAAAAGTAGAAGGGCAGTATATAGAATTTATTGGAGATTGGAAAAGTTATGACGGGAAACTGGACTTCAAAACCCGTTTAAAAAATCAATAACCATGTTAAGAAGAATACTGGCCGTTCCGGCCGGACTCATTGCAGGTATTATCTGCATTACTGTCATTGAAAAAATAGGCCATCAGCTGTATCCGCCTCCTGCCGGAGCTGCAGGCGGTGATATGACAGCCATGAAAGACTATGTTGCCCATGCTCCCTTTATGGCACTTTTCTTTGTGATCATTGGATATGCGCTGGCCGCTTTCGTTTCGGGATTTGCAGCTTCAAAAATTGCTGACAATGGAAAGCATACCTCCGCAGCAGTTTGTGGAGTTATTTTCCTGCTTATAACCATCTATATGATGTTTTCTCTGCCTACTCCGGTTTGGTTCTGGATCTTGGGAATTATTGTATGGGGATTAGTGTTTGCAGGAAGTGTATTAGCTTAAAAAAAATAAAACACATATGAAATTAGGAGCATTCTCTATCAGCTTAAGCGTAAAAGATCTTCAGAAGTCTAAGGATTTTTACGAAAAACTAGGTTTTACCGCTATGGGCGGAAGTATGGAACAGAATTACCTGATCATGAAAAGCGGAAGTACTTTGGTTGGTCTGTTCCAGGCAATGTTTGACGGAAATATGCTTACCTTCAATCCGGGGTGGGATGAAAATGCCCAAAATCTGGAATCTTTTGATGACGTACGTGATATTCAGAAACATTTAAAAGAAAATGGGGTAGAGCTTGAAAAAGCAGCAGATGAAACCACTTCAGGACCGGAACATATTTTCCTGAAAGATCCTGACGGCAACATGATATTAATCGACCAGCACCGATAATCAAAGTCTATGAAAATATTAAAAAGAATTATCCTTGTCTTAGCTTCTATCCTTATTTTATGGATGGTTATAGCTGTTTTTATCTCAGGAGACTGTGTTTATGAAAAATCAGTAACGATCAATGCGCCTGTTGAAAAAGTATGGCAGCAGACTAACACGCTGAAAGCAATGGACCAGTGGAGTCCCTGGAATGATCTGGATCCTGGAATGAAAAAAGACTGGACCGGAACTACCGGACAGCCCGGTGAAAAAGTATGCTGGGACAGTGAAAAAGATGCAGCTGGAAAAGGATGTCAGGAAGTAAAGAAAATTGATGCAGCCGGTAAAAGAATTGATACAAAAATTAAATTCTTAACACCCTATGAAAGTGAAGCCAATGCCTACGTGAAAGTTGTTCCGGAAGGCAATGGAAGTAAGGCGACGTGGGGGTTCACCTCAAAAATACCTTATCCCTTCACGGTAATGAAATTGTTTATGAATATGGAAGATGCTATTGGAAAAGATTACCAGAAAGGACTTTCGAAGTTAAAAGAATTATCTGAGAGACCTTAAAACAAAAACTCATTAAAACTTAACTCATAAAAAAAACAATCAATGGCATCAGTAAACGTTTATTTAACATTTAATGGAAACTGCAAAGAAGCATTCGACTTTTACAAATCAGTTTTCGGAGGAGAATATCCTTACATCGGAACTTTCGGGGAAATGCCTCCAATGGAAGGCAAAGAAACTCCTGAAGAAGATAAAAACAAAATCATGCACGTTTCTCTTCCAATTTCAAAAGAAACCATTTTAATGGGAAGTGATACGGGTGGAGAATGGGCTTCTCACTACAAGCCCGGAAACAATTTTTCTATTTCCATCAATGCAGAATCTAAAGAAGAGGCAGATAAATTATTTGGCGGACTTTCTGCCGGAGGACAGGTAACAATGCCTATGGCAGATACTTTCTGGGGAGCTTATTTCGGAATGTTTACCGATAAATTCGGAATCAACTGGATGGTAAATTATGATGATCCTGCGAAAATGCAACAGCATCCTTAAGATTATTTTATACGAAATATAGTTAATGACCGGTGGAAATATCTGCCGGTTTTACTTTATATTTTTATTCCAAAAAACATAATTTAGAGTGCCGGAAAAGACCGGAATGTAAACAATTAAAACAAATAAAAAACAGTGATGAAATTTACAATTGAACAGATTAAAGCAGAACACCAGAAAGTAAAAAGCGGAGCAGATTTCCCTGCATATATCCAGGCTTTAAAGAATTTAGGCGTTTCGAACTATACAGCGTATGTTACGGATGGCAATACTCAGTATTTTGATACGGATAACGAAACAGCACAGACCGGAAGGAAGTATGACGACCTTACCGTTTCAGAACATCTGGATCTTGACCAGTTTAAAACAAGATTAAAGCTTCACCAGCAGGGAGGAACAGATTATCTTACTTTCTGCAATGACTGTGCGGAAAACGGAGTGGAAGGCTGGAAAATGGATCTTAATGCAATGACCTGTACTTATTTTGATACAGAAGGCAATGATATTCTTGTAGAGCAGATTCCCGGTTAATTAAGAACTATACCTACCTTAATTTGAAATATGTTTAATTCAATTCTCCATTCATTATTGTTTGCTGTTATTGATTTAAATTATTAATTTTGTTATGTATGATAGATAATAGTAATTGAATAACATGGTAAAGGTCTTTACGAAGCTGGTATTTACAGTATTGAGTCTGGGGTCAATAGCGACATTTGCACAGAAAAGTGATTTGGGAGCATGGTACACGTATGTTGGAAATAATAAGATCAGCAAGAAGTTGAACTGGCACAACGAAATCCAGTACCGGAACTTTGATGCAGCAGGAGACCTCGAACAGCTGTTGATCCGTACAGGAATTGGATATGATCTGACGGAAAATAACAATAACGTTTTGCTGGGTTACGGCTTTATTTTAAGCCAGCCGTATGTGAACGGTGAAAAAAAAGAAAATATTGAGCATAGAATTTTCCAGCAGTTTATTACAAAACAGAAATTCGGACGTTTCAATTTGCAGCACAGATACCGTTTGGAAGAACGTTTTCTGCAGGATGATTTCAGGATGAGATTCCGTTATATGATTGGTCTGAATATACCGATCACTCAAAAAGAAATGCTCCCGAAATCGCTGTATGCTTCCGTATATAATGAGATTTTCCTGCATTTTGACAGTCCGGTTTTCGACAGGAACAGGGTATATGGAGCTTTAGGCTATGTTATCAATAAAAATATGCGGATAGAAGCCGGCTATATGAACCAGATACAGGAAAACAAAAACCGCGGGCAGATCCAGATCGGTTTTTATAATAATATTCCTTTTAATAAAAATTAACAGTAACAGTTCATGCCGAATGCCTTGATGAAGAAAAAAACGGTTAGTTTAGAAGAATAGAATCAACAGACTAAAAAATAAACACATATGCATTCAGGGAAAAGATTTGGGGCGCTGGAGTTCGCCACCTGGACAAGACGCAGTATCTATGTTCTGACAATATTGTCGGCGATACCGACAGTATTATACTTTCTGGGCTGGAAATTTGTTTCCGTTCCCTGGCAGCCGATCGCCATTCTGGGAACCGCAGTAGCTTTTATTGTAGGTTTTAAAAACAATGCCAGCTACAGCAGACTTTGGGAAGCCAGGCAGATTTATGGTGCCATCATCAATGACAGCCGCAGTTTCGGATATATTCTGAGAGATTCTCTTTCTGCGAAAGATCCCCAAAAAGTAAAAGACATGTTTCTCCGTCATTATGCATGGCTTACGGCACTCCGTTTTCAGCTGAGAGAGCCCAGAGCCTGGGAAAATATGGGAACCGCGCAGTATGATGAATATTCAAAAAAATATGATATCCCGGAAAGACTCAGTCAGCTGGATGATGAGCTGAAAAAGTATCTTTCTGAAAGCGAGCTTCAATATATTTTAAATAAAAAAAACAGGGCCACCCAGTTGATGGCTACTCAAAGCAAAGAATTATCCGAAGCTTATATCAGAGAAGATATCAATGATTTCCAATGGACACAGATCAACCAACAGCTGGTAAAATTTACAGATGATCAGGGAAAAGCAGAAAGGATCAAGAACTTTCCCTACCCGAGAAACTTCTCATCCATTACAACATATCTTTTGCTTCTGTTCATCCTTTTTGTCCCTTTTGGATTACTGAAAGAACTGGATAAACTAGGGGAAGGAACCACTTTGGAGGGCTGGACGATATGGTTCAATATTCCATTTTCACTGATGGTAACATGGTGTTTCCATACGCTGGACAGCGTTGGGGAAGCTTCCGTAAACCCTTTTGAAGGAAGCCCGAATGATGTGCCGATCACACAAATCAGTCGTACCATAGAGATTGATATGAGAGATATGCTGGATGAAGCTGATCTTCCGCCGGCTATTACTCCAAAAAATAATATTGTTCTTTAAATGTTTTATATGATTAATTCAGAACATTATTTTACTGATAAGGTATTATGGAAGATATTTACTTAGATAAATTATTAAACAACGAACAGATTTTAATAACGCTGTCTGAAGTTTTTTGTGAATTAACGGTTTTTCATTGTGATTTTGGTAATGATATGCCTGAAGAATTAGATTTTAATAACCCTAATCATATTTTCTTTAATACAGAGGAAGATTTGGATGTAAAAGAATTTAGCTTTAAAATATCAATCTATAGAACCCCTGAAGTTCACCATCAGGAAAGAGCACTTTATTTAGGCAAAATATTTTCAGAAAAATATAAAGTCAGAACACTTGTACCATTTATAAAACCTGATGAACCAAACGATCCATACTATTGTATTGTTTTTGATAACGGGAAAATATATTTAGCTGATGATAGTGAAGTTTATAATTTAAATAACAAAGGTATGGTTAAAACTCTTAAGGAGTATGATTTGCCTATTATCGAATTTGACAAAGAAGCGATATATAAACACAAAAAGAAAAATTATTAGTTAAAATAAATTAATTTTAAAAGAATAATAATGATTCACAGTTATGTTATCATATCCATTGCGGTTCTTTTATCTGTAATGATATTGGTGATGATAGGGCAAAAGCTGAAAGTAGCTTATCCCATTTTCCTGGTTATTGCTGGTCTTCTGATCAGCCTGGTCCCGGGAATGCCGCATATTGAAATAGAGCCGGATCTTGTATTCCTGATCTTCCTTCCCCCGATTCTTTTTGAAGCGGCCTGGTTTACCTCATGGCAGGATTTTCACAAATGGAGAAAGCAGATCTTTTCGATGGCCTTCGGACTTGTATTTTTAACTTCAGTTGTCGTGGCTTATCTTTCGTCTTCCATTATCCCGGGACTTACCGTCGCCATGGGCTTCCTGCTCGGAGGGGTGAATTCCCCGCCTGATGCAGTAGCAGCCACTTCTGTCCTTAAACATATGAAAATCCCTAAAAAGATCACCAGTATTCTGGAAGGTGAAAGTCTCATCAATGATGCTTCCAGTTTAATTGTATTTAAATTTGCTCTAGCAGCTGTGATTTCAGGGCAGTTTATATGGAGAGATGCTGTTCAGGATTTCTTTCTGATGGCGGTAGGCGGAGTGGCAGTAGGAATAGCCGCAGGACTTCTGTTTGGAGCACTATTAAGGATCATCCCTTCCAACTCCAATATTGATACGGTGATCACGCTGATTGTTCCGTACATCATGTATGTAGGAGCAGAGCACTTCCATTTTTCAGGAGTATTGGCGGTGGTTGCCGGAGGTCTTTTGATGTCGTATAATTCACACTGCTATTTAAGTCATACCTCAAGAATACAGTCAGGAAATGTCTGGAGTGTACTCATATTCCTGATGAATACCATTATTTTTATCCTTATCGGTCTCGAGCTTCCGGTAGTGGTTGCCGCTATGAAAGATTATACAATTTCAGAAGGAATCTTTTACAGCCTTGTGATTGGTGGAGCTATTATTTTTACGAGAATACTGTACAGCTATGCCGTCATGTATTTCCCGAGGCTCTGTTCAAAGGAATTAAGATTGAAAGTTCCAAAACCGGACTGGCGGGAACCTTTTATCATCAGTTTTGCTGCCATGAGAGGAGTGGTTTCGCTGGCTGCAGCACTTTCAATTCCTGCTTTTTTACCAAACGGAGAAGCTTTTCCGCACCGTAATATTATTTTATTCGTAACTTTCGTCATTATATTAATCACGCTGGTAGGACAGGGACTTCTTCTGACTCCGATCCTGAAATGGTTAAAAATAGATGATGCAGGCAGTGAGCTGCCCGAAGAAAAACAGGAGGTGATCCTTATGCGTAAACTTAAAGAAACAGCATTGCATAAAATGGAAAATGATTTTTCCGACCTGGCAGAAAAAAATACTTTGGTTCGTCACCAGAAACATAAGCTGGAAACTGAAATGATGCTGATGGCGGATAAAGCCCAATGTATGGCATCTACAGGTGATTACGTCAATGCGATTAATGAAAATAAAGATGTGCTCCGCCAGATCATTCAGGCTCAGAGAAACGAGCTGCACAGAATGAAAAAGGAGAAAATTTTTGATGACCATGTCATGAGAACCATTGAAATGCAGCTGGATTTTGATGAAGCAAAGATCACCGGATTCTCCCACAGTTAAACAAATTAAACCTTAATGCGATGAATACACCAATCACTGTTCAGTACAAAATAAATGTTCCGGCAGAAAAAGTCTGGAAAGCATTGACTGATAAAAAAGAAATGAAATTCTGGTATTTTGATATCCAGGATTTTACTTTGGAAGCAGGAAAAGAGTTTAATTTCTATGAGCCCGGTGAAGAAAAAAAATACCATCATCAATGTCGTATTCTGGAAATTATTCCCAATAAAAAGTTGAAACATACCTGGTCATATCCTGAATTGTCAGATGTTGTAACTACCGTAACTTGGGAGCTTCAGAAAGAAGATATCGGAACGTTGGTAACATTGACCCATGATCATATTGAGGGCTTCGATGGCTTGGGCGAAAGCTTTTCAAGGAAAAGTTTTACCGAAGGCTGGAACGGAATTATTGGAAAGAGTATGAAAGACTATCTGGAAAAATAAAGATATGATTGAACTTCAGATTTTTAAAGCAAAAGATGCTCCTGAACTCATCTCTAAAATAAAAGACAAAAGAGCACTTCTTCAATTTGCCGGTCCTGCCTATCATTTTCCGCTGACAAAAGAACAGCTGGACAATGATCTTGAAAATGAAAGAAGATTCATGTTCAGGGTTTTTGATCAATCAGAACAAAATGTGATCGGCCATGCCCAGATCTTCCTGAAAGAAAAGACCTTTCTGCTTGGAAGAATCCTGATCTGGGATGAAAACAATAGGGGAAAAGGTTACGGGAAAAAAATTGTACAGGAACTGCTGAAATATGGCTTTAGCCACTTTGACAGAGAAAAAGCTGAACTGAACGTGTATGACTGGAATATCGGAGCGATTGAATGCTACAAAAGAGTAGGATTTGAGATTGATCCGGACGTTATGAGTGAAGTAAGTATTGATAACGAGCTATGGCTTTCCATTAATATGAAAATTAATAAGGATACTTTTGAATCCCTGAAATAATGACAACATTTACAGCGCTGCGCCCCGTACTCTGGACTGAAAATTTAGACGACACAGTAAGCTTTTACATCCATATCCTTGGTTTTACTTTAATGGGGAGAAATGACGACTGGCAGTGGGCCTCACTCCGTAAAGACGATGTGCAGATCATGCTTTCCCGGCCCAATGTTTATGAAAAAACAATTGGAATAGGTTTTACAGGTTCATTTTATTTCAATGTTGATAACGTTGATGATCTCTGGGAAGATCTTAAAACAAAAGCAAAAATCTGCTACGAGATCGAAACTTTTGAAAGGGATATGAGGGAGTTTGCGGTATATGACAACAACGGTTATTTATTACAATTTGGACAACCTGTGGATTATATTGGCAATACGGAATAAAATTTGCTATTTTTGGGGAAATATTTAGAAATTCAATGAAAAAGAATATAATAGTAGGTTTAGCAGTGGTTCTGATGTTGGCATCTTGTAATAAAGATGAGAAAATCCTGAACACTCTGAATGAATATAATAATTCAATGGTAGAAAAAGGATATCATTTCGGTGATAAACTTGAGCTTCCAAAAGAGGTGACGGAGAATGCAGAAAGCATCAGTATCAGTTTTGGAGACAAAGAAACTTCAAGCCTGACTGTTGATCCTAAATTCTTTACATTAGGTGATAATGCCGTTACTTTTAACATTAAAACAAAAGGAGGAAAAACCCTTAATCAGGATGCCACCATCAATGTATTTGCAAAAAATCCTGAAAAAAACATAGCCTATCAGATTATAGCTGAATACCCGCATGACCCGAAGAATTTTGTACAGGGTTTTCAGATCGAAGGAAATACAATCTATGAAAGTGACGGACAGAACGGTTCTTCACAGATTCTGAAATATACATTAGGAACTACAACGCCACTTGCTTCTACAAAACAAGCTCAGGAAGACTTCTCCGAAGGGAGCACGATTGTAGGCGATAAAGTATATCAGCTGACGTGGCAGAGTAAAAAAGGCTATATCTATGATAAAAGTTCTTTAAAACTCCTTTCGGAATTTGCTTACCCCAATGTGTTGGGTGAAGGCTGGGGGCTTACCTATGACGGTAAAAACCTAATTGCATCAGATGGAAGCAAGCTTCTATATTTCCTGGATGCAAACAATCCTTCAAAACTGATCAAATATGTTGCAGTGGCAGGAAGTTCCCAGATCTATGATCAGCTGAACGAACTGGAATACCACAATGGATTTATCTATGCCAATGTATGGCAGAAACCTGTCGTGTTAAAGATCAATCCTGCAACAGGAGAAGTGGTCGGGACATTTGATTTTACAGATATTGCAAAACAGAATACCAAAGGAAGTGATGACGTATTGAACGGGATTACTTTCAAAGGAGATAATATGCTTGTAACCGGTAAAAACTGGCCGAAGATCTATGAAGTTCAGATCAAATAATCTGACTGAAAATTTTTTATAAAAAATATAGCGTTCCTAAGGAGCGCTATTTTTTATGTTTGGACTAAAAAATTACTATTTTTGACGGATGATTAAGAACTCACTGAAAAGAAATATCATCGCCGGTTTAGCAGTCATTTTCCTGCTGTCTTCGTGCAATAACAATGAGAAAATGCTGAATGCTCTGGCTGATTACAACAACTCAAAAGAAGCGAAAGGATATCATTTCGGAGATAAGCTTAATTTTCCGAAAGAAATAATGAACAATGCGGAAACTATTACCATCAGTTTTGGTGACAACGAGACCTCCAGTCTGACGGTAGATCCTAAATTTTTTACATTAGGAGATAATGAAGTGACCTTGATCATTAAAACCAAAGGTGGAGAAATCTTAAACCAGGATGCAACCATCAATGTTTTCGCGGAAAATCCGGAACAGAATATTTCCTATAGCATCATCGCAGACTATCCTCACGATCCGAATAATTTTGTCGAAGGATTTCTTATGGAAGGCAACACCGTCTACGAAAGCGACGGACTGGAAGGTTCTTCCCAGCTTATAAAATATACTTTAGGTTCAGCGACTCCCATGATTACTGAAAAACAGCCGGCAGATGTTTTTTCCGAAGGCTGTGCGGTTGTAGGGGATAAAATTTATCAGCTGACCTATAAAAATAAAATTGGGTTTATTTACGATAAAAATTCATTGAAAAAAATCTCACAGTTCCCATTACCGAATATTATCGTAGAAGGATGGGGACTAACTTATGACGGTAAAAATCTTGTGGCTACAGATGGTTCAAAAAATCTTTATTTTCTGGATGTCAACGATCCTTCAAAAGTAGTCAGAACAGTTGCCGTTGCCGGACACACCGAAACCTACGACAAACTGAATGAACTGGAATACCACAACGGTTTTATATATTCCAATGTGTGGTATAAACCCATTATTTTAAAGATTAATCCTGCGACGGGAGAAGCGGTTGGCAAGTTTGATTTCACAAAACTGACCGGTGAAAATGATCAGGGGAACAGTGAACATGTTTTGAACGGAATTGCTTTTAAAGGTGATAATATGCTGGTAACAGGGAAAAATTGGGCAAAAATTTTTGAAATTTCAGTTAAATAATTCATTGTTTAAAATTCAAATAAAAGGATGTAAATTGCTGACGTTCCGCATAGGAAAGTTATCTTTACCAAAATAGATTTTGAGACTACTTTATATTATATTCATATTCCTTTTCTGTACAGTAAATGCACAGAAAGCCCTTCCTTTAGACACTCTGAAACTGAAGGAAGCTAAAGACATGCTTGCAGACGATTACGGTAACCTTTACATTTATAAAAATAAAGATTTCAGTTTTACCAAATATGATTCCTTAGGAAAACAGCTTGGAAAAATGATGCTTACGGTTCCGTATAAAGTGCAGTCCGTGCAGAATCCGCTGAGTCTGGCATTATTCTCAGAAAATGCTCAGGAAATGAAATTTGTGGATCAGAATATGAACGAGATCCAGAAGATAGATTTCAGACAAAAATTCGGGTTTATCAAAATGGCCTATGCCGAAGATCTTCAGCAGCTGTGGCTTCTTGATGACAGTACGAAACGACTGATCCAGTATAACTTCAGGAACGACACAACAATCAATTCTTATCCCTTTGATATCAGTTTTGATGATCTGATGGATCTGCTGGTATTTGAAAATAAAGTCTATATCTTAACCCGGAAACATATCAGGGTATACTCGCTGAAATTTGAAAAAATCTTTGAAGCTCCGCTTGAAAACGGGAAAAGATTCAGACGGGAAAATGATGTTATTTTAGTAGTCGCAGACAATTCTATCCTGAAGTATGATCCCGAAAAAGGGATGATTAAAATTTTTGAAGATAAAGACGCACAAATTGTGGATAAAAACATCCTTTCTTATTTTGAAATCAAAGCGAACAAACTCTATCTTTACAGCCTCGAAAAAACAAAGGAAACTAAACAGCAGACAGAGCCCGAAATCAAGCCGGTTACTCCAGCAGCTCAAGAGCCACCATCTGAACAGCCAGTTGGAACAGACGTGGAAATAACTGATGCAGAAAAGAAGGAATCTGATGAAAAAGCTCCGGATAATACTCTACAAAAGCTGATAGAAGATACATCCGAGGTTCAGGCTGCAGGTGTTTAGTCAGGATTAAAATAAAAAATACTAAGGAGAATGCATATTGCAGTTACAGGAAATATTGGTGCCGGTAAAACGACTTTGACCACAATGCTTGCCAAGCATTACGGATGGGATGCACAGTTTGAAGATGTAGACCACAACCCTTACCTTGAAGATTTTTATGCGGATATGAGTAAGTGGAGTTTTGCACTTCAGATCTATTTTTTAGGTAGCAGATTTCGCCAGGTAAAAGAAATCAGGGAAAGTGGCAAGAATATTATCCAGGACCGTACGATCTATGAAGATGCACACATTTTTGCTGAAAACCTGAATGATATGAAACTTCTTTCAGACAGGGATTTCAATAACTATGTATCTGTTTTCGGTCTGATGAAATCTTTCGTTTCTGCTCCGGACCTTTTAATTTACCTTAAGTCTGATGTTCCTAATCTTGTTAAAAAGATCTACAAAAGAGGAAGGGAATATGAAGCATCGATCAGTATAGAATACCTGTCAAAACTTAATCAGAAATACGAAAAATGGATCTCCGATTATACTGAAGGAAAACTTCTGGTGATCGAAGTAGATGATCTGGATTTTGTAGAAAAGCCCGAAGATTTCGGATTTATTCTTGAAAAGATAGAAGCAGAACTGAACGGCTTATTTTAACAAATTTTTATCAGAATTTAAGAGAAGCTCTCCATTTATTCTTCCTAACTTTAAGGAGAAAGTCCAATTTTAAATATTAACATTATGACGGTTAAGGTTTTACACAACGGAAACTGCTCTAAATCAAATGCTGTACTTGAGTATCTTGATGAAAACGGTGTGTCTTTTGAGATCATCAACATCATGGAAGATCCGTTGAGCGTCTTGGAAATCAAAACAGTACTGAAAAAGTTGAATCAGAGCGTGTTTCATATGATCCGTAAAGCAGATAAGCTGTACATGGAAAAATATGCTGATAAAAATTATTCTGAAGAAGAATGGATCAAGATCCTGTCCGAAAATCCTTCCCTGATACAAAGGCCTATCCTGATTAAAGGATCTGTTGCTATGCTGGGAAGACCTATTGAGAATGTAAAATTCTTTATTGAAAAATAATAATAAAAAAAGTCAGCTTTTCGCTGACTTTTTCTTTTCTACAATAAAATGACACCTTCTATTTTGGCAACATCTTTATAAATATTCACCACCTGATCTGCATCCAGAACGAATGCATTGATATTACAGGCAGTGTATTTTCCGTTTTTGCTTTCGCGGTTTCCCAATGTAAACTTGATGCCGTCAAAAACTTTATAAATTTCAGTAAGTTTTGCCTGATCTGTGGGAATGATAAATTTAAATAAATAATCTTCAGGAAAGTCATGGTGACCTTCCAGTTTTTCCTTCAGAGAATTATAAAAATCCTCCGGGTTAGCGTGTTGGTTTCCTTGTAATATGTCCATCTGCAATTGTTAAGTTATATATAAATATAGCAAAATTTTTTCTATTTTCCAAGCGGTCCAAGCAGGGCTTTGGAGTTCTGATGCTCGTAATCTTCGATAATATTGAACAGTCCGTTTACCAGCTGTTCAGAAGCCAGTCTGCTCAAGCCGCCGGTGTTTATATTATTGCTGCTTCCACCAAGAAGACTTCCGAGAAGATTATTTCCTGAAAGAGCGGTATTGATTGTTTTTGCAATTCCATATTCGTTCAGTTTCTCATCCACTTTGGGCGCAATGGCTGCCACTAGCTGCTGAGAGGTCTTCTCTTTTAAAATCTGTGTTGCTGTAGTACCCTGGATAATTCTCGTAACATCTTGCGCATTTAAACTGTTTACAGCCCCTTGTAGAATAGGCTTTGATGTATTAACAGTATAGGCTGCTGCCTGTGCAATAAAATCTCTTTCCTTAGCTACCAGGGAAGGGGCAATTTTTTCAAGGGTAGAGTTGATGTCTCTAAGCTCCTTTGGAAGAGCCTTGTCTACCATATTATTTTGAAGGAAAGCTTCCTTGTTGCTGTAAATCCCCATTCCTTTATCTATACCGTTCAGTAAAACTCTTTTAATAATAGATAACCCAAGGTCGGAAGTAGCCACTGTTGTGCAGGATTGAACACTGGTAAAAATTAATGTTCCGGTTCCAATTAATAACGCTGCTGCTACAATATATTTTTTCATTGATCTTTTTTATTATTTTTCCAAATATTGCGCCAAAGGTAAACACTATAGCCGTATTAACAAAATATTAAATTCTTGTTACCTATTTGGGGGATTTCTTGTTAAAAGTAAAAGATTTTTAATTAGGCATTTTCTTGTAAATCGATATTTATAATGTAATTTAGTTATCTTAATATAAATTATTTAGCTTTCTTTATAAGATTTATTGGAGTTTTTTAAATTTTTAGAATATGTTAACATTGTTCGATTTTTTTTCTATTTTTGAGTAATGTCTTTTTTTGAGAATTTAAATAACTCCACTAAGAAGGACATGTTTTTAAAATTAGATTGTACGAATAAAATTGAACTATATGAAACAACGTGATTTAAAGTATTCATGTCTCATTGCGGTTTTATACTTCGGTATGAACGTCAATGCGCAGACTGCTCCAAAAGATACTGCTGTGAAAGAGCAGAAGATCGAGGAGGTAGTATTAATAGGATATGGTGGACAAAAAAAGCTAAATATTACAGGAAGTATAGGTACTGTAAGTGCAAAAGATTTAGCTGATAGACCTAATTCTAATCCTATGAGTTCTATTCAGGGGAAGGTGTCAGGAGTTAATATTGTTAACCCTGGTGCGCCAGGAGTTTCTCCCAGAGTCGACATTAGAGGTATTAGCTCATTAAATGGGGCAACGGTATTTATTGTCGATGGTATTATCACCACAGATATTTCATATCTTAATCCTTTGGATATTGAATCTATGAGTATATTAAAAGACCCATCGTCTTTAGCAATATATGGAAGTAGAGCTACTAATGGTGCTGTTATTATTAAAACAAAGGGAGGTAAAGGGAAAACTTCTTTTAATTTTAATTCTTATCTAGGAGTAAAGACTGTGCCAAATGTTGTTGATATGGTAAATAAAGATCAATATATTGAACTTTATAATGAAAAGTTAAAATATTCAGGTGCTACATCTGGTTTTTTAAATCCCAATAATTACGGTACTAGTACAGATTGGTTTAAAGAAATTCTTAAACCTTCTATTATCAATTCAAATGATATTTCAGCTTCAGGATCTACAGATAAGATAAATTACTTTTTAAGCCTAGGATATTTGACTGATCAAGGAAATCTAGATGCAGGACAAGGAATTAATTCTGGAAATGATTTTAAGAGATTTACATCAAGAATAAATGTAACTTATAAATTAACGGATAAATTAACTGTAGGAACAAACTCTTCCTGGTCCCAAATGAGTAGAAATAATGCAGTAAATCCCTTATTAACTGCATATAGCTCACCACCAATTTACGATCCAATAAATCCTGATGGGTCCTATGGTTATCAAACATTAACGTCTTTAGCAAATCCACGGGCTCAACTGGATCTTACTCGTGATAGGAATAAAGAAAATAGATATATTATTAATCTTTGGGGAGAATATAAAATTTTAAAAGATCTAGTTTTTAAAACGAATTTTACTCAGGATAACGGGGATACAAGCGGGTTTATTTTTACAAACCCTTCAAGTTATCTACCAGGAAATATTGATAAATCGAAGCTATCTAAATTTACCTCAAATGCAAGAAATTATGTTTTTGATAATACATTAACATGGACTAAAAATTTGGGAGCGCACCACCTTGTTGGTTTAATAGGGACATCTGCTCAAGAGGCTAAAGCTTACAAACTGACAGGAAAGGCTGAAGGTGTAAAATATAGTGGGGATGATGGCAGTTTATTTCTCATAAATGGGGGAACTAATATGACTGTTGAAGAAACTGAAGTCAAAACAAGTAGATTATGGGGATATTTTGCTAGGATCAATTACGATTATGCAGGTAAATACTTACTGAATGCATCTATCAGAAGAGATGCTTCTAATAATTTTTCAGAAGGCGATAGGTCTCGGTGGTTCCCTGCAGTGGGTCTAGGATGGGTAGTTTCAAAAGAAAATTTCTTGGCGGATCAAAACATACTTAGCTTACTGAAATTAAAAGCAAGTTGGGCTAAAATGGGTAATCCTGATGTACCAAGATCTTATGACAACCGAGCTATAAAAATAGGTGGCGCTTATTTTGGGAATACAGGCATTGATGGATATAGCACTACTGATATTTATGATCTGAATATTGGTTGGGAAACTATTGAAGGTAAAGATGCTGGAGTTGAGTTAGGTTTTTTCAATAATAAATTAACATTAGAAGCAAATTATTATCGTAAGGATTCTAGAGATGTAGTTTATCCAATAACACAACCTGCAATATCTGGAGCAAGTAATAAGCTAACAACTAATGCTTTTTCGTTTTATAATAAAGGATTCGAATTTAACTTAGCGTATAACACCAATATTACTGACAAAATTAAGTTTGGGGTATATGGTAACTTAACAACACTTGATAATCAAATTACAAGTGTTTATAACAATTCATTCAATGAAACTGGACCTTATCTATTTGGTAATACTATTACAAGATTGGAAAAAGGTCAGGCAGTTGGTTCTTTTTATGGATATAATGTAGTAGGTGTGTTTCAGAATCAAGCACAAGTAAACTCTGCTCCAACATATTCATCTGTGAAAAAACAAGTTGGAGGGTTTATGTTTGAAGATAGAGATGGAAATGGTGTTATAGATAGTAGAGATAAGACATTTTTAGGTAGTCCAATTCCTGATTATACTTATGGTTTTGGATTCAATTTATCAGGATATAATTTTGACTTTGCAATTGATTTCCAAGGTGTGCAAGGGAATAAGATATACAATTATAATAGAGAGCAACGTTATGGGAATGAAAGCTGGGATTTAGATATGTACAAAAACCGTTGGCATGGTGAAGGTACTTCTAATACAAATTCTGCAATTTCTACTGATCAACAAATTATTGTACCAAGTAGTTTTTATGTAGAAGATGGAAGTTTCTTTAGAGTTAGAAATATATTATTAGGTTATACATTAGGATCTGATTTTACAAAATCTCTTAATATTCAAAAATTAAGAGTTTATATTTCTGCTCAGAACCCATGGACAAGTTTCAAATATAATGGTTTCTCTCCAGAGATTTTAAACTCAGATAGAGTACAAATGGGGGTTGACAATAATATTACTCCTATATCAGCAATTTATACTTTAGGTTTAAACTTAACATTTTAAAAATTGAGCAATGAAAAAAATAATAATATCATCAATTCTTATACTTTCCTCTCTTTCATGTAGTAACGATTTTTTGGAAAATAGGGTTGAAAATGCTGTTTTGGCAGAAGAGTTTTTTAAAACGGAGGCTGATGCAATGTCAGGAACTGCTGCTATTTATGCTTTTTTAAAAGGGTGGGATAATTCGGCTTTTCCTTTTCAATATGTAATGGGAGTTACAGGAGATGATGTAGTTAAAGGTAGCAATCCAGGAGACTCTTCATTTATTAATGTATATGATAATTATTCTTATACGGTTTCGGATGCTGGTATTGAAGGTTACTGGAAGGCGCAATGGAAAGGAATTGCATTATGTAACCGTGTTATTACTCACGTCCCTTTGATAGAAATGAATGTAAATCTTAAAAATAGATTAGTTGCAGAGGCTAAATTTTTGAAGGCCTATTTTTATTTTAATTTAGTGAGATTATGGGGTGGAGTTCCAATCTTTGATAATATTCCTGAAAATCCTTCTGATTTTAATTATAATATACCACGAAACTCGGTAAATGAGGTCTATGACTATATTATCAAAAACTTAAATGAGGCAGCTGATGTTTTACCACTATCTTATCCTGCAAGTGATTTAGGACGGGTAACTAAAGGAGCGGCAAAGGGTATGCTATCAAAAGTATATTTATACAAAAAAGATTGGCAAAAGGCATATGATACTTCTAATGAAGTGATAGCAATGGGATATAGTTTGGATCCTAATTTTAATCATTTATTCAGAATTGAAGGTGAGTTTGGATCAGAATCTGTATTTGAAGTAAATAATCAGTGTACGGGCGCTTTTGGTGGTTCTCAATACGCACAGGTACAAGGTGTTCGGAATCAGTTTGGATGGGGATTCTTTACTCCTTCTCCTGCCTTGGAAAATGCATTTGAGCCGGGAGATATCCGTAAAGAATTAACAATTCTTAGAAATGGTGAAACTACCCCTGAAGGCGATCTTATTGCTATGCAAGACCCTCTATCTGTGACAACTTTTAATCAAAAAGTATATGTTCCTAAGTCTCATCAAACAGGTTGTGATCAAGGTTCTGAACAAAATATTAGAATTTTGCGTTTTGCAGATATATTATTAATCAATGCAGAGGCTGCAAATGAATTGGGAAATATTTCAGGAGCTGCAACTTCATTAAATAAAGTTAGAAATAGAGCAGCTTTGGCAAATACTACCGCATCAACTCAGGCAACAATGCGGGCCGCTATTTGGCAAGAAAGAAGAGTTGAGTTAGCTATGGAGAATGATAGATTTCCAGATTTATTAAGGACCGGACAGGCTGCCACTGTTTTAGGCCCATTAGGTTTTACATCTGGAAAAAATGAATTGTTACCAATTCCATTAAATGCAATTAATGACAGCAATGGGATTTTAACGCAAAACCCCGGCTATTAAAATAAACCATAAACTTTAGAGGAGAATGAAAGTTCTCCTCTTCTTTTAGTAGAAACAGGTAAAAAAGATTTCATGAAAAGGACCGTATTATCAATTGCTGTAACTTCTTTATTCTTTATATACTCTTGTAAAAACACCCAAGCTTCAAAACAGGAAACTGCTCAAATTGAAGCTGTGAAAAGCAACATTACTGATGAACAGCTTATGGACAGAGTTCAGAAAGATGCATTAAAATATTTTTGGGACTATGCGGAGCCCAAATCCATGCTCGGAAGAGAGCGCTATCACGAAGACGATATCTATCCTGACAATGACAAGCATGTGGTGACCACAGGTGGTTCGGGATTTGGATTGGCAACGCTTCTGGTAGGAGTGGAAAGAGGATTTATTCCAAGACAGGAAGCAGTAAAAAGACTGACTCATATGATGGATTTTCTTGCTAAAGCTGATCGTCATAAAGGTGCCTGGTCTCATTGGATCAACGGAGAAACGGGGAAAACTGTTCCTTTCGGGAAAAAAGATAACGGGGGAGATCTGGTTGAAACCGCATTTCTTACCTCGGGAATTCTGATGGTACGTGAGTACTTTAAAAACGGAAATGCAGAAGAAAAAGCCCTGGCCTTAAAATGTGATGAGCTTTGGAAAGGGATTCAATGGAACTGGTATACAAAAGGAGGCGAAAAAGTCCTTTACTGGCATTGGTCTCCGGAATATCAGTGGGAAATGAATTTTCCGCTGGAAGGATATAACGAATGCCTGATCACCTATATCTTAGCCGCATCATCACCAACCCATCCTATCGATGCAGAAACGTATTATAAAGGCTGGACAAGAAACGGAAAATATCTTACAGATAAAACAAAATACGGACTTCCTCTGTATGTAAAACATAATTATGCTGAAGAATATGGTGGGCCGCTTTTCTGGTCGCAATATTCATATATCGGTCTGGATCCTACCGGACTTTCTGATAAACTGGTGAAAAACTATTTTGACTTAAACAAAAATCAAGTCCTTATCGACTATAAATACTGTGTTGAAAATCCAAAACAATGGAAAGGTTACGGCCCGAATTACTGGGGACTGACGGCTGGATACACAAGAAACGAAGACGGAAGTACAGGGTATACCGCTCATATGCCTAGCAATGACAACGGAGTGATCACACCTACAGCAGCACTCAGCAGCTTTCCGTACACTCCAAAAGAATCTATGAACTTTCTGAGATTCCTATATACTGAGAAACCGGAATTTATCGGGTCAGCAGGACCATATGATGCTACTTCAGTGAATTACAACAATTGGTTTACCCCAAGATATTTAGCAATAGACCAGGGTACAATAGCTCCTATGATTGAAAACTACAGAACCGGATTCCTATGGAAATTATTTATGAATGCACCGGAAATTCAGCAGGGGCTTAAGAAATTAAGTTTTCAGTCTGCAAAATACGGAATCAGGTAATTTGGATTTTTAGTGTTATTTTTATCAATAGTAACATCTATTCAATAGAAACGGGCTTTAGCCCGTTTAAATAAAAACAAATACCAAACGGCTTCAGCCAAAACCTAAACAATAATATGAAAGTAAAATTAAAACACCTCCCGCTTTTACTCTTGCCGTTCTCATTACAGGTTAATGCCCAGGAAATAAAGGCAGAACTGAATAAAGAAATTAAAAGAACAGAGAAAATATCTTACATTCTCGATTACCCTCAAAAGGTAAAAGGAAACGTTCCGTTGGTCGTGTTTCTTCACGGGTCGGGAGAAAGAGGTAATAATCTTGAAGCAGTTAAAGTACACAGTCCGTTCACATATAAAAACCTGATTAAGGAGCCTGTAGCTATTTTGGCACCACAGTGTCCTGCAGATTCATGGTGGGATACAGTGACGATTTATAATCTGATCAAAGAAATTCAGAAAAAATATAAAATTGATGCCTCACGAATTTACCTTACAGGACTTTCTCTGGGAGGATGGGGAACTTTGAAACTCGCTATGGAGCACCCTGAAATGTTTGCCGCAGTAGTGCCTGTATGTGCACCTACAGATATGATCATGTATGCAAATATTAATCAATATAAAGATCTGAATATGAAAATTTTTCATGGCGGAATGGACGATATCGTTTTGCCTGAAAATGCATTCAATTTTTACCAGAGATTACATCCGGTAAACCCTTCCGCAGAATTGGTGATCTTCCCGAATGACAATCACAATTCATGGGATTCTACCTATTCAGACCCAAAGTTGTACGAATGGATGTTGTCTAAGAAAAAAGGAGAATAGAGAAAGAAAGGCAGGAAATGACAGTGTAATCAATTTTATCGCAGATAAAATCCTTGCGCCTTAAAAACATAAGTTAAAAAAAATAGCGCCTTTGCGTTATCTAACAAAAAAGCCCCATGGTTAAACAATAAAATAAAATTAGAACTATAATTTAAGAAGATAGATTTATGAAAAAGTTAATTGTACTCGCAGCTTTAGCACTTTCTCCTGTGTTTTCCGCGCAGGAAATGGTAACCAAACCGGTGCAGTCTTATCAGACAGCTCAGTATCAGGCGAAAAGAAAAGCTTTCGTAGAAAATCTTTTATCTAAAATGACTTTAGATGAAAAGATTGGTCAGCTCAACCTGCCAACCTCCGGGGATTTTACTACAGGACAGGCTCAAAGTTCAGATATCGGAAAAAAAGTAGAGCAGGGATTAGTAGGAGGGTTATTCAATATAAAAGGAGCTGACAAGATCAAGGCAGTTCAGAAAGTGGCTATAGAAAAAAGCCGTCTGAAAATTCCTTTGATCTTCGGGATGGATGTCATCCATGGTTACGAAACCACTTTCCCGATTCCGTTGGGACTTGCTGCTTCCTGGGATATGAATCTTGTCCAGCAGTCTGCAAGAATAGCGGCAAAAGAAGCTTCCTCCGATGGAATCAACTGGACTTTCTCTCCAATGGTGGATATTTCCCGCGAACCGAGATGGGGAAGAGTTTCCGAAGGTTCCGGTGAAGACCCTTATTTAGGAAGTGAAGTCTCCAAAAATATGGTTTATGGCTATCAGGGAAAAGACCTTTCCGCCGGTAATACCATTTTAGCCTGTGTAAAGCATTTCGCACTATACGGAGCAGGAGAAGCCGGACGTGATTACAATACAGTAGACATGAGCCATGTGAGAATGTTCAACGAATATTTCCCGCCGTATAAGGCAGCAGTAGATGCCGGAGTAGCTTCTGTAATGGCTTCCTTCAATGAAGTGGATGGAATTCCGGCAACCGGAAATAGATGGCTGCAGACTGATGTTCTGAGAAAAATGTGGAACTTCAAAGGTTTCGTAGTGACCGATTATACCGGGATCAATGAAATGACAGAGCACGGAATGGGAGATCTTCAGCAGGTATCTGCTTTGGCCCTGAAAGCCGGAGTAGATATGGACATGGTAGGAGAAGGGTTTTTAACGACCCTCAAGAAATCCCTTGACGAAGGAAAAGTTACACAGGCTGAAATCGATATGGCTGCAAGAAGAATTCTTGAAGCAAAATATGATCTCGGGTTATTCGACGATCCTTACCGTTACGGAGATGCAAAACTGGCCGCAAAAGAGGTTTACAATATGGAGAACCGTAATGTGGCAAGAAATGCTGCAGCTCAGTCTATGGTTTTATTAAAAAATGATAATCAGGTATTGCCGTTGAAAAAATCCGGCACAGTGGCTGTGATCGGACCATTGGTAAATAACTCTCTCAATATGGCCGGAACATGGAGCGTTGCTACAAAACATGCAGCTTCAGTTTCATTAATGCAGGGTCTTCAGGCTAATTATGGAAAAGAAGTGAAATTCCTTTCAGCAAAAGGTGCCAACATTGATTACGATGCAAAATTAGAAGATATTTATGCAGCTCATGGTAAAAAAACAGACAGAGACAGCCGCTCCAAAGAACAATTGTTAAAAGAAGCTGTTGAGGTAGCCAACAAAGCAGATGTTATCGTTCTGGCAATTGGAGAATCTGCCGAAATGAGCGGGGAGTCCTCATCAAGAACAGAAATCACCATTCCTCAGTCACAGGTTGACTTGTTAAATGAACTGAAAAAGACCGGAAAACCGATCGCGATGGTGCTTTACACAGGACGACCTTTAGCTTTAACCAATGTAAAAGATACTCCTGATGCTATCCTGAACGCATGGTTTGCCGGATCAGAAGCTGGAAATGCTATTTCAGACGTTTTATTCGGGAAAGTAAATCCTTCAGGAAAACTTCCGATGACCTTCCCGAGAAGCTTAGGACAGGTTCCTATTTATTATAATGCAAAAAATACCGGACGCCCTTTAAGTCAGGATAAAGTCGATAAATGTGTATATGAAAGATTCCGTTCCAATTATATGGATGAATGTAATACACCGCTATATCCGTTCGGTTACGGTTTGAGTTATTCTAAATTCAGCTATTCTGATATGTCAGTTTCAAACCCTAATCCAAAAGGAAATCAAACGATTCAGGCTTCAGTAACGGTTACCAATTCCGGAAATTATGACGGGGCTGAAGTAGTACAGCTTTATATCAGGGACCTTGTAGGAAGTATTACCAGACCGGTAAAAGAACTGAAAGGATTCCAGAAAATTTTCCTTAAAAAAGGTGAATCTAAAAAAGTAACTTTCGATATTACACCAGAAAGCTTGAAATTCTACAATGGAGAATTGAAATTCGACTGGGAGCCGGGAGAATTTGATATCATGATCGGAACCAATTCTGATGATGTAAAACATTCAAAGATCAACTGGACCAAATAATATAACCAAAGCCATTCTTTTGAGTGGCTTTCTCCCTTTTTTGGCATGATTTTTAATAGCACAGTTATAACTTTAAGATAATAATTATGAAAAAAACGATTTTACTTAGCGCAATCTTCCTGGGGTCTTTTGCTTTTGCACAAACGGTAGGTGGTGACAGGGATGCCCATGGATGTATTGGTTCGGCAGGATATACCTATTCCCAGATCAAAAAAGATTGTGTAAGGGTATTTGAGCAGAAGATTAAATTAACAGAAGTTGCTCCCAAAGGAAGTTCTACGTCAATGGCTGCCGTGATTTTCAGTAAAGATTTGAAGAAAGCCGAAGTTTTTGTTCCTGATACAGATGGAGAAAGTTTAATTCTTACAAGAACAGGAAAAGGTAAAATCTGGAAAAAAGATGGATATGTACTGGTTCCTTTCAAAAAGAATGGATATCAGCTTAAAAAAGACAATATTGTGATTTATCAGTAAATCCAATTTAATACACAAAAAGCCGCCCTGGAAAGGGCGGTTTTTTTATTATGTACTTCAAAGTGATATTTATTTAATTCAAACTATTTAGAAAATAATTAATATTAAATTGCAATTTCAGTTAAAAAATGTATATTAGTAAGACCAAATTATAGCGAAATCCGAAAAGCTTATAGAGTAGGAAGTGTAAAAAATACTATATGAAAAATCTAAAAAAACTTACAAAAAAAGAATTGAAAACAGTTCAGGGAGGTATTCCTATGTGTTTACCAGGTTATTTCTGGTGTTCATTTGTGAAAAAATGCATTCCCGTAGGAACAGAGTGCGGACTTGCGTAGTGTACAATCCTAAATAATATAAAGGTTAATGCATGATTCTTTATATTATGACAAAAAAATAAGCCGTTCGGAAGAACGGCTTTTCTATAATATGCTTTAATAACATTTCTCAGGATCGTAAGTTCTGCATGGTCCGTTTTCAGTATATTGGCAAGTTCCTGCAGGGCAGTATCCACCCGGTGGAGGAACCCAGCCTCCTGAAATCATTTTTAAATCACTTTTTGACAATTTTTTTAGATTTTTCATAATAAGTTTGATTTTAGATTTGTTTTTTTATTCCGTAAACTTTCAAATTCTACGTTTAACTAAATTAAAAAATAAACTGAAATGAAATCACCTTTTGTTGAAAAATTAAAAACATTTCTGTAAAATAAATTGTAAAAACAGATTGCGGCTTGTATAAAATACAGAATGATGACCCGCTTTAAGTAAAATTTAAAACAGCTTCCACAATTTTCATCTCTCACTGAAAATCCTTATTTTTGTACATCTAAAAAGTAAAAGAAAGAATGAATTCCTACAAAAATCCATTGGAAGAGCGCTATTCCAGTGAAGAAATGTTGTTTAATTTCTCACATAACAATAAATTCCGTACCTGGAGAAAGCTTTGGATCGCTTTGGCTGAAATTGAAAAAGACTTAGGTCTTGATATTACAGACGGGCAGATTGCTGAGCTGAAAGCTAATGCTGAAAATATCGATTATGATAAAGCAGCTGAGTATGAAAAAAAATTCCGTCATGATGTAATGGCCCACGTTCACACCTATGGTGATGTGGCACCTTCAGCGAAAGGAATTATCCATTTGGGGGCTACTTCGGCTTTTGTAGGAGATAACACAGACCTTATTCAGATTCGTGACGGGCTTTTAATCTTGAAGAAAAAGCTGGTTAACGTCATGAAAAACTTAGCTGATTTCTCTATTCAGTATAAAGATCTTCCTACCTTAGGATTCACTCATTTCCAACCGGCTCAGCTGACTACAGTTGGAAAAAGAGCGACTCTTTGGCTGCAGAGCCTGGTTCTTGATATCGAAGAATTGGATTTCTTCCTGGAAACACTCCGTTTCAGAGGAGTAAAAGGAACTACGGGTACTGCTGCAAGTTTCCTGGAGCTTTTCAATGGCGACTATTCCAAAGTGAAACATTTGGATAAGGAGCTTTCAAAAAGATTCGGTTTCGAAAAAGTATTTGGTGTTTCAGGTCAGACGTATGACAGAAAAATTGATGCTAAAGTAGTTGCTTTATTAGGAAATATAGCCCAGTCTGCCCATAAATTCACCAACGATTTACGTCTTCTTCAAAATCTTAAAGAAATTGAAGAGCCGTTCGAGAAAAACCAGATCGGTTCCTCAGCAATGGCCTACAAACGTAACCCGATGAGAAGTGAAAGAATCGGAGCTTTGGCAAAATATGTAATGTCGCTGACGACAAGTTCTGCGATGGTAGCTTCTACACAATGGTTCGAAAGAACACTGGATGATTCTGCCAACAAGAGGCTAACTATTCCTCAGGCATTCCTTGCGGTTGATGCCATCCTTTTGATCTGGAACAACATCATGAATGGAATTGTTGTTTACCCGAACAGAATCAACAAGCACATTATGGAAGAACTTCCTTTCATGGCGACAGAATATATCATCATGGAAGAAGTGAAAGCCGGTGGTGACCGCCAGGAAATTCACGAAGTGATCAGAGTTCATTCTATGGAAGCTTCCAAGAAAGTGAAAGAGGAAGGAAAAGAAAATGACCTTATTGAAAGAATCTTAAATGATGATTCTTTAAAATTAGATAAATCAAAATTAAAAGAAGTTTTAGATCCTAAAAACTTTATCGGTTTTGCACCAATTCAGACAGAGGAGTTCATCAGCAATGAAGTCCAGCCAATTCTGGATAAAAATAAAGACTTGATAGGACTGGAGGCTGATCTTAAAGTATAAAATATATGCAGTCCTTTTGGGCTGCATTTTTTATTTTCCACATGAGAAGAATTCTTTTATTAATTTCCATGATACCCATACTTTCTTTTTCCCAGAAGAAGGAGGTTTTAAAGTATTTTATTTCAAAAGATTCTTTGGTGGGAGTAAAAAATCAGGAGGGTAAAATTATTGTTCCGGCACAGTTTAAAATTTTCTCAAACCTGGAGAATGGAGAATTAGTTGAAGGGGAGACCATTTATTTTGACGGCTTTAAAAAAGGAGAAGAAAAAGAAAAAAACGCATGGGGATATGTTTATGATAAAACGGGAAATTTCCTTTACAGACCTTTCTTGTACGACAATGGAGCAGATTATTTTTCCGAAGGGGTAAGAAGGTTTGTTAAAAACGGAAAAGTGGGTTTTGTGGACAGAAATGGAAAAGTTGTTATTGAACCGATTCATGATTTTGCATCCCCTTTCCATTACGGTTACACTGCTTTTTGTGACGGTTGCGACTGGGAAAAGACGGAAAATGAGCATAAAGCAATTGTTGGTGGGACCTGGGGAGTAATGAATTTCAAAGGAGAAATTGAAAAAACCGTTTCAAAATCAGATAATGCGGTAGAAGTTGGAGGAAAATATTATCCAAATCCATTCAATTATAATGAAAAAGAAAAGGCAATTCTTCAGTTTTTCAATAAGCAAAATAAAAAGCTTTCAGGAATTTATTATGTCAATCACTATACAAAACTCTCTGATGACGAGAAGAAATTATTTTTTGAAATTGTAGAAAGGCCCAAAGAAAATTTCCCGTTTTATCAGATAAATACCTATGATTATAGAAAAACGGAGGCTGGAATATCGGATTTTAAATTTTTAGTTTCAGAAGACGGTAAAAATATTTTTGCCCTTGAATCTGAAAATGAAAAGATTCCTTTTCAGGAATGGCTAAAAAATGAAACCGGACAAGCTGAACAGTTTCAAAAAGAGCATCCCGATAATCCGAATAAATTATAAATGAACATAATGAAAAACCTTTCAATTTTTTTATTGATTCTTATGTCTGTGAAAAGTTTTTCGCAAAGTCAAAAAGAGGTGTATTCCATTATGGATGCCAATGCTCAAAAGCTTGCCCAAAAATCAGGAGCTTACTCCGTTTCCATTGGAATTCTGAAAGATGGAAAGATCTATACAAAACATTATGGTGAAATAGACAAAGGAAAAGGAAATAAAGCAGACGATAATACCTATTTTGAAATAGCGTCGGTTACTAAGCTTTTTACAGGTCAGCTGCTTGCAAAAGCAGTTCTGGAAGGGAAAATCAGCCTGGAAGACGATATTCGGAAATTTTTGAAAGAAGATTATTCTAACCTGCAATATCAGGGGGTACCCATTAAAATTAAAAATCTGATTTCCTATACAACAGCGCTGCCAAGAAGTTTGCCGGATGAAGAAAAACTTTATGAAAACCTGACTGATGAAACTCCTTTTTTATTGAGAGATCTCGAAGCCAGATATTCCAGAGAACAGTTTTTTAAAGATCTGAAAAAGGTAAAATTAGATACAGTTCCCGGTATAAAATACAAGTACAGTAATTTAAGTCTTGAGCTGACAGGGGTTATTCTAGAAAATGCTTACGGAAAAGACATAGAAACTCTATTTAAGGAAAACATTTTTTCCAGATTGGGAATGCACCATACCAAATTTATACTGGACAAAAATGAATATTTGGCCAACGGTTATTATAGTAATGGTAAGCTGATGCCCCATTTTGCCTCAAATTTGTGGAGCTCTACGGGAACGAAAACAAAATCTACCTTAGGTGATCTGATGAAATTTCTGAAAGACGAACTGTCCTCAAAAGATAAGGTAATAAAGGAATCCCAAAGAAATGTAGAAGACAGTAAAGAAAACTGGCATGGTTACTTTTGGGATGATTATTATATCAGTGAATATGGAAAAGTGGGATTCAAACATGGCGGTGCTTTTGGAACACAAACCTGGTTTACTATTTATCCTGAATATAACATAGGGATCTGTATGATTATCAATATAAGTGTGCCGGGAGGCGGCTATACACTCCAGAACACAGCTTCAGAGATTATGGAAGATTTTACTTCATTATCTGATAAGAAACAGATTTACGGATATACTCTGAAGGGAAATAATGTTGTTTTTACCTATGAACACCCTGAAACTTTGAATGCCGGACTCATCAATACCGTCTCTGTGGCGGGTTCCTTTAATGACTGGAATCCCGGAAATAAGGAATATCAGATGAAGAAAAAAGATAAGAATCATTTCGAATTAGAAATTCCGGTGTCAAAATTTGAAAAAGGCAAAACATATTCCTTTAAATTTGTACTGAATAATGCAGGTTGGGTAATAACCCCTAAAAAGGCAACCAATGCAGACGGGACAGATGACAATAATCTGACGTTGAAGCTATAAAATATAAAGAATCAGGTGCTGATTCTGAAAAAGTAAAAAGAAAGTAATAAATCTAATATTTAAAATCTGACATCTAATGTCTAATAACAAAAGAATTTTCGTAGAAAAAAGAGGAATTTTCGATGTTGAAAGTCCAAAAATTTTTGATGAAGTAAAAGCAGTCGTTCCGGCCGTTAAAAATGTGAAAGTCTATAATGTATATGATATTTTCGGATTGAACGACGGTGAATTCGGGAAAGTAGTCAACAGCACTTTCGTGGATCCGGTTACTGATATTTTACATACAGAAAACCCTGCCGAAGGAATCCATTTTGCCATGGAATTTTTGCCGGGCCAGTATGATCAGCGTGCAGATTCTGCACAGCAGTGTATCGCTTTACTGACGGAGAATGAAAAATCAAAAGTAAGAAGCGGAAAGCTGATCCAGTTTGAGGGCGTTTCTGAAGCAGATCTAGTAAAAATCAAAGATCTTCTGATCAATAAAGTGGAATCTCAGGAAAAAGATCTTACCATCTTAGATATTCCTGCAGATGAAATTCCGACGAAAGTTTTGATCCACGAAAACTTCATTGCTTTCAATGATGCTCAACTTGAAAATTTTTACAATAATCACGGTTTTGCCTTAGGGTTGGATGATCTGAAATTTATTCAGGAATATTTTAAAACAGAAAAAAGAAATCCTACCGAAACGGAACTGAAAGTTTTAGACACCTATTGGAGCGACCACTGTCGTCACACTACTTTTGAGACAGAATTGTCAGATATCCAGTTTGAAGGAGATTTCAAACATACATTGGAAACTATTTTCAATGATTATATCGAAAAAAGAAAATTCTTAGGCCGTGAGCTGAAACCTATCTCTTTAATGGATCTGGCAACAGTATGCGGAAGATATTTCCATAAAACAGGTAATCTGGAAAACCTTGTTGTTTCAGACGAAATCAACGCCTGTACTATCCAGATCGAAGCTGAATACGACGGTAAAAAAGAGCCGTGGTATTTATTATTTAAAAACGAAACCCATAATCATCCTACGGAAATTGAACCTTTTGGGGGAGCTTCAACATGTTTGGGAGGGGCTATCAGAGACCCTTTGTCCGGTAGATCATATGTATTTCAGGCCATGAGATTAACCGGTGCTGCCGATGTTTTAGAACCTGTCGATAAAACTTTACCGGGGAAACTTCCTCAGAAAACCATTACAAAACAGGCTGCCAACGGGTATTCATCTTACGGAAACCAGATCGGTCTTGCTACAACAATGGTTTCTGAGATCTACGATGAAGGTTACAAAGCCAAAAGAATGGAAGTGGGATTCGTTACCGGAGCAGTGCCTATTGATTGGGTAAGACGGGAAAAACCTGCAAATGGTGACTCTATTATCATCTTAGGTGGCGCAACAGGCCGTGACGGTGTTGGTGGGGCAAGCGGAAGCTCAAAAGAGCAGGACGAAACCTCTATTCATACGATGAGCTCTGAAGTTCAGAAAGGAAATGCCGTTGAAGAACGTAAAATCCAGAGGCTGTTCAGAAATCCTGCAGTAACGAAGCTTATCAAAAAATCTAATGACTTCGGAGCAGGAGGTGTTTCCGTAGCCATCGGCGAAATTGCAGACTCTTTAGAAGTAAATCTTGATGTTTTACCTTTGAAATATGAAGGATTAAACGGAACCGAACTTGCTATTTCCGAATCTCAGGAAAGAATGGCGGTTGTAGTTGATCCGAAAGATAAAGAACAGTTCATCAAATTCTGTGAGGATGAAAACATTGTAGCTGTAGAAGTTGCCAAAGTAACGGATTCAGGAAGAATGCAGATGTTCTGGAAAGGAGACAAAATTGTTGACCTTTCAAGAGAATTCTTGGATACCAACGGATGTTCCAAAACCCAGGAGGTAAAAATTACCCACCTTGAAGAAGTAAAAGAAGAAACACAGGCTTTTACAAAAGAGAACTTCATTAAAATATTAAGTGACAAAAATGTAGCTTCCCAAAAAGGATTGCTGGAAATGTTCGATTCATCTATCGGTGCAACTACTGTTGCGATGCCTTTAGGTGGAAAATATCAGCAGACCCTGATGGAAGGAAGTGCTCAGACGCTGCCGATCTTAGGGGCAAAAGATATTGAAACCGTTTCCTTTGCAAGCTGGGGATTCGATACCGGAATTTCAAAACAGAATTCACTGCTGGGAGCTTCTTATGCTGTCGTAGAAAGTGTTGCTAAGATTGCTGCCATGGGAGGTGATTACAAAAATATCAGACTAAGCTTCCAGGAGTATTTTGAAAAGCTGGGTCAGAATCCGGAGAAATGGGGTAAACCTTTAGCTTCTCTTTTAGGAGCTTATGATGCCCAGATCAATCTTGGCCTTGCGGCGATCGGAGGAAAAGATTCTATGAGCGGGACGTATCAGGATCTGAATGTCCCGCCGACCTTAATTTCATTTGCCTGTGCCAACGGTGAAAAGAAAAATGTAATTTCTCCGGAATTCAAGCAGGCTGGAAACAGAATATATTTCTTCAATCATATCCCTCAGGAAAACGGACTTCCTGATTATGAAAGCTTAAAAGGTATTTTCGAATTTATTTTTGAAAACATCAAAGCCGGAAAGATTGTTTCCGTAAAAACCGTTAAAGAAGGAGGTGCTGCAGTAGCTTTAGCCAAAATGAGCTTTGGAAACAGACTGGGAGCAGAGATCAGTATTGACGTAAATGCTTTATTGGCTAAAAATATCGGGAGCTTAATCATCGAATCAAGCGAAGAGCTGAGTAATGCTTCTCTTCAAAAGATCGGTGAAGTAAAAAACTCAGGTGTTTTAGTGATAAATGGCCTGGAATCTGCGATCTTGGATCTTCTGGCAGCGTATACCGGAACATTTGAAAACCTTTTCCCAACCAAAGAAAAAGAAAAGCTGACGGTTGAAATTGATGAGAAATCAAACTCAATCCATCCAAGAAATATTATCATTAAAAAACACGGAATTGCCCGTCCGAAAGTATTTGCTCCTGTGTTTCCGGGAACAAACTGTGAATATGATACGCTGAATGCATTCCAGAAAGAAGGCGCTGTGATCAGCAGCCTGCCTTTGAAAAATATCAGCCACCAATTGCTGGATGAAAGCATTGATGCGTGGGTAGAGGAGATCAGAACATCCCAGATCCTTGCATTCTCAGGAGGCTTCTCAGCAGGTGATGAGCCGGATGGTTCCGCAAAGTTCATCGTAAACGTTCTGAAAAACGAGAAGATGAAGAACGCTGTTCACGAATTATTGGACAGAGACGGGATGATCATCGGTATCTGCAACGGTTTCCAGGCATTGGTTAAATCCGGTCTGTTACCTTACGGAAGAATAAAAGATCTGAACGAAAATTCTCCGACATTGGCTCACAACGCCATTAGAAGACATATTTCCCAGATGGTAAACGTGAAGGTGATCAACGACGAAAGCCCTTGGTTAAAAGGAATGAAAGACCAGGTATTTACCATTCCTATCTCTCATGGGGAAGGACGTTTCATGGCTTCTGAAGAAGAGATCAAAAAGCTGTATGAAAACGGCCAGATTGCTACCCAATACATCGATCTTGATGGAAATATTGCTCACGGAATGCCATTTAACCCTAATAATTCATTATTCGGAATTGAAGGGGTTACCAGTCCGTGTGGAAAGATTTACGGAAGAATGGGACATCCTGAGCGTTTTGCAGAAGGCCTCATGAAAAACATACCGACCGCGAATTACCACAATATATTCAGAAACGGAGTAGAATACTTCAAATAAAATAAAAAATGACCGCCACCGAATGGCGGTCATTTTTTATATTTACCAGGATTAAGCTTATAAAAATTAAACAGGATTGGAGTCAGATAACAATAAAATAATCGCTATAAATGGTAATCATTTCTCAGATTTATCAGGATTCTACGATGAGGTTTCTTCGGTATTGATGAAAAATGCAGACTGGAAAGTAGGAACACTGGATGGCTTCGATGATATCCTGTACGGCGGTTTCGGAGCATTTGAAAACGGAGAAAGAATTGAAATCAGATGGAAAGAATCCCAAAAATCAAAAGAAGAGTTGGGTCAAGAATCAACCCGGAATTTTTACCAAAACAAGATCAGACAGGGAAAACCATTTAATGCAGAATTAATACAGAAAAAACTGGATGATTTGCTTGCAGGAAAAGGCCAGACCCTGTTTGAAATTTTAGTTGAAATTATAGAATCACACAAAAATATTACACTAATTTTGGAGTGAAAAAAACTAAATTGTAACATCTAACTTCTAAAATGAAGAAAATGATTTATGGGCTGTTCTTTGGAGACAGTATCACGTATGGAGAATATGACGGAGTATTCGGCGGTTGGGTTGATATCCTTAAAAGATATGCCCTGCAGCAGTTTCATGAAGGAAGCAATGAGTTGATTCTTTTTAATCTGGGAATAGGAGGGGAAACTACAGAAGGCCTGTTAAAAAGGATGCCTTTTGAGCTGGCGGCCAGAAATTCAGCCGAGGGAAATATTGTTTTTATCGGCTATGGCGCCAATGACCTGGCCATTAAGGACGGAACACCTATGGTAAATACTGTCCGGTTCAGAAATAATATAATTGAGGCCATTCATCATGCAAAACAGTATGCGAATGATATTTATCTGGTAAGCATTCTTCCGGTTTCCCAGAAAATAGACGGCGTGAAGAGTGCAGCCGGAAAATTAAGAACAAATGAGGAAATTCTGGTTTATAATCAGATCCTTAAAGATATCGCAGTTGAAAATACTTTACATTACATAGATTTTTACACTGCATTTTTAAGGGATAAAGAAATTTTGCTTTCCGGAGATGGTGTTCATCCTAATGAAAAAGGCTATGGTGTAATGGCTGAAACCGCCATCCCAATTATAGAAAAATATTTAAAAGATTAATTTATCTTATCTTGGTGAAATATTAATTTTATTTGTAGTTTTAGGCTTACAAATAAAAAAGTATGAAAAATCTGAAAAAACTTAACAGACAGGAACTGAAAAATGTAAATGGAAAAGGGATAAACCCGCCTTTGATTACTGTCCCTGTTGATGAAAACGGATATTGTAATTATCCTTATGGCTGGTATTGCCCAAAATTTAATGGCTGTATGACCTCCGAATCATGGGATTTTTACTGCTCTTAAAACTACAAAGCACTTCTTTTCAGAGGTGCTTTTTTATTGAAATATGTACTTCCAGTACACAATAATTCCTACTATAACAGATCCGGCGGCCATCAAAAGAACCGCTCCGGCAGATGCATCTTTAATAAAACCGATTCTTCTGTCAAAATCAGGTTGAATGATATCACATATCTTTTCTACGGCTGTATTGAAAATTTCAGCACTTAAAACACCTATTGAAGCCATAAGAATCAGAATTGTATCAATGGGTGAAAGTCCGAGATAGAATATCAGAATCAGGTTTATAAAAAAAGCAGTAAGTTCGATCCGGAAATTTCTTTCCGTTTTTATCATCATGAAAATACCCCGGAAAGCATTTAAAAAGCTTCTGTGAACAGGCGGTTTTTGCATAGCTTATTTTTAACAAAGATAAGATTTGTATTTCGACGAAAGTGAAATATTAAATACCTGTTTTCCATATTTATATTCACTCATCAATGAGAAAATAAAGATCCGATTTTGCTCAGAATTAATGGTCAGAAGTAAATCCGGGCATTAAAATCATGTCTTAAAACAGCTTAATGATATTTGTTCAAAACTCCTTAAGATTATTTTTTTCATTATAGTTTCTATTTATTATATTTGTAGAAACTTATTTTTAAATCTATGAAATTTATTATTTCAAGTGGTGAACTGCAGAAAGCATTGCAAACTGTAAGTGGCGTAATATCAAGCTCTCAATCGAGACCGATTTTAGAAAACTATCTTTTTGAACTAGACGGAAATAACGTTACCATTACAGCATCTGATGGCGAGACTACTCTTGTTACCTCTCTGGACGTAAAGTCTGATGATTCGGGTAAATTTGCCGTTCCTGCTAAAATTTTTCAAGATTTTATCAAGACGTATGGAGAACAGCCTTTGACATTTGTTGTAAAAGATAATGCGGAAGGAACCGGAAGCCAGCTTGAGATTTTAGATGAAAAAGACAATTTCGCTGTAGCACTGGATAATGCCGATGATTATCCGGAACTTCCCGAATTTGATGCGTCTCAAAGCGTAGCCATGCCGGCAGGAGTTTTATCTGAAGCATTGACAAACACTCTTTTTGCAACAAGTAATGACTCTCTTCGTCCCGTAATGACAGGAGTACTGTTCCAGTTTGGAGAAAATGAAACCAATTTTGTTTCTACAGATTCCCACAGACTGGTAGTTTATAAAAGAACAGACCTGATGAATGCCGAGCCTATGGAATTCATCATGCCTAAAAAACCTTTGAACATTTTCAAAAATATTCTGGCCAGCTCTAATGAAGACGTTACGATCGACTTCAATGAGAATATGGCTAAATTTACTTTTGGAAAACACATCTGGATCTGTAGACTGATAGACGGTAAATACCCGAACTACACCGCCGTAATCCCGAAGGAAAATCCAAATGTACTGACGATCAACAGAAATCTTCTTCTGGGAGCGATCAAAAGAGCATCGATCATGTCCAACAAATCTACCAACCAGGTAAGATTTAAGTTGTCTGCCAACATTCTTCACCTTCATGCAGAAGATACAGAATATGCAAACAAAGCGGATATGCAGATTCCTTGCGATTATAACGGGGAAGATATCAATATTGGTTTCAGCTCTAAATTTTTAACGGAAATGCTTACTATTTTAGGTTCTGATGATATCACTATGAAGATGTCTCAACCGAACAGACCGGGAATCATAGAACCTCTTGACGGTCTTGAAGAAAGTGAAAATATCCTGATGTTATCAATGCCGGTAATCGGATTGTAATATTTTAAATAATAAAAATTATAAGAGACTGAATTTTTTCAGTCTCTTTTTTATTTTAAATGGGCTCGGTTTTTTAACGATTTATTTTAGTGAATAATTGAAAATTTTAAAGATAATATAGATATTTTATCTTTTTTTATAGGAAAATTTGCTCATTCAACAAGAAAGAATTGATAAAAACTATTTGTTTTAAAGTGATTCCTAAATTTCTCTATTTCTTAAAAAAACACGACCTTTGTACGGGAAAATCGTACACTACATATTGTGCGAAAATTCAATAATTTTTCAAAATATAGCAAATGAAAATATCAAACAACTGGCTGAAAGACTTTATCAAAACGGAACTGAAAACGGAAAGGATTGGAGAATTCCTGACAGATATAGGTCTTGAAGTGGAGGGGATAGAAAAATTTGAAAGTGTAAAGGGCAGTCTGGAAGGTATTGTAGTAGGAAAAGTATTGACCTGCGAAAAGCATCCGAATGCAGATAAACTAAAGAAAACAACAGTTGATGTAGGGAATGGGAAAATATTAAATATTGTTTGCGGTGCTCCCAATGTTGAAGCAGGACAGACTGTTCCTGTAGCTGTTGTAGGAACTAAGATCTATGACAAAACCGGGAACTTTTTCGAGATCAAGGAAGCTAAGATCAGAAGCGAGGTCTCTCAGGGAATGATCTGTGCAGAAGATGAACTTGGCCTTAGTGATGATCACGGCGGAATTATGGTTTTGGATGAAACCCAATATGAAGTAGGAAAGAATTTTGCTGACTATTTTGAATTGGCCACTGATGAAGTGATAGAAATAGGTTTAACACCTAACAGGACAGATGCGATGTCACATTATGGTGTGGCAAGAGATCTTCATGCTTTCCTTTCAACCAACCAGCAGAAATCAACGTTTGAAAAAGTGAATTCTGAAGTCCTGAATGGGGAAGGCACTCATAACTTCACTTTGGAAGTGGAAAATTCTGAACTGTGTCCGAGATATATAGGAGCTGTCATTGAAGATGTAAAAATAGCAGAATCTCCGGCTTGGTTAAAAAACAGGCTGAAAGCAATCGGGTTGAACCCGATCAACAATATTGTAGATATTACGAACTATATTCTTCACGGTTACGGACAGCCTCTTCATGCATTTGATGCAGACAAGATCACGGACAGCAAAGTGAAAGTGGGAACTGTAAAAGAAGGGATAAAATTCACTACCCTGGATGGTGTTGAAAGAACTTTGAATGGCTCTGAAGTGATGATCAAGGATGGAAAAGATAACCCGATGTGTATTGCAGGGGTTTTCGGTGGTGCCAATTCTGGGGTTTCTGATGAAACGAAAACCATATTCCTGGAAAGTGCTTATTTCAACCCGGTTGCCGTAAGAAAAGGAGCTAAGTTTCATGGCTTAAATACAGATGCCTCCTTCAGGTTTGAAAGAGGAGTAGACCCTAATATTACCCGGACAGCAATAACCCATGCCATCAAAATGATCCAGGAGATTGCAGGCGGAAAGCTGGTGGGCGATCTGTTAGAAGAATATCCGAAGAAAATTGAAGATAATTATGTGATCATCAGGTTCTCAAAGATCGAACAGATCTTAGGCACAAAGATTCACAGAGAAAAAGTAAAGGAAATTTTGAAATCTCTGGAAATCCAGGTTCTTAATGAGATCCAGAACGGACTTGAAATCTCTGTACCGGCTTACAGAGCTGATGTAACAAGAGAAATTGATGTGATCGAGGAAATCCTGAGAATTTACGGATACAATAAGATCGATGCTCCGCAGAAAATTTCCTTTACTCCGGTAAAACTGAGCGCTAACGATCAGGATGAACTTGAAAATAACTGGGCAAGAACCCTGCAGGGACTTGGTTTCAACGAAGCTATGAATAACTCACTGACTTCTGTAAAAGATGAAACCGATGCCGTAAAATTGCTGAATCCATTGAGCGGAGACCTTGCTTTCATGAGAAAATCTTTACTGGAAGGGCTTCTTCAGAATGCCGTGTACAATATCAACAGAAGGAATCAGGATATCAAATTCTTTGAATTCGGAAAAATTTACCATAAAAAAGATAAATACGAAGAAAGAAAACAGTTAGCTCTTCTTGTTACAGGAAGAGATGTTGCTGAAAACTGGCTGCAGCCTAAATCTGCAGTAAGCTTCTATAATCTTAAAGCCTACGTAAAAGTTTTATTAGAGAGACTGGGGGTTGATTATAAAGAAACTGCTTTAACAGACGACAGATTTTCCGATGCATTAGCTTATGAAGCCGGAGGAAAAACTTTAGTGAGAATTGGAAAAGTATCTCCCGTTTTACTGAAAGACTTTGATATTGATCAGGAATGTTTCTATGCAGAAATAGAACTTGAGTTAGCTCAGGAATTACGTTCTAAAAATGTTCTTAAATTTAAGGATATTCCTAAGTTCAATAAGATAAGAAGAGATCTTGCGCTATTGATCGACAAGAATATAAGTTATGAGGATCTTTACCAGACTGCCAAAAAGAATAAATCTCCTTTCATCAAGAGCATCAATTTATTCGATGTGTATGAAGGAAAAAATCTTCCGGAAGGAAAGAAATCTTATGCGATGAGCTTTGAACTTCTTAATGAAGAAAAAACATTGGAAGAGAAGGAAATCTCTGAAGTAATGGATTCTCTGATCAAGGCATTCCAAAAAGAATACAACGCAGAATTAAGATCTTAATTCAGATAAAAATATATCATTAAAACGGGCCTTAGCCCGCTTTTTTGTTTTTTAATCATTTCAAATTAAATTCTACATTCTACATAATCGTAGTATATATTTTTAAGTATCAACCTGCTTAATCAGTCAGATCTGCGAGGGAGAAAAAATTATCCAGAAATCAGATAATCATTCAATAGAAACGGGCTTTAGCCCGTTTTTTTATTTGTGAATTATTATAAATTCTAATGTATAAATATAGAAACCTGTAGAATCAGCAGATCTGCTGCGAAAGAAAAGAAATTTTAATCTCTCGCATCCGGATAGCTATTCAATAGAAACGGGCTTTAGCCCGTTCTAAATTGCCCAAAATCAATAGGCTTTAGCCCAAAAATAAAAGCATCACGTAAGAATTAAACAAAATCAACGCAAAGATATAAAACCATTCATCTTTAAAAATTAATCCTAAAATAGAGCTTCAGAAGTAATAAAATCCTTTGCCAGCCGTTTAAATAATATAATTTCCTTAAATTTGACTAAATCAAAAAGAAAAAAATGAAAAATCTTTTTTTAAGTATAGGTGCGGCTGCTATTCTGGCATCGTGCGGTACAATGTCCAGTGCTTCTGCATCTAAAGTAGGAAAAGCACAGCCTTCACTGGCCAATACAAAATGGACATTGGCTGATAACGTAAAAGGTAAGGTTCCGACCCTTAATATCGAAGGGGAAAAGATCAATGGAAATGGGGGATGCAACAACTATTTCGGGACAGCTAAGATAGATCCTTCCACAGGTGATTTTTCTGCCGGGCAGATGGGATCTACTAAAATGATGTGCAATAATATGAGCGTTGAGCAGAATTTTATGGATATGGTAGGGAAAGCCAACAAATATGTGATTTCCGGGACTACTTTAGAGCTTTACAAAGACAATTTACTGCTGTTGAAATTCAATAAAGCGGAATAAAATAAAAAGGAACTCAATTTGAGTTCCTTTTTTTATGTTTAGGTAGTTATTATTCTTCCTCTTCTTCGTCGTACTTAGCCAACTCTTCGTCACACCATTTAAATGCAGCCTCTACAACTTTTGTAGCTTCGTCTGCCATAGTTTCTTCATCGTCACCTTCCAAATCATCTAGCCACTCAACTTCCTCTTCCTCAACGTTTAAGATAAATCTTGGATATTCTGTGTGAACTACGAATAAATCTTCAGGAAATTCCGAATTGTCTGCTAATAAAAACTTTGGTAATTTCATTTTTTTATATTTTAACTTTAATCAAAGATAATAAAATTATTGATATTTGTTCTTGTTGATTTTAATTTTTTGCAAAACTTTATACCTTGTAAGAGTCGTTCTGCGGAGTGTATCTTCAGGCTTGAAAGTAAGGGTAAGATTTGAGTTTACTGTACTTAAAAGTTCAGCAACCTGTATTCTTTCCAGACTTTCTTCATTTAAAAGAAAAAACTGTATGGGAACTTTATCCAGCTTTTCGCTTTTTAGAAAATCTGAGGCTGCTTTTCTGTTTTCAAGATAATTTCCTCTGGAGAGCCAGGTGAAAGCCAGTCCGGATAGTAAGCTCAGTCCGGTGATTGCATAGGTTTTAGTATTGAAGATCCGGAAAAGTCTGTTAAAGTAAATAAGCCAGACAGGAATTATAAAAGGTCCTATGATCCTGTAGTCGATAGGGATGACTGAATAAAAATACTGAACAAAATAAGAGCATACAATGCCGGAAATACTGATAACGGTAAAGAAATATTCTGTTTCGGACAGCTTATTTTTTACCAGAAGATAAATCATCAAAAAGATATTCAGGGCACCAATACCATAAATACCATAATTAATGAAACTTCCCCCGGGATCTGCAATGTGGATGAATGGATTGAATGAAGTTGCCAGCCCCTGTACCAATTCTTTCAGTAACTTGGAAGTGGGGTGAATTCCCATGACCAGAGCCTGGTTGATATAATTTTCATTAAAATAATCAATAAATAAAAGTTTATAGGCCCCCACAAACAGAATTCCTATAATACCGGAGGCAATAAATACCCATGAATATTTTTTTCTCAAAAATAGTAAGCCGTAAAGTCCGGTTCCCCCAATGAAGAATAAGGCACTATATCTGATATTATAAAGAGCAATTAATGAGATGGAAAGATAAAAAATAGCTTTTCCTTTTTCAAGTTTTCCCGTAATGATCTGCGAGGCGGTATATAAAAATAAAAATACAAAAGGAATAATAAGAGCTTCACTCATCGTATAAGCAAACAATGATACAAAGCTGAACAATCCGCATACTGCTATAGCTTCACGTTTATAGAACTTTTTTTTCCAGCAGAAATACACAATAAAAAGATAAGCAGCAATCCCAAGAACCTTGCTTCCCCAAAACTCATCGAAGCCAAAAAATGTAAACAATCTGATACCAACAGGATAACCTATAGGAGTGGTAGTATTGTCAATAGCAGGAAGACCATGCGCGAATCTCATAAAGCGTATAGAATCGGGGTTTACTCTTCCTTTCTCATTTAATATAAAACGAAGAATGGTCATCATTACAGTGATGATGACCATTGCTATTTGGATATTTTTTTCCTTTAATTTCATTCAGTTATTTCAAAAACATTTTTGAAACTTTTTCAGCTTTTTTGCTTTCCGAATAATCATAGAAACCTTCTCCTGACTTTACGCCCAGTTTTCCGGCCATTACCATGTTTACCAGCAGCGGATTCGGAGCATATTTAGGATTTTTGAAACCGTCGTACATGACATTAAGAATGGCAAGACAGATATCAAGACCGATGAAATCTGCCAGCTGAAGAGGCCCCATCGGATGTGCCATACCCAGCTTCATTACCGTATCAATTTCTTCCACACCGGCCACACCGTTGTAAAGCGTTTCAATAGATTCATTGATCATGGGCATCAGAATTCTGTTTGCTACAAAACCAGGGTAGTCATTCACCTCTACAGGGACTTTACCCAGCGTTTTGCTCATTTCATAAATAGCATCAAAAGTTTCCTTGGAAGTAGAATATCCTTTGATGATCTCTACCAGCTTCATGATAGGAACCGGGTTCATAAAATGCATTCCGATTACTTTATCAGCTCTTTTGGTAGCCGCGGCAATTTTTGTAATAGAAATAGAAGATGTATTGGTAGCAAGGATGCAGTTCGCAGGTGCAAATTCATCCATCTGTCCGAAGATTTTCAGTTTCAGATCCTGGTTTTCAGTAGCTGCTTCTACAATAAGATCTGCGCTTCCTGCAGCTTCTTTAAGCTCCGTAAAAGTGCTTATATTTCCCAGTGTTTCAGCTTTCTGCTCTTCCGTAAGGTTTCCCTTTGCAATTATTCTGTCAAGGTTAGTTGTAATTGTTTTCAGTCCTCTGTTCAGAGCATCCTGCGATACATCTACCAGATTTACTTTGAATCCGCTTTGTGCAAAAGTATGCGCAATCCCATTTCCCATGGTTCCAGCTCCAATAACTACAATGTTTTTGATCATTTTTTTCTTTTATTTTTTATAGATAGTTAAATTTTTAATACCTGTCAGATCAGATTTATAAACAGTCACTGCCGGATCAAAATCCACTGTACCGTCACGGTCCTGTTTTCTGTTTTTGTTTTGTAAGGTAATAACAGACTGAAGACCCTTTCTGAAAGCCGTTTTCTGTTTTTTACCCAGTTTATCTGTTCCGATGTATAAAGTAAATTCACCTTCTCTCCCCAGGCCACTTTGTTCCAGGATTTCAAAAGCTTTCAGTTGATTGCTTTTCTCAAATTTTTTCAGATAATCCATCACGGGTTTTGTGGAGGGTGTTCCACAGCAGATGCTGCCATAACTTATGCGTACATAGCTCATGCTTTTTTGTGAAAAAAAGAAGGAAGAACACAAAAGGAAGGTTGCTAATATTATTTTTTTCATATTCATAGTTTTTCCGGGTTAAGAACAAAAATTTCGGCGGTTTTTCAGCTTTAAAAATAAGCTTAATATTTTACTTATTAAAATCATCCCAGACTGCCTTCGAAATATCAGAAACCAATCTGCAGTTCACCGCATTGCTTTCCATGGAATTGCTTACAAATATGGCAATTGCGTAATGTTTTCCGTTGGGAAGCGTGATGATTCCCATATCGTTTTCTGCAATGGTGAGCCCATCGTTATTTTTTCCGGAAGCACCCGTTTTATGAGCTACAGGAGTATTTTTAGGAAGCTGTTCTACAATTTTATTGGTACCGGTTTTCGTGCCGATCATAATCTGCATTAAATAGTCTGTAGATTTTTTGGAAAGCAGTTTTTCATCATAGAACTTTTTAAGAAGCTGTACAGCAGAATTCGGTGTACTGTAATTCTCGTAAAGTGCTTTCCAGTCGTTTTTATGCATTTCATTTTCATTGTACTTAATCTGGAAACCTTTTATCCCTTTGGAATCCATAAAATCTTGAACCGTTTTTGTTCCACCAATGAGTCTTAGCAGGACATCACAAAGGTTATTGTCACTTAATGCAACGGTATAATCGATTATTTCATTCAAGGAAACTTCAATATTTCCATCCGGATGTTTTTCCCGGAACGGAGACCATGTATTTTCCAGCAGATCAGATTTACTGATGAATATTTTCTGATCCAGAGACAGTTTTCCTTTATCCACAAGATCTAGCACTGCGCAGGCAATATGAAATTTGAAAACACTTAGAGTAGGAAGTGGCTTATCCCCGTTTTTGCTGTATTTGAAATTATTTTCAAAGCCCAGCACCGACACTCCAACGGTTGCTTTTTTATCTTTAACAATAGAGTTTATTTTCTGCTCTAGAACAGATTTTTGAGCTACAGCCAGCGATGAAATCAGAAGAAAGAAAATTCCTATTTTTTTCATAAGTACCAATTAAAGAAGCTCCCTTTTAAAGTCTAAAAGGGAGCTGCAATTTAAGATAATTTTGCTGTATATTGTGCTATTGAAATTCTATGCCTCTATATATTTTTTAAGAATTTCTTCGTACATAATACCCTGAATTTTGCTTCCTTTTACTGAAGCCCAATCCATTGCCAGTTCAGCCATTACCTGATTGGTGCTGGTAAGAATTACCCCTGCTTTTTCCATTCTTCTTAATGACGTTTCATCTGCAAGAGTTGTGGGTGAGCCCCCGGCATCAACTACTACCTGTACCTCATATCCGTCTTCTAAAGCACTCATTGCAGGATAAACGATGCATACATCATTAGTGAGACCTGCCATAATAAGACGTTTTCTGCCGGTCTTTTCTACAGCATCTTTAAAAGGTGGGTAGAGCCATGCATCCACAACTCCGGGTCTTTTTATTCTCTTCAGATAATCTTCTGGAGCAATTTTTTGCAGATCTTCAAGAAGCAATCCCTGGAAATGATCTTCCTGGCTCGAAGTTAATATAAGAGGCATTTGTGTTTCTACTGCTGTACGTGCTAAAGCCCGTGTATTTTTTATGATCTCTTCATGATCAATATTCCGTGCTAATTTAATAGTTCCTACCTGATGGTCAATAAGTAAAATTGCGCTGTCTTCTGTGGAAAATCTTTTATTATTCATAATTTAAAAATATTTGTGAAACAAAATTGCATAGAAAAGTTTACTTTTGAAATAAGTTTACTTTTTGTATATTAGTTTACTTTTATATAGTTATTGATGAATAAAGCAATTTTATGAAGAATAAAATACAGATCCAGCCTGTGATGGATGCTTTGGAAATTATTGGAGGGAAATGGAAATTTCCCATTCTGTATAGTCTTTGCGGAGGAAAAAAAAGATTTAAGGATCTGTTGGAAGACATAGGTAAGATTACTCCCAAAATGCTGAGCTCTGAACTTAAAAGTTTAGAATGTAACGGGCTTGTTTCAAGAAAAGCAATTGCCACTGTACCTGTAACTGTTGAATATGAACTTACAGAATATGGAGAAACCCTGGAACCTGTTCTACGTCATATTCAGATATGGGGAATAAATCACAGGAAAAAAGTTATTGATAGTATAAAGTAAATTAAAAACCCCTTTTTAAATAAAAAAGGAGTTTTTAATTTGAAACATATTACTGCTTTATTTCAAAATAATTCAGATTAGAACCGCCGCTTTCAAAATGCAGTCTGATTTTATTTGTTCCTTTCTTCAGAGGAACGTTTTTCACCGAAACTGTTTTCCAGTTTTCATCTCCTCCTGTGGAAGGCAGTGAAACTTTAGCCAGCAGTTTTCCCGAGGCATTTTCCAGTCTGATATCAGCATCATTCTTACCTGCATACCTGATGCTGAAGGTGTAGTTTTTATCAGATTTTGCATCAATGGTATATTGGAGCCATTCTCCTGTTTCCGTTTTTCCTACATAATATTTATTGGTCACTTTGTCGTGGCACAGATAGATATCCACGCCGTCATTTCTCATCTGCTGTCCGGAATTCCATTCAGACCTTTTCTTGGGATCACTTACCCACAGATTGATAAAATCCTTATCCAGATAGGCTGAACCCATTCTTCCCAAATCATAGTCCGAAGCAAATATCCTTCCCGGAGCCTGATGGTTTTTAAACGGTTTTGCAGAATCGTCGGTAACCTGTCTGAACATGGCATCTATAACGTCATTTTTGATTTCGACATTATTGAATTTGTAATTCTCGGCGATCTGCATCAGCGCTTTTGTTGCATAGTCTTTAGAAGGTTTTTCACCGCCGTTTTTCCAGTAATTCAGGAGTTTTTCATATTCAGGAGTGATTTTTACATTGGTGATTCCTGCAATATTGTCAATTTTTTTCATTGGCCAGAATGCATACCCGATGTTGTGTCTGTCCAGAAGCTGGATCAGCTCTGTAAACCATACATTAGAGTTTTCTCCGGTTTCCCCAAGCCAGATAGGAATATTATGTTTCTTCCTGAGATCAAGAATTGACTGGATGGTTTCGTCATTGTTGTAATTCCAGTATTTATGAAAGCTGAATGCCATATTGCTGTCCCAGATCGGAATCAGCCCGTTATAGTTATTGCCCCATCCGTTACCTTCAATAAATATGATATGCTTTTTATCGGTTTCACGGATGGCGGCGGTAATGTCTTTCTGTAGTTTCCAGAGCGGAGCATTCGACATTTCGTCGGTACCGTTCGGATTTTTTCCGGTGAAATTGATATTCGGTTCATTGATCAGGTCATAACCACCGATCCAGGGTTCATCTTTGTACCGTTCGGCCAGCTTTTTCCATAAAGCAATTGTTTTTTTCTGGTTTTCAGTGCTTTCCCAAAGAGATGGTTTTGTTTTATCGTTATCTGAAATATTAACGTCATTTCCCTGTCCTCCCGGTGCTGCATGCAGATCAAGGATCAGGTATATTTTATTGTCAGCACACCATTTCAGAAGGTCATCTGTCATTTTAAAGCCTTCTTCCAGCCATGTATTCTGTCCTTTCACCGGTTCTTTTTCAATAGGAAGAGTGTATAGATCATAATGCATCGGAAGCCTTACAGAATTGAATCCCGCTTGAGCAAGAAAATCGATATCCTGTCTGGTAATGCCGTTTTTAAGGTAAGCTGTATAAAAATCCTTCATTCCGTCTTCACCAATTAATTCGGCGATCTTCTCTTTGATCTTGTGCTGAGGCCCTGCAAAATCGGCTGTTTTCAGCATATATCCTTCCTGAAGCATCCATCCGCCAAGGCCAAGTCCCCGCAGCTGGATGTTTTCTCCTTTGTCATTGATTATTTTCTGTCCGTCAGTTTTCAATAATTGTGATGTCCCAAATTGAGACAATAATAAAGCGGATATTAGGATGACTCTTTTCATATTAGATTTATTTATTTTAAATTTTAGGAGAGAATTGCAGAACAATAGTTTTAAGAAAGACAAATATATTTAAAAAATTCAGAATAAAAATTAAAATTGTGTAATGAAAAAAGATTATTTCAGAGAAAAAAGGAAATAGTAAATTGTTTCTTATGCATTTTAAATACAACAGGCTGTCATCTAAATGACAGCCTGTTGTAAAAGTATTATGGATGAACTTATTTTGAAATAAGTTTTACAATTTCAAGGGCAACTTTCAAAGCTTCCGTTCCGTCTTCCAGGGAAACTTCCACATTTTTACCGTCAGTGATGGCATCTGCAAAAGAATTTAATTCATCAAGGATGGCATTATTGGGCTCAATATTAGGATATTCAAATAAGATCTGGTTCTTTTCCCCGTCAGCATTTTCAATGATCATATCAAAAGGAGTAGGGTTTTCAGGAGCATCTTTCATCCGGATCACCTCTGCTTTCTTCTCCAGGAAATCTACAGAAATATATGCGTCTTTCTGGAAAAAACGGCTTTTTCTCATGGCTTTCATGGAGATTCTGGAAGTGGTAAGGTTGGCTACACAGCCGTTTTCAAACTCTATTCTGGCATTCGCAATATCCGGAGTCTTGCTTACCACACAAACGCCGCTTGCATGAATATTTTTAACCTTCGATTTGGCCATGCTCAATAAAATATCCAGGTCATGGATCATAAGGTCCAGTACGACAGAAACATCCGTACCTCTGGGATTGAATTCTGCCAGCCTGTGGATCTCTATAAACATTGGATTCTTAATGTATTCCTTTGTGGCAATAAAAGCGGGGTTATACCTTTCAACATGTCCCACCTGTGCCTTGATACCGTTTTCCTGGCACCTGTGAAGGATTTCTTCTGCCTGCTCAAGCGTTTGGGTGACTGGTTTTTCAATGAAAAAATGAAGCCCTTTTTCAATCGCTTTTAATGCATAATCATAATGATAGACAGTGGGAGTCACAATATCCAGCATGTCGATCTGCTCAAGAAGTTCATCAAAATTTTCGAAATATTTATACCCGAATTCAGCTTCTATTTTTTTTCCGTTTTCAGTATCTTTATCATGGAAACCTACCAGCTCGTACTTATCTGACTGGTTAAGAAGTCGTAAATGGATCTTCCCCAGATGTCCGGCACCTACCAAACCTGCTTTTAACATAGATTTTTTTAATTTTTGTAAAGATAAGAATTTTAGGTATTAAGAAATACCCTGTCGTTTTTAGGTTGATAAGTATGGAGAGTTTTTTTACTTTTGCAGGAACTACTACTGTAACCTAATAACTATTATCTTTACTAATGATGCATGATTCGTTTGTACATAAAGGAAAAAGAAAGATTCTGGTCGAATATTTAAGACATAAGATAGGAATCTCGGATGAAAATGTACTTTCGGCAATGAGTGATGTTCCGAGACATCTTTTTATCGAAAGTATTTTTGAGGATTTTGCTTATGAAGACCGGGCATTCCCTATTTTATCACACCAGACCATTTCCCATCCCTCAACCGTAGCGGAACAATCCGAGCTGTTGCAGGTAAAACCTGGCGAAAAAGTTCTGGAAATCGGGACCGGATGCGGATACCAGACTGCCGTTCTGATAGCCATGAAAGCCTTGGTCTATACGGTGGAAAGGCAGAAAGATCTTTTTGATTTCTCGAAGAAGAAATTCCGTGAGCTGCATATGAATCCGAAATTTCAGAGTTTTGGGGACGGTTTTGCTGGACTTCCTACTTTTGCTCCTTTTGACAAGATTATTGTCACCTGTGGAGCTTCTGTTTTACCTACAGAACTGTTAAAGCAATTGAATGTAGGCGGAAAAATGGTTATTCCGTTAGGCCCTACCGATGAACAGATTTTATACAGGTTTACCAAAACGGCTCCTACACAATTCGAAAAAGAAGAATTCGGGGCTTATAAATTTGTGCCGATGCTGGGAGATACAAATCATTAACGAGATTTTTATAACCACAAAAGGCACAAAAGTTTTAAATTCACGTAAACACTTTAGAGTACTTTAGTTTTAAAAGTTTACCATTCTGATTAGTAAGACTATATCAGTAGAAAATCAAAGATTTTCATAAAACTTAAGTGTGTTTCATACGCGCAAAGTATTTAACTTTAAAATAACTAAAGTGTTTAAAAAACTTTTGTGACTAAAAAGAAACTTCGGTTTTTTAATAAACTTTAAGACTGCTTCGGAATAGTAATTGAATTCAATTTAATACCCAATCACTTAAATTTTATTATTATGGATACGAATAGATTTAAATCCTCACACGATTTCAGTAATATTCAGAAAAACCTGCATAATAATCCCGGATATCACGCAGAAAGTTATACCCAGCAGGTAAAGGATTATATGAATGATATGAAAACTAAGAATCAGGAAGCAACCAAACAGGGATTTATGGCTCATGTACAGAAATCGGCAAAGGAGGCATGGGAAGAAATTCAGGAAATGGCTTCTCAAGCCTGGGACAAAGACCAGAACCAATCGGATAAAGACCAATAATTTTTAATATTAAAGTTAAAGAACCTCACTTTTTAACAGGAGTGAGGTTTTTTATTGGAAATCTAAAACACGAACTCAATCAGAAATAGAATGAAAGTATTTGTAAACAAAAGAATTCCGGAAGCAGGACTCGATATGCTGAAAGAAGCGGGAATGGAAGTTTTTATTCCCGAACATGAAAACCTTTCTCACGAAGAATGGCTGATCTACTGTCAGAATAATGATGCTATTTTAAGCATAGGAGCAGAATTTAAATACGACAGGGATTTTTTCGATCAATGTCCCAATATAAAAACAATTGCCTTATATTCTGTAGGCTTTGATCACGTAGATATTAAAGAAGCTAACCGGAGAAAAATTCCGGTAGGAAATACACCTGATGTTCTCAGTAAAGCGACTTCTGATATAGCTTTTTTACTGATGCAGTCTGTAGCAAGACGGGCGAGCTATAATTTTCAGAAGGTGAAAGACGGGAATTGGGGAGATTTTGATCCGTTGCATGCTTTGGGGCAGGAATTGTACGGGAAAACTTTAGGAATTTTTGGGTTGGGAAGAATAGGATTTGAAATGGCCGAAAAGTCTCATAAGGCTTTTGATATGAAGATCATTTATCACAACCGGAACAGGAACGAAGAAGCGGAAGAAAAGCTGAATGCCACTTATGTTTCTTTCGAAGAGCTAATTGCTCAGTCAGATGTACTGAGTGTTCATGCCAATTTTACCCCCGAACAGAAAGACCTCTTCAACGGACCTGTTTTTGAAAAAATGAAATCCAGTGCTATTTTTATCAATACAGCAAGAGGAGGTTTCCAGAATGAAAAGGATCTGTATGAAGCCCTGATTTCAAAACAGATCTGGGGAGCAGGTCTGGATGTGACCAATCCTGAGCCCATGTCCAAGGAAAGCCCGCTCTTGGGACTTTCCAGCGTTTGTGTACTGCCACACATAGGCTCTGCAACCATAGAAGCGAGAACAGGAATGGCAAAGATGGCAGCAGAAAATATTATCGCTTTTTCCAAAGGTAAAAAAATTCCTTATTGTGCCAATCCTGAAGTATATTCTGAAAATTCCTGACAGCTTGGACTTATTTTTGATTTGTATATACAAACCCTAAATATAAAATATTATGATACCAGAGAACAATACCAATGAACAGAACAGAAAGTTAGAGGAAATGGATTACAGCCCAAGTGAAGATATATTTAACAAAGAAAAACATATCCCGCTCGACGGTGACGGAAATCCAATCCTGAATGAAGAAGATGATGATAAAATAGACAAAGGACTTGATATTCCCGGAACTGAAGATGATGACGATATGGAAGAGATCGGTTCAGAAGATGAAGAAAATAATTACTGGAGCCGCAGCGATAACGAAGATGACCATGAGGAAGAAAACGATGACGTTTTAACTTAAATTCTGAACGGATAAAATAGAATAACCTTACTGACTTTCAGTGAGGTTTTGTTATTTTTGGAGATCACCTGTTTTATTGTGGAATATTATTCCCCTCCATCGGAGGGGTGGATTCGACTGAAAGGAGAAGACGGGGTGGTCTAATAGTAAAAACATAATTTCAACGTAAGTGTTTAACTATTCAGCATTTTGAAACCAACCCCGTTTCCAAAATTCCGTAAATTTTGTCATCCACCCCTCCAAAGGAAGGGAATTTTCAGCTGGTATTTTTATTATAGCCGATATCTGCAAATCAACACATCATCAAATTCCCTTGCCTATATTTTCTAATTTGAATATCTTTAAAACTTCAAACATTGATTCTAAACATTGAACTTTGAATAGCAATATGACATTTCAAGAACAGATACAGCAGGGGATTCCGAATCAGCTGCCACAGCCTAAACCGTACGAGACCAATATCAACCATGCACCGAAGCGTAAAGAAATTTTAGGAGAGGAAGAGAAAAAGCTTGCCCTGAAGAATGCCTTGCGTTATTTCGAGCCTAAATTTCATGCGGAGCTGTTGCCTGAATTTAAAGAAGAGCTGGAAAAATACGGCAGGATTTATATGTACCGTTTCCGTCCGGATTATGAAATGAAGGCAAGGGCAATTGAAGAATATCCCGGAAAATCTGAGCAGGCAAAAGCCATCATGCTGATGATCCAGAATAATCTTGATTATGCCGTGGCACAGCACCCTCATGAGCTTATTACTTATGGAGGAAACGGAGCTGTTTTTTCCAACTGGGCACAGTATCTTCTGACGATGAAGTATCTGTCGGAAATGACGGATGAGCAGACTTTAACAATGTATTCAGGGCATCCGATGGGACTTTTCCCGTCACACAAAGATGCACCGAGAGTGGTGGTAACCAATGGAATGATGATTCCCAATTATTCAAAACCGGATGACTGGGAGAAATTCAATGCTTTAGGCGTTACCCAATATGGACAGATGACGGCGGGAAGCTATATGTATATTGGTCCGCAGGGAATTGTTCACGGAACAACCATCACCGTTCTGAATGCCTTCAGAAAGATTAAAAAAGAACCGAAAGGTGGACTTTTTGTAACCTCAGGATTGGGAGGAATGAGTGGAGCACAGCCCAAAGCAGGAAATATTGCGGGTTGTATCACCGTATGTGCTGAAGTAAATCCAAAGATTACTAAAATCCGTCACGACCAGAAATGGGTGAATGAGATTTATGAGAACATAGATGAACTGATAGAAAGAGTAAGAAAAGCTCAGAAAAACAAAGAAACGATTTCTCTAGCTTACCTTGGAAACATTGTTGAGGTTTGGGAAAAATTTGATGAGAAAAACTTAAAAATCGACATAGGATCAGACCAGACATCGCTTCATAACCCTTGGGCTGGTGGCTATTATCCGGCCGGACAGAGCTTTGAGGAATCAAACAGGATGATGGCCGAAGAACCCGAGCTGTTTAAGGAAAAAGTTCAGGAAACATTAAGAAGACATGCCGCAGCCATCAATAAACATACACAGAAAGGAACCTACTTCTTTGATTATGGAAATGCCTTTTTACTGGAAGCTTCAAGAGCAGGAGCGGATGTAATGGCAGAAAATCCTAGCCTTGGAAGGGAGTTCAAATACCCCAGCTATGTTCAGGATATCATGGGGCCTATGTGCTTCGATTATGGTTTCGGGCCGTTCCGTTGGGTATGTACAAGCGGAAAGCCGGAGGATCTGCAGAAAACGGATGATATTGCATGCGCTGTTTTGGAAGAAATGGTGAAAAATTCTCCCGAAGAGATCCAGCAGCAGATGAAAGACAATATCCAATGGATCAAAGGCGCCCAGGAAAATAAATTGGTTGTCGGTTCTCAGGCTAGAATACTGTATGCGGATGCAGAAGGAAGAATGAAGATTGCAGAAGCCTTTAACAATGCGATTAAGAACGGAGAGATCGGTCCTGTAGTTTTAGGAAGGGACCACCATGATGTTTCCGGTACCGATTCGCCTTACAGGGAGACTTCCAATATCTATGACGGTTCAAGATTTACCGCAGATATGGCCATTCACAACGTGATTGGTGACAGTTTCCGTGGCGCTACATGGGTGTCTATCCATAACGGCGGTGGAGTAGGCTGGGGCGAAGTCATTAACGGTGGTTTCGGAATGCTCCTTGACGGAAGTGCAGATGCCGATAGAAGACTGAAATCTATGCTTTTCTGGGACGTCAACAACGGAATCTCCAGAAGAAGCTGGGCCAGAAATGAAGGCGCTGTTTTCGCCATTAAAAGAGCGATGGAAGCAGAACCAAACCTTAAAGTGACGCTTCCGAATTTTGTGGATGAAAATTTGCTTTGATTCCACACTTATAAGTGATGAAAAATTTTACAATCAGAGAGTACAGAGGTTCATTTTGCCTGTTTGATGATAATGGAAAACTGGTTGGAGAAATATTACATGGATACTTTATAAATTTAAAAGAAAGAATAAAAATTGGCGATGAAATTTATAGCATAAAGAATACCGGATTTTTGTGGGAGAATATGAATATTCTTGATAAAGATAGAAGGTTGGTTCTGAGAACTGATTACTCAAAAAACAGGATATTTCATTATGGAGATTATACTGGAATCTATATATACAAATACAAAGGTTATAAAGCGTATCTATATGATAATTATGATAACCTGGTTTTATTGATAGATCGGGAAAAAAAATTCTTTGATACTATATATAAAATGGAAGTTGGAAATAATTTTAATACTGTTATGGTTATTTTAGGTTTTCTAAATTTATACATAAGAAGCTCGGATGATTAAATTTGTAAAAATATAAAGAAACCTACTTCTAATTTTGCCGATGATTTTTTTTTTACAATTTTAAATATGAAAAACCTGCCGTGAGGCAGGTTTTTCATATTATGAATATCTATAAATCTTTTTGTAAATCATCAATATCAGGGAACTTTATTATCAGGTTTCCTAAGCTGTCAAAAAAAGAACTATCCTTTAAAATAATTTCTTCATGTAATGGCATATTCTCTAATTTCTCTACAAATTCACGCGTGAACTTTTTAATATTTTCACTCGGATTGGTTATACCATTTTCTTGCATGTTTTTTCTCATAGTATAAATATCAAGAAAATGTTCAACGTCTAATTTTTTCATTTAGGGATAATTTTTAGTAAATCATTTTAGGACACTGTTTGATAATTCCTTTGGTGGTTCGAGCATCTTATTGTATGGAACACTACCTGAAAGCTCGTGTTAACATGGGGATGTTTAGAACAAGACTAGCTAGTCTTGAAATGGAAATATAAAGATAATTAAAAACCCTCCAAAGAGGGCTTATATCATTAAGGATTAGGGATTACAGGTTTGCATCCACATAAGCAGTCTTCAAGGCCGGACAACTCATCGCACACACCCACTGCGTCACATCTGTAAATATATCCAACTTTACATCTTGGAGTGCCACTACCTCCATTTACCTGCTTTAACTGTTCTCTTGAAACCTTTTTTAAATTTTTCATAGTAATTGTTTAATTTGTTTGAATTTCAAATATAACAATATTCCCCATGCGAAGATTTATTTTTTACTTTTTAAGTAAATCTTAACTTTTGCGCCTGATCACAAAAACTCAGCACCGTTGAGTTTTATAATAAAATCTGTTTAAGCTGTTTTGTTGAAGAATCGCAAAGGCGCAAGGTTTTTTAAGCTACATGACTATTTAAGGCGCAAGAAAATCAAAAAATTTGGCAAGGGAGATGGGGTGAGATTGCTTCGTCGCTACGCTCTTCGCAATGACGACAGAAATCATTAAGGGTATTTTAGCTGTTTAGAAATATTAAGCGTCATGCTTTATAAAAACATCTTTGATGTTTCTTAACGAGCCTTAATAACTTAAATTCTCTTAATGGTTCAAAATAAATAAAGTTTAGAAAATCTTTACTTTTTATGCTTTTTCAGTTCTTTTTCCAGTCTTTGGTTTTCCTTTTTCAGAAGGTCTATAAGATCTCTTTGTGTTTCCAAAAGGGATTTTGGGACGTTAAAATAGCCTTGCGTTTGACCCTTAGTTAAATTATTATTTCAAAATATTTTAAAGCTTTTCCAACCTTTTCCACCGGTACGGCATCTTTATATAAAAAGAGACTATGAAAATCACCATACCAAAGCCATGTCACGAAAACTGGGAAGTCATGACTCCTGATGAAAAAGGAAGATTTTGTTCCGCTTGTTCCAAGACAGTCCACGATTTTACCAATTCCTCAGACGAAGAGCTTATCGACGGCTTTACTTCCGGTGACAATATTTGTGGAAGATTCAGAGATGATCAGCTGGGGAGGAACCTGAGTTTTTCAATTGCCGGCAAAATTGCATTAGGCCTGCTGGGAGCCAGTGGAATTTTAGCAACTGCAAACGCCCAGGAAGTTAAAAATGAAAGCAAGAACATGGTCGATAAGCTGAGAGGCCTTAATATAAATCAGCAGGCTAACGATTCTATATACAGAAATAAAACCATCCGTTTGGGAGCACCACTTTCAAAACCGGCAGCAAAGCCTATCATCCTGTTTAATAAAAAAAGGATTTCCCAGGATGAAATGCAGAAGCTTAAACCGGATAAAATTAAAAGGATCAATATTCTTTCAGGAGAAGGTGCCGTAAAGCTTTATGGAAAGGAAGGCGAAAACGGAGTCATTGTTATTGAAGGTAAGAAATGAGAAGTATTCATTTTAAAATATTTCCTAAAAATTTTTACAGTTTTGCTGAATAGCAACAGCTCCGTCAATCGAAGATTGCCGGAGCTGTTGTATGAGTTAAGAAGCAAAGTTTTATTTTTTCACCGCTGCAATCGCTGCCTCATAGTTGGGCTCCTGTGAAATATCAGTAACCTGTTCTTCATAGACAATTTTTCCCGAAGGATCAATAACTACAACAGCTCTGCTCAGAAGACCTTTCATCACAGAATCTGTAATTTCAACGCCATACGTTTTTCCAAAATCAGAACGGAAATCCGAAAGCATTACCACATTTTTGATCCCTTCTGCACCGCAAAATCTTTTTTGGGCAAAAGGCAGATCTTTGGAAATACAAAGAACCACCGTGTTTGGAATATTGGCTGCATCTTCATTGAAGTGATGTACAGAAGCAGAACACACTCCTGTATCTACACTCGGAAAAATATTAAGGATAATATACTTTCCTTTATAAGAATCGAGCGTCTGGTCTTTCATGGTAACATCCGTAAGGGTAAACTTGGGTGCCGCTTTATTCACAGCCGGCAGTTTGGCGTATGTATGTACTGGTTTTCCTCCCATTAAAACAGTATTGGCTGTCTTCGTATTCTGGCCAAAAATAAATGCCGAAAAGAATAATAAGGTACTGAAAGCTAATTTTGAAAACATAAGTTTTATTTTTAAGCAAAATTATTCTTTTTTTAGAAGCGGTTTATTAATTTTAATTCAAATACCCGTCAAATAGAGCAAATCTATCAGCCGCCTATTTTTTTTACCAATTGTAACATCTACCTTTATTCTGTAAAAGGCAATTTTTACATTCAAATTATCAAAAAAATAAAATTTATGGATTCAGTAAACAACCTGTCATTGCAGGATATTTTTAAAAGTGAAAATGAAATTCCCGAAGAATATAAAGTTCCCGAGATCCACCAGACGGTCTATCTTCTTAACGGAGAACTGGTAGAGTGGAAGGGTGAAGTTCAGAATATCTACTCGCCCGTCTGTATTCCTACAGCCAATGGCCTCGAAAGAAAGCTTTTGGGAAGCATTCCTAATATCAGCCCCAAAGAAGCAATGGATGTCCTTGAAGCTTCCGTTAAAGCCTACGACAATGGCCTGGGAGAATGGCCCAATATGTCTGTTGAAGGAAGAATTAAATGTATGCAGAAATTTGTCTACCTGATGATCGAACAGCGTGATCTGGTGATTAAATTACTCATGTGGGAGATTGGGAAAACCTTGGCGGATTCAACCAAAGAATTTGACCGTACTGTAGATTATATCAACCAGACCATTGATGCGCTAAAAGATCTCGATAGGGAATCTTCCCGTTTCCAGGAGGCAGAGGGAACTATAGCACAGATAAGAAGAGCTCCGCTGGGGGTGGTTTTGAGCATGGGGCCTTTCAATTATCCTTTAAATGAAATCTTCACTACGCTGATTCCGGCTCTTATCATGGGAAATACTATTCTCTTTAAACTTCCCAAGCATGGCGTTTTAGCGCATTATCCGTTGCTGAATGCTTTTAAAGAAGCCTTTCCGAAAGGAACAGTCAATACCCTGTACGGTAAAGGTTCAGAAATCATCACTCCGATCATGGAAAGTGGAAAAGTAAATGTCCTGGCCTTTATCGGGTCCAGTAAAGTGGCCAACGGACTGAAAAAGCTACACCCCAAAGTGAACCGTCTTCGTGCCATCCTCAGCCTTGATGCCAAAAATGCTGCCATTGTCACTAAAAATGCTGATCTGAATGTCGCAGTGAGCGAATGTATCCTGGGAGCTCTGTCGTTCAACGGGCAACGATGTACAGCACTGAAACTTATATTTGTTCAAAAAGAAGTGGCTGAAGAGTTTACCCGGAAACTGAGTGCTGCTGTTTCTGCTCTGAAACCTGGCCTTCCGTGGGAAAAAGACGTAAAAGTGACTCCGCTTCCGGAAGTGAATAAACCGCCTTACCTTAAAGAATGCATTGATGATGCACTGGCAAAAGGTGCAAAAGTTTTAAATGAAAACGGAGGCTTTACTGAGGAATCTTTTGTTTTTCCTGCAGTGGTTTATCCTGTTAACAGTGATATGAAGCTGTATCATGAAGAACAGTTCGGTCCGGTGATACCCGTGGTGCCATTTGAAGACATAGAAGAGCCCATAGATTATCAGGTAAATGCATCCCATGGAATGCAGGTGAGTATTTTCAGTGAAGATCCGCAGGAAGTTTCCAGACTGATTGATCCGTTTGTGAATCTGGTAAGCCGTGTCAACATTAACTGCCAGGCACAGCGTGGCCCGGATGTTTTTCCGTTCACGGGAAGAAAAGACAGTGCAGAAGGAACTCTTTCTGTTTTTGATGCTCTCCGTTCATTCTCGATCAGGTCTCTGGTAGCCGCAAAGCTGACTGATTCCAATAAAAAATTATTAAATACAATTGTAAGAGAACATGACTCTAACTTTTTAAGCACTGATTACATTTTTTAGTCAGTTTTTTAATTTAAAATACAATAATAATCCTCAGAAAATTCTTTATTTTTTGAGGATTTTATATTAGTAGCAAAGCTGATTTGGTAAAAACTTTGAGTCAGAAATATAATTGCATCAAAAATCTGTAACATTTTTTGACATTTCAAACTAACTCTACAGAGCCCGGAATAATGAACTCATTAGAGCAGGAATTTTTAGACAAAATTGAAAAACATAAAGGAATCATCTTTAAGATTTCCAAAATGTATATGTCCGAAAAAGAAGACCGCGACGATCTTTTTCAGGAAATAACCTACCAGATCTGGAAAGCATATCCGTACTTCAGAGGACAAAGTGAGTTTTCTACCTGGCTGTACAGGATTGCACTTAATACAGCAATTATTTTTCTGAAAGCAGAGAAAAAGAGAGGTTTTATTTCTAACGAAAATTTTCCGGGATATAAAATCATTCAGGATGACTATGACTATGAAAAGGACGAAAGATTAGCCCGGATGTATGAGGCGATCCGGCAGCTGAATTCCATCGATAAGGCATTTATTTTTTATTATCTGGAAGATTTCACAGGAAAGCAGATCGCAGAACAGATGGGAATTTCTGAAGGCAATGTAAGGGTGAGAATGAATCGCGCTAAAAATAAACTGAAGGATATTCTAAACTCAAATAAATCATAAATTTTAAATCAATACCAATGAATATAGATGAATTAAAAAATGTATGGAACGAAGATGTTTCGGAAGATACACCGAAAATAAGTATTGAACAGAGAAATAAGATCAGTCTGCCCCTGGAAAAAGTGCGTAAAAATATGCGCATGGAATTTTGGTTTGTAATTGGGGTTTTTATTTTTGCATTTATTGTATGCGCTTTCTGCAGGCCGTTTAAACTCCAGTTTTACATTACGGTCCTTATAGCTTCAATGCTTCTTGTCACCATCTTCTTTTTCAGTAAGTTTTTCAGGCTTTACAAGGATATCAGCGATCCTATGCTCAAAACTTATGACTCTTTAAAAGATCTGGTTATGCAGTTCAACCTCAATAAGCAGTATTATCTGTCCTATTATCTGAGCTTTGTCCCTTTTATTGTCTGCGAAATGATCATCGTCATAGAATTTATCCCGTGGCCGAAGCCAATGAGTGAGATGAAAATCGCTGTGATCCTGATAAGCTCTGTCACAGTAGGGCTTTTTGCTCTTTTTATCAGTGGAAAATTCTGGTTTTACCGTTATTATGGAAGGTACATTGTACATATAGAAGACCTTTTGAAAGAATTAAAAAAATAAAAAGAGTTTCGGCGGGCTTTCAGCCCGCCGAAACTCCATAAAACTATTTACTTTCTCTCTCTTCTGCAATCTTATTTTTCACCCACTCCAGCTGTGGGTCTTTTTTATCGATGATATCCTGCATGCTTTCAGTAATGGTAACATCGGGAGTAACTCCTTTTTTCGTATTTAGAAAGTCAATATTAGGTTGTACCAGCAGCAGTCCGATAGGAAGGTTGATCTTCGAATGAGGAAGCTTCTGATAAGAATAAAACCCGGCTACAGTTCCGTCATTCGCGCCACCTGTTTCCTCGCCAACCAGGACTGCCCGTTTATCATATTTCAGTTTTGCCGTGATAATCGACGATGCAGAAAAACTTCCGCCATTGATAAGGACAAAAACTTTTCCCTGAAAAGCATCCTTATTAGGTTTTGTAGGTTTGTCTGCTTTCATTTTGTAATACACTTTTCCATCCTTTTTATAAGTGCTGAAGGTCTGTGCAAAAACATATGTGGGATAGGCGAGACTTTTAAAAGCATATTGGAAAGGGCTGCTTTTCCTGAAATAATTGGTTTTTAACGGAGTAATCCTTGAGGTAAGCTGTGATGGCTTTATCAGAACATACGGTTTCGGTGCCAGATATGAATACAGATTATTGATTTCGTGAAGGGAACCACCATAATTATTGCGGACATCAATGATTAAATATGTAGATCCTGCATTTTTTATTTTTGCAAACGTTTCCCTGTAAAATTTATCCGAATAATCACTTGAAAAACTTTTTATCTTTATGTAAGCTGTTGTGCTGTCTTTATCCAGAAATTTAAAATTCCGGTTATAAGAATTGCTGAATGCTACATAATCATTCACTTTCTTTTCCGGGCTTCGCTTTTCCTGTTCCTTATCTTTTTCCAGGTCATTTTTAGATTTGGGTTCCCGGTGAAGCGTATAAGTTTGTTTTTTGCCATTGTACAGCGTTTCTATAAATGCAGTATCCGTAAATCCGTTTTCTGCAGTATAAAAATTAAAAAAAACATCCTTTAAAAAATAGGATTGAAAAGTAGTATTGTAACCGTCACTGCTGATCAGCTGGCGGTATTTTTTTATATATTCAGATGCGGGAATGTTATTGATAGCCAATATTTCGGTTCCCGGCTTTATATTTTCTATCGAATCTTTATTTTCGATGATAAACAAATGATCATCTTGTAGATAGTATTCAAAACGGCTGAACATTCCTTTTTTATGTTCAAGGGCTTTAATCTGACTTTTAGTAAATTTTTTTCTTGGAATTCTCAGTGCCAGGTGACCTTCACGGATATCGGCAATGACAGGCTGCAATTTAAAATAAAACTGAAGCGGAGTTAATGGCTGGTTGATCGTTTGTTTAAGGCTGTCAAATTTATGGTCAAGATCCTTTTTGGAAATATACCAATAAAGCTGAGGATGCATCTTTTGGAGCTTTAGGTAGGCATAGTCTATGTCCTCCTTAAGCTCTTCAGGGCCTATGCATGCTGTGCTCTGTTCATTATGCCTTCTGATAGAGGTACATGAATAGAGCGCTGTTGCCAGCAGTATTATCGAATAATTTTTCAACGTGCTTTGAATTTTTTTTCAATCGGCTAAGTTAAAAAGTTTAAGATTATTTCGATTTAAATAAATAATAAATTATTCAGAAAGCTTTATAAATTAAGTTAAAAAAATACTGAATTTTCGATGTCAGGCTAAAAGTCAATACCTTTGCATACTATTTTAGGTGAAGATGATATATTTGATTTTAGTGGGTGGAATTTTGGTGTCAATTTACCTGATGGTGATGAATATGCCTGCTTTCGGCGCAGAACCAAAAGGCAGAAGACTGGACCGTATCAGAAAGTCTGAACTTTTCAAAAACAGGAAATTCCAGAACATCAGCCATACCCCGCCAATTGCCGAAGGCTACAGTACAATAAAAGTTACCTACGATTTCATTTTAGGTAAAAAACACCCGTTGCTGAAACCTTTGAAGGATATTCCGTCCATTCATACGGATTTGAAAAGTATCCGGAAAGATCAGGATGTTTTCATCTGGCTGGGGCATTCATCCTATTATCTTCAGACGGATGGCGTTTCATTTCTCATAGATCCTGTCCTGAGCTTATATGGTTCCCCGTTTAAATATTTTAATAAAGCTTTTAAAGGCTCAGATATATTCAAACCGGAAGATATTCCCGATCTGGATTACCTGGTGATTACGCATGACCATTTTGACCACTTAGATTATCCGACAGTAAAATCAATCAGAGACCGGACGGGAACAGCTATTGTTCCATTAGGTGTGGGAGCCCATTTAGAAAGATGGGGATATCGCGAAGAAAATTTGATTGAGGAAGAATGGGGTGCAGAAGTTCTTTTAAAAAACAGCCTGAAAATTACCTTTACACCGGCAAGGCATTTTTCGGGGAGAAAAATAAAGCAGAATAATACCCTGTGGACTTCCTATGTTTTAGAGACTCCGACGAAAAAGATATTCCTGGGGGGGGACAGTGGCTACGATTCCCATTTTAAAACAATTGGTGACCAGTTTGGGCCTTTTGATTATGCTGTTCTTGAAAATGGGCAGTATGACGAAGCCTGGCGGTATATCCATGCTTTACCGGAAGATGTTATTCAGGCGGCTGTTGATCTTCGAGCTGAACATATTATTCCCGTTCATTCTTCAAAATTTGCGCTGGCTCTTCATCCATGGGATGAGCCGCTTCAGAAAATAACCGGTTTAGGAAAAGAAAAAGGACTCAGTATACTTACCCCGATGATCGGGGAAGTAGTGCATATGAACCGTTCTCAACATCAGTTCGGAGAATGGTGGAAAAAATGATTCAGGCGTGCCAGATATCCTTATATCTTGCAGGGTGATTTTCAAATTGCTGGCGTACAAAATCGCATTCAGGATCTACCAGAAGGTCTTTTTCTTCAGAATAACGGACCAGTTCGTCAAGAAGCATTTTGGCATATCCATGGCCTTCACGTTCTTCAGTGATTTTAGTGTAATACACAATCAGCAGCCTTCCGTCAATTTTTATAGACATATATCCTGCTTTTTCTCCGTCAATTAACAGCTGCAGTTCATCCTGATATGGTGATATCTCAAACTTTATATTTTCCATAATAATTAAGATTTAGTGAGTTAAATTAATGACCTGCTTCATTCATCCATAAGCATTTAATAATCTGGCAACATCAAAATCCTTCCGGATTTATACTTCTCACACTTAAAATTACAAATTAAAATAATACAAAACATGAGTTTTTCCGAAACTTTAAGAATTTTAAGAGTTTTGAAACTTAAAAATGGAAAATGGCGTTGAAATAAATTTAAATCGCATTTTTTATAGCAGATAATTAATAATTCATTATTTGTTAACATTTCAAAAATGAATATTCTTTGTAAAATGTATAAATGAAAATATTTTTTTATATCAGATTATCAGGTAGTTATGTTTTATTTAACAAAAATTGTGAATGGCTGTAGAAAACTTGGCATTTTAATTGGCTATACTAGAACAGTTTAACTTAACAAATTAAAAGATGAAAAAAATATTAATCGCATTAATGCTTGCAGGCACATTTGGCCTCACTTATGCACAATCAGATTATTATAACGATTACAGGAGAAGCATCACAGATGTCAACTGGCAAACAGTAGCAGCAGATCTTTTGCTTTCTGTGGCACAGACCAACCAGTTGAATGCCTTAAACGACAGGTACCGTGATTATGATTCCTGGAACAGGGTATATGTCAGTAATCCCGACCGATGGAGAGAAGACAGGTACTATGAAATAGAAAGAATACTTGGAAGAGAAAAGTATACTAAGTTTAAAACGAAATATTATAAAGGGCAGAACCCTGTAGCGGTTTATAACCGTAATAAAAATAACTACAAAAAAGTTAAAGTTCAAAAGTCCAAAGTATATAAAGTGAATAAGAAAAACGGGCATCATCACTAGACCAGTTTATCAACTATATATTCAATTTTTTAAGTGGCCGGCATTTGCCGGTCACTTTTATTATATAATACCATCAGCATGTTTTTATTTGTTTGAATTTTATAACTTAGCAGTATGGAATCTAAAGAAACAATAAACGGATTTTATCTGCGGAATGCCTCTATGGAAAGACCGGATGCTGCAACTTCCGGATTGGGACATTTCAATGTCTTTTCACGGGAGAGCTGTGCACTGATATCGCCTTACAGCAGAAGAGACTACTATAAAATTTCACTTATTATAGGGAAAGGAAAACTTCACTATGCAGATAAATGGATCTATGTAGACCGTCCTGCGCTGTTATTTTCCAATCCTGTGGTTCCTTATTCCTGGGAAACAGATGATGAAGACCAGAAAGGCTGGTTCTGCCTTTTTACCGACCAGTTCCTGCAGAATGGGATACGTCTTGGCAACCTTCAGGATTCACAGCTTTTTAAAATTGGCGGAACTCCCGTTTTCTTTGTGAATGAAGAACAGCAAAAAACGATTTCAGACCTCTTTACCAAGATGATGACGGAGATTGAAACCGAATATATGCATAAATATGATATGCTTCGGGCATGCCTTCATCTTCTGATCCATGAGACGATGAAAATGCAGCCTGCAGAGAGTTTTGAGCCTTATCAGAATGCTTCACAGAGAGTAGCCTTACTGTTTATGGAACTCCTGGAAAGACAGTTTCCCATCGACAGTCCTGAAGCATTTCTGAAATTAAAAACACCTAATGACTATGCGCAGAGTCTTTCTATCCACGTGAATTCCTTAAACCGAGCCGTGAAAGAAATGACCGGAAAAACGACAAGCCAGCAGATTGCTTCCAGGATCATTCAGGAAGCCAATGCCTTGCTGAAACATACGGACTGGAATATTTCCGAAATTGCCTACGGATTAGGATTTGAAGAACCTGCCTATTTTACCAATTTTTTTAAAAAGCAGACCGGTTTGGCTCCCAATGCAGTCAGAACAGAAATTGTTTGAATTTTATAATTCTTAGTTTGAATTCTATAGAGCATCCGGTCTATTCTTGTTTTAATTTTGTTCTATCAATTAAAAATCACAGCAATTATGAAATTCAGACAATTAGGAAACACAGGAGAGCAGTTATCTGCAGTAGGTTTAGGATGTATGGGAATGAGTTTTGCATACGGTCCGGCCGATGAACAGGAAAGCATCAATACTTTGCATAGAGCATTGGACTTAGGAGTCAACTTCTGGGATACCGCAGATATGTACGCTGCCGGAGAAAATGAAAAGCTGATCTCAAAAGTTCTGGTGCCAAACAGGGACAAGATCTTTATTGCCACCAAATTCGGCTTCAGGTTTAAGGACGGAAAACCAAGCCACAGCGGGGCTCCCGGAACTTATTTTGACGGTTCCCCGGAATGGATCAGACAGGCTGTCGATCTGAGCCTTCAGAGACTTAAAATCGATACGATTGATCTCTATTATGCCCACAGGGTAGATCCGAATATTCCGGTAGAAGAAACGGTGGGTGCAATGGCTGAGCTGGTGAAAGCAGGAAAGGTAAAATACCTTGGGTTATCAGAAGCTTCTGCAGAATCGATCAGGAAAGCAAATAAAATCCATCCTATTACAGCATTGCAGTCAGAATATTCTATCTTAACCAAAGATGTAGAGAAAGAAATATTACCAACCATCAGAGAGCTAGGAATCACTTTGGTACCTTATTCTCCGCTGGCAAGAGGACTTTTTGCCAATATCAACGAAGTGCAGAATTTTGGTGACGAGGATTTTAGAAAAACATTGCCCCGCTATCAGGCAGAATATCTGGAAAACAATAAAAATCTGGCAAGGGAAATCAATGAATTTGCTCAGTCTAAAGGCGTAAAAGGAACACAGTTAGCCTTAGCCTGGGTTTTGAACCAGGGAGAAGATATCATTCCGATTCCGGGAACGAAACGCATCAAATACCTTGAAGAGAATATTGAAGCTGTAAACATCGATCTGTCACCATCTGATATGGAAACAATTGATGCACTTCTGAAAAAATATCCTAATGTGGGAGAAAGATACACAGAAGGTTCCATGAAATTAGTCAACAACTAAACCCACCATACTTCCGGGTTCCTGCTATCAGACAACAGTAACCCGGATGTTTAAAAAGCACATATTTGATTATGAACAGAAGAGAACTTTTAAAAAATGGACTCATGGCCGGAGCATTCAGCCTGGTTCCGTTTTCTGATGTTTTTGGCAGTACCGGAATACTTTCATCTCATTCCGGAGAAGACCTTTCGGCATTTAAAAAGATAAAGCTTGGAGAATTGGAGCTGTTTATTCTTACGGACGGATACATTCACGAGAAAAGTGTCGATACGTTTGCCCCAAGAGCAGATATCTCTCAATTAAAAAAACTTCTCAGAGACAATTTTCGTCCGGACGATTATGTTGATATGGCAATGAATCTGATGCTTATCAAGACTAAAGACAGGCTTGTTTTACTGGATACCGGGATGGGAATCTTTGCGGATGAAAAAACAGGGTTTATTTTGAAGAGCCTGCAGAAAGCAGGATTTTCTCCAAAAGACATCACAGATGTTTTTATTTCTCATGCTCACCCGGATCATATTGGTGGAGTAGTGGACAAGCAGAATAATCTGGTTTTTCCTAATGCCGATATTTATATTTCAAAGATTGAACATGACTTTTGGCTTCAGGCTTCGATCAAAGATTTTAAAAACAGCTTTCTGAAAAGTCAGCCGGAATTCCTTAACCAGATCATTCCGCCCATTCAGAATATTCTGAAAACAATCCGTCCGAAGCTGAAGTTTTATGATTTTAAAAAACCTCTGTTTGATCATTTCAGTTTTCAGCTGGCTCCGGGACATACGCCGGGCCTTACGGTCATTACTGTTTCTTCGGGCAATGAGAAGCTGATGTATATTGCAGATCTGATCCATTCTGACGTTATTCTTTTCCCACATCCCGAATGGGGATTTTCAGGAGATACAGACCTGGATATTGCTGCAGAATCGCGCAAAAAATTACTTAAACAGCTGGCAGAGACCAAAATGAAAGCCTTTGCTTACCATCTTCCATGGCCGGGGCTTGGCTTTACAAAGAAGAAAGATGCCGCCTACGAATGGATTCCGGAGAGTTTTATGAATTAATCGGGATAATAAAACATACTTAAATTTTCTACAACATAGTTTCAATAATAAATCCTCTCAGCAATGAGAGGATTTGTTTATTAAAAGATCCGCTGTTATGCTTCTCCGAATATCAGCTCAGGAGAATACAGTTTTCTGAACATTATATAGGTTACGGAAAGTACGGTAAAGGCAATCACAGCATCCACAGTGGCAGCGAGGCCCAGCACCGCAATTTTTGAGAAGAAGGCGAAGATGATGTCAAAAAACATTCCTGCAAACACCCATTCTTTTAACCGTAATAAACGGTTGGGAAGAAGAAGTACCAGAATTCCGGATAATTTAAAAATACCTAAAATGTAAATAAAGTGAGGAGGATAGCCAAGTTGTTGGGTAATATTCCATACCACCGGGTTTTTAGTAAGTTCAAAGAAGCCGCTTGCTCCAAACCATAATGACATAAAAATGACGCCTGACCAATAGATGATTTTTGTTGTTTTTGTTTTCATTGTTTTATTATTTTAAAGTTTTGTTGGAATTTTTTTAAGTTTTATACACTATATTATTCTTTTAACTGTTTTACTGAATTACAGCTTTCGAAACCCCGGAAATTTTTCCTGTCTTTGAATTCTGAATAAATCCAATAACCTCCCAATTGTTCGGGGTAAAATTGTCCGGAAGCTTAAAATCTTCAGTTCCTTCCGGATGGTCTTTCAGTGAGATTTGCTTCTGCTTATGCACGATCTGCCAGTGCTGCAGATGGTGACCTTCATTTTCACCTCCTGCCACCTGAGTAGATGATTTCTTTTCCACTAAGCTGATAAACAGCTGATTTTGAGGGTCAGTTTCAGCCGTTTTATAACTGACGGCAATTGTTTTTTGTGAAACCGCAGCAGAAAGAGATATCGATTTGTTTTCAGAATTGAGGATAACATTTTGAATGGCACTTTCTGTGGCATTCCTGTCAGAACCTACAAACTCAGCCTTCCCATTGACCACCAATTGTGGAGTATAGGTTTGAGATTTGAGCAAACGGCTGTACATCTGTTGCCGTTGGGAATTTTCAGTACTGCTGAATCTGTCTTTCCATCCCAGACGGTTCCAGTAATCTACATGGTAAGAGAGAATATAAACCGGTTGGTCCTTGTATTCTTTTTCGATCTGTCCCATCAGCTCATCTGCAGGTGGGCAGCTTGAGCAGCCTTCTGAAGTGAACAGTTCCAGAACGGCAAAACCTTTATCAGAGGAAACAGCATTGTGGCTGGTGCGTATATTGCCTTTCTGTATCAATGCAGAAGCGGCGAACATAAAAGTAGTAAAAGCGCTTACGATGGCTAAATTCTTTAGAATCATGTCTTTAATTTTGATTCAAAAGTAGGAAGCTCGCGAGCGCAAAAGAATATAAAAAAGAGTAAGCCGGACAAATTGAAAGGTGAACCCGGAAAATATAAAGGTTGAAAATTTTAGAATGTTAGCGGTCTTCCAGCCAGGAGAAAAAACTGTGCGTCTTATCTTTGTTGATCAGCAGTTTTTCAGGAGTTTCAATAACAAGCTTAACCAGAATTTTGCGCTGGAAATAATGTTCCATTTCCTTTATAGCCTTAAAATTTACCAGATACTGTCTGTTGATTCTGAAAAACTGTTTTCCCGAAACCTGTTCGGCAACCTGTCCAAGAGGTTGTGAAAGCTGGAATTGTTCCTTATCAAAAGTAACCAGATGCGTGATTTCATTGTGGATATAAAAATAAGCAACACTTTCTGTAGGAATCGTAGTATATTTCTGATTTTTGAAAACTAAAAAGCTGGTTTTTCCGGCAGGCAGGCTGATCTTTTGTAAAAGAGACTCAATATCCGGAAGCTCATTTTTCCGGAAGAATTTTCCTAGCTCATCCACTTTTTTCAGCGCTTCGGAAATATCGTCCCGGGAAAAAGGTTTCAGAATATAATCTACTCCCTTACTTTTGAATGCATCCAGCATATACTGGTCAAAAGCTGTACAGAAGATAACAGGACAGGTAATATCTACGGTTTTGAAGATCTCGAATGAAAGCCCGTCCGAGAGCTGGATATCCATAAAAATGAGATCCGGCTTTATGTCTTTTGATAAAGCCTCAACGCTGGTTTCAATACTGTCATAGACTCCCAGAATTTTGGACCCGGGTCTCAGATCTAAAATAAGGTTTTGAAGAGATTTTGCTGCTCTGAATTCGTCTTCAATGATAATGATATTCATGAATCAAGGGTAGTTTTATTTGAAAAGTTTTTTCGTCTGAATAAATTTCTATTTCCTGTTCTAATAAATGCCTGAAACGCATTTTAATATTGTCCAGGCCAACGCCCAGGGATTCCTCCGTGGCGATTTTTCGCTGGATCGGGTTTTCAATAATAATCCTGTCTCCTGAACTGTAGATCCTGATATGCAGAGGCTTGCTCTGAGACACGATATTGTGCTTGATGCAGTTTTCCACTAAAAGCTGCAGGGTAAATGGAGGAATAAGCGTTTTAAGGTCCTCACCTTTGAGTCCGTTGGTGAATGTAATTCCTTCGCCAAAACGCGCTTTTTGAAGAAAAAGATAGGCATTAATGATTTTCATTTCTTCATGAACTGAGATGAGGTCCAATTTTCTGCTTTCAAGTGTAAATCTGTAAAAGTCAGAAAGTTTGATAATGAAATCAACCGTTTCCGAATCGTTGGTTTCCGCCATTGATTTTAAAGTATTCAGACTGTTGAAAAGAAAATGGGGATTCACCTGTTGTTTCAATAATTCATATTGTGCCCCCAGATTATCGCTTTTTACCTTTTCCAGTTCTAACTGTACCTGCTGTCCTGCATAATTGTTCTGAAGTAATGTAAGGAACATATAGCAAACGAGGTTGATCAGAATTCCTCTGACTTCCACCATCAGCATAACCGGACCGAAATTGATATGAGATAAAATAAGCTGCTGAATCCACGCCAGTCCGAACATGATGACCATTCCCAATGCCAGTGCAGTTAACAGTCGTGAATATGAAATATCCTGCTTACGCCTTCCTGCGTTACGGTTAAGCAAATAGATGTTGAGGTACCACATGATCACGGAAAACGCTGCTGTTATCGCTGAATTCACGATTGCTTCTTTCCAGTTGAATTCATGGGAAGCCAATTGGGGCACGGAAGATAAAATACCCAGAAAAAGGGAACTTATCCAGATGATGGCTTGTGAAATTTTTATTTTTTGCTGTTGCATGGGAACAGTAGATTTTAAGAAGTGAAATTAGCTTTTTTTATTTGTAAAAAGAACGGTATTGGTGATGAATAGTGAAAAGGATGAATCGTCAATTGTGAATTTGCTTTGCTGGTGAATTTTTCCTGTAAATTGATTATTGGCTTTGTATTATCAAAATTGATCATTATAAAAAATACTCAGAAACTGAAATCAGCTTCTGAGTGTTTTTAAGGTCTTTTTACAGGTCTATAGCTCATGATATATTGTATCCTTTCTTCCTTGCTGGCATTAATGTCTTTATTTTCTGAAGTGCTTTTTATCTGATAAGAAACATCTCCGTTATGATCAGCCTGAATGGTTTCTATACTTAATAGTTCCCCTGTAATAGTTCCTCCGGTATATTGTGGATTATCATGGTACTTCCACGTGACTAATTTCATCACCGATCCATTTTTAAGCTGATTATTTTCACCTGACAAAGAGGCTAAGGCTTCAGCGTTTCCATACAGTGCAGAGGACGTTTTCTTTTTCGGATTGAGTGATGTGGAAATAAATTTTAAATCTCCCGGATCGAAAACAACGCGTTTTAGATCTTTGTCCGGCTCATCAATTTTACAGGCAGTGAATAAAGCGCAGACTGACAGTATGATAAATAGTATTTTTTTCATTATTTCTCAAGGTTTTTAATTAATCTTTCGGTATTGACTTTCATTGGGACATCAAATAAATAGCCCGTTTTTTCAGCTAACTGCCGATGGCAGGCAATACAGGATTCTTTTGCGAAAGAGGCTGTTTTTCCTGTCGGATGAAGATCATTTCCTGAAAATTTGGCAAATCCCCAGCCTTCTGTATCTGTATATTTTTTAGAGTCTTTCACCATAAACTGAGCATTGATGAATTCCCCGGCTCTCACTTCTCCGTCTGCATAATTTTCCTGTTTCCACACTGACTTTACAACGATGCTTCCATCAGGCCACGGATGAAAATTCTCTGTTTCAATCGCTTTTACCGCAATATCATTTCCATAAATGACACGGATGGATTTGTCAAAAAGGGTACTCATGCTGATCACTTTCCAGTTTTTAAACTCATCTGTATACCGGATCCCATTGGGGGAAACAGGAAATTTTGCCGGATCAGGGCTATGATTGGCCTGAACGTTGTGGAGAAGGTCTTTTTCTTGTTTTACAGGAGATAAGGAGGATAATGAAAAAGTATATTTTTTAACCGTTTCAATATCTTTTTCCGTGATTTTGGCTGATGGATGGAGCAGTGTATACTCATGAAGAGGCATTTTTCCGCTTTGCATCATATTCAAAATGGCATACATCTTCCCTTGATGTTCAGCCGGAGAATAATTCCATTCTGAAAAGTTCAAAACTTCTCTGGCTCTTTTCACATCTTTGTTTACCGCCCAGGAAATCGGAGCAATTTTGTCGTACCAGCTTAAATTCTGCTGATTGGAATGACAATTAAAACAAGAGTTTTCCAAAATGGCAAGAACTTCGCGTGGTGCCTCGATCTTTTTAGAAACAGGCTGTCCTTCCAAAGGTTGATTGGTAAACTGCAATACTGCAAAGATCCCTAGTACTGCCAGAAATACTATGGCAATGGGTTTTACATTACTTTTTTTCTTTACTGAGTCCATAATGATTTATTTTTATGGCTCAAAAGTATAGGCTTAAAGGAAATTTTGAAATGTAAAGGTGGGCGAACCGGACAAATCAAAAGGTGAAAATGGAATTTTTAAGGGCAAAGAAGAAACTGAACCTACAGAATAGTGCAGGACATTTGGGAAAATTATTGTTTAAATGATCGATTGGGAGAGCACAGAAGACCTTTGAAAATTTGTATGATCTGTTTAAAAAAGTATTTAAAATAAAAAAGCTCCTTAAAAAAGGAGCTTTCATTTGTATCAATTCAGAAATTAAATTCCGTCAATAATTTCATTTAAAACAGTACTAGGTCTCATTGCTGCATACGTTTTGTACGTATCTGTTTTGTAGTAACCGTCAATGTTCTGAGGTTTACCCTGAGCGCTGATTAATTCTTCATTAATCACGGCTTCACTTTCCTGAAGAGCTGCTGCAACCGGAGCAAAATGAGCTGCCAATTCAGCGTCTGCTGTCTGGTTAGCTAAAGCTTCTGCCCAGTACATTGCTAAATAGAAGTGAGAACCTCTGTTATCAATCTGGCCTACTTTTCTCGCAGGAGATTTATCAGTAGCTAAGAATTTAGCGTTGGCTTCATCCAATGCATCAGCCAGAACCTGAGATTTAGTATTTCCCTGAGTCTGTGCCAAATGCTCTAAAGAAGCCTGAAGCGCTAAGAATTCACCTAAGGAATCCCATCTAAGGTAACCTTCTTCTAAGAACTGCTCAATGTGCTTTGGAGCAGAACCTCCGGCACCTGTTTCAAATAAACCTCCTCCGTTCATTAATGGAACAATAGAAAGCATTTTAGCTGAAGTACCCAATTCAAGGATAGGGAAAAGGTCAGTTAAGTAATCTCTTAATACGTTTCCTGAAACAGAAATCGTATCTTTTCCTTCTCTTGCTCTTTTAAGCGTTTCAGTCATCGCATCTTTTACATCAAGAATTCTGATGTCAAGACCTGCTGTATCATGATCCTTAAGATATTTCTCTACTTTTTTGATGATCTCTCTGTCGTGTGCTCTTCCTTTATCTAACCAGAAAATAGCAGGCGTATCAGAAAGTCTTGATCTGTTTACGGCCAGTTTCACCCAGTCCTGGATAGGAGCATCTTTAGTCTGACACATTCTGAAGATATCTCCTTTTTCTACTTTTTGAGAAAGAAGAACATTTCCTGCTTCATCCTGAACTTCAATAGTTCCGTCTGCTGTTGCCTGGAAAGTTTTGTCGTGAGAACCATATTCTTCAGCTTTTTGAGCCATCAAACCTACGTTCGGAACAGAACCCATAGTCGTAGGATCCAGTTTTCCGTGGGCTTTCATATCATCAATAACAGCCTGATAGAAACCTGCATAAGAACGGTCAGGGATAATGCATACCGTATCTTCTTCATTTCCGTCCTTGTTCCACATTTTACCGCCTCCTCTTACCAGTGCTGCCATAGATGCGTCAACGATGATGTCAGAAGGAACGTGGAAGTTGGTAATACCTTTGTCGGAATTTACCATAGCCACTCTTGGTCCGTTGGCTAAAGCAGCTTCAATGTCAGCTTTAATCTCAGCTTCCTGGGCATTTCCTTTGATTTTTTCAAAAAGATCGGCAAGACCGTTATTTGGGTTAACATCTAATGACTTGAATGTCTCTGCATACTTAGTGAAAACATCTTTGAAATAAGTTTCAACGATAGCTCCGAAAATAATAGGATCAGAGATCTTCATCATCGTAGCTTTCAGGTGGGCAGAAAGAAGTACATTTTTGTTTTTAGCCTCATCAATAGCCTGCTGAACAAATGCTTTTAATGAGTTTAAATTTATTACAGAAGAATCAATTACCTCTCCGGCCTGAAGACCTGCGAAATCCTTTAGTAAAGTTTCAGCACCGTCATTCCCTTTGAATGTAATTTTGAATTTTGTAGCGTTTTCTACAGTTGTTGAAGTTTCAGTTCCGTAGAAATCTCCTCCTGCCATATGAGCAACATCTGTTTTGCTGTCAGAAGCCCAGTCTCCCATTCTGTGAGGGTTGGCTTTTGCATAGTTTTTAACCGCTTTTGGCGCACGTCTGTCAGAATTTCCTTCTCTTAACACCGGGTTTACAGCACTTCCTAAAACTTTGGCATATTTAGCTTTGATTGCTTTTTCTTCGTCATTCTTAGGCTCTGCAGGATAATTTGGAACTGCGAAACCTTTAGACTGTAGTTCAGCGATAGCCTCATCAAGCTGAGGAGCTGAAGCCGAAATATTGGGTAATTTGATAATGTTTGCATCCGGTTGAGTTGCCAACTGACCCAGCTCAGCCAAAGCATCACCGATTTTCTGGTCGTCTTTCAAAAACTCAGGGAAGTTAGCCAAAATTCTTCCAGCCAAAGAAATATCCGGAACTGCAATTTCAATGTTTGCTGATTTTGTAAAAGCTTTTACAATGGGTAAAAACGAGTGTGTTGCCAACATTGGAGCCTCATCCGTAAGGGTGTAATAGATTTTTGATTTGTCTGACATTATACTGTGTATTTATTATTTGATTTTTAAGAGTCACAAATTTACTAAATATGATTGTTTTATAATGGTATTTTGCATAAAAAAACAAGCCGGTATCTATTTTTAAACATTTGTTATCTCTGATTTTACTTTGTAGCCGAAATTTTACCTTTAAACCTGAAAATAAAAATGGAATAGTGTTGCCAGCAGCTTTCCGGTTACCGAGACTTTAGCTTAAATAATACTTTGTGTTTAAGGATATTTATTTCCACTTTAAGAATTATTTAACCTTTATTAGACTCCGGAAACTTTCTATTTTAAGTAAATTTGAAAAACTAAAAAATAAAATTATGTCAACGATTACCCTTAAAGGAAACGAAGTAAATACAATAGGAACTCTTCCGTCAGTTGGAACAACCGTAAACGATTTTGCATTGGTAGATTCTGGTCTGAATGTGAAGCTTCTTTCAGATTTTGATGGAAAAAAGAAAGTATTTAATATCTTCCCGAGCATTGATACAGGGATTTGCGCCGCTTCTGCAAGAAAATTTAATGAAGAAGCTTCAAAGCTTGATAATACAGTAGTGATCAATGTTTCCAAAGATCTTCCTTTTGCATTAGGTAGATTCTGTGCAGCTGAAGGCTTAAACAATGTAGAAACACTTTCGGATTTCAGAAGCAGCTTTGGAGATGATTATGGAGTAACCATTACGGATTCACCTATGAAAGGATTACTAAGCCGTGCTGTGATTGTTACAGACGAAAATAACAAGGTAGTCTATACAGAGCAGGTTCCGGAAATCACCACAGAACCTAATTACAGTGCAGCGATTGAGGCATTAAAATAATTTTAAGATAAAATTTTTATAAAAGCCTTGTGAAAGTTTTATTTTGCAAGGCTTTTTCAGCAATAAGAATATCAAAATCTGAGTCAGATGGTAAAGAGAATCGTAGCCAATATAAAGACGGATGATCTGTCAAAAGCAGATCATTTCTATCGTGATATTCTGGGTCTTGAAACATTGATGGATCACGGATGGATCAAAACTTTTGGAAATCATGAAAAAGCGGCGGTTCAGGTAAGTTTTGCCACTCAGGGCGGAAACGATACAGAAGTTCCTCTGCTTTCAATGGAAGTAGACCATGTGGATGAACTCTACCAAAAAATACAGCAGGCCGGTTTTGAAATCACTTACGGCATTGCCGATGAAGATTGGGGAGTAAGAAGGTTCTTTGTAAAAGATCCGTTTGGAAATTTAATCAATATACTTTCGCATCAGTAAATAAAAATTTTATGATGAAAGCAACACAGATCATTCCTATTCTGAGAATCTTTGACTATGAAAAAACTATACAGTTTTATGTGGACTGGTTGGGTTTTGAAGTAGTATGGGAACACTATTTTGAAGAAAATACCCCGGTTTACATGGAAGTGAAAAAAGGGGATATAGTTTTTCATTTAAGCGAACATCACGGAGACGGAACACCCGGAACCAGAATCATGATCTGGGGCGAAGGAATTCCTGAATACCGCAGAGAATTGATTGATAAAAAATATAAATACAACCGTCCGGGACTAGAGAAAACATTTTATGGTGCTGTATCTTTCACGGTAAATGATCCGTTCGGAAATACCATTACTTTCAATGAGAAATACATTGAAGAAAAACATAAAGATCTTGATTTTTTCTCTATTCATTAATTTATTTACGGACTTTATAAAAGCAGCCTAAAGGCTTAATCCAAAACTATTATCTCAGAACTGGTGATTCAAATCATTAAAAATAAACCGTATAATAGCTATCTTTACACTTTAAAATACAATGAAACGTTCAGGAACAGCAGATCTGCCTTTACACTACGGAAAAGTACCGCCGTGGCTGTATGAACGCATGTCTGTACTCGGGCTTTCCATGATTGAAGTGATCCTCATGGATTACGGAAAAGATGAGGTGCTCCGCAGGCTTGCAGATCCGTTCTGGTTCCAGAGTTTTGGGGCTGTGATGGGTATGGACTGGCATTCTTCAGGAATCACAACTTCTGTGATGGGTGCTTTGAAACGGTCTATAAATCCCAATTCAAAATCACTGGGGCTTTATATTTGTGGAGGAAAGGGCAAATTCTCAAGAGAAACCCCGTCAGAGCTCCTTCAGATTGCAGAAAAAACAGGCCTGAACGGTCATGAACTTGTACGAGCCAGTAAGCTTTCCGCAAAAGTGGATAACACTGCCATTCACGATGGTTACCAGCTCTATCTGCATAATTTCATCTTGGCAGATAATGGAAGCTGGAGCGTAGTGCAGCAGGGAATGCATGAGACCGATGGTACTGCAAGACGATATCACTGGCATTCAGGAAATATTAAATCATTTATAGAAGAACCCCACACAGGAATCAATGGTATTTCAAGAGGAAGAATCCTTAATCTCACGGATGCTGAAGCCTCGGAAAACCGGAAAGGAATTCTGGACATTTCCCATACCGATTCTATTGATGTAATGAAGGATTTTTCAAGGTTAATTCTTCCGGCTCATCATGATGTACAGGCTTCAGATGTTGATTTGAAACGTCTCGGAGCTCTTTTATATATGACCCGCGAACAGCAGCCTCAGAATTTTGAAGACCTTTTAATGCTGGAAGGAGTAGGACCCAGGACCATGCAGTCCTTAGCATTAGTGAGTGAAGTTATCCACGGAGCACCTTCAAGATTCGCCGATCCGGCAAGGTTTTCCTTTGCCCATGGCGGAAAGGACGGGCATCCTTTTCCGGTTCCTACCAAAACCTATGATGAAAGCATCAGCATTCTCAGAAAAGGAATTGAAAAATCAAAGCTTGGAAATTCTGACAAGCTGAAAACCCTACATAAGCTGCACCAGATTGTTGCCGACACTGAAAAAGATTTCACTCCCGATTTTGATATCCAACAGGTTATTGAGGAAGAAAGACAGAATTCATGGCGCTTCGGTGGAAAGACGGTATTCGGTGACGCACAACCGCCTAAAAATCCGAAACCTATTCAGCTTTCCTTATTCTGATGTAAAGAAGGAGCACCCGGAAATTTTAATCCTTATTTTTAATAATCTATTAGGTCCTGATAATAACTGTCGGTGAACTTACGACCTATTCATGCCCTCCTTTGAAATAGCGGAAAAACACAGCTTTGACGGGTGAATAAAAAACTGTTTAATTTTTTTATTCCGGATTCAATTAAAAATTATATTTTTAAAGCTTTAAAAAGCAACAACTCAATGATAAGCAAAGCTTTAGAAATCTGTTACGACTTCCCGTTTTTTCTTCAGGAGGAGCTTGACCAAATATTTAAGGCTCACGAAAAAGTTTCCTTCCAGAAAGGAGACAGTATTCTGGAAGAAGGAAAGACGGCCAATGAATATTATATTCTGGAAAAAGGCCTTGCCCGTTCATATGTGAATGACTTCAGCGGAAATGAAGTAACCACGCATTTTTTTGCCGATAACGAGATTATTATTGAAGTATTGTCGCTTTTTCAGAGAATTCCATCCCAGGAAAATATCATTTGTATCACAGACTGCGAATGCTGGAGATTTGATTATGAAATGTTCCAGGAGCTTTTTCATAAAATACCCAACCTCAGAGAATGGGGCAGAGCATGGATGTCAAAAGAGCTTTTTGTCTATAAGCAGCGCTCTGTAGAAATGTTTACCCTTTCCGCCACCAGGCGTTATCTTAATCTTTTGGAGCAGAAACCTCAGGTGGTACAGTTTGCACCCCTCAAACAGATTGCATCTTACCTGGGAGTTACAGACACTTCTTTAAGCCGTATCCGTAAAGAAATCGTATCCCATTCGAAGAAAAATTAAATCTTGTCTTATGGCAAGTTGATTTTCATTAAGGCTTGGTAATTTTGGTTAAAAGTTTAACACAAAAAAATTACAGTTATGAAAGCCAATCAAATTTATGTCAACCTTCCCGTAAAAGACGTACAGAAAACAAGAGAATTCTGGACTAAGCTCGGATTTTCAATTAATGAACAGTTTTCAGATGATAAAACGGTTTGCGTTGTGATGAAGGAAGACAATATTTACGTAATGTTCCTCACAGAAGAATACTTCCAGACTTTTTCAGAAAGACCTGTTCCGAAAGGCGATACAACACAGGTTCTTGTTGCCATTGCTCTGAGCAGCCGTGAAGAGGTTGATCAGGTGGTGAATACAGCCGTGGAAAATGGAGCTTCACAACACGAAGAACCTCAGGATTACGGATGGATGTATCAAAACTCCTTTTGGGATTTAGACGGACATGGCTGGAATATCACATTTGCCGATGTTTCCCAAATGCCTGCTGAATAAAATAATAACCTGTCTGCATAATTTGTGGAACCACAATAAAATCTACCGTTATGGAAACAAAATCAAACGATATTGAAATAGTGAAAGTTCAGGTATTCAGCAACTACAAAGTCATTTCAATGAATACCGAAGGCATTACCCACGAAGAATCTATGATCTTCCCAAATGGTGAAGCCAATTGCCTGAACTGGATTCTGGGACATTTAATTTATATAAGAAATGCATTTCTGAATGCCCTTGGCGAAGAATCTGTCTGGGACAACGATAAATTTTCCTGCTACAACAGAGGAGAGATTCCGCTGGAAAGAAAAGATGAACTGATCAATTTTGAAGAATTAAAGTCTTACCTGCAAAAGTCTCAGGACAGGCTCGAAGCAAAACTTATCAGTATGGAAAAGTTTAACCCTGAAGCCATTAATGATATTGCTATCTTTTGTCTTCACGAAATTTATCATAGCGGACAGCTGGGCTATCTCAGGAGAATCTTAGGAAAACCCGGTGCTATAAAATAACCACGCTTAAACTTAAAACTGTAGAAGAACTTCACCTTCCTACAAACACACCGATTACTAAAAATTAAATAATGGACACACCAAAATCAAAAAAAATAGAGCTCGTTATTCCCACATACAGAATGCACTCTCAAAACTTTCTCAATGTTTTGGACGGTATTTCGGAAGAAGATGCTTTGAAAAGAATTGAAGGAAAAACCAACCATATCGTCTGGATGGCAGGAAACTTTGTCAATATGCGTTATGGCCTGGGCTGGGTTTTAGGACTCAGGGATGAAGATCCGCACAGTGATCTTTTCTTTCAGGGAAAGGCTCTGGACGAAAGTTTCAACTATCCGGGCTTAGATGAGCTGGAGAAAAATTTCCATGACATTTCGCCGAAAGTATACCAGAAGCTTTTGGAAGTTACAGATGAAGAGCTGGATGAAATCTTTGAAATCAGGATGAATATTCCTTTTGTTCCTGAAACCAAACTCAATTTCGTAGGAATGTGTATCGGCCGCGAAGATTATTTATGCGGGCAGATAGGTCTTATGAGACGAATTCTGGAATATCCGGGAATGAAATATGATGTAGATGAAAATCTAAAGTATTAAGTATGGAACCTAAAGAAAAAGGGCACAAACAGGTCAACGGAATCCGCATGTACTACGAGATCTACGGTTCCGGAAAGCCTCTGGTACTTATTCATGGCGGAGGGTCCTCCATCCGGTTTGATTTTAAAGAAATCATTTCCAGGCTTGAAAATCAGTTTCAGCTCATAGGTATTGATCTGCAGAACCACGGCCTCACCGATCACCGTGATATTCCCGAAACTTTTGAGCAGGATGCCCGTGACGTAGCGGCTCTTTTGAAGGAGCTCCATATCGGGAAAGCTTTATTCTGGGGGTTCAGTAACGGTGGAAGCACAGTGATGCAGATTGCGCATCTTTACCCAGAAATAACAGAAAAGATCATCATTGCATCTGCATTCTATAAAAGAAACGGAATGATGGACGGCTTTTTCGAAAGCATGGCAGAAGCCACCCTGGAATCAATGCCGGAACCTCTTAAGGTCAATTTCCTCAACCTGAATCCTGATTTTTCAAAACTTGAAAACCTCTTCGATAAAGACAGTAAAAGGATGCAGACCTTTCAAGACTGGGATGAGAAAGTTTTAACATCCATAAAGGCTCCTGCCTTATTTATAAGCGGAGACAAAGATGTGATGAAACCTGAACATGTAGTGGAAATGTGGCGTCTCGTCCCCGAATCCCAGCTGATGATCCTTCCGGCAGGCCATGGTTCCTATATGATGGCAGACTTTGAAGGAAACACAGATTCCGATCTTATAAACTTTACAGTAAGTGAGGTTGCAAAATTTTTAAATCATTAAGACATATGAAGATTTTAAGTTTAATTAGAACATATCTTTAAGTTGAACTCAACGATCTTCATATTCTTAACAGCTTAAAAAAAACCTTCATGGTTCACTATAAAACTTACATTTAAACTAATTAACAATAACATTTAAATATCAGAAATCATGGCTAAATTAAATCCGTACTTAAATTTTGACGGGAAAGCAGAAGAAGCTTTCAACTTTTATAAATCTGTTTTCGGAGGAGAATTCCGTGGAGAAGTTTTCAAAATGGGCAATGCTCCCGGAACCGAAAACTTAACAGACGAAGAGAAAAACAGGGTGATGCATATTGCCCTGCCAATAGGAGATGACCTGCTTATGGCTTCGGATATTGTTCCAAGCTTCGGGCAAACCCTTAACGTAGGGAATAATAATTATGTATCCATTTTCCCGGAATCCAAAGAAGAAGCGGATAGACTCTTCAAAGGGCTTTCTGAAGGTGGAAATATAGAAATGCCCATTGAAGACCAGTTCTGGGGAGACTACTTCGGAAGCTTCCAGGATAAATATGGAGTTCATTGGATGGTGAACTATAATGAAGAATCTGCAAAATAATCTTATATTTAACTAAATTTATTGAGGGCAGTTCAAACCCGGACTGCCTTCTTATTTTAACATTAAAAATAGAACGATGAACCCAATTAAGATAGATATCACAATTTTAGCGCCGGTAGAAAAGGTTTGGAATTATTTTAATGACCCCCAACATATCACGAAATGGAATTTTGCCGATGAATCCTGGCACTGTCCCAGTTCAGAGAATGATCTAAGAGTGGGAGGGAAGTTTAAAACCAGAATGGAAGCAAAAGATAAAAGCTTCGGTTTTGAATTCGAAGGAATTTATGATGAAGTAGTCACGAATTCCACCATTAAATACCACCTTGAAGACGGTCGGAAAGTTGAAGTCATTTTTGATAAGATAGACGAAAACACTACAAAGGTTACCGAAATTTTTGACCCTGAAAAACAAAATTCTGTGGAAATGCAGCGGGATGGCTGGTATGCTATTCTCAATAATTTTCACAAGTATGTTGAAAAACACTAAAATACTCAGCTTCAGTCATGATAAATCTGGTCATAATGGCAAAATGTTTAAGCTCCATTTGTGCTGTCAATCATGTTGTTAAAAATAATAATTTCCTGTCTGGCATTATTGCGGTACCGGCAAGAAGAGCTTTGGAAAGAGAAAAAATTGATTCTCTTGAAAAACTTTCAGACTATTCCGAAGAAGAGATCATGAACCTTCATGGTTTCGGAAGAAATGCTATGGAAAGACTGAAAAACCATATGGAAGAGCACCAGGTTTCTTTCAGGAACTAATTATTATAAAAATACCGGATACCCTCATCATTGCATGATACTTTTTCAGCGATGATAATAAACTATATTTTTCACCCCTAAATTAAATAGTATGAATAACGATATTTTTCCATGTCTCTGGTTTGACGGAGATTCAAAAGAGGCAGCAGAATTCTATTGCGAGGTCTTTGGCGGAAAGGTTACCGCAGATACTCCCGTAGTTATGAACATTGATCTGTTCGGGCAGAAATTGATGCTGCTGAACGGCGGACCTCATTTTAAAAAGAATGCTTCAATTTCCTTCATGGTTATCTGTAAAACAGAAGACGAAGTACAGCAATATTGGGACAAACTTGTGGAAGAAGGAATTGCCCTCATGCCTCTCGATTCCTATTCCTGGAGCCAGAAATATGGCTGGGTGCAGGACAAATATGGCGTTACCTGGCAGCTGTTTTTAGGCGATAAACCGGAGGCGCAGAAAATCATTCCTACCTTGATGTTTATTCATCAGAATAATGGAAAAGCAAGGGAAGCCATGGAGTTTTATACCAGCACATTTCCCAATTCGAGCATTGGAAATATCCTGAAGTACGGCGAAGGTGGAGAAGGACATCCTATACCCGAACCGGCTGAAAACATACAGCATGCCCATTTTACCATTGATGGTTACAGCTTCTTCTGCATGGATAATTCTTATGATCATCCGTTTGATTTTAATGAAGGTATCTCTATTGTGATCATGACGGACGACCAGGAACAGACTGATCATCTTTGGAATATCCTTATTTCAGATGGCGGACGGGAAAGCATGTGCGGATGGCTGAAAGACAGATATGGACTCAGCTGGCAGATTGTTCCGAAAAGGCTTATTCAGCTGATGAACGATTCAGATCAGTCAAAATCACAAAAAGTAGTACAGGCGATGATGAAAATGCAGAAGATTATCATAAAGGACTTGGAAGAAGCTTATAATTCGTAAAATAAACAACGGATTTGCCTGTTTTTGTTTTTGTTTTTTCCTGTACCAATGTTTTAAATTTCAGTTTTCGGCTTGCTGTTTGATGTGATTTATAAAAAGATTTGCTTATGAAAACACAGAACAGATCACAATCTAAATCAAAAGTTCCCAAGGAAGGACTATTTCCGGAAATTATCCGTAATGATTACCGGGGAAGTGAAAAACTCAAAGGAAAAAAGGCTGTTATTTCAGGTGGAGACAGCGGAATAGGCCAGGCTGTAGCCGTTCATTTCGCAAGAGAGGGTGCAGATGTCGCTATTATTTATAAAGAAAGTGATGACGATGCCAAAGAAACAAAACGACTGGTTGAAGAAGAAGGGCGGCAATGCATTCTCATAAAGGGTGATCTCACAAAAAAAGCGTTCAGGACAAAATGCGTGGAAAAGATAAAAAAGGACTGGAAGGATCTGGATATTCTGGTCAATAATGCAGGAATCCATACTTCAAAAAACAGTCTGGAAAAGATTTCTGATGAGCAGATTCAGGAAACTTTTAATACCAACATTATCTCTATGATCTCTTTTACGAGAGATTTTTTACCCCTGATAGGTGAAGGCGGCCGGATCATCTGCACAACATCCGTGACAGCATATAGAGGAAGTGACCACCTGATTGACTATGCAGCTACCAAAGGAGCTATTCTGTCTTTTATCCGTTCCCTTTCAACCAATCTTGCAGAAAAGAAAATTCTGGTCAACGGAATTGCTCCCGGGCCTATATGGACGCCTCTGGTAAAAGAAACCTTTGATGATCTGTCAACATTTGGAAAAGATACGCCCCTTAAACGGGCAGGACAGCCATCAGAAGTAGCTCCGGCTTATGTTTTTCTTGCCTCTAAAGATGCAGATTATATTACAGGAGAAGTGATCCATATCAATGGAGGAGATTTTGTAGGAGGCTGATTGAAATAGGAACAAGAAGTTAGAAGTTAGAAGTTAGAAAAATGCGACATCTATGATCTAAAATCTAATGTTTAAAAACTAATTTCTAACTTCTAACCATCTAATATCTAAATAAAAAAACAATGCAGAAATTATTTTTTGAGATCCAAATCGATGCACCTCCTGAAAAAGTTTGGGATGTGCTTTGGAGTGATATGACATACAGACAATGGACAACAGCATTTACAGAAGGTTCTTTCTATATGGGAACTTTTGAAGAAGGAAGTATTATGAAATTTTTTGATCCGAATAATAACGGAATGTACAGCCGGGTTGAAAAAAATATACCCCATAAAGAAATGAAATTTCTGCACCTTGGCGAAATTTATGGAGGTGTAGAAAGTGAACAGGATTGGGGTGAAGCCACGGAAGGCTATATTTTAGAAGAGACACCAACAGGGACAATACTTAAGATTGAAATTCAGACCCCCGAAGAATTTAAAAGCTTTTTTGAAGAAAAATTCCCAGTCGCTTTGGGAATAGTGAAAAATCTTTCAGAAAATCAATTGTAAAAAAACAACCACAAAAATATAAAATATGGAAACCCTATCCTATGAAATTATCATCGATGCTTCATTACAGAAAGTCTGGAACATCCTATGGAATCCGGATACCTATACCGAGTGGACAAAATTTTTCGGTTCCGGATCCCAAATGAAATCCGACTGGAAAGTGGGAGGAAAAACTTACTTCGTGAACGCAGAAGGTGCAGGAATGGTATCAACCATTGACAGCCTGGACGAACCTAACCAGATTATTTTTAAACATCTGGGAATGGTAGATAATGAAGGGAATGAAGATACGCAGAGCAAAGAAGTTATGGAATGGAGCGGCTGTTTCGAAAAATACATTCTTATTGATCTGGAAGGGAAAACAAAGCTTCATGTTGAAGTACAGGTCGATAAAGAATGGGAGGATCACATGGATAAAGGATTTAAGCAGGGGCTGGAAGTGGTCAAAAATCTAGCTGAAAAAGCATAACAAAATAAATTTATTTAAAAATAACAAGACCCTTACAGTTTCTAAACCTGTAAGGGTTATTTGTACAAAATTTATACTATCTTTCTATAACAGTAAATACGAACATAATATGAAATTATTAACAATCCTTTTCGCAACATTTATTCTTGCTCTGGTAGGAACTTATATATTTCAGGGGAAGCCGGACTTTTTATTTTCAGGAAATCTGGGTATGGTTGTGTTCATCATATTTACAGGATTTTCCCATTTCAGGTTTCAGAAAGGAATGGCCATGATGATCCCTGATTTTGTTCCCGGAAAAATGTTTTGGGTGTATTTTACAGGGGTGCTTGAGATTGCTGCGGGAATAGGGCTGATGATGCCTTCAATAAGAGAAACAACGGCCATACTGCTCATCATCTTTTATATTTTGGTTTTTATCGCCAATATCAATTCTTCCAGAAAAAACATCAATATTTTCAAAGCAGATTATACCGGGCCGGGTATGAATTATCTTTTTAAAGAAAGAATCCCAATGCAGCTTATCCTGATTGCATGGACCTGGTATTTTGGGATTTACCTGAATTAGAGACAAACTATTATTATTACTTCTTTTTCATAAAATTTCTTAATCTATGTAACATTTTGAGGGTTAAGATGTCATATTATAGAGAAGGTTTTAATTAATTTTAAAATCAGTGATAGATCATTTAACCATCCAAAATATGAATTATGAATATTAATACTAAAATTTTTGGTGCGGCTCAGGTCGTACTGTCAGCAATTATGATTAATGCACAGACTTCAACGGCAAAATTGCCGGGCGATCCTACGCTCCCATCCACTAAAGCAAATCTTGAGAAACTGATTTCTTACGATAAAGGGAACTTCAAATATAAAGTAGAAGATTACTTTGCAAGACCCAATGCTTCACAGTTTAAAATATCTCCGGATGGACAGTATCTTTCCTACAAAGAAAAAGATAAGGACAAGAAGAACCATGTCTATGTAAAAGAATTGAAAACAGGCAAAATCACCAAAGCGATTGTAGAAAAGGACGACCTTATCAAGAGCTATGGCTGGCTTGATAAAAAACGTCTTTTCTTTACTCAGGATAAAGGAGGTAATGAAAATATCCATCTTTACGCAGCAGATATCGACGGGAAAAATCTTAAAGATCTGACTCCTTTTGACGGAATTACACTGGGAACTGTTAAGCTGATAAAAGATACGGAATTTGTTGTGGTGACTATGAATAAAAACAACAAGCAGATCTTTGAGCCTTATAAAATCAATTTCAACACGGGAGAAATAACCCAGCTTTACGAAAATAAAGATGTTAACAGTCCTATTGATGATTATATTTTTGATAAAGACGGCAATCTCAGAGGATATACTGTGCTTGAGAACGGATTGACCACCAAGACTTATTATAAAGACCTGCAGACCGGGAAATTTAACCTGCTTAAATCTACAGACTGGAAAGACACTTTCAGTATCATAGGACTTAATGATAATTCCAAGAATAAAGATGAGGCGTATGTTGTTACCAATCTGGACAGTGACAAGTCCAGAATTGTACTTTATGATCTGAAGAAGAATGCCGTGATTAAAGAAGTATATGCCAATCCTGTCTTTGATGTAAGCTCCATAAGCCTTGCCGGTAAAAACAGGAACTATGAACTCGATTACGTGAGCTATGACGGGATCAAAAGTGAAACCGTTCCGGTAAGCAAGTTTTATAAAGAAATTGATGCCAGGCTGAAATCTGAATTTAAAGACAAACAGTTTTCTATTGTTTCCTCAGATGACAATAATGATAAACTTTTGGTGTATGTGGGAAGCGACAAATTCTATGGAGCGTATTATGAATACGATACAAAAAACAAAAAGATAAATCTTCTTTATAACCTAATGCCTCAGCTGAAAGAAGAAGATATGGCAGAAATGAGACCTATCGAATTCAAAAGCAGGGACGGATTAACCATCCGCGGATACATCACCCTTCCTAAAGCCGCTCTTGAAGGCAAAAAGGTGCCTTTGATTGTTAACCCTCACGGCGGTCCGCAGGGAATCCGTGATGAATGGGGATTCAACCCGGAAACACAGCTTTTTGCAAGCAGGGGATATGCGACGCTTCAGGTGAACTTCAGAATTTCCGGAGGATATGGAAAAGAATTCCAGAAAGCAGGGTATAAGCAGATCGGAAGAAAAGCAATGGATGATGTGGAAGATGGTGTAAAATATGTCATAGAGCAGGGTTGGGTAGATAAAGATAAAATTGCAATCTATGGCGGAAGCCACGGTGGGTATGCTACCCTGATGGGATTAATCAAAACTCCGGATCTTTATGCCTGTGGTGTGGATTATGTGGGAGTATCCAATATTTTCACCTTCTTCGATTCCTTCCCTGAATACTGGAAGCCTTACAAAGAAATGGTAAAGCAGATCTGGTATGATCTTGACAACCCTGAAGAAGCAAAAATAGCTAAAGAAGTTTCTCCGGTTTTCCAGATTGATAAAATCAAAAAACCTTTGTTTGTAGTGCAGGGAGCCAATGATCCAAGAGTCAATATCAATGAATCCGACCAGATTGTAAAAGCAATGCGTGCAAAAGGCTTTGAAGTTCCATACTTGGTAAAATATGATGAGGGGCATGGATTCGGAAAAGAGCCGAACAGATTGGAGCTGTACAAATATATGCTGGGCTTCTTTGCTGAGAATTTCAACAAAAAATAAAATTCATTTTTATAATGATAGAGACGGAGGGTGTAATGCTTTCCGTTTTTTTTTGGGGATAGAGTCAAGAACCAAGAACCAAGAACCAAGAACCAAGAACTAAGAGCCAAGAACCAAGAGTCAAGATGTTAGATATGAGATTGAGATTTAAGTAAGACTGAGGTTGAAGTTTAAGTAAGATTGAGATTGAGATTGAGGAGTGATTATTTACAATTCAAATACTCAAAAGTAATAATCCATCAACTCGCAACCGGAATCGCGGATCATATTCCTTTCATCTTTCTTTCATCTCCTACTCTAAAACTCTTTTACTCCCAAACCCGCATCCAGAAACAAAATCCCAACAGTCAATAATTTTTTTTAAATTTATTAAAGTAAAACCAAAAGGCAGATCGTCATAGCAATATGGAGGTTGTCGAAGAAATAACAATGCCACAGGAGGAGAAAGCAAGTATCATCTCACAAACCGTTTCAAAGTACGGAGGAAAGCTGATGTCTTATATTCGTCCGAAAGTGAAAAACACAGAAGATGCGGAAGATATTCTGCAGGAAGTGTGGTTTCAGTTCAGCAGTCTGACCAATCTTTCTGAGATTGTGAATGTAGGCGGCTGGCTGTATAGGGTAACAGCAAATAAAATAACAGACCGTTACCGCAAAAAGAAAACTGAAAATCTTGAAGACTTCGTCTATGAAGATGAAGACGGAAGTTTTTCCATCAAAGATATCCTGTTGCTGGACGAAAGTGCAGGGCCGGAAGTGAAAATGTTTCAGGATGAAATCTGGAAAAAACTTTTTGAAGCGCTCGATGAATTGCCTGAAAAACAAAGGCTTGTCTACGTTGAAAATGAACTTAACGACAAAACGCTCCAAGAAATCGCCAACGAGCAGGGAGAAAATATAAAAACCATTATCAGTAGAAAAAATTATGCTGTGAAGCATTTGAGAAACAGATTGAGAAAATTATACGAAGATTTAAATAGTTAGTAAAAAAGAAAGATATGAATCATAAACATAAAAAAGGGTGGATTTTTTTATTTCTATGTCCACCGTTGATTTTACTGGGAGTTACATGGATCGTCATGTCTCTTTGGAACTGCCTGCTTCCCGAAATCCTGGGTGTGAAATCTATTACATTCTGGCAGGCGATGGGAATTCTGATTTTAAGTAAAATTCTTTTTGGAGGCTTTCATTTCGGAAAAGGGATGAGAGATTTTAAGGAAAGAAAGATGAGAGAAAAAATGCAGCATCTGTCTCCTGAAGAAAGAGAAAAATTTAAAGAAGTCTGGAGAGAAAAATGTGCAGGCGGATTCTTTAACAGGAACAATAAAACCAACGAATAATTTGAAAATTTTTAAGAAGTAGTAAAGTAAATTTAAAATTCATTCGTCTATATAAAAAACAAGAAGTAGTAAAATTTAAAATTTTGAAAAAATGAAAAATTCAGCATTAAAAGGAGCTCTTGGAGCATTAGCTGTTGTTGGGGTAGCGTTGGCTGCTAAAAAAATAGCACAGAGAAAAAGATTTATGAAAGGTATCTTCAATGAATACGGAATCAAAGAAAAATCACCTTTCGGTCTTGCAGATAAGATCAGAGAAATGAATGAAGAACAGTATCAGGAACTGAAAGGAAAATTCAAAAAAGAATTTGCTTCAAGATGCTGCAGAACAGGAAATAAGGACAATACTGCAGAAGCATAAGCAGTAATAACTAAATTGAAATTGTTAATTCCGGCGCGGGAAGCTTTGCTTCCCGCGCCGGAATTTTTTTGTATAAACCACTGTCATTGCGAGCGTAGCGAAGCAATCTCAAATAATGGTGGCTTCGAGAACCTCAGCCACCAACATTGCAACCTTACGAAATAGGAACAATGAATGTATCATAAATTTAAACGATTGGTTGTAAGTTATAGGTGGCTGAGGTTCTCGAAGCCACCGATGCTATAGCTGAAATACTAAGAAACAGAATTTATCCTCAAAATAAGGCTACATTTTATCCTGCAGAATAATGATAAAAAAAATAAATTCCTATTTTTGTATAGTTCAATGAAAGACTACTACTATTTTCTCGGGATTTCTCCGGATGCTTCAGAAGAAGACATCAAAAAGGCTTATAGAAAATTATCTTTAAAATACCATCCGGACAAAAACGATAACGATGATTTCTTTGCCGGGCGTTTCCGTGAAATTCAGGAAGCATATGAAATATTGAGTGATTCAGCAAAGAGACGCACTTACGATCAGAATTTAGAGAACCACCAGAAAAGTTTCAGGTACAATATTCCGCCTTCCATTAAAACATTTACGTCCGATAAAATTCATGCAAAAAAAGGAGAGGAGATTATCATTAACTGGCAGACGAATAATGCCGATGTGGTAAAAATACTGCCTTTCGGTCTGGAAAAACCTTTTGGAGAACGGATATTTAAGATCACAGAATTTAAAGACGGGAAATTCCAGCTGCTGCTGCATGCTACGAATTCTCAGCTTCACAAAACTGCGGTACAGGGAATTACGATTACGGAAGTTTTTGAAAATGATGCTGCTCAGTTCAAAAACAGCGTGGAAGAAATGTTTAAGCCTCAGCCCAGAACACCGATCAACAGGTCCGGACAGCCAAAGATCATGATGCTGATCTGGGGAATTCTTATTTTGGCGGCAGCGATATATTTCCTGTTCAGAAACTTCGGTTAGTTAGGCCATCTTTTTTCTTCCCGGACACTTTTTGCATCTTTTTCCTTTTTTGAATTTCTTACAACATGATTTCTTTTCACAAAACATGTCTTCATTATTGAATGCATACACTGGAGATAAAGGCGGTACTTTAAATGGGGTAATCATATTCATGTTGCAAATATATTAATTTAGAATAAATATAATTAATAAAATTTCATAAATGTTATAACGTCTGTATATCAGTGTGTTTAACTTGAATTCATTATCAGGTTTTCAAGCTGAAATACACATTTTATATTTAACAGGTTTCCCTGAAATGATAGGCATCCGGAACAGAAAGTTTAAAATTTAGACTGAATAAACTTAAAACAGAAGAGCATTTAAATCGATAAAGCTTTACCTGGTGAAGAATTTCAAATCGATTATCGTGGTTTTACAGATTATGCCTGTAAATTATAAATTGTCCTGTCAATTTAGCAAAACAATATATTGAGAGATGAAAAGTTTGGCTGTTAAATTTTCTATAATAAACAAATGCTACTTTATTCTTTTTTAAAACAGGTATAAGTTTTTCCCTATCGTTTCGGCAATTTCGGACTCTTGTACAATCGTTTAAAAAATTGTAATTTTACGAATCTTTTTTACGAACAAAATCTAATAAATAAAAATGAATACAGAACAGTTTGTGAGCCGTCACATTTCCCTTAATGAAGCCGATAAACAGGCGATGTTGGAAAAATTGGGCGTTTCAAGTATTGAAGAACTAATTTCTCAGACCATTCCTTCTTCTATCCGTTTAGAGAAAGATCTTGAGATCTCGGCACCGCTTTCAGAATACGAAATGCTGAACCATTCGAAAGATTTGGCATCGAAGAATACTGATTATACGAGCTACATTGGTTTTGGATATCACAATACCCTTTTGCCATCAGCTATTCAGAGAAATATCTTTGAAAACCCAAGCTGGTACACGGCGTATACTCCTTATCAGGCGGAAATTGCCCAGGGAAGACTGGAAGCACTTCTGAATTTCCAGACTGTAGTGTGTGATCTTACAGGCTTTGACCTGGCTAATGCTTCACTTTTAGATGAATCTACAGCTGCTGCCGAGGCGATGCACATGTTCTTTAACAACAGAACGAAGGATCAGAAGAAAGCTAATGCCAACAAATTCTTCGTTTCCGACCTTGTTTTACCTCAAACAATTTCTGTTTTAAAAACCAAAGCAGAAGGTTTAGCCATCGAAATTGTAGAAGGTGATCACAAAACTCACCAGCTTGACGAAACGTATTACGGTGTCTTATTGCAATATCCGGGTAAGAACGGGATTGTTTTAGATTACACAGAAGATATCGTAAACTATAAAAAATTAGATTTACAGGTAGTTGTAGCTTGTGATCCGATGGCTTTGGTTAAATTGAAATCACCGGCTTCTATGGGCGCTGACTGTGCCGTTGGAACTTCACAGAGATTTGGTATTCCATTGGGTTACGGTGGTCCTCACGCAGCATTTTTCTCTTGCAGAGAAGATTACAAAAGAGATATTCCGGGAAGAATCATCGGGGTTTCTCAGGATATGTACGGAAAACGTGCATTAAGAATGGCGCTTCAGACCAGAGAGCAGCACATCAAAAGAGAAAGAGCAACTTCCAATATATGTACAGCACAGGTACTTCTTGCGGTAATGGCAGGGATGTATGCGGTGTATCACGGTCCGAAAGGATTAAACTATATTGCTGATCAGATCCACTTTAAAGCAAACGCTTTGAAAAACGGTCTTAAAGCGTTAGGATATCAGGTTGTTGAAGAGCCTATCTTTGATACGGTGAAAATCACAATGAACGAAGACGAGAAAGGAAGATTGTCAAGGATGATGCTTGATCATAAAATCAATCTGAATTATTTCACAGAAGGTGTTGTAAGCATTGCAATCAATGAAAGTACTACATTGGATAAATTAAATGTTCTGATGGCTTCTTTCGCTCAGTTTAAAGATAAGCAGACTTTCAAATTAGAAATTAAAGAAGGATACAGCATCCCTGAAGAGAACTTAAGAAAAGATGAAATTCTTACGGAAAGCGTATTCAACAAATACCATACTGAAACGGAATTGATGCGTTACATCAAACGTTTGGAAAGAAAAGATTTATCATTGACCCATTCAATGATCTCTCTTGGTTCTTGTACAATGAAACTGAATGCTGCTACTCAGATGTTGCCACTTTCGTGGGATAATTGGGGAGCTGTTCACCCGTTTGTGCCGGTAGATCAGGCCGGAGGTTACCAAGAAATGATCAAAGAGCTTGAAAAAGATCTTGCTGAAATTACTGGTTTCGCAGGAACTTCATTACAGCCGAACTCCGGAGCTCAGGGAGAGTATGCAGGATTAATGGTGATCAGAGAATATCACATTTCAAGAGGTGAAGGCCACAGAAATGTAGTATTGATCCCTCAGTCTGCACACGGAACCAACCCGGCTTCTGCAGCAATGGCAGGAATGAAAATCGTAGTCGTGAAAAATCTTGAAAGCGGAGAAATCGATTTCGAAGATTTAAAAGCTAAAACAGAGCAGAATTCTGAGAATTTATCTTGTGTAATGATCACGTATCCTTCCACTTACGGATTCTTTGATGACAATATTAAAGAAATTACAAGCCTGATTCACCAACATGGCGGGCAGGTATATATGGACGGTGCCAATATGAACGCTCAGGTAGGATTCACAAGTCCAGGAAACATCGGAGCAGATGTATGCCACCTGAACTTACATAAAACGTTTGCTATTCCTCACGGAGGAGGAGGTCCTGGGGTTGGCCCTATCTGTGTGGCCAAGCACCTGGTTCCTTTCCTTCCTTCCAATGCGAATATCAAAATAGGGGCTAAAGAAGCGATCGAAGGGATTTCTGCAGCACCTTACGGTTCGGGTCTGATCCTTAACATTTCTTATTCTTACATTAAGATGTTAGGTACGGATGGACTGAAAAAAGCAACAGGACATGCGATCCTGAATGCCAATTACCTTAAAGCGATATTGGCCGAACATTTCCCGATCCTGTACTCAAACAGAAGTGGAAGAGTGGCTCACGAGTGTATCGTAGATTTCCGCCAGTTCAAATCTTTAGGCATTGAAGTAGCTGATGTGGCGAAAAGACTGATGGACTACGGATTCCATGCACCTACGGTTTCTTTCCCGGTAGCAGGAACATTAATGATCGAACCTACAGAATCTGAAAGCAAGTCTGAAATCGACCGTTTTGCAGAGGCATTAATTTCAATCAAAAAAGAGATTGATGAAATTGCCAACGGAGAGGCAGATCAGGCCAACAATGTCCTTAAAAACGCTCCTCACACCGAGCAGCTGGTGATCTCAGATTCATGGGATAAACCATACAGCAGAGAAAAGGCAGCTTATCCGTTGGAATGGGTAAGAGACCACAAATTCTTCGCTTCTGTATCCAGAGTAGATGAAGCATATGGAGACAGAAACCTGGTTTGTACTTGTGAACCGATTGAAGCCTATATGTAATTAATCATTATAGTAAAGATAAAGCACCCGTTTGATTTCCAAACGGGTGCTTTTTAATTGTATCTGTTTTATCATGCTATCTTCTTCGTGAGCTGTAGGCTACAAGAAGTGCTATAGCCATGGTGCCAAAAGTTACCATTGAAACTGTTTTAATTGATGCTTCACTATCGTTTACCTGTGATCTACTGTGATCTTTATCACAGGAAGACAGGAATATTACTGTCATGAATAGACAGCTCGAGAATAATTTTTTAATCATAAGTTGTATTTATTTGGTTTTGAATATTTTATGATCAAAAAAGATACCAACTAACCTATTTGAATGATAATTCTGTATGTGATAAATAGTAATATAAGATGTATTGTATCCATATAAAGCGGGAGAAATACGGATCATTGTACTATTGAACTTAGGTTGTAATTCTCAATGATTCAATAAATCCCCCGTTTAATTCGAAATGATATTTCAAAATTAACGGGCTTCCGGGAAATGTGCCTGAAATTTCAGCTGATAAAACATTGTCTCTTTCACTGTAGTCTAAAGGTTTCATAATGGCTTTGTATTCTTTGTTGGCGGCGTCAATCCAGTTTTGTATTTCTGTTTTCCCGTTGTGTGTTTTGCCTTCGTCAAATACGACTGCGGTGTTGGTAAAACAATCAGCATAGGCATGGCTGTCAAATTCATTTTGTGCTTTCACTAATTTTGAAATGATGTTAGGTAAATTCATTTTATTTTGTTTTAAATTATCAATTATCAATTATCAATTATCAATTATCAATTATCAAATGGTTGGTATCGTTCCTCCGTCTATGATGTATTCGGTTCCTGTGAGATAGCTGGCTCTTGGTGACACCAGGAAGCCTACAAGTTCAGCTATTTCTTCTGGTTTTGCCGGTCTTCCGTAAGGAATTCCTCCCAGTGCATCCATTACACTTTGTGTAGCCTGTTCTACGGTACTTTTATTGCTTTCAGCGATCCGTTCCATCATTCTTGTAGAAGCTGTAGTCATGATCCAGCCGGGTGAAACGGTTAAAACCCGGACTCCTTTTGGAGTAACTTCGTTGGATAAGCTTTTGCTGTAATTCAGTAAACCAGCCTTTGCAGCAGCATAGGGCAATGTGCTGTCGTATAATGGTAATCTGGCTTGGATAGAGGCAATATGAATAATGACGCCGGTTTTCCTTTCGATCATGTGTGGTAAAAAACCTCTGTCGAGGCGTACCGGTGATAAAAGATTCGTCTGCAGCGAGTGCAGCCAGTCCTCATCGGTCAAAACGGCGAAGCCTCCGCCTTTGGTCTCTGAGCCTCCAAGATTGTTGACTAAAATATCCAGTTTCCCGAATTTCTGTACAACTTCTTCCACCACTTTTTGAGTGCCCTGAGAGGTGCTGAGATCTGCAGAAATAAAATGCAGGTCCGGGTTTTTCTCTTCGGGTGGGTTTCTTGCAACAATAATAACTGTAGCTCCTGCGCTCAATAGTCTTTCTGCGATGGCTCTTCCTGCTCCTTTGGTGCCCCCTGTGACCAAGGCTGTTTTGTCTTTCAGTTCGTTGTTGAAATTAAACTGTTCTTTCATGTGTTAAATTCTTTGGTACAAATTTCAGAAGTAACTTCATTTCCGGCAATAAGGGAAAATCGAATTGCATAGGGATTAATTTTTCCCCTATTGTACATTTTAGAACATTGGGCTAATTTTACAGTATGTATGAAAGAAAAATTCCTTTGAACTTAAATTGCGGCCTTGACCTGATCGGTGAAGTGCTCTACGGAAAATGGAAGATCCGTTTGCTGTGGTTTATTAATGAAGGTTATCAACGTCCGAGTGAACTGCAGCGCAAAATTCCCGATGCTTCAAGACGGGTGCTGAATATTCAGCTGAAAGAACTGGAAGAACACGAACTGGTTTCAAAAACTATTTATGCCCAGCTTCCGCCTAAAGTAGAGTATTATCTTACAGACTTCGGAAAGACACTGATCCCTGTTATTTCTGCATTGGGAAATTGGGGAGATCAGAACGAAGAGCGATTGCGGAAGGTTATTTTGAAGAGATAAGAGTGCCGGAATGGCGTTTGGTAAGTAAGGATTAAGTTCCCTCATTATTCGCCAGGAAACCGGACTAAAGTTGATTACTGTTTTTCTTCATCGATTTTTGCCCGCTTTTCACATGCTTTCCTTATCCTGTGGGGATCTTCTTTCATGGCTGTATTATTTTTTCGGCTTCCAGTTTATTGATTAAGGCAGATTTTATCGAGGTTAAAGTGTGATCTTTTGCTTCAGCAAAAGAGATATTGTATTTCCTTTCCACTTTCTGCATATCTTCAGGAAAACCGGAAAGAAGACTGTCATAATAAGTATCTAAAAACTCATTTGAAGGCAGTTCATAGCTGATCTTTAACTGGAAGCGCCTCAACAAAGCGGTATCTATAATTTCTGCGTGATTGGTAGCGCACATTAGAAGTGCGTTCTCGGGATAATAATCAATAAGCTGGATCAGGGTATTCACCAGTCTTCTCATTTCGCCCACATCCTTGTCGTCGCTGCCTCTCGCTTTACCGATTTGGTCCAGTTCATCCAGGAAAAGAACAGATCTTTCTCTTGCAGCTTTGTCGAAGATCATTTTTATATTTTGTGAAGTCTCTCCGATACGCGAAGAAACAATATTACTGAGATTAAGGATCAGGATATTTTTACCTAATGCATTGGCTACAGCTTTGGCGGTCATTGTTTTTCCACATCCGGAATTTCCCTGCAGGAGGATTTTGTTATTGACCGGAAGCCCGTATTCCTGAAGCTCCTTTACGTAGGTGTGCTCTTTGATAAGTTGTACCAGTTGATCCCTGTTATGGCTGTCGAGAAATACATCGTTAAGGCTTACTTCCTCCTTGTCCTGAATGATGAGATTATACAGATTCATGTTAAAACTAAAAAGTGATTCTTATCTGTACAAAGATAAGGCTTTATTGAATGAAGTCGGATAAACCATAAACCGTTTAAATATATTCAATAGGAACGGGCTTTAGCCCGTTTACAAAAAGACAAACCCTCATCTGGCTTCAGTCCGAAACTTTAATTCGCCAGGTAATCAACAAGAAAAGCCGAACTGTTTGTTCGGCTTGACTATTTGGGATATATAAAATTTGCTATGAAATTTCAGTTAAAGGAATATGTTTTTTGGGCTCTTTTACTCCAGTGAGTAAAAGAGCAGAATCTGAATATTCAGATTAAAAAACATAAACAATACAATTAATATAGATGTTCTATAGGCTTTCTCAATAGAACTTAGTTTCTTTCCTCTCTTTTTACTGTCATAAAGTAAGAAGCGAATACTACTACACATGTTGCGATACCGATGTAAGTTATCATTTTTTGTTTTATTTAGTTATTTGACTTTATTTTATCAATTTTCTAATTGCAATATTACTATTTTCAAATCACGTGCCAAAGCAAATAATTATGATGTATATCAGTGTGTTATGTGTGTTTACTGTTAATTTTATGTAAGTGTTTGTTTACAAAAAATTAATGTGTTATTATGAAATTATTAATATTTTTATTGTCTTATCTGTAAAAAAATAAAAAATTGACAACTGTTTAAGTGCTTCTATATTGGACTTGATAAAACAAAAAAATAAAAATGCAGTGCATAGTATTCACTTGTAGTTTTATTTTTGAACGTCAGATTTTGGGTGGTGAAAGAATTATTATGTTAAGAAAACTTATTTTTCGGACCTTAATTTTATCCCTGAATTTTAAAAATCTGACAGAATTTATGTCAGCAATTTGAAAATTTTGTCACATGTACTGGAAATACTGACAGGGTTGGAACAATTGATGGCAGACATTCTTAAGTAAATGATTTTTTCTTTTTGTAGTTTTTTTAGTATAATTTTTTGAAAATAATTTCACTCGTAAGGGATAATAAGTCAGGCCTTTTGCCGGATTTTATTTTTGTTATCCTGTCGATAACTTTGGAGAGATATCCGACGAGAATATAAGCTTAAATCTGATAGAAAAATGGAATATCATATCAGTTTTATCAGCCGGTTTTCTGTGAAAAAGAAGTGGCTTTTTGTATTTTTGTAAAAATAAGCTTTATGGGACGCAGTTATATCTTTCTTGCCTTAGCCATCATATTCGAGATCATCGCTACCACTTTTCTGAAAAAATCTGAAGAATTTTCGAAGCTGTGGCCTTCTGTGATTACTGTGATAGGATATGCTGCCGCATTTTATTTCCTGAGTATTACACTGCGCCAGATTCCTGTCGGAATTACATATGCCATATGGTCCGGAGTAGGAATTGTTTTTATAACCATCATTGGGATCATCGCTTTTAAGCAGGTTCCGGATCTGCCTGCTATCATCGGAATTGCCCTGATAGTGATTGGGGTGATTGTTATTAATGTTTTTTCAAAGATGGGGACGCATTGACTTTTTTAAATTAAAAGTTCAAAACCCCATACCAGTTTTATGTTTTATAACCTATTTTAAAATGCGCATAGTGGATTGGAAGAAATTAAACAGGAATATCCTGTCGTAAAATATCTCAATACTGTTCTCGGTAATAAAATCATTATGACGGAACGTATCGGCAACACGGTCTTCTTCCACAAAAACAAACCAGATTTCCTTAAGCTGTTTCTGTCTTTTAAATTCTTCAAAACCATTCCAGTCGTATGGAGTGGAATGGTTAAGGTTATAGAATAAAATTCCTTTTTTAACACCGTTTTCTTCCACTATGTTAATAGGATGCTGAATGTAATTTAAAATATTGATCTGTGACTGATAACACTCCACGAAATGGTGCAGATCAATCATCTGTATTACCTTTTCTTCCTGCTGGGATTCTGTCATATAAAAACATTCTGTGGTTATTTCCTGTGTAAGTTCCTGAAAAACGGCTAATTCCATAAGCATTAAAAATTCAGGGCAAAGAAAGGAATAATACCATGGCATGAAAGTTTTTTTATACGAAACCGCTTTTATTTTATACGAAATCCAACCCGGTTAAAATTGGTATAAAAAATGACAGGGTTTGTATAATATTATAAAGATTTACCGCGGTATTCTCTATTTTTGCTTTTAATTAAGACCCGGAATACTATGAAATACGGACCCTCAAGATTTAAAGAGACACTTGTCATGGATTTTCTGGTTGAAGACCGGTTCAAAGTCCGCAGGCATTTGTTATTCCTGGTTTTCTTTTTCTTCCTGATGTACAGCGCCAGGTTCTGGCATTGGTATTCCGGACTTTATCAGTACTATGTTTTGTTTTTTGTATATGCTGTCCTGATTACGATGGTGTACATCAATATATATGTGCTGGTGCCAAAGTTCTTCTTTAAAACAAGGTATATCACTTATCTCATTCTGCTGGTCATTATGGGAGTCGCCGGACTGAATATAATAAGCTATGGTTTTAAATACTTCTTCGGGGATTTCAGGGTAGAGAATATTAAGAAGGAAAGTGAAAAAGCCAATCTCTATGAAGGTATATTGATGTGCATTCCGATTATCTTGACAACAACTACCGTAAAACTCCTGCAAAAATGGATCACAGATACCAAAAGAATAACGGAACTCAATAATCTTACCTTGCAAATGGAACTGAATGAACTCCGTAACCAGATCAACCCGCATTTTCTTTTCAATATGCTCAATAATGTGAAAGCCCTTACAAGAACAGATCCTGAAAAAGCATCTGCAGTTATTGTTAAGCTTTCGGAATTCTTAAGATATCAGCTGTATGAAAACGGAGAAGAGAAAACTCTGCTTATTTCGGAGATCGATTTTTTGTCCAATTTCCTTAACCTTGAAAAAATACGCAGAGAAAATTTTTCCTTTGATATCAATGCAGCAACAGAAAGCAGAACCATAAAAAGTACTTTTATTCCGCCTAATTTATTTACCACTTTTGTTGAAAATGCAATAAAGCACAGCCTCGATATCAGCAGCAAAATGTGCTATGTGAAAATAGATATAAGCGTTGAAAACAAAATCCTTCATTTTACCTGCACCAATTCGATGAATCCGAGTCTAACTGTATCCAATGCAAACTACAGCGGACTGGGACTTGCCAATATTAAAAGAAGGCTCGAGCTTCTCTATGGAAATACTTTCAGTCTTGAAATTACTTCCGGAGAAAAAGAATATACCGTCAATTTAAAAATTCCTGTATGAACTGTATTATAGTAGATGATGAGCCATTGGCAAGAGCCGAAATGCGTTCACTGATCAATGAAACCTCAAAGGCCGAAATCCTGGGGGAGTTTTCCAATGCTCCTTCAGCGCTGGATTTCCTTAAAACCAACGAGGTAGATCTTATTTTTCTGGATATTGAAATGCCAATGGTAACCGGATTGGAATTTGCTGAAATGCTGCCTAAAAAATCACTGATCGTTTTTACCACAGCCTATTCCCAATATGCCTTAAAAAGCTATGAACTGGAAGCTGTAGATTACCTTCTGAAACCGATAGATGCCCAAAGATTGGAAAAAGCCATAGAAAAAGCTATTCTTTATACGGAACTTTTGTCTAAAGACACAGTGAAAAATACAGTAGAGTCCAATACGGCAGACTTTTTATTCATCAAGGCAGACCGGAGATTCTACAAGATCAGTTTTTCAGATATTAAATTTATAGAAGGACTGAAAGATTATGTGGTCATCCACACCCGGCAGCAAAAGCTTATTACAGCTATGAACCTCAAAACGATTCACCAGAAAATCTCCCGGGAAACCTTTCTCCGGGTAAGCAAATCGTATGTGGTTAATCTCGATTTTATTGATTCATTTGATAATCATAATATTTATATTGATGAATTCGAGATTCCCATAGGTGAAGTCTACCGATCCGATTTTTTTACAAAATATGCCGGCGGAACTTTGAATTCAGAAGGGTAGACTACAGCTTTCGTCCCACAAAGCGGATCACAGAACCTGTTCCATTGTGAAATAAGCCTTCATTAAGCTCTATTTCCGTTTCTTCCAGCTGTATAATGTCGTAATTGGGAAAATCAGCTTTGATCTCATCTGTTGAAAATAATGACCCGATATCTTTAGGACCGCCAACCTTCTCATTTTTTGTTACATAATCAAGATGGTTTTTGCTGAAGGCTTCGAAAATAATAATGCCTCCTTTACGCAGATACTGATCCAGCATCTGATGAACGGAGGATTTGATATCAGCCGGAAAATGGGCATAGATAAGAGCAACTGCATCAAACTGCTCCTTCTGAAAATTCAGGGTCTGAAGTTCACCGACCTGATAATCAATAACCACATTGTGGCTTTCAGCAAGCTGTAATGCCTTACTTTTTCCTTCACTGCTGATGTCAAAAGCGGAAACATTCCATCCTTTCACCGCTGCAAAAACGGCGTTCCGGCCTTCACCTTCTGCAGGAAACAAAATAGAGCCGGGCTCTAATTCTTCTAACTGTTCTTTTAAATAATTGTTGGGTTCCGTTCCGTAAGCGAATTCTTCACTGCTGTACCTGTCGTTCCATCTGTCCAGCCAAGTATCGTCTGTCATTTTTATTAGTTTTTAATATGAGTTGGTTTATTACTGTTTATCTGGCACCATTAAGCCAGATGCATCGAATACCCCAAATATATGATGTTTCCGGCCGCTTCTGCGAATGGAAAAAACATTGGTCAAAATAGATTTTGTAAATAAGGCCTCTTAAACTGAAGATCGGTGAACATCTTTAATAGAGCTTCTGATCCTTTTCACAGTAAAAGCTTCGCCTTTTTCCAAGTCCTGTCTGTTTTTTTACGAGTTTCTGTCCGCATTTCGGACATATTGTTTTCGTATGGACCAGCCAGTGTTTCTTTAAAACAAACTCACGTTTCCATTCCAGGAAATCAAAACTGTAGTTTCTGGCTTCAGCAATAAGTTCCCTGAGCTTTTTCGCAGGCAGATTTCCTATTTTGCTTTCCGGCTGAACACCAGTTCTGAACAGAACCTCATTTTTGATAATATTTCCCAAGCCGGAAAAAATATCCTGATCCATCAGAGCATCACAGGCCATCATTTCTGGTTTGGATTTCAGTTTCTTTTCCGCTTTTTCTGGGTTCCAGATATCACTCATAATATCGGCTTCCCAGTCTATCCCGGATAAGAAGTCTAAATCTACAGATTTGACGGAGCAGGTGTAAAAATACATGCTTCCGGTTTTGAAATGAAGTGACAGGCGCAGACTTTTATCAGGTTTTGTCTGTTCATCAACACTGTAGGATCCGAACATCAGCAGATGAATACGGATGGCTGTATTATCTAAGACCAGGTACGTCTGTTTTCCGAATGTACGGATCTCACGAAGGGTTTGGCCAATCAGCGGTTCTTTCTCGAATTTAGCATTGCCTGAAGCTTCCGTTACTTTATTTCCGGTAAACGGCTGCAGGCTTTCTTTCATTAAAATTATGGATGGTCCTTCAGGCATGGCTTTACTTTTCAACAAAAGTTCAAATACTATTCCGTAAAAATAAAATTTGGAGTAATTTTGAAAAATGATGAATTTAAACCAGATTTTCACGAATCAGCGTACGGGAAACAATCCGCATACTAAAGCTTCGAGAACTGATTTTCAGAGAGATTTCGACAGAATTATCTTCTCTTCTGCTTTCAGAAGGCTACAGAATAAGACCCAGGTTTTTCCGCTTCCCGGAAGTGTTTTTGTGCACAACAGACTGACGCACTCACTGGAAGTTTCTTCGGTAGGCAGAAGTTTGGGAAGCATTATTGGCGAATTTATCTTTGAAACCTATAAAAATGACCTTACGGAAGATTCAAAGAATTTCTATCTTCATAATTTAGGAAATGTAATTGCAGCTGCCTGTCTGTGTCATGATGTAGGAAATCCTGCTTTTGGACACTCTGGAGAAGATGCGATTGCGAGTTATTTTGAAAGAAATGAAAAGGATCTGAAGCTGAAATTTAATGAAAAAGAGTGGGCAGATCTTGTCAATTTTGAAGGGAATGCCAATGCCATAAGGGTCCTGGCCCAACGTCAGCAGGGAAAAGATGACGGAGGAATCCAGCTTACTTTTTCTACTTTGGCGAGCATTGCAAAATATCCGTGTGAAGCCGTAGCCAGGAAAAAAGGGATCATTCACAGAAAGAAATTCGGATTTTTCCAGAATGAGAAAGATATTTTCCTGGAAATAGCAAAGGCTACGAATTTAATTTTAGAAAATGAAGAGCCCTATATATTCAAAAGACATCCCTTTGTATGGCTTGTGGAAGCAGCAGACGATATCTGTTACAATATTATTGATATGGAAGATGCTCACCGATTGGGGATTGTATCCACTTCAGACTGTGAAAACCTGTTTTTTGAACTCATAAAGTCTGAAAGCAATGATACGGAAAAAGTTAAAAACAAGCTGGCTTCCATTTCCAATGAAAACGAAAAGATTTCTTACCTGAGAGCAAAAGCAATAAATGCCCTGATCAATAAATCTCTTGAGATTTACAAGCATAATTTTGAGAATATTCTTCATGGAAATCTGGATAACGGACTTCTTGATATTTATAAAGCGGAGAACCGGGCCCTGCAGGACATCGAATCTTTTTCCATTGAAAAAATCTACAATCATAAAGCCGTGGTGGAAATTGAAAATGCCGGTTACAATGTTATGTATGAGCTTCTGGATCATTTTATTCCCTCTATTCTGAAAGCTGAACACGAAAGGAAATCTTATGATAAGAAAGCATTGAAGCTGCTCCCGAGACAATTTGTGTATGAAGAAGGAACAGATTACCAGAAAGTGTTGGGTGTGGTAGATTTTGTTTCAGGAATGACCGATAATTTCGCAACCGATCTTTACAGGAAAATTAAAGGGATTGATATAGGAATGACCGTTTAATTCGAACAATTAATAAACAACAAAATAAAAACTCCCGGAAATTTCCGGGAGTTTTGTGTATTATTTCTTGGTTTTGGAAACCTCTTTTATTAAGGTGTACTTTATGGAAGAGCCATCGGCTGGAGGATTGGCGATTTTTTCGGTTTTTACTCTCAAAACATATTCATATCCCGGCTCATAAGTAAATCCCTCAATATTCGTGTAGAAATTGGTCCAGCTTTCTGACGCTTTTTCTTTTACCTGCAGGCATTTCATTGGGGCTACTCCTGTACAGTCTGCAGTTTCAGGTCCTACGATGAATGTTTTCTCATCTGCTCCGGCAGTGTTAGCCGTCGTGCTACATTGTGTCATTGCGAATAGTGCTACTGCAGGAACAGCACCTTTTAGAATGGTTGCGATAATTTTCATAAACTTATTTTACATTTTGGGACCAATTACTGTGCCGAAGTTTTTGACGCACTTCTTCTATTGTTTTTTATTTTTTTATTTTTTAATTTGAGCGCTTCTAAAAGTTTAATCAAGGAATACCATTACCAAAATATTATATGAATAATCCAATTCAAATTGAAAATTACAAAATTCAGAAACCTGAAGCATGGGCTGGAAATATAGAAGATCATGAGCTGATTGATAAAATAAAAGACTCTGAATTTTCCAGGAAACAGATTGATGAAGGAAGAGACTACTGTTATTTTCTTGATAAAAAGTATTATACAAGCAATACCGAAAACAGCGAATATGTCTGTATGGCCTATACGCTGAATGAGCCGGGAAACCTGGAACGGGCTTCTGTTTCAGAAGTTATTGTAGAAGAAAATGAAGTTTACAGTATTCACAGGATCAGCGTTTTGAGAGACGGTGCGCTGATCGATAAGATTCCAGACACCAAAATAAAAGTGCTGGACAGCGAGAACCAGAGCAGTGGCGGAATTTTAAGCAGTAACAAAAAGATTAATATTACCATTAAGGATCTGAGACTTTATGATGTCCTGATTCTGGAAGATTCGCGGTTTAAGGCATTTACAGAACGTGATTTCCTGAGAAAGGAATTTTCAAAATACGTATGGGTAAGCCCGGATAATTACTGGGCGTACGGGAGCTTTAAGTTTACTTTTATCAATGACCGGGAACAGGATATTGCCTATAAAAAAACTTTTTTCAGAGATGAGCAGGGCCATGTTTTGGAACCGGAAATCAATCATTTAAAAAAAGGAGAGAGGTTCGTTATAGAAGAGGTAAATTACATCAATCATGTAGATGCGAGCCGTGAGATATTTCCTTTTATAGATTTTGCAACCGAAAACAGCTGGAAGGATCTGTCCAACTATATTGCCCCCATGTATGAAGAAATCTTCAGTAAGTATTCCCTGAAAGATTTTGCTCCCCATCTTGCAGAAAAGCTGGATGCAATCACCGGCTTGGATGAAAAGCTGCAGTTTGCCATAGAATATGTCCAGAATCATATTTATTATATTTTCAATGCTGATGAAATGAACGGACACAAGCCGCAGGAGCCTTCTGTCACTTATGAGAACAAGCAGGGCGACTGTAAGGCCAAATGCGTTTTACTGAAAGTTATTTTAGATTATATCGGAGTTGATTCTTCGGTGGTTCTCGTTAATTTCCATACCGATTACTATATCAAATATTATCTGCCATCACTGTTGAGCTTTAATCATGTAATCGTAAAAATACACTATAAAGGCCAGGAATATTTTGTGGATGCTACGGTCCGGGATGAGTTCGGGCTGATTGAAAACCGTGGATTTATCTACTTTATGCATTACCTGGAAGTGAAACCTGATCAGGTATTGCAGGAAAGAAAATCACACAAATTTCCATATTACTGCATTGATGAAAAAGTTGAGTTTAATGTCCAGAATACGACAGGGCGGTTGAAATTGTCCACAACATATAAAGGAAACCGCGCCAATGCGATGAGAAGGTATTTTAAGACGACCAACAAAAGGGAAATTGTAGACAGCTGGAACAGTTTTCTATTTTATGGGCTTAATTACTCTGGCGACAGAAACGGAACAGATATTAGAGATATTTTTAAAGATGCCACCATTGATATTGTAAGCGATGATAAAAAACTGAATGAATTCAAGATCCAGTATACGGCTACAGTAGAAAATCCATATTACGTAGATCCCCAGAAAAACCGTTTCTTAATGTATTTTGACCGGAATGTAATTAAGACAAGTGCAAGGGATTTTATGCATAAAGATCTTCCTTTCTGGCATAATTTCGACAGTGAAAAATATGAAATCAATCTGTATACGGACCAAAAGATTGATACGCAGGAAAAATATACCGTTCAGGAAAGTACCATAAGCAATCCGTATTTCGATTATAAAAGCCGAAAAAAGATCACTAAGAATGGTGCTACCGTTTTTATAGAATACCATCCTCTGGTAAATCTTGAAATCCCTCAGGATCAGTTTGAAAAATTCCGGGAAGATCATCATACCATCGCAGACAGCAATTTTGGATTAGGGATTGATATCATTGAACCTGGCTTAATGAATATGCTAAAGTTTAACTTTAAGAAAAAGTTTAAATGATTTGATAGATAATGCTTTGTGATTTAATTTATGAAGCTTATGTTTAAGGTTATTTCTGCATTTTCGGCGGCCGGAGGCCGCCGAAAATGCAGAAATAACCTCTCAAATATCCTGAAATAAAGAAGTACAATTGTATTAATAATGAATAGAATATACACAGGAATCCTGTCTTTGGCAGTCAGTTCCTTTCTCAATGCCCAACAATTAAAAAAAGAAGATATCACAGGATTCTGGAAACTGAAAGAATCGGGCTTGTATGAAAATAAGAAAAAAGTAATCAAGGATTTTGACAATTGTCGTTTAATGAGAAACTATTCCATAAGGGATGATGGTTTTGCCATCTATAATTATGTGGAAGGAAGCTCCGGAAACTGCACACCTTCTGAACCGAGGCTTTCGTTCTGGAGGATAGTAGACGAAAGGATTCAGTTCTATGTTGAAAGTCAGATTCTTGAAGAAGTAAACGTTACATTTAATAAAGACAAAACCGTTACATTTTCAACATACAGGCCGGAACACACTAAGGTGGATGGAGATACTTTAGCAGAGAAAATAATAAATACAGTTCATTACGATATTCTGGAAAAGCAGTATTGACTCACCGTTAAAAATATCTGCTTTTTAAAAACCAAAGTGCATTTGTAATCCTGAGCAGTAAATTTAGAAATCCACGTGGTAAAAGTTTTTTTGACGTGGTTCAATTAAATAATCTTAAATACTTTCAGAATCTCCTGTTTCCTTTGGTGCCGGAGCTATTCCTCTGAATTTCTGTTTCCCGATTAATAGCTCAAAAAACAACCTGAAATCAGAGATCAATGACCAAAGCGGGTATTTGAAAGTAGCGGGTTTATTTTTTTCTATGACTGCATGGCTGAACCAGGCAAAGCCATAACCAAAGATCGGAATATACCATAGAAACCTTTCTTTCCCTGAACTGATGACATACCAGATCACCACAAATACTAAAAGAGTTCCGATGAAATGAAAGATTCTCGTTCCCGTTTTACTGTGTTCGGTAAGATAAAACTGATAAAATTCTCCGTAGGTTTTTATTCTTTCTGACATGGCAAAATTAGTTTATGATTTCCGTTGAAGCATATGCAATAATTCTGCCGATTTGATGAAAAAATAGAAGGCAAATTTGCTGATCTGCGAATTTGCCTTCTATTATACTTTATTTATGTTGATTATTTTTATACTATTTCCTTTCTGAGCTTACTGTTTTTATAACCGTAGCAGAAATAGATCACCAGACCCAGAGCAAACCATAGCCCAAACCAGAACCAGTTCTCATGGCTCATTCCGGTAAGAAGGTATAAACAGGAGCTTAAACCGATTAACGGAATTAAAGAGAAGTTCTTGATAAAGGTAAAGATGCACAGCACCAGGTTGATCAGAATGAAAACAAAGATAGAAGCTTTGAATTCACCTTCTTTAGGATTGCTCCAGTCCATCAGGTTGCTGAAGAATTCAGGTTGCCAGATATAGAAGCCTATTAAACCGCCGATAAAAATAACCGGGAATATGAATTTACCGTTAATATAAGGAAGGTGGAATCTGCCTTTGATCTTCTGTTTTGCAGGAAGCATTAAAACTCCGGCGCATACCAGTACGAAAGCGAAGATTGTTCCGATACTTGTGAAATCGAGGATGAAGGTTTTATCTGTAAAAAGAATAGGAACTCCTACCGCAATACCTGTAACAACAGTTGCAAATGAAGGGGTTTTATACTTTGGATGTACAGTTTTGAATTTTTCAGGCATCAGCCCGTCGCGGCTCATCGCATACCAGATTCTTGGCTGTCCCATCTGGAACACCAATAATACAGTAGTAATGGCAACAATAGCTACAAAGGAAACGACAAGTTCCATCCAGGCGACATTGGCATTCGATTTTTCGAATATAAATGAAAGCGGATCTCCGATACCATCAAATTTCCTGTAATCAACCATTCCCGTTAAAACCAGTGTTAAAGCAATATAAATTACCGTACAAAGAACAAGAGAAATGATCATTCCTTTCGGAAGGGTTTTCTGGGGATCTTTGGTCTCTTCGGAAAGGACACTTAATGCATCAAAACCGATATAGGCAAAGAAAACTCCTGAAACTGCACTCATAACTCCTGCAAAACCATTTGGCATGAAGGAGGCTACCTGGGTTTCCGGATTTACGGGCGTCCAGTTATCTGTGTTGATATAAGCAAAGCCTACAAGGATCACCAAAACAATGACCGCAAGTTTTAAAATAACTAAAGAATTATTGAAGTTTTTACTTTCTTTCACCCCAACATAACAAAGCCACGTAATGAGGCCGTTGATCACTAATGCAGGCACATCAACGATGAATTTTAAACTGCCAATCAGTGGGGCAGACTTCCATGCGTTTAAAAGTTCCTTATTCTCAGAACCGTTCTGGAAAGCTTTTCGGGCTTCCGTATAGCTGCAGGTAAGATAATCAGGGATATGCATGCCCAGACGTTCCAGGAAGCTGGTAAAATAATCGGACCAGGAAAAGGCTACATAAATATTCCCGAAAGAATATTCCATGATCAGAGCCCATCCGATCACCCAGGCGATCAGTTCACCGAAACTGGCATAAGCATACGTATAGGCAGAACCGGCTGTAGGAATTCTGCTCGCAAATTCAGCATAGCATAATGCAGTAAAGCCACAGGCAAAACCACAAATCAAATACAGTAGAATCACTCCGGGGCCGCCTCTGAAAACCGCTTCACCTAAACTGCTGAAACTTCCTGCTCCAATAATGGCCGCAATACCAAAAAAAACAATATCCCAAACACCTAAAACCCTTAAAAGGCTTGTAGAAGTATCTGTTTCTGAATAGTTTTTCCTTCTAAAAAGTTGATTCATTCAATATATATTTGAGTTTGAAAAAAAGCAAATGTAATGAATTTTTATTTTGGTGCTGGGTGTAATCATAATATTTCGTTGAAAAGGCTGAGGTTATAAGCCTTAAAGGCCATTATTCTTGATAAATAGGTATTTCCACATAGCTGTCGTTGTGCCATTTTATTTCCAAGGGTTCACCGGAATCCTTTATCGTTTCATCACTTACATCTTTTCCTGTTCCGTAGTTGATCTGCCAGCTTGGGCTTTTGTTGACGCCTACCAACAGAACAAGCCTGCTTCCTTTTTCTATTTTTTTACTGATGAATATTGAATTTTTTATAGGAATCTGTTCTGTTTTACCGGGTTCAAGAAGCTGGCGTAAGGCATTGTCTTTTGCATAGCTAGCTCTTACAATATGGGTTGACAGCAGGAAAGCTTTGCCATCCGGCTGTATCTGGTACAGATAAGTATCCGTATCAAAATCTTTTTTGTTAATGGTAACATTGAAGAATCCGGCCGGATTTCCGCTGATAATAAGGTCTTTGTCTAACACTTCACTTTCAAAATACACCGAATTTGTGGTTTTTACACTGTCTGTTTTACTTACGGCATGATAAGTGTCTTTTTGATCCCGGTTTTTAAAATCAACCGTTTGCTGAATAAAGCTTTTCTCTGCGGGAGGATTAAAAACGGATGAATTGCCTTTACGATTCTGAAGGTAAAACTTAAGTGTTGAAGTGTGCATTTTTTCAAGAGTAGGAGCATGTTTCCATGTATTGGTATTCATTACCTGAAAGTTAATTCTGTCTTTTAAAAGAGCCGGTTTTTCCCCGTTTTTCAGAATATAGTCAAACCATGAAAAGGCCAGGTCATCAATGCTTATTCTGGCTGCAGGATCTATTGGTTTGCCATTAACGAAAGTAAATCCGAAGCTTTGTGCACCGCCATGATCATATGGGCCCATTACAAGATAATGATTGGCATTCTTATTATATTGATGATGGGCCTTAAAGTAGGAAATGGCGCCAATCTGATCATCATCATAATACCCTGTGGTCGTTAAGATAGGAATATTGATGTTCGCAAAATCTTCTTTGTAAGGGACCATTTTTTGCCAGTACTGATCATAACCCGGATGATCCAGCCATCTTTGAAATATCCTGTTAGGCTTGCCGCTGATGGTATCCAAAGCCCTGAATGATCTTCCACTTTTGTACCACGCGGTATTGATAGAATCCCATTTCTTGAAATTATTAAAATCCGCCTCATCAGTAAGCTTATTATTCGTCACATAATTGATCCACTGCAGCATATAGCTCATGAATATATTGTTTTGGGCAGGGTAGTCTATTCCAATTCCTACGGCGACCTGCGGAACAATGGTTTTTAAGGCCGGATGCAGTTTTTTTACCGCTGCCCACTGGCTGAAACCTAAATAGCTTCCGCCGATCATTCCTACTTTACCGTTGCTCCAGGGCTGCTTACTTACCCAATCTATCACTTCGTAAATGTCCTGCGATTCGTGCTCGAAAGGGTTGTTTTCATCATTGCTGTTTCTCTTGCCACGCGTATTGACAACAGCTCCTACATAATTATAAACGGCTGCCCGTTTTCCAAAATAGGCATCAAAAGGTCCGGCATAGATATTATTGGTAAGAATAACAGGAAGGGGAGTTGTGTTCGCCTTTTTTCTGACAATAGTGATTGTGAGGGTATTTCCGTTTTTGGTTTTCAAATCCTTTGTCTCGGTGATGAATTTTTCCTGGTCTTTTAATTCCACTAACTTTACAATCTGAGGTTTAGTGCTGGAAAAAATCTTATAATTTAAATAGCTTTTGCATAAAGCAAGAGCCGATGCGTAATCTATACTATCCTTATCTTTCTGTTTATTCAGGGTCTCTTTTAAGAGTTTTCTGGAAGCGGGAATATCCCCATCAACGGCCATACCTATTTTGGTGATCAATTGGTCTGGAAGGCTCTCGTATTTTTTATTGAATGCTTTTTGAAGCGCATCAGGAAAACTTATTTTTTCCTTCTCCTCAATAAGCTTTGCCAGGCTGTAAAATTCATAGGCAATAAATTTGTTTCCGGCCATATTATGGTCTGCAAATTCCTTACGGTAATCTCCTAAATTGGCGTTGGATTTTTTATAATCTTTAGCAACCAGCTCCAAACGCAGCAAGTTGTCCAAATAAGCAAGTTTATTCGTCTTTTTCAGCTTAAGCAATGGAGCCTGAGTGATCAGTTTTGATGCCAACATGGGCATTTGTTTTTCCAGAACTACAGAGTCGGTGACTGCTGTTTTGGGGAAGTACAACTTCTGCGCATGCATCAGATTGACAAATATTAATGCTAAAAGTATCTTAATTTTCATAATATGGTATGTTTTTAGCTGCTGTAGAATCAGAATTAAATCTAAATATTTTTTAATAACTCTACATTAACATCTACTCGGTTTTGATGATACTAAAATAATCATTTTTTTATCATCAGACGGTGAAATGTATTCAATGGGTATTTTGGATTATTAAACCTTTTAAAACTTGCTTAAACAATAAGTTTTTAATATTTTCGTTAACTTATATAGACTAATCTTTTTATCAGAAAAAGAATGAATTCAAAAAAAATCCTTCTCTCAGCTGCCGTGCTTTATTTCGGAACTTCCGAAGCGCAACAGTCACAGTACTTTACACAGAAAGAAAATTACAGATTCAGCCTCGCAGAAAATCTTTATCAGACCAAAATATACAATGCTTCCCAGTTCGAATATGCCAGACAATACTTCTATAATCAGAATTTGTCCAAATCGAGAAAGGAAGCGGCGCAGTTTTTTGATAACGTGATCGGGGTGATTCTGCAGAAAAACCATGCAGAGGAAGGATTAACAGCCTTCATGAAAGAATATCCCAATTCTGCGTATTTTGCTCAGGCTAATCTCCCGCTGGCCGATTATTACCTGGCTAAAAAAGATTTTGAAAAGGCTTTAGAAACGCTCAAAAAAGTGAATCAGTACCAGCTTTCAAAAGAAGAGAATACACAGTATATTCTGAAGCTGGGCTATGCCAAATTCATGATGGGCGATACCAAAGGAGCCACAGATGCCCTGGAAGAAGCCTATAAAACAGCTGATGAATCTCAGAAAGGAGACATCGCCTATATGCTGGGTCACCTGTATTATTCCAACAGACAGAGCGATAAAGCGTTCCAGTATTTTGATTCTGTAAAAGACCAGCCTAAGTTTTCTAAGCTGGTGCGTCCTTATTATGTACAGATGTACTATAATGACAAGAATTATGATCAGGCGATTACCGAAGGAACTGCCCTCCTGAACGAAGATATTTCTGATTCTTACAAAGCGGAGGTCCATAAGATCATCGGGGAGAGTTATTTCATGAAAAATGACTATACTTCAGCATATCCGCACCTTAAAGATTATTTGAGCGTACAGCAGAACCCTTCCGAAAATGACCTTTACGAAATGGGGTTTGTAGCGGCACAGCTTAAAAAATATGATGAAGCGGTTTCGTATTACAACCAGCTTATCAACAGCAATTCAGCGTTGGCACAAAATGCTTACTATCAGCTGGGAAATGCCTATCTGGCAGTAGACAAAAAGCAGGAAGCTCTTTCGGCTTTCCGTTCTTCCTATCAGATGGATTATGATGCCAAGGTGAAGAAATTGGCGCACGAGCAGTACGCAAAATTAAGCTACGATATTGGAAACCCGTTTGAAAGCCCTTCCGCGGTGATCCAAAATTATATCAACAACAATCAGAATGATGCAAATGCTCCGGAAATGAGATCGCTTCTTGTGAAATCTTATTTATATTCCGGAAACTATAAAGAAACCCTGAATGCGATCGACAGGCTTCAGGATTCCACTCCGGAAATCAATAAAGTGGATCAGGAGGTTTCCTATTTATTGGGAACGGAGGAATTCAACAAAGGAAATTATGATGAAGCTGAAAAATATTTTCTGAGAAGTTTAGGATTCAATATCAATAAAGAATTTTACAACAGAGCATTATATTGGCTGGGACAGGTGTATTACCAGAAAGGAAACTATCCGTCTGCCATTGTTCGTTATGAGAAACTTCTTACCGAAAATTTCCCTGAAAAACAGCAGCTGCCTTATGATTTGGGCTATGCATATTTCAAAGCTAAAAAATTCGACCAGGCGCAGACTTATTTCAAGCAGTATCTGAGCAATCCGAAACCTGAATTTAAAAATGATGCAGAACTCCGTCTGGCGGATATTCATTATGCCAACAATGATCTGAACGAAGCAATTGCGATTTACGATAAGAATGAAGATGCTACGGACTATACTTTATATCAGAAAGCGATGGCTTTAGGATTTAAAGGCGACACGCAGGCAAAGATTACCAATTTGAAAAATCTTTTATCCAAATATCCGGATTCTGAATATTATGATGATGCTCAGTATGAGATGGGAACGGCTTATGCTGCCCAGGATGATTTTGCCAACTCCAATGATGCTTTTGCCAAAGTGATCAAAACATCTTCGGATAAAGACCTTATTGCAAACGCATCCATTTACAGAGCGCAGAACTATATTGACCAGAACCAAAGCGATAAAGCGCTTTCTGAACTTAAATCTTTGGGAGAGCAATATAAAAATACAGCGTATGCCGAGAAGATCGTTCAGGCTGCAAAACCTGTTTTCACGAAAAACGGAGATGTTTCCGGATATGAAAGCTTTGCAAAAAGTGTCGGGGTGAATGTAGATGCTTCTGAGATCGACGAGATCAATTTGTCTACCGGGAAACAGTATTTTACCAAGAAAGACTACAAGAATGCTATTTCTTATTACGAAAAATATTTAACACAGAATCCTACCGGAGAAGGGCTTTACCAGGCTAAATACGAGCTTGGAGAAAGCTATTATCAGACCAATAATGCTACGAAAGCGCTTCTTGTTCTTCAGGAAGTGGCCTCGGTTCAGAATGATTACCAGGATGATGCACAGACCCGTCTGGCGCAGATCTCTATAGCTCAGGGGAATACCGCAGAAGCTAAAAAGTATCTTGAAAATCTCAAGAACTCTTCAGATATCAGCATTAAGAACTATGCAAATGTAGAGCTGATGAAGATGTATGCGGATGAGAAAAACTTCTCTCAGGCTGAAAAACTGGCAGATGCAGTAATTGCCAACACAAAAAACTCTGCGGCAATCATTGAAACTGCGAAAGTAATCAAAGCGAGAAGCTTGATGAATTCAGGAAAAGATAAAGATGCGCAGTCAGCTTATACGCCTCTTGAAAAATCATCCAACACATCGGTGGCGGCAGAAGCATTGTATGCAAAAGCTTATTATCAGAATAAAGGAAAAGCATTCAAATCTTCAAACGAGACGATCTTTAAGCTGGCCAATAATTATGCATCCGAAGACTATTGGGGGGCAAAAGCTTTGGTTCTTATGGCTAAAAACTACGTTGGACTGAAAGACAATTACCAGGCAAGCTATACCTGTGATCAGATTATAGAGAATTATAAAGATTTCCCGGAAATTGTAGCGGAAGCAAAAGAGGTTAAAAAGCAGATTAAAAAGTAAATGTACTACTGTATTAATGTACAATGTATTCATGTAAAATCATTAATGCATTTTACTTAAATACTTAAATACAAAAAATAATGAACAGAAAAATTCAATTATTATCCATATTATTTTTAGGGTTTTCGCAGTTTGCGTTTTCCCAGATCAAGGAGGAAAAACTGATTCTGAATAAGAAGCGGGAGCCGGAAGTGAAGAAGATCGAGAAGAAGAAAACCTCCGTGGAAACGATCAAGAATTATCCGCCGGAAGAGAAATCCCAGAACCCTGTGAAATATACGATTACGGATGTGCCAGCGGTTTCAGATTTCAAAACTTCTACAATTCAGGGACAGGATGTGACTCCGAAATTCGAAGGAACAGCTCAGAATAATTATGTACAGTTCGGAATGGGTAACTTCGGGAAAATCCTTGCAGATGCCAATGTTTCCAAGACTCTTGATAATAAGCTGGAAGTAGGGGCAGATTTCCATTTCCTTTCTACTTTGGGTCTGAAAAAAGAATATGCCTGGGATTCCAAGCAGAGCTCTACGGCGATCGGAGCTTACCTGAATTCATATGGTGAAAAAGGAAAATTCAATCTGAATGCTCAATATGGACTCGATAATAACAGATATTACGGGATCTATGCGCTGGAACCGGCTGCAGATGTAGATTTGAAGCAGAGAGTGAGCCAGTTCAAAGTGAATGGTTATTACGATTTTTATTCCAACGAAATTTTAAATGATGTAAGGGTGAAATCCTCTTTCCTGAAAGATCATTTTGATGCACAGGAGAACCAGGTTTCCATCTTGGCAAATCTTTCCAAGCATGCTGTTGAGATCGGAAAATCAGGAATCAATTTAAATGCGGACTTAGGAGTAGGACTGGAAGCTGTAAAAACGGAATTTGCCATCGTAGACAAAAATTCATCCAACTTCTTTAATACGACCCTGGACCCGAAAGTGACTTTCAGAAAAGGAGATTCTTATTTAATGCTGGGATCTACATTTTCGTTCTTAAATGCCAAGAATTCAAATGACAGGCTTGGCGGTGAAGTCAAAAATAATAAAACGTACTGGTTTCCACAGGCTGAGTTTCAGGTTGCTGCCGCTAAAGAATTCAAATTTTATGGTGGAGTAGACGGAGGTTTAAAGCTCAATACCTTTTCCGATCTCCTACAGGCTAATCCATTCATTGTTTCTGACCAGTTTTTAAAGCCTACAGAGACGCAATATCATTTTTATATAGGACTGAGAGGGGATATTGACGAAACATTCAAGTATGACTTCTCTGCAGGTTACGGAAAGATGAAAGATATTATGTTCTTCCAGGGAAACAATCTTTTCGACAATGTTTATACTTTGAACAGGTCTGCCTATAATTTTGCAAATACATTCTCTGCAGTTTATGATGACGGAAACGTAAGTGATATTAAGGGAAGTGTACAGTATTTCCCGCTTGAAAACCTGATTTTAGATGGGGAAGTAAGATTTACAAAATATGATCTGAAGAATTACGAGGATATTTACAACGTTCCTTTAGTCAATGCCAGTATTGGGGCAAAATATACCATGCTGGATAAAAAACTACTGTTAGGATTCAAAGGTATTTTTGCCAGCGACAGAACAACCAATTCTTTTGCCATCGCAGGAGTAGCAAATCCGGATCTGGTTTACCAGTCTACGGAAAACAGAAACGATAAGGTAGGAGGCTATGCAGATTTAAATCTTTCTGCAGAGTACAAATTCCATAAAAATTTCAGTGTTTTTGCCATCGGAAACAATCTTCTTAATTCCAATTACCAGACCTACAAAGGCTATAAAGTCTTGGGTGCACAGATTCTTGGAGGCGTGAAGATTACCTTCTAAACCTAAAGAAATATTCAATACATAAAAGCCTTGCATTCTAAAATGTAAGGCTTTTTTATTTATAAGTATTATTTTACTTTATTCAGGTAGCTGTTGAAAATTCAAAAGATCTTTTAAATTAATGTAAAAGTAGTTCCGAAGAAATAAGTAAGAATTTAATTTGAACTTAAGATGAGTATGCCCAATAATTGACATAAAAGAAAAAAAGAGAAAATGCAATTATTTAATTTTCAATAATATACAAATTCTCTTTTTATTAAAAGTGACCGCAGAAGGATTCGAACCCTCACTGTCGGAGCCGAAATCCGAAGTTCTATCCATTAAACTATGCAGCCATGTTTATCAGTAGTGAATAACCTTAAAAAAACTTATCACTTATGATTTCCGACTGCGAAAATACTGATTTTTTTACAATTTATAAAGCCTGCAAAAGGTTAATTCTAAAATCAGTGCAAGATAAAATATCTTTTTACAACAGGGAATCAGCTGAGGTAGAGACAAATAATTAAAGCTCAGTTGTTTAAAAAATAAGACGTCCTGCAATTTAAATTACAAAATATAAAACCGTTGAAGCAATGTTTCACTTCAACGGATAGCTAGAGTAAATATGTATTGCCCAAAACTAATGGGTAAAACCTTACATGGAATTACAAATACTGTTTATCTGCCGGGGTGTGCACTGTCTGATACTGCTGCATTAACATTACCGGTGCCGTTACCTGTATTATTATTGCTTGTTTTTCTGCCGCCTATATGAGTCTTTGTATTGATACTGTCTCTACCTGCCGTGCTATCTGCGGAGACGGAAGGTGTTGTGGCGGCTGTATCTGTATTAGAATAGGCACTTGGTGTATTGACTGAATCTGCAGCAGCTGTATTTTTTTCTTCGTTATTTTTTTTACAAGCTAAAGTGATGAAGCTTATAGCCATGATTGATAAGAATAAATTTTTCATAAGTTATATAATGATGGTTAGTGTTCTATTGAATGCATTAATTATTCAAAATTATATAATTACTCATCAATAGGTCTATGAGTGAGGTCATAATACACTAACGGGGAGAATTGCATAATGCTTTACCACAGAAACCAGGATAATGAAGTTTTGCCAATCGCTAAGCCTTAATTGAAATAGAAAAAGTACAAAGTGAAATTTTGTCAGTTTTTCTGCAAAAAAATCACATTTTTCTGCGTGGTATTTTTTTTGATATTTTTCAGGTACAGCTGGCCAGCTGTATGTATATAAAATGATTGTTTAACTTAATTTAAAAGGATTATTATGAATCTTATTAAAAGAAACCCGAATGGCTATTCAGCCTTGCCTGGTCTTTTCGATGATTTTTTTAATCGTGAACTTTTTAACTGGGGAAACAACAATTATTCATCAACCAGTACAACGGTTCCTTCGGTTAATATCAAAGAAAATGAAGATGCTTATGAGGTGCAGATTGCTGCGCCGGGTATGGACAAAAAAGATTTCGAGGTAAAGCTCGATGGAAATCTTTTGACTGTTTCATCCTCTAAACAGGATAGCAGCGAAAGTCAGCAGGACAATTTTACCCGCAGGGAGTTCAGCTATCAATCTTTCCAAAGGAGTCTGCAGCTTCCAAAGGATGTGGTCGATCAGGATAATATCAATGCGAAATATGAGAATGGACTGCTTTTACTGACCATTCCTAAGAAAGAGGATGCCAAGCAGAAACCACCGCGCTTGATTGAAATATCTTAAGATAAATTCCAATTGTCATGAAAAGTAAGAAAGAAGGTCTGAAGGACCTTCTTTTTATTTGATTACGATAAAGTGGATATAATCCCATTTGATACATTAGAAAGTTTTTTTGAGAAGAATTTGAAATAATTTTTTAATGCTCTGTGTTCCAGGCAAAGACTTTAAAGGCTTTGCTTTTTCATTTATATAATAATGAAACATTCATATATGAAGAAATTTCATTTTTTTAACATTATGATATTTTAACATATTTAGTTTGAAATTTGAAAAATACTGTGTTGCAATGAGATATGAATGTTGTATGTTTTGCATGGTTAAAATAGGTAATAATTTCAATAAACAATATGTTAAATTAACATATGAGTCTAAATAATGTATTAATAATTAATTATATTTGTTTAAAATTAAAAACCACCAAATGTTGAATTAAATAAAAAAATATAATATTTTTAGGTTTATTTGTAGTATGGGGAATGTTTTTAAAATCAAAGAGTTAAGGTATGTACCTAGGTGGTTAGTTTTTTTTATTGATATTTCAATAGTTTCCTTTTCTGTCTTAACGATCTATCTGTTATTAAAAAAACTGCACGTACAAATTTATTTTGTTGAGTATCTCAATGAAAAAATTTTGACAATTATTGCAGTTAATATTTTATTCATGTTTCTGTTCAAAACGTATGCAGGAATAATAAGATACTCTACTTTTTTTGACTTTTTTAGAATTCTGTGGTCATCGGGCAGTACCTTTATAGTATTGCTGGGACTGAATTTTATGTCAGATATGGTATTGGGGAGACCGCTCTATTTATATCCGGCTCTTTTTTTATTCTTTTTCATTTCCACTCTTCTGATGTTCTTTTTCAGGATGCTTACCAAACAGATTTTCAGCATGGTTATGGATCATAAGTATAAGACGGTTCCATCCAAAATAAGAGTTGCTGTTGTAGGGGTGGGAGGCGAATCTGTCTCATTGGCCAATGCAATTATTCATAATCCGGGACACGCTTATCAGCTGGCAGGTTTTTTTAGCGCCAGATCAGATTCTAAAAAGGCAACATTGCTGGGGTATAAAATCTGTAATAAAAAAGAACTTCTCAAAAGTCATAGTCTGACTAATCAATTTGATGCGGTTCTAATCCGGGGAACGATGGAGAAGGGAGAAATGGAAGAGTGGATGACGCTTGCATTGGATAGGGGATTGAAAGTGTTGAAAGCGCCTTGTCTCAGCAAAATAAAAGAAGATGGTATTGTAGGAGTTTTCAGTCCTCTTCAGATTGAAGATTTACTGGACCGAAGCCCGATAAAAATAGAAAGTGAAGAGGTAAAAAGCCGTCATTATAATAAAAGTATTCTGGTGACCGGAGGCGCCGGGTCTATTGGAAGTGAAATTGTACGGCAGGTTGCCCAGTTGGGTTCGTCAATTATTGTAGTTGTGGATCAGGCCGAATCACCTTTACACGAACTGAAGCTTGAGTTGCTGGAAAGATTTCCGAACCAGAAGTTCAAATTTGTATTGGCAGATATTTCGAACCACTACAGACTTGAAAAATTATTTGAAGATTACCGTTTTTCAATAGTGTATCATGCGGCAGCATATAAGCATGTTCCGTTAATAGAAGATAATCCGCATGAAGCTATTTTTGTAAATATTGGGGGGACCAGAAACCTGGCTTTATTATCCAGACAATATCATGTGAGCCGTTTTGTAATGGTATCTACCGATAAAGCTGTGAACCCAACCAATGTAATGGGTGCCTCTAAAAGAGCTGCCGAACTTTTTGTGCAGTCTCTACAAAACACTCCCGATAATACAACAAAATTTATTACAACCCGTTTTGGGAATGTGCTGGGGTCTAACGGTTCTGTAATACCGCATTTCAGGAAACAGATTGAAAAAGGAGGTCCGGTTACCATTACCCATCCCGATATTATCCGTTATTTTATGACCATACCTGAGGCCTGTGAACTGGTACTTCAGGCAGGAACAATGGGAAATGGAGGTGAAATTTACGTTTTTGATATGGGCAAACCGGTTAAAATTCTGGATCTGGCGAGGAGGATGATCAAGTTATCAGGATATACGCCGGATGTTGATATTAAAATTGATTTTATAGGATTAAGGCCTGGTGAAAAGTTGTACGAGGAGCTTTTAACGGATAATTCTACAACTATTCCTACCCATCATGAGAAAATCATGATTTCAAGAGATCCATTGATGGAATTTGAAGATATAGAACTCCTGTGCAAGCAGATTATGAGGTCGGCCATAAAAAAAGAAGGTTTGCAGGTCGTTCGGATTCTGAAAATAATTGTGCCGGAATTTATAAGTAATAATTCAGAATTTGAAATTTTAGATAAAACACCGGAACGTGAAGTCTATCAATAACATAGTTTTAATTATGGTGCTGATAAGTGAAAAATAATCAAATATTTTTATTGTTTTATTTCCAATCGGAATGAAAATTGCTACAGAATGAATTGACTTTAAAATAAGATATTTTGTTTAAAATCATTTCACGTATACGTGAAATTGTATTTAATATAAAAAATATACTAATTCTGTCTTTTGTTGTAGAAATATTTAATAAAAATTGCATATTAATCCGAATAGACTTAAATAACATATGAAGAAAACTATTATTACATATATAATACTGTTATCGGCTACTTTGCTATCATGTAAGCCCAAACAGAATATGGTGTATATGTCAAAGCATAATATGGAGGAGGAAGTTAGCAGGGCAAAGTTTCAGGGCTTACATATTCAGGAAGGGGATGTTCTTCTGATCCTCGTGTCGGCACTTGATGAAATTGCTGTAAAGCCTTTCAACCTTAATACAACCAATAAGGTGGGAAGTGATACCAATACCGGAATAAACCAATATGTACAGCCAAGCGAATATCTAGTGAACGAAGAAGGGTATATTTCTTTCCCGGTATTGGGGAATGTGTATGCTAAAGGAATGACACAGGTACAGTTAAAACAGGATCTGGAGTTACGTCTGAAGAGATATCTTACCGATCCTATGGTGTCTATTACGCTGAAAAATTTCAATGTAAGTATTTTGGGTGAAGTGAAAGATCCCGGGCAGAAAGAAAGTGTTTCCCAGAAAATAAATGTGTTCCAGGCACTTGGTCTTGCAGGTGATATGACGGACTATGGAGACCGCACGAACGTAAAGCTTATCCGTACAGGGGATGATGGAGTAGATCAGGTAGTCAATATTGATCTTTCCAGATCTGATATTGTAAGCTCACCATACTATTATATGAAGCAAAACGACATATTATATGTACAGCCGGATAAAAACAAGCAGGTTCAGGCAAACACCAATCCGAACAGGGCTCTTACATTCCAGATTATTGGAGCATTATTAACGGCAGGGACACTTATTGTTGCTTTAACAAGATAATAAACATATGCAGCAGACAGAATTTCAGGCAAGGCAAGAAAAATTGAATATCAGGAAAACCATTTCTCAATACCTGTATAAATGGCCGTGGTTTATTGCTTCTATGTTAGTCTTTGTAGCAGGTGCCTATATTTATCTCAGATACAGTGTTCCCAAATACCAGTCAAAGACTACCCTTAAATTTGATAAAAAACAAAATGATCTTTCTTCAGCTTTAGCTGATCTCGATAATCTCGGGATAGGGCTTGGCAATGCAGATGAGCTGAAAAGTGAGGCGGCAGTAGTGAACTCGCGGCCTATACTCATGCAGGTGGTGAAAAATCTTAATCTCAATGTAGAATATTTCAGTGCAGGAGAAATTAAAGATTCACAGCTGTTTTCCAAAGCTCCTATAACAGCAAAGATATTAACTTATACCAACGAAAAATTTGTATCCACCCAGTACTCCATATCGGAAATAAAAGGAGATCAGTTTACGCTTCACAGTGAGAAAAAAAAGGATATTACAGGGAAATTCAATATTCCTTTACATCTGGAATTCGGAACGGTGATATTGCAGAAAAATGCTGATATTAAGCCTAAGTCTGAATATAAAATTATTTTCTCGAGTCCTATTGAGAAAGTAAAAAAGCTTGAAAAAGCGATACAGGTAAACATTCCGGATGAAAAGGCCATGCTGATGGAAATTAGCCTGATAGGATCTCTTCCGGAAAAATCAGAGGCTGTTCTGAACGAAGTGACCAAACAGTATAATCTGGATGGACTGAGAGACAAAAATCTGCAGGCCAAGAATACCCAGGAGTTTATTGATAAACGACTGGAAGTGATTACTAAAGACCTTTCCGGAGTGGAAAACCAGAAAGAAGATTTCCAAAACCGTAACCGTATTGTTGATTTGCAGGCACAGGCAGAACTGGCCCTGCAGAATACCAGCGAGAATACCAAAGCTCTTCTTCAGCAGCAGGCACAGCTTGACCTTCTGAACTCCCTTTCATCAGAAGCTTTAAAAGGCAACAATCAGCTTATGCCGTCCAATCTGGGTCTGAATCCTTCATTGGAACAGTCTATCTCCCAGTATAACCTGCTTATCATCAGCAGAAACAAAACCCTTAAGCAGGCCACCAATGAAAACCCTGCTGTCATAGAGATGAACAGGGAAATTGCTTCTCTGAAAAGCATTATTCGTGACAACATCAATGAACAGAAACAAACGGTACAGACCGGTATCTCCCAGCTTCAAAACCAAATTGCAACCAGCAATAATGTCATAGAAAAAGTTCCGGGACAGTCTAAGGTTTACAGAGGAATAGAACGTCAGCAGAACCTTAAGGAGCAGCTCTTCTTGTTTCTTCTGCAGAAAAGAGAAGAAAACGCAATCAATCTGTCCGTAGAAGTTCCGAAGGCGAAAATTGTAAACCCTGCATTTACAGAAGATACTCCGGTATCACCTAAAAAAGATATTATTTTTCCGGGAGCACTTTTCCTTGGAATGTTGATCCCTTTTGCAGTTTTCTATTTACTGTTCATGCTGGATGACAAAATTTATAACAGAGACGATATTAAAGAACGTTCCGGCTTGGGCGTGCTGGTAGACATTCCGTCACTTAAAGATAATGAGAACCATTTGGTTCAGAAAAACGACTTTTCGGAGCTGGCTGAAGCATTCAGGGTTCTGGTTTCCAACCTTAAATTTGTTTTGCCAACAAAAGATTCTGCCAAGGTAGTTATGGTAACCTCTTCGGTAAAAGGTGAAGGTAAGACCCTGGTATCCGTTAATCTTGCTCTTACCATAGCCAATAAAAACGGGAGAGCCCTTCTGATTGGTTCGGATATCCGTAATCCTCAGATCCAGAGGTATGATAGTGAACCTGTAAAAAGAAAGGGGCTTACAGAATATTTATATGATGATTCGGTAAATGTAGAGGACCTTATCCATACATCAACTACCAATCCTTCATGTGATGTCATTTACGCAGGATCTATTCCTCCCAATCCTCAGGAATTGCTTTCTAATGGAAGATATCAGAAGCTTATTGAGCAGATGTCTTCTGAGTATGCTTATATTATTATAGACTCCGCACCGCTTATGCTGGTTTCGGATACACTGAGTATTGCAGATGCAGCGGATGCAACATTATATGTAGTAAGGTCCGGAGTATCAAAAAATATATTGATAGATTTTGCCAACGACCTGGTAAGAGACTCTAAACTGAAGAACGTATCTTTTGTTGTTAATGATGTTTCCAGAAGGGCAGGAGGTTATGGATATAACTACAGCTATGGCTATGGCTACAGCCAGACCAAGGAGAAAGACAGCTGGTGGAAGAAAATTTTTAAATCATAGAAATGCATAAAATTTTAATTACAGGAGGAGCGGGTTTTATAGGTTCCAACTTAACGGAATATTTTTTAAATAAAGGGCATTATGTTGTTTGCTTAGATAATTTTGCAACAGGACACCGACATAATATCGAGCCTTTCCTTAACAACCCAAATTATAAGCTGATTGAAGGTGATATCCGTGATTTGGAAGCTTGCCGGAAAGCAGTAGAAAATGTAGATTATATACTGCACCAGGCTGCATTAGGTTCTGTTCCGAGATCAATTAAAGATCCTGCTACAAGTAACGATGTGAATGTTTCAGGATTTTTGAATATGCTGATTGCTGCACGCGATGCCAATGTAAAACGTTTTGTATATGCTGCTTCATCATCTACCTATGGTGATTCTGCTTCATTGCCTAAAGTGGAAGATGTGATCGGGAAACCTTTATCACCCTATGCCATCACCAAATATGTCAATGAGCTGTATGCTGATGTGTTTGGAAAAACATACGGAATGCAGTGTATCGGTTTAAGATATTTCAATGTATTTGGTCGCAGACAGGATCCGAACGGAGCATACGCTGCTGTGATTCCTTTGTTTGTTAAACAGTTAATCAACCACGAATCTCCTACCATTAACGGGACCGGAGATTATTCACGTGATTTTACTTATATCGATAATGTCATTCAGATGAATGAACTGGCTATGCTTACAGAGAATCCTGAAGCGGTGAATACAGTTTATAATACAGCAGTAGGTGACCGTACAACACTGAATGACCTGATTGGATACCTTAAAAAATATTTAAGCGAATTCGATGCAAAAATTGCTGACGTTAATGTCATTTACGGTCCGAACCGTGTCGGTGATATCCCGCATTCACTGGCATCCGTTGAAAAAGCAGGAAAATTATTAGGATATCAGCCTACCCATACGATAGAAAAAGGATTGAAAGAAGCTATCAGCTGGTATTGGGAAAATTTAAAATAAACAAGTTTAAATCGAGTTTTTGTGGAAAAACAATATAAAATTGCCGTTATCGGATTAGGATACGTAGGTCTGCCTTTAGCACGATTATTTGCAACCCAGTATCCGGTTGTAGGTTTTGATATCAATCAGAAAAGGATTGAGGAATTAAATACAGGTGTAGACAATACTTTAGAAGTGGAAAACGAAGTGTTGAAAGCCATATTAAAAGAGGAAAACCCTTTTCACCATTCCAATGAAAAAGGATTGTACTGCTCTGCTGATATCAACGATATCCAGGATGCAAACATCTATATTATTACAGTTCCAACACCGGTTGATAAACATAACCGTCCCGATCTTACCCCGTTATACAAATCATCGGAAACAGTGGGTAAAGTATTGTCAAAAGGAGATATTGTAATTTATGAATCTACGGTATATCCGGGTGCTACCGAGGAAGAATGTATTCCTGTTCTGGAAAAAGTTTCAGGATTGAAGTTCAATCAGGACTTCTTTGCAGGATATTCCCCGGAGCGTATTAACCCTGGAGATAAAGAGCATACGGTAGAGAAAATACTGAAGGTTACTTCAGGTTCTACACCGGAAATTGGAAAAGTAGTTGATGCTTTATATAAATCTGTGATCATTGCCGGGACTCATTTGGCTCCGACTATCAAGATTGCGGAAGCAGCTAAAGTTATTGAAAACTCACAAAGGGATATTAATATCGCTTTTGTAAATGAGCTGGCGAAAATTTTCAATCTTCTGGAAATTGATACCCATGCTGTATTGGAGGCTGCAGGAACTAAATGGAACTTTTTACCTTTCAAACCCGGATTGGTAGGTGGTCACTGCATTGGGGTAGATCCGTATTACCTGGCTCAGAAAGCACAGGAAAACGGTTATCATCCTGAAATTATCCTTGCCGGACGCCGCCTTAACGATTCTATGGGACAGTATGTGGCTTCCCAGCTTGTGAAAACGATGATTAAAAAGAAGATCACAATCAACGGGGCCAGAGTCTTAAACCTGGGAATTACCTTTAAAGAGAACTGCCCGGATGTCCGTAATACCAAAGCGGTAGATGTGATCCGCGGACTTGAAGATTATGCTTTGCATGTTACTACTTTTGATCCATGGGCTAAACCTGAAGAAGTAAAACATGAGTACGACCTTAATGTGATTAATGAGATTCCGGATGAAAAGTTTGATGCAATTATTCTTACCGTTGCTCACAAAGAATTCATGGATATCAACCTGAATCATTACCTGAAGGAAGAAGGGATTATCTATGATGTAAAAGGAATCCTGGAAGAATGTGATTCCAGGCTGTAATAAAAAATAGAGCTGGGAGAAGGGGTAAAGGTTACTTTTTCTCTCAGTTTTCCGGAATTCATTCCGGTTTGAGATGTTTGTACCGTATTATACTATTTATTTTAACTGAGAAGTAAGCAGCCTATTGAGCATGGAGGGAAATAAATCATATAAATTAGTTTTATTCACTTTAAGTTTTCTGTTTTTCTCTATAGGTTTTTTTATCTATGGGAAAGTCAGCAATACTTCTTATCAGGATGTTTACTTTTTACCGATAGGTTTAGGTTTCTTTACCTTATTTATTTCCAGCATATTTGTAAAGCTTAAGTCTTATTTTATCTTTTGGATCATAACGACTCAGCAGATTTTGCGTTATATTGTTATTCCTCTTCTTTTTATAGGAGGCGACAAATTAAGATTTGGCAGCACTACAGTCAACGAAGCTTATGCTGTTTCTATGATGCTTATTGAGCTGTTATTCATCCTGATAGCTTATTATATCTGTACCTATTCACAAGAAGCAAAACAGAAAACCGGTAAACTGAATTTTTTACCGTTAAATACCATTACTACTGGCTTATTCCTTTTATTTGTACTGATTATTGCAACGAACAGGAGCTTTTTACATAAATTAAGTTTCGTATGGGATGTTGCCACTTATTTAAAGCTTAAAGTTTCCGGGGATCTGGAAAATATTTCTCCGTTAGTAAGTATTATGTTCCCTGTGATGAGGGCATATATCGCTCTCTTTATCTTTTCAGTAATCAATTCATTTAATCTGAAGCAGGGCACAAAACTGATGCTTTCGATACTGGTTGTATTAATCAATGCGACCATTATTGTAGGGATCAGCCGTTTCAGTATTGTATACGCTTCTTTTCCTTTAATACTCTTATTGATTTATTTTTATCCGGCTTACAGGAAAAAAGTGGTTACCTATACCACTGTTTTCTTTGGTCTTATATTGATGGTGGCTTCACTGGCTAAGTTTTCCGGAAATACAAAAAAAGCTGATGTGGGCGGGTTTTTCACCCTTCATGAACTGAATGCATATTTTGGAGGAGTAGCCAACTATGCAATAGGATACGACTCCTATGAGAAGAATATGGTAAATCCATTTGACAAGTATTATTATTTTATTTCTGATATTACCCAGAATATTCCTGTGTTGTCAAAGTTTTCCAATGACAACTATAAGACCAACATTAAATTCAATAACCAGATCTACGGGGCCGGCCGTTCCAGGGATCAGATTGTACCTGTATCTGTAGCAGGACTCTACCATTTCTCAAAATATTTTTTCTATATCTATATATTTGTTTTAACCGTCTTAGCCTTTAAATTTGAGACAAAAGCTTATACCACCAATTCCCCTGTCTTATTTTTTTTATATATCATTTTAGCTTTTGGCTGTTCAACATCCATGATGATTAATATTGGTTCCCTTTCCGCTACGTTATTTATCAACTTAGTTGTGTTTATACCATTCTTTACAATGATTAACAAATTAAATCTAGCAAAATGAAAAAGCTGATATTCTTATTTTTCGTATTCATATATTTTTTGGGAAGCTGTCAGTCTTATGTTAAAGACCGTTTTTCAGGATATGCAACAGTTAAAAGTGAATATTTCAAAAATGCAAAAGACCTTACCGTTTATCTGCCGAAAGGATATTCTAAAAACGGAGACACAGATTATACCTCCTATATTCAGAAGGGAATCAACGAGAATTCCACTCTTATGATGCCTGATTTTCCTGTTTTGATCAATGAAAACGGACTGGCATTAAAATCAGATCAGAAAATACTTTTTCAGCAGAATTCGAAACTGATCATGAAACCTAACAGCAAGGACCGCAATGGGATGCTTAATTTGTTTAATATTCAGAATGTAGATATATATTATGCCAATATCACAGGAGACAAACATAAACATTTGTCAACCACCGGAGAATGGGGAATGGGAATCTATATACTGTCTTCCAGTAAGATCAATATCATAGGTTCTTACATTGAAAGCAGCTGGGGAGACGGAATTTGCATAGGAAGCAGAAATAATATCAATTCTTCAGATATCACCATTAAGAATGCCATATTAAAAGATAACCGCAGAAACGGACTAACCATAGGAGGAGTCATTAATATGCTGGTGGAAAACGCTTACATTGCCAATACCTCCGGAACCAATCCTCAGGCCGGAATAGATATTGAGCCGGACAGCAATTCCTACGAGGTGAAAAATGTTAAGCTTAATAACATAGAGACCGAAAATAACGGGAATTACGGAATCATCATTTCCCCGGGAAATATGGTTGGTAAAAAGCAGAAGGCAATCTCAGTGGCAATAAACAATTTTAAGGATAACGGATCTAAAATTGGTTTTGGAATGGCGATGACCAGAGACAAGCCCAATACAGGCTTTCCTCAGTTAAACGGGAATATAAGCGTCAGTAATTTTTCTTCACAAAATAATGCAACAGCAAAATTCAGATCATTTAAAGGAGCTCCACACCAGGTCAGTGTAAACATGGATTTTGGCAAACTGGGTACAGCGGCTTCCAAGAGCAAAAGCAGTTATGATCAGAAATTAAAAAATAACGACGAAACGATTACCCTGAAATAATGATCAACAGACTAAAAAAGATTTTTAACACCAAAGACAAAAAAGCACTGTTGGAAAACTTTGTTTCATTATCTGCTCTGCAGTTAATAGGAATGTTGTTGCCATTGGTCACCCTGCCTTATATTTTAAGAGTAATAGGATTTGAGAAGTATGGAGTGATAGTCTTTTCAGCATCGCTTATTGCTTATTTTACGGCCCTTACTGATTTTAGTTTCAGGATTACAGCGACCCGTGATGTGGCTATTTATAGAGACAGCCCTAAAAAGCTGAATATTATTTACAGTAAGGTCCTGACGATTAAAACTCTTTTTCTGCTGCTTTCATGGATTATCATTGCAATAGCAGTATGCTTGTATCCGCCATTTCACGAAAACAAAGAAATTTACTTTTACACAAGTTTACTTTTACTAGGGTATGTTCTGTTTCCTGAATGGTTTTTCCAGGGCATTGAGAAAATGCGTTATATCACTTATCTGAATTTAGGAATTAAGCTTTTCTTTACCTTATGCGTTTTTATTCTGATTAAGAAAGAAAGTGACTTCTGGATTTACCCTTTACTGCAAAGCGCCGGATATATAGGAGCCGGTTTGGTAGGGCAGTATTTACTGGTAAAGAAATATAAGCTGAAATTTATTTTTCTGCCTTATAAACTCATTATTAAAACCATAAAGACCAACTCACCAATATTCATCAACCAGTTTGTTCCTAACCTGTATAACAATACCAGTACTTTCCTGTTGGGCATTTTGGGAACGCCTCAGCTGGTAGGGATCTATCAGGCTATCTTAACCGTAGTGAATCTGATTGTTACCTTAATAGAAATCCTTTCCCGCGTGTTTTTCCCTTTTTTAAACCGCAAGAAAGATGCATTCCAATGGTACAAAAATATGATGCTGGTCACTATTAGCGTCATGATAATGGGAGTATTGGCTTTTAATAAATTAATCTTCTGGTATTTAAACATAAACTATGACAATGCCTTTTGGATATTATTAGTACTGGCAATAGGGCTGTTCGGATATACGCTGTATAACATTTTCGGGCTCAATTATTTTATTGTGCACCGTCAGGATAAGCTGGTTATGAAGAATACGCTGTTTGCTTCCCTTTTGGGGTTCATCTTAGCCTACCCACTGATTCATTACTACTCGGTACTGGGGGCCGCTATTAACCTGTCTTTAGCAAGATGTGTAATGGGAGGAGGATTATTTTATAAATTTTTTACAACAAAGAAATGAAGGTAGCAGTACATCACCGTAAAGGAAGTTTTTCGGATCGCTGGATCGAATACTTACAAGAAAAAAATATACCTTATGTTATACTGAACGCTTTTGATAATGATATTATCACGCAGGTAAAAGAACATAAGGCAACCCATTTCATGTGGCATTTCAACCAGAATTATTTTGAAGATATGCTGCATGCAAAAACCCTGTTCAGATCCATCAGCCAGATCGGGATAAAAACATTTCCTAATGAAGATTCATTTTGGCATTTTGATGATAAAGTAGCACAGAAATATCTCCTGGAAGCATTGGATGTACCTCTGGTAAAAGCAGATGTTTTCTATCATAAAAAAGAGGCTGAAGAATATATTGAAAAAACATCATTTCCAAAAGTCTTTAAGCTGAAAGGAGGCGCCGGGTCTATTAACGTAAAACTCGTAAGAACAAAAAATCAGGCCAGAAAAATTGTAAACCGGGCATTTGGACGCGGCTTTGATGCCTTTGATTCCTGGACGGTTTTTACAGATACCATTGAAAGGTTCTGGAGACAGAAAACTATTCATAATTTTCTTAGAGTTTTGAAATGGGGCTTTAAAGGTGTTTTTGTAGACAAACAGTACAAAGTCTTTCCAAAACAGAGAAATTATGTCTATTTCCAGGAGTTTATTCCTGGTCTTTCCTATGATATCAGGCTTATTGTTATCGGGGATAAATGTTATTATCTCAAAAGAAATACAAGAGATAACGACTTCAGGGCTTCCGGAAGTGGTATGCTGGAATTTGCACCGGGAAAATTTAATCTGGAAGCGGTAGATATTGCTTTTAAGGCTGCCAGAGAGTTAAATATGGTATGTGTTGCTTATGATTTTATATTCGATTCTAAGGACCAGCCGTTGATTGTGGAGATCAGTTATGGATTCCAGCCTTATGTGTATGACCAGTGTTTGGGCTTTTATGATACAGGTTTAAACTGGAATAAGGCGCAGGTTAACCTGGAATATGAAATAATTGATAATTTTTTAAATAAAATTTAATGTATTTGATTTTTGTTCAATGACTTATCGTTTTATTAAAAGTTAATAAAATATAAACTTTGATTCAAATATTTGTGATATATTAATTTTTTGTATATTTGTTTTATGTAGTGAAAAATTCATTAATAATGTAATTATTATAACAAATAATTAACATAAATGTATTATTTTAAAGATAATTTTACTGCAATTCTATTGATTATCTGAACACACAGATCTGAAAAAAAATCATTTTTATTATTGAGAATAATGACAATATTTTAGGCTTATGGCTTTTAAAATACTGTGGTTGTTTTTGTTAAAGTTAAAACTCAGCTAAAAAACTAATAACCCGAATTTTATCTAACTATATAATGAAAGTGATATAAAAAATGAACATAATTTTCCTTGAAGCCGTTCAAATTCATGGTGGTGCCCGTAAGAGCACGATTGAATTGGCGAAACGACTAAATGAAGAGGGGCATAATTCCGTTATCGTAGATTTCTGGGGCAGTTGCAATGAATTTACTGAAGATGTAAAAGCCAATAAAATTCCAATAAAAATCTTAAAAAAGAATGATAAACCTATAGCCATTTTCAATACCAGAAACCCTCTTAAGATAGGGATGAATATCACTTTGTTTTTATTAGACTGGATCAGGCTGAAAAAAGAATTCAGGAAATTTCAGAACACCTTTAAGCCGGATGTCGTTATTGTAAATAATATTAAAACCAATTCCATCTTAAAAAAAGGGAAAGACTATAAGATAGCTTATTTTGCACGGGGCTGGTTTGCTTACAACTCTATAGGCTTTATGAAAAAGCTGATGTTTAAATACAACTCCGATTATTTTATCGGGGTTTCCCAATCCACCAGACAGGCTATTTATACAGGTGGTTTGGCTCCCTTAGAGAAAATTTTTGTGGTGCCGAATGCTATTGATTTAGCTAAAGTTGATCAATACAGAACGGAAAGACCGGAACGAAAGGATAACGACCCTATGGTGATTTTACATTGTGGTGGTTTTTTACCGGCAAAAGGACAGGATTTATCAATTTCTTTAGCCAGGAGATTGAAAGACAATAACATTAATTTTAAAATAATCTTAATGGGAGCCGTCTATGACACTTCCGTTTCAGAGAATTTTTTAAGTAAAATCCGTCATGAGATCAGTCAATATAAACTTGATGCTCATGTAGAGATCCTGCTCAATCAAAAAGATCCGTACAGTATTTTCAGGAACAGTGATATTTTAATACATCCGTCCGATACAGAAGGATTACCTCGTGTAATCATGGAAGCTTTGGCATTTGAAATACCTGTTATTGCCAATCCGGTAGGAGGGGTTACAGATTATATCCTGCACAATTTTACAGGATATATTGCCACTCATAATAGCGTGGATGATTATTATGAATATATCTATAAACTCTATCATGACAGAGCGCTTTACAGGTTTATTGCTGGTAATGGAAAATCATTGATCGTCAATAACTATGGTAAAAGAAACCAGGTAGAAGAGTTTGATAAAATCTTTAAAAAATTGGGTAAATCATGAAGTCAATAACTGTTTTTACGCCAACCTTTAATAGAGAGAAAACGCTGCTCAGGCTTTATGATTCTTTGTGCAGTCAAAGCAGCCAGGATTTCAAGTGGATCATTGTAGATGATGGTTCCACCGACACTACTTCCGGACAGGTTGAAAAATGGATAGAAGAAAACAGGATTGAAATACAGTATTATTATCAGAAGAATAAAGGGAAGCTGGCAGCCCAGATATTAGCCCTTGATTATATAAATACTGAGTTATTTACCTGTATAGATTCTGATGATTATCTGCCTCACGACGGTATTGAGAAAATATTAAAATTCTGGAAAGCCAATAAAAAAAGCAATTCTGCAGGAATTATTGGTCTGGATGCGTATGAAGACGGTTCCGTAGCAGGAGAAAATTTACCGGATATAAAAGAATCTACCTATTCCGAATTAGTAGATCACTATAAAATAAAAGGAGACAAGAAATATATTTTTGATACTGAAATTTATAAAAAGTATCTGCCATACCCTTATTTCGAAAATGAAATTTTTCATGAGGTCAGCTGGATTTTCACACTGATTGACCAGGATTATAAATTTCTTCTCTCAAATGAAATTTACTGTATTATAGAATACCAGCAGGACGGATTGTCCAACGGACTGTACAAAAGATATAAAGACAGCCCCAATTCATTTATTGAATACAGAAAAATGAAAATGAAGTATGGGATAAACAAAAAAGTAGTGCTAAAAAACTCAGTACACTATATATCCTCGTGCCTTTTTGCCAAAAAATGGAATTTTTTTAAAGGTTCCCCCAATAAGTTATATACCCTCATCGCAGTTCCTTTCGGAATAGCTCTGAATGTATACATCAACCATAAAGTAAAGCAAAACACACACAGGATTAAACAAGGAAAATTGATTTAGAATGAATAATGCTATAATAGTACCAGGAGTAACAGATTTAAATAAAGGAGATCAGGCTTTAGTTTGGGAAAGCTGGAGACTGGCCAAAGATACCGGGCTTTATGATGAAGTATATATACTAGATTCCGGTGATAATGAAGAAGAAAGAATATTATTGTCTAAGCAGTCTGAAGATCATGGCTTTAAATTATTAGAAAATATTTTAAAACATCCAAGAAGGGGACAGCATAATTCCGATCAGCATATCAAAGAATCTAAGTTCGAGCTTTTAAAACAGATCAAAAATGCCGGATTAGATTTTAAAAATACAAGACATTTAATTAAAATATGTAATGATCTTGAGAAAGTAAAGAAATCTTTTGATCATAAAACCTATCAAACCGTTAAGCAGTTTCATGAGGCAAAAACCATTTTTGTAAAAGGTGGAGGCTTTATCCATGCCTATGGGGAAAAGACCGCACCGTATTTAATGTGGTATTTTTTATTCTATGTCAGATTGGCTAAAGCATTGAGAAAGAAAGTTGTGTTTTTACCCAATTCATACGGTCCGTTCATAGGATTAACGGTTAAGCAGCAGGTACGTACAGTATTCAATCAGCTGGATTTGGTTTATGCACGCGAGAATGTTTCTTCGAAAAGCTTAGGCCAGTTATTGGAAAAAAATATTCCGGTAGAAATGGATCTTGGGTTCTTCTTAGAAAAAGGAAGCCAGGAAGAGGCCCTGAAGATCTTACAGAAATATAATTTAACACCAGAAGATAAAATTGTAGGTATTACCATCCGTCCCTGGCGTTTTCCCGGATTATCAAATCCGGAAGGGCTGTACAAAAAATACATCGACTCAGTCGTAGATCTTATAAAGCATCTGTTGGGTAAAGGGTATAAGATCGCTTTATGTAATCAGTCATTAGGGGCCAATTCCCATGAAGACGATCGCAATGCCATAAAAGACTTGCTGGAGAAAGTTCAGGATCCTGATATTATCTGGATTAACGAGAATTTATCCTGTGATATACTGAAAGCAGTTTATTCCAACTTTTACTTCTTCATAGGGACACGTTTTCATTCCATTATATTTTCATTGACATCGCTGGTTCCTTCCATTGCTATAGGATATGGAGGTAACAAAGCTCTGGGGATCATGGGAGATTTTAATTTGGATGAGTATGTGGTTCAGATTCAGGATGTAGAGTCGGATTGGCTGATTAACAAATTTGATAAAGCCATTTCAGAATATGATGAAATAAAATCACAGCTGGAAAAATCCATGAGTCTGGTGACAGACAGCAGGAACAGATTAATAAAAGATATTCAATCCTTATACTAATATGAAAATAATTCGGACATCAACAATACCATTGTCTTTGAATGTTTTATTAAAAGGGCAATTGAAGTTCTTAAGTGATTTTTATGATATTGTAGGCATATCTTCTGAAGGTCAGTTGCTTGATGAAGTAAAACAGAGAGAAGGTATAAAAACGATTGAAGTAAATATGGAAAGAGGGATCAGTCCTTTAAAGGACCTGACCTCTCTCTATAAATTATATAAAGTTTTAAAAAGAGAAAAGCCGGTCATTGTACATTCCATAACCCCAAAAGCAGGACTTTTGACCATGCTGTCAGGAAAAATGGCAGGAGTGCCGATCCGTATACACACCTTTACCGGGCTTATTTTCCCGACCAGAAAAGGGATGATACAGAGGCTTCTCATTAGTATGGATAAGCTGTTATGTTCAGCGGCTACCCATATTTATCCCGAAGGTGAAGGAGTAAAAAAAGATTTAATTAATTATAAAATTACCTCAAAGTCACTAAAAGTTATAGCAAATGGTAATGTGAACGGTATCGATCTGGAACATTTTTCACCCGGACAGGTTACTGAAGCACAGAAAGAGCTTTTAAAAAAAGAATTGAATATAGAAGATGAACATTTTGTTTTTGTTTTTGTCGGGCGTTTGGTAGGAGATAAAGGAATTAATGAATTGATAAAAGCCTTTTCTCATATAAACAAAAAAGAAAACCCACAGCGCCATTCCAAATTATTACTGGTTGGCCCTCTGGAACAAGAGCTGGATCCTTTGTATCCGGATACATTACAGGAAATTGAAAATAATCCGGATATCATATCTGTAGGTTTTCAGAAAGATGTACGTCCTTATTTTGCTATTTCCGATGCATTGGCCTTTCCAAGCTATCGGGAAGGATTTCCAAATGTGGTGATGCAGGCAGGAGCAATGGGATTACCAAGCATTGTTTCCGACATTAACGGGTGCAACGAAATTATTATAGAAGACCAGAACGGAGTAATAGTTCCGGTGAAAAACAGTGAAAAGCTTGGTGAAGCAATGGAAAGAATGAAGTCGGACACCGATTATTATCAGAAATTGAAAATGAATGCCCGTCCAATGATAGAATCTCGTTACGAGCAGTCTGTTATTTGGAACGCTTTATTGAATGAATACAAAAAACTAATTAAAGAAAGAGATTATCGTGTATAAATTTTTTTTTAAACGGGTTATAGATTTTCTGATTGCTTTAGTAGGGCTGATTTTGTTATCACCTGTTTTCATTATTGTCATGGTCTTGCTGTACTTCGCAAATCAGGGAAAGCCCTTCTTTCTGCAGGCACGGCCGGGATTAAATGAGAAGATATTCAATATCATCAAGTTTAAGACCATGAATGATAAAAAAGACGGACAGGGTAATTATCTGCCCGATTCGGAACGCTTAACAAGGGTTGGAAGTTTTATACGTCAGACTTCCCTGGATGAGCTTCCGCAATTAATTAACGTATTGAAAGGAGACATGGCGATTATCGGTCCCAGACCTTTGTTGCCGCAATACCTTTCTTTATATAATAAATCTCAAAGACGAAGACACAATATACGCCCTGGCATTACAGGCTGGGCGCAGGTGAATGGGAGAAATGCCATTTCCTGGACGATGAAATTTGAATTAGATGTTTGGTACATTGATAATGTATCATTTGCAACAGATTGCAAAGTGATGTTCCTTACTTTAAAAAAAGTAATAAAAAAGGAAGGCATAAACCAGGCTGATCAGGCCACGGTTGAGGCCTTTACAGGAAATAATTAATTTAAATTAAAATGTAGACAGAATATGTATTTATACGGAGCAAGTGGTCATGGCAAAGTAGTGGCTGAAATCGCTGAAGAATGCGGCTATAATATTGAAGCTTATATCGACGAAAATCCGTCGAAGGAGAGAGTGCTGAATTACACTGTTATTCATGAAGCTCCGCCCTATGATATAGAAGTACTTATTTCTATAGGCAATAACAGGCTGCGGAAAAGAGTGGTTAATCGGGGCGAGCATTTCAATTATATTACCCTGCTTCATCCCAAGGCAATACTATCTAAAAGATTAAAAATCGAAGAAGGAACTATCGTTATGCCCGGTGTTACTATAAATGCAGCAGTAAAGATAGGGAAGCATTGTATCATCAATACCAATGCTTCTATTGATCACGATTGTATAATTGAAGATTTTGTCCATATATCACCCAACGTTGCCCTGGCCGGAAATGTATATGTAGGAGAAGGCACGCATATCGGAATCGGGGCCAGTGTGATACAGGGAATAGAAATTGGCAGATGGTGCACCATTGGTGCCGGAGCTGTCATTATTAGCGATGTACCGGATGGCGCTACAGTAGTAGGGAATCCGGGTAAAATAATAAAAAGTAGAAGTTTAAATATTTAGTAAAATTTAGAATAGTAAAATATGAAATCAAAAGTATGGTTGTCCTCTCCCCATTTGGGTGGAAACGAATTAAAATACATTAAAGAAGCAATCGCCTCAAATTGGGTAGCACCCTTGGGCCCGAATGTTGATGGTTTTGAACAAGATTTGGAATTATTCTTAAATGAAGATGTAAAAGTAGCTGCTCTTTCTGCAGGTACCGCCGCTTTACACCTGGCATTAATTGAGTGCGATGTCACTCATGGAGACGAAGTTATCTGTCAGTCTATGACATTTTCCGCCTCAGCTAATCCTATTGTTTATCTGGGAGCAGTGCCTGTTTTTATAGATTCTGAAAAAGATACATGGAATATGTGTCCGGTGGCTTTACAGGAAGCCATAGAAGACAGAATTTCAAAAGGCAAAAAGCCCAAAGCGATTATTGTCGTTAACCTTTACGGAATGCCTGCAAAAATGGATGAAATTTTATCTATTGCTGCAGAATATGACATTCCTTTAATTGAAGATGCTGCCGAATCACTGGGTTCCAGATATAAAGGAAAGGCCTGTGGAACTTTTGGCCGTTTCGGTATCTTGTCATTCAACGGGAATAAAATTATTACCACTTCCGGAGGCGGCGCATTGGTATGCCATTCCCAGGAAGACAAAGATAAAGCGGTGTTCCTTTCTACACAGGCAAGAGATAATGCCCCGCATTATCAGCATTCCCAGATTGGATACAATTACAGAATGAGTAATATCAGTGCAGGAATCGGAAGAGGACAAATGGAAGTACTGGATGAGAGGGTAGAAGGCCGCAGAAAAATGCACAGCTTTTATTCAGAACTCTGTGAAAATATAGAAGGCGTAAAAATATTTTCAGAACCTGACTCCGATTTTTATAGCAATCACTGGCTGTCTGTTATTACAGTTGATGATACAAAAACAAAAACATCAAAAAACCACGAAGATTTACGCCTTGCATTTCTGAAAGAAGACATTGAGTCCCGTCCTATCTGGAAACCAATGCATTTGCAGCCCATATTTCAAGATGCACCATATTACGGAGGCAAAGTGGCAGAAAATCTTTTCGGCAATAGCTTATGCCTGCCGTCAGGATCTAATCTTTCGGAAGATGAGAGAGTCAGAATCGCAAAAGTGATGCTGGATGTCCTTTCAAATAAGAAAGAATATTCGGTGATGAGGTAATCTAAGCCTGTGTTTTGATGGTGCCTGATAAAAAATTAACACCAAATTATTTATATAAAATATACTTTCCATTAAGTTGGCACCTTTAGGCTTAAGATAATTTAAAAGTGATCATTCTTAAATGATCACTTTTTTATTTATTCTTAGTTGTAGATTTTTCTGTTGACTCCTTTGTTACAACAGTAAAGAATTTAACCAGCTTATCATCACAACGAGTTGTAACAACCGACGCAGTAAATGTTTTTTTATGGTTCAATTGATTGTAAATTAAATTATTGACAATTTCACATAAAAAAACAGCATCATTAGAAATTTAATGATGCTGTCCACATTTAGTGTTTTTACCTTAGTTGTTTAGATCGAAATCGTAATTTTTATGCCTCATTATCAGTTGTGTTCTAATAACTGTCTTCATCATTTCATTTCCATTATCTCTGAGGCATTTTTAAACTGAGGGAATAAACTGGATCCTGGTCATTGAATAGTTTAAATCAGCATTTTGTACAGCCTTCGGAATCTGATTTCCTCTGCATCTGAAAGTTGTTCTGCTTTAAAATACACCATATTGAGACCTGAATTTTTTTTAGTTTTTTCAACCTAAATAGTGTTAAAATATATATCGAATGGTTTAGTTTGCGCAAATATACAAAATAAGACACTACTCGGTGTCTAAAATAATTAAAATTTTCTTAAACTTGTATAATCGAATCTTTAGCTATGGAAAGAAAATCAGCAGCAGGCAGTGTCCGGAACAAGGAGCGAAGCAGAAAGAAATTTTTGGATGCCGTTGGAAAGATATTGAAAACGAAAGGATATGCGGCATTAAAGATAAATGATATTGCAGCTACAGCCGGAGTAGATAAAAAAATGATCTATACCTATTTTGGAGGAATGGATGGTCTGATGGATGAATATATCCGGTCTCAGGATTATTGGAGTAATGTGACCACTGAAACAATGACGCCCGATCCAAAAGATGGCGGAAAAGCATTTACCGAGGCAATGTTACTCCAGCAATTTGATTATGTAGGCAACAACAAAGAGCTACAGAAACTATTATTGTGGCGTTTGTCTGAATACCGGAAATCCCTTACAAAGCTGACCAATATGCAGGAAGAAAACGGGGAAACCCTTTTTAAATTTATTATCGATCCCCACTTTGGAGAGCGTTCACAGGATTTCCGTGCAATAGCAGCCATTTTAGTTTCAGGACTTTATTACCTGAATATGTATGCTTCCGTAAATGGCAGCGTGTTTTGTGGTATAGATCTTAATACTGATGATGGCCGAGATAAAATTAAAAAAGCAGTATCTTTTTTAATAGAGCAAACTTATGAGAATCTATAATATTTAATAAGCAGGATAAGAAACATTAATTGTACTCATGTTTTTACTTTAGCTGATATTTTCACTATTGAGTGTATCAATGGGTACTACTCGTACGTCTCTTATCATTTCTGATAAAAACCGGTAAATGTACAGTCAATAAAAGCTAAAAACGTCAACATATGTCTATTTTTCTGAAAATGTTGGAAGCTATATTTGCTTCAATATTTCAGAACAAAATAATAGATATCATGAAAAGTTTAGTATTAAATTTATCCACTGTCTGTGTAGGATTTTTGGCTTTCTCACAAAATACAAATCACTATAAGCCAAAGAAACAAACTCATGTTGCTGCTATCGTCCACAAAAATCCCAAAAGTCTTTTTGATCCGACTCCATTTGCTTTTTCCCATTCTACAACAAATGAAGTTGAAGGAAATTATATATTTATATCAGGGCAAAGCGGAGGAGAGGGCTTGGAACATCATCTTTCCGAAGATTTTAGAACTCAGGTTAAAACTTCCCTGAAAAATTTGAAGTCCGTACTTGCTGAGTATCGGTTGGGAGTAAATGATATTCTTAAAATTACGATTTTAATTGTTGATCATGATCAGGAGAAGCTTAAAATATGGACAGAGGAAATGCATAAAGTATGGGAACATAACCAATTTCCGGCAAGTACTTTAATACCCGTCCCCAGGCTGGCGTTAGATGGTATGCTGATAGAAGTAGATGCTGTTGCTTTTATTAAAAAGTAAAAAAAGAGGCAATCACCTGCCCCTTTATTTTATAGTATTGGATTGTTTATGCTTAGAATTCTGGAAACGGATTTTTAATGTCCATTTTAAACCAAAAGCAGAGATCAATTCTCTGCTTGTTCTTTTTTAACGGCTTGGTGCATGATCAGGATAATTCCTAAAAGTATAATGGCAATCGCCAGATAACGCCAGGCAAGGCCATCCTGCTCCGTGACGGTTCCACTGACCGAAATGATAAAACTTGTGATAGACGTTATCACATAAACCAGTCCTCCCATCAGTCCACCCGCTGTTCCTGCATTTTTAGGGAAATAAAGCATACTGGTCGTAAAAAATGACGTAAACAAAATTCCTGAACAGATATGAATAAAGAATGCAAAAGGAACCATAATAAACAGGCTCTCCGCATAAAAGCTGGTCACAATCAGTCCGGTAATCAGGATCAGCTGAAAAATAATAGGCTGTAGGATCCGTTCCTTAAAATCAAGTTTAAGCCTCCGTTTTCCTATAAAGCCTCCGATCATCCACGAAAATCCTAAGATCAGGGTACAGTACCCTATAACCACCGGAGTAAAATGAAATGTATTTTCAATGATAAAAGGCCCCGTAATGTTGAAAAGCATTACGATAGAGTAGCTCAGTCCAAGAATGAAAATTCCCAGCATAAAGATTCTGTTTTTCAGCATCATTTTATACAGGCTGATATTTTCAGAAAGATTAAGTTTCTTTTTCTCCGGTAAACTTTCACCACTGAAAAACCATTCAAACAAAAGTAGTATTCCCGCATAGAAAGCAAGGAAATAAAAATTGGCATGCCAGTTAAACAGTTTTTCAAGATAGCCACCCAGGAAAGGAGCCAGGATAGGCCCACATGACCAGACGATCGTGAAATAGCTCAGATAATGCTTTACTTTTTCAGAATCATAGAGATCCACAAAAATAGCCCGGGTGGCGACAACCAATACGGAAACGGCTGCCCCCTGTAAAATGCGGAGCAGACAGATCAGCAGAATACTGTCGGTCATTGTGATCAGAATACTGCTGATGATCAGTAAAAGCAGTGAAATCAGCTTTGGCCGGTAGCGCCCGATACTGTCCAGAATTCCCCCGACAAAAAGCTGTGAGATTCCGTAGCTCAGCAAGTAAGACGTTAAAGTGATCTGGATGTCCTTTTCAGAGACCTGCATTTCTTTTGCCATCGATGGGAATGATGGTAAATAAATATCAGTGACAAACCCGGAAAGCGGGATCGACACAAAAGCCATAATGGTTATTAATCTGATTCTTTTTTCAGATGCTTCTTTCAACAACATATTCATTCGTTATTTTACTAGGCAAAAATAAGCCGGGAATACAGAAATTCAATTTTAAAAGACAAAGTAAAAATTACAAAAATCAAAGATTTAAAATGCGTTTTTAAATTTTAGGGGCGAAACCTCTGCATGTTTTTTAAAGAAATTATTAAAATGGGAAGGCTGTTCAAATCCCAGGGTATAACCTATTTCCGCAATATCCCAGTTAGTGTATTTTAAAAGGTTTTTGGACTCTTCAAATACTCTTTCTTTAATAATTTGAGTGGTGGTAAGCTGGGTGACAGATTTTACCGACGAATTCAAATGATTAACGTGTACATTAAGCTGATCTGCAAAGTCGGAAGCGGTTTTCAGAGTCAGCGGATACGCCGGAGAATCCAGTGGAAACTGTTTGTTAAGCAGCTCGTCAAACAGGCGGTATAAACGGATATTAGCCGGAAGTTCATTGGGATTGATATCTTCCACCCGGTTCTCCAGGGCCAGGTGCATCACAGAGGCGAGGTGGCTTTTGATACTGCTGCACCTGAAAGGATATGCCGAATTGTTCAGCTTATACATCTGCTCAAAATAAAGGGTGATCAGCTGGGTCTGTTCATCCGTTAAAAAAACAATAGGCTTGCTCCATTCTTTAAACAGCGAGGTCTTCTTAAACAGGTTGAATTCAGTATTCCCGCTAAAAAATTCCTGATTGAACAGGCAGAAATATCCTTCCTGAAGATCCCCGTCGCACTCCCATGAATATGGAATATTAGGCGAAGGAAAAAAGAGGGCAGGACGGTCAATATACAGTTTATGCGATCCATATTGAAATGTGCCCTTTCCCAAAATAAAGCTTATCTTATAATAATCACGGCGGTTATACGGACTTTTAAAACTGCAGTATCTTCTCATAGAAATATTGAAATGCGACTTTCCTGTTTCAAAATCATCAGAATCAAACATTTTTATCTGATTGTTCCGGACGCGTCTGTAATAATCTTCAATAGTTTCCAGCTGATCACTCATGATATAAAATTATAAAAATCAAAGATACGAAAAGTAATATTATTTTAAACAGGTTATCATTAAGTAAAGCTTTGTCTTTTAAATGGCATAAAGCCTGGAAATTATCTGATCTCCAGTTTTAATAGATGCGACGGAAGCTGAAAAGGTCCTGCTGTAGCATCAGCAATAATTGTAAAACCTGATTCTTTTAAAAACTCTAAAAGCGGATCATGAACCATCATATTGATCCACAGTATATCTGTGAAACCGGCTGCAGACCTGCATTTTTTCCAGAGTGACTGTCGGATTTCAGGTGAATCAGATTCCGAAAGAATCACAAAGCTGATCTCTGTAGCCTTTTTCCCTTCTGGCAGGTCAGGATGGCCGGAACCGCTTTTAAGAATGCTGTAACCAACAGGCCGATCATCTGCATAGGTTATGATAAGCTGGTTGGAAAGGTCATTCAGATCATTGATCATTTTTCTGGGATCAATATTGTTGGCGATATATTTTTTGATATCTTCTTCAGGAATAAGTTCTTTGTGCAAGCTGTAAACCGAAGAATCGATAATGGTTATAAGATCAGAAATTCCCTCCTCAGAACCCACTGTAAATTTTGAAATTATATTCATGAATCTTTTTTATTCAAAATTAGAAGATTATCCTATTCAAAAGGGATACAGTTTTTATTAATTTATCGGGAACAGTTATTTAGACTATGTATTTTTTGCGGTTCAGTGTAAACGAACATCTTCAGGGTTCTGTAACTTTGGAATAAGAATAAATAGGCCGGATAAAAGGCCGGAAAAATATTCAGATAATGGCTAAAAGTGCTAATACGCTTAATAAAAGCCATTATTTTTTACTATAAATGCAAAGAAAATCAGATTGATAGAAGAAAAGCAGAAAAAAAATGCATTTTAAGCTAAACTTTTTATGCCTGAGTTAGGCTGGAATTACCATAAAACCTATATTTGCACCCTAAATTTTAAAAATAATGAAAGAACTAATTGAAAAAATCAACGCTGAATTCGAAGCGTTCGCAACTGAGGCTAACCAACAAGCAGAAAAAGGAAACAAAGCTGCAGGTACAAGAGCTCGTAAATCAGCTTTAGAACTTAGCAAACTGTTCAAAGAATTCAGAAAAGTTTCTGTAGAAGAAGCTAAAAAATAATTCGTCCCAAACCGGCTCACTGAGCCGGTTTTTTTTTGCCTTTGATTCAACTGACCGAAATTCTGGTTTTGATCAAAATGGCCAGCCCGGAAAATCCGTAATTATCCTTTTATTCCTGCATTTTTTTCTGTATTCTGGCAAATTCTGCTATCTTTAGGCATTCAATATAGGTTATGAAGATAAATAAATTTTTTGCTGTGCCGGCGGTTATGCTGGCTGCCCAATTCTCATGGGCACAGGTGAAGGTAGATCCGAAAGAAAAGCTTGATCCTGTTGTGAAAAGCTTTGTGGATGAAATCAACAACAATTCCCAGCTGGAAAATATGGCGTATGAGCTTCTGGACGGTATAGGACCGCGTCTTGTAGGGACTCCTGAAATGCTGGCTGCCAATGAATGGTCTGCAGCTAAACTTCGTTCCTGGGGAATAGAATCCAGCCTTCAGCAATTCGGAACATGGAAAGGATGGCAGCGTGGCATTACCCATGTGGATATGGTGTATCCGCGTGTAAAGTCATTGGCTGCAACACAGCTTGCGTGGAGTCCTGCCACCAAAAAAGCAATAGAAGCTGAGGTGGTGGTGCTTCCAAAAGTCTCTTCCAAAGCTGAATTCGATGCATGGCTTCCTTCTGCAAAGGGAAAAATAGTGCTTATGGCGCAATACCAGAAGATCGGGCGTTCAGACGAACAGATCAAAGAATTTGCCACTCCGGAACTGTATGAAAAACTGAAAGCAGAAAAAGAGCAGGCGGGAAAAGACTTCCGCGATTATGTAAAAAATATCGGGTATGACAATAATACGCTTCCTGAAGCTTTGGAAAAAGCAGGGGCAGCAGGAATCGCTATTTCCAATTGGACAGGTATCATGGGAGCGAACCGAATTTTCGGAGCGAAAACGTCGAAGATTCCAATGATAGACATCGATGTAGAAGATTACGGGATGCTTTACAGAATGGCAGAAAAAGGAGCCAGACCTAAAATTAAGGTAGAAGCCCAGTCCAAGATTCTTCCTGATGCGAAAAATTTTAATACAATAGGGATCCTCAAAGGAAAGGAAAAACCTGAGGAATATGTGATCCTTTCTGCTCACCTTGATTCCTGGGACGGCGCTCAGGGAGCAACTGATAACGGAACAGGTACCCTTACCATGCTTGAGGCTATGAGAATACTGAAAAAATATTATCCTAACAATAAAAGGACCATCGTTGTCGGGCTTTGGGGGAGTGAAGAGCAGGGACTGAACGGTTCGAGAGGCTTCGTAGCAGATAATCCCCAGATTATAAAGGGAACACAGGCAGTATTCAACCAGGATAACGGAACCGGACGTGTAGTCAATATCAGCGGGCAGGGATTTGTGGATTCTTACAGCTATATCGGAAAATGGTTAACCGGGGTTCCGAAAACCGTGAGAGATCACATTAAAACCGATTTCCCGGGAATGCCTGGCGGAGGAGGCTCTGACCATGCATCATTCGTGGCAGCCGGAGTACCGGGCTTTTCCTTAGGTTCCTTGAACTGGGGATATTTCGGTTATACATGGCACACTACAAAAGATACTTACGACAAGATCGTTTTTGATGAGGTGAAAAATAATGTGGTTTTAACGGCTGCATTGGCTTATATGGCATCAGAAGACCCTGAATTTACGAGCAGGGAAAGAAGAATATTGCCTCAGGATGATAAAGGAGAAACGGTGAAATGGCCGGAAGCCAAAGAACCGATGAGAGATTCAAAAGGATATAAGTAGAGATAACAGACTTAAGATGTCAGATTTCAGACAGATGGAAAAACTTATTAACTAATTTTTGATGTTTTAATGTCTTGAAAAATATAAGGCTGTACAGATTCCTGTGCAGCCTTTGCTTTTTTAGTATAGATTAAACATAGAGCTCCAAATCCGAAAATTTGAAAACAGAAGGCTTGTAATGATTGGTGCTCAACTTTCCAAAGCCATATTCACAGAAAATAAAGGGTAAATCATTAAGTTTTGCAGAATCATAATCGGTCTGTGTGTCACCAATATACACTGAGTTTTCAGAGCTTAAATGATTCCTTTCCATGATCAGCCGGATATTTTCTGATTTAGGCTTTTTAGTCCGGCCATAGTTTTCAGTATCTGTAAATAGATCATTAAACCGGTAATAATCTAAAAATGCTTCAATATATCCGTCCTGACAGTTGCTGACGATAAAAAGTTTGTGACTTTTTGCTAAAACTTTCAGAGTTTCTGAAACTCCGTCATACAAAATACCGCCATGAAGCCGAAGAACCTTACTTTCACGTTGCACAACTTCAGAAAGCACTTCGTTAATTTTCTGATCAGAAATTCCGGGAATGATATCTTTTAAAATGTCATCTGCCAGTAAACCCAGGTATTGGTTCATATCTTCAGGTTTCATCTCTTCTTTTATCAGCTCACGGCTCATCAGAACTTCATTCCATACTTTGATGATTGTGGCTCTGGGGTCCCAAAATGTTCCGTCCAGGTCGAATATTAAATTTTTATAGCTCAAAATGTATTGTTATTTTCTTGATTTGTACTTTTGAATAGAGTGAGGGATGTTATAAAATCATGCTCAGCTGTACTCTTTTTCTCGCTTCGTCCACTTCTGTCACTCTTACGCGCACATGCTGATGGAGCTTTACCACTTCATTTACATCAGAAACAAATCCGTCCTTGAGCTGGGAAATATGAACAAGCCCGCTTTCCTTGATCCCCATATCTACAAAACATCCGAAAGCTGTGATATTATTGACAATTCCGGGGAGAATCATTCCGGCTTTTAAATCCCGGATACTTTTTACATTAGGATCAAATTCAAATACTTTAGCCGCTTTTCTGGGATCTAATCCGGGTTTTTCAAGCTCTTTCAAAATATCTTTGATTCCTAAAATTCCGATTTCTTCTGTGACATAATTTTCGGGCTTTATCAAAGCTGTCTTTTCTTTGCTGGCAATCAGTTCATTGGTTTTGATGCCGAGATCTTTGGCCATTTTTTCTACAATTCCGTAAGCTTCAGGATGTACGGCCGAATTGTCGAGTGGATTTTTGGCATTGGTAATTCTAACAAAAGCTGCAGCCTGCTGGTAAGCTTTTTCTCCAAGCCTCGGAACTTTTTTAAGCTGTTTTCTGTCCTCAAAAGCACCGTTCTCTGTTCGGTAATTAACGATGTTCTCCGCCATTTTCTCCCCGATTCCTGAAACGTAGCTAAGTAATGATTTACTTGCTGTATTCAGGTTGATTCCCACAGAATTTACACACTTCATAACTGTCAGATCAAGTTCGTTTTTCAATTGAGTCTGGTCTACATCATGCTGATATTGTCCCACACCGATAGATTTGGCATCAATTTTCACCAGTTCCGCCAGTGGGTCGGCCAGCCTTCGCCCGATGGAAACTGCTCCACGCACCGTTACATCATACGACGGAAACTCATCCCTTGCAATTTTACTTGCAGAATATACCGATGCTCCTGCTTCCGAAACCACAAAAACCTGTAACGGTTTATCAAATGCAATTTTCTTAATGAAAAACTCAGTTTCACGGCTTGCCGTACCGTTTCCTATGGAGATCGCCTCGATATTGTAGGCATTTACCATGGAACGGATCTTTTTCATGGCCATTCCGCTTTCATTCTGTGGTGCGTGAGGGTAGAGGGTTTCATTATGGAGAAGATCCCCCTTTTCATCAATGCAGACTACTTTGCAGCCACTTTTGTATCCCGGATCAATGGCTAAAATTCTTTTTTCGCCTAAAGGTGGCGCGAGAAGAAGCTGGCTCAGGTTTTCAGAAAATATTTCAATTGCTTTTTTGTCTGCCTTTTCTTTGGCTTCCTGCAAAGCTTCGTTGGAAATAGCAGGCTCTAAAAGTCTTTTATAGCTGTCTTTTATAGCCAGAGCAATTTGCTCTGAGCTTTCATTATTGGATTTGATGATGGCTTTTTCTATAAAATCAATAGCCTCTTCCTTATCAATGCCTATATTCAGTTTTACAAAACCTTCAGATTCAGCTCTGAGCATTGCCAAAAGCCTGTGAGAAGGGGTTCTGTTAAGATTTTCCTCCCATTCAAAATACTGTGAGAATTTCTGTGCGTCTTCTTCGTCTTTTTTAGTTTTTACGGCTTTGGAGGTGATCACTGCCTTACGCTGGAACAGGCGGCGAAGATTTTTACGGACATACATATTTTCGTTGATCCATTCCGCCATAATATCCCTTGCACCCTGAAGCGCTTCTTCTTCCGATGGAACTTCACTGTTCAGGTATTTTGAGGCAAGAAACTGCAGATCGTTGCTTTTCTGGCTCATAATAATTTTGGCTAAAGGCTCCAATCCTTTCTCTTTGGCAGTATCAGCTTTTGTTTTTCTGCGTTTTTTAAAGGGTAAATACAAATCTTCCAGCTCCGGAATATCAAAACTTTCCTCAATTCTCTGTTTCAGTTCGGCTGTCAGGGCATTCTGCTCTTCAATTGATTTTAAAATACTTTCTTTTCGCTTTACAATGTCTTCAAACTGTTTGCTGATCTTTGAGATCTGTTCGATCTGAACTTCGTCCAGGTTTCCTGTTTTGTCCTTTCTGTAGCGTGAAATAAACGGAATCGTGCAGTCTTCTGCTAATAACTGAAGGGTATTGTTGATGCTTTTTTCGGATATATCGAGTGTCTGTTTTATATAGCTTGTAAGGTTCATTCTAAATTTTAAACAGCTAAAATAGGTAATTTTGTGATGGAGTGAAATATTTTGGATCTGCCTTTTTCAGCTGTTTCATTTTTTATAACAGCTCATAAAAAGCAGAAATTTTTATTTCTTGATGTATGTTAAGATGATAATTGATATGGTTTTTCTATTTTTGAAACTTGAAATTTAAGATTTAATTAAATTTTTTAAACAAATAAACAATATGAAAAAACTTAGTGTAATTGCATTGGTAGGAATAGGATTACTTGCAGCATCGTGTACAAAAGAAAAATCAGCAGATACTGCAGCAACTGCGACAGAGCAGAAAGTAGCAGAGAGCAAAGGTGAAGTTTTAGAAGTTGATGTTGCTACTTCTGTGGTAAACTGGAAAGCTTTCCACAAAGGAGGTATGGCTCCTCGTTGGGGAACACTTAACGTAAAATCAGGAGATTTAAGCGTTGAAGGAGGTCAACTGACTGCTGGAAACTTTGTGATCGATATGAATTCTATCAAAGTAGATCCGGCTTCAGTAACAGAAAAAGATAAAAAACCTGCAGACCTTGAGGCTCACTTGAAAAACCCTGATTTCTTTGATACAGCAAAGAACCCTACTTCAGATTTCAAAATTACAAGTGTTACAGATCTTAAAGAAGCACCCAAAGATGCTGTTGCAGGAGCAAATAAAACAGTAAGCGGAAACCTTACATTATCAGGAAAAACAATGAACGTAACGTTCCCTGCTAAAGTAGATGTTACTGAAGGTTCAGCTTCTGTTCAGGCTAAATTTACAGTAAACAGAGCAGATTGGGGAATCAAATTCGGTACTTCAGAAGCAGATCCTGCAGAATGGATGATCAGCAAAGACATCGAAATCGCTGTTGATGTAAAAGCTAAAAAATAATTTCTTAGATCCATAAAAAAAGCTGCTTTCTTAGGAAGGCAGCTTTTTTTATGGATCTAAGGCATTAAATCTAGAGGAATTGATAAAACTTTTTTATATTTATGAAAACACAAATATGAAAGAGAATGTCAAAGGCTGGATGTACATTTTATTATGTGCAGATGGCAGCTATTATACCGGAAGTACAAATAATCTTGAACGTAGAATTTTTCAGCATCAATTAGGCGAAGGTTCGAATCATACGAAGAATAGACTTCCTGTTAAGCTTATATATTATGAAGAATATGAGCGTATTGATCTTGCTTTTTACAGGGAAAAACAGGTACAGGGATGGAGCCGTAAGAAAAAAGAAGCACTGATTAATAGATGTCCTAAGCTGCTTCCTCAATTGGCTGTAGCATATAGAGACTTAGTTTCTGAAGAACGAGATGGCTGAAAGAAAGGTGGCTTCGAGTGCCTCAGCTAAAATGTAGTCAGAAATAACTTTTCTTTTAGATTAATAGTAAAGAAATAAAAAGACAAATTCATCATTAAAAGACAAATACAAGGTGGCTGAGGCACTCGAAGCCACCGTCCAATTCACTACTTTTGCCCTATGATTATGATATACATTCTGTTGATAATTAATTTTATTACCTTCATTATTTTTGGCTGGGACAAAAGACTTTCCATCAAACATAAAAGGAGAATTCCGGAAAGTACACTTTTAGGAGCAACTTTTATAGGAGGGACTATAGGGGCAATTTTAGGTATGCTTATTTTCAGGCATAAGGTTTCAAAAAAGTCTTTTTTGCTGAAATTTGTCATCATAGTTTTGATGCAGGCTGGGGTTATGTATTGGCTTTGGAATACTAAAAGTCTTATCTGATATAAAAAATAGCGACAATACATACTTGATAGATTTAAAAAAGCACCTCAATTGAGGCGCTTTGTATTAAACAATAAGTTGTACGTTACCCTGAATAATATAATTAAGATTGGGTTCATTGAAACCTGTTATTTTAATCACTAAAAATCCGTTTTCATTCTCAATAGAGGTTACTTGTGAATTCCCAACGTCTTTTGAGGATAGGTTTTTGCCAAAAATATCACCATAAAACCATCTTCCTAAAGAGTAGGTCGCTACATAAATGTTGTACTTGGCGAACATCATATATTCCTGGTATTTAATTTTAGTTTTGATTTTTATGCCAAAATCAGAAGGGTTACCCCCAATCAACTCATGGGTACAGTCAGGAATAAAACCTGCTTTTCCGTCACCAACATCACCACTCCTTGTTACCGGAATCACTCCGAACTGTCTTTTTAAATTGCCAATAGCTTTGAAATCAGTAGCTTTAATCTGTCCGTAAGAAGATATGATATTGTGATCTCCCACTATCCAGTTTGAAGGAAGGCTTCCGTCTCCCTCTATTATAGGAAGGGAGTAATTAATATAGTTTCTGGGTTGTGAGATATCCATTAGGCCACGATAATTGTTATATCCTATAACATTGTTATTATTATCATAAATAGGTAACTGTCTGTCAGGAATTACAGTGTTATTATTCCATTCACCTGTAACTTGTCCATAATTTGCGGACTCATTAGGTCCTGCTAGATTTCCTGGACCAATTAAAGGTTTGTCTACATATGTAAAGTAACCTCCTGTTATTTCAAATGTACCCACGGGTACTTCTGATAGATCAATAGCGTTAAATATTCCTTCAGCATATGGTCCTTTAATAACTACTCCAAGGCACTCGTCTTTGAATTTAAAGCCGGTTTGGCCTCCTTCTGTAGTAGATGAAATAATACTTGTTGCTGTAGTACCTCCTTCAAATAAGAAACCGAGTTCTCTTGTAGCTGTCATACGTTCCAATAGTAGAGCATTATTCTGTCCTAAAAATTGATAACTGTATTCATGGGGAGTTGTTGATTCTCTAAATACAGGAGTGGAAATAATATTTTTTAGAGTAGTATAAAAACAATGGTCAAATTTTATAGAGCAAACACAATCCGAGAAAGTAATATTTTCTAAGCTACATCCGGTACAGAAATTTACAAAATGAATACCTGTTCCGCATCGTACAAAATTTGCATCTCTAATTTGGGATGAAACTACAACGTGTGACTGATAACCTTCAAGAAGATTCGATTTTAAAAACGTAACATTATTTTCTGTTGTGAGATATGCTGTTTCAATAATTGTATTGCTGCCATTTGCATTACCTACAAAAGTAGCTCCATTACAATAAAAATTGATATTAGAAGTAATGTAGATTGTTCCGTTAATCAAGTAATTTTTATTGCTGCTAAATTTTAGTGAGCCTCTGCCGTTTTTGGATAGATATAGTACCGCTTTATTGATACTTTCAGTGTCATCTGTACTTCCGTTACCCTTGGCCCCAAAAATACCTACATCTAAGGGCTCGCTGCTTTCAGAGACCGTTTTATTTAAATAATATACACCGTTTCTGTTCCTGCGTACAATTCCATCTGGGTTACTGACTGAAGCAATTTGTTCATAGATATGGGTTTCATAAGTAAACTCATCAACCAATTCTATTTTTGCTGTATCAGCAATAGTACTGGTAGATGAGAAAAATTCATTGGTAAAAATCATAAGTTTTGTTTTTTTATGTTAATAAATTTTGCTTCCTGCAGGAAACTACTGAAGCAAAGATAAATGCAGCCTGCGACAGAACTTGACGTATATTATTTTAACTGACTTTTTGAAAGAATTTACTTAAATTTCTCATTATGAATTTGTTAATTAATTTATATTCTTGCTCATTATTCATTAGAAATCACTATTTTTGCACCCGTAAAAATCATTCATGCAAAACATTAGAAATATTGCGATTATCGCACACGTTGACCACGGGAAGACGACTTTGGTTGACAAGATTATTCATGCTACAAACATTTTCAGAGAAAATCAGGAAAGTGGAGAATTAATAATGGATAACAATGACCTTGAAAGAGAAAGAGGCATTACGATCTTATCCAAAAATATTTCTGTTACCTATAAAGACACAAAAATTAACGTAATTGATACTCCTGGTCACGCCGATTTCGGTGGTGAGGTAGAAAGAGTGTTAAAAATGGCAGATGGGGTAATCCTTTTAGTTGATGCCTTTGAAGGTCCAATGCCTCAGACGAGGTTCGTACTTCAGAAAGCGTTGGAATTAGGACTTAGACCATTGGTAGTAATCAATAAAGTAGATAAGCCAAACTGTCGTCCTGAAGAAGTTCATGACCAGGTATTTGACTTATTCTTCAACCTTGAGGCTACTGAAGAGCAGCTTGACTTCCCAACGTTCTACGGTTCTTCCAAGCAAGGTTGGTTCAATACTTCATTAGAGCAGACTGAAGATATTCTTCCATTATTGGATGGTATCCTGCAATATGTTCCTGAGCCTAAAGTAGAAGAAGGAACGTTGCAGATGCAGATCGTTTCTCTTGACTTTTCTTCTTTCTTAGGAAGAATTGCAATTGGAAAAGTGATCAGAGGAGAGATCAAAGAATCTCAGTGGATCGGTCTTGCTCAGGCAGACGGTAAAATTTTGAAAGGAAAAGTAAAAGAATTATACGTTTTCGAAGGTTTAGGAAAGAAAAAAGTTTCAGAAGTAAAAGCAGGAGATATTTGTGCTGTTGTAGGATTTGATGCCTTCCAGATCGGTGATTCATTCGTAGATCTTGAAAATCCTGAGCCATTGCCAAGAACTGCTATTGATGAGCCTACATTGAACATGACGTTCTCTATCAACAATTCACCTTTCTTCGGTAAAGACGGTAAATTTGTGACATCAAATCACCTGAAAGAAAGATTAACAAAAGAATTAGAGAAAAACTTAGCGTTAAGAGTTCAGCAGACTGATGATGCCAATACATTCCTTGTTTTCGGTAGAGGTATTCTTCACTTGTCAGTTTTAATTGAAACAATGAGAAGAGAAGGTTACGAAATGACAATTGGTCAGCCACAGGTTATCCTGAGAGAAATTGACGGTGAAAAATGTGAGCCTTACGAATCTTTGGTAGTTGACGTCCCTGAAGAATTTGCTTCAAGAGTAATCGACTTGGCTACTCAGAGAAAAGGTGACCTTCATATTATGGAAACTAAAGGAGAAATGCAGCATATGGAATTCGAGATTCCTTCAAGAGGATTGATCGGATTGCGTTCTCAGATGTTGACGGCTACTGCAGGTGAAGCTATTATGGCACACCGTTTCACAGAATACAAGCCTTTCAAAGGGTCTATTCCTGGAAGAAACAATGGAGTATTGATCAGCAAAACTCAAGGTCCTGCTACAGAATATTCTATCGCTAAATTACAGGACAGAGGTAAGTTCTTTGTGGATCCGGGTGAGGAAATCTACGCAGGTATGATCATCGGTGAACAGAACAAGCCGGGAGATTTGGTTGTAAACATTGTAGAAGCAAAACAGCTGAACAACATGAGAGCTTCCGGAAAAGATAAAGATACTGGTGTTGCACCAAAAATCCTGTTCTCACTGGAAGAATGTATGGAATACATCCAGGGTGATGAAGCAATCGAGGTGACTCCAAACTTCATCAGAATGAGAAAGAAAATCCTTTCTGAAGAAGAAAGAAAAAGAATGGACAGATCAGCGAAAGCATAAGAAATTCTTATATATACTAGAAAAGCCTCGAATTTTTCGGGGCTTTTTTAGTACACTATGTCCTAAAATGTTTATTTTGGCATAATAATCTCTTAGAAGAAATAAATTTAAAGTAGTTTGCAAACGATGAGAATGAATATCATAAAGCTTACTGTTTTAGCCGGAGTTTTTGCGTCATATGCCAGCTGCTCCGTCCAGAACAATACAATAAAAGAAGCACCAACAAAAAATACAGCAAAGCCTAACAACAATACCACAAAGCCTCCGGTTACGGTAGTAAAACCTGTAACAGCACCTCCGGCTGATGAGAACTTCAGAACCGTCCTTCCGGAAGTTAAAAGAGAATTCCGGGGAGCGTGGATTGCCAGTGTAGCCAATATCAACTGGCCTTCAAGGAATAATTTAACGGTCGATCAGCAGAAAGCAGAAGCTATAAGCATGCTTGATATGCTGAAAGACAACAACTTCAATGCAGCAATCTTCCAGATCAGGCCTTCTGCAGATGCTTTGTATACCAGTAATATAGAGCCATGGTCATACTTTCTGACCGGACAGACCGGAACAGCTCCATATCCGAATTATGATCCCCTTCAGTTCTGGATTGAAGAAGCCCATAAAAGAGGTCTGGAACTTCATGTATGGTTGAACCCTTACCGTGCCCATCACTCAAACGGAGGTGCTGTAAACAGCCTGTCTATGGCAAGTAAGCTTTCCGATATTGTGGTAAGACTAAAGAACGGAATGTACTGGTTCGACCCTGCCAATCCCAAAACGCAGGGACATGTTTCCAATGTTGTAAAAGATATTGTGAAAAGATATGATATCGATGCTATACATTTTGATGATTATTTCTATCCTTACGCCACCTACAACAGGGGTGTGGACTTTCCAGATAATGCATCGTGGAATGAATACCAGAGAAACGGCGGAACCTTATCCAGGGCAGACTGGAGAAGAGACAATGTCAATAAATTTGTTGAGAGGATTTACAAGGAAATTCATGCAGAGAAAGATTATGTAAGATTCGGGATCAGTCCGTTTGGAATCTGGAAACCCGGATATCCTGCGGGAATTGTAGGTTCTTCTCAATATGACGAACTATATGCTGATGCCAAATTATGGCTGAATAAAGGCTGGGTAGATTATTTCTCTCCGCAGCTGTACTGGCCGATCGATGCCAAAGGTCAGGGCTTTGAAGCATTATTAGACTGGTGGAAATCCGAGAATACAATGAACCGCCATCTTTGGCCGGGCCTTAATACCGTTGAGATCAAAGTATCAGACCGCCCTGCAGAAATTAAGAACCAGATTGAAATCTCAAGACAGATTCTAAAGAACGATGCCGGAGAAATACATTGGAGCATTGCCGGATTAACAAAAAATGCAGGCATGCTTCCTACACTGAAAAACGGACCTTACAGCGAAAAAGCATTAGTTCCGAAAACCCCATGGATAAAAGCAGTTCCATTACAGACTCCGACTTTATTCATAACTGACAACGGAAGTTTTGTACAAACAAACTGGAGTGCCAAAAATATCGGAAATGTCTTCCAGTGGGTGCTTTTCACCCAATACAACGGAGTTTGGGAAACAGAAATCCTTACATTGGATACACTTTCCAGAGATATACCAAAATCGAAAGGCGGCAAAAAACTGAATGCAGTGGCCATAAAAGCGGTAGACAGGCTTGGAAATGAAAGTGATTATATGGCTAAAAAGATAAAATAACCTGAATTGGGTAAGGAACTGGAATGGGAGAGGGAAGTGATTAATTCTAATTTCTAGCCTCTCTCTTTCACTTTCCAGGCCATTATCCTCTTGCATTTCTTATGCCGCTCAGGCTAATCCGCAATTGAATGATGCAGATTTTCTTCATTCAATTCATTTATAAAATACTTTAAATCATTTATACTGTATTCATTCGGCATTAATGTTTCCTGGAAAATTTTTACAGGAGTATAATTTAATTCATTCTCTTTACACCAATTGAAATGTGACCGGATCATTGCTTTTGCCTGTTCGGAAATCTCAGCAATATGTTTCTTTTCAAAACTATCTGAAGGCAATTTATTTATATGCCAGTCTTTCAGTAATTCTATGGCCCTTTTTCCGCCCTCCAAAAGATACGTTTGTGTAATGATTTCACAGATTTTTGAATAAGAGTTCTGGCTATTTTCAATATTTACATTAAAATATATGGATAATTTAAATTTATCAGAAAATGTCAGCAATAAGTTATAACTGTCTTCGAAAGCTTTATGACAGTGTCCGCAGGACGGACTTAAAAACAGTCTCAGTTCTGTCTTTGCTTCGGGGTTGCCTAATTCTATTTTTTGTAATAGCTGTAATGTTTTCAGGGAGAATTTTTGTGTAGTACCTGATAATGCCTTAAAGACATTTGTATTGCGTTTGAATCTTTTATGAATTATGTCTGTTTTTTTTAGCTCAAAATATCCATTGATTATAGGTTTCAGATTCATCCAGACTACAGCCATTAATCCGAATGATATCATAAAGTGTACAACAGAAATAAATACTTCTTTAATATTACTTAGATCATAATTTACAAGTGAAATGATAATGATGCCTGTTAAAATAATGGATATTCCCAAACATAGCGGACACCATTTTTTTACTCGGATCTTTTGATACCATATGGAGTAAAGAATAACTGGAATAAAGAAATACTGATGATCTGAAAATATAATGGATTACCACTGCTAAAAATGTTTAACACGACCAATGTTCCGAATAATATGAAGCAGGCATCGGAAAGTGTATAACTGTTATATATTTTAGCCCCTTCTGATGATAGAACGCTTTGGCATGCTCCTTTATCCGTTTGGGTTGCGCCACATATTTTTGAAGTAATTTCATTGCTTAGTCCAAAATTTTCCTGGAGAATAAGAATGCTTAATCCCAGGCCAATGAGCGACAGAACAGAATATGCCAAAGTATCCCAAAGCCATCCCATGAAAATGCTTGAAAAAATAATTAATGCTAAACCTATAAAAAGGATAAGACTCCACTGTAATTTGTTTTTTCCTGCAACTCTATTGTCAACCGGATTTTCATTCTCATCAACAGCTACAGTAATTTCTTTCCAGTTAGAAAGAAACTGGTTTTTGGTAATTGTTGTTTCTTTATTTTCTTCGGTAAGGTAAGAGACCGAAGCGTTATTTTTAGAAGTTATATATATAAACTCATTTGTTTTTCCGGTATTGAAAAGGGTCAGGAATTTATCCGGGAGATGCTCAAATTGATCTATCGGAACTCTTGCAGCGATATTTTCAATCCCGAAAAAGGTCAGAGTATCTGTTACTGCATATAAACTTGGGTAATCCGGATGGGAAAGATAATAATCATTAAATTCCTCATGGTTTGGAAAATAATTATTATCGTGTATATATTTTTCGGCTAATTTTATCATATCCTCTTTTCTTGATGGAAAATAACCAATTCCGGATTTTTGGAATTGGCTACATTATTATTTTTCTGTTTACTTTATTACGGAGTAAGGTCATCACATATACACTGGCAGTATTTAACACTAAAAAAACCATTGCCTATACACGTCGTATTGCAATAACTATTATCTTGAGGCTGGCAATTCCAACCTCCGGTTACTTTCAGTTGGCTTTCTTTGTTTAGCACCTGAACATTTCTTAATTTTTTTAAATTTTTCATTTTTAATGATTTTATTATATATACTACGGTTTAAACCCAAATTTTTTCATTTAATAAAGAACAGAGAAACAAAAGTTTCTCTGCCTTTCTAATTTACTTTTACTTTTATTTTACATCATATATTAAAGGGTTTTAAATGTCATTAAAAGACTCTTTACAACTTGAGCAATCGCCAACACTACATCCGGAAGTTGAAGAACATCCATATTGACAGCTTGCTTCAGGAAAACATTTTGGCAGCTGAAATAATCCTCCGTTAATTGATTTTTGATCATTGCGTGTAAGTTCTTTCAGACCTTTTACATTTTTTAAATTTTTCATTTTAATGATTTTTTTAGTTAATAGTAATTCTCAATTATTTATAGACCATTAAGATTTTGTCTTTACTATTTCTTGCAAGGAATATGTGACAAATTTTATCTTTATTAATGTGAAAAAAAACAAGAAGAGGCTATATTTTATAAAATATAGCCACATATTTTATAAAATATGCTATCCTTATTCGTGTATAATTTATTGATTGTTAATACGTTGTGTCTTAATGAGTGGTTTTTGATGCAAAGTGTCAGAATCGGTAGTATTAACCGGTTTTATATCAATAAATTTGTCTTACAAAAAATATAGATTATGAATTTAAAAATGAAATTTAAGGGTACGGTTCTATCCAGAAAGGAATTAGTAAATATATTTGCTGGAGACACTAAACCTCCCCGCAATAATTCAGGAACTGCCAGTGACAGCCCTTGGGACTGTATGGGAGGTGCTCCTTTAAACAATTATGAAACCTGTGTTGAATGGATTGCCAATAATTGTGATACTACAGATGGAGCTGTTTACTGTAGACAAAATATAAGACCAGAAAGTTCTATCTAATGTATAATATGATCATTAAAGTTTACTCTTCCTGATTTAATTTATCAATATACTGAAACGGGGTAACTCCCGTTTTTTCTTTAAAAGATCTTGCGAAAGAATTCCCATTCTTATAGCCTATCATTTCAGCTAATGCCTGAGTAGTGTATCCTCTTATTTTTTTATTTTCGGATAATTCTTTCAAAATATAGTGTATTCGCAGTTCATTAGAATACTCACTGAAAGTTTTCTTCATGTAATTATTAATGGCCTGAGACAGATAAGCTGTATTTGTACCCAGTTTTTTTGCAACATAAGCCTGGCTGAATTCAGGTTTTAAATAATGTTCCTTTTTTTCCAGTAAGAGCAGTTTTTCAATAATCTCAGCTTCCTTTTCATTACTTATTGTATAAAGATTTTTCTCTTTATCATTAAGGGTTGGTTGATCTTTATCTGCTTTTACTTTTTGTACCAGATCATCCAATTGCCTTTCCAGATTTTTCTTTTTTCTGAACTGAAAAACAGAATAAGAAATGACACCGATAATAATAAAACCTAAAATAAAAGTTACCAACAGCCAGGTAGTTAATGTTCCGCGATTTTGTTTTTTTATTTTGTCTATTTCAGTTTCCAGATCTTTTTTGTTGAGATCCTTATAAAGCTGAGTTATATTTTGTTTCTCTTTTTCAGAGTTTCTTTCATATAAACTGACAAAAAGATCAGAATAATAGGCTGCAGAATCTATATTTTTCTCATTCAGATAAATCTTGGATAAATAATCCTGGACAAAAATATAATCCGAATTTATTATGGAATCCTTTTCATATAATTTGGAAAGTCTTATAAATTGCTTTTTAGAATTCTGGATTTTATTTAATTCATAATCATTAACAGCAATATTGTACCGGACATTCAAAGCTTTATTTCTGAGTTGCAGGCTGTCAAAAATCCTCAAGCTTTCGTGATAGTAGTCCGAACTCTTAAGTCTGTTATTTTTATACACGTATAATGTTCCCAATCTTAGATATGTCTCTGCAATTAATATTTTGTTTTTCGATGTTTTTAAAACCCGGTTGAACTCCGTTAATGCACGATCGAAATAAATTTTGTTTTTTGTATGATCCGAGATAAATTTATCCGAATACAAATGTCCCAGGTTGGAAATATTATTGTTATATATTATTTCGAAATTCTCTTTTGGATATAAATTTTTATTCTTTTCCATCAGGGAAAGAACTTCTTGCAGATCTGCAATACCTTCATTGGTTTGCTTCAGTTCAAGCTTTATGCTGGCAATATTTCCTTTAATTTTTATAGCTTGCTTTATATCATTATTTTTCCGGGCAAAATAATCAGCCTTTAGAAATTCTTTTAGCGCTTTGTCATATTGTTCATTTGCTTTAGCGGTAATTCCCAGAATATTATAGATATTAGACAGATCAGTATAGTTTTGCTGTATTTCCGGAACTTTTTTTAAATAGAAATTTATTTTTGAAACATACTCATCATCATTATTATTTTTACCTGTTATAGTCAGTAAATGTCTTTTTGCCGTATAAGAAAATGCTAAATCTATGTCTTTTTTTGAAGCAAAGACTTTGTTGGTGTAAATCAGTGCACTGTCTGTACCAATATTGGGATACAGAAAGAATTTACTTTTATAAATTTCAATTTCTTTTTGTGTTTGCGGGAATATAAGGATAGCACTTATTAAAAACAGAAATGTAATAAATCTTTTCCTTATCCGATGAAAGTTATACTTGTTTTTGAGATTGGTTCTTGCTATGTAGAGCTTTTTCATCGATGCAGTGCTTTGAGTTGTTATTGTTGACTTATAAGCAAAGATATGCGATAAACAGAGAATTAAAATCAAATTTTATGATTAAATTATGTATCGGTATATAAACATGGGCTCTTATTATTTAAAAAATTGTATTTAAAATGAGCCTGTTTTTTTTCTTAATTCTGAAGTCGGTAGTTTTTTATTAATAATTATTTTAGAATAACTATAAATTATTTGTTTAAATTAATGTCATTCAGGCGATTGTAAACAGGATTTAAATTAATAACTCTAAAATAGAACCCTATCGGAACCATTTTTGCATTATTAGATGATAATTACCAAAAATATATTATTATGAATACCAACAGACTTTCCCCGACCATTGAAAAAGCATTAAGTGATCAGATGAACAAAGAAATTCATGCATCACACGTTTTTCTGTCTTACGGGATCTGGGCAGATGATAAAGGATATCAGGGAATTGCCAATTTCCTTTACAGACATGCGCAGGAAGAAAGAAATCATTCTATCAAGTTTATGGAATATGTGCTGAACAGGGGAGGGAAACCGAAAGTAGATGCCATTCCGGCTCCGCCTGCCGATCCGGAATCTTTAACAGCCTGTTTTGACGGAGTCTTTAAACATGAAGTCGACAATACTACAGCAATTTACAGAATTGTAGATCTCGCATTGGAAGAAAAAGACTGGGCTACATGGAATTTTATGCAATGGTTTGTACAGGAGCAGATAGAAGAAGAAACATTGGCCGCCAACCTGATTGATAAATTGAAAATTGCAGGCGGTGACCGTGCTACGGATGAGTCTTTATTTACTTTAGATAAAACATTGCAGGAAACACCGAATGATGTTCCTCTGGCGCAGGAAGCCACAGGAAACAATCCATAAAAAACCAATTGATGGACTAAAATTATTGAAAAATCTGCCTGAAACCCGGCAGATTTTTTTATTATGAAACTCCTTTTAAATTCACTATCTTTGCAGGCTGAAAGTTAAGTGGTCGGAATATGGATTTAAACATCAGACTTCCAGCCTGAACTTATTGAATATTAAACTTTGAATTTTACAATATGAAATGTGGAATTGTAGGCCTTCCGAATGTAGGCAAATCAACTCTCTTTAACTGCTTAAGCAACGCTAAAGCTCAATCTGCAAACTATCCTTTCTGTACGATAGAGCCGAATCTCGGTACGGTATCTGTACCGGATCAGAGACTTTTTGAACTTGAAAAAATAGTTAATCCGGAGAGAGTATTGCCGGCTGTAGTTGAAATTGTTGACATTGCAGGGCTTGTAAAAGGAGCCAGCAAAGGAGAAGGACTGGGAAACCAGTTTCTTGCCAATATCCGCGAGTGTGAAGCCATTATCCATGTTTTAAGATGTTTTGATAACGGTAACATTATCCACGTTGAAGGTTCTGTAGATCCGATGAGAGATAAAGAAATTATCGATATCGAATTACAGCTTAAAGATCTTGAAACAGTAGGAAAAGCTGTTGAAAAGGCTAAAAAATTCATCAAATCCGGAAAAAAAGATGATATCCTGGTATATGAAACGCTTCAGAACCTGGAAAAGTTCATCGAGGACGGGAAAAATGCAAGAGAGTTTCCGGTTAATGATTTGACACAGCCCATTATCGACGATATCCAGCTTTTAACCAAAAAGCCTGTATTATATGTTTGCAACGTAGACGAAAATTCTATCAAAAACGGTAACGAATGGATAGAAAAGATCGATGCGATGGCTAAAAACGAAGGAGCTGAGACTGTTGTTCTGGCAGCACAGATTGAGGCAGATATCAACGAACTGGAAACATTTGAAGAAAGAGAGATTTTCCTTGAAGAATTGGGGCTTGAAGAGCCGGGAGTCAACCGTCTGATCAGAAAAGCTTACGATTTATTGAAACTTCAGACTTATTTTACCGCAGGTGTAAAAGAAGTAAGAGCATGGACAATAGGACAGGGATGGACAGCTCCACAGGCTGCCGGAGTAATCCACACCGACTTTGAAAAAGGATTTATCCGTGCAGAAGTAATCAAGTATAATGATTATATCACTTATGGTTCAGAAGTAAAAATTAAAGAAGCCGGAAAACTTTCTGTTGAAGGTAAAGAATATATCGTTCAGGATGGTGACATCATGCACTTTAGATTCAACGTATAAGAATATATTAAAGTTAGTTATAATTGAAAACGCTTCGGAGATCATCTCTGAAGCGTTTTTTCATTTTCTGTTAATAGTAAAAAACCACCCTTATGCAGAGTGGTTCTTTTTAATTTGTTGATTAAGGCTCAATTCCAGGTCTGCATTGCAGCTGTGCACAGCCTATTGATATTTTACTGCAGGCTCCGGTCATAGGATCAATACAGTCCATTAATCCGCCGGTAATACTTCTTAACTGCTTTTTGTTCAGTTTTTTCCCTTTCTGTAAATCTTGATTTTTCATTGTTTTGATTTTTAGTGAGTTAGTTTGAAAACTAAGATAAGAAAAATAGAGATATGTATATCACTTCATGAAGAAAAAAGTAAAATATTTTTTCATTTTCAAATCCTGTTAAGTTTGTATATTTGAATTTTACAAACAGTCGGTTATGGAAAAGATCACGCATTCATCCCTTGAAGATTTCTATAAAGAGATGGCCGCCAAGCTGGGAAAAGATCTTGAAAGTATTTTTCCGAAAGGACTTCACAAAGATATCGGGCATTTTAACGTATTCGATATCAGGCAGACTATTGAAAGGGTGAAAACCACTTCAGAAATGCCCTACAACAGAAGAAAATATTACAAAATAAGCCTCATCAGAGGACGGAACAGGGCAGAATATGCGGACAAAATTATAGCCATCAAAAAAAACGCTTTATTATTTGCTACCCCAAAAGTCCCGTATCATTGGATACCGGAAGACCCTGACCAGTCGGGAAACTTCTGTGTATTTACAGAGGATTTCTTCATCAAAGCGCAATCCCGGTTTTCATTGGAAGACCTGCCGATTTTTCAGCCGGGAAATATTCCGTTGTTTGAGATTGATGATGAGCTGGCGGACGAGATACAAATTCTGTTTACGAAGATAAAAACGGAAATCGCCTCCGACTATATTTTCAAATACGATTTAATAAGGAACTATGTACTGGAGCTGATTCATTATGGACAGAAGCTGCAGCCAGCCGCAAAACTTTCCGCTTCAAATGATGCCTCATTACGTGTGGTTTCATTATTTATAGAGCTTTTGGAAAGACAGTTCCCGATAGAATCTGCAGACCAGAGATTACAGCTGAAAACGGCAAAAGACTATGCTGACAGATTAGCGGTTCATGTGAATTATTTAAATAAAAAATTAAAAGAAAGCACCGGAAAGACAACCACCGAATTTATTGCCGACCGTATGATTCAGGAAGCTAAAATCCTTTTAAGGCAAACCAAATGGAACGTTTCTGAGATTTCCTATGCGTTGGGTTTTGAAGAAATAGCCCATTTTTCCAATTTTTTCAAAAGGAAGACTTCATTTACCCCGATGGAATTCCGCTCGTGATTTGAATTTTGCAAATTTCAGATTGATTCAGGCAAATGTTTCTTGTGCAGAATTTTCCAACTTTGTATCATTAAATAATCAATCAAACAATATAAAGATGAATACAAAAACAAAAATCGCATTGATCACAGGTGGAAGCCGCGGGCTGGGAAAAAATGCAGCCCTTAAGATTGCCCAAAAAGGATTAGATGTTATTATTACTTATAAGAACAGCAGTGAAGAAGCCGATGCTGTGGTCAACGAAATAAAAGCAATGGGCCAGAACGCTGCTGCTTACCAGCTGGATACAAGAGATGTAAAAAGCTTTGATGCATTTGTAAAAAATATAACAGACCATCTGAAAACAGAAACAGGCAGCCCAAACATCGATTTCCTGATCAACAATGCGGGAACAGCTTTATATTCTCCGATCACTGAAACTACGGAAGAACAGCTTGACGATATTGTCAATGTTCATTTTAAAGGAGTTTTCTTTCTGACCCAGAAACTGCTTCCTTTCATCAATGACGGGGGAGGAATTATTAATATTTCATCAGGGCTGGCAAGATTTGCTCTGCCGGGATCTTCTGTTTACGGTTCCATGAAAGCCGGTGTGGAAATGCTGACGAAATATATGGCAAAAGAACTTGGACCCCGTAAGATCAAAGCAAATGTTATAGCACCGGGAGCAATTGAAACAGATTTTGGAGGGGGAAGAACAAGAGACGACCAGAATGTGAATTCAATGATTTCAAATATTACGGCATTAGGTAGAGCCGGACTTCCTGATGATATCGGAGGGGTAGTGGCATTCCTGTGTACCGAAGATGCAGGCTGGATCAACGGACAGAGAATAGAAGCTTCCGGCGGAATGTTTTTATAAAATATTAATACAAAATAGTTTTTAAATTAAAAAAGTAAACCAGATCTGAAAATGAGCTGGTTTTTTTGTAAACAAAAAACACAGATTAACGGTCCCGTTTCTTTTATCTTTTTGCCTATCTTTAATATCTGCAAAGTTCAAAGTATGATAAAAGAGTTTTTCGATCAATTCCCGTATATTCTTGTAGGACTGGAAGTTCTTTATCTTGTCGGGATTATTTTTCTGGCCGGTAAAATCATTATGGATACTAAGAATACGGGCAAAACCCTGGCTTATCTTATGTTGATCATCTTTTTTCCGGTTATAGGGATTATCATTTATTTTGTATTTGGAGTCAACTACCGGAAAAATAAGTTCTATAGTTTTAAAATTGCACGGAACGAACAGGTCTATCAGGAGGTAAGTGCTTATATCCGGAAAACACATTATAAAACATTAAAAAATCATACAGAAGAAATAGAGCAGTTTTTAACGACAGTCAATTTTCTTTATAATGCCTCCTATTCTCCGCTTTCACCGGGAAATCATGCAGAAATACTGATCAATGGCGAAGGTAAATTTGAAAAAGTTTTTGAAGTTATTGAAAAAGCTGTCCATCATATCCATCTGGAATATTATATCTATGATAATGACGGAATTGGGAACCGGCTTGCGGACCTGCTGATCAAAAAGGCAGAAGAAGGTGTAATTGTCCGTTTCCTCTATGATGATATGGGGAGCGGGAAAATAGGTCGTAAGCTTTTGAAAAGATTAAAAGAAGGAGGCATTCAGGTATCTCCTGTTAATAAGATTACGTTCAGGCTGCTGGCTAACCGGGTCAATTACAGAGATCACAGGAAGATCATTATTGTAGATGGCACAGAGGTTTTTACAGGAGGAATCAATGTTTCTGATAAATACATTAATCCTAATCCCATACAATATTGGAGGGATGTTCATCTTTATATAAAAGGCGAGGCTGCTTTCTACTTTCAGTTTTTATTCCTCAGTAACTGGACCTTTGCAACAGAAAAAATTCCTGAAATCTCTAAGCTTTATTTTGATTATAAGGACAAAGAGGAAGGAAATTCGCTTATTCAGACAGCGGCCAGCGGTCCGGATACCAAGCCTTCCATTATGCTGAGTACAGCATCTGCGGTACTTTCTGCCAGAAAAAGAATATATATTGTTACCCCATACTTTATCCCGGTAGAAACCGTACTGAATGCCATTAAACAGGCTGGCCTTTCCGGAGTCGATGTAAGGCTCATGGTTCCTAAATCCGGCGATTCCATGGTTGTGAATGCTGCAGCATATTCTTACTACGAAGAGCTCCTCGAAAATAATGTGAGGATTTTCTTTTACAAAAAAGGCTTTATCCACGCTAAGACGATGATTATCGATGATAATTTTTCATGTGTGGGAACCGCCAATATGGATGTAAGAAGCCAGGAACTGAATTTCGAGGTCAATGCACTGGTTTTTAATGAAAAGATCAATGAAAAGCTTCAGAAGCTATTTCATGAAGATATGAACGACTGCGAGGAGGTTTCACTTGAGTCATGGAGGAAAAGACCAAAAACCAAAGTATTTTTTGAGCATCTGGCCAGGCTTCTGTCTCCGCTTATATAAAATCTAAAGCCTGGAAAGGTTTTCTATAGCTCTTTCTAATGTTTCCTGTTTTTTTGCAAAACATAAGCGGATCACATGGTCATTCCTTTTATTTTTATAGAATGACGAAAAAGGAACACTGGCCACTTTATGGTTGATCGTCAGCTCCGAAGCGAAATCAAGATCATTTTTATCGGATATCTTGTCATACGTAAGTGCTTGGAAATAAGTTCCCTCACAGTCAAGGATTCCGAAGGATGTACCTGCAAGGCCTTTTCTTAGAAAATCTCTCTTTTCCTGAAAAAAGGTATTCAGATGAAGGTAATGCTCATCATTTTTCATGTATTCGGCAAGAGCAAGCTGGATAGGCGTATTGACACAGAAAACATTGAACTGGTGCACTTTTCTGAACTCGTCCGTAAGGTTTTTTGGAGCGGCACAGTAGCCCGTTTTCCAGCCTGTAACATGGAAAAGCTTCCCAAACGAAGCAACAAGCAGGCTTCTCTCTTTAAGCTCGGGGTATTGGCAGATGCTCAGATGCTGCTTTCCGTCAAAAACAATATTTTCGTATACTTCATCACTCAGAATAAGGATTGAAGTGTCTTTTACAATTTTGATCAATTCCTGCAGATCATTTTCCTTTAAAATCTTCCCGGAAGGATTATTAGGATTATTAAGGATGATCATTTTGGTTTTATCACTTACCAGATTCCTTACTGTAGCCCAGTCGATTTCATAATTCGGGGCTTTCATCTCAAAACGCTTTACAACTCCTCCAAAAAGCTCTACTGTAGGCTCATAACAGTCGTAAGCAGGCTCAAAAATGATTACTTCATCCGCTTTTTTAACAAAAGTGGCAATGGCTGTAAAAATAGCCTGGGTTCCGCCGGCAGTGACCGTGATCTCAGAATCAGGGTGATAAACCGCCTTATGGCTGTTCTCTATTTTTCTGGCGATCTCTTCTTTAAGAGGCATCATCCCTCCCAGAGGAGCATATTGGTTGAATCCTTTTTGGATAAAATGATTGACATGATCCAGCAGTTCAGCATCCGGCATGAAATCAGGAAATCCCTGGGAAAGGTTAATAGCCTCATTTTCATTGGCGAGTTGGGTCATCTGGCTGAAAATGGTGGTTCCTACATTGGAAAGCTTGGATAATGGAAGTTGTATCATGAAGATCAATTTTGCTGATCCGAATTTAATTTATTTTTTGCAATCATGAAACAGAGGATACAAAAAAGACCGTTTCGGATGAAACGGCCTTCTGCTTATTTTGCATTGTTAAAAGAGTATCATCGATTCTACTTTGTTGTTAACATAGCCCAGGATGCCCCAAAACATAACTGTAGATCCTCCCCATCCTGAAAGAGAGACTAAATGTTTTCTGAAAAACTTTTTGTCGTAAAGATGCTCCACCATATAAATGTGCTGTCTTTTATAACATCCTATCTTATTATTCCAATTGTCAAAAAACCAGAATCCCAGAGTAGGAGTGATCGGAGACATGACATATTTATTGGAACCATATGGGATAATATCATCATAAACCCGCAGCCATCCCGGGCCGGATGCGCCAAAGAAAGTCTGGTACTGCTGCTTTTCAAATGTATAATAGCTGTCCGGTAGTTGTTCCCCGGCTTCAGCCACCTGAACAAGGCCATTAATCTCAGCATATTTCTGTATGGATTCATTAAATGCTTTGGTCTCGCGGAATTTCAGGCCGTTCTGATCCCCATACTGCAGATATTTTTCCTCGGTTGAAAAAGTTCTTACAGTAATCACGGCGGATTGATCGAGCGGATTCTTCACCAGAGAAGCAACAGGGAATTTATCTTCCAGGTCAGCAATCATATCAACCGGCTGGCCGTCGGAGAAATAGTCGACCCGCACTTTATCGATATCAATGCCGTCCTGGGCAAACTCTTCTCTGATTTCCGGTGGAGCAGGAGGAAGATTGGACGGTTCGAATTTGTTTAAAGCAGTAGTTTTATCTGCTGTTATTTCTTCCAGCGGCTCATTATTGTCCCGGCAGCCTGATAAAAGGAAAAGTCCTGCAGACATTCCTACAATTACAATGTTTCTGAGTTTCATATCGTATAGTTTTTATGGTTGGTTCGTTTTTGTAACTGTCAGATAGGATATTCAGTCTCGTCTGATAGTTTTATTTTGAATAAAATTAAGCGCTTTATCAACTCCCATAAGCGTGAGTTGGTAAGTGTGGGTATTTTTCTAGTAAGTGTTATTAAATTCCAGATAAGTGTTGATTTTTCTTATTCTACTGAAAACAATAATCAGGTTTTTATTAGCTTGAAACTGATATTCCTCACCTATTTTCTTCGGGAAACCACTTATATTTGTTAGAATAAAGACTGATATATAAAGCCACTGCCATGAAGATCGAAAAAACTGAATTTCCCCGAAGATCTGTTTTATCAAGAGAAGAAAAACTGTTTGACTATACAGACAGTTTTAAAGGAGAATTAGATGGAAAACAAAATATCACCATGCTGGAAATCGGGAGGACTTTTTTCACCAGCACTCCTCAATGGGGAAAGAAAATGTTTGCTTTCAGAAACAACATTGTTAAAATGTTCGGACTGAAAACCGGAACGGGTAGCAGTAAGCCATTATCAACGGATGATTGAAAAACTGGAAGGCAGATAACAAAACAGAATATAGTTCCGGCTTTGGTTTTTATTCTAAATTTTCAATCTTGTTTAAGAAATCATTCTTTTTACGGACAGAAACATCCAGTATAGAATGGTCCGCCATCACTACCTGCCCGCCTTTACCCTTAATGTATTCTTTAAGGTGAAAAAGGTTGATCAGGTGCTTATGATGAATCCTGAAAAAATTATATTTTGTAAGATGTTCTTCAAATTCATGCAGCGTTTTGGAAACAATGATCTTTGTTTTATCCGCAAGATAAAAGGTTGTATAGCTGGAATCTGCCTCACAGCGTATGATATCGCTGATGTTGGTTAATTTGAAACCCTGAAGGGTAGGAAGGCTGATCTTGTTCTCGCTGGAAGAGAGGCCCGGAACACTTTTACTTTTTTTAATCGTTTCCAGCACCTTATTGACAGCAATGATAAAATCTATTTTTTTAATGGGTTTAAGTAAATAGTCTGCCGCACCGTTTTTAATAGCCTGAATGGCAAAATTTTCAAATGCAGTAATGAAAATGATCCGGGAATCTATTTCCCTGAACTTTGAAAGCAGGTCAAAGGCAGTACCGTCTTTCAGCTGAACATCCAGAAAAAGAATATCCGGTGAATGTTTAGTAAGATAAATATAAGCTTCCTCTACGCTTGATGCCTGAAATGCCGTGTTGATTTCGGGGAATTCATTCTCCAGCAGAAGAGCAATATAATCTCTTCCGTCCTGTTCATCATCAATGATGCATGCCTGTATTTTGGTTTTCATAAGGTTTTATATAAAGTTTAATCTGCGTTCCCGGTCTTTGTTCTTTTTCAGAAAGATCATGAATTTCCAGTATGATATGAGTCTCAAAAAGCTGCCTGAATGTTTCAATTCTTTTCTGGGATAATCTTACCCCGAAAGAATCAGGGCTTGTCTTCCTTTTGCTGTTAATGCCTGTACCATTATCTTCTATGACGACACATATTGATGTTCCGGTATGCTCAAAAGATACCTGTATGTTTCCTTTTCTGTCCTTTAAACCTGCAATTCCGTGTTTTATGGCATTTTCCACAAAAGGCTGGATCAGCAGGGAAGGGAGCACCCAGTTTTCGTTAATATTTTCAGATAAGCTGATTTTATAGTCGAACAGATCTTTTAACCTGAGTTTTTCCATATTCAGATATAACGAAAGATAATCTGCTTCATCTTTGATAGACATGAATGTTTTCTCAGAATAATGCAGCGTTTTCCGGATCATCTGGGCAAATATTTCAAGATAATTCTCTGTTTCTTTATAATCTTTTTTATACAGAAGAAACTGGATGGAATTGAGGCAGTTATAAATGAAATGGGGATTGATCTGTGCCTTGATTGCCTGCAGCTCAAGCTCGGCGATCTTTTTTTCATAATATAACATTTCCAGCTTTTTATTCCTTTTTTTCTGAAAATAAAGGTTGATAAAGATAAACAGGAGAGCAACACCAAGGCTGATCATCATCAGCCTGAACCACCACGTCTGCCAGAATTTGGGAAGAATCTCAAATGGAATATCCGTAGAGCTATAAGACTGTTTTCCATTATAGCCGATCCCGAAAATCTTAAACGTATAGTTGCCCGGAGGAAGAGAAGAAAAAATAATTTTCTGGGAAGTACCCGTTTGCCAGTCATTACTGAGTCCCTCGATTTTGTACCGGTAACTTATCTTTCCCTGGGAAGCGAAATCCGGAAAACTTACATTGAAGGTAACGTCATTGTCCGGAGTCTGGCCCGTTAACGTCTGTCTGATATTAAAGATTTCCTTCCCACCGATGTCAACCGAATTGATGATTACCTTTTTGTTGATGAACTTCTTCTGGCTCATCAGATTTTTAATAGAAAGAATTCCCAATCCTTTTGAGGTGGCTACATAGATGGTATCACCGGAAATGACACATCCGGATACTGAATTTGATGGCAGGCCGTCTGTCTGTGTGAAATTATTGATTTTGATGTCAGATCCCTTAAGCTCGATCCTGCTGAGCCCATAATTTGTACTTGCCCAGAATATATTTTTATTTTCTATCTCAATTTTTTTGATCTGGCCTGTAATCAGCCCATTTTTTTCCGAAATTTTCCGGAGAATTTTAGAGTTATCAAAAAGAATGATCCCGCTTACGTTGCTAGCCCCGATATACAGATTGTCCCCGGACTTTTTAAGGTCTGTAAAATAGTATCCCTTCAGAAACAGTTTTTTCTTTTTAGAAACAGTATTCACTTTATAGAGATCCTTAAAGTTCCCGGCAAACAAGCTGTCCCTGGCATAAGGAAGAGCATTATACATCCTTTCTTTACTGAGTATTTCAGTATAAGTGCCTGTTTTGTAGTTATAAGCAATAAGCCCGTCTGATGTGCATAATATGATAGATCCGGGAGTATAGGGGACAATATTTTTTAAGAGGTAATCCTTTAAAAAATATTTTTTCTTCGTCATGATATCATACTGAAAAAGACTTCTTGTAAGCCCGAATATTACTGTGTTTCCTTCAGAAAAAATAGATTTGTGCTCTATTTTAATATTTTTTTCAAAAACAAGATCTGTTATCTCCCCTTTGTGATAGATGCCGCTTTTAGCTTCATTATAACCAAGGAAAATACCATGGCTGTTTTTGGCAATGGCCTTTATGTTTGATGAATTATTTTTGATCGGAAAGCGAACATAATTTTTAAAGAACTGGTCAGCAATGAAAAATATCCCATTATTCCGGGTAGAAAACCATGTATTGTTGTCTTTATCCACAAAAATATCGTTGAGGATGTAGTTTTCCATTATTCTGACAGGATCGGAAAGCCTGCTGTCATCAGATAAAGGCTGTTTAAAATAAAGAGCTCCCCCTTCTTCAGGACATAACCATAGACGGTAGTTATTATCGATGACGAGCCGGTGGATATTTTCCTGTGCGGTATAGCTTTTAAGTTTTTTGAAATAAAATTTGTTGTAAAGCTGATAAACTTCTACCGTTCTTTTGTTTCTGAAAACAAAGATGTCACCTTTTCTTAATATAGCCGTGTTTTTCTTAATAGAAATATTGCAGGATGTTTTCTTTTTTGTGATGATGTGATAAGCCTGAATATTTTCGTTCTTTTCCTCATGGAACAGATACAGCATCTGATCAACGGTGTTCAGGCCGAAAGCATAACAAGGATCTGCCAGGCTGCTCTTGATTGCTAAAGTAATCCTGCTCACCTTTTCATTCCGGTACCTATAGATATAATCCGGATTGTAAGCGGAAAACAGGTAAAGAGATTCACCGTCAACATAATAACCGGGATTAACGGTAAACTGCATTTTTTGCAATTCTCTGTTAGAATCTGAATTGATGATCCTGCCGTTTTTCAGGTAGGCAAAATCATTCAGAAAAGGGGCGATAAAAATTTCTCCGTTGGATAAAGGAATACAGGACAGAGCTTCGATGTTTTTTAAGCCCTGCTTATTGTTGAAATGTTTAAACTCCTTTCCGTCGAACCGGAACAGTCCGTTATCGCTTCCTATCCATATTAATCCGGTTTTATCCTGGCTTATTGAGTAGGTATACGAATTATTCAGGCCATCCCCATCATTATAATTGACCATTCCGGGGATCTGGGCAAAAAATAATGAGGATAACAATATAAAAGAGAATAGATGAAAAAGTATAATTTTTTTCACTGTATATTGAATAATACAGTAAATATATGATTTGATTAATAATAATACAATATTTAAGGTTGGATATTGAAAAAAAACGAATCGAAAAATTCGGATAATTTTGTACAATTTCGTACTTTTGTATGTTTGCTGAAATCATATATGTCACAAGAAATAAATCCAATCTACTCCGAAGATAATATCAGAACCCTCGACTGGCAGGAACACATCCGTCTGCGCCCCGGAATGTACATCGGGAAGCTCGGAGACGGCTCCTCTGCGGACGACGGTATTTACATTCTGCTTAAAGAAATTCTGGACAACTCTATTGATGAGTTCAGAATGAAAGCAGGGAAAAGAATTGAAATAAAAGTGGATGACGGTAAAGTCAGCATCCGTGACTTTGGCCGTGGAATCCCACTGGGAAAAGTAGTAGATGCCGTATCCAAAATGAATACGGGAGGTAAGTACGACAGTAAAGCCTTCAAGAAATCTGTAGGATTGAATGGGGTTGGTACAAAAGCTGTTAATGCCCTTTCAGAATATTTCCGTGTAAGGTCTTTCCGTGAAGGAAAAATGAAGATGGCGGAATTTTCCAGGGGACTGATTACCGAAAACCATGAGGAAAAAGATACTTCAGACCGAAACGGAACGGAAATATCCTTCATTCCTGATGGAGAGATCTTCCTTCATTTCAAATACAGGAAAGAATATATAGAGAAAATGCTGCGCAACTATGCGTACCTGAATCCCGGTCTGAAAATTATTTTCAACGGAGAAACTTATTATTCTGAAAACGGACTTAAAGATCTTTTGGAAGAGGAAATGGAAAACGAAATTCTGTACTCCATCATTCACCTGAAAGATACCGATATAGAGCTCGCCATTACACATTCTGACAAATCGCAGACAGAAACTTATTTTTCTTTCGTGAACGGGCAGAATACCACGCAGGGAGGAACGCATCTTAATGCCTTCCGTGAAGCCTATGTAAAGACGATCCGGGAGTTTTTCAATAAAAACTTTGACGCTTCAGACATCAGGAAATCCATCATTGCAGCCATTTCTATCAATGTAGAAGAACCCGTATTCGAATCCCAGACCAAAACAAAACTGGGATCCAGCGATATGGGACCAAACGGACCTACCGTAAGAACGTTTATCATTGATTTTCTGAAGAGCAAACTCGATAATTTTCTGCATAGAAACCCTGAAATAGCCGAAGCGATCCAAAGAAAGATCCTTATTTCGGAAAGAGAAAGAAAGGAACTTTCGGGAATCCAGAAACTGGCAAGAGAAAGAGCCAAGAAAGTATCCCTTCACAATAAGAAACTCCGGGACTGCAGACAGCATTATAACGACCAGAAAAATGAAAGAAAAGGGGAGACCCAGATCTTCATTACCGAAGGAGATTCCGCATCCGGATCTATCACCAAATCAAGAGACGTTGAGACCCAGGCCGTATTCTCGCTGAAAGGGAAACCTTTGAACTGCTACGGACTGACTAAAAAAGTAGTATACGAGAACGAAGAGTTCAATCTTCTTCAGGCTGCTCTGAATATAGAAGAAAGTCTCGAAGATCTGAGATACAACCAGGTCATTATCTCTACCGATGCCGATGTGGATGGTATGCACATCCGTCTGCTGATGATCACATTCTTCCTTCAGTTTTTCCCTGATCTGATCAAAAATGGCCATCTTTATATTCTTCAGACCCCATTATTCAGGGTGAGAAATAAAAAAGAGACAAGATACTGCTACACCGAAACGGAAAGAATAAAAGCTTTGAACGAACTTGGGAAAAACCCTGAAATCACCCGATTTAAAGGACTTGGAGAGATTTCACCCGACGAGTTCAAACATTTTATCGGGAAAGATATCCGTCTGGAGCCTGTAGTAATAGGCAAAGATCAGACAATAGATCAGCTGCTGGAATTTTATATGGGTAAAAATACACCGGACAGGCAGGTGTTTATCCTTGAAAATCTTGTGGTGGAAGATCCGGATATTGATAAAAAAGAAACCCTGGATGAAGTAGCAGGCTAAAAAAATTTTAACCAATAAACACAAATATCACAAATGAGACTCAGCAACCGTAATAAAGCTTCGGTTTACAATTTTGTACATACATTATTGTTAATGATGGTCATATTTGGAATTGCAGCATTTTTGTTGAATGAATACAGGTTTCATGCTGTAGGAAAAGAAAGTTATATTCTTCTTATTGTTCCAGTCATACTAATGGTGATTTTTCACCTGAACGGCAGACAAATATTTGAATATGACAGTGATGGAGAAGCACTGAATTTTAAAAACAGAAATATCATTCCTTTTTTGGACAGACCTCTTCATGATGAATTTCCAAAATATAAACTGATAAAGTATGAGATCGTCAGTATTTTTTTTGTCAAAAGACTATATGTTACCATCTCAAGTAAGAGCAGTGGTTCTACCATCCTTAAATATGAAATATCTTATTTGAGTGGAAAAGAAGTAAACGATTTAAAACTCTCTCTGAATAAAGTAGTAAAAATTAATAAAGAGAAAAACGATTAAAAACAGATGACGACAGAAGAAAACTCGCACGAAGGTGAGAGCTTGAAAAAAGTCTCAGGACTTTATAAAGACTGGTTTCTGGACTATGCTTCCTATGTAATTCTGGATAGAGCGATTCCTTCCGTCTATGATGGGCTAAAGCCCGTTCAGAGAAGAATTATGCACTCTATGCGGGAACTGGAGGATGGCCGTTACAATAAAGTAGCCAATATCGTAGGAAATACCATGAAATACCATCCTCACGGGGATGCTTCCATTACGGATGCCATGGTACAGATTGGCCAGAAGGAACTTCTGATAGATACCCAGGGAAACTGGGGGAACATCTATACCGGAGATTCGGCGGCGGCGGCGAGATATATCGAGGCCAGGCTGACCCCTTTCGCACTGGAAGTGGTCTTTAACCCTAAAACTACGGAATGGGCAAAATCCTATGACGGCAGAAATAATGAACCTATTGATCTTCCTGTAAAATTCCCACTGCTGCTTGCACAGGGAGTAGAAGGGATTGGTGTAGGGCTTTCTACGAAAATTCTTCCTCATAATTTCAATGAGCTTATCAATGCTTCTGTTGCTCACTTAAAAGGAAAGAAATTTGAACTGTTTCCTGACTTTATGACCGCCGGTTATCTTGATGTTTCCGAATACAATGACGGACACAGAGGCGGTAAGGTAAGAGCCAGAGCCAGGATTACCCAGACGGATAAGCATACACTGGTAATTTCCGAGCTTCCTTTCTCTAAGACGACAAGTGACCTAATCGATTCTATTCTGAAGGCCAATGAAAAAGGAAAGATCAAAATCAAAAAGATTGAAGATAATACCTCTGATACGGTAGAGATCCTTGTTCATCTTCATAATGATGTTTCGCCGGACAAAACCATAGATGCGCTCTATGCATTTACAGACTGCCAGGTAACCATCTCTCCGAATGCGTGTGTGATCGTAGGTGATAAACCTATGTTCATGAATGTTTCCGATATTCTGAAAATGAATACGGAGCACACCGTTTCATTGCTTAAGAAAGAACTTGAAATTGAGCTTCATGAGCTTCAGGAAAGCTGGCATTTCTCTTCACTGGAAAGGATCTTTATCGAGAATAGAATTTATCATGATATTGAAGAAGTAAAAACCTGGGAAGAGGTAATTAAAACTATTGATGCCGGGTTAAAACCTCACACCAAGCATCTTTTAAGAGCGGTAACAGAAGAGGATATTTTAAAACTGACCGAGATCAGGATCAAGAGGATTTCAAGATTCGATTTAGATAAATTTAAAGAAAATATAGCTGCTCTGGAGGGCAAGATAGAACAGGTAAAACATCACCTTGCCAACCTGATTGCTTATGCTATTGAGTATTATTTGAATATTCAGAAAAAATACGGAAAAGACAAGCAGAGAAAAACGGAGCTTAGAATTTTTGACACTATTGATGCCACAAAAGTAGCTGTGGCCAATGAGAAATTCTATGCCAATTTTGAAGAAGGATTTATTGGTACATCACTCAAAAAAGACCAGTATCTGTTTGACTGTTCGGATATCGATGATATCATCATATTCAGAAAAGACGGCACCATGAAGGTTGTAAAGGTGGATGCCAAAACATTCGTCGGAAAAGATATCCTGCATGTTGCCATATGGAAGAAGAACGATAAAAGAACGGTCTATAATATGATCTACCGTGAAGGCAGAGACGGACCATACTATATGAAACGTTTTTCTGTAACGGCGGTGACCCGAAATACAGATTATCCGCTGGCTTCTGATAAAAAAGGTTCTGAAACCCTGTATTTTTCAGCGAACCCTAATGGAGAAGCGGAAACAGTAACCGTCCTTTTAAAACCGAATCCGAGGATCAGGAAGAATAAAATGGAAATCGATTTCTCTGAACTTGCCATCAAAGGAAGAGATTCCAAAGGGAATCTGGTAACCAAATATTCTGTGAAAAAAGTGGATTTGAAGGAAGAAGGTGTTTCGACACTGGCTCCCAGAAAAATCTGGTTCGATGATACGGTAAGAAGACTCAATGCGGATGGTAGAGGAACTCTTTTGGGGAATTTCAAAGGGGACGACAAAATTCTGACGATCAATACCAATGGCGAGGTGAAGCTGGTTTCTTTCGATTTGGGGAACCGTTTTGATGATGAATATCTGGTGCTGGAAAAATGGAAGCCGCAACAGCCGGTGACCTGCATTTACTACGACGGAGAAAAGGAAATGTATTTTATCAAAAGATTCCTGCTGGAAAATACAGCCAATATACAGACCTTCATGCCTTCTGAACACCCGAAATCATTTATTGAAAATGTTATTGTAGCAGACGGCGCTTCAGCAGAAATCATTTTTGCTAAAGATAAAGGCAAGGACCGGGACCCGGAAACCATACCTATTGATGAGTTCATTGCTGTAAAAGGAATAAAGGCAATTGGAAACCAGTTTACAAAATTTAAAGTAAAAACAATCAATATCAGTATTCCTGAACCTGCAGAAGAAGAACCGGAAGTATATGAAGAGCCGGAAACAGGAGACGGTATTGTGGATGATGACCGGACTGTCATCGGGGATCTGTTTGAGAACGGTGAACCAGAAAATTAAGAACTAAAATTATGAATATTCTTATCTTATTTATTATAATTACGGCCATTATCAGTTTTATTGCTTTCAACAATCCGGGGATTACTGAGAAATATAAATTCAGTGTAGGTGCCATTCTGGGCAGAAAAGAATATATCCGCCTGCTTTCATCAGGGTTTTTGCATGCAGATATCATGCACCTGGTGTTTAATATGATGACGCTGTATTTCTTTGGACCGATTATCATTCAGACTTTCGGAAATCTCGGTTTCACGATTGTATATCTGGGGTCTATATTGCTGGGGAATTTTCTCTCGCTTTATATTTACCAGAAACAGCCCTGGTATTCCGCGGTAGGAGCAAGTGGAGGTGTTTCAGGGATATTATTTGCATCCATAGCTATGATGCCAGATATCGGCATCTATATCTTCTTTATTCCGATTCCGGTTAAAGGGTATATTTTCGGATTGCTTTATTTCGGGTATTCTGTGTATATGATGATGAATCCGAGACAGCATGATAATATCGGGCATGCTGCGCATCTCGGAGGCGCATTTTTCGGATTGGTTTATGCCGTGGCTGTAGCTCCGGATGCAGCCATACACAACGCTCTGTATCTGGGAATCATGTCACTTCCGCTGATCTATCTGGGCTATGAAATATTCGTCAGGAAAAGAATAGGATAAAAGATTTACCTTTAATCAAAATATCAGGACCAATGAACACATCAGAGTTAAACCGTTTCATCGTTGTATTAATCTATGGTTCATTGGTCTTGCTTTCTTTACTGAAACTGTCCAATCCGTTGCGGGTAAACAGAAAGGCCAACTTCTGGTTTGGGATATTTCTTTTTTTATGGTCGAGCTTCTGGCTGGATGAGGTTCTTACCTTGGTGAACGATGCTCCGGTAGAAGTTCATTCCATTATTTCTGTTCAGATGATCCAGTTTCTGACACCCGTTATGTTCTATTTCAGTGTGTTATTTTATACCAATCCTGCATTTAAATTTAAAATTTCAGACCTGAAATACCTTATTCTGCCTGTTATTTTTTGGATCAATATTCTGTTACAGCATTTTGGCGGATTTGATGATCATACTGTTTTTAATTTTGTTTTTATAGGCTTAATTCTTTTCCAGGCCTTATTCTACACCGGCCTTTCATATTTTACCATCCGGAAGCACAAAAAAAGAATCCAGCAGTTTTCTGCGAATACAGAAGGCATCAACCTGAACTGGCTGGAATACATTACTGTCATTATTTTCATTATCAACATTGCTTACATAGTTTATAATTTATCCTATGACTCCACGGCCCTGAATTTTTTTATTAACGGAGCTTTTCTGCTGGTTATTTATTTTGTAGGATATTATTCTTTAAAGCAGAAAGAAATTTATCCCCTGGAAGAAAAGCAGCGTGATGAACTGATTTCTATTGATGAAGATCCCCTGACAGAAGAAGTAAAGAAAAAGCTGATCTCCGATGAAGAACTGATGAAGATCAAAAATCAGCTTGAAGAAATCATGGATAAACAAAAGCCCTATCTGGACAGCGAGCTCAACCTGATCCGCCTTTCCGAACTTCTGTCTATCTCTACACACCATCTCTCTTATGTGATCAATACCGGATTTAAAAAGAACTTTTTCCAGTATGTAAATGAATACAGAATTGAGTATGCCAAGAAACTTCTTAAAGACCCTCAGAGCAAACTGTCAATTTTAGGGATCGCCTACGAATCCGGATTCAATTCCAAAACATCTTTCAACACCACCTTTAAAAAACTGACCGACCAGACGCCTTCCGAGTATAAAAATGGTTCGGGTTTATAAATGTTAACGTTCTTGTTTATTTAACTGATTGTATTTTAATGGATTATAAGGTTGAGTTTTATTTTATAAAATAGGTTCACTCAGATAACCCTGAACATTCAAAGATACTTTTCAGGATAGCTTTGCAGCATAAAATTGTTTTATGGACACCAAAGAATCATATGCTGTAGTAACGGGAGCAAGCCAGGGACTGGGAAAAGCGTTTGCAGAAAATCTGGCCAGTAAGAATATCAATGTCATCTTGGTAAGTCTTCCCGGTCAGCAATTAAAAGAGCTGTCCCGGCGGTTGGAAGAAACCTATAAGATCAAAGCTCATTATTATGAAGTAGACCTTTCCGTGAATGAAAATGTCATGAAGCTTACCGAATGGGTGAATGAGTCTTTCGATATTCATATTCTGATTAATAATGCAGGGCTTGGAGGTACGAAAAAATTTGTAGATGCTTCGCCGTCTTATATCAATACCATTTTACAGGTAAACGTAGCGGCAACCTCACTCATCACTCACCAGCTGCTGCCCAATCTGTTAAGACAGCCCAAAGCTTATATTCTGAATGTATCCAGCATGGCTGCGTTTTCACCGATCGGGTTCAAAACGGTATATCCTGCTTCCAAAACCTTTATCCATTCGTTTTCCAGAGGACTCCATGAAGAGCTGAAAGACACCAATGTTTTTGTAAGCGTTGTGAATCCCGGAGCGATGAAAACGAACATTGATGTCTGTAAAAGAATTGAAAAACAGGGTATTTTAGGAAAACTTACCCTTCTGGATCCTAATAAGGTAGCAGCTTACTGCATCAGGCAACTTTTCAGAAAAGATTCCGTTATTATGGTCAATCCCATCAGCTGGGTGATCATGAAGATCCTGCCGATATGGATCAAACTGCCTCTGATGACCAGTGCCATTAAAAAAGAAATAGAAGCATGAAGAAAGTTTTTGTAACCGGAGCCACAGGGCTTCTGGGTACCCATACCATTATTAAATTATTACAATATGATTATTCTGTTACTGCTCTGGTGCGTAAAAAAAGCAGCTGGATGGGCGAAGAAAATGAAAATCTCAGGATTATAGAAGGAGGTTTGTTCTCAGATATTTCAGAGCATCTGCAGGATGTGGATGCCGTTATCCATATTGCGGCAGAAACCAGTCAGGAACTGCTGCATTATGAAGATTATAAAAAAATAAATTATAATGCTGTGGTTCATCTGTTTGCTCAGGCTGTAGAAGCAGGAGTAGGAAAATTCCTGTTCATAAGTACGGCGAATACTTTAGGCTATGGAAATTCTGCTGCCCTGGGAAATGAACAAGCTCCGCAGCGCTATCCTTTTACCCGTTCCTATTATGCCCAAAGCAAAATGGTAGCAGAAAATTACCTCTTACAGCAGGACGAGAAAACAAAAGTAATTATTGTGAATCCTACTTTTATGATTGGGGCCTACGACCGCAAGCCGAGTTCAGGGAAAATTATCTTTTGGGCATGGAAAAAGAAGCTTGTATTGTACCCGAAAGGCGGAAAAAATTTTGTGCATGCCGAAGACGTGGCGGAAGGAATTATAAAAGCCGTTGAAAAAGGAAAAAACGGCGAAAAATACCTGCTGGCCAATGAAAACCTGACTTACAAAGAATTTTTCGGAAAAGTAAATACGATAACAGGACAGGCTCCCGTTATGATCCCAATACCAAACTCAGGACTTGCCGTACTCGGAATAATAGGAGACGTATTGAGAAAGCTGAAGATAAAGACCAGCCTGAGTTCTCCTAATATGAAAGCTTTGAGGATCAATAATTATTACTCCAACCGGAAATCATCAGAAGAGCTGGGAGTAAGGTATCAGCCTGTTGATAAGGCAGTTGAAGATGCGGTCTGCTTTTTTAAAAAAGAAAAAGGAAGAAACTAAAATTGACGCACAGATATAAATAGCTAGAATATATAAGTCCTGTTCATCCACCCGCTTCATCAGATCAACTTGTTGATCACATCTCTGCTTTCTTTAATAACAACTAGGTAAACCTTTGCATTAAAAATATTCCCACAGATTTAGCAGATTGCACAGATACTTGTCAGCTTCCCAGCCTTTCCAGAGCATTTTCAAGTGTTTCAGTGAAATTAATATGTTTTGTTTTATTGCTTTCGAAAATGAAATCCCTGATGCTTTTACTTTGATACTTTTCAAAATCCCCTACAATGGCAAGGCTCATACGGTAATTAGAGAATTTTTGCAGAATATCTCCTGCTATTTTTGTTTTCAGATCAAAGAATTCAGGGGTGAGATTTTTCTCATAGATAATCAGCTTATCAAAACCCTGATAATAAATATTTCCGAGAAGATCCAGTCCGTCCTGAGCAGACTGAATAATGATGTCAGCAGAAACAATTTCGGCTATTTTAATTTCATTGACAGAGTGTGCGATAATTTCCATGATTCATTTTTTATTTTTTTCCGGCAATAAAGCGGTCATTTCCAGATAAATCTTTGATCAGTTGAGCCTCAGAAAAAGAGCCAGTGTATAACTCCAGTGTTTCAGGACCAAGTTTCTGATTGATTTCTAAAAAAAGAAGACCGTTATCTTTTAGGTATTGCTTTGAATCTTCTGCAATTTTCCGGTAAAAGATCAAAGCATCCTGAACCGGGGAAAAGAGTGCCATTTTAGGTTCAAATTCCTTGACAGAATCAGCGATTTCGGTTTCCTCTTCAATCCCGATATAAGGAGGATTGGAAATGATGATATCATAGCTTTCCTTTAATTCAAAGCTTAGATAATCTGCATGAATAAAGTTGATTTCCAGCTGATGATATCCGGCATTTCTTTTTGCTGTTTCCAAAGCTTTTTCAGAAAAATCAATCGATGAAATTTCCGCTTCGGGAAAATGTTTTTTTAAAACCAATGGAATTATACCGCTTCCGGTTCCGATATCCAGAATCTTTATACCCTGAATATTTAATTCTGAATTTTGAAGGGTATGAATTGCCATTTCAAGCAGCTCCTCCGTTTCGGGACGTGGAATAAGGACATTTTCATCCACGAAAAATACCATTCCGTAAAATTCTGTTTCTCCAAGGATTTGTTGGTATGGTCTTCCGGTTTTTAAGTCGGAAACAGCCTGGATAAGCTGCTTCTCATCATCAATGAGGAGTTCCTGATCCGCCAGTCTTCTCTGGTGAAACGAGTCAAGACCTGTAATTTTCTGTATGAAAACACTGCATAAAAAAGCACTTTCCGAATCGTTATAAAGTTCGGAAAGTTCAGTTTTAAAATATTTTTTGAATGCTGATATTGTCATTTATCTTGTGAAAACCAGTTTAGTGTCTGTAGATTTTTCCTCATCGATCAGATAGCCTTCATAGTTGAATGCCTTTACATCATCCAGCGTTTTGGCGTTAGACTCCGCACAGAACCTTACCATAAGACCTCTTGCATGCTTGGTATAAACAACAATAGTTTTCAGTTTTCCGTTTTTTAATTCATAAAAATCAAAATCGATGACCTTATGATTTAATTTTTTCCTGTCAATCACTTTCCCGTACTCATTGCTGGCCAGATGAAGAAGAATTTCACCCTTTTTCATCTCGGAGTTCAGCTGTTCTGTGATCTTTTCTCTCCAGAATTCATATAAATTTTTATATTGATCGAATTCAAAATGGCGTCCCATTTCCAGTCGGTATAACATTACTTTATCAGAAGGCTTCAGCAGTCCGTACAATCCGGAAAGCATCCTGTGATTTTTCTGTAAATAATCAACAGCATTTTTATCCAGGGTTTTTGCATCCAGTCCCCTGTAAACCTCTCCTGTAAAAGCAAATAGGGCAGGAGCAGATTCCTTTGCCGTTGGTTTTGCCTTCCATTTCTGGTTTCTTTCCCAGTTTTCATCGGCCAGCTTAGGTGATATTTCCATTAATTCCGAAAGATATTTCGGAGATTTGTGCTTCAAATAAGACTGAATGAATGCAGCTTCTTCAATGAATTTTGGAGTGGTTGATCTTAATAAGTCAGTTGAATTCTCAACGTTCATCAGTTTCGCTGGAGAAGTTATAATTTTCATAATGTTTAGAGTACAGATAAATGTTTAGTATCAATTAAATTCATGATCATCACAGACACAAAGTCGTACATAAAATGACAGATGATTAAAATTTTAATGTTCGAATATTTTTTATAAAACATAGCAAAAACGGTTCCGATAAAGAAAGGCACGACTACCTGTCCGATTGTTTCATAAGTGCTGTGCAGAATTCCAAATAATATGGCGGAAATAAAAATACCGTAATACTGATTATTGTATATCCTTTCAATTCTTGGCTGAATGTATCCTCTTATAAGAAGTTCTTCTACCACTCCGGCAGTAAGGCAGATAAAGATCATCAGCAGATAATTATTTTTTAAAGCAGAAGAGATCTGAACCATTTTGCTGCTTATGCCTTCATGGGTCAAAAGCTGGATAATTATACCAATAACGGAAGTTCCTATAAGACAGGTAAAATATAAACGGATTACTGACCGGGTATAGAATGATACGGGATATTTCTTTTCTTTCTGTAGCAGGAAAGGTTTTTTTTCTACAAGAAAATTATATAGAAAAACAAAAAAAAGAATCATCCAAAGAACAATCCTGGTATAAAAAAAATTAACGGATGTAATTCCTTTTGTACCTGTAATTAAGTAAATAAGCGGAAATGCATAAAGCATTACTGCAACAAGAAGCACAAAGGTAAAAAGAATTCCCAGTGCGTATTTACCGTTCAAACTCATAATCCAAATGATCGGTTGACTGCTTCTGATTAAATAATTCCCTTTCCCTGGCGGATGATTTCCGGTTCTCCCGAAGTAAGATCCACGATGGTAGAAGCTATATTATCACCATATCCGGAATCGATTACAATATCCACCAGATGATCATACTTTTCTGCAATTAGTTCAGGATCTGTAGAATATTCAATGATCTCGTCATCATCCTTGATGGAAGTTGAAGCTATTGGGTGGCCTAATTTTTCCACAATAAGCTGCGGAATCGGATGATCGGGAACACGGATACCAATGGTTTTATGATTTTTATAGGCCAAAGGAAGGCTCTTGTTGGCATCCAGGATAAAAGTAAATGGCCCGGGAAGGTGGCTTTTCAGAAATCTGAATACTGAAGTGTCAATAGGTCTTGTAAAATCTGAAAGATGGCTCAGATCATTACAGATAATGGAAAACTGTGACTTTTCCAGCTTCACTTTTTTAAGCTGAGCCAGCTTTTCCATGGCTTTTATATCAAAAATATTACATCCCAGAGCATAGATCGTGTCAGAAGGATAGATAATAAGCCCGCCGTTTTGTAAGGTTTTAATAACCTCATTCACAAGATTTTCCTGAGGGTTATCAGGGTAAATTTTCAGTATTTTTGCCATAAAACAAAGATACAAATAATAAAATAGTTTTCATAAAAGTCCTTTATTTAAAAGAAAAATTAGGATTTTCAAAAAATTGCCGTATCTTTGCACTCACAATATCGCGGGATGGAGCAGTAGGTAGCTCGTCGGGCTCATAACCCGAAGGTCATCGGTTCGAGTCCGGTTCCCGCTACTAAGTTAAGTGCTTTCGGTAAGTACTCTAAAAATATACCGCGGGATGGAGCAGTAGGTAGCTCGTCGGGCTCATAACCCGAAGGTCATCGGTTCGAGTCCGGTTCCCGCTACTAAGCTAAGTGCTTTCGGTAAGCACTCTAAAGATACACCGCGGGATGGAGCAGTAGGTAGCTCGTCGGGCTCATAACCCGAAGGTCATCGGTTCGAGTCCGGTTCCCGCTACTAGAACGAAAGAAGCAATAAATTATTGCTTCTTTTGTTGTATAAAAGGTCTTATTTAAGGAAACTTTGATTTAGCAAGATACTGATAATTAATGTTTTGCGCTTTAAATTGAATAATATATAGTTTAAAGATCAGATTTTAATCCAGGAAAATAGTATAGCTTTTTATACGATCGGTCATCTTTTTAGTGGTTTCATTTCCGTTTTCGTCAAATACTCTCATATTTCCATTGTAGATGGATGGGTTCTCCTGATAATTCTTCCTTGCTTCCAGGAATTGCTTTTTAGATTTTGCTTTGACATCATTTCCGTAGTTCAGCGGTTCTATTATTTCTTCTGATTTCCTGATATCAGTAGCATAAATCTCAATCGTTCTGTTTTTATTATATACTTCCAGAACCAGGCCGGACAAGCCTTTAAATCTGAAAGGTCCGTCAGGAATAGCTATATCATCTGTGAACCAGGCAAAAAAGGTTTCACCTGTATCCGTTATGGTTTTTGCCAGCTGACTTTTAAAACCTCGTATATCTTTTCTTTCGTTCAGTATCTCCCATTTCAACTGAGGCTCATCATAAGTGAAAATATATCTTCCAACAGGCATGGATACCACCAAATTTTCTTTGTTTTTATAAACGCTGATGACTGATTTAGGATATTTAGGAATAGCCCCATAGTTTGTGCTGATCGTTGGAGTTCTTTTAGAATTTCTGTTATAAAAAGCTTTAGCCTCACGGCTGTAGTAGGATGATTCCAGATTATTACATAATAAAGTGGAAGCGTATAAATTTATCTGACTTTTATGGATACTGTCCTGTATGATTTTAGTTTCATAATTGATTTCCATTACTGCTGTCTGACCACCAATAAAAATAAAACCGAAAATAGGGAACACTGATATTTTGATTCTCATACCTATAACATTCTATTGATTTTACAATGATATTGAAAAAAAGGTATTTATCATTACAGAATCCCACAATTAGTTTTCCATAGCTTATATTCCACCTTCATGCAGTGTCCACACGGGCGGTAATTGTTTTCCAATGCTTCTTTTTCAGATTTAAAAAAGACCCTGTTTTCCCGTTTCATTCTTTTACCGGACGAACAATGAAGCAGTCCGTAAATTTTTAGCTTCCGGTTTCCTCCGAATTTAATTTCCCGGCTTTTGATTTTACTTCTTAAGACCGTGTCGGGGATTTCTGTATGCCGTTCCATTAGTTAATTGGCAGCATCATGAAAAATAATTCCAAGGGTACATCGATTCCCTTTTTTTACTTCACTTACGCCATGCTTCATATTTACTCTGTAATATCCCTTAGCTCCTTTTTCTGGTTTGAAATGGGTGGTAAAAATCAGGGCATCACCTTTCTTCGGATTAAGAACTATGGCTTTGGATTGTGCTCTGGGAACCTGCTGGGTAAGTACAAATTCTCCGCCTGTAAAATCTTTTTCCAGCTCATTCAGCATTAAAACGATCTGGATGGGAAAGTAAATATCTCCGTAAAGATCCTGATGCAGGGTATTGAAGCCTCCTTTTCCGTATTTCAGAATTAAAGCTGTTGCTTTCTGCTGGCCGTTATCATGGCACTGCTGTAGCAATGCCGTATGTTCCGATGGAAAATCCACATCGACCTTTAACGCTTTAAACCAAGCATTGGCTATAGGAACGAGGTGTGGATATATATGTGTTCTTATTGTTTGAATAAGATGAGGAAGCGGATAATTGAAGTATCTGTATTCTCCCAGCCCAAACCGGTGACGGGCCATTACAACTGTTTTACGATATAAGGCCGGGTTATCATAATTTGATTTTAATGCTTCACACTCCTGATCTGATAACAAACCGGGTATTATGGCGTATCCATTTTGATGCATATTTTCAGTAACCGTTTGCCAGTCTGCATTTTCTATTCTTCGGATAATATCATTCATTATTTTACATTTTATAATGCAAATTTCTGAAGCGCATTGCTTTTATAAAATCCGAAACATGTTGTTTTTATTGATTGAATAAATCAAATGAATTGTTTAAATAAAATTTGACTTATCATTCTATTGTCTCAAAAGTAGTATAACTTCTACAAAGTGTTTTATTTAATTCTACAATATATTTTTTACCGGAACAGATCTGAAGCTTACTTTTGTATCGCTCAATAGCCGGAAAACTGGTTAAAGAGTCTATTTATGTTTTAATGATCTCCGCCTTCATTTTCTACTTTTTTGAATGTTTTTATGATTAATGCATAACAGCCTTCCGGCGGAGATCGTTTTCCATAACTTACAATTTTTTCATCAGGATATAATAATGATTAATGTTTTGTATATATTCTAAGTAAAAGAGAACTGCATTTGTGGTTCTCTTTATTATTTTAAACATTTGCAATGTTTTTAGATTAACTTGGTACGGTAAAATAAAGTTTATTTTTATCCTGTTTCATTATAAATTCCAGGCCTATGGAAACCATTATTATTACAGAAAAGAAAAAATCACTTATAACCGATTCAATACTGCTCTTCATATTTTGTGCAGTTCCCCTATTTTTTCTTCTCAAATGGTTGATTTTGGCTGAAGAAGGAAGAATATTTGTCATCTTTTTAATCATGGTGACTCTGTTTCTGCCTGTGGTGATTATTTCCGGATATATCTGGGATGTAAAGCAGAAAATAATTGTATCCAAAGATGGAATAAAGCTGTGTTACGGGCGGAATTTTGTTGACATTATGCATTTTGAAGGCCGTTTTTCCATACCTCCTGATAATGAAATTCCCTGGACAGAAATCACAGGATTTCAGATTGATGCCTATGAACGCCGGGAACCGACTGAAGGTGGCGGGTATACTACTTCAACGAAATACAGCCTCATGGTTAAGATAAAGAATACAAACAGAGGAATATCTGATTTTGAAAAGTACAGCAAAAATTATTACTCTATAGGACTGGGGAAATTTGAAGAACATCCCAACACAATACTAAAAATTTGCGAAGATTATCAGCAAGAGATCGAAAATAACTGATTGCATTTAAAATAAAAATCCTGCTTACAAAAGCAGGATTCGTTATTGTGTAGTTAATATTTATTGAGCCAATTGACCGTAAGGAGTAAGCTTGTTATCTTCGGACATGGTCTGTTCCAGAAACTCTTTTTTCTGGCCACTTTTCATTCTTCCTGCCGCATCATTGGCACCGAAATAAGCCTCGCTTAGTTTTGTACTGATTTCTGCCGGTTTGAAATCGAATTTTGTATCCCCTTCCACACCAAGGTAGCCGTTCTTTCTTGTAAGGTTTGAAATATAATTGTTGTAGTTGATGAATGTATTTCTTAGGTATTGTGTATGGTATTCCATACATTTTTTAGCTTTTTTGGATGAATTGTTAAGAATACAGTTCTTCATATTATTTCTGTACAGGAACCATTCGGATTCCAGAATACCGTATTCTTTTCCTAAAGCAGTCTTTCCGTTGGTAACAATTTGGGTATTGCCTTCCTTATCAGCAATAGCCTGAAGATGCTTGATGACCAATGGAACAGTGTTTTCGATTTTCGTTTTGGTTTCCTTTAAGATACTGAGATCTGCAGCCGGAGAATTTTTCTTTTGAGCTGTAGTCACATTAAAAATAAGCAGTAATAGTACAATCAATAAGTTATATCTTTTCATGAGAAATTTTTAAAGCACTAAAATAAATATATTTTCTCAGTTTAAACAAATTCATTTTAATTTTATTTAATAAAAATTAACAAGTTTTAAGAATTTAGAGACTAATATTAAGTTTTTATGCATATTAAACAGGCAATAAATGAGGTATAATAAAAATTTAACATATTTTAATAAAATTTATTTAACTGATTATCAGTTGATTATACTTGCCTGCCTTTTATCACTAAAAAATTAGTTGTTTGATTCGATTTTATTTCTACATTTGTATAACTAATTTCTTAGTGATATAGAATTCTATTAAAATTCTATTGACTTTAATGATAAATGAAAAGGATATGAAAATTCAGAATTTGACAAAAGCAGAAGAACAGGTAATGCAGTATTTATGGAAACTCGAAAAGGGATTCCTTAAAGATATTCTGGACCTCTTTCCGGAACCGAAACCCCATACCAATACTGTGTCTACAATTTTAAAAGTATTGAAGGATAAAGAATTTGTAGATTATCATGTGTATGGCAGACAGCATGAATATTTCCCGTTGGTTACCAAAGAACAATACTCCGGGAAAACCATGAAAAGCCTGGTGAAAAACTATTTCAAAGGTTCTTATAAAAGCGCTGTTTCTTTCCTTGTAGAAAAGAATGAAATGACCGTGGAAGACCTTGAAATGCTCCTGAACGAACTCAAAAAGAAAAACTAACTGATCATGGAAACTGTATTTTTATACTTGGGAAAAGTAATTGTATGCTCCGGTGTAATGTTTTTATACTACCAGTTGTCTTTAAAAGACAAGACATTTCATCATTATAACAGATTTTACCTCCTGTTTGCAATGGTCGTATCCCTGTTGCTGCCCCTGATCAGGGTAGATGACTTTACAATAGAAGTGAACAGTGATATGTATATGCTTCTTGACAAAATACAGAATTTTAATACAGAAAAAAACATAGACAATGGCCACATTTATTTTAGAATTATTTTTTCAGCTTTGGGATTGGTTTCTCTCTATTTTTTAGGGAAGTTGATTTTCGGGGTCCTCAAGATCCAGAAGCTTAAAAAGCAGTTTCAGAAAGAAAGTTTTGACGGGATCAATTTTTACCGTACAAACCTGACAGAAGCTCCGTTTTCATACTTTAAAAATCTTTTCTGGAAAAACACCATCACATTGGATTCCGATGTGGGAGAGCAGATTTTAAAACATGAAATGGTTCATATTGAGCAGAAACACTCCTTCGATAAGATTTTTATTGAGATCATCACCTCTGTTTTCTGGTTCAATCCGTTTTTTCATATCATTAAAAAAGAGATCAGTCTGATCCACGAATACCTGGCCGATAAAAAGGCCGTAAAACAATCGGATACAAAAGCATTTGCGCAGATGCTTTTAGCAAGCCACTTTTCCGGAACACAGTTGCCTGCTGCCAGTCCGTTTCTAAGTTCAAATCTAAAAAAACGACTCAAAATGTTACAAAAACCAAAAACCAAATTCGGATATGCGCGTAGAATTTTTGCATTACCGGTTTTATTTTCAGTAGCTTTTGCCTATATGGTAAATGCCAAGAACAAAGAGATTAAAGAAACGAATATAGCGATTAAGGAAGCAGTTTCTCAGATTAAAAGAGATACCATTACCCCACAGCAAACTGAAAAAAGAGAAATCATAAGTCCGAAATTCTTCAAAGAATCTTCAAGTAAGAAAGAAATAGCAGAACTCGGAAAGAAAATCGAAGAAAAAAGTAAAGCTTTAAAAACCCTGAAACCGGAAAGTAAAGAATTTCAGCAGAAGGTGGATGAGATTGGTGAACTTTCAGGAGAAATAGGAAGAATTACCAATTCTGATGATTTTAAAATGGCTTTTACCATCCCTGGTACAGAATCAAAAAGAATAAACGATTTCTTTAAATCTGATGAATGGAAAAACAGGACTAAAGACCTTGAAGATCTTGGTGTAGAAATGCCTGATCTTTCCGACCTGGACATTGACTTTCCGGATGTTCCGGTGCCTCCTTCAGCTCCGAATGCTCCGAGAGTGAGAATAATGAAATTTCAAAATTGGGACTCAGGGGATACAAAAGCATCAAGGAAAGCGATCAGAGAAAGAAAAGCGGCCAGCAAAAAAGCAGAAAAAGCGAGAATTGAAGCCATGAAATTGAGTGAAAAGGCCAGAGAAATGGGAGAGAAGGCCAGAATTGAAGGGATGAAAGCCGGAGAGATAGGAAGAATACAGGGTGAAGCAGCCAGAATGGCCGGAGAGCAGGCCAGAGTAGCCGGTGAAAGAGCAAGGCTTGAAGGAGAAAAAGCAAGAAAAGCTGGCGAGAAAGTCCGTTTGGAGGCATTAAAAAGAATTTCGGAAGGTGCCAAAGGAAATGTCTATTTTTACAAAAGCACCCATACTGCTCAGCCGGGTTCAGTAAACAGAACCATGGAGCTGGAGGCAGACTATATTAAGAAAGATGCCAACGGAATGATTGCCATGAATGGTGTAAAAAAGTTTAAGGTGAATGGCTTGGATGATACTAAGATTTTCCTGGATGGAAAAGAGATAACGAAAAGTGAAATGGATGCCATAAAACCTGAAAATATTGCAAGCGTTATTATTAATAAAGAAAATGGAGCTAATATCAGACGTGGCGAAATAAGAATTCAGACAAAGAAATAAGTACCATTAAGCTTTGTCAATACTATATTGGCAGAGCTTTTTTTATGATTAAATTCAAATTATGATGAAAACTAAAATTTTATTTTTTTTGCTTCTGGGCATACTATTCCAGGCCCAGACCAACAGGTTTTTTTATGAATACAAATTCATTCCCGATTCCAACAATAAAGAAGATGTAAAAAAGGAAATGATGCTTCTGGATATTAGTAAAACAGGGTCGTCCTATTACAGCCAAGACAAATTTGTTTCAGATTCTACGTCCGCGGCAGAGGTGCAGAAACAGATAAGCTCAGGCAGCAGTAACATCAGCATCAACAGAAGAGAAAAGCCCGGCCAGGTCTCTTATAAAATAACAAAAAGCTATCCCGATTTCAAAACGTATCTTTTCACAACGGTCAGTACAGACAAATATAAGGTGCTGGAAGATAAAAAGCCGGAATGGAAAATTCTTCCTGACAAGCAGAAAATTGGGGAATACAATACCCAGAAAGCTGTTACTAGCTATGGAGGAAGAGAATGGACCGCATGGTTTTCGTCAGATATTCCTTTTCAGGACGGACCTTATAAATTCTATGGCCTTCCGGGACTTATCGTAAAGATGGAAGATGCAACAGGTTCACACATTATGACACTGGCAGGAAATAAAACAATACAGAACCCTGCAGAGGAAAAAGAGGCACAGCTTCCGGGTAATGTCAGAATATTGGGAATGGGCGGAAAAGAACTGGAAATCACAAAAGACCAGTACAAAAAAGTATGGAAAGCCTATATAAATGATCCGGCCAAAAATATGAGAGAAATGTTGATGAGAAATGGCAGCGATTCAAATACAAAAGTGGCATTTAAAATGAAAACTCCAGACGGAAAAGAGCTGTCGGATCCCAACCAGGTGTTCAAGGAAATGGAAAAAAGAACCAAAGAAACGCTTCAGAAAAATAACAACCCGATCGAACCTGATCTGGTGAAGTAGTCTGCATAATTTTTTAATAGAGAACAGGATGGTTATTAATAACTATTCTGTTTTTTTGTTATTGTTACTATCTTTAAACCTTAAACCTTAAACCTTAAACCTTGAATCTAAATACTATGACGGAAAAGGAAAAATGCGAAGCCGGGCTTTTATACAATGCCAACTATGACGAACAGCTGATCAGTGAACGTATGGCATGCAAAGACCTGTGCCTGGAGTATAATCAGCTGAAAAATTCCGATACACGGAACCGAAACGGATTAATCAAAAAAATCCTGGGAAGCACAAAAGAAAATATTTACATTGAACCCAATTTCTGGTGCGATTACGGCTATAATATTGAGACCGGAGAGAACTTCTATGCCAATCATAATCTGACTGTTCTAGACTGTGCAAAAGTGAAGTTCGGGGACAATGTTTTTATCGGCCCGAACTGCAGTTTTTATACCGCAGGACATCCCCTGGATGCAAAACAGCGGAATGAAGGCCTGGAATATGCGCGTCCGATTGCCGTAGGAGATAATGTCTGGTTCGGAGGAAATGTGGTCGTTCTGCCCGGTGTTTCCATTGGAAATAATGCAGTGATAGGAGCGGGAAGTGTAGTCACCAAAGATATTCCTGATAATGTTGTTGCTGTGGGAAATCCCTGCAGGGTAATTAAAAATGTTGAAGAAATTTAAAATCATATTAATCATTATTATGAAAAAAGTAATCACCTTATTCATTCTCCTATTAACCCTTTCAGTCGGTGCTCAGAGTCAAAGATTCATTTATGAGTATAAGTTTAGCATTGATTCTACAGCAAGAGATGTCCAGGAGACTGAAATAATGTTTCTGGATGTTATTCCTAAAGGATCTAAATTTTACAGTAAAGAGGTCTCTGAATCGGATTCTATCTGGGCAGCTGCTATGGATATGCGTGTTAAGCGTGGAATAGAAACGGATCTTTCAAAAATTAAGTTCAAAGGTAAAATTCATTATAGTGTTGAAAAGTCATATCCTGATTATTCGGTAAGTTTTTTCAATTCTCTGGGTATTGATATGTATATGGTAGAGGAGAGAAGAAAGCAAAAATGGAAAATTCTTCCTGACAAAGCAAAGATCGGGGAACTGACTGCTCAAAAAGCTGTTTGCGAATTTGTTGGCAGAAAATGGATTGCATGGTTTACCACAGAGGTGCTCATTCAGGACGGACCTTATAAATTCTATGGGCTTCCCGGACTCATTGTAAAGTTAGAGGATTCCAGCCAGACGCATTCATTCGAACTAAAGGGAATTAAAAAGCTTCCGGAAGGATATGAATGGAAGAGTTCCAGAAAGAATAAGGATGGTTTTGACCCCCTTATTAAATTGAATGAAACAAAATATAAACAAGCTTTTAAAGACTACTGTAAAGATCCAATGAAAAGTGAAAAGCTGATGCAGGCACAAAGCCGTGATGTTTTGGAAATTGATGATTCTGGAAAATTGGTAAAAACTTCTAATGCGAAGAGAAAAGACAGAGAAACGCAATTGATTAATCAAATTAAAAAGGAAAATAATATTCTTGAACTTGATCTGTTGAAATAAAAGAAACTCCCGGAACGAAAAAGTTCCGGGAGTTTATATCTGAATAGCTTGTCAATAATTAAGCTAATTTCTGAGAATCTGCTACAAACTGAGCCAGTCCGCTGTCTGTTAACGGATGTTTCAGCAAGCTCAAGATCGGAGGAAGTGGAGACGTGATCACATCTGCCCCGATTTTAGCACAGTCGATGATGTGCATAGAGTGACGGATAGATGCTGCCAGAATCTCAGTCTCATACATATAGTTATCAAAAATTAATCTGATCTCCTGGATAAGGTTTAATCCGTCCGTTGAGATATCATCCAGTCTTCCTAAGAAAGGTGAAACATAGGTAGCTCCTGCTTTAGCGGCTAAAAGAGCCTGTCCTGCAGAGAAAATAAGCGTACAGTTGGTTTTGATTCCTTTATCGGAAAAATATTTTAAAGCTTTGATTCCATCTTTGATCATCGGGATCTTTACCACAATATTCGGATGGATTGCGGCCAATTCATCACCTTCCTTAATCATTTCTTCATACGTAGTAGAAAGTACCTCAGCAGAAATATCTCCGTCTACAAGTTCACAGATCGTTTTATAATGATTTTTGATCGCTTCATTCCCCTGGATTCCTTCTTTTGCCATTAATGAAGGATTGGTGGTTACCCCATCTAAAATTCCAAGGTCTCTTGCTTCTTTGATCTGCTCTAAATTGGCTGTGTCAATAAAAAATTTCATTTCGTTCGTTTAGATTTATTGCTGCAAAGATAATGATTCCCTTTGTGAGTGGAAAATTTTAATTTTGATAGAAGTTAGAAGTTAGAAGTTAGAAGTTAGAAGTTAGAAGTTAGGGTGGGAAGGTTTGAAGGAATGTTTATAAACTGTAACCTGAACCTCACAACCTCGTATCATATATCCGGCAACTCATTTCATATAAAATATTATCTTTGTTAAACATGAAAAACAGCAGTTTTACAGCCGTACTGGAAATTATAGGTATCAATCCTTTTGTTTTTGTTCCTGAAGATATCTTAACTGAAATTTTCAGCGCAGCAGGGAAGGATAAAAGCCCTGTTCCTGTGAAAGGAACCATAAACGGAAAAGAATTCAGGCAGAACCTGATGAAATATTTAGGGGAATGGAGACTGTATATCAATCTTCTGATGCTTAAAAACTCTCCCAAAAGAATAGGGGAAACAATTGAAGTTACTATTGAATTTGATGATTCGGACCGGGCAATTGCTATTCACCCCAAACTGGATGCTGCGATTAAAGGAAGTGCTGTAGCAACACGTAACTTTGAAAACCTTATCCCATCCAGAAGAAACGAACTGATCCGGTATATCAACAATCTTAAAACAGATGCCGGTATCGAAAGGAATATTGAAAAAATTATCCGGCATCTCCATGGAGAAACGGATTTCTTCGGTAAAAAAATTGATTGAAATAAGCCGCTGGGAATTAAATTGATAAAAATAAAATCCGGAAAATATTTCCGGATTTTATTTTTTTATTATGAATTTAGAACTTTGCTAAGTTTTAGAGCGTCCTGATTGGTAGGATCATACTCTATAGATTTAGCAATATGTTCTTTTGCTTTGTTAGGGTCAGTTTTCTGTTCTGTAAAGGCAAGATAAAAATAAGCATAAGCCAGGTTTTTCTTATTTTGCTCTACCTCCTCCGGTTTTACAGTGGCAATATACTTTTCATAAGCAATTTTGGCATTGGCATCATCTTTAGCAGACTGATAGGCATAAGCCTGGCTGTAGTAAGAAGGAGCCCAGTCGGGTAACAAGACAGATATTTTTTTCCATGTTTCAACTGCATTGGTCCAGTCTGAAGCCTCCTGATAAGCTGTTGCTAATTTTGAAAGTGCTTCCGTATCTTTTGGATTGGTTTCAATTTGTTTCTTAAGACCATCGATAGTGGAATTGCTTCCTGCCTGAGCTGTAGCAGCTGTATTCGATGTATTGTTTGCAGTGTCTGCTTTAGTCGTTTGTGCATTGACAAGACTTGCACTTCCTGCAATTATTAAACCTAAAAACAAATTTTTAATATTAATTTTAGCCATTTTCATAATCTTACATTTTTAAAATTCTATTCTCTAAAATTCAATAATAATTCCATAAAAAATTAAATTTTAGAGCCTTTAAGTTTTTTTAGAAAATATTAACGGATCAATGTTTTTTTTTAGCTTAATTTTTGATTCGTCAGGGATTGAGTTATCTTTGTAACTCAACAATTTTTTTAATAATCAATATAATTTCCCTGTATGAATATCATATTAGCATCCACTTCCACACTTTTCGGAGGAGAGTATTTAGAATATTTAAGAGAAGAATTAATTAAATTATATAAGGGTGTTGATGAAATCATTTTTGTTCCTTTTGCAAGACCCGGCGGAATTTCACATGAGGATTATACAGCAAAGGCACGTTCTTTCTTTGAAACCATCAACATTAAGGTGAAAGGCCTTCACGAATTTGACAATAAGACAGAAGCTTTAAATAATGCGCAGGGATATTTTACAGGTGGAGGAAATACATTCCTGCTGGTAAAAACACTGCATGAAGAAGGCCTGATGTCTGTTCTGAAGAAAAATGTTGAAAGTGGAAAAGCCTATCTGGGCTGCAGTGCCGGAAGTAATATCGGAGGTCAGAATATGAAAACCACGAATGACATGCCTATTGTTTATCCGCCAAGTTTCGACTGTATGGGTCTTGTTCCTTTCAATCTCAATCCGCATTACCTGGACCCGAATCCCGATTTAAAGCATAACGGAGAAACAAGAGAAACAAGAATCAGGGAATTCCTTACCCAGAATGATACGAAAGTAATCGGACTTCGTGAAGGAAACTGGATCAGAAGAACAGAAGATAAGATTACAGTAGAGGGCAGTGAAATGACAAGGATCTTTGAAAAAGGCAAAGAACCTTATGAAATAGAGGCGGGCACTATCCTTTAAGCCGTCAAAACTAGCTGTTATTTTTATTATATTTGATCAGGAATTGAATAATAGGTGCTTTGTGCAGTCTACGAAGCATGCCTAAGTTTAGATTTATAAAAGCCTTGCAATGAAGAAAACACTTGCAGTTCTTATACTGTCGGTTCAGGTACTGTCTGCCCAGAATATTGCGCAGAAGCTGGATAAAGCTACGAAAGATCTTATGGATTCTTCGGGGGCTGTGTCATCCGGTTTATCATTTTATGTTACCGATGAAAACGGGACATTCATTTACGAATATCAGGGGAGTAAAGGCCTGTCAACAGCTTCTACACAGAAAATTTTCACTGCCGGTGCAGCGCTTGAGACGTTGGGAAAAAATTACACCTATAAAACAACAGCCGGCTATTCCGGAAATGTATCTGAAGGAATTCTTAACGGGGATTTTATGATCAGTTCCAATGGTGATCCTACTTTGGGAAGCTGGCGGTATGATGCCTACAAACCAGAAAATTTTAAAAAGAAGCTCATTAATGCCCTTAAAACCTCAGGAATTGTAAAGATCTCCGGTAATCTGGTGATTGATGATTCTTATTTTGACCATCAGACGATTCCGGGCGGATGGCCCTGGGATGACCTCGGCAACTATTACGGAGCCGGAGTTTGGGGAATCAACTGGAGAGAAAACCAGTTTGACATCAACATTAACGGGACAGAGTTTAAAGGCTTTTCTTATCCGCTGGAAAATGTAAAATGGCTGAACGATCTGAAGGCCGGCGGCAGTTCTGATCAGAGCCTTATTTTTACGGCGCCACATTCTGATGTAGCATTAATTAACGGCACACTGCCAGCAGGAAAAACAGTTACGGTGTCCGGTGCTCTTCCCAATCCGCCGCTGCAGCTGGGAACGGAAGTACAGCAATGGCTTAAAGAGTCAGGGATTGAGCTTTCAGGAAAAGTAACCACCAGCTCACAGCTAGAACTGGAAGGAAAAGCAGTACCGGTAGCTCCAAAGAATGTAATTCTCACCTATGCATCTCCAACTTTGGATAAAATAGTCTATTGGTTTCTCCGGAAAAGTGTCAATCTTTATGGGGAGGCCCTGATTAAAACTTTAGGAAAAGAAAAGAACGGGAATTCCAGTTTTAAGAATGGGGTTGCTTATTTAAAAGAATTCTGGAAATCTAAAGGGATCAATCCGAATATGATCAATTTTGCCGATGGAAGCGGACTTTCTCCGCAAAATTATGTTGCCGCCAAAGCTGAAGTTCAGGCTTTGCTGTATGCCAAGAAGCAGACCTGGTTTGATGCTTATTACGACGGTTTCCCGATTCAGGATAATGGAATGAAGATGAAAAGCGGAACAATGAGGGATACCAAATCTTTTGCAGGATATCATACAGCCAAAGACGGAAAAAAATATGTATTTTCAATCATTATTAATAACTATCAGGGAAGCGGAAATACAGAACTGCAGAAAATTCTGAATGTCTTAAAATAAAAACAGCTTGAGGAAATCCATACTTACCAGACTGAATAACTGGATTATATTTTTACTGATGACTTTGGTAGTTGTCACTATTGTGGTTGCCTCAACAGTTCTTATTAATTTTCTCAGGAAAGAGGAAATCAAGCGTGTAGATATCCTGGTAAGTGCGCTGAAATTTCAGCAGGAAGTAACTCCCAGCCTGGAAGTTCAGGAACTGATTCTCAAAATATACAGTTCTAATAACACGATTCCAATGATTGTGCTGGATAGGGATGACCGGCCTATGGTTCATAAAAATATTCCGCAGGAAATAGAGAATGACCCGGTCCAGATCACCCTTCTGGCAAAAAAAATGGCAAAAAGCTATCCGCCTATTGAAATAAAAATCCCTGACGGAAATAATCAGTTTGTTTATTATGATAACTCACGGTTGCTTAATGATTTAAGATATTCCCCTTTTATATTGGGCTTTTTTATTTTGTGCTATTTTCTGTTTTCATTCTGGTTCCTCCGAACGATTAAGAAAACGGATGAAGGTTATCTCTGGGCCGGACTGGCCAAAGAAACTGCCCACCAGATCGGAACCCCTTTATCATCCATGATCGGGTGGATGGAAATTATGAAACTGGATAATCCGGAGTCTGAAGGCGTATATGAGATTGAAAAAGATATTGAAAGACTGAGGACCATTTCCGAGCGTTTTTCGAAAATAGGATCCGTTCCTGAACTGAACGACATGAATTTCAATGAGACCATTGTGGAGAATTATAATTACCTCAAAACAAGGATCTCAAAAAAAATAGATTTCAGCCTGCATCTTCCAACGTATACTATTCTTGTTCCCCACAATAAGATCCTGATGAGCTGGGTAATCGAAAATCTGGTGAAAAATGCAGTAGATGCAATGAAAGGGGAAGGCACACTGGAGATGTACGTTTTTGAAAGAAACAAAAATATCCTGATCGAGGTTAAAGATTCCGGAAGCGGAATGACAAAACAACAGGCAAGAAATGCTTTTAAACCAGGTTATTCAACTAAAAAAAGAGGTTGGGGACTGGGACTTTCACTGGCAAAAAGGGTTATTCACGAATATCATAAAGGCGACATTAAAATTTCCCAAACCGAAGTAGGAAAGGGAACCACATTCAGAATAACAATCAGGAAGTCTTAAAATATTTCACTGTTGGCATACTTCAGCTCACCATCAGTTTTTATGATGAATTCCATTGAGCCTTTGTTTAAGTCTTTACTGTCAATATATCAATTTACTTCTGGGTATAATATCTATCTTGCACCTTTTTTTGTATTAAAAAAAGTTAAATCGTTTCTGTTGTGAATTAATTATACAAATTATAAATACCTTTGTTTCTCTTAAAACACAAAATATTCCAATATTCTGTACGATTAATCTAATCAATTAAATACTATAAAAAATTATGAAGAAAGGTGTTAAGGCTTTTGCGGTGTTGTTTTTATTCCTGACCAATTTTTTTTATGCACAGGTGCGCGATTTCGTTATTGAACCGCCTCTTAGCTCAAAACTTTACCTGTATAAAACATTCGGGGTTTTTGGAGGTAAAGAATATTCAACCAATGCACTTTACCTGATAACCAAAAAAGGAGTTGTTCTTTTTGATGTTCCCTGGCAGAAAACCCAGTATCAAAGCCTTATGGATACTATAAAGAAGAGACATGATTTACCGGTAATTGCTGTATTTGCAACACATTCACATGCTGACAGAGCCGGAGATCTGAGCTTTTACAATAATAAGGGAATCAAAACTTATGCAACTGCCAAAACCAACGAATTATTAAAAAAAGAGGGTAAAGCAACTTCAAATAATTTAATAAAAGTCGGAAAGAAATATAAAATAGGAGGAGAAGAATTTGTTGTGGATTTCCTGGGTGAAGGTCACACGGCAGATAATGTAGTGGTTTGGTTTCCAAAATATAATGTTCTGGATGGAGGCTGCCTGATAAAAAGCAGTGCTGCAACAGATCTTGGCTACACTGGGGAAGCCAATGTACAGCAATGGCCACAGACGATGAAAAATCTGCAGGCTAAATATCCTTCCACTGCAAAGGTGATTCCCGGTCATGATGAATGGAAAGGCAACGACCATGTGAAGCATACGCTGGAACTGTTGGAAAAGCAAGGCGATAAATAATAAAAAGCGGAGAAACTTTCTCCGCTTTTTTATACCATTAATTTTTTACGGTATTATTTCTTTCCGGTCAGCCACTGAGTTTGCAGCTTCAGTTCTGCCGGGGTTGGATTTGCTTTATACTGCAATGTTTCTATTGTCATTTTGTCTAAAATAGCTTTTCCTTTCAGGTCTATTTTATCCATTTTATCACCGTTTTTTCTGAGAATAGTAACGGTAACATTTTGTCCTTCCTTAATTGTTTTGGTATAACCTATAAACTCCTGCACCTTCTGAATATCAATTGTTTTTCCATCCAGGGCAACAATTTCGTCAGTTATCTTAAATCCTATACTCTTTGCAAAAGGAGATAATGCGGAGCTTTCATCAAAGACAAAAGTGTTGTTTTTATCATTATAACCTGTTTGATTCGGATCTTTGATGAACCAGAAAAGGGGAGGTGTATCCTGCTTTTTGGCTTCTACGCCTACCATATTCAGATATTCGGCATAAGGTGTAGGCTGGTTTCCTGCGATATATTTATTGTAGAAATCCTTTACCTGCGGATAACCGGTTACTGTTACCAATTCATCAATCAGCTTATCATCTTTGAAAGGTTTGTTTTCCCCGAATCTCTGGGACAGCTTTCTGATCATATCACGATAGCCCATCTCTCCGTTAGACAGTTTTCTCAGCTCAATATCAAGACACATAGTAAGCAATGTTCCTTTTTCATAAACATTTCTGTACTGATCTTTGTATTCATCTTTCAGAACATTTTTACTCATGACCGTAAACGGCATCGTATCATTATAATTCTTTGAATTGGTGATCTTCTCATTGATCCTATGAAGGAATTCGTCCTTATTGATCAGGCCTTCCTGAATCTGGAAAAGATTGGCGAAATATTCTGTTCCGCCTTCATACATCCATAAGTGCTGAGACATCTTAGGATCTGCATAATCGAAATAATGGATCTCTTCAGAATGCGTTTTCAAAGGATTCACAGTATGGAAAAACTCATGCGAAACCACATCGGTAATTGTTTTATCGATCGCTTCTTTAGGCATCATTTCAGGAAGCACAACACTGGTTGATTCGTGATGCTCCAATGCTCCGAAACCTTTAATCTGCGGTCCGTCGCCTCCCGAAAGATAAAGCATGATTGCATATTTTTTATTGGTATTCATATCACCCAGGAATTTCTTCTGAGCCAGTACCATTTTTTCGAGATTGTCTTTAAAGTCTGCGGCCTTGTATTTTCCGGTAGGAGAATAAACGCCCAGCACCAGATCCATTCCTCCTGCATTGAAGGTAATATAATCCGGCTTGGTATACATCAGCGGAGAATCTGTTACTTTAGCATAATTGGCCAGTGTAAAGGTATCCGTAGCGTCAGACTTATCCTGATCTACCAGCGCTGTTGTTCCATAGAAGCCCGCAGGTTTCTGAACGATCAGCTGATACGGAACATCCTGCATATTGTCGATATACCCAATGAAGCCATGGGTATTGATCATGTATATTTTGCCTTCCTCAATATCAGTTCCTGAAGGAGAAAACACAGCCTTATGCTTAGAATTATCCATTTCATCATCAAAGCTGTCATTCACCAGATAGGTTACCTTGCTCAGATCTTTAGCGTTTTTTAATGAGTATGTATTGTCATTAACTTTTGTGTAGGTTAATTCTCTTCCTTTATTATCATAAAATTTGATCCCTTCCACAAATCTGCCGTAATCATCTACAGAATAAGTGCCGGGAACGGTTTTTGGGAAATGGAACTTGATATCTCCGGATTTCATTTTCGGAAACTCCATGGTAACGGCTACCTTGTCGTCTTTTACATTCACAAGATCAATCGTTGTTTTTATAGATTGGGCATTGGCCAAAAAAGCGGCGAAAAGACCCAGACTGATTGCTGTTTTTCTCATTAGGTTTAAATCTTTATAGTTAAATAGTAGTTTATTTGATCATTTTGTTACGGCGTTCGGTATTAAACTTTTCTTAAAATTCTAAAGATCCTTACTGATTTTGGGGAATTGAAGAAAGCTTCATAGCTGAAATAAAAAAGGCAAACCCGTACTGTAACGATTTTGCCTTTTGATTTTTTTATTTACTGAACCTGTTGATAATTGATATAATAGTTCTTGTTAAATTCTACCGGTGTAGCCTTTTTAAGTTTTACCGTCTGCCAGTTTTCAGTAGGATTGATGGTCTGGTCACCGTTAATAATGATGGGAAGCTTAAGATCCTTAACCCCGTCTGTGTACCGGAACTTTAAGGAATCTCCGTTTTGGGAATACTCAAGATTAGGAATTTTTATTGTTCTTAAATACTGGTTGAAAATACTTGAAAAATCAATACCAGCTTTTGAAGATATATAATTTTCGATCTGTTGTGTGGTAACCGTCTGATGGTAGAAATCTTTATTTAATCCTCTCAGGATCTGTCTGAACTTTTCATCGTTATTGATAATCTGTCTGATTGTATGGATCATATTACCGCCCTTTTGATACATATCAGAACTTCCTTCTTCTCTTACTCCATATTGCCCGATAATAGGGCTATTATTCTTGATTCCTTTTCTGGTTCCCTGAACATAGGTCTCTGCAGATTTCTTATCCATATACTTTTCAGTAAAAAGAGTTTCGGAATAATTGGTAAAACTTTCATGTATCCACATATCTGCCTGATCCTTTGCTGTAATATTATTGGCAAACCATTCATGGCCGCTTTCATGAATAATAATGAAATCAAAATTTAAACCGACTCCGGTTCCTGAAGTGTCCCGTCCCAGATAGCCGTTCTGATATTTGTTTCCGTAAGCAACACTACTTTGGTGCTCCATTCCTAAGTGAGGAGATTCTACCAGTTTGTATGAGTCTTCATAGAACGGATATGGTCCGAACCAGTACTCAAATGCAGAGAGCATCGGTTTTACCTGCTGAAACTGCTTTTTTGCTTTTTCAAGGTTGTAGTCCATTACCCAGTAATCCAGGTCAAGCTTTCCTTTCTCTCCATTAAATGTATCTTTAAAATTAACATACTTGCCAATATTCGGAATAATAGAATAAGCATTAATCGGATTCTTTACTTCCCAGGTATAGGTTGTTTTGCTGCCCTCTGTTGTTTTGCCGGTCAGTCTTCCGTTTCCTACACCTACAAGGTCATTAGGGGTAATGATTTTCATAACAATACCGTTGTCTGGCTCATCACTCCAGATATCTTTTGTCGGAAGCCATATGGAGGCTCCGATTCCTTCATCGGCAGCGCTCATCCACGGATTTCCTTTTTCGTCTTTAGTAAAAATCCAGCCTCCGTCCCAGGGCGCATTTTTTGCAATCAAGGGGTTTCCGGAATAGGTTACATTAATGCTGTATTTTTCCCCCTTTTTGAATTTCTTTTTGGCTGTGATGAAAATAAAATCACCATCCTGCTTATAGTTGGCAATCGGGAAATTACCTTCCACTTTATCTGCCTTCATCGGCTTCTGCAAATCGATCTGGAAAACAGGGTCGCTAATATCTTTGGTGATCTCAAAACTGATTTTGTTATATCCCTTAATACTTTTCTGTGCAAAATCCGGTTCTACGGAAAGGTCATATTTTTTGACATCCCAAAAATTCCTGAACTGGGTGTTAGAACCTTTCAGTGTATCCTGCTTTGTGAAAACTTTATCTTTTTCAAAGAACTGCCCGAAAACAAGTCCCGAAGCAAATAAAAGTGTATAGGTCAGCTTTTTCATTTAGAATCAAATTAAATTCTATCAAAAATAGAAAAATTAATGACAGTAATTTAGATTTTAAAAACAAAATAATTTATTCTAGTCTTTGAAATAGATCATCCAAAATAAAACACTTATGTATATCCAGAGGAGGGTAAAAATAATATGGATAACCGTTTCAAAAACTTTTCCTTTCCATAATTCTTTGGAATATCCGAAAAACTGAATCAATAATCGGATGGTCCAGAAGACAGCTAATCCAAGAGATATCTTTTTACCCAGGCCGGTTTCCGTTAATTCATGTGGAGAAGTAATACAGAGTAGACCTACGAGAAATACCGTTAAGGCAATAAACAGGGTATGAATCCACATCATTTGCCGGTTCATCAGGCTCAATGGCTGGAGTTCTTTTTTCCAGTTAAAATATTTAGGGAAAATAAGATGTACGAATGCTAAAACAATAAGAAGCATTCCGGTTATTTGCAAATGAAGTTCCATAGTATTAAATGACTAAGGGGTACAGATAAAAATTGACATAAAAGGAGTGAATTTTACTTCTTTGAATGAGGCAAAACCAGCAGTGCTAAAAGCATTTTTCCATACAGCTTTTGAGAAAAAATGGGTAAAACCCACTGAAAAAGCCAAAAAATTGGGAAAATCCCTCAGGTGTTCTACCATAATTATTTTTCCATCGGTTTTGCATAAGCGGCGACACTCTTTCAGGAACAGGATTTTTTCCTCTTTTGATCTTATTTCGTGTACAGCAGAAAGCAGAAAAATAATGTCAGCCGACTGATCAGGCAAAGTAATAGAATTTGACTGTATCTGTTGAGTGTCCGGATAAACCATACTCACTTTGCGGGCTCTTACTATAGCCGGCTCTGTATGCCGTTTGGCATCATAAAAATCAAACACTTTTAAATCCGCCTGTGGAAAGTTTTCTTTAATGATATAGCTCGTTTCATCAAAGCCGGCATTGATATTTACAATCTGTTGTACTTTAGATTCATCAATAGAACAGTCTTTCAGCCATTGAAAATTATAATATCCCGAAAAATCATAAACATAGGCTGATACGATTAATGGCATGATCAATCCGTAAAGAAATGCAGCGATGATGATCCAATACAGAAGATCTGACCATTCAAATATTTGGTGGCTGATGGTAATTAAAGTTAAAATCCCAATTCCTATGATATAAAAATGGCGGTTAAAGCTTAAAATATTTAAAACACCCTGAAATTTTCTTCTTGTTGTTTCCATGGTTCAATTTTTCCTTTTTTCCAGTAGTATGGAATATTTTTAATGATGAAAGCATTGGCTAAAACAGGGTTTTCCAGTTTCAGCGTATCTAAAAATCCGAAATTATAATCAAGAATCTGTACCGGTGCAGGAGTCCAGTTTTGTCGTACTCCTTCTATAATAAGAACTTCCTGAGTTTCTTTATTGTAGGTGAAGGTAAAAGGTAGCGGCCCTGCAAACCTTCTTGCTTCCTTCCAGTCTGCAAAGGGAGAATCTGCAGGTAAGAGAATATTTCCCTCTGTTTTGCCGATACTGACTTTAAACTTTGATTTAACAGACTGTATTTCTTTCATGTTTTCTTTTTCCGTTTGCTGAATGTCTGTGGTTGAATAATTATAATGCGTGAATAAATTCCCCATAAATTCCATCTTCTTTTTATCTGTTTCGGACTTAAGAATATACAGTCCGCGCAATCTTTTTCCGCTATTGCTCCTGTATCTTACGAATACCCGGTAGCCAATCAGAAAAAAATCATTTCCCATAAACTTTGGAAATCCTTTCGGACGTAAGTATTTTGTCTGAACCATCGCTGCTGCTACAAAAGCCCATTGATCTTTGAAGATATCAAGCTCCAGGCACTCCGGAATAAGGTGCTGCAATTGTTCTTTAGGAACAGCAAAGGTGAGAACAAGAGAGCTTTCGAAAAATGCTTCAACAGCAAACGGGTGGTTTTTTAAAAAGTCAAACATCATGATTCAGTTTTTTTGGATTCAGGTAAAACTCATTGCAATAAATAAGTACAATAAAGAGAAAAGCAAATAATGAATTGAATTTCCCCCAAAGCAACAGGTCCGGAGCTAATATAAATTCCAGCATATTCATAGCTGCAATGATTACGATTTGTGCAAGGGCATTGAATCTGGAATTAATTCCCGTTAAAAGCCATGCAGCCATCAGAATTTCTGAACATCCGATCAGTAGGGTTAATATTCTTGAATAACTATCGCCTAAAATTCTTGCAACAATCTCTTCATGGCGCGGTATTAAGTTCAATACTTTACAGAAAAGCCCATTGATAATCCAGACTGCGGTAATACCGTAATTTATTATGTTATAAATGCTTTTCATGGGATTAATAATTACACTGTTTAAATCTTATTCAAAGATAGAAATATTTTTGAACTTTCAGTAATTATTGAAAATAAAAAATGTAAAAAAACAACTCTTTTATTGTAAAGAGTTGTTTAATAGTGTTTTTATAGTTTTAATTTAATCTGTGCTATTGAACGGTTGGCAGGTTTCCGGCATTCTTCTGTACTTTTTTGTAGGTAAAAGAACACATGATGATACTGAATTCATACAGAATAAGAAGAGGAAAAGCAGCCATCAGCATGCTTAAAACATCTGCCGGCGTAATAATCGCAGCAACGACCATGATAAGAACAATCGCATGGCGGCGATAGGTCTTCATAAACATCGGAGTCAGAATTCCTATGCTGGTAAGGAAATAGATAAGAATAGGGAAGAGGAAAATAACTCCCATACCTAAAATTACCTGTAAAAATAGGGTGGTATAATCACTTAAATCATACAGCGGAATGATAATGTCAGAGATCTTAAAAATAACCCCGAAATTCACAGCAAAAGGGAGGATTAGGAAATAACCGCACAAAACACCTGTCATAAACAGGATCCATACCGCATTGATAATAAAAATAGAATTCTTTCTTTCCTTAGGATGAAGTGCCGGTCCTATGAACCTCCATAATTCCCATACGATATAAGGGAAAGCACCTACCAGACCGCCGAAAACAGAAACAGCCATCATCACGTTGAACTGCTGATAAAGGCGCTGTACACGAACCGGAAAATCCTTCGGAAGGTGAATACTGTCTTCCCCTAAAAGCATTCTTGAGAAATGGTTGACTACCCTGAAAGTTGGAAAATCATTTCGGGTCGGACCAAAAAAGATATGGTCCATGATCCAGTTGATATTGAATCCTACAGCCACAGCAACAATTATAATAGCAATAATTGAGCGGACAAGGTGGCCCCTTAATTCTCCAATATGTCCCAAAAAGGACATTTCTTTTTTTTCGTCCATATACTAAGTCTCTCTAAAATAGCAAACCCGTAAAAGATAAGCCGTTTAAGTTTGCGAAATTATGAAATAATAATCAGTATTTAGAATTATTGAAGGTGATTTTGCTTAAGTTTATAGGGAAATACTTTTATGTCTGGTTTTCAGAAAAAAGCAGATACCATATACTAATTATTGTGGTCAATAAAATAATTTTAAACAGAATCAGTTGATCCCTTCATCAAGCAATGTATGAAGATCAATGATCCCGAAATATTTCCCGTTTTCTGTAACGATAAGCTGACCGATATTATTTTCTTTCAGGATTTTCATAGCTTCCTTGGCCAGGGTATCTCTTTCAATGGTTTTAGGGTTGGCTGACATGATGTCTTTTGCCTGAATTTTAGTGATATCATCCCCTTTCATAAGCATTCTTCTCAAATCCCCGTCAGTGATCACACCAATGATTTTTTCGTCCTGTGTTACCACTGTAATCCCGTGGCTTGATGCACTGATTGAGATAATAACATCTCTTACCGGTGCATTTTCCTCAACCTGCGGCTTCTGAGGAGATAGGAACTGATCTACTTTTGACACCAGATTCTTTCCTAAGCTTCCTCCCGGATGGAATTTAGCAAAATCATTTTCCCTGAAATCATTCAGCTCCATCAAAGCAACCGCCATAGCATCTCCAAGTGCCATCTGGATTGTCGTGGAACTTGTGGGTGCCAGTTTATTAGGGCATGCTTCTACATCTACATGAGTATCCAGAACAATTTCGGAAAACTCGGCGAGTTTACTGTTTTTATTGCCCGTCATCCCGATCAGGGCAGAAGAATAATCTCTTAAATAAGGAACAAGATTAGCTATTTCAGGTGAATTCCCGGAATTTGAGATGCATAAAACCACATCCTGCTTCTGGATTACGCCAAGATCTCCGTGGATGGCTTCAGAAGCGTGAAGGAACTGCGATGGTGTGCCGGTAGAATTTAAAGTAGCAACAATTTTATTGCCTACATGGGCAGATTTCCCGATTCCTACAACAATTAATTTCCCTTTTGCCGAATGAATAATCTCCACTGCTCTGGCAAAATCTTCACCTATCCTGTTCTTTAATTTTTCAAGTTCTGAAATTTCTATCTCTAAAGTGCTCTTTGCAATTGAAATAAGGTCGGCTCTTTCCATTTTAAAATTTTAATGTATACAAAAAATCCGTTGAAAAACGTTATATTTAAAAAAGAATATTTAATATAAGTTTTATTTTTTATAAATTCGTTCGCTTTTATTTTAAGCAGAATTTTTATAACTTTGGATTGGATGCAAATTTAGCAATAGAAAATTAGATGAACGCAAAAAAAGCCAATTTATCAGGCGAATTGAAAAAGTATTTCGGGTTTTCTACATTTAAAGGCCAGCAGGAACAAATTATAGAAAACCTACTTAGTGGGAAGGATATATTTGTTTTAATGCCGACAGGAGGAGGTAAATCATTATGTTACCAGCTTCCGGCACTTATTTCAGAAGGTACGGCAATAGTAGTATCGCCCTTAATAGCGTTAATGAAGAATCAGGTAGATGCGGTAAACGGCCTTTCTTCTGATGACGGGGTAGCGCACGTTTTAAATTCATCATTAAATAAGACACAGACCAAACAGGTTTTTGACGACATCAGAGGCGGTAAAACCAAACTTTTATATGTAGCTCCGGAATCGTTGATCAAAGACGATTATCTGGATTTCCTTAAAGAAGTTAAGATTTCCTTCGTAGCTATTGATGAAGCACACTGTATTTCAGAATGGGGACATGATTTCCGGCCGGAATACCGGAACCTGAAATCAATTATTGACAGGATTGCCGAAGTTCCGGTGATCGCTTTGACAGCGACTGCAACCCCAAAAGTTCAGGATGACATCCAGAAAACTTTAGGAATGAGCGATGCATTAGTTTTTAAAGAAAGTTTCAACCGTCCGAACCTCTATTACGAAGTACGTCCGAAAGTCAATGTAGACAAGGAGATCGTCCGATTTATCAATCAGCATAAAGGAAAATCGGGGATTGTGTACTGTTTAAGCAGAAGAAAAGTGGAAGAATTTGCCCAGCTGCTGCAGGTAAACGGGATTAATGCGCTTCCATACCATGCCGGCCTTGACCAGAAAGTGAGGGTAGCCAATCAGGATAAATTTCTCATGGAAGAAGTAGATGTTATTGTTGCTACCATAGCCTTCGGAATGGGGATCGACAAGCCGGATGTACGTTTTGTAATCCACTACGACTTTCCTAAATCCCTGGAAAGCTATTATCAGGAAACAGGAAGAGCAGGACGGGATGGTGGCGAAGGTCATTGCCTCGCATTTTATGATCCTAAGGATATAGAGAAACTGGAAAAATTCCTTGCCCAGAAACCAGTGTCCGAAAGAGAAATCGGATTACAGCTTTTAAATGAGGTGGTAGGCTATGCTGAAACCTCAATGAGCAGAAGACAGTATATTCTTTATTATTTCGGTGAAAACTTTGACCCGGTAAAAGGAGATGGAGCCAATATGTGTGACAACTCTTCTAACCCTCCAAAATTAAAAGAAGCAACATCGGATCTGAAAAAGGTTTTGACACTTATTAAAGATACCGGAGAAAAATTCAAGTCCAAAGATCTGATCTCGGTAATTGTCGGAAAAGAAAATGCAGTTACAAAATCATATAAATTAGAGCAGACTTCTCATTTTGGTTTCGGAAAAGAGGAAAAGGACAACTACTGGAAAACCATTTTGAGACAGGCAACGGTTCAGGGTTTTCTGCAGAAAGATATTGAAACGTATGGCGTTTTAAAAATGGCTGATAAAGCAAGAAACTTCTTAGAAAAACAGTCTAAAGAGCCATTCTTAATTGCTGAAGACAGGGAATTTGATCTTTCCCAGACCAAAGCAGAGAGCGAACAGGTACAAATGCAGGCCAGTACAGGTCTGGACCAGAACCTCTTTGGGCAGTTAAAAGATCTGAGAAAAAAAGTGGCCAAAAAACATGGAATTCCACCTTACACGGTTTTCATGGATCCAAGTCTGGAGGATATGACCGTTCAGTATCCAATAACGGTAGACGAAATCACAAAAATCTATGGAGTCGGGGAAGGAAAAGCTAAGAAATATGGTAAAGAATTCGCAGATTTTATCAATAAATATGTAGAAGACAATAATATCGAACGTACCCAGGATATGGTACTGAAACAGGTGGCCAACAAATCCAGCCACAAAGTTTTCATTATCCAGAGTACGGATAAAAAAATTGATCTGGAAGATATTGCAAGGGCTAAGAACCTTTCCATGAACGAGCTTTTAAAAGAAATGGAAAGTATTGTTTATCAGGGAACAAAGCTGAATATCGATTATTATATTGAAGATAATTTTGATGAAGATATTGTAGATGGCTTCATGGAATTCATGACCGAATCTGAAAGTGACAGCATGAAAGTGCTTCTCGATGAATTCGGGGATGAACTGTCTGATGAAGAAGTGAGAATGCTGAGGATAAAATTCATCAGCGATGTAGCGAATTAAGAAATCCAATATATTTAATATCTAAGCTCTTCTTTGGAAGGGCTTTTTTTAAGATTTAACTTTATTGAAATGTTCCGAATATCAATATTTGAAACTTAATAAAACTTTTTAGTAACTTTAACTGATGAAAAAAATATCTGTCATATTTATTCTGCCGGATCTGGAAACCGGTGGTGCAGAAAGAATTGTTACCACCATAGCCAATCATCTTTCAAGAGACCGGTTTGAACCCAAAATCCTTTTGCTTCGCAAACAGGGCGGATATCTTAATTTTCTGAAAAAAGATGTTGAAATCATTGATATCAATACTGAAAGAATCAGGCATTCTCTAAAGCCTATTTTAGGCGAGATTTACCGTAGAAAACCGGATATTGTGTTTTCGGGTTTTGGTGAAGTAAATGCTTATCTGGCTTTATTCATTAAGCTTTTTCCAAGAACGAAATTCATTGCCAGGGAAACGAATGTGGTAACACAGCATGTAACGCGGAAAGAAATCAAATTTTTCTATAATTTTTACAATAACTATCAGAAAATCATTGCTCAGAGCGATGACATGATGCATGACCTTGTTGATAATTTCAACATTAAAAAGAAGAAAATTGTTAAAATAAACAACCCTGTCGATTTTGATTTTATCAATGCAAAACTGGGAACTTCTGTCAAACCCGAATGCTTTAAATACAATTATAAAAACGTTGTGGCCATAGGAAACCTGTCGGCCAGAAAAGGTTTTGACAATCTGCTGAAAGTATTTTCAAGGCTTAAAAATGAAAATATTATGCTTCATATCCTGGGTGACGGTAAAGATAAAGATGTGCTGCTTCAGATGAAGGATTTTCTGGGACTGAAAAATGTTATTTTCCATGGCAGACAGGATAATCCTTACCAGTTTTTAAAATATGCAGATCTTTTTGTCCTCTCTTCGCGATATGAAGGCTTTCCGAACGTTCTTTTGGAAGCAGGAGCCTGCGGAACCTATTCTTTGGCCAATAACTGTCCGGGAGGGATCAATGAAATCATCCAGCACCAGGTAAACGGCGAAGTTTCTAATATTGAAAATTATGAAGATTTTTCCCAAAAAATTATGAAAGTTTTACAGGGAAATTATAACCGTGATGGAATAAAAAATTCGATAAGGTCAAGATTTTCAAAAGATATTATTCTGAACAAATATGAGAAGGTTTTGTTGGATCTGATGAAGCAATAATTTCTGAATTTGCGTTATGGATTCATTTTTTTTACATTTGACCTTCATTATTTTATTTAAAATCAATATTCATCAATGAATAAAATTCCAAAAATTGGATGTGCTTGTGAAAAGCCGAATTCAAACTATACTGAATACAGAAGTTCTGAATTAGGAATAGACCATACTAACGGAAGATATGCAGAGGTAACGATTCAACAGTGCAAACTTTGTCAAAGAATATGGATCCGTTATTTTGTTGAATTTGAACATTATTCTAAATCAGGAAGATGGTACAAAGGAATCGTTTCGAAAAAAGATCGCTCACAAATAACCCCTGAAAATGCGGTTGACTATTTAGAAAATCTTGAATGGTATGTATACGGAGGTTCATTTTTTGAAAGTACCGGAACTTTTGGCCAGGGAAAACTGAATGTAGATTGATTCATAAGCCACGAAAGACTTAGCATATAATTTAAGTATAAATAAAATGGGAAATTCCATAAAGCCATTTATCATCGTTATTTTGATACTGAATTCTGCTGTAATGATGGCTCAGCAGAAGACAATCTCCAGAAAAGAATTATTAAAAACGGCTATTGGTCAGAGCGTTAAATCGGCAGAAATTCAGGAAATAACAATGGCTGCAGGACAAGGAGCTCCTGAACATCTGCACCCGTGTCCCGTTTTAGGAGTAATAAAATCCGGGGAAGCCGTTTTCCAGATAGAAGGTCAGCAGAAAGTTATACTTCATGAAGGAGATGCTTTCTATGAGCCTAAAAATGTAAAAATCCTTCATTTTGATAATGCATCCGCAGAAAAGCCACTCATTTTTACAGCAATCTATCTGAAAAAAGGGAATGAAGAAAATATAAAATTATTAAAATAACAGTTCCGTAAATCAAACCATCTGAATTATCAATCTCAAAATTGACAAAACTCACTTTGGTGCTTGGTAATTTATATGTAAATTTGTGAGAATTAAGAAAGATAATAATAAACAAATTCATATAATAACATGAGTCAATTCGATGTTACCGTAATCGGTTCTGGTCCTGGAGGTTATGTAGCTGCAATCCGTGCAGCACAGTTAGGTTTCAAAACAGCAATTATTGAAAAATATTCAACTTTAGGCGGAACTTGTCTTAACGTTGGATGTATTCCGTCAAAAGCGCTTTTAGACAGCTCTGAGCATTTCGAAAACGCGAAGCACAACTTCGCAGGCCACGGAATCATTATCAATGAGCCACAGGCTGATATCGCAAGAATGATCGAGCGTAAGAACGAAGTGGTAAAGCAGAATACAGATGGAATCAACTACCTGATGAGCAAAAACAAAATCACTGTTTTTGAAGGATTGGGAAGCTTCGAATCTGCTACTCAGATCAAAGTAACGAAAAACGACGGTTCTTCTGAAACCATCGAATCCAAATATATTATTATCGCAACCGGTTCCAAACCGTCTTCATTACCTTTCATTTCTTTAGATAAAGAAAGGGTGATCACTTCTACAGAAGCTTTAAACCTTAAAGAAATTCCTAAGCACCTGGTAGTAATCGGTGGAGGAGTAATTGGTCTTGAATTAGGTTCTGTATACTTAAGATTGGGAGCTCAGGTAACTGTTGTTGAATTCATGGATAAGATCATTCCTGGAATGGATGGAGCTTTAAGCAAGGAACTGACTAAAGTTCTTAAGAAGCAGGGAATGAAATTTATGCTTTCTACGGCTGTTTCTGCTGTTGAAAGAAACGGAGATACTGTAAAAATCACTGCTAAAGATAAAAAAGGAGAGGAAGTAACCGTGGAAGGAGATTACTGTTTGGTATCTGTAGGAAGAAAACCTTATACAGACGGTCTTGCTCTTGAAAAAGCAGGGGTAGAACTTGATGAAAGGGGAAGAGTAAAAACAAATGATCATTTGCAGACCAATGTTGCGAATATCTATGCGATCGGTGATGTAATCAAAGGTGCAATGCTTGCTCACAAAGCTGAAGAAGAAGGAGTTTTGGTGGCTGAAATACTGGCAGGCCAGAAACCTCATATCAACTACAACCTGATTCCTGGTGTTGTATACACCTGGCCTGAAGTTGCCGGAGTTGGTAAAACGGAAGAACAGCTGAAAGAAGAAGGAGTAGCTTACAAAGTAGGTTCTTTCCCAATGAGAGCGCTAGGTAGAAGCCGTGCAAGCGGTGATATCGACGGTCTTGTCAAGATTATTGCAGACGAAAAAACTGACGAAGTTTTAGGAATGCACATCATCGGGGCCAGAGCTGCCGACCTTATCGCAGAAGGCGTAATTGCTATGGAGTTCCGTGCAAGTGCCGAAGACATCGCAAGAAGTTCTCATGCCCACCCGACCTATGCTGAAGCTATTAAAGAAGCGGCATTGGATGCAACAGGGAAGAGACCTATCCATATGTAATTTTGATTGAAAGATTTAAAATTCAAATATTTAAAGATTAAAGAGAAGCATTTTGCTTCTCTTTTTTTGTGAACGGAAATGATTAATTGTTCTCTATGATTTTCTATTTTGACTATTTTAAAGCACTAGCAAGCGTAATTTTTGGGTAAAAAAGCCTTTTAAAAAAATTCCGGAGCTGCAAAATTTAAAGAGATCCGCGCTCATTTCAATATAATTCAATTGGAGAATATAAAATAGGAAAAAGGATGCATAGTTTAAAATCTTCAATTTTGCGTACCTTTGTGGCTAATTTTATATTCAATGCAACTCGGAAAAACCCAGACTTTAAAAATTTCAGAAAAAAACTATTCAGGATGGATCCTGGCGGACGAATCAGGCGAAAAAGCTTTCTTGCCTAAGGTTTTCACCAGTGATGAAAAAGAAATTGGTGATGATGTTGAAGTTTTTGTCTATCAGGACGACGGTAAATTAAAGGCAACCACTGAAATTCCATTGGCTGAAGTAGGTGAGTATGCCGTAATGAGCTGTGTGCAGAGTCTTCCGAGCGGAGCCTTTATGGATTGGGGAATCATAAAAGATCTTTTTATCCCCTATAAGCAGCAGAAATCCAAAATTATTGAAGGAAAAAGATATCTGGTGTATTTATATGTGGATGAAGACCTTGATTTGATTACAGGAACAACAAAATTCAAAAGAAATCCACAGTATGAGGATCTTCCTTTCCAGAAAGGAGATAAAGTAGACCTTTTGATGATGAATGAAAGTGAGCTGGGATGGAATGTGGTGATCAATAAAAAGTACATCGGGCTTGTTTATGCATCAGACGTATTCAAAAAGTTGTATCCTTTATCAGAAGAAGGCGGTTACATCAAAGCTATCCGTGAAGACGGTAAAATTGATGTTTCCCTACAGCCGGAAGGTTTCGAGAATATAGATGAGTTCAAACAGAAGATTATCAACAAGCTGGAGGAAAACTATGGACTTCTCTATCTGTCGGACAAATCTTCTCCTGAAGAGATCAAAGATGAGCTTCAGATGAGCAAAAAAAACTTTAAAAAAGCACTCGGCGGGCTTTATAAAGATAAGGTCGTCGATATTTCAGAAGATAAAATAAAATTATTGTAAAATAAAAAAAACGGGCAGAATTTTCTGCCCGTTTTTGTTTTAAAAACTGTCCTCTTTTCTTATCAGAGGCTATGCTCTATAGTTTCTTCCATCCGTACTTTAACTGTTTCCACAGAGAGGTCTATTTCTATTACTTTGCTTAAAATATCCTTATTAATATTTCTCCGAACGATCTAAATTCAGTTTTTTATTGATGCATCTCTGTTTTTTAAAACATGATGTAAATCATGACAAATTTGTTTAATTATTTTGTTTAACAATTTTGTCAAAAATAAAATTTGATTTAAATTTGCACAAAATTGTTTAACAATAATGTCAAATCAAGCAAAAAAAGACCAAACACAGGAATTAATAAAAGAGACAGCGAAGAATTTATTCTTTGTGAAAGGGAAGTTTGACGCTACGACCCAAGAGATCGCAGATGCAGCAGGAGTGAACAGAACACTGATTAATTATTATTTCCGCTCAAGGGATAATCTGATTCAGATCATTTTTGATGAAGCTCAACGGGTGGAACAGGAAAAATCTAAGATCATCCAGAATGCAGATCTGCCTTTTAAGGTAAAGATCAGCAAGTTTATAGAAGGAAGTCTTTCTACAAGCCTTCAGTACCCCTATTTGGAAACCTATATCGTTTCGCAGATCAATAAGGGGAACTGCCATCAGAGAGAAATAGAAGAAGATGTATTGGAAACTCTTTATAAAGACATCGAAAAAGAAATGGAACTGGGGAATATTGAAAAAATGGCCCCTGTACAATTTATTCTGAATATGGTCTCGTTACTCGTGTTTCCAAGTGCCATAAGACCTTTATTTATGGAGAATCTGATGATCAGTGATGAAGAATATGACAAAATTATTTCCGAAAGAAAAGAGATCATCATTAACATGCTTTTCAAAAATTAAAAAAATGTTAAAGTATTTTAAGAAATGAATCGTCCTTTAGAAATAAAAACATTGTCAGGAAAAATTACATTAAAAAAATAAACGAAGTATAAAATTATGAAAAGAAAACGTATAACTGCTAATAAGCTAAAAATTGGGATAGCTGCAGCATTTATGATTTTCGGCTTTTCATCCGTATCTGCCCAGCAGCAGGTTTCTTTACAGGAAGCCATCAAGCAGGCACTGCAAAATAAGGCAGAAGCTAAAAAAGCGGCATTACAGATCAAAAAAGCTGAATATAAAATTGATGAGGCCAGAGCTGGAGCTTTACCGCAGATAAGTGCTACTGCAGGTTTAACTTACAATCCGATTATTCAGGAATCTTTGCTTGAATTTGGCGGAGAGAGAATCAGGGCGCAGCTGGGACAGCCATGGAGCTCCACAGCTTCTGTACAGCTTCAGCAGGCATTATTTGATCAAAGGGTTTTTACCGGCCTTAAAGCAGCAAAATCTACAAGAGAATTCTATGTTTTAAATGCTCAGTTAACGAATGAACAAATTATTGAAAATGTAGCAACAGCTTATTATCAGGTTTTTGTTCAGGAAGAGAATCTTAAAACGGTTGAAGCCAGCTATGCCAATACGGAAAAAACGAGAAATGTAATCAAGAGCCTGGTTGATAACGGTTTGGCAAAAGCCATCGATTTAGACCGTACCAACGTACAGCTTACCAATATTGGTTCCAATAAGCAGCAGTTGATCAATTCCGTTGAACTTTCAAAAAATGCTTTGAAGTTTTATATGGGAATTCCTATTTCTACAGATATCGAGCTTGAAGAAAAAACAATCGAGCCAAGACCTGAACTGATAGCGAGCAATGTAAACCTGGACGACCGTACGGAAATCAAAGTTTTAAATAAAAACAGAGAACTTCTGCAGTTTAACAAAAAAGCTACGGAAGCTTATTTATACCCGACAGTGAATCTTGTTGCCAATTACGGCTGGGGAGGACAAGGTAGAAAATTCCCTCTTACCAATGGGATTAACAACGGAGTTCTTTGGAGTGATTATTCAGCGATTGGCTTGAATGTGAACATTCCTATTTTCACAGGGGGAGCTACCAAAGCTAAAATCAATCAGGCAGAAATTGATATCCAGGATTTAGATTTGGATATCCAAAATACTCAGCTGAGCCTAAGTTTAGATTATAAAAATGCAATTACCAATATGGAAAATGCATTAATCAATATCGAGAGTATGAAAGATAATGTAGGATTGGCAGAAAGAGTTCAGAAAAATACTCAGGCCAACTACCAGTATGGTCTGGCAACGCTTACAGAGGTTTTAGATGCTGAAAATGCTCTTACCCAGGCGAAACAGAACTATGCAAATGCTTTATTGGATTACAAACAGGCGGAAATAAAATTAATCAAGGCTAAAGGAGAATTAAACACACTACAAAACCCGTAATAAACTATGAAAAAAACCTTAATATATATCATCGTTGCAGCTGTACTTATAGGTTTAGGTGCATATAAAATCGCTGATAATAAGAAAAAACAGGAAACAGAAGTAAAAGAAGTTGCCAAACAGGTGGATAAAATCAACGTAAATGTTGTTACTGTAGCAAGAGAAAATATCGACACAGATTATACTGCCAACGGAACTTTCATTCCAAAGCAGGAAATGAATCAGTCTTCTGAAATTGCCGGACGTATTGTAAGCGTTTTGGTAAAAGAAGGATCAAGAGTTTCTGCAGGACAGACTTTGGCCGTGATCAAAAAAGACGCGATCGAAGTGGATGTTTCTCAGGCTCAGAATAATTTGCAAAATGCGATTATTGATAACCAGCGTTACGAAAATGCCTTCAAAACCGGAGGTGTTACCAAGCAGCAGGTTGATAACTCAAGACTGCAGCTGAAAAATGCCCAGGCAGCCGTAAGAGCACAGGGAGTAAGGGTAAATGATACCAGCATCCGTGCAGGGATCAGCGGAACGATCAACAAAAAGATGGTAGAGCCGGGAACAGTGGTTTCCGTAGGGACTTCCATGTTTGAAATCGTTAACATCAACAGTCTTAAACTTTCTGTATTGGTAGACGAAAGCCAGGTTGGAAGAATCCAGTTGGGCCAGGAGGTTCCAATCAATGTAAATGTTTTACCTGGAGAATCTTTCAGCGGAAGAATTACCTTCATTGCTCCTAAAAGTGATGCTTCTTTAAATTTCCCTGTTGAAATTGAAGTTCAGAACAGAGGAAACCTGAAAGCGGGTATGTATGCAACAGCTTTGTTCAAAACCAATCATGGTGCTGAAACTCAGAATATGCTGACCGTTCCTGCACAAGCTTTTGTAAACGGAGTAAGTTCAGGACAATTATTTATCGTAAGCAACGGAACGGCTAAACTGATCAAAGTACAAACCGGAAAAGTATACGGTGACAAAGTTCAGATCTTAAGCGGACTGAATGGTGGCGAACAGGTAGTTACCAGCGGACAAATCAACCTTGATAACGGTTCAAAAATCAATATCGTAAAGTAACAGAAGATGAAGTTAGCAGAAATATCCATTAAAAGGCCTTCCCTTGTTATCGTATTGTTTACGATACTTACACTGGGTGGTTTATTAAGTTACTCCATGATGGGGTACGAGTTGATTCCGAAGTTTGAAACCAATATGGTAACCATTTCTACGGTATATCCGGGAGCTTCACCTGCTGAGGTGGAAACTTCGGTAACCCGAAAGATTGAAGATGCCGTGGGTTCCCTGGAAAACGTAAAAAAAGTAGAATCTTCATCTTACGAAAGTTTATCGGTTATTATGGTTCAGCTGAATACAGGTGCCGATGTAAACTATGCTTTGAATGATGCACAGAGAAAGGTAAATGCTATTCTGGCAGATCTTCCGGATGATGCAGATCCTCCTTCTTTGCAAAAATTCTCACTGGATGATCTTCCGATCATGACGTTGAGTATTTCCAGCGACAAGCTGAATAATAAAGATCTTTATGACCTTTTAGATAAAAAAATAGAGCCTATTTTCTCCCGTGTAAACGGTGTGGCTCAGGTTGACCTTGTAGGAGGACAGGAGAGAGAGATTCAGGTAAACTTAGATGAAAAGAAAATGCAGGGTTATGGTATTGCCATCGCAGATGTACAGCAGGCGATTCTTTCATCCAACCTAGATTTCCCGACGGGGGCTTTGAAGACGAGAACTTCAAGATCTACAATCAGACTTTCCGGAAAGTATAAAAGTGTAGATGAGATGAATAACCTTGTGGTTTCCAATAAAGATGGAGCTCAGGTACGATTATCTGATATTGCCACCGTTTTCGACACCCAGAAAGATGTAGAGAAAGTGGCAAGATACAATCAGAATTCAACGATTTTACTTCAGGTAAAAAAACAGTCTGATGCCAATGCGGTTTCCGTTTCAGAGGCCATTCAGAAAACAATTGCTGATGTTCAGAACAACTATAAAACTCAGGCGATTAAAATCAATATTGTAGATGATACCACAGACTTTACGCTTGAAGCTGCAGACCACGTAATTTTCGACTTATTCCTAGCGATTATCCTGGTAGCAGTAGTTATGTTATTGTTCCTTCACAACATCAGAAACGCATTCATCGTAATGGTTTCTATTCCGATGTCATTGATTGCAACGGTAATCGGAATGTACTTGATGGGGTATACCTTAAACCTGATGAGTTTATTAGGACTATCATTGGTGGTTGGTATTCTTGTGGATGATGCGATTGTAGTTTTGGAGAACGTTTACCGTCACATGGAGATGGGGAAAAGCAGAATTCGTGCAGCGTACGATGGGGCTTCAGAAATTGGGTTTACGGTAACGGCTATTACCCTGGTAATTGTGGTGGTATTCTTACCGATTGCGATGAGTTCAGGTTTGGTTTCTGATATCCTGACGCAGTTCTGCGTAACGGTGGTTATAGCGACACTATTTTCATTGTTAGCTTCATTTACCATCATTCCTTGGTTATCTTCAAGATATGGTAAGCTGGTGCATTTAACAGGTAAAAACCCTTTTGAGAAATTTATCCTTTGGTTTGAAAAGCAATTGGAGAAATTCACGCACTGGATCACAGGAATTCTGGAGTGGGCGTTAAAGACAACATTAAGAAGAATTATGACAGTGATTGTAACCTTCATTATCCTGATTTCTTCATTTATGCTGGTAGCTTTCGGATTTATTGGTGGTGAATTCTTCCCTAAAATGGACAGAGGCCAGTTTCTTGTTCAAATGGAGCTTCCAAAAGATGCTTCTGTAGAAAAGACCAACCAGATTACTTTAGCGGTTGAAAGATACCTGAGAAATGATAAAGATGTTGTAGATATGATTACCACAGTTGGTCAGCAGTCATCAGGATTTGGTGGAGCGCAGGCTACCTTGTATCAGTCAGAGATCCAGGTAATTCTGGTAGATAAATCTGAGCGTAATGAAAGCACAGATATCAAGTCTGCAAAAATCAAGAGAGCGTTGGAAGAAAAATTCACCGGAGTTGAATTTAAAACGGCACCGATCGGATTAATGGGAGCAGATAATGCGCCAATTGAAATGGTAGTAACGGCTCAGGATAATGAAACAGCCAATAAAGAAGCAAACAGAATTCTTGAATTGCTTAAAAAGGTTCCTGGTTCTGTGGATGCAGAATTATCAACTGACTCTGGAAGTCCGGAAGTTCAGGTGAATATCGACAGAGATAAAATGGCGTCTTTAGGCTTAAATCTTTCCAGTGTAGGACAAACGATGCAGACTGCATTCAATGGAAATACAGACGGGAAATTCAGAGCCGGAGAATATGAATATGACATCAACATCCGTTTTGGTGATGCCAACAGACAATCCATTGACGATGTAAGAAATCTGATGTTTACGAATCCTCAGGGTGAGCAGATCAGACTGAGCCAGTTTGCAGATGTCAAAATGGGTTCAGGACCGAGCTTATTGGAACGTAGAGATAAAGCACCTTCTGTAAAGGTAAAATCTAAAGTAGTAGGTCGTCCTGTAGGAGATGTTGCCAACGAATGGGCTGCTCAGTTTATGGATAACGAAAAAACCAAGCCGGCAGGCGTAAGCTATATCTGGAGTGGTGATATGGAAAACCAGACCGAAGGTTTCGGTACCTTAGGAATCGCATTGCTGGCTGCTATCGTATTGGTTTATCTGGTAATGGTTTCATTGTATGACTCGTTTGTATATCCGTTCGTGGTATTATTCTCTATTCCTCTGGCATTGATCGGGGTGATGGTGATCCTTGCCATCACCGGAAATTCATTAAACATCTTTACGATGCTGGGGATGATCATGTTGATTGGTTTGGTAGCGAAGAATGCGATTATGATTGTCGACTTTGCGAATATGAGAAAAGCGGCAGGTGCCAATACGCATGATGCACTGATTCAGGCGAACCACGCACGTCTTCGTCCGATCCTGATGACAACGATTGCGATGATCTTTGGTATGATCCCGATTGCGATTGCAAAAGGAGCAGGAGCAGAGATGAACAACGGTCTGGCTTGGGTAATTATCGGTGGTTTGACATCATCATTATTCCTGACGCTGATCATTGTACCGGTAGTGTATTCGTTATTTGATTCCATTCTGAGAAGAATGGGTCAACATGAAAAAGTAGACTACGAAACTGAAATGAAAGCAGACTATGTACATAAAGAACTAAGTGAAGACGGATACACTCCGAAACACATAGACTAAAATATTTTAACCTTAATTAACCTAAAAGCGCATCAGATTTCTGATGCGCTTTTTTGATCTTAAATAGCTTGTTGTTTAACGCAAAGTTTCTATTCTGTACTTTTATTTTGAGGAAGGCAAAGAATACCCGGCTATGCCGCTGATTAAGCTATCAGGTAACCATGCACCTTAATCGAATCAATTTTTGATTGATTCCCTCTTTGCTTCCTTATTATGAATTATAACAATTAATCCTTTGCGTCAAAAAAAGCATAAAATGGGTTCAAACATTGTTTTTTAGCCCTAAAAAAGGCTTCCAGATCATTCTGAAAGCCTTTGCTTTTTTTATATGCAGGAAATTAGTCTGCCATTACCTCACCAGACTTTCTGTAGATGAAGTTTCCATAAATGTGTCTTCTTGCAAAGCGGCTTGGCGAATCAGAGTTAACCATTTTGATATACGTATTTCTTGGAACCCCAATGTATTCGTACATCATTCCGTTCAGATGCTGAATTTTTAAAACCGCTTTCTCCAGATAAAAATCCTGGATATTAGATTTTGTGATGGTTTCCGTATATTCTTCTTTATATTTCTCCTGTGTTTCCTCGTTAATACTTACCAGAAAATGGTAAGCTTCAATCACAGATTTACTTTTTTCTTCTGCTTCCAGTTTTCCGGCTTCGTCATTAGCAAACTTATCTGGATGCGAATCTTTCATCGTATTTCTGTAAATGGTCTTTAATTCCTTTAAAGTAACGTTTTTATCGACCCCAAGAAGCTTTCTGTGCTCACCAACTCTTTTCATATGTAGATATTTATTGATTTTTAAGGTCATATACAATCGCTATCTTCATCCGCATTTTTGTACACTACTGCTATTGGCAATTTTTATAATGTATGATCCTTATTTCGGGGTGCAAAATTAAGCTTTTAAATTGAGAAACTGTAAGTTTTTGATTATTAATTTGTTTAGTGTTGAAAAATGTTATCTTATTTCCTTTTTAACTGTGATTAATAAACCTTCAATTTGGTGAAATTCATAACTATCATTATTATTTTCTTTATAACAAAAAACAGGAGCCCTAAAGCCCCTGAAAATAAATATCGATAATTTTAAAGTGTCTGTAAAACAAACTCCTTACTCGCTTCCCGTGAAGCTTCCACCATCGCAATTAATGCCTTTTCCGTTTCATCCCAATGCCTGGTTTTCAAACCGCAGTCAGGGTTTACCCATAGCTGTTGCGCAGGAATAACGGCCTGCGCTTTTTTCAGCAATTCTACCATTTCTTCTTTTGACGGAACTCTAGGTGAATGGATATCATAAACTCCCGGTCCGATCTCATTCGGATATTTGAAATCTGCAAAAGCATTCAGCAGTTCCATCTGGCTTCTGGAGCATTCTATTGTGATCACATCGGCATCCATATCGGCAATATTCTGGATGATATCATTGAATTCGGAATAGCACATATGTGTATGAATCTGCGTGGCATCTTCTACACCGCTTGCTGAAATTCTGAAAGCTTCAACCGCCCATTTCAGATAATTTTGCCAGTCGGATTTTCTCAGCGGTAATCCTTCACGAATGGCAGGCTCATCAATCTGGATGATTCTGATTCCTGCTTTTTCCAGATCATTAACCTCATCACGAATCGCCAAGGCAATCTGCTTGCACGTTAATGAACGAGGCTGATCGTCACGTACAAAAGACCATTGAAGAATCGTTACGGGGCCTGTCAACATTCCTTTTACCCATTTTTGAGTTAAGGATTGGGCATATTTGGACCAGTAAACAGTCATAGGATGCGGGCGGTGAACGTCACCATAGATCACCGGTGGTTTTACACAACGGCTTCCGTAGCTTTGAACCCAACCGTTTTGAGTAAAGGCAAACCCTTCCAATTGTTCCCCGAAATATTCCACCATATCGTTTCGCTCAAATTCTCCGTGAACCAGAACGTCAATCCCGATTTCTTCCTGCCAGCGGATGGTTCTTTCCGTCTCTTTTTTAAGAAGATCATCATATTGTTCAGCAGTCAGTTCACCTTTTTTAAATTTTGATCTCCATGTTCTTACTTCTTTTGTCTGTGGAAACGAGCCGATGGTTGTTGTCGGGAACAAAGGAAGTTGCAACACTTTTTGCTGTTTTTCTTTTCTTATATTGAAAGAACTGTTTCTTTGTGCATCTTCTTTAGTGGTCACATCAGCACGGTTTTTTACTTCCTGATTATGAATTAAAATTGACGTTTTACGGTTTTCAATCGCCTTTTTGTTTTCAGCTAATTCTTGTAAAGCATTGTAATCCGGATTTTCTGAAGCGAGTTTTTTTAACGTAACAATTTCAGAGACTTTTTGTTTTGCAAAAGCCATCCATTGTTTGATTTCAGGAGACAGTGTCTTTTCGTTCGTTTCCAGATCAAGATCGAAAGGTGAGTGGAGGAGTGAACAGGATGGAGCGATGAGGACCCTTTCAGAACCTATTTTCTCTATAGCTTTATGAATAAAAGTCAGAGATCGGCTGAAATCGTTTTTCCAGATATTTCTTCCGTCAACGATTCCCAAAGAAAGGCTTAAAGTATCCGGAATGGTATGTAAGACTTCATCCAGCTGTTCAGGGCAACGTACCAGATCAATATGAAGAACATCCACAGGAAGTGAAGCTGCTAATGAAAGATTGTCTTTTAAGCCTTCAAAATAAGTCGCTACAATGAATTTCAGGTCCGGAAACTGTTTTCTGATTTCATCATAGGCAGATTGGTAAATTTCTTTTGCTTTTTCAGTAAGATCGAGACCTAAAAACGGTTCGTCAAACTGAATCCAAGTCGCACCGTTTTTTTCAAGCTCTTTTAAAATTTCAATGTATACCGGAAGCAGATTTTCTATGAGGTCCAGTTTATCAAAACCCTCTTCTTTTTCTTTTCCCAGGAGAAGATAGGTGAGAGGTCCTATGATTACGGACTTGGCATTTATTCCGGCTTGCTTTGCCCTGAGGAATTCACTGATGATTTTTTTAGAAAATAAACCGAATTGCTGGTTCTTCTGAAACTCAGGAACGATGTAATGGTAATTGGTATCAAACCATTTTGTCATTTCCATGGCGGTAATGTCGAGGCCATTTTTCTGGTAGCCTCTTGCCATTGCAAAATACAGGTCAAGTTCAGAATCGGATGCTCTTGAGGCTATTTCTTTGTAGCGTTCCGGAATTGCTCCGACAGTCAGGGTCATATCCAGAACCTGATCATAATAAGAAAAGTCATTGCAGGGGATAAGGTCTACTCCTGCTTCCTGCTGCAGTTTCCAGTTTTGAAGGCTGATGCTGTTCCCGGTTTCCAGGAGTTCATTTAATGATGCCTTGCCTGACCAATACTGCTCGCAGGCTTTTTTGAGTTCTCTGTGGCGGCCAATACGCGGGCTGCCAAGAATGTGTGTTTGCATGTTTTTAAACTTTTAAATTAAACAATGATGATTTTAAAAGCTCTTTTATAATGCTTCGGAATACTTTCGGAGAGAGAGTTTTAGGAACAAAGTAGATACAGTAAAACGTTATTTCCTTTAAATAAGAGAATTGGCTTAAAGGTTCTTTTTTTGACGCCAAGTTTTAATTCAACATGCTTTATATTCTAAGAGGGCAAAGAGTTAATTTCTGAAGCGGAAGTTTTATCCATAAGCTTCATCAGCGATAAAGTCGCAGTTCTTTGCTCCTTAAAAATAAGGAGTTTTTATAAAAAAATCTTTACGCTTAAAATCAAATCATTCACAATTAAACGTTCAAAATGTATCATCTGTATGACCTAAAAGCTTCAGACCGCGAAAGCATTGTCAATTCAGAACAGGCAGGTCTCCTGGCTTGTAACGGCTTCTATCATCCTTCCCGCTGTTGGCAGTGGATATTCTGGGATAAAAACTTTTGTTGTGCTACTTACAGTTGCGCGACAGCTCGTGATTCTCACACGATTCCCTATTAATTTACGTTATGTAAAACCTCTTCTGTCTGATGAAGGATGTTAAAGAACAAAATCTAGCCAAAGGTATCGATTAAGTGGATTGATTGGTGGAATTATTAAAATTCAGAATATAATTTTGTTTGATGGGTGTTATAAAGTTAAATATTCTGTACATTTGAAAAACATAACCTCAAAAAGAATATTATTCTGTGGAAAGACTTGACGAAAGGGATCTGCAATTGCTTAGAATCCTGCAAAAGAATGCTAAACTGACCGTAAAAGAGATTGCAAAAGAAATAAATCTTTCACCTTCTCCTGTTTTCGAACGGATGAAAAGATTGGAGCAGGAAGGATATATCAAGCATTATGCAGCCGTTCTGGAAGCAGAAAAGCTGAACCGGGGATTTACCGTTTTTTGCCAGATCAAGCTTAAGATACATGACCGTTCTGTCGGAAATCAGTTAGTTGAAGATATCTTACAGATCGATGAAATTGCTGAATGTTATAATATTTCTGGAGACTTCGATTTTCTCCTTAAAGTTCAGGTAAGGGATATGAAACATTACCAGGATTTTGTTTTCAATAAGCTGGGCTCACTGGATTCCATCGGAAGTGCACACAGCACCTTTGTGATGGCTGAGGTTAAAAATATTCATGGGGTAAGTATTTAGAAGCAAAAGCAGCACCCGAAAACGAATGCTGCCTGATTTTTAAATCCTTAAAGTTTTTAATCTTTAAATAAATTCAATTGTTCCATTCCTACCACTGCATTTTTTTGATATTCTTCTGTCAGGTTAAAAATTTTCCCCAGTTTTTGGGAAGCACTGATAAAACTGATAAACGTACAAAGTTCTGAAACTTCTTTTTCGGAAAAGAATTCGCTCAACATGCTGAAATGGCTCTTGAGTATAGAACGGTGATCTGTACAGAATAGCTCTGCGAAACTTACCGCTACAGAAATTTTAAGATCTGATTGACTGAAATCGGGCCTTCCGTTTTTTACCATGCAGTATTCACAGCCATTACCAAAAGCAAGAGCCCTTCGTACCTGTTCGAGTAAATGGGGATCTAATGTTGCACTTTTAAAAAAAGTTTCTTCAAGACGGTTCCAGTTAGCAAGTATTTCCGGATTGTGCCCGATCAGCTTTTCAAATGGTGTATTTCCATTGTCTGAAAGTTCAATTGTTGTCATAATTTTTTTATGTCAAATTTCCGTCTAATTCATGTGATTTTAAAGTGGATTTAATGGTGAAATTTTATAATTTTGATGATTTCTACTGATTTAATTTAAAAATACAATGAAAATAGTTTTAGATGAATTTGATTATAAAATCTTACGGTTATTGACTGAAAACGCCAGGTTAAGCTATGCCGAAATAGGGCGTAGCATCTCTCTTTCCCAGTCTGCCACAAAAGAGAGGGTGCAAAACCTTACCGACACCGGAGTTATCAAAGGTTTTACAGCAGATATTGATTATGCCCTTCTCGGTTACAGCTTGAAAGTGATTATTCACCTGAAGTTTAAAAATGATGAGTTTAAAATATTTATCGATCACCTGAAACTGTTCCCCGAAATTATCAGCTGTAAAAGGATCACAGGGGAATACTGCCTCATTGCTGAGTGTGTTTTAAAAGACAGCTCCCATCTCGAAAATATTATTGACAGGCTGATAAAATTTGGAATTCCTTCCACATCGGTTCAGTTGTCTGAAATAAAAGCCAATCATTTTTTTCAGTCTCAATAATAGAAATTTCTTACAGAAACAGAAAGCAGCATTCGTTTTCGGATGCTGCTTGATTTTTAAATCATTAAATTTTGAATCATTAAATGAATTATGGTTCATCACAATCCTGCTTTAGCTTTGTAAAGAGCTTGTCAAATTTTTCATAGAGCGTTCCCTCGTCATTAGGATCTGGCCTGAAACTTCCGTTGGCACAGTTGTAAAAGCCGAAACCGATCAATTGAATCAGCGCATAATCATCTTTCTTCGGATCGTTCAACTGAGCTTTGAATTTATCGATTACTGATTGCGGGTCAGCATTATCTTTGCTTTTGGCTTCGACAAAGTTTTTCCAGACGGCGTACATTTTCTGCTTGTCGGGAGAAGAAACCGCGTCGATATATTCTTTGCAGGTATTGTAATATCTGCTGTTTTTTAGTGATGCAGGATCAGAGTAGGCGATAAGCTCTTCCTTTTTCAGCTGATATTCATTTTCAAAAATCTGAATAGTTTTCCGGCGGAGCTTTGTCCACTCCGGAAGATTGATGACCTGTATACCGTACAGTTCTTTTTTCTTTTCCTGATACTGTTTTTCCAGTTGCTGCAGATAGATGTTTTTATTTTTTCGGACATCTTCAAGATCCGGAAGTTTAAAGACCGTATGATTGTCAAACAAACCACTGTTGAACTTATACAGAAGCTTAAAAATACCGTCTATTTCCTCTTTTTTATATTTTTTTGGATCAAAATATCCTTTATTATCGCAGTTGAAGGTCTGGTAAGAGTAGAGTACCAGATTACCGGTTTTACCAGAAGTTTTCTGTCCTGATACCATTGCAGAAAGAGCAAATGAGAGTGTAAAAAGTAATTTTTTCATTTTATTTCTATACAATGCTTTTAATGCGTAAATACTGTAGCAGCATGATGGTTTTGGCATCCATGATTTCTCCGCTGTCTATCATAGCAAGGGCATCATTAAAAGAAAGTTCTAAAACTTCAATATTTTCACCTTCCTCTTCAAGTCCGCCACCGTTTGCGGTCTTCATTTCAGAAGAATATTCAGCGATGAAAAAATGCAGGATTTCCGTTACGGATCCGGGAGACATATAGGCCTCAAATACTTTTTCTACTTTTGAAATTTTATAGCCTGTTTCCTCTTCTGTCTCTCTTTTTATACAGTCTTCGGGGTTGTCATTATCCAAAAGGCCGGCACACGCCTCAATAAGCATCCCTGTGGCATTGCCATTGACGAAAGTAGGAAGCCTGAACTGCCTGGTTAAGATCACCTTGCCTGAAATCTTGTTATAAAGCAGAATAACCGCTCCGTTTCCTCTGTCATAAGCTTCTCTGCTTTGAGTTTCTGTTGTTCCGTCTTTTTTGGCAATGGAATAGGTTACTTTCTTTAAAGTATACCAGTTATCGGATAAAATTTCTGTTTTAAGAATACTAATGTCTGGATTCTGCATTGGGCTTGTTCTATGTTATATTAAGTGATAATGCCTGACTGGCTTCATTATATTAAGTGCTAAATTAATATTTCTTTTCCAACAGACATTTAAAATTACCTTTAAAATCTACAGGATTATAAAATGATTTATAAAATAAGGGAACTACAGCATCCTATGCTTCCAGATGTTTTCTTAAATAAACAGAAGTTTCAGAATGCTTTGCTGATAAAAGGTTTTCCACAGTCCCTTCGAATACAATAGTGCCGCCCAGTTTTCCGGCTCCGGGGCCGATATCAATGATCCAGTCTGCCTGAGCTATGATATCCAGGTTATGTTCAATGACGATGAGGGTGTTGCCATTATTCACCAGCTCATCAAAGAAAGAAAGCAACTTTTCATTATCAATAGGATGGAGGCCGGTACTGGGTTCATCCAGAACAATGATTTTATCTGTGTGGCTCAGCTCTTTAGTCAGCTTTAAACGCTGTCTTTCACCTCCGGAGAAGCTGTCCAGCCTTTGTCCCAGAGTCAGATAATCCAGTCCTAATTTGATTAGCAGGCTGAGCTCATGTTCAAATCCGGGCCCCGGAAAAAACTGCAGGGCTTCCAGAACGGTCATATTCATGATATCAGCAATATTTTTACCATGGTATAGATATTGTAAAACTTCAGGCTTATATCCTGATCCATGACAGACTTCACAGGGCTGTTCAATATCATCCATAAAAGCAAGATCTATTTTTTCCACACCCAATCCCCTGCAATTGGAACAGGCGCCTTCACCGTTGCGGCTGAAAAGCTTTTCAGAAACATTATTGGCATTGGAGAAGAGTTTTCTGACAGTATTTGACAGATTGAGATACGTTAGCAGGTTTGAACGGCTGCTGGCTGTAAAAACAGATTGGTCTACTACGGTTACCGGATAGGACAAGGGTAAAACTTTATTAATTAAAGTGCTTTTCCCGGATCCCGCCACGCCGGTTACGACATTCATTATGCCTTTAGGTATTTTTACACTCACATTTTTTAAGTTGTGAAGATGGGCATTCTTTATTTCCAGATCACCCTTTGCAGATCTCGGAGTTTTATTATAAGTACGGGTTTTGTTGAAATAGCCGGCTGTTTTACCTTTTGCATTTTTTAAATGATTAAAAGTTCCCTGATACATAATTTCACCGCCGTTTTTCCCTGAATCAGGTCCCATATCAACAATGAGATCAGCTATTTTGATAAGATCCGGGTCATGTTCAACAATTAAGACGGTATTGCCTTTATCCCTTATTTTTTTGATGATGTCTATAATGTGGTCAATATCTTTAGGATGGAGTCCGATACTGGGTTCATCAAAAATATACAACAGATCTACCAGGCTGTTACCCAGCTGTTTTACCATTTTTATCCGTTGGGATTCCCCTCCCGACAGGGTGTCAGTTTGTCTGTCCAGTGTAAGATACTGCAAGCCTATATCAATAAGATTCTGAAGCTTTTTTGTCAGTTCATTGATGACGGAAGAATACAGTTCAGATGATAAGCTCTGAATAAAAAGGAGCAGTTCGTCAACGGACAGTGACGTACAGTCTGCAATGCTTTTATTTTCAATCTTACAGGACAGAACCTTTGAATTGAGCCTTTTCCCATGGCAAAGCGGACATGGTTTGGTAATGATGACCCTTTTTAAAGTATCTTTTCGGGTAATATTCTCTTTAGAATCCTTTTTCAGAAATGAGCTTTCAATTCTGGGAATGACCCCTTTATACCGGACTGTTTTTCCCCATTCTTTGGTGGGATTTTTTGGAATATGCTCTTTGGCATTCAGTAATATTTCCCATTCTTCTTCTGTGAAGTCTTTAAGCTTTTTGTCATTGTCAAAATATCCGGAATAAATATAACGTGTCAGCCGCCAGCCTCCCGGCTGAAATGTGGGAAACCGTATCGCGCCTTCATTCAGTGATTTGTTTCTGTCAAAAAGAGTTTCCGTATTCACGGTCTGCACATATCCTAGGCCTTCACATTCGGGACACATCCCCTGAGGATTGTTGAAAGAAAACACGTTGGAATATCCTACAAATGGTTTTCCTATCCTGGAAAAAAGAAGCCGGAGAGAAGCATAAATATCTGTTGCTGTTCCTACTGTTGAACGAGCATTACCTCCCAACCTCTTTTGATTGATGATAAAGGGTACATTAAGATTTTCTATTTTTTCTACATTCGGAACTCCAAAATGCTGTAAGCGGTTTCTTATGAAACTGTTTTGGGTCTCATTAATCTGGCGTTGAGCTTCGGCACCTATCGTTTCAAATACCAACGATGATTTTCCGGATCCTGAAACTCCTGTGAAGACAGTAATTTTGTTTTTTGGAATGCGTAATGAAATATTCTTCAGATTATTCTGCCTTGCGTGAGTGATGATGATTTCTTTCATAATAATTTCATTAACTTTGTTAATAGTTAACTAAGTTAAGTATTTTTATGCAAATAGAAAAGAATCAATTTTTCAATGTGTTTACAGATCTTCAGTGTTTTATATTGGCTAATATGAACAAGGGAAACATCAGTGGTGTCACTGCAACACATTACAACATTATAGAATACATATACCGTAAGGATCAGGTTACCGGAAAACAGATTGCTTCGGCATTTAAGGTCAGCCAGCCAGCCATTTCAAAACAGATCAAATTTCTGATCAGTAATGAGCTGGTCGAACAGAAACAAAGTATGTCCGACAGAAGAATTTTTAATCTCTCTGCTACAGAAAAAGGTAAATTTCTGATCAATAATTCTGAAGATTTCCGAAAAACCGTAGCAGATCAGGCTTCTGCTATCCTGGACAAAACAGAATTGGAAACATTAACAGCTTTATTGAATAAGATTCTGGAAAATATGAAAATCTAAATGCCGCTTTTATAAAGACAATAATCATTTTATTTCTCTTTTCTCAGAAGATCTTCCAGAGCTTTTTTCAGATCAGGGAATTTAAATTGGAATCCTGTATCCTGTATTTTTTGTGAAGAAGCCCGTGAGCCTTCCAGCAAAGCATCTGCCAGCTCTCCGAACATCAGTTTTAAAACAAATGCAGGCACATTGGGCATAAGTAAAGGTTTTTCCAGAACTTCTGCTATTTTTCCCGTTAAATTCTCATTGGTAGTATGCTGAGGGGAAACTGCGTTGTAAGCCCCATCCATATTAGCATTTTTCAGAGCTGCCTCATAGATCGAGCAGATATCATCAATATGAATCCATGGCATATATTGTTTTCCGCTTCCTAAAGCAGACCCAATGCCGTATTTTATGGTAGGAACCATTTTTTTCAGTGCCCCGTCTTCTTTGGAAAGAACAACGGCTGTCCGTATTTTCACAACCCTTTCTGCCAGGTTTTGTTCTTTGAAATCATCTGCCGATCTTTCCCACAAAACCACAACCTCGCTCAGAAAATCATTACCCGGAGGATCTTTTTCTGTATAAACCTTTTCCGTTGTTACCGTACCGTAATAATTGATTCCCGAAGCGGAAATAAAAGATTTAAGCTTTATTTGTTTCTTTTTTAAGGTTTTTAAAAGAAGTCCGGCAGAATCTACACGGCTGGATATCAGTTCACGTTTTCTTTCCTTAGTCCATCGTTTTTCTGAAATGTTGGCGCCTGCCAGATGAATAATATGGGAAACATTTTCAAGAGCAGATTCATCTATTGTTCCGTTTTTGATATCCCATTCAAATTCATTGGCATGTTTTTTCTTTCGGGTCAGGAAGCGTACGGTGTATTCATTTTCTAACTTTTTTGAGAGTTCCTGAGCGATCATTCCGCCGGCACCGGTTATAAGAACAATTTCTTTCATAATCGAATATTTAAGGGTAAGGTAGGGAATTATGTCTGATTCTTTACGATCAGTACAAAATCATCTTCCAGAAGTTTATAGCCGTAGTCATAAATAAACCTGTATTCAGAACCGTTCTTATAAACTTTCAGATTGGTAAAATAATCGAAATCAAAACCCAAGCCATCCATCCTTGATTTGGCAATTTTTGCTTTACCGTCCGTATTCAGCTCCAAAAGGATACGGTAATTTTTACGGAGCTTATTGTTGACATTCCGCATCAGATTGGTAGAATCTTTATTCTGCTTATTATTGTAGGCATTCCGGCAGGCATCATTGCAGAATTTTTTATCTGCCCTTCCGATAATTTTTTCGCCGCATTCAAGACAGTTCATAGTTTTTATTTTTTCAGTTTGTGTATATGTTCATGTTTTTTCTTTAACAACCGTTTAAACCTTGTATGGGAAGGATAGCTTCTGTTTGGTGTTATATTGTTGAATAAAAGGGCGACCAGTAAAAGAATGATACAGCCTGATAAAACCGGAGAAAGTACATACCAGTATCCCAGTTCTGGAATTTTCCCTGCAGAACTTACTGCGATAAGGGCAGTTGCTCCTCCGGGAGGATGAAGGGTTTTGGTATACTGCATCAGTACAATAGAAAAAGCTACAGCTAACGGTGCAGAAAGCCAAATAATATCAGGAACGATTTTATAAACGGTAACTCCTACAAGTGCTGAAATAATATGTCCGCCCACTAAATTTCTGGGCTGGGCAAGAGGGCTTTGAATGGCTCCATAGATCAGAACACTTGATGCACCGAAGGAACCGATCAGAAATATATTTTCAGTGGCAGCCAAAGTATGGGACTGAATAAATGCAATAATACCGATCCCGACAAATGCGCCCAGAAAGGACCAGAAATGCTCTTTATAATCAACCAGCGTCTCCTTATAGATTACGTATTTGGAAACTCTGAATGTTCTTTTTATGGTCTTCTTCATTAATCTTCTTTATTTTTTATTATTTGAATTAAATTTTTCACAAAAGGCTTCGTATATGTTCCGTTTGCATCATAATCCGGATCAAGAATCGTGACCTCTATTCCAAAGCATAGGGGAGAATGGATCAAAGGTTTTAGAATCTCTTTTAGATTTTCATAATCGATTCCTTCTTCCATTCTGCTATCTACGGCAGGCATCAGTTCATCTTTCAGGACATCAACATCAAGATGAATAAAAAAGCCGTCCAGATCCTTACTCTCTACCATTTTTAGAAAATCTTCAGCCGTTTTTTTAAAACCGTTCATTCTAAGATGTTCAATATCAAAATACTGGATATCAGAATTAACGATCTGTTTCACATACTCTTTATCAGCAGTTTCTGCATTTCCTACGCAGAAGATATTTTCTTCTAAAAAATAAGGCTTAAGCCCTTGAATATTGGTTAATTTTTCATGTCCGGTTCCTGAGATAATAGCGAGATCCATTCCTGCAACAGCAGCGGTGGAAGAGAGACTGACCGGAATAAAATCAGTATGCCCGTCCAGATAGAAAAGACCAAAATTTCCAAGTTTCCTTAAAGCAAGAGCGGTTCCGATCAAAATACTGCAGTCACCTCCAAGCATAATGCTAAAGGTAGCTTCCTGATGATTGCTCATAATAAGATCTGCCTGTTTTTGAGCGTAGGTAATAATGGCATCAGCATTTAAAACACCAGATTCCGGATCGAGTTCCATAGAATATTCCGGAGCCTCTAATGTGAGAATATTTTTGGGATTGATTTCCTTATGAAAATCAAATTTTTTAAGCCATTCCGGAAGCTTTCTAACACCTGGTTCAGTTTCATGCTCTTTTTTCTTCAGTCCCAGATTGAGAGGAAACTCAAAAATACTGATGTCCTTTTTCATAGCGTGATTTGATCAAAGATACGGAAATATTCGACAACAAACGAATACAAATGAATTTAAATAGTTTATAACCGACTAAGATGCTTCGGTGTAACAATCTTTGCAACAGAGATTTGAGAAAGACAGTGAACGTCTCTTATCTGTATTATTAATCTAAAAAATTTTAAAGTTATGTCACTAAGAAACAAAGTAACATTAATTGGTTACACAGGTAAAGAAGTTGAAACAGTAAACTTCGAAAGCGGAAATGTAAAAGCAAGTGTATCATTGGCCACCAGTGATCATTACACGAATGCAAAAGGCGAAAAAGTGGAAGAAACACAATGGCACAATTTGATTGCTTTTGGAAAAACAGCTGAAATTCTTCAGAAGTATGTACCCAAAGGAAAAGAAATTGCCATTGAGGGAAAACTTACATACAGATCATATGATGACAAAGACGGCGTTAAGCGTTATATAACCGAGATCAGAATCGATGAGATCCTGCTTTTAGGAGGCAAATAATTCTAAAAACACAAATGATGAATGTAAAAGTTTTTAAAATCAGACTTTCCAAGGAATTTCTCCATAGAGATCAAAAAATGCTTGATGATTTTCTTGAAGTGAACGAAATTATAAAAGTGGAAACCGCTTTTGTAAATGATGAATGTTACTGGTCCGTAATCCTGTACTTTGAAGAGCTGAAAACAGCTAAAAATACAGTAAAGGAGCCAAAGGCAGTAAAGTACTCTGCAGATAATGATACTTTAAACCCCGATGAAGAGAAAATTTTAGATGCCCTGAAATACTGGAGATCAGAGAAGGCGAAAGAACAGAATCTCCCCACTTATTTTATCGCGAGTAATAAAGAACTGATGTCTGTGGCTAAGTATAAGCCTGTGAAAAAAGAAGAGCTGCTTGAGATCAAGGGTTTTGGAAAACATAAGATTGAAAACTATGGTGAGGAGATCCTGGAGATTCTTGAAAGTGTCTGATTTTTGGATGTAGTAATGATAATGCATCGAAAACTGGGAGAGTAATCTTTCCCAGCTTTTTTATCTTTCGGAAAAGTCCTTTCAATTGCTTATTTTTGCATTCATCAAAATGATATACAGCAAATGAAGCCAAGTTTAGCAAAAGGAACGAGAGATTTTACAGCACAGGAAGTTTCAAGAAGAAAATATATTATCAATATTTTACAGAATAATTTTGAATTGTTCGGCTTTCAGCCATTAGAAACCCCAAGCTTTGAAAATCTTTCTACTTTGACAGGAAAGTACGGAGAAGAAGGTGACCGACTGATCTTTAAGATTTTAAATTCAGGAGAATACGCTTCAAAAGTGAATCAGGAAGACTGGGATAATAAAAATCATCAGAAGCTTATTCCCCAAATTTCAGATAAAGCACTCCGTTATGACCTTACCGTACCTTTTGCAAGATTCGTTGCGATGAATCATGGTAAGCTCACATTTCCCTACAAACGTTACCAGATCCAGCCAGTATGGAGAGCTGACCGTCCACAGAAGGGAAGGTTCAGAGAATTTTATCAATGTGATGCCGATGTAGTAGGGAGTGAAAGCTTATTACAGGAAGTGGATTTGGTTCAGTTATATCTAAAATCATTTTCCGATCTGAATATTCCTGTTACTATCCATATGAATAACAGAAAAATCCTTTCCGGTCTGGCAGAATATGCAGGTATTACCGATAAATTGATTGACTTTACTGTGGCTCTGGATAAGCTTGACAAAATAGGAAAAGAAGGAGTTGTTAAAGAATTACTGGAAAGAGAAATTTCTCAGGAATCTATTGATAAATTGGAATTCTTATTTAATCAGTCAGATGATGCGCTGGAAAATCTTCTTCAGTTAAAAGAGAAATTTGCCAATAGTGAAGTTGGATTAAAGGGAGTAGAAGAGCTGGAATTTGTTCTTACCCAATCTCTGAATCTTGGAGTAGATATGCAGAATCTTGTGTTCAATATTACACTGGCCAGAGGTTTAGATTATTATACCGGAGCTATTTTTGAGGTGAAAGCAGATGAGGTGGCAATGGGATCCATCGGTGGTGGCGGGAGATATGATAACCTTACAGAAGTATTTGGAGTTAAAAATATCCCGGGAATCGGGATCTCATTTGGTTTGGACAGGGTATATCTGGTTATGGAAGAGCTTAATCTTTTCCCTGAAGAAGCATCAACTCAAGTAGAATATCTGTTTGCTAACTTCGGAGGAGAAGAAACTGCAGAAGCTTTAAAACTGATCATGCAGCTTAGAAAGAAAGGAATTTCTGCTGAGCTGTACCCGGAAAATGCAAAACTGAACAAACAGTTTACATACGCTGAAAAGAAAGGGATTAAAAATCTTGTTTTCTTAGGAGAAGAAGAAATTAAAAACGGAACAGTTACTTTTAAGGACCTTACTGCCGGAGAACAGAAAACAGTTTCTTTGGAAGAATTTTTAGGGTAATATTCTGGAAAATATCAATTAAAAAGCATTATCTATTAGGTAATGCTTTTGTATTTTAGAAAAAAATTAAATTTGTAATATCTGCCATTTATAAAAAACAAATAATGAGTGAAAAATCAAGAATTGACGAAATAAAAGATGAGCTGGAACAATTAGACATCAATCCTACCATTTTTGCCAGAAAAGAAATTCATGCATTACCGGATGTCCTTTCGGAAGATGAGAAAATTGTTTATCTGGTTGAAGGAAGAAATAAACTGACCAAACACCACATCATTTTGGTCGCTACTGACAGAAGGTTAATTTTTGTTGATAAAGAATTCATGTACGGATTAAAAGTTGAAGATTTTTCGTACGATAAAGTCAGTTCAATTCAATACGAAAAAGAATTTATGCTGGCTTCAATTGATATTCATATTTCAGAAAACGTTCTCGAGATCGATGGTGTAGGAAAATATTATGCAGAATTGTTTTGTGAAAAAGTAAGGGACTTCATGGCCAGCCCTAAAGAATATTTTCAAAGCAAACCAGAACCTTCAGTCTTAGATCAACTGGAACAGTTGGGAAGACTCAGAGAAAGTGGAATTTTAAGTGAAGAAGAATTTGCAGAACAGAAAAAGAAACTGTTGAACCAGCTTTAATAAATGTAATCATCAAATCATGACGGACACTGTATCTTATGATATTATTGAAAAATGGCTGAAGGCCTGGTCGCTGTCCAGAAAACTTGCCCTTCTCATAAGATACAAATCCGGTTTCAAAGTAGAGGTAGGAGAAGAAAAGCAAAAAATAAGATATGTTTTTCCTGAGATTAATGATGATTTTATTGAGCTCTCAAAACAGATTGATGAACCCTGGATTTACCTCAAAGTCTGTGCCTCTCCGGATGAGATAAAAAATAGAGTATCCGAAAATTGGATCATCCAGCCTCCCGGATACATGATGAACTGCTTTGGACCGATGAAGAATTCTGCTAGACCTCTTTGCGAGAGCTATGGAATTGAGTATGAAAAATATAATTCCACAACGGTAGTCAGAATTATTGCAGAAAATGGTAAGCAGGCCTCTGTCGGCCGCATTGTTATTGTAGATGATCTGGCAGTTTATGACAGAATTGTGACAGAAGAAAACCATCAAAGAAAGGGTCTTGCGACTTTTCTGATGCGGGAACTGGAGAAAATTGCATTATCAAATGGTATCCACAATAATTTTTTGGTGGCCACAGAGCAGGGGAAATCACTTTATAAAACAATAGGATGGGAGCTTTACAGTCCCTATACATCGATTGTTATTCCTGGGTAAATAATCTTCATAATCTCTGTAATTAAAACCTATATTAAATCAGATCTAAACAAACACCATGGAAAATTATCTTGAAATCAATAAAAATTCCTGGAATGCCAAAGTAGATCCGCACCTGAGATCGGATTTCTATTTTGTAGATGAGTTCTTAAAAGGAAAAAGCTCGCTCAATTCAATAGAGCTGGACCTTTTGGGAGATGTAAAGGGCAAAAGTATTCTGCATCTGCAATGTCATTTCGGACAGGATTCTATTTCCCTGTCAAGAATGGGAGCTCAAGTCACAGGTATTGATCTGTCAGATAAAGCAATTGAGGCTGGAAAGGATTTAGCTCAAAAATGCGGGACCGATACAGAATTTATCTGTTCGGATGTATATAGCCTTCCGGAAATTCTCGATCAAAAATTCGATATTGTCTACACCAGTTATGGCGTGATAGGCTGGCTTCCTGACCTCAATAAGTGGGCAGGTGTCATCAGCCACTATCTAAAGCCAGGAGGAAAGTTTATAATGGCCGAATTTCATCCTGCAGTCTGGATGTTTGATGACGGTTTTACAAAAATAGCATATAACTATTTTAATGAAAAGCCTATTATTGAAACCTACGAAGGAACCTACGCTGATAAATCTGCCGATATTGTTCAGGAGTATGTGATGTGGAACCATTCCTTAGCTGAGGTTCTGCAGAATCTGATCAATCATACTATAGAACTGGAGATCTTCCAGGAATTCGACTGGTCGCCTTATCCATGTTTCAATCAGGTTCAGGAATTTGAAAAAGGGAAATGGAGAATTGCAACATTTGGAAATAAATTACCTTTGGTATATGCCTTGAGAGGAAATAAAAAATAATTTTTTACTGTTTCAATATAATATAAAAAGTCATCATAATCCTGAGATTACAATGACTTTTCATATATGAATGTTAAAAAAACTAATTTGCTTTTAGCTTAAAGAATCTTCCGCTTTTGTTTTAGCTTCGTCTACTTTGTTCTGAACCTGGGATGCTACATCATTAGCTTTGCTCTTAATATCACTTCCCCATTTGTTCAAATTGTCCTTAGCGTTATTGATTTTATCCTTAACAGCCTGCTGTTCTTCAGGAGTAGAATTTTTATATTTCCAAAATGCTAAAGCACCGATACCTAGTAAGGCTAATAGCCCTTTTGTTTTATTTCCCATGATTTTTTATTTTTAATGATTTATATTAAAACTTGTTATTAGTAAACATGTAAAATACGTGCCAAAAAATTAAATGGGATAATAAAAAAATGTTAAAATTATTGAAAGACCTGAAAGTCTTTTCCATCAAAGCTTGCAAAGACCATGGTAGGATAAGAATCCTGATGGTAGATATTTCCGTCTTTATCAATAGCGATAGCCCCTGCGAAGCCATCTATGGTTTTAAGCTCCTCAAATGTCTTATTAAAAGCCTGTTCCAGACTCATTCCGTCAGTAGTTCTCGTTACAATCTTTGCAGCAGTAGCATTACTTACAATATCTTCTCCCACACCTGTACAGCTCACGGCACAAACAGAATTGGCATAATTCCCTGCCACTGTTGCAGAGTCTGAAATTCTTCCCGGAATCTCAAATCCTTTTCCACCGGTAGAGGTTGCTACGGCAAGATTTCCTTCTTTATCAAGAGCGACACAGCCCACAGTACCTTTCCCGCCGTTATTAAGTTTAGCTTCATATTCACTTCTTCGCTGAGGAATTTCAGTTGAGAAATTTTCAAATCCGTGTTCAGAGGCATAAATTTTAGCACCATTACCGCCCAGAACCCTGTCGTCTTCTTTCATCAGCTCTTTTGCTACAAAAATAGGATTCTTTACATCCCGGAGATTGATTACACCGCTTAATTTCTGTGTTTGCCCATCCATAATGGCTGCGCTCATGCGGATCACACCGTCACTTTGTATCTGGGAACCGATACCTGCATTGTATAACGGATCGTCTTCCAGAAGAGAAACGGCATAAGCTACCGTATCAAAAGCAGAATGCGTCTGAAGATATTCAAAAGCCTTTTGGGTAATCTGTTTTAAAGAGTTTTGTTTTGCTGTCTTTACTTCATGACTTTGATCACTTTCAGAGAAAAAACCGCCGTGGATAATGATTTTCATAAGATTGTATTTGCCAATTGTGAAAAGTTAATGGTCAATTTTAAAGATAACGATAAATTTTAACCGGTGAAATTCACTGTTCACCATTGACCGTTAACTTTTATTTATCCTGTGGGATAGGGTTGAACTGTGAATTTTCGATCGTAAGTTTCTTTGTGGTAAGATCGTAATGGTCATTCATAGACATCACATGTACTGTAAGATTATCGATTGAAATAGGCTCGCCCAGGTTGATGTTCGTAAGGTTGGTATCTTTAATGAATCTTCCGTCTACTAAAATCACCAGACCAGAACCTACAGCCGTCATGACATCATTATGAATAAAAAGCCCGGTATCTTCACCAAGCCCTATTCCCAATGTTCTCGGATTGTTGACTACAGCCTGGAAAAGTCGTCCGATTCTGCCACGCTGTACAAAGTGCGTATCAATGATTACATTATCAATCAGACCCAATCCCTGTGTTGTTTTAATTTCTCCTTTTAAAAGAGATTCAGAGCTGCTCCCCTGGTAGATCATATTTTCAGAAGCTGCCGCCGCACCTGCAGAAGTCCCTGAATAGATAAAATCCTGTTCCTGGTATTTCAGTAAAATAGTATCATGGAATCTTGTTCCGCCAAGAATAGAAGTCAGCCTAAGCTGATCCCCGCCTGTGAACATGACAACGTCTGCTGCATTGGCCCTTGCAGCCATAGCATCAGAATTAGCCTCTTCACGGTTGTGGATGTCAAGGATATTTACATTTCTGGCGCCAAGAAATTCAAAAGCTTTTTTGTATTCTGTGCCTACAATTTGAGGGATCTGAGAGGCTGTGGTTACAATTTCGATGACAGAATCTTCCTTAAGCTTAGATTCATTAATGATCTTTCTTAAGATTCCTCTTTCAAAAAAATTCAGGTTTTTTTCAATGTTCTGGTCGAAATCGGTTTCTGCAAAGCTTCCTTTGTTTACAGCTCCTCCGATAATAATTAATTTTCCAACGGGTCTCATCATAGTGTGCAAATTTAAAAAATAATTAACATTTGGCGAAATTCATGCCACATTTTAATGATTTTTAATGTTTTAAAATTGTTAATTTCTTTTCATTTTTTTTTGAGAAATCTTTAAATGTGGTATAGTTTGGTTTAGGGTTTTACATTATCTTTGATTTTTGAAGGAGTTATTGTTAACTGATAAAAATGCAAATAGATTATGAAAATTGAGAAGATACAGGCATTACGGGGACCAAACATCTGGAGCATCAGAAGAAAGAAGCTGATACAGATGAGATTGGATCTTGAAGAAATGGAGAATTATCCTACTAATAAAATAGACGGTTTCAGAGAAAGAATTGAAAAACTGATCCCGTCTCTGTTTACCCACAGATGTTCAGAAGGAGTGGAAGGCGGATTCTTTCACAGAATAGAAACCGGAACCTGGATGGGACATGTCATTGAGCACATCGCCCTGGAAATACAGACACTGGCAGGTATGGACGTAGGTTTCGGAAGAACCCGTGAAACAAAGTCACCCGGAATATACAATGTTGTTTTTAATTATATTGAAGAGAATGCCGGAATTTATGCTGCTGAAGAAGCAGTAAATATAGCACAGGCTTTGATCGACAATACAGAATATGATATTAATGCCTGTATACAGAAATTGAAGGAGATCAGGGAACGTGTCCGCCTGGGACCTTCTACGGGAAGTATCGTGGAAGAAGCTGTTTCCAGAAGGATTCCCTGGATCAGATTAGGAACAAACTCTTTGGTACAGCTTGGTTATGGTGTGAACCAACAGCGTTTCCAGGCTACAATTACAGGAAAAACAAGCTCTATTGCGGTGGATATTGCATGCAATAAGGAACTGACGAAAAAAATGCTTCATGATGCTGCCATACCGGTTCCTATCGGAGATCTGGTGGTAGATGAAGAAGGACTGAGCAGTGTTATAAAAAGAATAGGCTATCCTATCGTACTAAAGCCATTGGATGGAAACCACGGAAAAGGTTCTTCTATCAATGTAAACGATTGGGAAGCTGCAAAAATAGGATTGGAGCATGCTCAGAAATATTCCAGAAAAGTCATTGTAGAAAAATACATTACAGGATATGATTTCAGGGTTTTGGTCATTAACAATAAAATGGTTGCTGCGGCAAGGAGAGTTCCCGCACACGTTGTTGGCGATGGTGAGCTCAATCTCCAGGAGCTGATTGATAAAGAAAACAGAGATCCGAGAAGAGGGTATGGCCATGAAAATGTCCTTACAGAAATAGAGGTGGACAAAGATACCCTGGAGCTTCTTGAAAAGCTTCAATATACCCTTGAAACTGTTCCGCAAAAAGGAGAGGTTGTTTATTTGAAATCTACAGCCAATCTTTCCACGGGAGGTACATCCATAGATGTTACTGATATGGTACATCCCGAGAACATCACTATGGCCGAAAGGGTTTCGAAAATTATTGGTCTGGATGTCTGCGGTATTGATATCATGGCAGAAAACCTGACGCAGCCTCTTAAGGAAAGCGGTGCTGCCATTATTGAAGTGAATGCAGCTCCCGGATTCAGAATGCACCTGGCGCCAAGCGAAGGCCTGCCGAGAAACGTAGCTGCTCCTGTGGTGGATATGTTGTATCCTCAGGGAAAACCATTCACAATCCCAATTATTGCGGTAACGGGAACGAATGGCAAAACAACGACGACAAGACTGATCTCTCATATCGTAAAAAGCAACGGTTACAGAGTAGGCTTTACTACTTCTGACGGGATTTACATACAAAATACAATGCTTTCCAAAGGAGATACGACAGGACCTCTTTCTGCCGAGTTTGTTCTGAAAGATCCTACGGTAGAATTTGCCGTTCTTGAAACAGCAAGAGGCGGAATACTGCGTTCAGGCTTAGGATTTTCACAGTGTGATATCGGGGTTTTGACGAATATTGAAGAGGATCATTTGGGAATGAATGACATTCACAATTTGAAAGATCTGACGAAAGTAAAAAGAGTGGTCCTGGACAGCGTTAAGAAAAATGGCTGGAGCGTGCTGAATGCTGATAATGAATATTCCATGAAGATCATTAATGATCTTGACAGCAATGTTGCGATCTTCAGCATGAATGAAAACAATCCTCATATTGTAAAGTTTGCCAAAGAAGGAAAAATCACGTGCATCTATGAAGAAGGTTTCGTAACGATTAAAAAAGGCGACTGGAAAATTAGAATAGGAAAGGCAAAAGACTTCCCGATTACCATGGAAGGCAAAGCCCGATTTATGATCGAAAACGTTCTGGCGGCGAGTTTGGCTAGTTATCTTTATGGTTTCGGAATCGAAGATATTTCCAATTCCTTAAGAACTTTCATTCCAAGTGCACAGCTTACACCGGGAAGACTTAATATTTTTAAATTTAAGAACTTTAAAGTATTGATTGATTTTGCACACAATCCTTCAGGCTACCAGGCCATAGAAGATTATCTTAAAAATGTGGAATCTACCAAGAAAATAGGCATTATTTCAGGAGTGGGAGACAGACGGGACGGTGATATCAGAGAATGCGGAAAGATTGCCGGAAGAATGTTTGATTATATCATCATCAGAAACGAAAAGCACCTGAGAGGAAGAACCGAAGAAGAGATCAACGGATTGATCATCGACGGTATTAATGAAGCCGGAAGGGATGTGAGCTATGAGATTATTCCTAAAGAAATTGAAGCTTTAAAGCATGCTATGGGAATGGCTGAAGAAGGAACCTTTATCACTGCTTTAAGTGACGTTATTTCCAATGCCATTGATCTGGTGCAGGAGTACCAGACCCGGGAGATTATGGAAGATGATAAAAATTCATAAAAATAAATGATTATACAAAAACGGCTGAATTTTCAGCCGTTTTTTACTTTTATAAAATCTCTTACTCTTCATATTCGATAAATCCATAAAGCATTATATCTGTTTAATCTGTTTAATTTGCGAAAGGTTTTTTAACACAAAGTTTCATGAAAAACACGCTTTAGTTTAAGAAATGTAAAGGAAGCGGCAAAGCCACTGATGAAGCTATATGGATAAAACGCTCGCTTAATAGAATCAATGTAATTGATTCTGTCTTTGCAAACTTAGAATATACAGTGCTAATGGAAATCTTTGCGTTTAAAAAGCATACGGACCTGTTGTTTTTATTTCAAATTAAATAATAGTTCAGCTTTTTGGAGATACGATTTTTCAGCTTGAGAAAGATCCACAGAGTATTCTGCCTGCCATTTTTGAGTAGCTTTAGCCTGTTTACTTTCTGCAAGATCCCAGCTTGGATATACCCTTATTCCTCTTTTACCAATCTTTTGATCACAGGACAGAATTCCTTTTTCTATCAGAACCTCTTTAGGAAATATGAAAATTCCTTTATCATTGTCTGTGGATGCTGAAATTAAATAGAAATCAAAAGCATCAGTGGAATCAAACGGAGCTGTTTCTCCTTTTTCATTGCGTTTCCAGATGGTTACAAACTGCCCTGTTTTAGTTGGTGTTATCTTCGCTGTACGGAATTTAATATTCAGATGGTTTAGAACAAAACTGCAACCTGAATAATCTTTAGCTTCTATATCTTCTTCTACATTTAAAAGTTTCAGTCCAAGCGGCAGAAAAATCAGTTCATCAACATTTTTAAGATTCATTATAAATTTTTTATTTTCCACTGTTTCAATCAGCTTCATCTAAATAAAGAGATTGGTATCGAAAATCCGATCTGGCAAAAATAGTAAATCCCCCTGATCTCAGGAGGATTTGTTGTATTAGTTAGTTTTTTTTCTTTTGACGGTTGAGGTTATCCTTCTCCAAAAAAAGCATTCGAACTCCCGATCCATATAGCATCTTTCTTGTTAAAATCTACATTTACCATCGCAGCTTTAGTCATTCTTCCCAGGTTTTCCAGTAGAATAGGGCGTTCGTCATTTTCGTGCCAGATATAAAGCAGTCGGATTTCTGCTTTTGAAAACTCGCCGTTAATATCTTCAAAAATAGGTTCATAAGTGACTTTTCTCTGTAGAATATAATTTTCCTTATCCTCAATAGCTTCTGTAATTTCTTTTGTCGGATTTAAATTCACGCCACTTCCGGCAAATGAAAATAAAGGTTTCAGTACAAAATTCTCTAAACTTTCATGCTCCGGAAATTCGTGCAGAAAGTAGCTTTTAGGAACAAACTGATGCTTCAGAATCGGAAGAAGAAACTTTGAGATCTTAAAAAACCAGTTAGGATGTGTGATCCATTTAACATCAATATCATCACGGAAATCGAACCCGGCTTTCAGATCCGGAATTCTATCCAGTTCATCAAAAATAACACGGTTATAGATCCTTTTGATCTCAACAGATTTACCGTTGTTTTCATAAAACAGCTTTCTGCCTTCTTTTTTTACTTTGGTCAGGCAGACTGTTTTTATTCCTAATAACTGTTCTGTTAAAGCAAAATCAATGGCTGTTTTCTGTTTTTCCGGAAAAATTTCAAGCAGGATAACATTTTTAGGGTTTTCATTTCCGATAATCAGTTCTTTTAAATGATTTTTAAACTCAGCATGAGGCATTGTATTCCTGAGTTCGGAAAGAAAAGGGTAAACCTCACAGAATGTATCTTCAAAAGTCTTTTGAAAAGCATACAGTGAAGGAAAAGCCTGCAGCTCGATCAGCTGGGGCTCAATTTCTCCGTTTTCACCCCGGCAGATCCCGAAATCAATAGTGAAAAAGTGAGGTTGAAGAGTATCATTAGGGACTCTGCAATTATCCGGAACAGCCTTATAAAGTACTTCAGAAGGAAGTGCCTTGATCTGGTCAATAATACTCTCGCTAGCGTCAAGAAGCTTGTTTTTAAATTCGTGAGAAAGAAAAAGCGGGCTTTCTGAAATTCTGAATGCAGGGGCAATACCTCCTTTCTGAGCAAGACGTGCTTTAAGCTGTTCGTATTTTTCCTGTGAAAACTCCTGGTTGAACTGTTTTCTGTATTTTGGGATCATATTTTTTCTTTGTGGTTTTTATTTTAAAAAATCGAACATTTCTGCCCGATTTTAATACTTTTTAAATTTTTAACGTGATTCCAAAATAAAGCTTAATATAAAATCTCAGATAGATTTTAACTACAAAAGTCACAAAAAGTTAGAAGCTTTAGATCACTTAAGAAAGTTTGAATATGATGGATGTATAAAAAGTTCACATAAGATGAAAATCAAAAATTTTCAAAAAATTTAAAGTGTTCTTCTCAACGGATACTTACTTACTTATCTTTACTTAAGTGTCTGATTTTTGTGAATTTTGTGGTTTTATATTAAATCAATTTGTTTTAAATCCTCGTTTTTTAAGCCAAAGCTTCACTTCCCTTCAAAATGTTTTTTTTTGCAGACTGAAGAAATCTCGGAAGAATCTGGTTTCTGGTAAGAATGATCTTGTCTTCATCGTCTATTCTGTCTACCGTTTCAAGGTATTTCTCCATTCCGAAGTTCTCGATCATCGCTGTTTTATTTTTTTCGTCTTTCAGATTCTCGATCATGCCTTTAGGGTCTGCTTCCGGATGAAACTGTGTCCCGAATATCTCATCAGAAAAACGAACAGCCATTACTGCTCTTTCAAGATTAATATGCGGTCTGAATTTCTCGATAGCCGTAATTTTCATGCCCAACTCATCAAAACGGTCCATATCCGGCTCAATGAACTGATATGCTCTTGAATCTACAGCATAGAAGGGATCCTGAAGGTTTTTGAACAAAAATTCCTGTTCACCTTCTTCGGTTTTGTGAACTGGCATTACTCCGAAAGAATAAGATCTTCTTTTGCAGATATTTCCCAACTTCCAGTGAATGCTTGCCAGCTGGAAAGAATGGCAGATCAGGAACAGATATTTTTTATCTTCATTATATTTATTATGCTCTAAAACGGCATCAAGAAAACGGGCATACCTATCTTCCCATTCCAGACCTTCTCTGTGTGGGTTTCCCGGTCCTCCTGAAGAAATAAAGATGTCAAAATCTTCAATGTTCGGCATTTCATTCTTAAACCTTACATCAAATGTTTCGATAGTCACATTTTCTTCAGAGCTCTGTTGGAATGCTTCTGAAATCTCTTTAATATTTCTAAAGCCTTGATTGACATGGTTGTTGTTCATATCAATAAGAGCGATTCGAATATCTTTCATACTACTTCATATTTTTTGCAAAGTTACCAAAAATATTATGAAGCCGTTTCACCATGTGTTATGCCATACTCCGTTTCAGAGATCATATAATCTACCACTTTGGTAAGATCTCCGGTCTCATTAAAGACTTTAAGCTGTCTGTCGGCTCCTGTTCCGTTTTCCAAAATGGTCCAGGCGTACTCAACCTCTTTTCTGCAGTCAAGCTCGTCTACGACATCATCAATGAATTCCAGAAGTTCTTTCAACAGATGAGGATAAGGAACGGATTCTTCTTTTCCAAAATCGATCAGGTGTGCTTCAATGCCACTTTTGGATGCTCTCCATTTGTTTTCGTTCAGTAATAATCTTCTGTAGCTTCTGAAACTTAAGTTCTGCTGATGAAGTTTATAGATTTTTGCTACTAAGCTTTGCATAATGGCTGCGAGACAAACCGTTTCTTCCAGCCTTAAAGGCATATCGCAGATTCTGAATTCAATGGTAGGGTAGAAAGGGTGGACACGCAGATCCCACCAGATTTTCTTAGCATTATCTATGGTTCCGGTTTTTACCAGAAGCTCTACATAGCTGTCAAATTCAGCGAGTGAATTGAAATAGCTGGGAATACCGGTTCTCGGGAATTTTACAAAAATTTCCTGTCTGTAGGATTTGAACCCTGTATTTCTTCCGATCCAGAAAGGCGAGTTCGTAGAAAGCGCATAGACGTGCGGAAGAAAATAACGCATCACATTCTGAATTCTTACCCCTTCTTCACGGTTTGGGATTCCGATATGGACATGGAGCCCGAAAATCAAATTTCCACGGGCAACATCTCCCATATCATCTACAATCTTATTGTAACGTTCACCGTCTGTGATGGTGTTATGTTCCCAGTTTGAAAAAGGATGGGTTCCGCCCCCGGAAACGCGGAGGCCCTGTTCATGAGCTGTGTTGATTAAATGTCTTCTCAGGTTTGTCAGTTCTGTTCTGGCCTCCTTTATATTCTGGCAGATGCCGGTTTCCATTTCGATCATGGATTCGTGCATCTCGTGTTTTAAATTTTCGCTTAAAACGGCTTTTCCGCCTTCAATTATTTTCGAAACATGAGATATTAAGTCTCTGCTCTCAACATCAATGATCTGATATTCTTCCTCGATTCCTATAGTAAACTGATGCATTTTTTTTCGTGTTTTTTTATTTTTTTAACGGTTATTTTACGGAGTCTTTTACAAAGGTACCCCAGGAAATATTAGGTTTCCCCGGCACATATTCTTTTGCTTTTTCAATAGCCAGTTTAGCAGAATGTTCTACGATCCATGCAAAGTTTTCTTCACCTACCGAGTTTTTATCTGCATCAGGAGCTGGATTGCAGAAATCTATCGCATATGGAATCCCGTCTCTGATAGCAAACTCCACCGTATTGAAATCGTAGCCTAGAGCTTCATTCATTGTAATAGTGTAGTCATGGATTGTTTTTAACAGTTTCTCAAGTTCCTCTCCTTTGGTCTGATGCGTCGTGGCATACCTCAGGTGGTGTGGATTACGTGGTTCATAAGGCATAATGTGAACATATTTTTTGCCCAGGCAATAAACTCTGTAATAATCATCGAAAACAATCTCTTCCTGTACCATCATCACCAGCTGTTCCGTTTCGCTTAATTTTTCCCATAGATCTTCAGGATTTTCCACTCTGTACACACTTTTCCATCCACCGCCGTCATGAGGTTTCATATAGGCAGGAAACCCTACGTAATTGAAGATATATTCCCAGTCGTGAGGAAATTTCAGGTTTCTGAATGATGTTTCCGAGGTATCCGTAGGTCTTTCGTGCGAAGGAAGAAGCACTGTTTTGGGAAGCGGAATTCCAAGTTTTGTCATCAATGCGTTATTGAAGAACTTTTCATCTGCACTCCACCAGAATGGGTTATTGATTACATAAGTTCCGTTAAGCGCAGCATTTTTCAAATATGCTCTGTAAAAAGGAACATCCTGCGAAATTCTGTCGATAATGACTGCATAGCCGTAATCAGCACCTTGTTCCAGTTTATCGATATTTACCGGTTCAGCAATGATTTCTCCACCGCCCAGTTCATTTACTTTATCGATAAACGCCCAAGGAAATGTATCCTCCATACCGAATAGAATTCCCACTTTTTTTGCCATAATTTCTGTTTTTAAATTGGTATATGTTGTATTATTTTATCTTATTAAATATGCTGTTTCAGGAAAAAAACGCACCTATAAATGTTGGAAAGACCATTCTCCATAACGGCCAGTCGTGATTGATCCATTTTCTCTCATCGTACCAGAAATCGATCCCTTTTGAGCTCAGGATTTCAGCCATTTCGATGTTTTTGTCCCTGCAGATATCCTGATCGGAAGTGCTAAGAACAATGTGCATATGCTTATACTTCCAGGCTTCATCATTTTTCACAAATTCCCTTGGACAGTTAAAATAAACAAGCTCATCCGAATATCCGTCCATGAAATTTCTTATGCTGAAAGCCCCTGAAAGGCAGAACAGATGCGAAACCACATCAGGAAACCTGAAGGCGAAATTTGCGGCATGATAACCTCCGAAACTAGCCCCGGCCACTGCTACACGGTGTGTTTGGTGGATCTTCTGGATATAAGGAATAAATTCCTGGATCAGGAACTGTACATACAGCTCGTAATTCTTTATTCTTTTCTGAGGTGAGATCTTTTCATCATAAAAGCTCCACGCATCAATGGTCTGAACATTATAAAGCTTTACTTTTCCCTGTTCTATAAACCAGTTGATGCTTCCGTTAAGATGAAAATCATGATTTTGGGTATACTGTCCCTGAGAAGTCGGAAACATAATGATCGGGTGCCCGTAATGTCCGGTAACTTCTACTTTAAGACTTGTTCCTAATATGTTTGAATAATAATCTGTATGTTCTATATGCGGCATTGATAAATTTCTTTTGTTATGGTTTTTTAGCTTGTCAGTTTGCTTTTTGGAGGCAGGATATTCAGCATTTCTGACTGGATTTTTTCGGCAGCGCTGTCTAATCTTTCCTGTATGATGTCCGGATCGCTGGATTTATAAACAATTCCGACATGGTGGTCGATTGGAAGGAACTTTACAGCTTCCTCACTGTCAAAAACACTGTAATCGGGATCTTTATCCTTGATGAGGGCAATGATCAGACCTGAATAATAGCCTGTAGGTTTTGAAGCCTGGTAAGTTTTTCCACGCAGAAGAGCATCTTCTATTTTTGCCCATTCTCGCCAGATGTTAATATTGCTTGAGGCTTCAACAAGGTCCGGAATATGGGCACCGCCAACTCTGGAAGATGTTTCAAGGAAATACCATTTCCCGTCTGCTTTTCCACGGATAAATTCGGTATGAGTCGCTCCGTTTAGCAATCCGAAACTGGAAAGGACTTTGGCATTTACTTCATCAAGAGCTTTAAATTCATCAGAATATCTTCCCAGTGTCTTAGACCTGAAAACACCGCCTTCATGGGAAACCTGCATAGGAGGAGCAAGATATTTCGAGGCAGAGGTGAATACAATTTCTTTATTAAAGGTGAGACTGTCTACATGATAGACATCTCCCGGTTTAAAGCTTTCCAGCAAAAATAGGTGACGTTCTTCACCAAGGGCATTCAGCTCGTTCCAAAGCTCATCTTTGGAAGAAAACTTTTTAATGCCTGAGGCTGATGCTTCTGATCGTGGTTTTAATACCCACGGGGCCGGAACTTTTTCTATAAAGCTGTTCACTTCATCATTATTGAAAACTGCTGTAAATTCCGGAACACTGATTCCCGAATCTTTTGCTTTCTGGCGCATAGCCAGTTTATCTCTAAAATAACGGTGTGTGGTCTGTCCCATTCCGGGGATACGGAATGTTTCCCGGATCAGGGCTGCTTTTTCTACATCATAATCGTCAAGAGCCACTACGGCATCTACTTTTCTGGTTTTCATCAGATGTGAAAACCCCTGGACCAGATGCTCCAGGTTCCATACAGACGGTTTTAATTCAGACATATAAAATACCTCGTCAATAGCATGCCATGGCCAGTTTTTTTCTTTAAGGCCCTCTGATGTTATCAAGATAATTTTATTACCGAGCTTCTTCATTTCATCCATGAAATCATAGCCCTTGTAATAGCACGAAATACATACTATAGTTTTCTCCTCCATACAATGTTTTTTAATTTTTAGTAAATTATCAAAAATAAAAGCAATTTTTTATTGATTAATTAATGTTAAAAACCCGTAATAAGCTGCGTTTTTGAAAAATACCTACTCAAGTATACAGAGAAATTTTGAAAAAAACTAATTTTTAATGATAATTTTCAATTAAATCGGCCAGCAACTGTACTCCAAAGCCGGTTGCTGCTTTTTCCTTGGCATATCCCACACTTCCGAAGGCGACTCCGGCAATATCGAGATGAGCCCATATAGGATGGTTTTCTATAAACTGCTCCAGAAATTTAGCTGCTACGATACAGTCTCCGATAGGTTTCATAGAAATATTTTTAAGGTCCGCAACGTCAGACTGTATATCGTCTTTCCATACATCCCATAAAGGAAGGTTCCATACTCTTTGGTTGGTATTGTCACCGGTTTTTACCAGAAGATTTTTCAGTCCTTCGTTATTGGAGAACATGGCCCCGCAGGTATCACCAAACATCCTTACAGAGCTTCCCGTTAAAGTGGCAAGATCAATCAGGAAATCCGTTTTATAATTTTTAGCAAGGTAAGAAAGTCCGTCTGCAAGGATCATTCTGCCTTCAGCATCTGTATTGAGAACTTCAATGGTTTTTCCGTTGTACGCCGTAATGACATCACTTGGAAGGAAAGCTCTTTCGGAAATAGCATTGTCCGTAATAGGAAGTACGGCAACAATATTGACGGGAAGCTTCATTTCTGCCGCGTAGATCAGTGTTCCGATAACAGCCGTAGCTCCACCCATATCAGACTTCATATAATGCATGTTGTCCGGATTCTTCAGTGAAATGCCCCCTGTATCAAAAAGGACGCATTTTCCTACCAGCCCGAATGTCTTGGCATTTTTAACCGTAGTTTTATATTCTATGATGGTAAAAGCAGCATCATAAGCACTTCCCTGATTAACCGACAGATAGGCTCCAAGGCCCAGTTCTTCACATTTTTTTCTATTGAATGCGGTATATTTTAAATCATATTTCTTTGCTAAATTTTTAAGATACAGACTTAAAATATTCGGTTTTTTAAGGTTGGCAGGCTTATTCAGCCATTCCTGACAGGCTGTTTGTCCGTTAGCCAGTGCTTCGGCTTTTGAACTGATTACATCCAGTTTTTTCTGGCTTAGATTTTCGAAATGGATCTCAAATTTTGGATTCCAGAAAGCATGCTTTTTATCAAAAGGATAATTGTATGTTCCTAAAAGTAAGCCTTTTACAAACTCTTCAAACTGTTTTTCATTCAGGAAATCTGCCAAAACCAAGGTTGGCGCTGCCTGTATTTTTTCTTTCTGGATTTGGGCAAATTTAACGGCAACCTGCTGTACTTCAAAATTCTGCAGCGTTGATTTTCCCAAACCGATAAGATAAACAATACTTTCTTCATCAGTGTGAATGAAAACCTCATGCTTTTTTCCGGTAAAAAAAGAAGCAACATTTTTGTTGTAATTCTTTCCCGATTTCGTCCATTCTTCCTCTGTGAAAAGTTGAAAAACCTGGGTGTATTTTTTATTTTTTTTATTGATTAATTTCATAATTTAATTTTTAGCGCTCTGTTGCTGTGGTGTTACTTCTACCGGGTTTTCTGTATTGTTATAGAAGAGCCATTCAATTGCTCTTGGGAACTCCTGCGACCAGTAAAATTCACTGTGGGTTCCTTCCGGATTGATGCTGGTTCTGAATTCGAAATCAAAAAGATTCTTCTTTTCCCACCGTTTTAAATAATCTTCAAAAACATGGATCCTTTTTACCATTTTGGATCCTTCCTGACCGCCGCCATACAGATATATTTTGGTTTTAAAAGGAACCCTGAAATTCATCATCGGAAAATTATTATTAGGCTCCACCCAAAGTGAAGGGGAGAAGATCAGCAGTTTGGAATACACTTCAGGATAAAGGAATCCGCTGTAAATACTGATCAATGCACCCAAAGAACTGCCTCCGATTCCTGTATTATCACGGTCTTTTTTCGTTCGGTAGTGTTCATCTACAAAAGGCTTTAAGGTATCGGCAATGAAGCGGATGTATTTTTTTCCTTCCGAGCCGTTCGCAATATTATCGTTGTCAAAAATATACTCCTTAATACGTTCTTCGCTGCCGTGTTCTATAGCTATGATGATCACATCACCGCGGCCGTATTCAGCAAGGATGGACAGCTTTTTATCTATTTCCCAGTTTCCATAGCCGCTTCCTTCATTGAAAAGGTTCTGGGCATCCTGAAGATAAAGTACGGGGTAACTTTTATCGGATACATAATAATCATATGGCAGAACAGCCCAGACCTTCCGGTAACGTTCCAGCTGTGGGATATAGAATTCCTCGGAAATAACCTCTGCGATCGGGAAAAATTCCTTTTTGAAAGGTCCCCAGTTGAGCCTCCACTTTTCTATGATATCAGATGTTTTTCCTGATGCTTTTTCAGCTTTCCGGTTAGGTGTGATATTTCCGTATTTATCGAGCTCTACATTTTCCCAGCCTCCTTTTGTAAACTTGTATTCTACGGTATCTGGAAGTATTTCACTATCAATTTCTATGAAATAATTGTGCGGATCCAGCTTTTGAAGCTGATAATTGGAATCTCTGGGGTTCCAGCTGTTGAAATTTCCGGTGATGTACACCGTTCTGTCGTCGCTTTCTTCAGTATAAAGTTCAAACCTCATCCTATGTGTTTAATATAATTTTGAAGCTAAATTTATAAAAAAGATTGTTTTAAAATCATAAAAAAATAAATATAAAAAATAATATATTTGATCAATGTGCCCAAAAGGAGTTACAGGTTACGGATTTGAGAGTCGGAGAGTTTTAGGGTCTGAGAGTTTTGATTGAGTACATTAAACTGATGCTTCTCAACTTTTAAAATTCACCATTAGTATTTTCTAACATTAATTTACGCTTTAACCTAAAAATCTCATGTCTGAAATCTGATGTCTGGCATCTTGATTGTTGTTTATTGGGTTCCTGACTCTATGATAAGCAGTATCTTATTTCCGGACTCAATTAACATAATAATTATTTGATTAATTATTTATCGTTATTGCAGGGAATTTTCGTAGTTTCAAAGAAAAATAAAGTATAACTATATCTTGATGAATTCTGTTAAAACCTATACGCTGTTCACGGATCATGATATCTACCTTTTCAAAGAGGGCAGGCATTATAAGCTGTATGGGAAATTTGGAGCACATTCTGTTGAAAAAGAGGGTGTAAAAGGTGTCTATTTTTCGGTTTGGGCTCCCAATGCAAAAAAAGTTTCCGTGATAGGAAACTTCAACAACTGGAATCATAAAGATCATATCCTGTTTCCGCGGTGGGACGGGTCGGGCATCTGGGAAGGTTTCATTGCCGGACTCACCTGGGGAACATTGTATAAATATGCAATAGAAACTGCCAGAGGAGAAATTCTGGAGAAAAGTGATCCTTATGCCTTAAGCTGGGAGCAAAATCTGCAGGCAGCCTCGCTGGTTTCCACGACCTGGTATGAATGGAGTGATGAGGAATGGATGGAAAAACGCTGGAAAAACAACAGTCTGAATGCACCAATATCTGTATATGAGCTGCATCTGGGTTCCTGGATAAGAGAAAGCGATGCTCCGGACAAATATTTGAATTATCGTAATATTGCTGGAAAACTTGTTCCTTATATAAAGGAAATGGGATTTACACATGTGGAATTCATGCCTGTTATGGAATATCCGTACGATCCGAGCTGGGGATACCAGATTACCGGCTTTTATGCAGCGACTTCACGTTTCGGTTCGCCACAGGATCTTATGTTTTTGATTAATCAGCTTCATAAAAATGATATTGGAGTTATTTTGGACTGGGTACCGTCCCATTTTCCTGGTGATGCCAACGGGCTCCACCGCTTTGACGGCTCCTACCTGTATGAACATGAGGATCCCCGAAAAGGATTTCATCCCGACTGGAAGTCTTATATTTTTAACTATGGCAGAAATGAGGTGAAATCTTTCCTTATTTCCAATGCCATGTTCTGGCTGGAACGCTATCATGCAGACGGACTTCGCGTAGATGCAGTCACATCTATGCTTCATCTTGATTATTCAAGAAATGAAGGGGAATGGGAACCCAATATAGAAGGTGGAAATGTAAATCTTGAAGCAAAAGCTTTCCTGCAGGAATTCAATACAGCAGTTTATAAGGAATTTGGAGACAGCATTATTACAATAGCTGAGGAAAGCTCAGATTTTCCTATGCTTACAAAACCGGTTCATACTGGCGGCGTAGGGTTCGGAATGAAATGGATGATGGGGTGGATGCATGATACACTTGATTATTTTAAAGAAGCTCCGGAAAGCAAAAAGTATCATCATCATAAAATTACTTTTGCGTCTGTGTATATGTATAATGAAAATTATATGATGCCGCTGTCGCATGATGAAGTGGTACACGGAAAAGCAAGCCTTATCTATAAAATGCCGGGTGATGAATGGCAGAAATTTGCCAATCTCCGTACGCTGTATGTCTATATGTACAGCCACCCGGGAGCCAAGCTTCTCTTTATGGGAGACGAATTTGCCCAGACAGGTGAATGGAATTTTACCAGGAGCCTAGACTGGCATCTGCTGCAGTATCCGGTCCATGAGGGAATGCAGACGCTCGTTAAAGACCTGAATCATTTGTACAGGAATGAACCCGCTTTTTATGAAAATCAATTTGATAAAAACGGATTTGAGTGGGTGGAAGCGGATGATCTCGAGAATTCCGTGTATGTATACCTCAGAAAAGGCAAAAGAAGGGACGATGTATTGATGGTTGTTCTGAACATGATTCCACAGGTGTTAGAATATACCATCGGAGTGAATGCAGGAACTCATTGGGAGGTTATATTCAACTCTGATAACCCAAAATATAACGGAAGCGGTGTAGATGCTGATATTCTGAATGAAAAGCAGGAAGAATGGATGGGACGTCCCAAATCTGTCACAGTAAAACTTCCGCCAATGGCAGGGATTATTTTAAGACAGAAAAAAGATAAAAAATATAAATTACATAGAATAAAACAGCATAAGAAATAATCATTTTGATGCTGAGGGCCTAAAATAGGGCTTGATATAAATGACAGTGAAATTATGGTAATATATCATTTAAGTACAGAATGTTATCCGGTAGCAAAAGTAGGTGGCCTTGCAGATGTTGTGGGAGCGTTGCCGAAATATCAGAATAAGATAAAGGGAGTGGAAGCTAAGGTTGTTATGCCCTGGTATAATAAATCTTTTGTTCACGATCATGAGTTTGACATAGTTTTTGATGGCTTTATTCATCAGGGGGGAAATATGCTTCAGGTTCAGGTGATGAAGGAGAAAACAGATGCTTTGGGATTTGAATTGTATATGGTAAAAATTCCCGGGCTTTTAGACAGGGAAAATCCTTACGGATATCAGGATGAAAGCTTTCAGTTTTTAGCCTTTCAGCATGGGTTGCTTCACTGGTTGAGCGCTATGAAGATCCGTCCGGATGTATTGCACTGCCACGATTATCATACAGGATTGGTTCCTTTTATGACGCAGTATTGTCCTGAATTTGAATTTTTAAAAGGAGTAAAAACCATAGGCACCATTCATAATGGAGAGTATCAGGGAATGATGAGCTGGAATATGGCGAATTATATGCCTCTTTTTGATTCCTACAAATGGGGACTGATGGACTGGAACGGGCTCATCAATCCACTAGCAAGTATGATCAAATGTACCGATGCTTTTACAACAGTTTCAGAAGGATACCTGGAGGAACTGTTCATCAGCTTCCGTGGGCTGGAAAGCCTGGTGCGTCAGGAGTTTGGAAAAGCATATGGAATCATCAACGGGATTGATACGGAAATATGGAATCCTGAAACCGATCCGATGCTGGATTTTAATTTTAATATTAAAAATGCGGTAGCCCAGAAGAAGAAAAATAAAGAAAAGCTCTGCAAAGAATATGGTTTAAAGCCGGAACTTCCTCTGTTTGCATTTATTGGAAGATTTGCCACCGAAAAAGGGGCAGATTTTCTGCCGGATGTAGTCTGGAAAAGTATTAAGCAGAGTTATGGGGCACTGAATATTATGATTCTGGGTTCAGGAAATGCTTATATTGAAAATAAGCTTAAGGAATATGCATATACGTATACCAATTTTGCGCTGGATTTGGGGTATAAAGAATATCTTTCCCACAAAATCTATGCATCCGCAGACTTTCTGCTGATGCCGTCAAGAGTGGAACCATGCGGGCTGAACCAGATGTATTCCATGAGGTACGGGACGGTTCCTGTCGTAAGATATACCGGAGGCCTCAGAGATACAGTGCAAGATATTTCAACCGGAGGGGCGGGACTAAATTTTACCTACCCGGGAGTAGATGATATAGTACATGCCATGAACAGGGCATTGGAAATTTATAATCAAAAAGGAGTTATGGAAGATCTTATCCACGCCAACATGAATTTTGATTTTGCATGGGAGAAATCTGCGGAAAAATATATAGCTTTATATAATAGCTGATGTCATGAAAGTTTCCGGATTTTTGCTAATCATAATATAGAAATTTATGATGCAGACTAAAGAAATACTGGAACTAGATAATGAAGGTGAATTCAGGGTCATTGTGTATAATAATGAACTCCCATATGAAAATAAAGAGTGCTTTAGAATAGCGGTAAATACTAAGAAAAAAACTGTAAATTTAATTCAATAAACGCAAGATACCTATGAAACGAAATGTAATCTCCATTGTTTTGGGAGGCGGCAGGGGGACAAGATTATTCCCGTTAACATATTCAAGATCGAAACCGGCAGTTCCTATTGCAGGAAAATACAGGCTGGTAGATATTCCTATTTCCAACTGTCTGAATTCGGGGCTCAATAAGATCCTGGTTTTAACGCAGTTCAATTCAGCTTCCTTAAATTCACATATCAAAAATTCTTACCACTTTGATATTTTCAGCAAAGGATTTGTAGATATTCTTGCAGCAGAGCAGAATGTGGAAAACGATAGCTGGTACCAGGGAACTGCAGACGCTGTGCGCCAGTCGATGAAGCATCTGGAAAAATATGATTATGACTATATTCTTATTCTTTCCGGTGACCAGCTCTATCAGATGGATTTCAGGGAAATGCTCGATTTTCATATTGAAAACGGAGGCGACGTGACAATTGCGACCATTCCCGTGGTTGCGAAAGATGCCACTGGATTCGGGATCTTAAAGTCTGATGACGACGGAAATATAACGTCCTTCTACGAAAAACCGGAATATGATATTCTGGACAGCTTAAAATCTGAAGTTTCAGAAGAAAATAAACGTAAAGGAAAAGAATATCTGGCCTCGATGGGAATCTATATTTTCACAAGAACCATTCTTAAAAAAATGTTTGAAGATGGAGCGGGTGATGACTTCGGGAAAGATATTATTCCAAATTCTATCGGAAAATACAAAACACTGAGCTACCAGTATGAAGGCTACTGGACAGACATCGGAACCATAGAATCTTTCTACGAGGCAAACCTGGATCTGTGTCAGGACTTTCCGCAGTTTAACCTGTTTTCCTCATCGCCGATTTATACAAGAGCAAGGATGCTTCCACCGTCCAAGATTAACGGTTCGTACGTGAGCAAAGCTGTTTTCGGGGACGGTTGCATCATCATGGCGGATAAGATTGAAAATTCTGTGATCGGAAACAGAACCAGAATAGATAAAGGAAGTACGATCGTCAATTCTTACGTAATGGGAGCTGATTTCTACCAGAATACAACCGAAATTGTGCTCAACGACAGAAATGGGTATCCGAACATGGGAATCGGAAAATACTGCTATATTGAAATGGCTATTCTTGATAAAAACTGCTATATCGGCGACAACGTAAAAATTATCGGCGGAAAGCATATTCCGGATGGCGATTACGGAACCCATTCCGTACAGGATGGAATTGTGGTGGTGAAAAAAGGAGCCGTTCTTCCTTCGGGAACCCATATAGGATAGAAAACCAGTATCAGTTAAATAAAAAGTATCTCATTTGGGATACTTTTTTTTGTTTTTAATAGTTCAGTCCTAACATCTTATGGTTGGTTACGATAGATAAATATAATTTGAATATAATATCCCATTGATAAAATATTAAGTACTTTCAAATCTATTAAGGAAGTTTTTTAACATATTTTATGATTTGGCACGCGGATTGTTAATAGCTCTCCAAAAAATACAAATTTTGAAATTATGAAAAAAACTTTGGTTATTGCAGCCGTAACTGCATTCGGAATGGTGAGTGCTCAAAAAAACACTTTGTTGTTAGGCGGTAATATTGGTTACAATAGTGATAATACCAGTATTTCCGGAGAAAAAAGCAAAGTAGAATCCTTTAGCTTCACTCCTACAGTGGGATATCAGTTTAGCGATCACTGGACAGTAGGAATCAATTCTTCCATTACCTCAGGGAAGAGACCTGCAGATTTTGGAACATTAAAAGAAAACGGTTTTGCTATTGGACCATTTGTTCGTTATGCGGTGCCATTAGGCCAGACTTTTGCGGTGTATGGTGACTTAGGAGCGGGATATCAAAGCATGAAGAATACCTATACTGTAGCATCCAATTCCAGTGAAATAAAGCTTAATGGGTTTTATGCCAACTTTACGCCGGCATTGTTTATCAACTTTAAAAATGGCTTTGGATTAAACTTTAATATTGGAGGAATCAGATATGGATATTTGAAACAGGACGGGGCTGATTTTAAAAATAATAGATTCAACCTGTCTTTTGGTAAAGAAGTAGGAGTGGGAATTTCTAAGAACTTCGGATTAAAATAATTCTGAATAGAACTAAGAAGTGAAAAGCCGGAATTTCCGGCTTTTTTTATTAGCTGAAACCATCAGAATAATAAAAAGCTACAGTTAAAATTAAAAATCAAAGGAATTATTATATTGGTCAATTTTTTTATTTGTCTTACTTTTGCGTGATGCGTTTTTTTAAAATAATAGCCGTAATTCTTGTTCTTTTGGTAGGAGCTTATGCTGCTTCCATGTATTTTTTTGTGGAAGAAAACAAGGATTTCAAGATAGAAAAAGAAGTCGATTATCCTATAGATAAAGTCTTTTCACAGTTTAATAATCTTCAGAACTTTACCCGCTGGAACAATTTTTTTACAAGTTCGCCATCTGTTGATATCGATTATTATACCCCTTACGAAGGCCAGGGAAGTGCAATAAGTTATGTTGATCCGAAAAATGATACGGACGGAGAAATGTTCATCCGGTATGAAAATCCCGCTAAAAGCTTAAGATACCAGCTTTTTGAAGACAGGAATGAAAGTCCAACGGTAGTGGATGTCCAGTTCAAGCCTGTTTCAGCAGACAAAACAAAGATTACGTGGTATGTGCACACGCCCAAGCTTTCCGTATTCAGAAGAGTGGAAAATTTCTGGACCGAAGATAGATTTGCTGAAAATATTAATAAAAGCATGGTCAATCTAAAAAATGTGCTGGGCAATAAAGTGGAAAAGGACAACCAGATGGCTTCCATCAAGTATGACAGTCTCATGGTGGAAAATGAAGAGAATAAGCTGTTGCTGGGCATCAATGTAAGCGCATCAAACAAAAAAGAAGCACTGTATAAAAACATCGTTATGAATTACAGCAAAGTTTATAACTATGTGACCATGGATCTTGGTAAAAAAGATGATGAATTCGGCTTTCCGGTCCTGATTACCGATGCCGATAACTACAAAGACAAAGAAGTTTCTTATTTCCTGGGAATTCCGCTTTCCAAAAAGATAGGAGTTCCGGATAATAATTTCAATTTCCGGACAGTAAATCCTTCTCAAAATTATGTAATGTATTACAAAGGAAGCTATGAGGGCAGAATACGGGCAGTCCAGCAGCTGATTCAGAAGGCTAAAAAAGACGAGATGCGCTTCGGAGATATCCGTCAGACCTTTATTGAGCGTCCCATAGAGGGGCAGGAAGTGAATATTAAGCTCTCATTATCAGTATTTAAGTAGTTTTTTTCAGATTATTTTTTTCTTAATTTTTTTTAACGGTTTCAGGCTGTCTTAACTCGGTTTTTTTTATTAAATTTGAAGATTAATTCTACAAATAAATTTTAATAATAGATAAACTGTAATAATGGACAGATTTTCATTCCTAAACGCAGCTCATTCTCAGTTAATTGAGGATTTATACCAACAGTACTTAAAATTCCCGGATTCTTTAGAGCCATCATGGAAAGCCTTTTTTCAAGGCTTTGATTTTGCTTTGGAGAACTATGGAGATGACGATAACATCCAATACATCCAGGCTCCGGCCAACGCTGCTCCGGCAGTACAGCAGATCTCTCAGGCAGTAGCCGGCGGAGAAGTTCCTGAGCACATCAAAAAAGAGTTCAAGGTAGTAAACCTTATCGAGGCTTACAGAACAAGAGGGCACCTGTTCACAAAAACAAATCCTGTCAGAGAAAGAAGGCACTATACGCCTACTTTAGACATCGAGAACTTCGGTTTGAGCAAAGAGGATTTAAACACAAAATTCAACTGTGCTGTTGAAACAGGAATGAAAGAACCTGCTACATTACAGGACCTGATCAAGCATTTGGAAAATATCTACTGCGATTCTATTGGGGTAGAGTATACGTATATCAACAACGTTGAAGAAAAAGATTTCATTAAGAAATGGCTTCAGGTGAATGAAAACCACCCAAGCCTGTCTGCGAATGAGAAAACTGAGATTTTATTAAAATTGAATCAGGCAGTAGCTTTTGAAAACTATCTTCACACAAAATTTGTAGGACAGAAAAGATTCTCTCTGGAAGGAGGCGAAACATTAATTCCTGCATTGGATCAGCTGATCTCAAGATCTTCTCAGCTTGGAGTGGATGAAGTGGTATTAGGAATGGCCCACAGAGGAAGACTGAACGTATTGTCAAACATTTTCGGGAAATCTTACAAGCAGATCTTCTCAGAATTTGAAGGAAAAGAATTTGAAGAAGATGTATTCTCAGGGGACGTTAAATATCACTTGGGATCATCTAAAAAAGTAAAAACAGCTTCTGGAGAAGAAGTAGCCATCAACCTTACACCGAACCCGTCTCACCTTGAAACCGTAGCAGCTCTTGTAGAAGGGATCTGCCGTGCTAAAATAGATGACAAATACAAAGGAGACGGTTCCAAGATCCTTCCTATCGTAATCCACGGTGACGGTGCTATTGCAGGTCAGGGTATTGCGTATGAAGTGGCTCAGATGATGACCTTGGAGGGATACAGAACAGGAGGAACTGTTCATATCGTTGTCAACAACCAAGTATCATTTACGACAAACTATGCTGATGCCAGATCTTCAACATACTGTACAGACATTGCAAAAGTTACCGAATCTCCGGTAATGCATGTGAATGCTGATGATGCTGAAGCGGTAGTTCATGCAATGCATTTTGCAGCAGATTTCAGAGCAAAATTCGGCAAAGACGTTTATATCGATTTATTAGGATACAGAAAATATGGGCACAACGAAGGTGATGAGCCTAGATTCACGCAGCCTAATCTGTATAAATTAATTTCTAAACATCCGAACCCGAGAGAAATTTATAAAGATAAATTACTTAAGGACAGCATTACGTCCAATGATCTTATTGCAAAAATGGAATCAGACTTCAAAGCGCTTTTAGATAAAGACTTTGATGCTTCCAAAGAGATCGAAAAAAATGCAATGGATCTTTTCATGGCAGAGGACTGGACCAATTATCCGATCGGAAAAAGAGGGGCAGTACAGATTCCTGTAGATACGAAATATGACCTGGAAAAGCTTAAAGAGCTGGCCATTAAAATGTCATCACTTCCGACTGATAAAAAGTTCATCAATAAAATTACAAGACTGTTTGATAACCGTGTGAAGGCTATCGAAGGAAATTCATTAGACTGGGCGCTTGGAGAATGGTTGGCTTATGCAACACTTCTTGTAGAAGGGCACAACGTGAGAATTTCCGGAGAAGATGTGGAGAGAGGAACATTCTCCCATAGACATGCAGTAGTAAAAACTGAAGATACAGAAGAAGAATATATCCCGTTAAGACATGTATCAGAAAGCAGATTTGATGTATACAACTCTCACCTTTCAGAATACGGAGTTCTAGGTTTCGACTACGGATATGCAATGGCTTCTCCTAACACACTGACAATCTGGGAAGCTCAGTTCGGAGACTTTGTGAACGGTGCTCAAATCATTGTTGACCAATATCTGGCTGCAGCAGAAGAAAAATGGAAGATTCAGGACGGATTGGTAATGCTGTTACCTCACGGTTCAGAAGGCCAGGGAGCAGAACACTCTTCAGCAAGATTAGAAAGATTCTTAACGCTTTGTGCGAACGAAAATATGGTGGTAGCCAATATCACTTCACCTGCCAACTATTTCCACTTATTAAGAAGACAGCTGAAATGGACATTCAGAAAGCCGTTGATCGTAATGAGCCCTAAATCCCTGCTGAGACACCCGAAAGTGGTTTCTCCATTAGAAGATTTTGCAAACGGTTCTTTCCAGCCGATATTGGACGATCCTACAGCAGATCCTAAAAAAGTTGAAAAATTAGTATTGTGTTCAGGTAAACTGTACTTCGAATTATTGGCGAAGAAGGAAGAACTTAACTGTGAAAATATTGCGCTGGTAAGATTAGAGCAATTGTATCCGCTTCAGGCAGACGCATTGGATACGATCTTCAGCAAATATGAGAACAGGACACAATTGGTTTGGGCTCAGGAAGAGCCTGAAAACATGGGAGCATGGTCTTATATCCTGAGAAACTTCAGAGATACAGGAATCCAGGTAGTAGCTCCGGTACCAAGCGGTGCTCCGGCTCCGGGAAGCCACAAAATGTTTGAGAAAAACCAGAATGCAGTGATCAACAGAGTTTTCGACAGAGATGATGCTCCTGCAAAAAGACCCGTTACAGCGTAATTAAGAATAATACCCAATTAAAAAAATAAAAAATACTCAATATGTCAGTTTTAGAAATGAAAGTTCCTTCACCGGGAGAATCCATTACAGAAGTTGAAATTGCAACTTGGCTTGTGAAAGATGGTGATTATGTAGAAAAAGATCAGCCAATCGCAGAAGTAGACTCAGATAAAGCAACTCTTGAATTGCCTGCAGAACAAAGCGGTGTAATCACGTTAAAAGCAGAAGAGGGTGATGTAGTACAGGTTGGCCAGGTAGTTTGTTTAATTGATATGGATGCTGCAAAACCTGAAGGCGCAAGCGCTCCAGCTGCTGAAGCTCCAAAACAGGAAGAAGCTCCAAAGGCTGCTGAACCTGCTAAACAGGAGGCTCCAAAACCAGCTGCTCCGGCACCGGCTCCACAAACTTATGCCACAGGAGCACCATCTCCGGCAGCTAAAAAGATTCTTGATGAGAAAGGTATTGAGGCTGGACAGGTTTCAGGAAGCGGAAGAGACGGAAGAATCACTAAAACTGATGCAGAATTGGCTGCTGTTCCTGCTTTAGGAGGAAGCCCTTCTACTGCAACAGGTGCGCGTACCACTACGACAACTAAACTTTCAGTTCTGAGAAGAAAAATCGCTTCAAGATTAGTTTCTGTTAAGAACGAAACAGCTATGTTGACAACTTTCAACGAAGTTGACATGTCTGAAATTTTCAGATTAAGAAAACTATATAAAGAAGAATTTGCTCAGAAGCATGGAGTAGGATTAGGCTTTATGTCTTTCTTTACAAAAGCGGTAACAAGAGCATTACAGATGTATCCGGATGTGAATGCATCTATCGACGGAGATTACAAAATCAACTATGATTTCTGTGATATCTCAATTGCAGTTTCAGGTCCTAAAGGATTAATGGTTCCGGTATTGAGAAATGCTGAAAACATGTCTTTCGCTGGAGTTGAAGCCAATATTAAAGATCTTGCAACCAAAGTAAGAGACGGTAAAATTACAGTTGATGAAATGACTGGCGGTACATTCACTATTACAAACGGTGGTACTTTCGGATCTATGATGTCTACACCAATCATCAACCCTCCGCAATCTGCTATCCTTGGAATGCACAATATCATCCAGAGACCGGTAGCGGTTGACGGGCAGGTAGTGATCAGACCAATGATGTACGTGGCTATGTCTTATGACCACAGAATTATCGACGGAAAAGAATCTGTAGGATTCCTTGTAGCGGTAAAAGAAGGTATTGACAACCCTGTTGAAATACTAATGGGTGGTGACGAAAGAAAAGGTCTTGGATTATAAATTTTAAGAAATTTTAATATTAACACAATCTCGCCTTAAAAAGGCGAGATTTTTGTATTTATTAGGAAAATACTAAGATGATGTTCTCAAAAATGACTTCCAATATCAAAGTTTCAGTAATACCTGAATATGATAGTAAAAACAGTTATCCATCTGAAAACCGTTATGTCTTCAAGTATAATATTACAATAGAAAACGATGGCAGCTTTCCGATTAAAGTACTGAAAAGAAAATGGCTGATCTTCGATGTAGGTTTTGGATACACTGAGATTATAGGAGATGGGGTGATAGGGTTGACGCCAGAGATTCCTGTAAACGAAAATTTCGCTTATTTCTCCAATGTAATGCTTCGGTCCGGAGTAGGGAATATGAGCGGAAAATACCTTGTTAAAAACATGGATACCCAGGAAACTTTTGAAATCGAGATTCCAAAATTCAACCTGCTGTCTGAAGTATTAAGCAATTAGGACTGCTCCCTGTTGAGATGGTGTGGGAAAATACAGATTATGGATACCAGCCGGAAATAAAGTTGTTATAGTTTTTTAATATACTTATTTAAGAAACAGCTATGTATTTCTTCATTCTCGGTGATGATTAATTTTTCGAAAGCCAGAAGCGAAATTTTTGCACAGGCTTCAGCATCGTCTCCGGCCCGGTGATGGTTAAGGCTAATCTGATGGTGTTCCGCCAGATGTTTCAGACCATATTTCGGAAGATAATTCCAGGATTTTTTAGCCAGCTGAATACTGCAAAGGTAATTCAGTTTCGGGGTAAACATCCCGTAATGCTCAAAACATCCTCTTAAAACCCCTGCATCAAAGCTTGCATTATGGGCAATCATCAGCGTTCCGTACATCATTTCTTCAGCTTCATACCAGATCTCATCAAAAGTAGGAGCATCCTTCACATCTTCCGGAGTTATTCCGTGAACGTTTATATTAAATCTGCTGAAATAAGGGAAGCTGGGTGGCTTGATCAGCCAGGTTTTCGTTTCCACGATTTTCGAATCCTGAACAACACAAATACCCATTTCACATGCTGAGCTTTTTTCGTGAGTGGCTGTTTCAAAATCTATTGCGCAGAAATCCATTTTTTATGAGTAATGAGTTAAGAATTATGTGTTGCTGATTAGTTAGATGCTGGTTTTATTTAATGTTCAGGGTTTAAAGTTTAAAGTTTTTGAAGTTAAGAACTTTTCCTGTAAAATACTATACTTCTTTAACCGTAATATATTGTACTTTATTTCCCTAATCCCTAATCCCTAATCCCTAATCCCTAATCCCTAAAACCTGCAACCTACTTCTTTCCACCTAAAAAATGCCTGAAGATCAGCCATTCCGACTGGTAGAATTTATTTTTCTGATGCTTCTGGCGTAATTTCCATGTTCCAGGAAGCTGTCCGTAAAAACTAAAATGAGCCCTTACCACAGCCCACAGGTGAGGAAATCCATTCTTTAATCCGAAATAAATTCCGGCAATTCCGTCTAGGCATAGTCTGAAAAATATAAGTCCTATCAGTTTAGGAAAAGGAAGGTTTTTCAGCATCATAGAGAGATTGTTTCTGATGTTTAAATAGGTCTTCTGCGCACTTTGCTTATTCAGGGTTCCACCGCCAACATGATATACCTTTGATTTTCCTGTATAAAAGATTTTCTTCCCGGAATTAATCAGTCTCCAGCAAAGGTCAATCTCTTCCTGATGGGCAAAAAATCTTTCATCAAACCCATTTTGATCCCAAAAGTCTTTTGAGCGAACAAAAAAACAGCATCCCGAAGCCCAGAAAATTTCTGTTTCATCATCATACTGACCGTTATCCTCTTCAAGGTCGTCAAATACACGTCCCCGGCAGTATGGATAGCCCAGATTGTCAATAAGACCTCCGGCAGCACCGGCAAATTCAAACTGTTTTTTATTGTTGAAAGATAATATTTTAGGCTGTACAGCTGAGATTGAAGGATCCTTTTGAAATAAATCCAACACAGGATTGATCCAGTTTTCAGTAACCTCCACATCAGAATTGAGAAGACAGTAATATTCGTTTTTTATTTCCTTTAAACCTTCATTATATCCCCCCGCAAAGCCATAATTCTGATTATTCTTAACGATTTTCACCATAGGAAAATGAGTCTGTACAAAATCTATGGAATCATCGGTAGAAAGGTTATCTATGATATAAATATCCGCCTCCTGAGAAAAACGGACAACACCGGGAAGAAATTTTTCAAGCCAGTTTCTACCGTTCCAGTTTAAAATGACAACTGCTAAATTTTTCGGCATCAGAATTATATTTTTTCTGCATCAAACGTTTTAATAGACTCCTGGTACTTCCATTTTCTGTGTGACCAGAGATAATTGTCCGGGTGCTTGTGCAAAGTGTTTTCCAGAAGCTTATGAAATTTCCTTACCACTTCATGTTCCGTAAATTTTTCACCGTCAGGATAGATCCTGTGGTAATTTACCTGGTAATATCCCCGTTTTACTTTCTTCATTTCGCAGTAAATGAAGGCAAGGTCCATTCTGGTAGCCAGCTTATCATATCCTATAAATGCAGGAGTTCTCTGGTTCAGGAAATTTAATCCGTAATTGACGTGAGCAACATGCGGGGTCTGGTCTGCTACAAACATATAGGCCGATTCACCGTCATTTTTAGACCTGAAGATATTCATGATCACTTCATTGGCTTCCAGGGCTTCGTTCCCAAACTTATTCCTAACCTTCTTCATCTGGTTCTCCCAGAAATCACTGTTCACTTTTCTGTAAACCGGATGGCAGTGTTTCTGCGGAATAATTCTTGCAAAAGCATTCATCCATTCCCAGTTGAAGACATGTCCGGCAAGCATGATAACATTTTTACCCTCTGCTTTAGCCTCATGGAATACTTCCTGATTGATATGCTGCATTCTTACACGGGATTCCGTCTCAGAGATACTGAAAGATTTGATGGTTTCTACAAGATAATCCGAAAAATTCAGATAAAAATTTTTCCTTATTATTCTTATCTCTTCCTCAGATTTTTCAGGAAAAGAATTCCGGAGATTCTGTGTGATGATCTTCCTCCGGTAGCCTACCAGATAGTAATTTAAGAAGAACATAACATCCGAAAAAATATACAATACTTTAAGCGGAAGTTTAGAAATGAAATATAATATTTTGATTAGGAAATTCATAAAACATGCAAATCTAGTGATAATAAAATTATGGTTCTATTTTTGCTTGCAATAAGTATTATTTTTTTTATTTTTATGTTATGAAAAAATTGTCGATCATAGCCTTCCTTGGACTAAGCGTATTTGCTTTTTCTCAGGATACCAAAACACCGGAAGTAAGAAAGCAGGATAATGCCCTTCTGGTAAAACCTGATCATGCAGAGCTGGATGCGAAGAAGAAAGCAGCAGAGGAAAAAGCAAAACTTCCCAAACCTTATGATCCTAAAGCTGATGCTGAAGCTGATATTAACAAATTGATTGCCCAGGCTAAAAAAGAAGGGAAAAATATTGTGATTCAGGCAGGCGGTAACTGGTGCATCTGGTGTCTCCGTTTTAATAATTTTGTTCAAAGTACTCCCGAACTGAAGGAAACTGTAGATAAAAACTATCTGTATTATCATTTGAATTATTCTCCGGAAAATAAAAATGAAAAAGTTTTTGCTAAATATGTTGATATTAAAGAAAAGCTTGGCTATCCTTTTTTCATAGTTTTGGATAAAAACGGAAAAATGGTCCATGTTTTAAAAGACAGTTCGGTTCTTGAAGAAGGAAAAGGATACAGCAAAGAAAAAGTAAAAGAGTTCTTTGATCAATGGGCTCCAAAGTCATAAAAAGTAAAACCGGGAAATTTTTCCCGGTTTTTATTTATAAAAGCTTCCTGATCCAGTTTAATTTTTTTTCAGAGTAGGGTGGATATTTTATATCCGGCTCGCCCCAGGTTGCTTTTTCCAGAATGGATTTTTGATGTGAAAAGGCTTCAAATCCATAAACTCCGTGATAATTTCCTATACCGGAATTTCCCACACCACCAAAAGGAAGACGCTCGTTTCCTAAATGCATGATTACATCATTGATACACCCGCCACCAAAGGATAATTTCGTGGTGAAGACCTCTTTTTCCTCGGAATTCCGGGTAAAAAGATAGGCTGAAAGCGGTTTTTCAAGTTCCAGGACAGTAGTAAGAGCCAGATTAAAATTGGTGAAGCCAATAACGGGTAATATAGGCCCGAAGATCTCTTCCTGCATGACATCATCCTCCCAGCTTACATTATTCAGAAGGGTAGGCTCTATAAACAGTTTCTTTTCATCGAAATTTCCTCCAAAATAAATTTTCTCCTTGTTGATCAGCTTTATCAGCCGCTGGAAATTTCTTTGATTGATAATTCTTGTATACTGTTCAGAGTCCGGACCGTATTTAAATTCTGTGATATATTTTCTCAGCATTTCCAGAAACTGTTCGTGGATGGATTCCTCCACCAGCAGGTAATCAGGTGCCACACAGGTTTGTCCGGCATTGAGAAATTTCCCCCATACAATTCTTTTGGCAGCTACCTCAAGATCTGCATCTTTGGTTACAATGGCAGGAGATTTCCCGCCTAATTCAAGCACTACAGGCGTCAAACGTTCTGCAGCAGCCTGATAAACGATCTTTCCAACTTTAGTGCTTCCGGTAAAGAATATTTTGTTGAATTTAAGCTTTAAAAGTTCCGTGGTTTCATCAATACCGCCTTCATAAACATACAGATATTCAGGAGGAAAATTGTCATTGATGAGCCTGGCCATTATCTTCATCGTATTTTCTGCAATTTCACTTGGCTTTAAAACACAGCAGTTTCCTGCCGCCAGCGCAGCAATAACAGGAGAAAGGGATAACTGGTAAGGATAATTCCATGCACCTATAACAAGAATATTTCCTAAAGGTTCCGGATAAATTTTACTTTTCCCCGGTTGATTGGCCAGGTTAGTCCTGACTCTTTTGGGTTTTGCAAGTGCATTTAAATTCTTCAGATAATAATTAATATTATTCAGAACAAAGGAAATTTCCGTTGTGAAAGTATCAAATTTTGATTTGCCGAAATCTTTGTAAACAGCTTCATACAAAAGCTCTTCATTCTTTAGAATCATATCACGAAGCTTTTCAAGATACATTTTACGGAACTTGATATTCTTCGTTTGCTGTGTTTTGAAAAAAGCTTTCTGTAGATCTACGATTTCCTGAATTTCCATATGATCAAATTTCGGAAAGTACAGCAAATTTTCGGCCTAAAATTACATAATATTTCTCACTGCAATTTTTACTGGATGATACAGTAGTAAAGCGAAGGCAGTGATTAATGCCAGCCAGAACAGCCCGGTGAAAATTTCCATATTGGAAAGCAGGATCGACTGGGCTGTTATTTTTGCTTTAAAGGCTCCGGCAGTCATGGATAATGATTCATTCACAGGAAGTTTAGAGAGATGAGCTCCGAAAATCTGGTTCCACTGGCTGTAAAAAACAGGATTGGTATCTGTGAGATTAAAGCTTAAAGTGTCAGAATGTTTTAACGTCAAGAAAAGCATCAGGTTCTGCATTAACGCATATCCGATAGCAGTAGTCCAGAAACGGGTCGTAGTCCCCAAAGCTGTTGCATTGGAGAGATATTCTTCTGGCGTTCCGGAAATAAGAAAGAAAACGAGAGGTGTAAACAGTAAGCCTTGGGCAATTCCCTGCAGGAGCAAAGGCGGACAGATCGTAGAAAGGGTAGTGTCGGGATAAAATGTATACGTAAACCATGCACAGTCTGCTGCCAGCAGAAGAAATCCGGTAAAGAAAACGATCCTTGAGGAAATGCCCCGCATCAGGCAGATTCCGGATAAAAAAATACCAATAAGCGTTCCGGCAACATTCCAGTATTGAATATTGACAATATAATCCCATGGCCATTTCCAGACCGTTGCCATAATGCTGTAGACATTGTTCAGGCCGGAACGGATCAGATAAAAAATAAAAAACAGAATCATCCCGGCAATCACATTCTTTGAGCTGAACACTTCAAAATGAAAAATCGGTCTTTTGGAATTCCTCTGCTTGAGCATAAACAATCCTCCCGAAAGCAGGAAGATAAAAAAACACATGATAATGGTATCCGATTCAAACCACATCAGTCTTTTTCCGTAAATAATCGCGTACCCTCCTGACTGAAGGCAGGCCCACAACAGGAACCAACTTGTGATATCCAGCTGGTAAAGAGGCATTTTAGGGAAAAATCGGTTGGTATTGAAAAGAGCAATCCCGATAATCAGCACGAAAACGTGAAAATACACCATCATTAAGATCATATGCCGGAAATCATAATTTTCAATGCTCGATTTCAATAATGAAGTAGTGACCGTACCGCCTGTCAGCATAATGGTATACATAAAAAGATAAGCGATGACCTTGGCGTGTTTGGTTTTCAACTCAGCAATGATAAGTGGCAGAAAAATTGCGCCTTCCAGCAGTCCGAAAATGCCTTCCAGAAACCGTATGACCAGAATGACCTGGTAATTATTGGTGACTGACAGGGCATAAAGAATGATTACTGAAATGGAAGACATCAGCAAAACATAATATTTAACGCTGAAATAAGCCATAAATCTCTGTAAAACCAAAAGGGTGACCACAAAGGTTCCATACATCAGAATCATTAAATACTGGATGTCATCGGAATCTACATCCATAAAAGAAGAGGTGAAGGCGCTGTTGGAATGCAAAATTGACAACAACATCAGATGGGGAAACAATGCCAGTATCAGAAGCGGCAGTTTCAGCCATTGAGGGACCCATTTATGATAAACTGTATTATGTTGCATGGTTGTGGATGCGATGATTTGTTGATTAGTTGATGAGATGATTGATGATTTTGGGATTTATTACTATGATGATCTGATTCAATACCTGCTATCTTTCACATTAACAGATTAACACATCATCACATTTTTTTCGCGCTCACCAGGACATTCATCCCGGAAAGCAGTTTTTCATTATTTTGATGGGGATCCAGAAGAATTTTTACCGGAAACCTCTGTTCGATCTTGACAAAATTACCCGTAGCATTATCAGGCTTTACCAGAGAAAACTGTGAACCTGATGCAGGCGAAACGGAAACCACTTTTCCTTTAAACTCAATATCAGGATAGGCGTCAGCGGTAATTGTTACTTCCTGCTTCGTATCGATTTGTCCGAGTTGTGTTTCTTTATAGTTGGCAATGATCCACTTTTCTTTACTTACCATTTGTACCAGCGCCTGGCCTTCTTTGATCAGTTGTCCTTCCTGAATTGTTTTTTTGCCTACCCAGCCATCGTACGGGGCTGTGATCACGGTGTATGAAAGAAAAAGTTTCGCATTGTTCAGGTTGGCAGAGCTTTGCCGGATCTGGCTTTTTACCGGGGCTACTTTTGTCTGCTGTTCATTAGCACCGGCTTTTATTGCATTTTTCTGCTGTTCTAAAGCTAAAAGATTGGCTTTGGCCTGCTCATAGGAAGCTTTTACATTTTCAAACTGCTGTTCGGTGGCGGCATCTTCAGACACCAGGTTTTTATACCTTTTAAAATCCTGTTCCGTTCTCCATATATCAATTTTTGCTGAAGCTATTTTGGCATCAATGATCTTTGAATCACTTTCCTTTGTATTGACGCCGCTTTCAATGGTCGCAATATTTTCAGCGTTGGCATGAAGGCCGGCTTCAGCCATTTCTACCTGGTTGATGAATTCTCTGTTGTCGATCACGATCAGAGTATCACCTTTATGCACGAACTGATTTTCTTCAAACCGTATGCTTTTAATGAATCCTGAAACTTTACTGGAAACCGGGGTAATATACTGTTCGATCTGGGCATCGTTCGTGGTCACATTTTTCCTTGAGAAAAGATAAAAGCTTACCATCCCAGTAATTCCACTGATGATCAGGATCCAGGCCAGAAGCGTAATCGATTTGTTGATTCTTTTTTCTTTTTGTGTCAGTTGTTTCTTTGTCATAGTTTTTATAAGTTTCCAATCGTGTACTGGAGTTGGTAATATTTTAGTTGTCGGTTAATTTTTACGGAAATAAGATTGGATTCAGCCTCCAGATAAGCATTATCTGCATCAATGAGTTCTGTGATCAGGCTTAATTTATTCGCATATTTTGTCTTTACAATGCGGTAGTTTTCTTTGGCCTGGCCGATAGCTTCTTCGGCAATCTTTACTTTCTGATCGGTTTCTTCGAATTTTTTATAAGCTTCATAAACGGTATGTCTTACCTTTTCATCATTCTCTTCAATCTGGAGCTTTGCCAGATCAATATTTTCCCGGGCTTCCTGCATCTTGTATTTGTTTTTATACAGGTTTTCGATGGGATAAGTAAGGTTTACTCCAAGCATTCCCAAACGGTAGGCGTAGGGTTCAGGGGGAAAGAACATCATATTGGGATATTTGATAAAGTATTCTCCTCCTGCTGTAATCTGGGGTAAATAATTCGCCCGCGTGATTTTTTGATCCAATTCTTTTAACGAAAGATTTTTGTGGGTCATTTCTACGGATTCGTTATTACTTAAAGCAGTTTCCGTCAGTTCATCAATATAGGGAATAGCGGCTCTGTCTGAAATAAGATCCTCTGTATCTACATGCATTTCCTGGTTTTCCGGAAGCGAAAGAATAGTTTTAAGCTGATGCTCGGCAATTTGTATATCGTTGTTCAGCTCTGTCCAGCTCATCGTATGATTGGAAAGCTGCAAAGATGTTCTCAGAACTTCATTTACCGTCACAACTCCATTGGCTTTTAAAGCTTTTACCTGTTTGATATTTACAGAATCCTCCTTTATTTTATCATTGATAAGATTTTGCTGTTCCTTTAAATGATGGATCTGGAGAAAAGCCGTAATGATCTCCATTTTAAGCTGTCTTTCATCCTGATGGGTTCTCAGAGCAGAAATTTCAGTATCAATAGATGCTTTTTTCTCCGCATTCCTGATTTTCCCACCCATATAGACCGGTATTGATGCTGAAAGGGTAAAATCATACATCCCGTTAATGACATCATATTTCGTGGCTTTATTGAAAAAACCGTTTTGATGCTGGAAAAGATTGGTCACCTGGTGATAGCTGGTATGGAATTCTATATCCGGCAGTTTTTCCATGGCAAGGTCTTTTTCCCTTGTGGCAGACATTTCCTTTTTTAAATGGCTTATCTGCAGGTTTTTGTTGTATTTCAAACCAGTCTCAATAGCCTGTTGAAGGCTGAGATGCTGATAATCGATCATTTGTGAGTGTACAAAACTGCCTGTCAGCAGCAAGCACAACGCCATGCACTGATATCTGCCAGCGTTAAATATCATATTCATAATTTAATTAAAGGATTTTTGCTAAAATGATTTTGATGCTGCAAAGTTACGCTGTGGAGTATCGGACCTGATTTGTGAAAGCAGAAAAAGATTTGCTCATTTACGCCAAACTGAAATTTTCTTCTTACCTTTATTCAATGAATGACAGCCATTTTAAAGCAGTAGAAGAGGATGATGCAGAATTTTATGTTTATAATGTGCTCACAGGAGATGTTACTACGGACATCCATCATCACAGTTCTGCTCAGTTGGTATATGCTGAGGGCGGAATTGTCCATGTTTTTACAGATCTTAAGCACTGGTATCTTCCGGCAAGATGTTTTATGTGGATTCCGGCAGGAACACCGCATTATATTTTCTCAACCAGTCCAAAAGTAGATTTGTACAATTTTTATTTTAAAAAAGAGGAAAATGAAAGTGGCTTCTTTGATGAAATTAATATCTATTCCGTCAGTCACTTACTCAGGGAAATGATTTTATATACCAAAGACTGGGATGGGAAAATCACAAAAAATGATGGCGCTAAATATTATTTCCTTAAAGCCTTAAAAGGAATTCTTCCTGAAAAAAGAGATAAAAAGCTGGCTTTTCCGGTTCAGCACCCGTTCCCAAAAGATGAAACCCTGCTGAAGATTGCAAAATACATCCATTCTAATCTCGAAAAGCCTCTCACCATTGAATCTACGGCTAAAGAATTCGGAATGAGCACCAGAACTCTTTCGCGGAAATTTAAAGAGATTCTGGGCATGAATTACGTCCGTTTTTTACGGGCTTTAAGAATTACGCGTTCCCTGGAATTAATGCTGGAAGGAAAATATAATATGTATGAAATAGCGATGATGGTAGGTTACAACAGCCTGTCGTCATTCAGTAATATTTTCAAAAAAGTAATCGGGGTGCCGCCCACGGAATATCAGCAGAAACTGAAAGGAGATAGGTAAGTTGTGTGGGAGGGAAGTTTGAGTTTGAGGGTTTGAGAGTTTTTGGTGGCTCTGTGATATCTGATTCATGATATAGAGTCTTCAATGGAAAAAAGAAATAAATATTTACCTCAAGCTTTTCCTGACCCTAATTCCCCTTCCTTGAAGGGATGGATATTTTGCAACACAAAAGACGGGTATTTAAAAGATATCAATACAACAAATACAAAAAAACCACTTCAAAGGAAGTGGTTTATATATTTGAGAAAATCTCTTTAGAATCTTAAGCTTCTTCAGAAGGAGTTTCTTCTACTACTTTAGCTTTAGGTGCAGCTGGTTTAGGAGCTTCTACCGGAGCGTCAGATACGATGTCGAATTCATAGTTGTACTCAACATTTCTGTGTAGTCTGATGTTTGCAGTAACTTTACCAGTTCTCTTAATAGTGTTCCCTGGGATTTTGATGTATTTCTTCTCTACAGAAACTCCAGCTTTCTCAAGAGCAGCAGAAAGATCTGCATTGTTGATAGAACCGAATAGTTTGTCACCAGAACCTACTTTTGCAGGAATAGTAACAGAAGTTTTCTTTAATTGCTCTACTACAGCGTTAGCAGCAGCGATTAATTTAGCTTCTTCTTCTTTTCTAGCTTCTAAAGTAGCTTCTAAAGCAGCTTTGTTTTTAGGAGTAGCTAAAAGTGCAAATCCTTGAGGGATTAAGAAGTTTCTGGCATAACCAGGCTTTACACTTACTGTATCAAACTCAAGTCCTAAGTTTTCTACGTCTTTTTTTAGGATGATATCCATTGTTGTTGTCCTTTTTTTAGATGTTAGAAGTTAGATATTAGAAATTAGACTTAAAGCCTTGTTTCTGACATCTGAAATCTAAAATCAAGTTAGAATTAAATTATTTATTCAGCAACAAAAGAAGAGGTTGCCCTCTTCTCTTATTTATTTTTTTGTCTTATTTCAATAAGTCAGCTACGTAAGGTAGTAAAGAAAGGTGTCTTGCTCTTTTGATAGCAGCAGAAACTTTTCTTTGGTATTTTAAAGAAGTTCCGGTGTATCTTCTTGGTAAGATTTTACCTTGCTCGTTTACGAACTGTAATAAGAAATCAGCATCTTTGTAATCAACGTGCTTAATTCCGTATTTTTTGAATCTACAATATTTCTTTTCAGATTTTGTATTGATATCAAGTGGAGTAAGGAATTTTACTTCAGATTCTCCTCCAGCTGAGGCTTGTTTAGCCATTTCGTCTATTGCCATGTCTTGTCTTTTTTAAAAATTGGGTTAATAATTAAGCTCTAGCCGCTTTGATTTTAGTTCTTCTAGTTACAGCGTACTCAACAGCATGCTTGTCAAGTTTTGTAGTCAGGTAACGGATTACTCTTTCGTCACGTTTGAATGCCAATTCTAAATCAGCAACTACATTACCTTCACCTTTAAACTCGATTAAAGTGTAGAATCCATTCTTTTTCAATTGAATAGGATAAGCTAGTTTTTTTAATCCCCAGTTTTCTTTGGCAACGATTTCACAGTTCTTTTCTTTTAAAAGATCTTCAAATTTTTTCACTGCTTCCTCTACCTGAGCATCAGATAGAACGGGAGTTAAAATGAAAACAGTTTCGTAATTGTTCATAATGTTAAATGAATTTGTTAATTATTTCGAGGTGCAAAATTAGAAAATATATTTGTAATATACAATATTTGGAGTGAAATTGTTTCGGGCTGCGGGTTTCGAATTCAGCATTTAAAGTTCAGGGTTTTAAGTTTAAAGCTTTAAACCATTTCTAATTATTCCAATAAGAGGATCTTTAAAATCATAACTCGCAACGAATAACTGACAATTGAAAAACTCGAACCTCGTATCACGAAACTAATCCTTCTCCCTGATCTCTGTAAGAAAATTTACCTTAATTACGTCATACAAAGAATGTCTGCTCACTAAGATGGAGACAATAGAAGAGACCATTCCCGCCAGCATCAGATGGAAGATCAGGGAATGTCTGTCCGTCATTTCCAGCACGATAATAGCTGAAGTAAACGGTGCTCTGGTAATTCCGGTAAGAAAAGCGACCATTCCCGCAAGAACGACTACATTGGTTTCGTTGGCTGTCAGATGAATCACCCCTGATATCACAGAGCCTATGCTGGCCCCCGCACTAAGTGCCGGCGCGAAAATTCCTCCTGCGCCACCTGATGTAAAGGACAGGGCAGGGCCAAGCATTCTTAATACTGGGACATACCATTCTTCATGCTTATCATTAGTAAATAGAACACGTTCCATAATTTCTTTTCCGGATCCGAGAATCTCACGGTTGATAAAATATGCTATAGAAGCGATCAACAGGGCGCAAAGCACCAGAAAGATGATATTGGCTTTATCGGTTTTAAGCCTTCTTTTCTTCCAGTCACTCATCTTAAGCATCATGACGGAAAGCTGACTGGCCAGAATTCCGGCAGTTCCTGCCACTAAAATAATAGGAAACATGACCATCAGAGAGACATCATTTGTTTTCGGATATCCTAAATACAAATAAGAACCTGCTAAGGTCTGGGCTGTTAAGCCCGCAATGATTACTGCCGTAAATAAAGCGGTCTTGAAATAATTGATATGGGTTTTGGATAGTTCTTCCACAGCAAATACAATACCGCCCAAAGGCGTATTAAATGCCGCCGCAAGTCCCGCCGCCGCACCAGTCATGATCATATTTTTCTTGGAGATTTTCGGCCACCAGTGGGGAAGGTATTCATTGACTTTCCTGAAAACAGATCCTGCAATCTGAATGGTTGGCCCTTCACGCCCCACGGCTCCGCCTCCGATCACCAGAACTACAGAAGAAATGATTTTAAAAACAATGATCTTCAGGCTTAAAAGACTCCGGATTTTGGTGTGTTCCTTCGGATTGGCAAGCTCTACCGCTGCCATTACCTGCGGAATACCGCTTCCTTTGGCATTGGGAGCGAATTCTTTTACCAGCCACCATGAAAGGACAAAACCAATGGGAGCAATGATAAAGATCATCCAGGCATGCCAGTTCATAATAAAATGCAGCAGATGTTCTCCCCATGCGAATATCTTAGCATACATCACTGCAAAAAAACCGGTGATCACAGAACCTATCCAGAAGGGAATGGCCTGCAGCAGGTTGTTTTTCAGCTGTTCGTTGCGGATATTGTCAAAAGACTTTTTAAGACCTTTTCGGATGAGGAAGAGAATTTTCAGCATTTTGTATTTTTGTGGTGTGAATTTACAGCTAAATTATCAATGATATAATTTGTTTCTCAATTAGACCAATTGCTTTAAAAACTTATTTTAATTCAATTTTCAATTTTTTAAACAGTTTTGTCTTAAAGATAAAATTATTACCCAAATTTTCAAATAAAAAAATCCCAACTTTCGCGGGATTGATTTTATTGAACGATTTGATTTTAAATCTTATTTAATTCTTTGTTGTTAAGTTCTGTATTTTATTAATCATATTTGAAGCGTTAGTATTTTCTGGATTTAATTCTAAAGATTTTTTATAATTTTCCAGGGCCAAAGTGTAATTTTTAATTGAAAAATAACCTTCACCCAAACTATCAAAAGCATTTGCTGATTGAGGTTTTTCTTTAACATTTAATGCAAAAACTTTTACAGCTTCGTTAACTCTTGAGTTTCTCAGTAAAATATATCCGATATTATTTAATGTACCTTCAAAATCCCATTTTGGGTCTTTTGTTTTGATCGTATAGTAGTTCTTTTCAGCATCGGGATTATTCGGCTTAGCGAACTCAGCAATAATAGATTCTTCTGCCAGCAGATAATTATCAGTTAAATTTTTGTCTATAATAGCTGCAATATGATTAATAATCTGATATTGTGCAGGGAAGAAATTATATCCGTTTGACATCATGATAATTGACATATCATTTTGTGGGAAAATCCTGTAAGCGTTGACATTTCCACCAGAAAAACCGTAAGACGGGATACTATTCGCCTTATTGATCTCCCAGCCATAGGCAAAAACATCTTTTTTGTTTCCGTATTCAAACGGCTGCCACATCATGTCTTTCGTTCCTTGATTAAGAAAATCATTTTTACTCAAATGGCTGCACCATTTTAAAAAAGCGGGTAGGGTAATTGCGAGTCCATTTCCCGGATGAGCCTTTTTTCCTTCGACATCTGCAGACTTTTCATATTTTTCTGTTTCCGGATTATAATTATACTTTACAATACGATTGGGAATTTTTTCAAGAGCATTTGAAGAAAAAACTACTTGATTTTTTGCATCATAAAATTGATTGCTCAAAATGAAATTCTCGAAAGATTGCCCTGTGATTTTCTCAATAATCATCGAGAGAAGCATATAATTCGTTTGATTATATCTGAATTCATTTCCCGTTTTAAAATCCATCTTTTCTTTGCTTAAACGTTCCATAGTTTTAGAACCGGAATATTCAGGCAAAATATCACTGAAAGCAATAAAATCCGGTATTCCTGAAGAATGGGTTAAGAGGTTCTTTACTTTGACATTTTGCCAGTCTTTCGGGAGATTTTCGACATATTTTGAAATATTGTCTTCTAAAGATAATTTTCCCTGTTCAATCAACTGGAAAATACCGACGTTGGTCATTAATTTTGAAGTTGAATAGATCCTAAACATCGAACTCTGGCTTACTTTTTTTTGATCTTCCAGATTTTCTGCACCGTAATATTGCTCAAAAATTACTTTGCCATCCTTTATAATGCCAATGGCCAAACCAGGAATTTGATTTGTTTTAATGGCTTCTTTTACATAATTATCAATTAATTTGAACTGATTGGTTTGTTGTGAAAAAGCGCCGGCAGAAATATTTAAAGTTAAAGCTGTCAGAAGAATTTGTTTCATATTTTGGGAATATTGGTTTTTACTTTTATTATAAAACAGTTGAGAAGATATTCTATTACATCGTTAGCTTGTATTTGCAATAAAATGTTTCAGATTTTTGAAGTGATCAAAGGAATTTTATCTTCAATTTTAAAAATCATTATAGCGAGAATTTTCCATGTTCATCGCAAAAGTAAAGCTTCCCCAAAAGGGAAGCTTTTATATTGATAATGATTAATACAGTGGATTGAAAACAGCAATATATGCTATACAGTAAAAAATCACTACAGCAGCCAAAAATATCAAATTAGTATTCTGTAGAATGTATTTTTTATTGATATGCAGGATGAATGTTTCAATAAGAATACCAATAAACCATATAACATGAAATGCAAACATAAATATCAGGTAACCTAAAACATCCCAGCCGCTGGAATTAAGTATGATTACAGTAAAACCAATGGTGCCAGCTATAAATATGGAAAGACGGATAAGAATATGCTTTGCAATATTTGGCTTCTCTTCTGAAACTAATATTTTTTCATCTTCTTTGATTTCGAAAAGTTCTCTTAACTCTTTATCCATTATTGCTGTTTTTGATAAAGCTTAATAAAGAAGGGTAAGAGGCCAACATAACCCAATAGACTCAATACACTGCAAAAACGGTATATGTATATGATATTGTCAGTATTGAAAAATCCTATGATAAATTCAACAAAATAAGTTGCAATGATGACACATAACGAAATTATTGCAAGCAAAGTTACTTTTTTCATATTTTGAGATGGGTTGTGATGTTTTATTTAAGATTATTTTGTTTCACGGTTAGTTTCGTAATTGATTCAAATGTACAGATAAAGTTTTAATAGAAAAAACCTTCGAAAAGATCGAAGGTTTGTATGGTAAGATGTTTTGATAAGTTCCACATGATTTTTTTAAAAAAATGGGTCACTTATCCGTCATTATCTGTTAAATTTCTGTATTCAGATCCCAGTTCTGAAGATAATCGTGAACATGCTTCAGCATCATTCCGCCTAACGATCCATCTACCACTCTGTGGTCATAAGAGTGAGACATGAACATCAGCTGACGAATGGCAATCACATCACCATCTTTGGTTTCAAGAACCGCAGGCTTCTTAACGATTGCTCCAATCGCTAAAATAGCGACCTGAGGCTGAGGAATGATAGGAGTCCCCATAAGGTTTCCAAAACTTCCTACGTTAGAAATGGTATACGTTGCTCCCTGAGTGTCTTCAGGTCTTAATTTTTTATTTCTTGCTCTGTAAGCCAAATCATTGATCGCTTTTGCCAAACCTGAAAGAGACAGCTGATCAGCATTTTTGATAACAGGAACGATAAGGTTTCCGTCTGGTAAGGCAGTAGCCATACCGATATTGATATTTTTCTTTTTAATGATATTTTCACCGTTGATGGAAACATTGATCATCGGGAAATCCTGAATAGCCTTCACTACAGCTTTCACGAAAATCGGCATGAAAGTCAGTTTTTCTCCTTCGCGTTTTTCGAAAATATCTTTATGCTTGTTTCTCCATTTTACAACATTGGTAACATCTGTTTCGATGAAAGAAGTAACATGCGGAGCAATCTGTTTTGCTTTTACCATGTTTTCAGCAATGATCTTCCTCATTCTGTCCATTGGAATGATTTCGTCACCTGCTGCTACAGGAACCGTAGAAACCGGTGCAGAAGCCGGAGCTTTTGGTGCTGCCGGAGCTGCCTGTGCAGAAACTGCCTGCTGAGCCGGCTGGCTTCCTCTGTTGGAAACGTATGCTAATATGTCTTCTTTTGTGATTCTTCCTTCCAAACCGCTTCCCTTAATCGTTTTAAGCTCGGATTCAGAAATATTTTCCTGCTGTGCGATTGATTTTACCAATGGTGACAGGTAAAGATCTCCTGAAAATTCTACATTGGAAGCTGCAGCCTGTAACGGCTCTTCAATAGCTTTTAAAGTTTCTGTATCCGGAGCGGCCGCCGGAGTTTCTGTTTGTGCTTCCTCTGAAGCTGTATTTCCGCCTTCTCCTTCAATTTCTAAAATGGCAATGGCCTCACCAACTTTAGCAACCTCGTCCTTTTGTTTCAGGATTTTTACAATTTTCCCCGAAACTGGTGTCGGAACGTCTGAATCTACCTTATCTGTTGCAATTTCAACTACGGAATCATCCTCTTTTACATTATCACCTTCATTGAATAACCAAGTGATAATTGTCGCTTCCATAACACCTTCTCCCATGGAAGGAAGCAATAATTTGTATTCTGCCATTTTTAATTTTTAGATTTTGACAAATATATAAAAAAAATCGGTTTTTTTATGGAATATATAATCTTAGACAAATTCAACGTAGATATTCTCGCCTACATTAAGCCCAAATAGGCTTTTGGCCCCGTTTTTTTTACTTCCTTTATAGATTGTAAGCTCCAAAAGCTGACTGTCATTGAAGATCGCTGCCGACTGTCCGTGGAATTCTGTTTCCCTTTCCCAGTCGGAAACCACTTCCGTATGGCTGGAATATACCCTTGAAAGTGTTAAATTTCTGAATTTTATAGTAAAACCTTCATTTCCTTTACCGGTGCTTTCAAAAAAATCTTTACTGATATTTGAGATTATATTTCCGAAATTATCAATATAAGTTACTTCACCAATGATCATTTTTTCAGATTCATTGAAGACAGGTTTCGGGAAAAGAAGTTCCTTGGCCGAATCTATTTTCCTTCCTATTACTTCCGGGAGTCCGCCGTTCGCAAGATGTACTGCTGCAGGCACAAAGACGTCCGTGGAGGTAAAGTTTACCACATCATCGAAGCGGTTGTTCAGAGTGATCTCGTATATCGCTTCCGGTTTTATATCAAAGAAGACAAGGCTTAAGAGTCCGTTATCCGCCGCTAAAAAGTAGGAGCCATCTGCTTTATACAGGATGTTTTTCCTGGATCTGTTGTAAAAACTGTCTACAGAAAGAATGTGAATGGTTCCTTTAGGAAAATATTTATAGGCATTACGCACGATATAAGATGTTTGTATAAGGTTGAAAGCCTGGATATCGTGGGTTATATCAACAATATTAACCTTAGAATTTAAAGACAGAATTTTGCCTTTCACAGCAGCAACTCTGTAATCTAAATTTCCGAAATCCGAAGTAAGGGTAATAATTGACATGAATCGTTGGTAGAATAAATGGTGTTTACTGCAAAGTTATTTAAAATAAAAAGAAAGCCCCAAAAGATTGTAGAAAGAATTGATCTAAATTTGAAAAAAAGCTTTAATTTTAAAATCTAATAAAAATAAAATACTGCATGTTTGAATTAACATATGATTTGGAAGACATCGATGTAAAGACGTTCTATGGCGTTAATAACCAATATTTCAACTTATTAAAATCAAGCTTTCCCACCCTTAAGATTACCGGAAGAGATCATTTTGTCTTCGCAATGGGCAATCAGGAGGCTTTAGATATACTCAGACAAAAACTGGATAATCTTGTAAAATTTATCTCTGAAAACAATTCTATTGCTTTAAAAGATGTTGAGAATGTTCTGAATATCAAGGACGAAAATGAAAAACAGCTGATTTTCGATCAGGATATTATTGTAAAGGGAGTCAACGGCAAGATTATTAAAGCTAAAACCACCAATCTTAAGAAACTGGTAAAAGAAACGGAGAAAAAAGATATGGTTTTTGCCATAGGACCTGCGGGAACCGGGAAAACTTATACCAGTGTTGCGTTGGCAGCAAGAGCTTTGAGAGATAAGGAAGTGAAAAGGATTGTCCTGACAAGACCTGCTGTAGAAGCAGGGGAGAGTCTTGGATTTTTACCCGGAGACCTTAAAGAAAAACTTGACCCGTATTTGCAGCCTTTATATGATGCGCTTAGAGATATGATTCCCCATGAAAAACTGGAGGGATTCATGGAGAAGAAAGTCATTGAAGTTGCTCCCTTAGCCTTTATGAGGGGACGTACGCTGGATGATGCCTTTGTAATTTTGGATGAAGCCCAGAATACAACGCATGCCCAGATGAAAATGTTCCTGACAAGAATGGGGATGAATGCCAAATTCATCATCACCGGAGATCCAACCCAGATCGATTTGCCGCCGAAACAGCAATCCGGACTGAAGGAAGCGATGAGAATTCTTAGAGATGTTAAAGAAATCGGTTTTGTACACCTTACTGAAGAAGATGTTGTAAGACATCCTGTTGTGAAAAAGATCATTCTGGCATACAATGAAGAGGACAAAAGACTGAAAGATTAAATTGAGAGCTGCTTGAATCTAATGATTTTAGATTTGGTATTAATTGTTTGTGAATATATTTTTTAGCCACTGTTTGGTGTTTTAAAAAAAAAGCCTAGTTTTGTGGCCGACTAAAAAAAATAATCATGAAAAAATTTTTACTTATTGCAGCAGCTGCTGTAGTAAGCGCTAATTTAAGCGCTCAAGAAACAAGATTCGGTGTTAAAGCCGGTTATTCAATGTCCACAATTAAGGTTGATGAACAAATGGATGATCTGGAAGCCAGAAATACGGATCCTAGTCACACATTTTATGTAGGAGCTTTGGTTGAACATAAAATAAGTGATAAATTCGGTTTGCAGGGAGAGATATTGTATTCTCCGCTTGGAGGAAAAGAAGACTACAATGCAAGTCAGGATGATGTTTACTTCAGAGAGAAAACCAAACTTACTTTCGGTACTTTATTAATTCCTGTTTCTGCTAAATATTTCATAACTGAAGGTTTATCAGTTTCTGCAGGGGCAAGTTTCGGAATTATTCTTTCTGCCAAGCAAAAAACTGTTATTGATGCTGGAATAGGAATTCCTGGTCTTGAACTTGAAGGTGATGATGAAGTTGATATTAAAGATGACGTAAACAAGCTTAATATTGCTCCTTTCATCGGTGCTGAATACATGCTTGAAAACGGATTGTTCTTTGATGCAAGATACAATATGGGAGTTTCCAATTTAGTAAAAGAAGACAATGCTGGGAAAATGACAAACAGCTTTCTGCAAGTTGGTGTTGGTTTCAAATTCGGAGGGAACTAATTCTTTAAAACGAAATTAAAGATATAGAGCGGATCAAAATTTTGGTCCGCTTTTTTTATTGTTTCTATGAATGACTTTCGTTGGTTTTGTATTAATAATTAAAATATTTAGTAATTTTGCAGGATCAATCAAACTATTTAAAAAATGAAAAAACTATTTTTACTAGGTGCTTTTGCATTGCTGGGAGGTGCTGCACAAGCGCAGGAAGGTTTTAAACTGGGAGGCCATATCGGTGTTCCGGTAGGTGATGCCAGCGATGCTTCTTCATTTACGTTAGGAGTGGATGCTGCCTATATGTGGAACATTACAAAAGGACTTGACCTTGGGGTTACCACAGGATATTCTCATTTCTTTGGAAAAGATAATTTTGATGATTTCGGATTTATTCCTGTAGCAGTTTCCGGAAAATACAAATTCTCAGGAGCGCCTATATTTGTAGGATTAGATCTTGGGTATGGAATATCTGTAAAAGACGGAGTAGACGGCGGTTTCTATGCACAGCCTAAATTCGGATACCAGATGTCTAAAGGTGAGCTTTACCTGGGTTACCAGACCATCAGCAACAAGCGTGATTACGGATGGTATAGATCCAACTGGAATGTTGGTGCCATTAATATTGGGTACAACTTCTTCCTGAAATAAGGAAATCTTAAAATAATGCATTAGACTCCGGCTTTTAAGCCGGAGTTTTTATTAAATGATCTGGGCTTTAATGAATTGAGAATGGGATGTTCTATAATAAAGGTTAATTATTAAGACTAATCTCTTAAAAATTAACGTTTTAAGATTGTATTTATTAGGATAATCGCGAATCTTAAAAGATTTATGAGAAAATGATAAATCTAAAAAAGTAAATATATTCCGCTGTTATTGAAAAATTGTAAATTTTTTATTCTAAACCTTGTGAAAAAATCAAAATCATATCATGAATATGCATTATTTCCGGAAAACACCAATGTTTACCGATGATATTAATCACGTTAACAAATTTTAATATTCGCAGAACCCACTGTAAATTTGCCCTCAGAAAGTATTAAAATTATTATAAAATGAAAAAATTAGTATTAGCTGGTGCTGTTGCACTTTTCGGTTTATCTAATGCACAGATTGCAAAAGGAACTGCATATTTATCAGGTTCTGTTGGGTATTCTCAAGTAGAAAGTGATAACGGAAACTACAAAAAAGAAAACTTCAACGTATTACCTACAGTTGGATATTTCGTAGGAACAAACCTTGCAGTTGGAGTTGGAGTTGGTTACCAAACTGAAAAAACAACTGAAACAACTACTACAACATTGCCAGGTGCTACAGTTGTAAGCGAGGATATCACTAAGAAGCCTGCTTTTGTTGTTGCTCCTTTCGTAAGAAAATATTGGACTTTATCTGACAAGTTATATATTTTCGGACAATTGGCAGTGCCAATGCAGTTTGGAAAAACTGAAACAGAAAGCAATTCAGTAGTTACAACAGGAAGCACTACATCTACAACTTCAGTTTCTACTGAAGCTAAATATACTCAGGTTGGTGTTACTGTGAAGCCAGGTTTAGATTATTTCTTAAACAAAAACTGGTCTATCGAAGCTACAATCGGAGAGTTCGGTTACAGTAACTATAAGCCAAAAGATGGTGATGCTACTAACAACTATAACTTCGGTTTGAATTTATCTTCTGTAACTTTCGGAGTTAAATATGTATTTGCTAAGTAATTAACAAAACATTTGTAAACATAGAAGCCCTAATATATTTTAGGGCTTTTTTATCTTTAAAAACAATTTTTAAAATAAATAACCATGAAAAAAATCTTATTGGCATCAGCACTTGCATTTTTTGCAGGAATGAATGCACAAACAAAATTCGGAGTTAAAGCAGGCTATGCTTTATCTAAACTAACTTCTAACGAAGACCTTGATGCATTTGAAGGAGCAAGCGGAGGCTTGAAATCAAAATCTGGTTTCTATATAGGAGCTTTGGTAGAGCATAAGCTCAATAACAAATTTGCATTACAGGGAGAAGTTCAATATGCCAATTTAGGTGGAAAAGCTGAAGTTTCAACAATGGGAATCACGGTTACGGAGAAATTCAATTTCAACAGAATTGTAGTTCCAATAACAGCCAGATATTATGCTACCCCTGAACTGGGAGTATATGCAGGTCCTTTTGTAAGCTTTAGAACAAGTACAAAAGTGAATATTGATGTGTCAGGAGGAATGGCAAATCCACAGGCTATCAATGAAGGTGAACAATTCCTTGAAAAGAATTTTGATGATAACCTTAAGTCTGCTGAATTCGGTTTGGTTTTAGGGGCTGATTATAATGTATACAAAGGATTATTCGTAGATGCCCGTTATAGTTTCGGACTGACCAATATGATCAAAGATCCAATAAATGACGAAAAACTGAAGATGAATTTCTTCCAGATCGGGTTAGGATACAAATTCAAGTAAAAAACAAAAAACTCTCAGAATTTCTGAGAGTTTTTTTATGTCTTTTGTTGTTGAAGGCTTTGCTATTTCCCCATCATTCCGCCCATGCCCGGCATATTCGGCATTTTGCTCATCATCTGCATCATCTGTTTTCCCTGAGGCCCCTGCATCATCTTCATCATTTTACCCATCTGCTCAAACTGCTTCATCAGTTGATTTACATCTTCAATTTTTCTTCCTGCACCTTTTGCAATTCTCTGTTTTCTCTGGGTATTGATGATGGAAGGTCTTCTTCTTTCATCTGGTGTCATAGAGTAGATAATCGCTTCAATATGTTTGAAGGCATCATCACTGATCTCAACATCTTTGATCGCTTTTCCAACTCCAGGGATCATTCCCATAAGGTCTTTCATATTCCCCATCTTTTTGATCTGGTTGATCTGCTTAAGGAAATCATCAAAACCGAATTCGTTTTTAGCGATTTTTTTGTGTAGTTTTTTAGCTTCCTCCTCGTCAAATTGCTCCTGAGCTCTTTCTACTAAGGAAACAACGTCTCCCATTCCTAAGATCCTGTCTGCCATTCTTTCCGGATAGAAAAGATCTAAAGCTTCCATTTTCTCACCGGTAGAGATGAATTTGATAGGCTTTTCAACTACAGAACGGATCGTTAAAGCAGCACCCCCTCTCGTATCACCGTCTAATTTCGTTAGAACAACACCGTCAAAGTTCAGCGCCTCGTTGAATGCTTTTGCTGTATTTACGGCATCCTGACCCGTCATGGAGTCTACTACGAATAAAGTTTCCTGAGGCTTGATGAAGTAATGTACAGACTTGATTTCATTCATCATCTGCTCATCAATAGCAAGACGTCCTGCTGTATCGACGATCACTACATCATGGCCATTTGCTTTTGCGAAATTGATCGCATTTTCAGCAATAGTAGACGGATTCGTGGAACCTTCTTCTGTAAATACAGGAACCCCAATCTGACCGCCCAATACTTTAAGCTGATCAATCGCTGCCGGACGGTAAACGTCACAGGCAACCAATAAAGGTTTTTTAGTTCTTTTTGTTTTTAAGTAATTGGCCAGTTTTCCGGAGAAAGTCGTTTTACCGGATCCCTGAAGACCAGCAATAAGGATTACGGTCGGCTTTCCTGAAAGATTGATTCCTTCCTGAGAACCTCCCATAAGATCTACCAGCTCGTCATGGACGATCTTCGTCATCAGCTGTCCCGGTGTAAGGGAAGTAAGAACATTCTGCCCTAAAGCTTTATCCTGAACTCTTTTGGTAAGATCTTTTGCAACTTTATAGTTAACATCGGCATCTACCAGCGCTCTACGGATTTCCTTTACGGTTTCCGCCACGTTGATTTCTGTGATTTTTCCGCGTCCGGAAATATTATGTAGAGCCTTGTCTAATTTATCCTGTAAACTATTAAACATATGTATTGTAAATTATAGGTTTGCAAAAATAAGGAATTTTTAGGCATATCCAAAGCCTTGGGATACGTAATATTATATATATGCAAAAAATGATAAAAATCAAATCGTACGAAAATACGATAGAAAAAGTCTATTTTTGTGATCAGTTAAAATAAACCTTAGCATTGACAAGGTTGAAAATAGTTGTATAATGAAATTAAATCCTAATATCCTGGTTACGGTATTATTCTTTTTAACATTTCTGATCCATTTTTCCCTCTGGAAATTTGTTTTTCACTTAGATGAGATTATTATAGTTAAATTTTATCTTTTTTTAAGTGTTATGTTTATGCTGATGATTACAATGATCGTTTTAATTAACAGAGTAGTGCCTGAATTTTTAGGACTGTCTGTAATTGGGTTAATCCTTTTAAAATTCGGTTTAATGTATTTAATCAGGAAAAAATTGAACTTTGAAGTGATTCCGGGCTATAAATTTCATTTTATTATTCCATATTTCGTCCTGACAACGCTGCTTACATACTATGCAATTAAGCTGATTAATCATGACAAAAAACAGTAAAATTATTTATTGAAACTAGAAAAAATATTATATTTTTGCACAACGAAAAAAACCTATCAATGTTTAAGAAATTCGCAGTTTTATTCTACAGTATTTTTGTATTAAACTTAGTGTCTGCACAGCACGGTGAGGCTACTGCTGAGGCGGCTCCTGCTCAAGAGCTTTCGGAGAAAGACAAAACAAGTAAAGAAAACAAGGAGTTTATTGATCATCACTTGTTGGATGCTCACGACTTTACATTGATGGTGGACAAAGACGGTCACCACATTGGTTTCCCTCTCCCGGTTATTTTCTATGATAATGGTATCCATGCTTTCATGAGCAACAAGGAAGGTTTCATGCATGGTGAACCGACTGAAGTAGATGGTTCTTATTATAAACTACACCACGAGAAAATTTATAAAACAGATGCAGCGGGAACTCTAACATTGGGTGAAGATGGTCATCCTACGAATGAGAAGCCTTTGGATCTTTCTATTACAAAGAGTGTGCTTATTATTTTATTAGTGTCAGCCTTTATGTTGGTGTTATTTGGAGGAATGGCTAGATCTTATAAGAAATCTGTTGTTCCTACCGGAGCTGCAAGATTCCTGGAGCCGTTGATCATTTTCGTAAGAGATGAAGTAGCAATCCCGAACATCGGGCATAAATACAAAAGGTTTATGGGATACTTATTAACTGTATTCTTCTTTATCTTATTCCTTAACGTATTAGGATTAATGCCTTTCGGAATCAATGTTACAGGTAATATTACCATGACGTTCTTCCTTGCTATCCTTACTTATTTAATCACTACATTCTCTGCTAATAAAGATTACTGGAAGCATATCTTCTGGATGCCGGGTGTTCCTGTACCAATGAAACTGATCATGTTGCCAATTGAATTATTAGGAACAATTACTAAGCCTTTCGCATTGATGATCCGTCTTTTTGCTAACATGACTGCAGGACACATTGTAGTTATGAGTTTGATCGGATTAATCTATGTGTTTAAAAATTTTGCGGCTGGTGTTGCATTCCCTTTCTTAACATTAGTGATCTACTTATTGGAAGTATTGGTAGCATTCTTACAAGCTTATATCTTTACGATGTTATCAGCTTTGTTTATCGGAATGGCAGTACAAGAGCACGAGCACGAACATCATGCTGCTCACTAATTAGAATTGTAAATTAAAGTAAAACAAATTTTTTAAAATTATATATTATGGAAATCCCTAAAATTGTAGGTGCTGGTATCGTAGTACTAGGTGTAGGTATCGGTCTTGGTAAAATCGGAGCTGCTGCTCTTGAAGCTATCGCTAGACAACCTGAGCAATCTGGAAAAATCCAAACAGCTATGCTTATCGCTGCTGCACTTGTTGAAGGTGTTGCGTTTGCTGCTCTATTCGCAGTAAACTAATTAAAATTAAACCATTACCCGTAACGGTTGGTTACAGGTAATGGTTATTTAAGAAAAAAAGTAATAATTATTTATACATTTATATAATGGAATTAATTCACCAGTTTTCATCAGGATTATTTATTATCCAGTCTGTTATTTTTCTAGCATTATTATTTTTGTTAGGCAAATTTGCTTGGAAACCTATTTTAAAATCAATCAATGACAGAGAAACTTCTATTGTTGATGCTCTTAATCAAGCTAAATTAGCAAGAAAAGAGATGGAGACTTTAAAAGAAGATAACGAAAGAATTATTCGTGAAGCTAAAATCGAAAGAGACGCTATCCTTAAAGAAGCCAGAGAGATTAAAGATAGAATCGTAGGTGAGGCTAAAGATGCTGCTAAAAATGAAGGAGATAAAATGATTGAAGCAGCTAAACAGACAATCAACGCTGAGAAAAATGCTGCTATGGCAGACATCAAAACTCAAATCGGTGCTTTATCTGTAAACATCGCTGAATCTATCCTTAAGCAAAAATTGGATAACAACGAAGCTCAAAACGAATTAGTTCAAAATTATTTAAACAAATCTAACCTTAACTAAGAATGCTTACATCTAAAGTAGCTAAAAGATACGCACAGGGACTGCTTGATTTCACTAATGAAACAGGCCAGACCGCTGCTGTATTTTCTGAAATGAAAGATGTAAAGAAGATCATGTCTCAATCTGCAGATTTGAATAAATTCTTCCTTACACCTTACATTGATGCAAAAAAGAAAATAGAGGTAGCAGACCAGATCTTTAAAGATTTTTCAGTTTCTTCACAGAACCTGATCAGATTAGTGATCAAGCACGGACGTGAGAACCAGCTGAAAAATATTGCTCAGGAGTTCATCAATAAAGTAGAGGATATCAACGGTGTACAGAGAATAACTCTTACTACGGCGACTCAGCTTTCTAAAGAGAACCTTGATCAGATTCTAAGATCTACCAATCTGGTAAAATCAGATTCAAACTTTGATCTGAATTTAAATGTAAAGCCTGATATTTTAGGAGGCTATATTCTAAGAGTAGGTGATCAGCAGATCGATGCATCTGTAAAGACAAAACTTAACCAGGTTAAAAAAGATTTTCAGTTAAACTAATATGAAAAAGGTTTTATTTATATCTATGCTTGCCTTTTCTTGTATTGCTTTTGGACAAAAAGTAAAAATCAAGAAGGACAAAGTGTTTATTGATGACAAGGAAACCTATCATATTGAAACTAATAATTATAACTTTATCCTGTCTGATGTAAAGGATAACGAAATTGTTTCAGCTTTGGGATCAACCTATGAAGTGAAAAAGACACCTCCAATTTATCCTAATGAATCTCCTTACTGGACTAAAATAATTTATACGGTAAGATTTTTAAAAAACAATAAAGAACTTGTTACTGATTTATCAGATAAAGATATAATTAAAAATATTTACAAGTCCGGTATATTTGATGAGAATGGCAATGCCGACGAATCAAAAATTGACCTGTTCATAGCAAAATATTCTAACGAAGATCTAAAAATTAAACTTTTTAAATAAGACAAAAACAACCATACAATGGCAGAAATAAATCCGGCAGAAGTATCTGCGATCTTAAAACAGCAATTGGCCAACTTCGACACTCAATCCAACGTTGAGGAAGTAGGTACAGTTTTAACCATCGGTGATGGTATTGCTCGTGTATACGGGTTAGAAAACGTACAATACGGAGAGTTGGTGAAATTTTCTAGTGATGTAGAAGGTATTGTACTTAACCTTGAAGAAGACAACGTAGGTGTTGCTTTACTTGGTGAAAGTAAATTAGTAAAAGAAGGAGATACAGTAAGAAGAACAAACAGAATCTCTTCTATCAAAGTAGGAGAAGGAATGTTAGGAAGAGTAGTGGATACTCTTGGTAACCCTATCGATGGTAAAGGTCCTATTACTGGGGATTTATACGAAATGCCATTGGAAAGAAAAGCGCCTGGAGTTATCTTCAGACAGCCGGTAACAGAACCTTTACAGACAGGTATCGTTGCGATTGACTCTATGATCCCTGTAGGAAGAGGTCAGAGAGAGCTTATCATTGGTGACAGACAGACAGGTAAAACTACCGTTGCGATCGATACGATCATCAACCAAAAGGAATTCTTTGATGCAGGTAAGCCTGTATATTGTATATATGTTGCTATCGGTCAGAAAGCTTCTACTGTAGCACAAATCGTTAAAACCCTTTCTGATAAAGGAGCTTTAGCATATACTGTAATTGTTGCAGCTAACGCATCCGATCCGGTTCCAATGCAGGTATATTCTGCTATGGCTGGAGCATCTATCGGTGAGTTCTTCAGAGACACTGGTAGACCGGCTTTGATCGTTTATGATGACCTGTCCAAGCAAGCTGTAGCGTATCGTGAGCTTTCTCTACTATTGAGAAGACCACCGGGCCGTGAAGCTTATCCTGGAGACGTTTTCTATCTTCACTCAAGACTATTGGAAAGAGCAGCGAAAGTAATTGCTGATGATAAAATCGCGAGCCAGATGAACGATTTACCAGATTCATTAAGACCAATCGTAAAAGGTGGTGGTTCATTAACTGCACTTCCAATTATCGAAACTCAGGCTGGTGACGTTTCTGCATATATTCCAACGAACGTAATCTCTATTACAGACGGACAGATCTTCCTGGAGTCTGATCTATTCAACTCAGGGGTTCGTCCTGCGATCAACGTAGGGATCTCTGTATCCAGAGTAGGAGGTAATGCTCAGATCAAATCAATGAAAAAAGTATCTGGTACACTTAAATTAGACCAGGCTCAATATAAAGAATTAGAAGCGTTCGCTAAGTTCGGTTCTGACCTTGATGCTTCTACTTTAGCAGTAATTTCTAAAGGAGAAAGAAACGTTGAGATCCTTAAGCAGCCGGTAAACTCTCCACTTCCTGTAGACAGCCAGGTGGCTATGATCTACGCTGGAACGGAGAACCTTTTAAGAAACGTTCCTATCAGAAAAGTAAAAGAATTCCAGATTGAATATATCGAATTCCTAAGATCTAAGCACCCTGATACAATGGCGGCTATTAAAGCAGGTAAAATCGACAACGATATTACCAACGTTCTTAAGCAGGCAGCTAACGATTTAGCTTCTAAATATAACTAAAATCTTCATTGTTTAAGGTTTAGAATCCGTTTTAAACCTTAAACTTTAGACCATAAACTTTGAACCCAAATTAATGGCAAACTTAAAAGAAATACGAGGTAGAATTACGTCAATTTCATCTACGATGCAGATTACACGTGCTATGAAAATGGTTTCCGCTGCGAAGCTTAAAAAAGCACAGGATGCCATCGTAATGCTAAGACCTTATTCTGAGAAACTGCAGGAAATCATCCAGAATGTAAATTCTAGCTCTGATCCCGATCAGGTTTCTGTCTATGCTCAAAAAAGAGAAGTGAAGAGGATTCTTTTCATCGCTGTTACTTCAAACAGAGGTCTTGCAGGAGCTTTCAACTCATCTATCGTAAAAGAGCTTAACAACCAGTTTAGAGATAAGTCTCAATACGAAGTTGAAGTGCTTACCATCGGTAAAAAAGCTTTCGATGCGGTAAGAAGAACCCGTACGGTATACTCTAATGAAAGTGCTGTTTTTGATAACTTAAACTTTGATACAGTATCTCATGTTACTGAAGGAGTAATGAACAGCTTTAAAGAAGGCAAATTTGACGAAGTTTATTTGATTTACAACAAATTTGTTAATGCCGCTACCCAGGAAGTAACTGCCGAGCAGCTTCTTCCGATTTCTATGGCTGAAAATGCTGAAGAAACTCAGGTAGAAACAGATTATATCTTTGAGCCGAACAGAAATGAAATTCTTGACAATCTGATCCCTAAAGCGATTAAAACCCAGGTTTTCAAAGCTGTTTTAGATTCAGTTGCTTCTGAGCACGGTGCTAGAATGACAGCAATGCATAAAGCTACAGATAACGCACAGGAACTTAAGAATGATCTTGTAATTTTCTACAACAAAGCAAGACAGGCTGCCATTACAAACGAAATCTTAGAGATCGTTTCCGGAGCAGAAGCTTTGAAAAATTCGTAAAGAATTATTTTAACATAATATTAAAGCATCGATATTGTCGATGCTTTTTTTGTTATTTATATTTTATCTATCTTTGTAGACTAAAATATTATACAACTTCTAAATGGACTCGGATATAGTCAGGCTTTTGCTAGCCTTATTTCTTGTTTTACTAAATGGCTTTTTCGTAGCCGCAGAATTCTCAATTGTTAAGGTTCGTTATTCACAGATCCAGTTAAAAGCAGCCGAAGGTAACTCTATGGCAAAACAGGCGGAGCATATTATCAAGCATCTTGATGAATACCTGTCTGCTACACAGCTTGGTATTACCCTGGCATCTCTTGCGTTGGGTTGGGTAGGTGAAAGTGCCCTGCATCATGTGGTTGAAAGTATTTTCCACTCTCTGAATGTGGAGCTTACCCAGACAACAATTACCACAATCTCTGTGGTGACAAGCTTTGTATTGATTACAGTAATGCATATTGTATTTGGTGAGCTTATTCCGAAATCTATTGCAATTAGAAAATCGGAAGCAACTACAATGGCTACAGCAGTTCCATTAAGGGTTTTTTACACGGTTTTCAAGCCGTTTATCTGGTTGATGAACCTGATGTCGAACACATTTCTGAGATTAGTTAAGATACATCCGGCCTCAGAACAGGAAATTCACTCCACCGAAGAACTTCAGCTTCTGGTAAAACAGAGTGCTGACAGCGGCGAGATTGAAGAAGAGAACTATGAGATCATTAAAAATGCATTTGATTTTACAGATCATTCCGCCAAGCAGATCATGGTTCCGAGACAGAATATCACGTCTATTGACTTTGAAGAAGATATCAATGAAATTATCAACAAGATCATGGATAGTGGCTATTCCCGTATTCCAGTGTATCTTGATTCTATAGATAATGTAATAGGTATTTTCTATACCAAAGAGATCATCAGGGAATTTGTAAAGAGAAAAGGAGACCTTAACCATGAGGATCTCAAAGATCTTATGCGTGATGCATTCTTTGTTGTTGGCAGCAAAAAAATCTCAGACCTTCTGAAGACCTTCCAGCAGAAAAAGCAGCACCTTGCGATCGTTATTGATGAATTTGGAGGAACAGAAGGTATTATTACCCTGGAAGATATCCTGGAGGAACTTGTAGGGGAAATACAGGATGAAGAGGATGATGAAGATAAGCTGGTAGATAAAATAGGGGATAATATTTATTGGGTCCAGGCTACACAGCCGCTGGACGAAATTAATGAGCATTTACCTAAAAAACTGCCTCTTTCCGAAGAAAGTGAATACAACTCATTGGCAGGATTCATTCTGCACGAACTCGAAGATATTCCGGAGGAGAACGATGAATTTGATTTGGAAAACTACCATTTCAAAATTCTGAAAATGAATAATAAGAGCGTAGAGCTCGTAGAATTAGTATATGAAGGCCCGAATGTATTTAATGATCTGGCCGATAAAATAGGGGAAGTTTAAAAAGGTAGACATGATTTTTTATAGCATAAAAGATTACGAAGATCCAAAACGCCAGTATGAAGAAGAAGTATTGGTTTTGGATGATACAGATGAAGTATATAAACTGGTTCTCCATAACGATGACATCCACACATTTGATTATGTGATAGATTGTCTGGTCGAAATCTGTAAGCATACTCTGGAACAGGCAGAGCAATGTACCATACTGGTTCATTACAAAGGAAAATGCACGGTAAAAACAGGTTCTATGGACCTCCTTAAGCCCATGCATGAGAAACTCCTTTCAAGAGAATTAACAAGCGAAATAGTATAAACGGAACTCTGCCACGCGGCAGAGTTTTTTATTGGAAATGTAATTTTGTCAAAAAAATATCTTTAAAATCTGATATCCATGCATCAGATTTTTTTGTTTAATCTAAATTCTGCAGGGATTGTTTTATTTGCATTCATCTAAAATAGTATATTTGTACCAACTATAAAGAAACTAAAAAGAATGCTTGTAATAGGAATTGCCGGAGGAACAGGATCCGGCAAAACTACAGTTGTTGATAAGATACTGCAACAGCTCGATATTGAAGGAATGAATATCCTTTCCCAGGATAATTATTATCACGACAACCCAAATCTGACACTGACCGAGAGAGAGGCGCTCAATTATGACCATCCAAAGTCTATAGATTTCGATTTAATGATAAAACATGTAAAAGCTTTAAAAAATAATGAGTCTATAGAACAGCCCATTTACAGCTTTGTTACCCATTCCCGAACTGGCGACCACGTCACTGTAGAACCTAAAAATGTATTGGTAGTAGAAGGTATTCTGGTATTGACGAACAAAGAACTGCTGAAAGAATTTGATTTAAAAGTATTTGTTCATGCAGATTCAGACGAAAGACTGATCAGGAGAATCAGGCGTGATACCCAGGAAAGGGGAAGAGACCTGAATGAAGTTCTTCACCGTTACCAGACCACACTGAAGCCAATGCATCAGGAATTCATAGAACCGTCCAAGAATGATGCAGATCTGATCATTCCGAATATGAGACAGAATTCCGTAGCGATTGATTTTTTAACTACCGTTATTAAAAATTCGTTGAGAAAACATTAAAATGGAAGAAAACAAACTTATTAAAGACATTCAGCCGAAATCTGAAACATTCAAAATTATCCAGAAATATGTTCTGAATAAATATACCATTACGATCTGTATGTTCCTGATATGGATGATTTTCTTTGATAAAACCTCTTTCCTTGTTATTAATGAACTGAATGGCGAAATCAGCCGATATGAAGACCAGCTGGAATATTATAAAAAAGAGTACGAAAAAAATGATACCTTTTATAAAAAGCTGATGAACAATAAGTCGGAAAAAGAAAAATACGCAAGAGAAAATTATTTCATGAAAAAACCGGATGAGGAAATCTTCATTTTGGTAGTGGACAGCGCAAACAGTGCTAAAAAATAAGAGATTTGAAATGTGAAAAGTCAATTAGCTTTGCTGTGAATGGTTAATAGTCAATTTTAATACTTCACCATTGACTTGCGAAGCAAAATTCACCATTCACAAAAATTATAAACGTAATCGTGAATGGTCAGTGGTTAATAGTTAATTTTAATACTTCACCATTGACTTGTGAAGCAAAATTCACAATTCATATAAAAAATATAAACGTAATCGTGAATGGTCAATGGTTAATAGTCAATTTTAATAAATTCACCATTAACTTGCGAAGCAAATTCACGATTCACAATGAAAAATTATAACTGAAATAGTGAATTGCCAATGGTTAATAGTCAATTTTTCCAAATTCACCATTCACCCATAATAAACAGCCAATGTCAGCAGATATACTTCCAAACTGGGAAAATTTAGTAAAAAAACAGCTTAAAACAGAAGACATTTATTCCATCTTAAATAAAGAAAATCTGGAAGGAATTGATGTGAAACCTTTTTACAGTGAAGTTCAGAAACCATTGGCAAACCTGCCAAAAGTTGAGGAAAATACCCATCTCGTGGCAAGATATCACGAAAGTTTGGAAGAAGATGTATTTGCATTTATCTTAGACCACAACGTAGAAAATCTTGAACAGAAAACAATCTTTGTCAATAATAAAGATCTGGCCGGCCATATCAGCCCGAAAGAAGAAGACCAGTATTTTTCACTGATTGATGTTTTTAAGGAAAAAGAAGGCATCATTGATGATCAGCTGGCTAAAGAACTTTTATCAAAAGACTTCAGAAGAAACATCTGTGTTGATATTTCACTTCATCAGAATGCCGGAGCTGCAATTTACCAGCAGTTGGGAATCGCGCTGGCGAAAACAAAGGAACTTGCTGAAGCGTATGGCTCTGAAATTTTGAACAAGCTGATCTTCAGAATAGCAGTCGGAGGAAATTATTTCTTTGAAATGGCCAAGCTGAGAGCCTTTAAAATAGTTTTTAACCAGCTTTCCAAAGAATATGGTTTAAATGAAACGCCATATATTTTTGCAGAAACATCTTTAAGGAATAAGGCTGTTGCAGACAGTGAAAATAACCTGATCCGTTCGACACTGGAACTGGCTTCCGCAATGATTGCAGGGGCAGATGCGGTGTTCAGCAACAATTATCTTGTAAACAGAAGCACCGACAACTCCGAAGAAATTTCCTTTAAGCAGCAGATTGTTCTTGCTTATGAAAGCATCATTAATGTTTTTGAGGACGCTTCAAATGGAAGTTATTATGTAGAAGACATTACCCGCCAAATTGCAGAAAAATCTTGGGCACTGTTTGTTGAAGTGGAAGAAGCGGGTGGTTATCTTGAGCTTTTAAAGCAGGGAATTATTCAGAAAAAGATCTATGACCATGCTGTTGAAGAACAGAAATGGGTAGAAGAAGGCAAAATAAAACTGATTGGAGTCAATTTATACCCCAAATTAGACGTTAAAAGATCAATTGAGGATCTTTACAGCGAAAAAGAAATAAAAGCCGTACGATGGGCTGAAATGTTTGAGTAATGAAAGAAAAACTGATTGACTTATTTGAATACACTTATCATTTCAACAGAGAAATGATAAGATATATTTCAGAGCATCTCTCGAAAGTTGACAAAAAAACAATAAGCCTCATCAATCATACATTAAACGCCCAGCAAATCTGGAATTCACGGATCTTGGGTGAAAAAGCTTTTGAAGTCTGGCAGATCAATTCTTTTGAGTCCCTTGATGAAATTAACCATCAGAATTTTCTTAAAAGTATGGATATCATTCAGAACCTGGATCTGGACAAAAGAGTGGAATACCATAATTCCAGAGGAACAAAATTTGAAAACAGTATTTTCGATATGCTGTTCCATGCTGTAAACCATTCAACCTATCACCGGGGCCAGATCAATTCTCTCCTGAAACAAAATGGCATAGATCCTATCTTAACAGATTATATTTTTTATAAAAGGTAAATTTAATTTGCTGGACAGAATATTTGAGAGTCTTTTAATTCCCACAGATTTCACAAATAACACAGATTTTGTAGATTTGGTGTAGTTAAAACACATACAAATGACTGAAAACGAAATTAGTTTTTATATCAGGAAATCTATTTTTTCTGTTTATAATGAACTTGGACCGGGCCTATTGGAAAAAGTTTATGAAAAAACTCTGGCTTATGAGCTTGAGAACAATGGATTGATGGTGAAATCCCAAGTCCCGATGAACCTCAAGTTTAGAGATGCTGTTATAGAATCTGGGTTTATTGCGGATATAATTGTTGAAAATAAAGTAATTATAGAGGTAAAAGCTGTTACAGATATCGCTAATATACATCATCAGCAGTTATTGACTTATTTAAAACTTACTGGATTAAAGCTAGGAATTTTAGTAAATTTTAATACTGATTATATTAGTAAAAGTATTTTCAGAAAAATAAACGGAGAATTAGATTAAGAAAATTATAGATTAAACCACAGATTACGCAGATTTGCACAGATGCTTATGTATTAAGATTTTATTCTTTTATTAAAAATATATAATGCTTAATTTTAAATTTAAGGAAATTATATAAGAAAGTTAAACGTAAATATCTGTGCAAATCTGCGTAATCTGTGGTTAAAAAAATAATATCATTAAGTAATGAAAGGAAAACTGATTGACTTATTTGAATATACCCATCATTTCAATAAAGAAATCCAAAACTATATCAATGCAAATCTAAACACAGATCTGCATTCTCTTTTGTTAAAAAAATCCCCGTTTCCGGAGGTTTCCATGCAGGAAATTGTCCAGCAGATCAAAGGCAGGCAAACCGCCCGGAAAAAATTTCCGTTTCTGCTGAAAGAGGGAGTTATTTTTCCGCCTCAGCTTAATTTAGAACAGTCATCCTCAGAAAGCACAGCACTCTACAAATCACAGATTCTTAAAGGAAATAAATTCATTGATCTTACCAGCGGATTTGGAATTGATGCCTATTATCTGTCCAGGAATTTCAACGAGGTGACTCTTGTGGAACAGAATTCTGAATTGTTGAATATTGTAGAACATAATTGGGGAATTTTAAACCGAAAAGCTACATTCATTAATCAAAACCTGGAGGATTTTTTGAACATCAATAAGGAATATTTTGATGTTATCTATTTAGATCCTGCAAGAAGGGACAAGAACAAAAATAAAGTTTTTCTGCTCGAAGATCTTTCGCCTGATGTTCTTCAGATTAAGGAAAAGTTGCTTATGGCGGCAGACCAGGTAGTTATAAAACTTTCTCCGTTAATCGATTTGAAATATCTGGTTTCAGTCTTACCGGGTATTTTCAGAATTGAAATTATAGCCGTAAAAAACGATGTTAAAGAAGCGGTCATTTTTCTGTCGAATGAAAAGAGAGGCGAGATAACGGTCAATTGTATTAATCTGGAAAGTGAAGAATCTGATTTTCTGTTTAAATTCGGAGAGGAAGAAAATGCCCGGGCAGAATATGCTGAGCCTGAAAAATTCATATATATTCCCAACAACAGTATTTTGAAAGCAGGGGTTTTTAATCTGATCTCAGAAAGATTCGGACTTAAAAAACTTCACCCCAATACCCATCTTTATACTTCAGATCAGAAGATCGATGATTTTCCCGGCAGGATTTTAGAAATGGAAGCTGTTGAATCCAAGCAGATTAAAAAGAAAGAGCAGTTTAATATCATTTCAAAGAATTATCCCTTAAAACCTGAAGATATCAAAAAGAAATATGGCATAAAAGACGGTGGAGAAGGCTACCTTATTTTTACACAATCCAAAAAAGGTAAAATTATTTTAAAATCAGTATAAAAATGTTGCCGAAAAAAGCAGGATTTCTTACTTTTGGGCAATCAAAAATTTAAGCATGAAATCGCTTGCTGTTAAAATATGATAACCGGCTAAAATAATGCGATTCCATATGACATTTAAAAAATAAATTTTACATATGAAAAAATTCATTATATGTTTAGCTGTTGCAACAGTAGCCGTAAGCTGTAAAAAGATCCAGGCCGGAGGAAACAAGAATACTCTGAAACTGGAAGAAGGAATAGAAAGATATTCCGACGATGCACAGGGTGGAGGTGAAGCACACGGTCATGAAGCTGCTGCAGGACATGGTTCTGAACATGCTGAGAAGAGATCTCAGGTTTCTATTGATTTAAATGGGGTTGCTCTGAAAGGTTTTGCTAACGGAATGGAAGACAGCATTGTAAAATACCTGAAATCCGGACAATATGCTTCTGCCACAGAAGACGGATTGAAAAATGTATGGTATGATTTTGATAATGTTAACTTCAAAATGGGTTCTGCCAATCAGTTAGAAGCCGGTTCTCAGGAGCAGTTGAATAACCTGGCTAAAATTTTGAAAGCTTACCCTGATTCAAAAATCAAAATCGGTGGTTATACCGACAAAACCGGAGATGAAGCTAAAAATGTAAAATTATCTCAGGAAAGAGCAGACTTTATCAAAGCTCAGCTTACCGGCTTAGGTGCTGGTGGACAGATTGTTTCAGCTGAGGGATATGGAAGCCAATTTGCAAAAGTGGATGCAAAAGCATCTGATGCAGAAAGAGCATCTGACAGAAAAATGTCTGTAAGATTTACAAAATAATTTAAATACAATAAAGTATTATATGAATGTCTTGCTCAAGCAGGGCATTTTTTTTATTTTTAACGAAACAAATTTTTAAAATGCAAGAGACATTAAATTACATCAATGAAAACAAACAGCGTTTCGTGGATGAATTATTTGAGTTATTGAGAATTCCTTCTATTTCTGCAGATCCGGCTTATAAAAATGACGTATTGAAATGTGCGGATGTTGTTGCAGAATATCTTAAAAATGCAGGAGCTGACAATGTAGAAGTATGCAAAACCAAAGGATATCCTATTGTTTTTGGAGAAAAACTTTTAGATAAAAATTTGCCAACAGTATTGGTATACGGACATTATGATGTTCAGCCGGCAGATCCATTAGAGCTTTGGACAAAACCACCTTTTGAACCTTATATTGAAAAAACAGCACTTCATCCTGAAGGAGCCATTTTTGCAAGAGGTTCTGCAGATGATAAAGGGCAGTTTTTCATGCATTTAAAAGCTTTTGAAGCGATGATGAAGACAAATTCTCTTCCTTGTAATGTCAAGTTTATCTTGGAAGGTGAGGAAGAAGTAGGTTCCGTAAGTTTGGGAGATTTCGTTAATGAAAACAAAGAAAAGTTGTCTTGCGACTGTATTTTAATTTCTGATACCCATATTTACAGCAACGAACAGCCAACTGTTACGACTGGTTTAAGAGGATTAAGCTATGTGGAAGTTGAAGTGGAAGGACCGAACAGGGATCTTCATTCAGGGCTGTACGGAGGAGCGGTCCCGAACCCGATTCATGTGCTTTCCAGAATGATTGCTAAATTAATCGACGAAGACGGGCATATTACCATCGATGGATTTTATGATAATGTAGAAACCGTATCAGATGCTGAAAGAGCAGATATGAACAAACTGAAGGATAATCCGGAAGAATTCAAGAAATCTATTGGACTGAATGGAGTGGAAGGGGAAAAAAGCTATACAACGCTTGAAAGAACCTCTATCCGCCCTACTTTAGACTGTAACGGTATCTGGGGAGGATATACAGGAGAAGGCGCTAAAACAGTGATTCCTTCCAAAGCTTCTGCTAAAATATCGATGCGTCTCGTTCCATATCAGACTCCTGAAGAAATCACGGAAAAATTCACAAAATATTTTGAAAAGATTGCTCCTGAGAATGTTAAAGTAAAAGTAACACCTCACCACGGAGGAATGCCATATGTTCTGCCAAGCGATACCAAAGAATTCTTAGCGGCTAAGCAGGCCATGGAAACTGCATTTGGTAAAGAAGTTCTTCCTTACAGAAGCGGAGGTAGTATTCCGATCACGGCAATGTTCGAAAAAGTATTGGGTGCAAAGTCTGTGCTGATGGGCTTCGGACTGGATTCAGATGCAATTCACTCACCGAATGAACATTACGGACTGTTTAATTTCTATAAAGGAATTGAAAGTATTCCGTTGTTCTTCGAGAATTATTCAAAATAATTAAATATTTTATAATCATATTCAGTAAAGCGTTCCAAAATCGGAGCGCTTTACGTTTTTTTATGGTAATATCCCTATCAAATGGTATTTTTTTAGTTAATGTATGTGATTATTTTTAGTTCAACTTAAAATAATGGCTATGAAAAAAAACTACTCCGTCGCATTCTGCTTGCTTTCAGTATCTTCCTTTGCACAGCAGATCATTTCGTTTGAAAATTCAGACGGATTTTATACCGGAAATATCCACGGACAGGGAACCTGGATCAGTACACCTACTGGTGATATGCCTCCGAATGTGCTTAACCAGATCATTTCTATAGATAATGCATCAGATGGAATGAATTCTCTGAAGATTGTAAAAGAAAATACTTATGGAACCCAATCCATTCCCATTATCGGCGCATTTGATAATCTTCCTGTACTGCTTCCTTATAACAGTTTCACGGTTTCTTTCGATATCAGTATGTCCCAGCTTAATGGATCGATTTTTAGCTTTCAGGGAGTAAGCAGCGCCGACGAAAAATATATTGTCAGACTCGATTTTGATAATTCCGGTGCAATTAAAGTACTAAAAACACTATCAGGGAGTCCTGTAATGGAAACTGCTTTAGGAACATGGCAGCCGAATTCCTGGTATCATATTACAGTTGTAGGAACCGCCGCGGATGTTAAATACTATGTGAACGGAGCTTTGGTTTACTCCGGTATTGCGGTGGAATCAATAGATATAAACCAGCTGCGTTTTGTACACGATAATGCAGATGGTACAGCTTATATTGACAATGTTAAAGTATATAACCAAGCGATATTATCTGTGGCAAATAATTCCGTAAATAAAAATACGGTAGCTGTGTATCCTAATCCCGCTTCAGATTTTATTAAAATAAGTGCTTCTGCCAGGATAGAAGGCATTGAAATCTATGAGGCGGCTGGTAAAAAGGTTCAGTCGAGGCTAGAAAATGATACAATAGATGTTAGAAATCTTCCTGCTGGCACATATTTGATCAATATTAGAACTGAAAACGGTAATTTCTCTGAGAAGTTTATTAAAAAATAACTTTTATTAAATGTAGAAACTGAAGGAAGAAACTACGCTAAACAATTCATCAAAAAATAATACCTGATAAATCTTAGTCTATATAAAACGCTTCAATTGGAGCGTTTTTGTTATTTTAGAGAATTAAAATTAAACATTATGCTAGAAAATAAAGTAGCCTATATAACCGGAGGAACCAAAGGGATTGGCTTTGGAATAGCAAAAATATTGTTGGAAAACGGTATTTCAGTAGCATTTTCAGGACGTAAAAGAGATGACGTAGAAAAAGCGGAAGAAGAGCTGAAGCAGTATTCAGAAAATGTTCTGGGTATTGTTTCTGATGTAAGAAGCCTGGTAAGTGAAGAAGAAGCTGTAAAGTACACCATCGCCAAGTTCGGAAGGCTGGATTTTGTAATTGCCAATGCAGGATTGGGAATATTCAAACCTGTAGATGAACTCACTGCCGAAGAGTGGAATGATATGATAGAAACCAACCTTACAGGTGTTTTCTATACATTAAAGGCTTCCGTAGAAGAATTAAAAAAGACAGAAGGCTATTACATCACCGTTTCGAGTCTGGCAGGTGCCAACTTCTTTGAAAATGGAACAGGCTACAATGCGTCCAAATTTGGAGTCGTAGGATTTACTCAGGCGGCAATGATTGATCTGAGAAAATACAACATCAAATCTACAGTTATCATGCCTGGATCGGTAGCTACCAATTTTAACGGAAATGTTCCTTCAGAAAAAGACAGCTGGAAGATCCAGCCTGAAGATATGGGGAATCTGGTCCTTGATATTTTAAAAATGAATCCGCGGGTTTTGCCCAGTAAAATAGAGTTTAGGGCAACAAAACCAGCTTAGTAAATGCATTTAATGTATTGAATAGTAAAAAAATAAGTATTATGCATGCATAATATATTTTTTAATTATATTAGCAACGTAAAATATAACAGAATCTCAGCATAAAACACCAAGGTTTTTATGCCCAAAAGGGAAAAAATAAAATAGTACACATGAAAATATTAGTTTGTATCAGTAGTGTTCCGGATACTACTTCCAAGATTAACTTTACGGCAGATAAATCTGCTTTCGACAAAAATGGAATTCAGTGGGTAATCAATCCTTTAGATGAATTTGCGTTGACAAAAGCGGTTAAACTTCAGGAATCTCAGGGTGCAACTGTAACAGTGATCAACGTAGGAGATGCTGCTACAGAACCGGTGATCAGAAAAGCATTAGCTATTGGTGCCAATGATGCCGTGAGAGTGAACCTTGATCCTAAAGACAGCTATTCTACAGCAAAAGAAATCGCTGCAGTAGCTCAAAACGGAGGATATGACCTTATCCTTTGCGGAAAAGAATCTATCGATTACAACGGAGGTTCAGTACCGGGAATGGTCGCTCAGTTGTTAAATCAGCCTTTCGTTAATGCATCTGTAGGTTTAGACATAAATGGAAGCGAAGCTACAGCTGTAAGAGAAATTGAAGGCGGAAAAGAAACTATATCAGTAAAATTACCTGCTGTAATCGCAGGACAAAAAGGATTGGTAGACGAAAAAGATTTGATCATCCCCAATATGAGAGGAATCATGTCTGCAAGAACAAAGCCTTTACAGGTAGTAGAGCCTGCTTCTTCTGAGGTGAAAGTTCAGGGAGTAACTTATGACAGTGTGCCGCCAAGAGCTGCTGTGAAAATGGTTTCTCCTGACAATTTGGATGAATTGGTAAGGTTACTTCACGAAGAAGCTAAAGTAATCTAAACATTAAAGCTGGAATCCCAAAAGGAAGTTTAAATTCCGGAACGGATCCAATCTTTTAATCCTTAAATTTTTTAATCTTTAAATTTTAAAAAAATGGCAGTATTCGTATACGCAGAAAATATAAATGGAGTTTACAAAAAAGCAGCTTTAGAGGCAGTTTCTTATGCTAAAGCAGTTGCAGACCAGGCGGGAGACACCGTTACGGCAATCTCTGTAAACCCTACCGATTCTTCAGATGTATTGTATAAATATGGAGCATCAAACGTTATCAATGTAAAAGACGAAGGTCTTAAAAGCTTTTCAGCAAAGGCATTCGCTCAGGCTGTAAGTGAAGTGGCAGACGGAAACACTATTGTTTTCCCTCACACTACAGACGCTTCTTCTATCGCTCCAATGCTTGCGGTAATGAAGAACTATTCTTTAATTACCAATGTTTTGGAAGCTCCTGAAAGTCTTTCCCCGTTCCAGGTGAAAAGAAAAGCTTTCTCAGGAAAAGGATTTATGCATGCAAAAGCTGAAGGAAATGGTGTGATCATTACCGTTTCTCAAAATGCTTTCGGAGTAAAAGAAAGCGCTGTATCAGGATCAGAAGAAGTTAAAAATCTATCCGTAGCTAACGAAGATACTAAAGTGATCTCTCATGAACAGAGTTCAGGTAAATTAGACCTTAAAGAAGCAGAAGTAGTAGTTTCTGCAGGAAGAGGAATGAAAGGTCCTGAAAACTGGGGAATGATTGAAGATCTTGCTAATGTACTTGGTGCTGCAACAGCATGTTCCAAGCCGGTTTCTGATATCGGATGGAGACCTCACACAGAACACGTAGGACAGACAGGTAAAGCAATTTCACCTAATCTTTATATCGCAGTAGGTATTTCCGGAGCTATCCAGCACTTAGCCGGAGTAAACTCTTCTAAAACCATCGTAGTAATTAATAATGATGCGGAAGCACCATTCTTTAAATCTGCGGATTATGGAGTAGTAGGAGATGCATTCCAGATTATTCCTGCATTAACAGAGAAGATCAAAGCAATAAAAGGATAAAAAATCGATAGTGAATTTTGCTCCGCAAGTCAATAGTGAATTTTAAAATTGGCACGAAGTAATTCACGATTTACAATTCACATAAAAATAAAAGTTCGGGCTTTTCCGGGCTTTTATTTTTGCGTAAAAACTAAAATCACAATAAAAAATTAATCTATATTTGTAGCTATGGATTATAAGCAGCTAATTATTCGCGGAATATCGTACAGCCAGACCCAATCGGGGGCTTACGCTTTGTTATTGGAACATGAAGAATCACATATAAAATTACCTGTTGTTATAGGAAATTTCGAGGCTCAGTCTATTTCGCTGGGACTGGAAAAAGACATCCATCCGCCCCGTCCGCTTACCCATGATTTATTCACAAAATTTATAGTTTCTGCTCATTATGAATTGGTTTCAGTGATTATTTACCAGATCGTAGACGGCGTATTTTTTTCTAATATTAATTTCAAAAATAAAGCTAATAACGAAGAGCTGATCCTTGATGCAAGAACTTCTGATGCAGTAGCAATGGCCGTAAGATTTGACGCCCCTATTTTTACCACTCAGCAGGTTCTTAATGAAGCCGGAATCCTTCTTGAACTGGAAGACGTTTCCAAAGAAGAACAGCCGTTCTCTGAAACCGAACAGTCTGAAGATAATTTAAAAGCGGTATCTATGGAAGAGCTGCAAAAATTATTGGATGAAGCTGTAAAAGAGGAGGACTTTGACACCGCTCTGGAAATTCAGGAAGAAATTAAAAGGAGGAAAAAGAGAATTGACTAAAAGAACACTTATACTAAACTATGAATTTAAAATTACGACTTACCATCCTCAGCTTTCTTCAGTTTTTCGTGTGGGGAGCATGGCTGATTACGATGGCTAATTTTTGGTTCGGTACAAAACACTGGGACGGAACCCAGTTTGGAGCCGTTTTCGGAACCATGGGAATAGCTTCTATTTTTATGCCGACCATTACCGGGATTATTGCCGATCGCTGGGTGAATGCAGAACGTATATTTTCTGTACTGCATATCCTTTACGGGGCTATCCTTTTTGTATTGCCTCATTCCGCAGATCCTAATTCTTTCTTTTGGCTGATGCTTCTGGCAATGTGCTTTTATATGCCTACCATTGCCCTGGCGAACTCCATTTCTTACACCATTCTGAAAAACAGTAATCTGGATGTCGTGAGAGATTTCCCGCCTATCCGGGTATGGGGAACTATCGGATTTATTGTAGCGATGTGGATTACCAATCTTACAGGAAATAAGGCTACAGAAGGACAGTTCTATATTGGCGGGGCTATTGCTATATTTCTGGGAATCTATGCTCTGACTTTACCAAAATGTCCGCCTCAGAAACTGATCGATAAAAACGCTCCGTTATCTGAACAATTAGGTCTCAATGCATTTAAGCTTTTCGGAAGCTATAAAATGGCATTGTTCTTCCTGTTTTCAATGCTTTTAGGAGCAGCGCTTCAGCTGACTAATGCCTACGGAGATGTATTTTTAAGTGAATTTTCACATTTTCCAAAATATGCAGATTCATTTGTAGTACAGAGGTCTACGATTATCATGTCGATTTCACAGGTTTCGGAAACCTTATTTATTTTGGCAATTCCATTCTTTCTGAGAAAATTCGGAATTAAAAAAGTAATGCTGATGTCTATGCTGGCATGGGTACTTAGATTCGGATTCTTTGCTTATGGTGTTCCGGACGGATTCGGGCTTTCACTGATTATTTTTTCATGCATTGTATACGGAATGGCATTTGATTTCTTCAATATTTCAGGTTCTCTTTTCGTAGAAACGACTACTGATAAAAAGATAAGATCATCTGCTCAGGGATTGTTTATGATGATGACCAACGGTTTTGGCGCCCTTTTCGGAAGCTATATTGCAGGCTGGGCTATCGATAAATTTTTCACGCACAAATTTACGAATGCTTCAGACCTTTCTGCTTACCTTGACACAACAGCAGATAATCCTACTTTCCTGGAAATCCTTAAAAACAGCTTCAATTCAGCAGTAAATGCTGACGGAACACTTTCATCTGCAGTAATGGTGAAAGACTGGCAGAATATATGGCTCTCATTTGCAATTTATGCATTGATTCTTGCCATTTTCTTTGCTGTTTTATTCAGACATAAACATAATCCGGAAGAAATTTCTCCGGTGAAGCATTAATTCTGCAGAACTGATTATTAAAATATGAATTGCACTTTTGAGAAAAAGTGCAATTTTTTTATTTTCGGGGCAACCTTTTACAAATAATTCCGTCTTATAGTTAGAAACCGATACATGGAGAACCTCGAAAAGAATTTTTTACTGGCTAAAAAGCAGGACCGGATGGCCCAGAAGGCTCTCTACGAAATGTTTTCGGCTAAAATGCTTGCCATATCAAATTCTTATACGAATAACCTGCATGATGCAGAAGATATCCTGATCGGTGCATTTATGAAATGTTTTACCAAGCTGGACGAATGTAGAGACTGGAAAAGCTTTCCGTTCTGGCTGAGAAAAATTGTTGTCAATGATTCTATCAGTTTTGTCAGGAAGAACAGGAATATTCTTTATGCCGATATAGAAATTGCAGACGAGTATCCCGATGAAGATAGAGATGAACGGCTGGAAGAAATTAATATGGAGAAAATATTTTCAAAGATGCCGGCAGGATATAGGCTGATCTTCAATTTATATGTTTTTGAAGAAAAAAAGCATCAGGAAATTGCAGAAATGCTGAATATTTCAGAGGGAACAAGCAAAAGCCAGCTAAGCAAAGCAAAAAAATGGCTCACAGAATTTTTAAAAGCAGAAGAAAATGAAAAAAGAGATACTGAAACAATTAAAGTCTGACTACGAAGGGCTCGAAATTAAGCCTTCTGCAGATCTTTGGGACAGATTAGACCAGAAGTTGAATCAGACCTCTGAAATCCCATTAAAACAGCCTTTTCAGTGGTGGAAGTATGCTGCTGTTGTATTGCTCTTTGTATCTGCAGGAACATTGATCTATTATAACAATTATAAAACGAAATTAGACAGTAAACAAACAGATTATATTGTTAAAAAACCTCTTGAAAAAACAGCAGATCCCATAAATGCAGATGGGGAAGACCAGACGCTTGTTTCGAATGATCAGCCTGTGCAGGAGAATGCAGGAAAAATTATAAAAGACAATCTGGAAAAATTTAATTCTGATCATGTATTAATTCCGAAAAAAGAAAGATCGGAAGATACTCAGGTGGCTGAGCATAAAGAAGAGCAAAATATAGTTGTTCAACCGGAAAATAATATCATTAAAAATGAAAAAGCGGCAAATATTATGATTCCCAATCCTCCTTTACTGGCAGAAGTTAAGAAGGTAAAATCAAACTATATCAATGCTGATGAACTTCTTTTGGGCAGAGAATATGATAAAGCCCGGCAAGAAGCCAGTAAAGATGAACGTAAGCTTGGAGCCTTCAAATTTGATAATATTGTTCCGAATGTAGGCAATGTAACTGTTTTGGGAGTAACGGTCTATCTGGAATCCAAATAATCTGAACTTTTTATAAAATCAAAATATTGCCCTGAAATAAGGACAGAGCTAAAATATGGTCTAAAAATTATAAAATATGAGAACAAAGTTGATCTTTATGGCTGCTGTAATGGCTTTTACATACAGCGCTGCCCAGGAAAAGCCGGACATGAATCTGCAGATTAAACTCTATTCGAAAAAAATTGACAGCATTGTGGTTGCTGAAAAGTCCAAAATGAATGCAGAACTGGATATCGTTGATAAAGATTTTAAAGATAATAAAATCACACCGGAGGAAAAGGAGAAACAGCGTTCCGAAATTGCTTCAAAATATCAGCAATCCATCAATGAAAAAGTAGATGCACAGCAAAGCGAGCTGCAGACTGCCACTACAGAAATGGTCAGAAATGCTGTTTTTATGGATCGGGACAGTACGGGTAAAAACGAAATGTGGCTAGGGTTTAATGGTCTTAATATGAAATTGGGGCAAAAGAAAACAAAAAATCCCAAGCAGTCCTTACAGACTTTAGAATTATCCGGCAGTATAATGGGGGCAGGCCTGACTTCAAAAAAGGAACCTTTTAACTTTTACAATAAAGATTCTGATACCAGGAACACCATCATCAACTCTTCAGAAATGGCAATCAGATATGAAGACCAGATCGGGGGCTTTAAAAGTCCTGTATTTTACCGTGTTGGCTTAGGAGTTAGATTCGATCAGTATGTTCCCAAATATGGAAAAGTTTTTAAACAGGAAGACAGCACTTTGTTCGTAGATGATTTTGACAGGGGAAATTTAAAGAAAACCCAACTCAACATTACCTATCTGTACATCCCTGTAGATTTAAGATTTGTATTGAATCCGAAATATACAGAATATGATGGGGTTCAGTATCTTGATAATAAGAAAAGACAGTTGAGCCTGGTGATGGGGATTTATGGCGGTGTGAAAGTGGGAAGTGTGAACTACATAAAATATTCAAATGAAAACTCCGGAAGAATTGTAGAAAGAGAAAGGATAATGCATGGGGTGAACGACTTCATCGTCGGAGGAAAGTTCGGAATCAGTTATGGAGGTCTTAAAATATTTGTTCAGAAAGATTTTACGCCTATATTCAATGACAGTGCTCTTCTAAAGAATAAATACGGAGTCCAGATCGGTATAGAATTCGTCAATGTCATTTTTTAATTAAATAATGAAATGCGATATTTTTTAAATATAATATAATTTTAATTGATTTTTATTGATACTAACGAATGTTTGTATGCCAATCATCCGTTTTTGAAACACACTGTTTAAAAGTGTGTTTTTTTTTGTATTTTGGCACTTTAGTAAATATGAAAAATATTCAGTTATTAGGATTATTATTAGTAGTGGCGGGTAGTTTCCTACCTCTTGTTCATGTTCCTGTTATCGGGAACTGGAACTACTGGAAACTGGATCATTACCTGGCTATTGCGTGCTGGATTTTCGCAGCATGTGCAGTCTTTGGTATTGTGAACAGCGGTGCGAAAGTAGTAAGATTCTTTGGTGTATTGCTGATTCTGCTCTTTGCATTTACACTCGTTGCCGTTAAGATGCAGTCTCTGGAATATTTCAGCTTTCTGCCGTTTAAATCATGGAGAGAGGCTTTTGCAGGAGTTGTAAAATTGAGGTGGGGCTGGGTTGTAGAATTTCTGGGAGCTTTCCTTATGGTTTTCGCTGCAGGAAATAAAAAAGTAAATAAACGGACACAGATATGAAGCATTTAAAAATAGGATCAGCAGCCTTATTGATGTTGATATTTTCACAGGCAAAATCTCAAAAGACAACATTTGATAAACCGGACCAACCGGCTAAATGCAAAAACATAAGAGAAGGGAAGTTCCTTCGCCCGAATTATCCGGCAGGAATCTGGTATATGACCATTAAAGATAATATTCAGACCGAATATTTGAATAATGGTAAAGACTACATAAAATCCACGTTGGTTTTTATGGACGACTGCAATTATAAAGCGATTGTGCTGGATAAGACCGCCAATGATGACCGTATCCGTATAGGAGATGTTTTCAGTAATAAAATTGTGGAAACTCAGGATAATGCCCTGAAAATACATACTAAAATTGAAAATAACCAGTATGAGGTTATTTACATAAAAGCAAAAAAATAGAATAGTATAATGCAGCCGGAAGGCAGCATTTGTTAAAAAAAGTAAAATATAATACACATGAAAGAAGTATTCATCGTTTCCGCAGTAAGAACACCGATAGGGAGTTTTATGGGAAGCCTTTCAACCGTTCCTGCTACAAAGCTGGGATCTGCTGCTGTAAAGGGAGCATTAGATAAAATTAATCTTGATCCTAAGAATGTTCAGGAGATCTATATGGGAAATGTACTGCAGGCTGGAGAAGGCCAGGCGCCGGCACGTCAGGTGGCTTTGGGTGCGGGTCTCTCTATTGAGACTCCTTCTACCACAGTCAATAAAGTATGTGCTTCCGGAATGAAAGCAGTAACTATGGCGGCACAGGCTATCAAGGCAGGTGATGCTGAAGTGATCGTTGCCGGAGGTATGGAGAATATGTCATTGGTTCCACATTACTATAATGCAAGAGTTGCCACTAAGTTAGGCGATATCAAAATGCAGGACGGAATGGTATTGGACGGCCTTACAGACGTGTACGGTAAAGTGCATATGGGAGTTTGTGCAGAGAAATGTGCTGTAGATTACAGTATTTCAAGAGAAGATCAGGATAATTTTGCCATAGAATCTTACAAAAGATCTGCAAAAGCCTGGAGCGAAGGGAAGTTCACTGAAGAAGTGGTTCCTGTTGAAATTCCTCAAAGAAAAGGAGATCCGGTAATTTTTGCTGAAGATGAAGAATACAAAGCGGTAAACTTCGACAGGATTGCAACGCTTCCTACCGTATTCAAAAAAGAAGGAGGAACGGTAACTGCTGCCAATGCCTCTACATTAAATGACGGAGCTTCTGCCCTGATCCTTGTATCTAAAGAAAAAATGGAAGAATTGGGTCTGAAGCCTTTAGCTAAAATCATTTCTTATGCTGATGCAGCTCAGGAGCCTGAAAACTTCACGACTGCCCCTGCAAAGGCTTTACCGATTGCTCTTAAAAAAGCAGGTTTAGAAATTTCTGATATTGATTTCTTTGAATTCAACGAAGCATTCTCTGTAGTAGGTCTTGCCAACAATAAAATTCTAGGACTTGATGCGTCCAAAGTAAATGTAAACGGTGGAGCAGTGGCTATAGGACATCCGCTGGGAAGTTCAGGATCCAGAATCATCGTAACACTGATTAATGTATTGAAGCAGAATAATGCAAAATACGGTGCCGCAGCTATCTGTAACGGTGGTGGAGGAGCTTCTGCGATCGTGATTGAAAATATGTAATATTCTCTCGAGGAATATTTTACCATTAAGGAATCGATAATTTTTCTAAATTCTAATCGATTTCTTAATGGTTTTTCTATTTTTGTGCTACTAATATTTATTTGAAATGTCTGAAATTGAGAATCAACAGCCTCAAAACATAAAGAATAATCCAAGGATTATGAAAGCCTGGGCTGTATACGACTGGGCGAACTCTGTTTACTCATTGGTTATTACCTCTACTATTTTCCCTATTTACTATTCCATACTGACAACTGCTTACGAAAAAAAGGAGTATGTGGAAGAAACAAAATCATGGATTGATGTTCCGGTAAGACACATGATCAAGATTTTCGGGAAAGAATATCAGCCGGATGCAGTCTATGGATATTCATTGACCATATCATTTTTTATTGTAGTGTTACTGTCTCCATTTTTGTCATCATTAGCGGATACTATCGGGAATAAAAAATCATTCCTGCAGTTTTTCTGTTATCTTGGAGCGACTTCATGTATGGGACTGGCCATGTTTACCGGAATGCATAATGTTTTTTTAGGCCTTCTATTCAGTATTACCGCGAGTGTCGGGTTCTGGGGAAGTTTGGTATTTTATAACTCCTTCCTGCCGGATATTGCAACCCGTGATAAACAGGATGCTTTGTCTGCAAGAGGATATGTTTACGGATATATAGGTTCTGTCGTTCTTGTGGTGATCTGTCTGGTACTTATTCAGGTTTTTGCAAAAGGAGCCGCGCAGCAGCTGTTATTTACAAGAATAAGCTTCCTGTTGACCGGTGCATGGTGGTTCGGATTTTCCCAATACACGTTTAAACATCTTCCTCAGTTTGGAGATGTTAAAGAAAAACTGCCTAAAGACCTTGTCCTGTTAAACTATAAGAATATCTTTAAAAGACATGAAGAGCAGGGTGGTTTCTTTGAAGTTCTTAAAGACAATATGAGCTTTTATAAAGACATTGCCAAAGAAAGTTTTCATGAGCTTTTCAAAGTGGGTGGAGTATTATTTAAGGATAAAAACCTAAAATTCTTCCTTTCCAGCTTCTTCTTTTATAGTGTCGGGATGCAGACCATTTTCCTGATGGCCACCTTATTTGGAAAAAGTGAAATCAACCTGGCCCAGGATAAACTGATCGGAACCCTTTTGGTAATTCAGATCGAAGCGATTATCGGAGCCGTCATATTCTCCAGGTTATCAAGAAAAATAGGAAACAGAAACGTGATTTCTATTGCTATCGTACTTTGGATTGTTGCTTGTCTTTGGGCCTATTTCCTGAACAAAGAAAATCCTACGGTAGAATATCAGTTCTATGGAGTGGCAGCGGTAGTAGGATTGGTAATGGGTGGACTTCAGGCTATGTCAAGATCAACCTATTCAAAGCTTCTTCCTGAAGATTCTATGGAAAATACCACGTATTTCAGCTTCTATGATGTATTGGAAAAAATAGCAATCATTATTGGTACATTCATCTTTGCCACACTGATTGAACATTTCAATAATATGCGTATCGCAGCCTTATCCATGACTTTGTTTTTCGCGGCAGGACTTGTTCTGATCCGGTTTCTTAAAGTCAATATGCGGAAAGAAAGAGATACTTTATAAATACTAAGGCGTTATTTGATAACGTCTTTTTTCTTGCTTCAAAATCCCACATTTTCTCAATTTAAGAAATATAGCTTCATCTTTGTATTTATTGCGGTTTGAGTAAAAAAATATCTTAAAATATTAATTATTTATCACTCTAATTTGATTTTTTTGTTTATTTGCACATCTAATTAAGTAAAAATGATAAGAAAAATCCTATTGCTATGTCTTCTGCAATGCTTGGTCTTTGGCTTTGCTCAGAAACTGAGACCCGTTGCACAGAAAATTTCTGAATTTCATACTGAGAAAAATACTTTTCAAAAGTATGATCTGTTTGAAGTGAATAAGGCGCCACAAAAGCTCTCAGAATATAAAAGAGCAGCGACCGACATTACCGTCATGAACGTAAAATCTGCTGAACTGAAAAGGCTGATTAACGAAAAACCTGAATACCTTGAAATAAGCTTTCCTTTCGAAGGTGATAAGCAGATTACTGTTGAGCTCTATAAGAACAGGATCTTTACCAATGAGTTTAAGGTGGTTACCAATAAAGGAGAAATCGTAAACTATACCCCGGGTGCTTATTATATCGGAATTGTGAAAGGGGATAACACTTCTATTGCAGCTTTCAGCTTTTTTAATAATGATATTGTAGGAGTGGCTTCTACTTCCGGGCTTGGGAATGTGGTATTGGGGAAAGCAAAGAATACTGAAGATTTTGTGAGCTATTCGGAGTCAAAACTCACCGGTACCAATCCTTTCGTCTGCGGTGTGGATGAACTGAAAGAGAACCAGACCAAAAAAGTATCATTCGACCCGTCTGTAAGCAAGAAAGCTATGACGGAAAATTGTGTAAGAATTTATTATGAGGTATGCTACAAGCCTTATCAGAATAATAATTCAGACATCACGACCACTACTAACTGGCTTACAGCCGTTCATAATAATATTGCCACTCTTTACAGTAACGACGATATTAAAGTGGCTTTAAATGAGATCTATATCTGGACAACGCCGGATCCTTATACCGGAAACCCTAATGCCAATCTTGGGAATTTTAGAAATAACAGACAGACGTTTAATGGTGATTTAGCCCATCTTATCAATGCACCAGCCACTACAAGTGTTGCTTATGTGAATTCTTTATGCGGAACTTATAAACATGCTTATTCCGGCATTTCACAAACTTATTCAAATGTACCTGTATATTCATGGACTATTCAGGCGATGACGCATGAAATGGGGCATAGCTTAGGCTCTCCTCATACCCATGCTTGTGCCTGGAACGGAAATGATACCGCCATTGATGGCTGTGGAGCTCAGGCAGGTTACAGTGAAGGCTGTACAGGACCGATTCCTTCCACAACAGAGAAGGGAACCATTATGAGTTATTGCCACCTGATTTCAGGGGTAGGAATCAGTTTCAATAATGGTTTTGGGCCACAGCCTGCTGCCCTGATCAGGAATACGGTTGATTCGAAGCCGTGCCTGGGTACAAACTGTACCACTGCCTGTACGTCAACCGTTACAGGAGTGAATGTTGCGAACATTACCCAGGTTTCAGCCAATGCAGCCTTTACGGATGCTGTTTCTACATCATGGAAATATAAGCTTACCAAAATGGATGAAACTTCTGTAACATCAGGGACTACAAGTTCACAGAACCTTAGTTTCAGCGGTCTTCAGCCTGCAACTTATTATAAATTATCGGTAGGAACAACCTGTTCAGGATCTAATGCTTTCCAAAAAACACAGGTATTCCTTACGGACGCTTCCTGGTGCGACGGTGCATTGTTTACAGATACAGGAGGCCAGACCGCAGGTTACAAAAATGATGAAACGATCGTTAAAACATTTTACCCGGCTTCAGGTGCGCTTACCATGACATTTACAGAGTTTGCATTGGAGCAGGATTATGATTTTATGTATGTGTATAATGGGCCTTCTACAGCATCTCCCTTGTTTGCCAATGGAAATAACCTGACAGGAAATACAGTGCCGGGTCCCTTTACTTCTACACATTCTTCAGGAGCTATTACGGTAAAATTTGTATCGGACCCGGGAGTTACAGATAATGGTTGGAAAGCGAATTTTTCCTGCAATGTTCTTGGAGTTAATGAGGTAACTAAAAATGATCATGCTATCAATATCTATCCAAATCCTGCTAAAAATATGATCGTTATTTCTTCTAAAGATGCTTTAAAATCTTATAAAATTTATGATGAAGCAGGAAGGCTCATAATGTCAGGATCTTCATTAAAAGGAAATAAGCAGGAAATAAATATTTCATCCATCCAGACAGGAAACTATATTGTAACGGTGGAGACAGAGAAAGAAACAGTGAATAAAAAATTAATCAAGCATTAATTGTATTTTACGCCATTCAATAATAAAGCCTGAGATTTCAGGCTTTTTTTGTGTTCAGCGAAAATGACTTCTATTCTAAGTTATTAATAAGAAAACCAATTATATGTAAATAAATTGGAATTCGGCGTGAGTTTTGCTTATATTCAGCGGAATAATTTTAACTTTGCAAAAAGATTTATTGTCAAGATGACGAACCCTCTATTTTATGCAAAAATAATTCTCTTTGGAGAATATGGGATGATTGAAGACTCCCAGGGGCTTGTAGTACCTTACAGTTTCTATAAAGGAACCCTGAAATTCTCAGATTTGAGTTCTGAATTTGAACTTAAATCGAACAAACATCTGCAGAAATACTCTGATTTCCTTGTAACGCTTGACCTTTCTGATGATTTTAAATTAGATATCGAAAGCCTTAAAAGTGATATTGAATCCGGACTTTTCTTCGATTCCAATATTCCTCAGGGATACGGCGTAGGAAGTTCAGGAGCTTTGGTAGCTGCTATTTTTGAAAAATATGCGCTCAATAAGTTGGATCCTGAGCAGATTTCGAAAGACAATCTGAAAAAATTAAAAACCGTTTTTGGAGAAATGGAAAGCTATTTCCATGGTAAAAGTTCAGGAATGGACCCGCTGATTTGCTATATGAACCTCCCGATCCTTATCGAGAATAAAGAAAGCCTGGACAGGGTCTCTATCCCGGATGGTGAAGCAGGAAAAGGAGCCATATTCCTTATCGACAGTGGTATTACAGGAGAAACGGGGCCTATGATACAGATCTTCTTTGAAAAAATGAAAACGGAAGGTTTCCGAAAAACATTAAAAGAAGAATTCATCCGGTACAATAACGCATGCATTGAATCTTTCCTTAAAAAAGATATGAATCCTTTTTTCAGGAATCTGAAAAAGCTTTCTTACTGGGCCTATGAACATTTCCGTCCAATGATCCCTGAAAGTATTTTCAACATCTGGAAAAAAGGACTGGACTCTAACGCCTACTATCTGAAACTTTGTGGCAGCGGTGGCGGAGGATATATTCTGGGATTCACCAAAGACTACGCAAAAGCAGAAAAAATGCTTGAAGGCTTCCAAAAAGAAGTGATTTACAGATTTTAAACAGGCTGGAATGAATTCTGAAAAAGAAACTTTCCAGTCTAAAAACTATATCTCTAAATCCATATTTTACAGATTCTCACAATTCGTGGGCTTTCTGATCGGCGCAAGGTTTTTTGTAGCGGCACTCCTTACATTTGCCCTGTATGTATCTACTTTTTTCCTTTTCAATCAGGATGAAACATTCAGTAAATTTGTCTTCGATTTTAAAGTACACGGTATTATTTTCTGTACCGTTATAACCATTTTGGCGGGAGGAATCATCAACCAGTTTTATGATCTGGAAAAAGACCATGTGGTAAAACCGTTCCGGACCAGAATTCAGAGCTTTATCAAGCAGAAATATTTTTTATACGCTTACCTTGCTCTTACTGCGATTTCTCTTGGCGTTGCATGGATGATCTCCCATAAGGTTTTTGTTTTTTTTCTTGTGTACCAGTTCTTTATGTGGTTTTACAGCCATAAGCTAAGCCGGTTACTGATCATTAACAACCTTACTTTTGTAAGCCTTACCTTGTATCCTTTTTTCGGAATGATGGTGTATTACGAAACCTTTTCCAAGAAGGTATTGCTGATGGCTGTTTTCCTTTTTCTCATCCTTCTGTGCATCGATATTGTGAAAGATATGCTCACGAAAAGTGTAGACAAAGCATTCGGGTATACAACCATTCCAAACTATTTTAAAAATAAAAATACCCAGATCATCATCATTTCTCTGGTGATTACCACAATGGCCGTTTCCATGAAGCTTATCACCAAAACAGGGATATCAGGTTTCATGGCGTATTATTTTACCGGAGGTCTGTTTGTCATGATCTTCTGTATCTACCTTCTGCTTAAATCTACAAGAAGAAGTAAATTCTTCACACTCAACATATTAAGATTCTGGGTTTTTGTAGGAATCATTGCTATGCTTTTGAATGGAATTGAAAGCAAATTGTAGAAAATTTTCTTTAAATAAACTGAGGTTATTATTACCTTTGCAAAACTAAATTTAATAAAAAGGAATGCCCATTTTTAACGATACTAAAGTTGCATTTGCAGACAAGTCTGATGCACAATTGAGAAAGGCGTACTGGATGTTTAAAATGATTGAACAGCCTGTTCTTACCAGCCTTGGAACTTCTGTTCTTAATTTTACGGTACACAATAATTTTCCTTTCGTGACCGGGATTGTAAAAAGCACTTTGTTTGAACAGTTCTGTGGTGGTGAGACCCGTGAAGAAAGTATGAAGGCGGTAAAACAGCTTTTCAAAAGAGGAGTGGGAAGTATTTTCGACTATTCTATTGAAGGTAAGGAGGATGAAGAAACCTTTGATGCGGTATGTAAAGAAATCAAAGATATCATTAGGTTCTCTGTGGGAAATCCTGCTATTCCTTTTATTGTATTCAAACCGACTGCTTTTGGAAGAATTGATCTGTATGAAGCAGTAGGAAGTGGTACTGAGCTTACTTCAAGTCAGAAAGAAGAATGGGAAAGAGTCGTAAAAAGATTTGATGAGGTATGCAGTCTTTGCCATGAGAATGACAAAAAAGTGATGGTAGATGCCGAAGAAACCTGGATGCAGGATGCGGCAGACCAGCTTTGCGAAGAAATGATGGAGAAATACAACCGGGAAAAGCCAATTGTCTGGAATACGATCCAGATGTACAGAACCGGAAGACTGGAATATATGGAAGCCCATCTTCAGAGAGCGAGAGAAAAGAATTATTTTATAGGATATAAAATCGTTCGCGGAGCCTATATGGAGAAGGAAAGAGCAAGAGCAGCAGAAAAAGGATACGCAGACCCTATCCAGCCTAATAAAGAAGCTTCAGACAAGAATTATAATGCCGGAATTGATTTTGTAATGAATCATCTGGATAAAGTATCTGCATTCTTTGGAACCCATAATGAGATCTCATCCGAATTGGTTATGGATAAAATGAAATCCAAGGCGCTTGAAAACGGAAATCCTCATATTTATTTTGGACAGCTTTACGGAATGAGTGATAATATTACCTTCTATCTTTCAGATAAAGGCTATAATGTGGCTAAATACCTTCCATACGGACCTGTAAAGGATGTTGTGCCTTATCTTACAAGAAGAGCCAGAGAAAACACTTCTGTGGCCGGACAGACGGGAAGAGAACTGGGTCTTATCAAGAAAGAATTGGAAAGAAGAAAGAAATAGTACTATTTCTTTAAAAAGTATATGAGGCCTGTAGTTTTCTGCAGGTCTTTTAATTTATTACATCCATATAAAAGCTGCATCTAGCGTAAATTTCAAACATTTATTCGTATTGATTATAATTTACTATATTCGTGAATTAATTAATTATATAATAAAAATATTTAATTTATAATGTTTTATTAATTGTTATTGGTTATATTTGGTTTAAACCATTAAAAACTAATAGTATGAAAAAAGCATTACTTATTGCTGCCTTTATAGCGGCTAATTTTGGCATCGCCCAAACCTATAATAACGGAGGTTTAAGCACCGGAGCTACTTCTAAAAGCGGAACAGCGGCACCTGCCGGATACACGTGGTCTGAACTTCAGAATAATACAGGAAATACTACAGAGTCCAATACCAGTCTTGGTTTAGGCGGAACGTCCAGTTCAGCTGCGGCAAGTTTTTTTCTCGCTGATGATTTTACTATTCCAGCCGGAAGTTCGTGGCAGATTACAGCCATAGATTTTTTTGCCTATCAGACGAATTATGCAGGAACTACGGCTCCTTTTAATACCGTAAGGGTAAACATATTCAGTTCGGACCCTTCCGTAGCAGGGGCTGTAAGTGTATTTGGAGATGATACCACCAACAGGTTTTCTGCAGGAGCAGACGCTACCATGTACAGGACTGGAAATACTGTCGTACCCGCTGCTGCAGTTCCCGGTATCACCAGAAAAATATGGAAAATAACAGCCAATACACCGGTTACTCTGGGAGCCGGAACCTACTGGCTCAAGTATCAGCTGCAGAATGTAGTGATGGCCAATGCAGGCTTTTTACCACCGGTTACTATCGTTGGAAGCCGCGGACTGCCTGCTTTTAATGCTAAACAATTTGATGCTATTTTAGGAACGTGGACTTCTTTAGTTGATGCCGGAAATCCTTCTTCAGCTCCTGATGTCCCTTTAGATATGCCATTTGTTGTTACGTTTACAGCGACTACGCTAGGGACACAGGAAACCATGCAGTATGACAACAGGATCCAGGTATATCCTAATCCGGTAAGGGACCGTTTCAGGATCAATAATCCTGAAAGGCTCAACATAAGCAGTGTGGAAATTATGGATGTTTCCGGAAAAATAGTAAGAACCTTTAAAGGTTCCGAAGAGTATAGCATTTCAGATTTGCCAAAAGGAAATTATATTCTGAAGATCAGAAATGAAGGCGGACATACAAAAATTACAAAACTAATAAAGCAATAAGCTTTAGTTTTCTTCTTCAATTATTTTTTATCCCGGCCATTTTCTTTAGCCGGGTTTTTTATGGCTCAAAACTTTCAAATTTTCCGTTTTCATAGAAGAGCACAATTCTTATTATTTTATTTCCTTGATTATCAGTGAATTGATCTATAATATTTTTATTCGGATGTTCTAATCGCTGAGAATTGGATAAATTTTCCTGAGTCTTATATGGGGGTGGTATAAACGATTCTCGCGGGCTCTCTTTCAGAGTGTCAGATTCCTCTTCAGCTCCGAAATCTTCATCATCTTTCATCATCGTAAACAGATCGGGTAGCGGAGTGGGTTTCCCTTTCTCATCTTCCGGTTTTTCTTCTGAAGCAGATTTTACATCCGGTAGTTCAGATTTCAGCATTTCACCTTCACCTGTAACCAGCCAGTCCCAGAGGATTTCCGGAAAGCTTGATTTGATCTTTATAATAAATTCCAGAGACGGTTTGTTCCTTCCGGAAGTGATATGCGAAATGGAAGAACGCTGTACATCGATCTCATCTGCAAATTCAGAAGGACTGAGATTGGAATACTCTATAACTTTGGAAATTCTCTCATTTAAACTCATAAGAATAAGTTGTTAATTACTTTACAAATGTAAATGAATAAATTTACATAAACAAATTACAAATGTAAATGAAATTTAGTTTTATAAATACACATATGTAAACAGTTGTAATGAGCTTAAATAGAGCTATTTATATTAATTCTTTTTATTACTAAAACTCTATTTAACAAAGTAAACCCCATTTTTACCTTATAAATTTCCATGATTGATTACTTTGTAATCTTATACTTTGTTAGAACTCCAATACTGCTGGATTGCCTATTAATTATATGATAAATCCATGATTAGTAATATTTTAAAATATATTCAGAATTATGGCATATTTACTGGAAAATAAAAAGGTTTTAAGTTGGTAAAATATTTTTATTTGTTGTATACAAACGTAAATTATAAATATAAACATCTAATTAATAACATTTTAAGCCTAAATATATTAAAGCTAAGTCTGCTAAGTGATCCTTATTTTCTGATGAGAGTAGTGAAATTCATATAAGAGCTAAATTTAGATCGAATTTCTAGAATAAATACAAAAAAACATGAGTTTACATTTGTAATTGACGAAGTTTTCCACATTAATCTTGTTTAGTAATATTATGCCTATTTACTGATTAATAGGCTTTTATTCACTTAAAGTAAGGTTCTAAATATAATTGATATAAACATTATAAGGCATTGAATTTCAATAAATTAAAATAATTATATTACGAAATATTCAATTAACAATTTTATCAACAGACAAAATGACAGTCAGGTCTGTTTAGGTAAATTACAGATGTTAACTAATATTTTTTGCCTAAAAATCAGTAAATTTGACTCTTGTAAATTATCTCGTATGAATTTTGAACAGCTCTATTCTCCAAATCCTAATTTCTCAAACCGCTATATTTCCCCTGAAAAATTATTTTCTTACTTACAGACTAATCTCAGCGATTATGTTCAGGAGATTGGAAGATCATATTTAGATAAGCCTATATACCAGCTAAGCATAGGAACAGGAACTATTAACGTTCTTGCATGGTCGCAGATGCACGGGAATGAATCCAATGCCAGTCATGCAATGCTCGATCTTCTTGAAACTTTGGATAAGGCTCCGGAAATGAAAGAAGATCTTTTCAGTAAGATCAGGTTTGATTTTATTTTTATGCTCAATCCTGACGGTTCAGAAAGATGGACAAGGCTGAATGCTGCAGATATTGATCTGAATAGGGACTTTCATAATGAGTCGAGTACGGAAATTAAATTCCTAAAAAAAGCCGTTGCCTCAAAAAAATATGATTATGCATTAAATCTGCATGAACAAAGGACAATTTTTACTACAGACGGGATACATCCGGCAACGCTCTCCTTTTTGGCACCTTCTGAAAATGAAGAACGTACCATAACTGATAACAGGAAAAAATGTATGGCTGTAATTGGTAAAATTTACGACCACTTAAAAGAATTAATTCCGGACCAGATCGGCAGATATTCTGATGAATTTTACCCGACCTCCACAGGCGACAACTTCATTAAGGCAGGAATGCCCACTATTTTGTTTGAGGGAGGACATTTCGTAGATGATTATACAAGGACGGGAACGAGGAAATACTATACGGTTGCTTTATATTATGCTTTAAAAGCAATCACTGAGCTGAACTCGGATACAGAAGGATGGGAGAAATACCTCGAAATCCCTGAAAACCAGGAAACGCATTACGACATTATTTACAGAAACGTAAAGCTGAATACAGATCATGAATGCATTCTGGATGTAGCAGTTCAATACCGCGAAATTATAGAAGAAGGAAAAGATGAAATATCATTTGTACCTTTTGTGATGGAAGTGGGAGATGTGAAAAAAAGAAAAGGCTGGCTGGAAATAGACTGTACAGGAAAGAAATTTGTAGCCGCTACCAAATATCCGAAACTGGATGCACCGGCAGAATTTACTATAGAAGATTAAAAATATAGAGCCTACATCTGATCTGATCAGTTTTTGAGTCTAAAGTTTTTAATTTGGCTTAACATAAACATCGTAAGATCTGCGAGAGCATAAAACAAACGTCCTCAAAAAGTAATACTTTTTGAGGACGTTATTATTTTTATACAGGGAACTAGTCCACTACTTTAATTCCATTGGCAACAAACCTGATCTCTTCTTTAGGAGATGTGATGGCGTCAATTTCAGCCTGAGGTTTCTTAGCATCCTCGGCATAATGCTTCTGCTCGTCTATCGAAGTGACTTTTCTTTCTGCAGTACCTTCCAATACAACATTTTTACCTTTTAAGGCTGTTGGTACGAAGAATGCATAATCTTTCATTTTTACGAAAAACTGGGAATTGTCTTCAGTCTGGATGGTAAGCCAGCATCCTTTTTTCTCGCATACATCAGTTACTTTTCCTTTAACTGCAACGCCTTCAACTTTTTTATTGTCTTTTTTAAGCTTTTTGCTCAGCTTATCTACTGTAATGGCTTTAGACTCCGAAGTTACGCCAGCTCCGTATGCATCACCTACAATAGCATTTCCTGCCGGTGGTCCAGACTTTTTCTGTGATGTCTCCTGTGCAAAAGCTAAAGTAGAAACACTTACAGCTGCCGCGAATAATATAGCCTTGAATTTCATTTTTAATATTTTTTCCAAAAGTACTAATTAAAATTGAATAACAATTCGACAAAAACTTGATAAAAAGCAGGTGATGTTGTAATTTTTCAACAAATATCAAAATCAATCTCAGATTTGTTTATATTTGATGCCTATACTTGACTATGCAGAAAAAACTGAAACTTTGGGACGCCATTATGTTGGTAATGGGATCTATGATCGGAAGCGGAATTTTTATTGTAAGTGCCGATATGATGCGGAACCTGGGCTCCGGTTTCTGGCTGATCGTAGTATGGATCATCACCGGTGTGATGACTGTTGCAGCGGCAATCAGCTATGGGGAGCTCTCTGCATTGTTTCCAAAAGCAGGCGGGCAGTACACTTATCTCAAAGAAATCTTTGGAAAAAAGATGGGATTTCTGTACGGATGGGGTTTATTTACAGTGATTCAAACGGGAACGATTGCGGCAGTAGCAATGGCTTTCGGTAAATTCACAGCCTATCTGGTGCCGTCTCTGAATGATGCAGCTCCTCTTTTCCAGAGCGGAGAATTCAAAATTACATGGATACAGATTCTGGCAATAGCCGTTATCCTTTTACTTACTTATATTAATACAAGAGGTGTACAGAGCGGAAAGCTGCTTCAGAATGTATTTACAGGGTCAAAAATCATTGCTTTACTGGGCTTAATTGCTGTTGGATTTATTTTGGTTGATTTTTCACATCTGGCCGAAAATTTCAGTCTGGGTTTTGATTCATTTAATAATCTTAAAAAAGACATAAGCGGTAATTTCCTTAAAGAAGGGTGGGAGCCGATTGGTGGAATGACCTTGCTTGGGGGAATTGCAGCAGCCATGGTAGGCTCTGTTTTCAGTTCGGTAGCATGGGAGAGTGTAACTTTCGTTTCCGGAGAAGTAGAAAATCCTAAGAGAAATATTGTGAAATCAATGATCTATGGAACTTCTGCAGTGATGATCCTTTATCTGGCCGTTAATTATGTATATCTGAATGCCCTGGATAGAGATAGTATTGCTTTTGCCACCAATGACAGAGTTGCAGTGGCAGCCTCACAGAATATTTTCGGAAGTGCAGGCACCATCATTATAGCAGTTCTTGTAATGGTTTCTACATTCGGCTGTGACAATGGGCTGATTCTTGCTGGAGCCAGAGTATTTCAGACAATGGCAAAAGACGGAATGTTTTTTAAGTCTGCGGAAAAGAACAACAAGAATGAAGTTCCGGAAAATGCTTTATGGATGCAGGGAATCTGGGCTTCTGTGTTATGTCTTAGCGGGCAGTACGGTAATCTTCTGGACATGATCTCTTTTGTGATCGTTCTCTTCTACATGATTACGGTTTTCGGAGTTATTTATTTAAGAATTAAAAAGCCGGATCTTGAAAGGCCTTATAAAACATGGCTTTACCCGGTGACGCCTGTTATCTATCTCTTGATAGGAACTGGGTTTTGTGTACTTCTCCTGATCTACAAACAACAATATACCTGGCCTGGATTTTTAATGGTGCTTCTGGGACTTCCTGTGTATTATTTCATTAACAGGAAAAAGCAGACAGATTAATAGGATAAAATTCAACCGTTTTTATAATATTTCAGGGCTCCCAAATTCGTTTGGAAGCCCTTTTTTCAATGAGATTTTTGATTTCTTTTCCTATTTATTTCATGAAAATGTGTATTTTGGTAGTTCTTTTTAAACTAAACTATGAAGTAAAATAAAAAGCAGACTATGGATACACCAAATTACAGAATGCCTTTCGTTCCTTCAACTTTAATGACTGAAGGCGGAAGCATTGATATCTGCGACATGGGCGAAAGCATTGCGCATAATATCATGCTGCTGATCACCACCAAGAAAGGCGAAAACAGATATGATGACAATTATGGAAACGACGTATGGAATCTGGAATTCGACAATGGGGTTACCAGCGCCGTTTGGGAGAGCGTTTTCATTAAAAGCCTCAGAAGACAGATTCTGGAATATGAACCCCGCATTGTCAATCCACAGATTGATGCACACATTCAATTTGTAGAGCACAGCTACGATACCAAAGAACACACAGAGATCAAAAAGAAAGTAAGAATTGCCATCAATGCAAAAATGGAGGCAACGGGAGAGCGTTTCAGCTTTTCTACAGAATTATTTTTAAGTCCGATGTCTATTGACTAATTGTTTTTAACAGCAAGAAAAATTTATGAACTTAGATCAAAATATATATTCCAAAGAATCTGTAAAGGCAAGAATGCTTCAGAACGCCACCAAAGTGTGGGGGCTGAAAAGCCCGCAGTCTCTTGATCCTTTTGTAAAACTGCTGATAGATGCATTCAGTACAGAAGTTTTTAAGGCTAATAACGAAATTCAGACCGTAAATGCGAGAATCCTTGAGAAACTGGCAAAGCTTCTGACACCATCCATTTATACCCATCCGATTCCGGCTCATGCGGTTGCCTTTACGCTGCCTTACGAGTCTTCGGAAGTGTTACTGGAACATACCGAATTTTTTTACCGTAAGCAGATGACATCAACGGTAAAATCAGAATCAGACAAACAGCTTAATATCCCTTTTACACCGGTAGGAAATGTAAGAATCAATAAAATACAGACAGCCGTAATGTTTGTAGGAAATACCTGCTACAGTATAGATGACAGGCTGAATAAAATACCGGTGGCGAGATTCCAGGGGAAGCCTGAAGATTACAGGAAGGTCACAATAGGAGTAGATGTAAGCAGATATGTTACTGAAAATTTCCCTAAATATATCAGCGTATTTTGTTCCAACCCTGCCTTTGAGCATATTGATTTCGTTTATAAACTGCTGCCTTATATTACCGTTACCAGTAATGGGAATCCCTTATTCGTAAGAGAAGGACTGAGCTATCTTACCAACAGTCAGCAGGACGGATATGAACAGATGTTCAGAGAGCAGTCGATCCGGAATAAAGTTATTGAAGATATTAAAAGTATTTACCGTCATAAATTCATAGAGATCACCGGACTTTCAAGCAGCCTCTTTTCAGAGTCTGGAGTATTGCCGCAAAACTTGGACTTCCTGAACGATAAAGAGGAGATCAGAAAGCAGATCGGAGACAAGCGCTATTTATGGCTAACTTTTGAATTTCCACCGCAGTTTTCTGCTGAGATCTTAGATAATTTTTCATTTGTAATGAATGCTTTCCCTATATATAACAGAGGCTGGAAGAAAACAGAATACAGTCTGGATATTATGGGAAACAATATTCCTCTGGTTACGGACGAAGGCGAACATTTCCTGTATGTAGACGAAGTTCAGGATGGTGACGGAAGAAGATATACCGAAATTCCGTTTACTCCTGCAGATGACCTTAAAAAAGGACTGTACACTGTAAGAAAAGGAGGAATGGAGCGTTTTACCAATAGAAATGCTGTGGATATGATCGCCAATGTACTGGAGCTTACAAGGGATGAGATTGCTGCATTTTCACTTTTAAACAGAGATAACGTTAAAGGAGTACTCAGTGAAATGTCTGACAAAATGAAGACAATGGTACAGAAGGTAAATAATGCGAAAAGAAACATCAGACAGGAACTGAATTATGTAATCATGGAACCTGTAGAAAAAACAGACCATACTTACGCCTCTTTCTGGGTTACCCACTGTACGCTGGCTAATCATATGCGTCCGGGGACAGAACTTTCCAACCAGCTGAAATCGCAGACCGTTGTACTTCTCACAGAAACCATTGGAGGGGCAGAAGAGCAGAAAGGAACAGACAGTATCCAGGCTTACAGATATGCTTTAACGACAAGAGACAAGATTATTTCTCTGGAAGACGTTAAAAATTACTGCAGAATGGTGCTGAAAGATGAGGTGAAAGAAGTAAGGGTAAGAAGAGGAACGATGATCAGCAACCGTCCTAAAGAAGGATTTGTAAGAACGGTTGAAATTGAAATTATTCCTCAGAATTATTCTTTCTATGGAAGGGCTTACTGGGAAAACATGGCCAATATCCTCAGAAACCAAATTATTTCCAAAGCAATTGACGGGATCGAATATGTCGTGAAAATAAGCAATGAAGATATCGATCTTGACGAAATATAAATCACAACTAAACTTAAACTATAAAATATGAGAAAGATTATCGTCCTTGCCATGGCTCTGACCTTCACATCAGTCAGTGTGATCAGCTGTAAAAAAGACGTCAGTAAACTGGGCAAATCTGTTTTGAATCTTGGCAGTGCAGACGAAGCAAATGCTATCATTGATTTCAATAATAACTTTTTGGATTCTTACAAAAATACATCCAGACATATAGAAAGTATTCTGAGATATGCAGATGGAGCCGTAGCGAAAGCAAAAGGAGGGAATACCATGATAATGCCTGTAATAGGTTCTATGGATTATGCATTCAGCAAGATCAAAGAAATACCGTCAGGTTTCGACAAAGACAAGGCAGCAATAGAAGCAGACTTTAATACCTACAAAGCCAAAAAGGAAAGTATAGAGAAAAAGTTCGAAGAGCTTAAATCCTATATGAATTCTGAAGACTATAAAGACGATAAAGGAGCAAAAGCAGATGCCCTGACAAAGGATATTGAAACTGAAGCCCAGGCTTTATTTACGGCGGGAGAAAATGTAGTGGCTAAGATCAAACCTGCAACAGATGCTGCAGAAGAAGTGGTTCTGAAGGACCATCCTATGAAAGAGTATATCATTTCTTCCAAAAAAGTAATGAATTCTCTGGACTTTAATATTGATGTACTGGATAAACAGTATTCAGGAAAATTCAATGAAGCGGAAGCTCAGAAAAAGTATGATGAGCTTGCCAAAGCAGTGGAAGCCAATTCAAAATTAGAATTCAATGTAAAAGATCCGCAGTATTCTTATAAAAAATCATTGTTTGAAAGCTTCAATAAAAGTGCGTCCAGCTTTTTGGATACCTACAGAAAACTGATCCGTAATGCTAAAGGCGCAGGGAAAATTTCTGACAGCGATATCCAGCAGCTCGATTCCTCTTATGAATCTGTACTGAATGCTTACAATTCATTTGTGAAATAAGAACAGAGATAAACTAAAAAAAGACTGATACATTACATCAGTCTTTTTTATTTGCGGTATAGAAGTAAACTTAATATCAGCAATATTAGCCGGAGCATAAACAAAAGTTGACAATCACAGTTTGTTAAGAATTATCATTTCATCAAGCTTAAAAATTTAACTAAAATTAAACTTTAATAAAAACTTTCCGGTTCATACAATTCCATAAAATTCCGTAATTTTGCACATTGTGATTTTCAGGTAGGATCACCCCAAATTATGAGTAAATCAACAGAATATATAGAAGTTTACGGAGCACGTGAGCACAATCTTAAGAATATTAATGTAAAGATCCCGCGCAACGAGCTGGTAGTAATTACAGGGCTTTCCGGCAGCGGGAAATCTTCTTTGGCTTTTGATACCATCTTTGCCGAAGGACAGCGTCGTTATATCGAAACATTTTCGGCATATGCGCGCCAGTTTCTGGGTGGTCTGGAACGTCCGGATGTAGATAAGATAGAAGGCTTATCTCCCGTAATTGCCATTGAGCAAAAAACTACCAATAAAAATCCAAGATCTACCGTAGGAACTGTAACCGAACTTTACGATTACCTGCGTCTGTTATATGCAAGGGTTTCCGATGCATATTCCCTTTCTACCGGGAAGAGGCTGGTAAGTTATACCGAAGATCAGATCCTGGAAACCATCAAGGAAAATTATAAAGGCGAGAAGATAATGCTTCTTGCGCCTGTAGTACGTTCCAGAAAAGGTCATTACCATGAGCTTTTCGTGCAGATGGCAAAAAAAGGCTACGGCCAGGCAAGGATTGACGGTGAGCTGCAGGATATAGAATATGATCTGAAGCTGGACCGATACAAAACCCACGATATCGACATTGTGATCGACCGGTGGATCATCGGTGAGAATGCCTCCGAAACCAGAATGGAGAAATCTCTGCGCACTGCAATGGAGATGGGTGAGGGAATTATCGGAATCCAGAAACTGGGAGGTGCAGATATTGAATACTTCTCAAAAAACCTGATGGATGCAGAAACAGGACATTCACTGGCACTTCCGGAACCCAATACATTCTCTTTCAACTCTCCGAAAGGAAGCTGTCCGGAATGTAAAGGTTTGGGAACCATCAAAAAGATCAATACAGATTACTTTATTGAGAATCCTAAGCTATCCATCAATCAGGGTGGACTATTGCCGCTGGAAGATATTAAATCCAACAAATGGATCCTGTCACAGATCAAAAATATCCTTGAGATCTTTGGATTGGGAATGGCAACACCTATGAAGGATATTCCGGAAGAAGCTTTGGACTACATTTACAACGGATGTCATAAAGAATTTAATAAAGACCTGAAATATGCAGGAATTACCAAAAAGATAAAAATAAGCTTCGATGGTTTGATCACTTTTATGGAAGAGATCATTGAGGAAAGAGAATCTTATGAGGCAGTATTGCTGGAAAGACATTTTACTACTGAGGAAACATGCCCTGAATGTGGTGGAACCCGCCTTCAGCCTGCAAGCTTAAGCTTTAAAATAGACGGAAAGAATATTGCTGAGGTAAATGCCTTGAGCTTATCCGATTTAAAAGAATGGTTATCCGACGTCAGAGATAAATTCTCAGAAAAACATAAAATTATTGCCTACGAAATTTTAAAAGAAATCGAAACAAGACTTCAGTTTCTTCTGGATGTAGGATTAGATTATCTGAGCTTGAGCAGAAGCTCTAAAACCCTTTCCGGCGGAGAATCCCAGAGGATACGTCTTGCCACGCAGATCGGGTCACAGCTTGTGAATGTTCTGTATATTCTGGATGAACCAAGCATCGGGCTGCACCAGAGAGATAATGAGAGATTGATTAATTCATTGAAGAACCTTAGAGACATCGGGAATTCCGTCATTGTTGTAGAGCATGATAAAGATATGATCCTGGAAGCCGATGAGGTATTGGATATTGGCCCGAGAGCCGGAAAATTCGGAGGCGAGATACTGTGGCAGGGAAAACCGAAAGACCTGTTAAAAGCAGATACCATTACGGCAGACTATATCAACGGAAAAAGAAAGATAGAAGTTCCTTCGGAAAGAAGAGCAGGAAACGGTAAAAATATACTCTTGAAAGGAGCTACTGGAAATAACCTTAAGAATGTTACCCTTGATATTCCGTTAGGAAAATTAGTTGTGGTAACCGGAATTTCAGGTAGCGGAAAATCTTCCCTGATCAATGGGACCTTATATCCGATCCTGAACAAACATTTTTACAGAGCCGTCCAGGAGCCTCTTCCGTACAAAAAGATTGAAGGCCTGGATAATATTGATAAAATTGTAGATGTAGACCAGACTCCGATCGGAAGAACACCACGTTCAAATCCTGCAACTTATACAGGTATGTTTACGGACATCAGAAATCTTTTTGCTGAACTTCCGGAAAGTAAGATCCGGGGCTATAAGCCGGGAAGATTCTCGTTCAACGTAAAAGGCGGAAGATGCGAAACCTGCCAGGGTGGAGGACTGAAAGTGATTGAAATGAATTTCCTTCCCGATGTATATGTACATTGTGAAACCTGCAACGGAAAACGTTTCAACAGGGAAACCCTGGAAGTACGTTACAAAGGAAAATCTATTTCTGATGTTTTGGATATGACGATTGGTGAAGCTGTAGATTTTTTCCAGCCGATTCCTAAGATTTTTGCGAAAGTAAAAACCCTGCAGGATGTAGGATTAGGTTACATTACGCTTGGACAGCAGTCTACAACACTTTCAGGCGGAGAGGCGCAACGTATCAAATTGGCCACAGAACTTGCGAAAAGACAAACCGGAAACACCCTTTATATCCTAGATGAACCAACGACCGGCCTTCACTTCGAAGATGTAAAGATCCTGATGGAAGCGATCAACCAATTGGTGGAATTAGGAAACTCATTCATCATCATTGAACATAATATGGATGTGATCAAGTTGGCAGACCATATTATCGATGTAGGACCGGAAGGCGGAAAACATGGTGGACAGATTGTGGCTCAGGGAACTCCTGAAGAGATTGTGAAATCTAAGAAGAGTCTGACTGGAAAATTCCTGAAGCGGGAATTAGAATAAATAATTACAATAGAAATATAAAAAGCCACAATGTCTGTTGTGGCTTTTTTACTTATCAGCATTTCATTAGAGATATTTTCCAGCCGCAGCCAGTAATCTTCCTGCATCCATTTTTTATAATTGATAATGATAATTATGTTATCGGAGATAGATGAATGGATCAATCAATTATAAGGAAGATATATAAACTTCTATTTTTGTACCGTCGTAGTTGAAGGTTCCGTCTTCATTCTTTTTACCCAAAACCCATTTCATATCTACAGGAACCGACCATGCTGTACCCAGTGAAAATCCGTTCACGGATCTGATCTCCGCACCGTTTCCGGTAGTGACAGCCGAATGGAACCACGTTTTATCTCTTAACCTGTAAAAACCGATGGCTTTTCCTTTGGGAATTATAGCATAACCATCCCATTTGTCGCCTGCGGGATAATTGAATTTATTGAGCCATCCCTGTGCACGGAACTGTACAAGTTCATCCGGAGATATGGCTGCACCTCTCATATACAGGGCATAAGCTACCACATCGTGGCATACGCCCTTGTTATAATTGGCCATCTCGTCCTGCCCGGAAAGAAGGCCATTGGATATCAGTGATTTTTTTGCTGGTTCGAATTGCCCGACCTGGGCTCCTTTTGGTGTGATCATTTTAATATTTTTAGTGATTAAGTGTGTGATGTTTGGTTGATTAAAGATATAAAATAAATTTTAAAACGCATATTTCCGTTATGTTAAGATAAAGAGGAAGGTTATAACCTGTTGTTTTGATCAATAGATAATAAAACATTAAAAAATTCGTTATATATTCAATCAACCATACAATTAAAACAATATGAAAAATTTGAAAAAACTGACAAAAGCAGATTTAAAATCAGTGTACGGAGGACAGCCTAAACAATACTGTGTATACTGTGAATGGATGAACAAAGTAGTATGCAGTGAGGTTCCAATCTCTCAATGTCCTTAAAAATTCAGCTGCCTTTAGAGCAGCTTTTTTTATGATCAGGCTTAATGATTGTTTCGCCTTTGAGTAAATAATCAGACCAGTTTTTCAGTTTCTCAGAATTGCAATACTACAGAATAGATATTGCCGACCTTCCATCCAAGATTTTACTAAGTACACTTTTGATAAAATAACCTCAATTAATCCTTTCGGTTTAAAATAATTTGAACAGTCGATCATAAAATTTAATACATTTGATTATTAAATATGATCCGTGAATCCTATTCTTGATGTTGTTGTACGTTCCCTTTGCGTTTACCTTTTCATGGTGATCGCTATCCGTCTCTTTGGTAAAAACCAGCTTTCCCAGCTCAATGCAGGAGATGTGGTTCTGCTTCTCCTTATTTCCAATGCCGTTCAGAATGCGATGGTAGGGCCGGATACCTCTCTGCAGGGCGGTCTTATTGCAGCGCTTGTTCTGTTTGCAGCCAACTTTATTCTAAAACGACTCATGTTCTCCAACCGGAAGTTCGAAACATTTATGGAAGAAGATCCCGTAATCCTGATCAGGGATGGAGTAATAGATCAGACTGCTCTGAACAGGGTGAAGATTACCAGAGATGAACTGGAAGAAGCCATAAGAGAGCATGGCGTGGAGAAAATAAGAGATGTTAAGCTTTCAATTCTTGAAGTTGATGGTAATATAAGCGTTATTTCAGAAGATGAGAAAGAAAAGCAGACCCACTATTCAAGAATCAAAAGAAAGAATAAAAGAAAATACTATTAAATAGAAATGAATTACGAATTAAGAGAAATGCTTCCCGGTGATGAAAAAAGAGTGCTGGAAATTTATAAGCAGGGATTAGACGGTGGTATATCCACTTTTGAAACAGAAGTTCCCACTGCCGAAGCATGGAATATGGAATATTTCAACGATTGCCGCTGGGTGCTTGAAAATGAAAGCAATGAAATAGTAGGATGGTGCGCGTTAAAGCCGGTAAGCAAAAGGGAATGTTATAAAGGCGTTGCCGAAGTAAGCATTTATTTTGATAATACCTACCAGGGCAAGGGTTTAGGGTCAGTACTGCTGAAAAAAATGATTCTTGACAGCGAAAGTCACGGTTTCTGGACCCTTCAGGCCAGTATTTTTCCCGAGAACGAAGCTTCCATAAGATTTCACCAGAAAAACGGATTCAGAACCGTAGGGGTAAGGAAAAAAATCGGAAAACTAAACGGACAGTGGAAAGATGTTGTCCTGTTTGAAAAACGAAGCGACAGCATAGAATAAATAATAAAGCACCAGGCAGTTCTTTAAATCTTTCAATATAATTAAATAACTCACTTTTTGCTCCACAAATATTTAATCTCACATTCAAATTTTCTAACTTAAAAAAGCTCAAGTATACTTTGGCACTAACCTTGTTATCTCCCTGTTGAAATTTGAAAAAGTGGAAAATATGAAAAGTTTAATGAAAGTAGCAGGAGCGGTAACCGTTATGTTGATGATGACATCATGTGTGGTGCATGACCATCATGTAAGAAGACTCCCGCCGGGGCAGGCTAAAAAAGTGTATGGAGGAAGTGCAAGATACTATGCTCCGGGACAGGTGAAAAAACGAGTGTACTATTATGACTATGACAACAGAGGTCATCATCATAAAAACAAAGGACACAAACGACACAGAGATTAAAAAAAATAAAAAAAGCCCTGATTTTTCAGGGCTTTTGATTTGTATTTAAAATCTCGATTTCTTAGGATTCAGAAATGTATTGAAGATCATAACTTCCGTTCCGAATTTTTTCTCAATTCTTTCCGAAATGTTCAGCATCTCACTTTTGATGAAATCTTCCCTCAGATCATCATTATCAAACATCAGAAGCAGGTTATAATTCTTACCCTCTTCAATATAATCGCTGTGTACATCAGAAAGAATATATTTATTGACATCCATAAGGTTTTCCGCCATCAGCACCAGTGTTTCGTCGATATAATTTTCCCATTCTTCGATATTGTTTTTCGTACAGTGGAAAGTTATACTCAATAAGCTCATATTTTATGAATTTTTAAGATTTTGTGGATAAATTCTAGCACAAAAATCGGTAAAAATTTCGTAAATTAGCCCGTTAATAAAAATTGGAAATAAATAATTTTCAGACGCACAGCTAAAGGTCTGACTGTCATTATAATAAATTTGTTTATGCAAAAAGAAGGAGAAAGACTGATTCCTATCAACATTGTTGATGAAATGAAATCGTCTTATATCGATTATTCGATGTCGGTTATCGTTTCAAGAGCGTTGCCGGACGTAAGAGACGGCCTGAAACCCGTTCATAGAAGAGTACTTTACGGTATGTATGGATTAGGGGTTTTTTCTAATAGAAAATATTTAAAATCTGCAAGAATCGTTGGGGATGTTTTGGGTAAATATCACCCGCATGGAGACTCCTCAGTTTATGATGCAATGGTGAGAATGGCTCAGGAATGGAGCTTACGCTATCCCCAGGTAGATGGACAGGGAAACTTCGGTTCAATGGACGGAGACCCGCCTGCAGCAATGCGTTACACCGAAGCAAGACTGAAAAAAATCTCTGATGAGATTCTTTCAGACCTGGACAAGGAAACTGTTGATTTTCAGAATAACTTTGACGACAGTATGCAGGAGCCTACCGTGCTGCCTACAAAAGTTCCTAACCTTTTAGTTAATGGAACTTCCGGGATCGCAGTAGGTATGGCGACCAATATGGCACCGCACAACCTTTCAGAATCCATTGATGCAATCTGTGCTTATATTGATAACAGAGAAATCACGATCGATGAATTAATGCATCATATTACAGCACCGGATTTCCCTACTGGAGGTATTATATACGGCTACGATGGAGTAAGGGATGCTTTCCATACAGGAAGAGGGCGAGTAGTGCTGAGAGCAAAAGTGAATTTCGAAGAAATCGGAAACAGAAATGCCATCATCGTTACCGAAGTTCCTTACCAGGTAAATAAGGCAGACATGATCGCCAGAACCGCGGAACTTGTAAAAGATGACAAGATTGTAGGAATTCATGAAATAAGAGACGAATCGGACAGAAATGGTTTGCGTGTCGTTTATGAACTGAAAAATGATGCTATTCCTAATGTTGTCTTAAACCTACTATATAAATATACAGCTCTTCAGACTTCTTTCAGCGTTAACAACATTGCGTTGGTTAAAGGAAGACCGGAACAGTTGAATTTAAAGGATATTATCCACCATTTCGTTGAGCACAGACACGAAGTGATTGTGAGAAGAACTCAGTATGAGCTTAAGAAAGCCAAAGAGAGAGCTCACATCCTTGAAGGTTTCATGAAAGTGATCGGATCTCAGGATTCCTTAGACAGAGCAATTTCTATTATCCGTCACAGTGCTAACCCTCAGGCGGCAAAAGAAGGCCTGATCGAAGCATTTGAACTTTCTGACCTTCAGGCCCAGGCTATTCTTGACTTAAGATTGGCACGTCTTACAGGAATGGAACTTGACAAGATCCGTGACGAATATGACACGATCATGAAAGAGATCATGAACTTGGAAGATATCTTAGCCAATGAACCCAGAAGATTTGAGATCATCAAAGAAGAATTGCTTGAAATTAAAGAAAAATACGGTGACGAAAGAAGAACTGCAATCGACTATTCAGGAGGAGAAATGTCTATCGAAGATATTATCCCGAATGAAGCGGTAGTGCTTACCATTTCACACGCAGGATATGTTAAGAGAACCTCACTTTCTGAATACAAAATTCAGAGCAGAGGTGGTGTAGGTAACAGAGCAGCAACGACAAGAGATGAAGACTTCCTTGAATATATTGTTTCTGCAACCAATCACCAGTACATGTTGTTCTTCACAGAAAAAGGAAGATGTTACTGGCTGAGGGTATTTGAAATTCCTGAAGGTTCAAAAACATCCAAAGGAAGAGCAGTACAGAACCTGATTAACATTGAGCAGGATGATAAGATCAAAGCATACATCAGAACCAACAACCTGAAAGACGCAGAATACGTAAACCAGATGAGCGTAGTGATGGTTACCAAGAACGGTACGATCAAGAAAACATCCCTTGAGGCTTATTCAAGACCAAGAGTTAACGGGGTTAATGCCATCGAGATCAGAGATAATGACCAGTTGTTGGGTGCATACCTTACCAACGGTACATCCCAGATCATGATTGCTACGAAAAACGGTAAATGTATCCGTTTCCCTGAAGAAAAAGTAAGAGAAGTAGGTAGAGGATCCATTGGGGTACGCGGTATTACCATGGACGATAATGATGAGGCAATTGGTATGATTGTTGTGAATGATGTAGAAAAAGAAACAGTGCTTGTCGTTTCCGAAAAAGGTTACGGTAAAAGGACTGCTGTAGAAGACTACAGAATTACCAACAGAGGAGGAAAAGGAGTTATTACCCTGAACATTACCGAAAAAACAGGAAATCTGATCGCTATTCAGAATGTGACAGACGAAGACGGATTGATGATCATCAATAAGTCCGGTGTTGCCATCAGAATGAATATGGACGAGATGAGAGTAATGGGAAGAAATACCCAGGGTGTAAAAATGATCAACCTTAAGAAAAATGACGAAATTGCAGCCATTGCAAAAGTAGAAATGGATAAAGAGGTAGAAGAAGATTCTGAAGAAAATGAAGAAGGAACAGGAATTGTAGATAACCAGGAAAACAATACAGAACCGCAGGCTGAAAAAGAAAACCCGGCTGAGGAAAATGAGAATTCTGATTCTGAAGAATAAAACGTACAATTAATATAATATAGTTATTATGAAGAAACTCATTTTAGGTATAGCAATCGTAGCTTCTGCTTTCGTTTTCGGTCAGAAGGGCGATGTAAATGCCAAGCTGCAGGAAGCGAACAAAGCTGCAATGGATGCATATAATGCAAAAAATTATACCGTTGCCGCGCCTAAGTTTTTAGAAGTTTATAACTTATTAAAAACTAGTGGCCAGGATGATAAGTTATATATGTATTATGCAGGACTTAGCTATGCTTTGGCAAATAATACGGACGAATCCATCAAAATATATACAGATCTTATCAATTCAGGTTTTACAGGAGTTCAGACTACGTATACTGCGAAGGAGAAAAAATCCGGTCAGGTAGTGAATTTAGACAAAGCTACCTGGGAGCTTATGAAAAAGAATCCTGACTATTCAGATTTCAAAACAGAGCAGACACCAAGCGTTGAGCCGGAACTGTATGAAACATTAACGACTTTGCTTATGAACGCAAAGAAACCTAATGAAGCATTGGCGATTATCGAAAAAGGACTGGCAAAATATCCAAATAATGCCAAACTTAAAGAAGCGCAGGCTACAGCTTACTACGATTCTGGAAATACAGAAAAATTCATCGGAGCACTTAAAGAACAGCTGGCTAAAAATCCTAATGATGCTACCAACTGGTACAACCTTGGAGTAATGCAGTCTAAAAATCCTGCGACAGTAGAAGATGCCCTTGCGTCATTCAAAAAAGCTATCGAAATCAAACCTGACTTTGACAACGCTCACCAGAACCTTGTTTATACAGTGATCGGAGACGATTCAAAAACTGTAGAGCAGATCAATGCATTAAGAAAGGAAAAGCCTGAAGAAGCGACGAAACTGATCGATGCAAGAAGAGAAAGATTTACTAAAGCACTTCCATATGCTGAAGGATGGTACAAGGCTGCACCGGAAAATCTTGATGCCCTTACTGCATTGAAGGAGATCTATATCGTAACAAAAAATACAGATAAAATTAAAGATCTGAAAGCTAAGGAAGCTGAGCTTAAAGCAAAAGCAAAATAATATTCCTTACCTGAATCATAAATGAAACCGGAGCAGAAATGTTCCGGTTTTTGTTTTTTGATCTGAATCATGCCTTGATTTTTTACCTTGATTATCGTTAAATTTCACCCTGAAAATTCTTTGCAATTCCGTATCTTTGAGAAAAATTTTTATAAGATGATTGAGTGGAAAACCGCCAAAGAATACGAAGATATTACCTATAAAAAATGTAATGGGGTAGCCAGAATTGCTTTCAACAGACCGGAAGTGAGAAATGCTTTCAGACCAAAGACCACTTCAGAACTGTATGACGCTTTCTATGACGCTTATGAAGACTCTTCAATAGGGGTTGTTCTGCTTTCCGGAGAAGGGCCAAGTGCCAAAGACGGAGGCTGGGCTTTCTGCAGCGGAGGCGACCAGAAAGCAAGAGGCCATCAGGGATATGTAGGCGAAGACGGAAGACACCGTCTGAATATTCTTGAAGTTCAGCGTCTCATCCGTTTCATGCCGAAAGTGGTTATTGCTGTTGTACCCGGATGGGCGGTAGGAGGAGGACATTCACTTCATGTGGTATGCGATCTTACATTAGCGAGTAAAGAACATGCTATTTTCAAACAGACCGACGCCGATGTTACAAGTTTCGATGGAGGCTATGGATCTGCTTATCTTGCGAAAATGGTTGGTCAGAAAAAGGCCCGTGAAATATTCTTTTTAGGAAGAAACTATTCCGCTCAGGAAGCTTTGGATATGGGAATGGTTAATGCCGTAATCCCGCATGAAGAATTAGAAGATACAGCCTATGAATGGGCCCAGGAAATATTGGCAAAATCCCCGACTTCCATCAGAATGCTGAAATTTGCAATGAACCTGACAGATGACGGAATGGTTGGTCAGCAGGTATTTGCAGGTGAAGCAACCCGTTTGGCTTATATGACCGAAGAAGCGCAGGAAGGAAGAAATGCATTCCTTGAAAAAAGAAAGCCGGACTTCGGAGAAAATCAATGGATCTCTTAAAATAAGAAGTTAGAGGTTAGAAATTAGATATTAGACTTATATGGTTTTGATCTAACTTCTGACTTCTAATATCTAACATCTAAATATTTATGTCAGATTGGATAAAAGCCGCAAGGCTAAGAACTTTACCGCTTTCCTTAAGCGGAATTATAATGGGAGCCTTTATTGCAAAATGGAGACTTTACGGAGAAGGTGGAACATGGGACTGGAAGATTTTTGCTCTGGCAATTCTGGTAACACTTTTATACCAGATTTTATCAAACTATGCCAATGATTATGGTGATGGCGTAAAAGGAACCGATGCCAAAAGAATAAATGAAGCAGAACCCAGAGCCGTAGCTTCAGGGAAAATTACAGCAAAACAAATGAAAAATGCCGTGATTCTTTTCTCTGCTTTATCCTTTATTGCCACAATTGCTCTGTTATATATTGCCTTAATTCCGGATTATATGAAAGAATTCTATATTTTCATAGGATTGGGAGTAGCCTGTATCTTGGCTGCAATTGGTTATACAGTTGGGAAAAAACCTTACGGATACATGGGATTGGGAGACCTTTTCGTATTTATATTCTTCGGATTGGTTTCAGTTTGTGGAAGCTATTTCCTGTTTACAAAAACCTTCAGCTGGGATATGTTATTGCCCGGAACAGCCGTAGGAATGATGAGCATGGCAGTTCTGAATCTCAACAACATGAGAGATATAGAAAGCGACAGACTGTCGGGGAAAAATAGTTTTGCATTAAGGATCGGTTTCAAAAATGCTATGATTTACGAAATGATCCTTTTACAGCTTCCGTTGGTCTTAATTCTTATATTTTTAGGGTTAAACGGTTTCATACAGTCTCAAAACTATTATGTTTTCATCGTAATGATTCTGCTGATTCCATTTGCTAAGCTCAGAAGGAAAATTATGTCTGTAAAAGAGCCTAAAGACTTAGATCCGTTCCTAAAACAGGTGGGTATTCTTACCTTTACAATGGCGGTTCTTACAGCAATTGGGCTTAATTTCTTTAAATAAATACCATTACTATGAGTTCAGATACCTACGTTCAAGCTCAAATGCTTATCAGAAAACCGGTTGAAGATGTTTTTGAGGCATTTATCAACCCCGAAGTGACTACTCAATTCTGGTTTACAAAGTCTACCGGAAAATTAGAGGAAGGCAAATCCATTACCTGGGAGTGGGAAATGTATGGCGCAAAATCTGAGGTAAACGTTCACCAGATTATTCCAAACCAGCTGATAAAAACAGAGTGGGGAGATCCGGCTGTGCAGGTGGACTATGAATTTAAAACAATGGAGAAAGGGACTTTAGTGGTCATTAAAAGCTATGGATTCAGCCAGACGGGTGAAGATCTTTTAAAAATAATCAATGACAATACAGGTGGTTTTACAACAGTTCTCGATGGTTGCAAAGCCTATTTAGAACACGGAATTAATTTAAGATTGATTGAGGATAAATTTCCACAGAAATAATCTGGCATAAAACCTTTGCGGATTTAAACATTTAGTCTATTAAAAAATCTTAGCGCTCCTTGCGTTTAAATAAAACACAAATAACACCAATGTTTACACAAATTTTCACTAATATTTTATAGTGTTATTCGTGAAAAATATTTGAGCTATTTGTGTTTAAATGTTTAAAAAATTAATTAAAAAATCAATTAAAAATGAAAATACAATTTTTAGGACAAAACTGTTTTTTGTTTACATACAAAGACAAAACTATTTTAAGTGATCCTTTTTACAATTACCAAAAAGCGCAATCCGGCTTTGATATATCGGCACAGAAGATCGATTATATTTTGCTGACCCATGCCCACGGTGATCATATTGCTGATGTAGAGGAAGTATTGCAGTTTCATCCGGAAGCAACAATTATTGCTGTTCCTGAGATCTGCGCTTACTTTAAAACCGCAAAAAATAAAGACGATGTGAACTTAGGAGGATCGGCAAAAATCGACGATCTTAAAATTTCCATGGTACCGGCTCATCATACAAGTTCGTTTCCGGATGGAAGCTATGGAGGTGTTCCTGTAGGATATATTTTCAGACTTCCTGAAGGTAAAAATATCTATTTGGCTGGAGATACTGGCGTTATGGCTGATATGGAGCTTTTCCCAAGACTCTTCGGGAATATTGATCTGTCTATCCTTCCCATCGGTAGCCATTACACAATGTGCCCGAGAAAAGCATCTTTTGCAGCAGCAGAATTATTGAAAACGCCAAAAGTGATCGGATGCCATTTTGATACATTCCCCGCCATTGAGATCAACCATGAAAGTGCATTAAAGCATTTTGCTGATAAAAATGTAGAACTTGTTCTTCCTAAATTAGGAGAGGAGTTTGAATTTTAATATAAAAAATGAAGGGTAATCTGGAAATGGAAATGCTGAAAAGTATAGAAACAAAAAAAGATAATTTTCCAATTACCTTACTTCAACTTAAACCAAAAAAAAATGGCAAGCTACCTAAATCACACCGCTACGACCAATTACCTTTGCTGTGTTCCCACCCTGGAGGATTCTCAGGAGCTGGTTGTTTAGGACTTGCCGTTGCAAAGGTAGGAATAATTTATAAACTTCAAAATATAATTAAAGAAAATTAGTCGAAAAAATGCAGTAACAAAGCTAAACAGCTGGAATTTAGTGTAATAATTTTTCAACTTTTTCTAAAAAATCTAACATGACGAAAAGTCCATCAACATTAGGAATTATACTTTTTATCGCTACAATGATCATTTTTTTTGTAGCCTATTACTTTTTCTCAGGCATCAATTATTTTGATACCTCTTTGAAAATCAATGCATTTGTTCTGCCCATTTTATATGCAGGCGGTGCTTTTTGGTCCGTAAAATCTTTCTGGAACAAAAATAGAGTAGTAAGTTTTAAAGATGCATTTTCAAGGGCGTTCATTCCGATGTTTATCGGAGGAATTCTTTCTATTTTCAGCATTTATGCGTTTCTTAATTTCGTAGATCCTGCTGCTAAAAAATTGCTTAATTATCAGTATGTACAGAGGCAGAAAACCGAATTAGATACTGAGTATCAGTCTGCAAGAAAGATCATGAAACATCAGAAAGACATTGATGAATTAGACAAAAAATATCAGGAAAGACTGCCAAGTTTCTCTCCTGAAGCCATCAAAGGAAAAGATATGCTTACGGCAAGTCATTTTTCAGGATATTTTGCAGCAATACTTATATTTTACGTAGTTTTGTCAGTGTTTTTTGGAGCGTTTTTCAGAACAAGAACAGTTTACCAGGAAACAGAAAATCAAGAATAATTTTATTAAAATTAAATGAATTTATCTATAGTTATTCCGTTATTAAACGAAGAAGATTCTTTGGAAGAGCTTTTTTCAAGGATTGATAATGTCTGTTATACCAACAGCCTGTCTTATGAAATCTGGTTCGTAGATGACGGAAGTACGGATCTGTCGTGGAGCATCATCGAAAATATGAAGGTTCAGCATCCTCAGATCCATGCAATAAAATTTTCCAGGAATTATGGCAAATCACAGGCGCTTCATGCTGCTTTTGAAAGAACAAACGGAGATGTGGTGATTACCATGGATGCTGATTTACAGGATTTTCCGGAAGAAATTCCAGAGCTTTACAAAATGGTAACCGAAGATAATTATGATATTGTTTCAGGCTGGAAAAAGAAACGTTTTGATAATGTAATGACGAAGAATGTTCCGTCAAAACTCTTTAACGCAGCGGCAAGAAAAGTGTCAGGAGTTTATCTTCATGATTTCAATTGTGGTTTAAAAGCATATAAAAAACAGGTAGTGAAATCCATAGATGTATATGGAGATATGCACCGTTATATTCCTGTACTGGCTGCCAATGCCGGATTCAGAAGAATTACGGAAAAAGAAGTACAGCACCAGGCAAGACCTTACGGAACCTCAAAATTCGGAACCGAAAGATTTATCAGAGGTTTTCTGGATCTGGTAACCCTTTGGTTTGTAAGCAGATTCGGGGGAAGACCCATGCATTTCTTCGGAGCGGTGGGAACCGTAATGTTTATCGTAGGATTTCTTTCTGCACTTTGGCTGGGAATTTCAAAACTGATTGATGTGGCAAGAGGAATTTACGGACATTTGATCACTAACAATCCGTGGTTTTATATTGCCCTGACAATGATGATTATGGGAACACTGCTTTTTATAGCCGGATTTCTGGGCGAAATGATTATCAGGACCAACCGGGAACATAAGAATTATAATATTGATGAAGTGATTTAATATGGAAAGTAAATTACCGAAAATATATTCTAAAAAAGCTATTTTAGGTTTTTCCATATTTTTCTCTACACTTTTCGGTGGAGTTTTATTATATAAAAATTTAATTGAAGCTAAAAAGAAGACTGAAGCGTATATTGTTTTAGGAGTTTCTATTTTGCTGACATTCATTGCAATATTTTTAGGAACACTTCAGGAGAATCCGAAAAGTTCTTATGCATATTTATGTGGTTTAATTGGTGGGAGTATTCTTGCATATTATTTTTTCCCAAAATACTTCCCAAATGAAGAACAATATGAAAAGAAGCCAATTTGGATACCTTTGATAATTGGAATAGCCATAACAGCAGCTTTTGTTGCTCTTATAATTTTTTCGGCTTCACTTGAAAATGGTTAAAGAAATGTATTAAATCATTAAAATGAATAAAAAAAGTTGTTTGAACTGTGGTCGTTCAGTCTCCGATGAGTTTTGTGCTCATTGCGGACAAAAAGCGGACACAGCAAGAATAACTCCACATTCTTTAGTTAAAAATGATATTCTCGGATCGATTTGGCATGTTGAAGCTAAATTTTTTCGTACTTTAAAAAATATTTCATTCAGACCGGGAGAAACGGCGATGGATTATATTTCAGGAAAAAGAATCAGATACAACAATTTTATATCGTTGTTACTGATTCTTTTTGGTTTTAATGTTTTAGGCTATCATTTTTACGAAAAATTTTCACCCGCAGAAGTTCTTTCGGATGACGTTCTGAATATGAAAAATTTTTTCTCCAAATATTCCAAAACTATTTTATTTGTTATTATTCCGATGCTTGCAATCAATGCTTATTTTTTATTTAAAAGAATAAATTTGAATATTGCAGAGCATTTTATCATCGGAACAGTAAGTCTTTTAGGAATTTTAATCTTATTTTTGTTGGACGATATCGTGAGTCTGATCGGTTTATGGAAACCTGTTTTAAGGATTTTCGATCTCATCGACAAAATTATATTCGGTCTTTCTATTCTCTTCCCGGCAATTACGTATTGGAATGCTTTTAAAAAATCGTACTCAAAACCAGGTTTACTGTGGAGGGTATTGGTTCTTTATGTTTTGATGGGAGTGGAAAGTACGGTCATAAGTTTGATTTTATATACAATATTTTAAATTAAAATGAAAAATATATTCTATACGTTATTATTATTGGCTGTTGTATCCTGCGGGAAAGTTTCTCCGAAAGGAAATATTGAAAGAAAAGATGTAGATGTTTCAGAATTTGTGAATCTGGATCTGGAAGGTAAATTTCGTGTCTTTTATGCCAGAGGAGCTAAAAATTTTGTAGAAATCGAAACTTACCCAAACGTAGCCAATAATCTGGATGTAGAGGTTAATGACAAAACTCTTGTTATCAAAGAAAAAAGAGGGACAAAAGGTGTGGATTTTTATAATGTGACCATTTATTCAAAATATAACCTTGAAAAAGTTTCAGTGGCAGATTCTGTAGAAATGAATATTTCAAGTGAAATTAAGACTGATAATTTTAGGCTTAATTTAAAAAATTATGCTACTTTTATGGGTTCAGTGAACACGAGAAGAGCAGAAGTGGAAATGCAGAACAGAAGCCGCGCCAACTTTTTGGGACTTACCAAAAATGCGGTGATAAAGATCTCAGACACAGCAAGTCTGATCGCGCCTTACTGGAAAATAGATAATCTGAATATTGACTCTAAAAACGGGAATTATGCAGAAGTTAACGTAAAAGATTCTTTAAAAGGACATGTGCAGAATACTGCCAAATTTATTTACTATAACGACCCGATTCGTGCATTTAAAATAGATAAGACGACCAAGGTTGAGAATAAGAAATTAGAATAATTAGAAAGGAAGATAGAATTTTCTCCCATCTTCGAGCCTCCATCTTCCAACAAAATATAACAAAAAGAATAGTAAAAATAAAAGCAGAATATGCGAATTTGGTATAGAATACCTTCCATCTTCAAACTTCCTGCTTCCAAACTTAAATACACATATGACAACATTAGAAAAAGCGAAACTTTGGTTAAGTGATACATTCGATAAAGAGACAAGAGATGCCGTACAGGTATTGATCGACAGCAATTCTCCGGACCTGGAAGACTCTTTTTACAGGGAGCTTGAATTCGGAACAGGAGGAATGAGAGGTATCATGGGGGTAGGAACCAACCGCTTGAATAAATATACATTAGGTCAGGCAACGCAGGGATTGGCGAATTATATGCTCCAGCAGTTTAAAGGAGAAGAAATTAAAGTGGCCATTGCCTATGATGTTCGCCATAATTCAAAAGAATTCGGGAAACTGGTTGCTGATGTTCTAACAGCAAACGGAATTAAAGTGCTTCTTTTCAAAGACCACAGACCGACCCCGGAATTGTCCTTCACCGTAAGAGACAAGAAATGTAATGGAGGAATTGTATTGACAGCATCACACAATCCGCCTGAATACAACGGGTATAAAGTATATTGGAATGATGGTGCACAGATTGTTCCGCCACATGATGAAGCGATTATCAATGAAGTATATTCTGTAAAATTCGACGAAATTAAATTCAACGGAAACGATGACCTGATCGAATGGATCGGGGAAGAGCAGGATGATGTGTATATTGATGCCTGTATTGAAAACTCAACCTACCAGAATGTAGGAAAAGAGAATTTAAATATTGTTTTCACCTCTATCCACGGAACAACTTATACTACCATTCCAAAGGCTCTGGAAAAAGCAGGATTCAAAAAGATAGATCTGGTAAAAGAACAGATGATTCCAAGCGGTAATTTTACCACGGTAGAATCTCCGAACCCAGAAGAGCCGGCAGCACTTGAAATGGCCATGGACCTGGCAAGAATTACCAATGCAGACATTGTAATCGGAACCGATCCGGACGGAGACAGACTGGGAATTGCCGTTAGAAACCTTGATGGAGAAATGCAGCTTCTGAATGGTAATCAGACCAATACAATTCTTACGTACTATATTTTAAATGAATGGAGAAAGCAGGGAAGAATCACTGGAAAAGAATTCATTGGTTCTACGATCGTAACTTCAGATATTTTCTTTGATATTGCCCAAAAGTTTGGCGTTGACTGTAAAGCTGGACTTACAGGATTCAAATGGATCGGAAAAATGATCCGTGAAGCAGAAGGAAGGGAAAAATTCATCTGCGGTGGTGAAGAAAGTTTTGGTTTCATGACCGGAGATTTTGTCCGCGATAAAGATTCATGCGGAAGCATCCTTGTTGCATGTGAAATCGCTGCGTGGTGTAAAGCCAACGGAAGAACCATGTACCAATACATGATCGAGATTTATGAGGATCTTGGAATGTATTATGAAGGGTTGGTCAACATTGTAAGAAAAGGAAAAGAAGGAGCTGAAGAGATTCAGAACATGATGAAAAACTTCCGCGAAAATCCACCGAAAGAACTGGCCGGATCATTAGTAGAAGAAGTGAAAGACTTTAAAGAACAGACCAGTTTTTCTGTTTCAAAGAATGAAATTAAAGTAATGAATGACATTCCGAAATCGAATGTACTTATTTATTATACCCAGGATGGAACCAAAGTCTGCGTAAGGCCTTCAGGAACAGAACCGAAAATTAAATTTTATATTTCTGTAAAAGATGCGATTACTTCTGAGGCTGATTTTAGAGATAAATTAAAATCTTTGGAAGCTAAAATAGAAGACGTAAGAAAAGATTTACAGTTGACATAAGAAAATAAGGGATTAGGATTTAGGAATTAGGGAATTTGCACCCGAAACTAAGCCCTAAAACCTAATTCCTAATCCCATAAAAAAATAAATTTAAATAAAAATAAAGTGAAAGTTTCAAAATTAGCGGCGAACCTGATTGGTTCAGAAATTGTAAAAATTGGTAATGAAGTAAATGATTTAAAAGCAAAAGGAGCGGAAATTGCCAATCTTACTATTGGTGACCTGAATTCTAATCTCTATCCCATCCCGGCACTGCTGAAGGAGGAGATTCAGAAGGCATATCAGAATAATCTCACGAATTATCCGCCGGCCAACGGACTTTTATCTTTAAGAAAAGAAGTTTCCAAAGACTTGAAAAACAGATGGAACCTGGATTATTCACCCAACGATATTTTAATTACTGCCGGATCAAGACCATTGATCTACGCCGTTTATAAAACAATCGTAGATGAAGGAGATAAAGTAGTATATCCTACACCATCCTGGAACAACAACCATTATGCTTACCTTACTTCTGCAGAGGCTGTAGAAGTTAAGACCACTGCTGAAAACAATTTCCTTCCTACAGCGGACGATCTGAGACCGCACTTAAGCGGTGCAGTTCTTTTGGCGCTGTGTTCACCACTGAATCCTACAGGAACAATGTTTACAAAAGAGCAGCTTTCAGATATCTGTGAACTGGTTCTGGAAGAAAACAAAAAAAGAGGTGAAGATGAAAAACCATTGTACCTGATGTATGATCAGATCTATTCTAATCTTACTTTCGGTGCACAGCATGTGGATCCGGTTTCTCTTTTCCCTGAACTGAAACAATACACTATTTATATCGACGGTATCTCTAAATGCCTTGCTGCAACCGGAGTACGTGTAGGGTGGGGATTTGGCCCTTCTCATATCTTGGATAAAATGAAAGCCCTGTTAACGCATGTTGGAGCCTGGGCACCGAAGCCTGAACAGGAAGCTACCGCGAAATTCTTTGAAAATCCTAACAATGTAAATGTTTTTGTAGAAGATTTCAAAGGAAAACTGGAAGAAAGCTTAAAAGTTCTTCACGGTGGAATCCAGGATTTAAAAGGAAAAGGACTGGCAGTAGAAAGCATCGAACCGATGGGAGCACTATACCTAACGATCAGATTGGATTATATCGGAAAAATAAAACCGGACGGATCTGTGATTGAAAATTCTTCAGATCTGGTATTTTACTTAATCAATGATGCCGGAGTTGCTCTTGTACCGTTCTCAGCATTCGGAGAGGCAAAATCTGAGCCTTGGTTCCGTGCTTCAGTAGGAGGCTTAGCAGTTGACGAGATCAAAGTAATGCTTCCGAAGCTTGAAAATGCTTTGAATAATCTTAAATAGTTTTTTTAATGAAACAGCATAACAATGTATCCATGTAATAATTCCGGTACTTACACTATTGGTAAACTGTTAACACGATTAGATTGTTATATTAAAAAAAACAGATGCTTCGACCTTGCTCAGCATGACATTGTTATAGTCAATAGTTAGTATTAGCAATGTCACGCTGAGCGGAGTCGAAGCGTTTTAATAGTAAGACATAAATAAAATTCAGTTGTATTCGTGCAACTTCCCATAAAGTCTTTCCTGGAAACTTAAATTTTGAGCTATTCAAATCAAAATTATCTTTTTGGCGAATTATTTAACTCATAATTCATAACTTTTAATTTATAACTTTAATAATAAGTAATCAATGAAAATCATAGCTGTCATTCCTGCCCGTTACGAAGCAAGTCGTTTTCCGGCAAAGCTTATGCAGATGTTAGGTGAAAAAACAGTAATCATGACAACCTATCAGAATGTTTCGGAAACAGGATTGTTTGATGAAGTATTTGTGGCTACGGATTCAGAAATTATTTTTGATGAAATTGTGAAAAACGGTGGAAAAGCCGTGATGACCGGGCAGCATGAAACCGGAAGCGACCGTATTGCAGAGGCTGTACAGAATATCGATTGTGATATTGTGATCAATGTTCAGGGGGATGAACCTTTCCTTAAATTGGAGCCTTTAAGACAGCTTATCGACGTTTTTAAGGATGATGCTAACCAGGAAATTTCTCTGGCTTCATTAAAAATCAGACTAACGGAAAAAGAAGAAATCGAAAACCCGAATAATGTCAAGGTAATAACGGATAATAACGGTTTTGCCCTCTATTTCAGCCGTTCTGTAATTCCTTTTCACAGGGAAGTTTCCTATGATATAAATTACTACAAACATATTGGTGTGTATGCTTTCAGGAAGCATGCCTTACTTCAGTTTTCAAAGCTGGAAATGAAACCCCTTGAAATATCAGAAAAGATCGAATGCATCCGCTATCTTGAATACGGAATGAAGATAAAATTGATAGAAACCAATTTCATTGGAGTAGGGATCGATACTCCCGAAGATCTGGAGAAAGCAAGGAAATTAATTTGAGAGTAAATAGTGAAAGCATTGCGCCTTTTGTTTTTTCGTACAATTCCCCTTATATTTGAATGAATATATAAACTATAAGTGAGGATATTATTTTTAATATTATTATTTTACTGTTCAAATCTAAAATGTCAGAATTTGAATGATAAAAAATTCTATGCTCAAATTAATCATAGCACTAAAGCAACAACAACCGGAGCTATAGATATCTATACTTTTCTTGTACTGGAATTTAAAAACAATAAAATATATCCATCGTATTTGGTCATACCATCTCAAGAACGGAGTATAAAAACCCCTGTGAATTATAGATTTGAAAATAAAATATTATATCTTGCAAAACCATTAGATTTTAATGAAGACCTGGGAACCGTTTTCACTTATACCAATGGAAATCTGGTATCCCAAAAGAAACGGAAAGAGCCGGAATTTGTCTTCAAACCTTCTTTAGATAGCTATTTTAAAAGAAATAAATGAAAAAAATAATATACTTAGTCCTTTTAACGTTTGCCACTTCATTATATTCTCAGACCGCAAAAGAAATTATAGATAAAAATATAGAACTGTCCGGAGGATTAACGAATTGGAAGCTCTTAAATTCAGTGTTGCTGCAGGGGAAAGTGATCTTAGGAATCAAAGATGAATATCCTATAAAAATATACCAGCAGCGTCCCAATCTTACCAAAACGGTGATCAGTATCGGTGGAAAAGAAACTGCAATTGAAGGCTTTGACGGAACTAAGGGATATGCAATGAATTATGCAACCAACAAGCTTCAGGTGTACCCTGAATACATACCTGAAAGCTTTGATAATGATTTCATTGACTGGGAAAATAAAGGTTTTGATGCTAAATATGCAGGAAAAGAAAAAGTAGGTGAAATCTACTGTCACAAAGTGGAGCTTACCAAAAATGTAAATAAGAACATCTATTACTTTGACGTAAAAACGTATATGCTTTTAAAAGAAATCAAAAAAGATGAAACGTTGGTATATGCCGATTACAAGAAAGTAGGAAATCTTTCCATGCCTTTCAGAATTGAATCCTCAAGTACTAAAAAGGATGGAGACTTCGTTATGGTCTTAAACAGGATTGATGTCAATAAGGTTTTTCCTTACAACACATTTAAATTTTAATTAAGGAAATAAGACCTATTTAAAAGATCCTGCATTATATTTTGAAAATAACTGCGGCAAAACTGCCAACTAAAATTATAAGAATGAAAAAGATTTTCTTATTGCTGCTTTCTTTTGTGGCATTTTTACAGAGCTGTACCAATCAGAAAAGTGAAGTTTCTCAATCTAAAACCAAAGAACTTATGGGAAAAACAATATATGATTTCAAAGTTGAAAGCCTTGACGGCAAAGAGATCAACTTTGCAGATTTTAAAGGAAAAAAGATCCTTATTGTCAATACAGCATCGGAATGTGGATTTACACCACAATATGCAGATTTGGAAAAGCTGTATGAAGAATATAAAGACAAACTGGTTATTGTAGGATTTCCTGCCAATAATTTCGGAGGCCAGGAACCGGGAACCAATACAGAGATCGGGGCTTTTTGCCAGAAAAATTATGGGGTAACTTTTCCTCTGGCAGCTAAAGTTTCTGTAAAAGGGGATGATACAGCACCTATTTTCAAATACTTAACCGAAAAAGACTTAAACGGATTAAAAAATACAACCATCCTTTGGAATTTTACAAAGTTTCTCATCGATGAAAACGGAAAACTGGTAGATACTTTCGTAAGTACTACAAAACCTACGGATGAAGCTATTACAAAATATCTGAAGTAGATAATTTATAAAACAATGCTTCGGCTCCGTTCAGCTTGACAACTAGAAAATACATTAGTATTAGAAATGTCACGCTGAACGGAGCCGAAGCGTTTATAATTCAAAGCTGTTTGCTTCAATCGTTGCTTTTCTCCGCAAAACAAAAAATATTCCCAAGCTTAATACTGGAATACCCATTACTTTTTATCTTGGAAGAATTGATCATTGCCTTTGCTAAAATATCTGTAGGCAAAGGTTTCTGACTTTCCAGCAGTCCCAGCTTATTGGCAAATTTTATAATTCTGCTGCCCAGAACTTCTCCGGTTCTTTCCGAATCTTTTCTTTCCAGCATTCCGGGTTTAAAAATAGTGATCTTATTAAAATGAAGTTGTTTCACAGCCTCTTCCAGTTCACCTTTCATTTTAGAATAGAAGATTTTAGATGTGGGGTTTGCTCCATAAGCAGAAACCAGTATATAGTCTTCCACATCATTTTCCTTTGCTGCTTTGGCAAATTCATACTGATAATCAAAATCTACCTTTCTCTGGGCTTCTTTGCTTCCGGCATCTTTCAGCGTTGTTCCCAAGCATGAGAATGCAATGTCACCCTTGACCTTATCTTTCCATTCTTCCGGCTTTTCAAAATTAACCACATGAACTTTCAGCTTGTCATTCTGAATATCCACAGGCTTTCTTACAAAGATATCGACTTCCTCAAACTCTTTATCGCTGAGCAGCTGTTTCACCAGATCCTTTCCTGTAGCGCCCGTTGCGCCAATGACCAAAGCTTTCATAATAATTGTGATTTATATAGATGGTATTTTCTTTCTTAAATTTACTACATTTGAAATTAATATCAATAATCATTAATCACTTATCATTTATAAAAATCCATGGATGCCAACGAAATTCTAGATTACTGCCTTGCTAAAAAAGGAGTTACAGAAACTTTTCCTTTTGATAACGAAACCCTTGTGATGAAAGTAGGCACAAAAATGTTTTTATTAATGGGGCTTGAAAGACAGCCATTAAGCATCAATGTAAAAACTGACCCTGAGTGGAGTGCAGAACTCCGAGAACAGCATCCGCAGATCACAGGTGCATTTCACATGAATAAAACCCATTGGAATTCCGTCCTGGTTGATGGTTTGAAAAGAGATCTTATCTATAAGTTAATAGATCACTCTTATGAACTGGTTTTTAATTCATTAACGAAAAAAGCAAAAGAAGAAATTATAAATAGCTAGAATTGAAATTCCCGGGTCAGCCTTTTATCTTCATCCAACCTTTCAATCAATTTTTCAAGACCTTCGAATTTGATCTCATCATGAAGAAAATCCCTGAATCTTACCGTGATTTTTTCATCATAAATATCGCCATCAAAATCAAGGATATAAACTTCAACGGTTAATTTTTCTCCGTTCACGGTAGGATTGGTACCAATGCTGAGCATTCCTTTATATGGCAGGCCTTTTACTTCGGTCTCTACAATATAAGCTCCTTTTTTAGGGAGAAGTTTAATAGATTCAGCATCAATATTGGCTGTAGGATAGCCGATTGTCCGCCCAATCTTTTTCCCGTGAACAACAGTGCCGGAAACAGAGTAGGGGTAACCAAGCATTTCATTGGCTTCTTTAATATTTCCAGTCAGAAGAGCATTGCGGACTTTCGTAGAGCTGATATTGTTTTCGTGGATATTGATGGCTTCCATCTGTTCAACAACAAAATCCAGTTCTTTGGAAAGCTTTTGAAGAAGTTCGAAATTTCCGCTCTTATTTTTCCCGAATGAATGGTCGTAGCCTATAATAAGGTATTTTACATTCAGTTTGTCGATCAGGATCTGGCGTACAAACTCTTCTCCCGTAAGGTTTCTGAATTCTTCATCAAATTCTTTCAGAAACAGATGATTGATTCCGTATTTTTCGATCAGCTGTTTCTTTTCATCCAGCGTATTCAGAAGCTTAAGATCTTCATTCGGGTTAAAAACGAAACGCGGATGCGGCCAGAAAGTAAGGATCGCTGTCTCCAGATTATTCTCTGTACCCACATTAATCAGTTCATCGATGATACTTTTATGCCCGAGATGTACTCCGTCAAACATTCCCAGAGACAATGCTAAAGGCTTTTGGGAGGAATAATCTTTAAAATTCTTGAAAACTTTCAAAACGGAAAAATTTGACTGCAAATATATGTATAATGTAGCAATGTATCAATATAACAGTTTACCAATATTCTAACCAATAATTATTTGCTATATTGCTCAATTGACAGACTGGTACATTAATAAAAAAGTATGATAAAAATCTTTTTTTTACCAATTGTAGGTTTATGAAGAATCATTATATTTGCACCAAGAAAAAATTTAGCAATGGCAAACCAAATTAAAGGTAAAATTTCTCAAATTATTGGTCCGGTAATCGACGTTGTCTTCACAGATGTGGAAGCAATTCCAAGTATCTATGACGCGTTAGAAATTACAAAAGGAAACGGTGAAAAAGTAGTCTTAGAAGTAGAGCAGCATATTGGTGAAGATACAGTAAGATGTATTGCAATGGATGCTACAGACGGTCTTCAAAGAGGGCAGGAAGTAATCGGATACGGAAATCCTATTACAATGCCAATTGGTGAAGCTGTAAACGGAAGACTATTCAACGTTGTTGGGGATGCTATCGACGGACTTCAAAATATTTCTAAAGAAGGTGGTCTGCCAATTCACAGACCAGCTCCAAAATTTGATCAACTTTCAACTTCTGCAGAAGTTTTATTTACAGGTATTAAAGTAATCGACCTTATCGAACCTTACGCAAAAGGAGGTAAGATTGGATTGTTCGGTGGTGCCGGGGTAGGTAAAACAGTATTGATCCAGGAGTTGATTAACAATATTGCAAAAGGACATGGAGGTCTTTCAGTTTTTGCCGGAGTAGGTGAAAGAACGAGAGAAGGAAATGACCTTTTGAGAGAGATGCTTGAATCAGGAATTATTAAATATGGTGATGATTTCATGCATTCTATGGAAAACGGAGGTTGGGATCTTTCCAAAGTAGACTTAGAAGCTATGAAAGAATCTAAAGCTGCATTCGTTTTCGGACAGATGAACGAGCCGCCAGGTGCAAGAGCCAGAGTAGCACTTTCTGGTCTTACATTGGCTGAGTACTACAGAGACGGTGGTGAAAGCGGACAAGGTAGAGACGTACTTTTCTTCGTAGACAACATCTTCCGTTTTACACAGGCTGGTTCTGAGGTATCTGCACTTCTAGGTCGTATGCCTTCAGCAGTAGGTTACCAACCGACTCTTGCTTCTGAAATGGGAGCGATGCAGGAAAGAATTACTTCAACTAAAAACGGTTCAATTACTTCAGTACAGGCAGTTTATGTACCTGCGGATGACTTAACTGACCCGGCTCCTGCAACTACGTTTGCTCACTTGGATGCAACGACGGTACTGGACAGAAAAATTGCTTCATTGGGTATTTATCCTGCGGTGGATCCATTGGCGTCTACGTCAAGAATCCTTGCTCCGGAAATTATCGGTGATGAACATTACGACTGTGCTCAGAGAGTAAAAGAAATTCTTCAGAGATACAAAGCGCTTCAGGATATCATTGCAATTCTTGGTATGGAAGAACTTTCTGAAGAAGATAAATCAGTAGTTTACCGTGCCAGAAAAGTTCAGAGATTCTTATCTCAGCCTTTCCACGTAGCTGAACAGTTTACAGGTATTCCGGGATCATTGGTAGATATCAAAGATACTATCAAAGGATTCAACATGATTATGGATGGTGAACTAGACCATTTACCGGAAGCTGCTTTCAACCTGAAAGGAACTATCGAAGAAGCTATCGAAGCTGGACAAAAAATGTTAGCTGAAAACGCTTAAGAAAATTTTAAATGTTAAATTTTAGATTTTAGATTGAATAATCATTTAAAATTTAAAATCTATAATCTATAATTCATAAAAAAAATGAATATAAAAATTTTAACACCAGAATACGTAGTTTTTGAAGGGGAAGTAGACTCTGTATTGTTGCCGGGAAAAAGTGGTGAATTCCACATTATGAAAAACCACGCTGCAATCGTTTCTTCTTTGATCGGAGGTAAAGTAAAGCTTTTCACATCTTCAGTTGGTGAAGCTTATGCTAAAAACTTTACTAAAGAAAATGATAAAGACTCTGTTTTTTCTTACCCTATCAAAAGCGGTGTTGTAGAATTTAATCATGATAAAGGAATCATCCTTTGTGAATAATTAAATGAAAAGCTAAATATATTTTCAAGAAAGTGTAACTTTGGTTACACTTTTTTTATGCTGTGTAAAAGTCTGATTCTATGAAGAAAAGTATAATCATATTCTTTACCGTTTTGGGAATCTTGTGTAATGCCCAAAATTTCAAAACCAAAAGAGGTATTATAAGTCTTGACGGCGTTCATGTTGCTAAGCTCTCCAATAAATCCAGTATCTATACATTCATGGACCTGAATGATACCCCGATGTATACTATAGAGTTTATAGATAAAAGTATAGTGGATTCTGTAAGAGACAGTTACATAAGACTGAACAGGGTCTACAACAGGGATAAAGCCATAGAGCTGGATTATATTTCTCCGTCAGCATTTTCCGGAGAAGAAAAATCAGCAGTATACACCTCCATAAAGGGTCTGAAAATTATTGATAATAAAGGGATCAATATTAAAAACCTTGATGATATATTTAAAAATATTCCGAAAAGGAAGCTGGATACCAAAACCAAGGATGCCTATACTACAAGAAGTAAAATTGATAAGCTGAACATTGAAGTCAATAAGGTAGGAGAGATCATAAGCAATGGTGTTCCTGTCGGCTACTTTACCAACCTTCCTGTAAGTTTCGGTTCTGAGGATACTATTACGGACAAAACTTTTATAGATATTGAGGTGTATGACGCTAAGAGTAAATACATCGGAAAATATATTACAACGACAAAGCAGATCAAAACAGCTAACGGAAAAATTTTCACCATTTACAGGGAAATGTCCGGCAGAGCTTCTCTGTTAAAATTTCCTACTTATAAAGCCATTGCAGAAAGAATGGCAATTATGGACCCGAACTTTATTAAAGTTCAGGAAAAGGTAATTGTTGGTGACGTTGTGAAGGGAAATGCTGAAAAGTAAAATTGTAGTGACTTTGAATACTCATAGAAATCCCGGAGATTTAATTTTCCGGGATTTTTTTTAATTTATTTAAAAAATTACAAACTCAAAATTACTCCATTTTCTTTCAATTGCTGCATCGGCTTCGAAAACCAGAATAATTCAAAATCTTCAAATTTTTCTTCAAACTGATTCTTAAGTTGCTGAGCTGTAATTTTTTTCGGATTCTCTATAGAATTTTCTTCCAGCAGATTCATTAGCCATTCCGCTTTATCCTGCTCCAGATCTACCTTTACAATATTGGTTTTTAAGTGGAACGTAAGAAGCGTATATGCACCGGAGTATTTCTTTTTATTTTTTATGCGATTCTCAGCGATTACGTTTTTGGTCAGGAAAACAACCTTTGAGTTGCCTTTAAAGCCGAATTGGGTATCGTCCAGAAGGCAGTCATGAATATAATCAGGATGAACTGTTGTTCTTGGAATTTTAAAATCAAACCATTCCTGAAGCGGAAATTCAAAATTGATTCCGTGCATATAATTAAAAAGAGATTTTTTCAATCCAAAGCTGAACTGGCTGTGATCGATTCCGGTTTTATCCTTAAAATCAATATCATTATTGGCAAACAGAATTTCCTGCTTCAGAGGAGTCACTCCAAATTCTTCAGGATTTATTCCGACAGGCGAATGCGCTGTCATGGCAAACTGATGCCAGAAAGCACTTTGAAGAATCCCCATTTCAAACATCTGCCTTACCATTTCCAAAGAGTCCACTGTTTCCTGAATAGTCTGAGTAGGGTAGCCATACATCAGATATGCGTGAATCATGATTCCGGCTTCGGTGAAATTTCTTGTTACCTTTGCCACTTGTTCTACAGAAATACCTTTGTCTATCAATTGCAGCAACCGGTCGCTGGCCACTTCCAGTCCTCCGGAAACAGCGACACATCCCGAAAGTTTTAGCAGATAACATAAATCACGGGTGAAGCTTTTCTCAAACCGGATATTGGTCCACCAGGTAACAACCAGATTTCTTCGTAAAATTTCCAGGGCAACTTCCCGCATCAATGCCGGTGGAGCTGCCTCATCTACAAAATGAAATCCAGTTTCACCGGTTGTTTTGATCAGCTCCTCCATTCTGTCCACTAAAATTTTAGCGGAAATAGGCTCGTAGATTTTGATATAGTCCAGAGAAATATCGCAGAATGTACATTTTCCCCAGTAGCAGCCGTGGGCCATGGTTAGTTTGTTCCATCTCCCGTCACTCCATAAACTGTGCATTGGATTGGCAATTTCAATCACTGAAATATACTGTTCTAACTTTAAGTCTGTATAATCCGGTGTACCGATATCTGCCTGCTTATAGTCGTGTCTTTTAGAATTATTTTTATAAGTAACCTTTTGATTTTCAATTAAAAATGTTCTCTTGTATTCGGCGGTTTCTTCTGAAATAGGTAAGCTGTTGTAAAGAAGCTCGAGAGGAAGCTCACCATCATCAAGAGTGATGAAATCAAAGAATTCAAAGACTCTCTGATCTTTTACTTCCCGTAATTCCGTATTGGGAAAACCGCCGCCCATAGCAGTTTTGATGTGAGGATAATTTTTCTTAATGAATTGGGCACATTTAAACCCGGCATACAGATTTCCCGGAAAAGGAATTGAAAAGCAGACCAGTTTTGGCTGAAACAATTCTAACTTTTCCTGAAGAATTTTAAGGGTAAAGCTGTCGATAAAGGTTGGATTATTGGATAGTTTTGAATACAGTTCATCAAAAGAATTGGCACTTTTTCCAAGACGTTCCGCATATCTACTGAATCCGAAATCTGAATCAATATTTTCGATAATATAATCAGAAAGATCTTCTAAATATAAAGTAGCAAGATGCTTCGCCTTATCCTGAAGCCCCATGTTTCCAAATGCAAAATCCATATCATCCAGCTGGTTAAAACGGGAGGCTTCCGGCAGGAAATTCATACTGCAAATCTGTCTGGCCAGCGTAGGGGTTTTTCCCTGCAGAAAAGGAATAACCTGGTCTATTGTCCTTACATATTCTTCCCGTAACGCATAAATCCGCTGTGAATTCTCTGATATTTCCTGAAGATTGATTTTTGTGCTGAAGATTTTCTCAAGTCCGTTTTTCGAAAATAACTCCAAAATAACATCTAGCCCCAGATCGGTTTGGTAGCTGGAAATATTTTTGGTATTCAGAAAACCTTTTATATAAGCTGTTGCCGGATAAGGAGTATTAAGCTGGGTAAAAGGCGGAGTAATGAGAAGAAGATCTTTCAACAGGAAATTTTTGCAAAGTTATTTTAAATTCACCTAAAATGAAAAAGCTAAGCAGGAAAGTTTAAAAGTATTTTTATAATTCTTTCTACACCTTATCAATATTAATGATTAAGTTTCCAGTGATAATAAGTCCATTCCAAACCAAATAATCCTGGATAGGTTTCAATATCAAGATAATTTCCTTTTCCAAATTGATGATACGTTTTGCGGTTTACGTATATGGTAAGAGGTTTTGGATATTCTTTTAAATAGTATGAATTCAAATATTCATAATCGTTTTTATATTTGGAAGGAATGTTATATTTCTTAACTTCAATAGTATCCATTTTTTCTTTTGGAATAACCTTAAACTGATAGTTCGTAATTTTATAGTAACCTTCTGAATCCCATTTTTCTTCTATAGGACTAGCTTTATCGGTAATAAAATATGCTTTCGATGATGGTTTGGAAAAATCAAAAGCTATATTGACTGCTAAAAAAAACGGAATACAGTAATAACTCATGGTTTGTAAGATGTTCTGAGCATTGTCTGGAATATCTTTACTTTTCGTTTTAATAAAAAAACTTACTATTACCGGCAAAAGAAATAAAATTAGCCGGGTAATTAAACTGAAATGATATAATTCAAAAAATTCCCAAAGGATAAGGCCATATAAAACAGGTGTGGTAAGGAACAGAAGCTTATAGCTAAGATATAGATCAATATTTTTCCTGTCGAAATCATTCATGAAAAATCTTATCCAAGGAATACAAAAAATGATCACACATAAAAATCTAAACTGCCATGATAACGGTTCCGAAAACAACAAAGCTGTACATAAAAATATTCTTGTAATAAGAGAAAAAACGATCTTCGGAATAATTCGCATATTGTATTTGCCCATCAGTTTGATGAGTAAATATAATATAAAAAATTGTTATGGAATAATAATGGTCAGGCAGTCACTTTTTATATGGGTTGATTAAGTTTCGGTTTTCTGTTGTCTGCAATGACATTAAGGATGACTCCTAAAAGGATAAGTACGATACCGATGAGAAGATTTACCGTAAATTTTTCATGAAACATAAAAACACTTACCATTACTGCGACCACAGGTTCCAATGCTCCTAAAATAGCAGTCGGAGTAGACCCGATATATTTTATGGCATATACCAAACACAGACTTGAAATGACGGTGGTGAGAAAAGCAAAAACTATAAAATTTAAGAAGATGGATACGGAAGGAATGGCAAAAGATTCACTTTCGGAAAAAGCTTTTATCATAAAAAATGCTGAAGTAAAAAGCATAGAGTAGAATGAAAGCTTGAATCCCGATACTTTAAGATCAGATTTATTGACGATCACCATATAAAGCGCATAAAATATTGAACTCAGCATCACAATTCCAAGACCTGCAAAATTGATTTCCAGACCATTTTCTTTTAAACATAAGACAATAACCCCTGCAAAAGCCAAAAACAGAGAGAGTACAGAAAGTTTTGTGAGCTTTTCCCTGTAAAAGAAAAACATGATCAAAGCTACAATAACCGGATAAATAAACAGGACGGTAGAAGCAATTCCCGGGGTAAGAAAATCATAGCCAATGAATAAAAATTCTGAAGAAAGGGCATAGCAGACTCCCAGAACAGCAAGGATCAAAGTTTCTTTTTTATTGATTCTGAAGCTTTCTCTGGAATAGAGCAGATATCCGCCAACCATTGTTGCAGAAAACAAAAATCTATAGAACAGCGTAATGTCCATAGAAAAGTGAGCCTGCTTTAGCGGCAGGATGAAAATAGGGATCAGTCCGAATGAAACGGACGATAATATGCCTAACAAATAACCCTTTAATTTCATTCCAGTTTATTTTATAAAAAACCACTGATTACTTTCAGTGGTTTTTCTAATATAATATGATGATATCGTATTACATTTGCTTGTATTCGATATTCATTTGTTTTTCCATTTCTCTGTAGTGTCCGGAAGTTAATTTTTCACGGATACCGTCAAAAGCAGCCAGAGTCTCATTAATTTCTGAATCTGTGTGAGAAGCTGTTGGGATTAATCTTAATAAGATCATTCCTTTAGGAATTACAGGATATACTACCACTGATGTAAAAACTCCATAATTCTCTCTAAGATCTTTAGCTAAAAGAGTAGCTTCAATTGTGGTTCCTTCTATGAAAACAGGAGTTACACAGGTATTGGTATTTCCAAGATTGTAACCTCTTTCTCTAAGACCGTCCTGAAGTTTTTTTACATTTTCCCACAATTTCGCTTTAATTTCCGGACGGGTTCTCAAAAGCTCAAGTCTTTTTAATCCTCCGATTACCATTGGCATTGTTAAAGATTTAGCAAAAATCTGAGAACGAAGATTATATTTTAAGAACCTGATGATGGTTTCATCTCCCGAAAGGAAAGCTCCGAAGCCTGCCATAGATTTGGCAAAAGTAGAGAAGTATACATCAATCTGGTCCTGGCATCCCTGCTCTTCACCTGCTCCCGCTCCGGTTTTACCCAAAGTCCCGAAACCATGTGCATCATCTACCAGAAGTCTAAAATTGAATTTTGATTTTAAATCACAGATTTCTTTCAGTTTCCCCTGCATTCCTCTCATTCCGAAAACACCCTCAGTGATGACCAGAATTCCGCCTCCGTTTTCTTCGGCTACCTTAGTTGCTCTTTCTAAGTTTTTTTCTAAGCTGGCAATATCATTATGTTTGAAAGTAAAACTTTTTCCCATATGAAGACGAACTCCGTCTACAATACAAGCGTGAGAATCAGCATCATACACAATTACATCATGTCTTGTAACCAATGCATCAATGGCTGAAACCATTCCCTGATAACCGAAATTTAATAAATAAGCAGCTTCTTTTTGAGTGAATTCTGCCAATTCTTTTTCCAATTGCTGATGTTGTTGGGTTTCACCTGACATTGCCCTGGCGCCCATCGGATAAAACATCCCGAATTCTGCAGCTGCTTTTGCGTCAGCTTCTAAAACTTCCGGGTGGTTACAAAGTCCTAAATAATCATTTGCACTCCAGAAAATTACATCCTTACCTTGAAATTTCATTCTTGGGCCAATTGGACCTTCCAGTTTTGGGAAAACAAAATATCCTTCAGCGTAATCAGCGAATTGTCCCAACGGACCTGGATTTTGTTTGATGCGGTCAAAAATATCTAACATTTGTATCGTAATTTTTAAGTGAAAAAGCCTTTTCTGCAGAACACAAAAGGCTTAATTTGTATCGTGGTTTATTTAAATCTATTTAATAAATTCTGTCTTGAAAACTTCATCGTAATTGTGTACGCAGTTATTTACAAAACCCTGTTCGGCCATCCATTTGTCGCTGTATACCTTAGTAATATATCTCGATCCGTGATCAGGATAGATCAGGACAATAATATCATCTTTGGTAAGCTCATGCGATTGGGCATACTGAATCAGTGCCTGAGTGACAGCTCCTGTAGTGTATCCACCCATGATAGCTTCTTTAAGGGCTATTTCACGGGTTCTGTACGCAGACATCTCATCATTTACCCTTACAAACTCATCTACCTTGTCAAAAAGAAGAGCAGAAGGGATTAAATTTTTCCCCATTCCTTCAATCTGATAAGGATGAACATCTTCTTTATGGATTTCTCCCGTTTCGTGGTAGCTCTTCAGGATAGAACCGTCAGCATCCACACCGATAATTTTGATATCCGGATTTTTTTCTTTTAAGAATTTACCCGAACCGGACAATGTTCCACCCGTTCCAGTGCAGGCGAAGAGGTGGGTAACCTTACCTTCTGTCTGCTCCCAAATTTCAGGACCGGTAGTCTGGTAGTGTGCATCAATATTCAATTCATTAAAATATTGATTGATGTAAACTGAATTTGGTGTTTCTGAAGCTATTCTTTTAGCTACTTCATAATAAGATCTGGGATCATCTGCAGCCACGTTGGCAGGACAAATGTATACCGTAGCCCCTAATGCTTTCAAATAGGCAATTTTTTCGGGCTTCGTTTTGTCGCTTACCGCCAGAATACATTTATATCCTTTGATAATACAGACCATCGCTATAGAAAATCCGGTGTTTCCTGAAGTAGTTTCTACAACTACAGAATCTTCCTTTAATAAACCTTTTTGTTCAGCATTTTCTATAATATGAAGTGCTATTCTATCTTTTGTGGAATGTCCAGGATTATATGATTCTAACTTGGCATAAACGGTTGCAGGAATATCTTTTGTAACAGTATTAAGCTTCACCATAGGAGTATTTCCTATTAGGCCAAGAATATTATCGTAAACATTACTCATTATTTGTTATTTTCAATAAAAATCTGACCGCAAAAATACAAAAAAATAAATAATTACTAAACTTTTGTTTGATTTCAAGCCAGCGATTCAGCAAAATTTATTTTCTGATTTGCAATCTTAGCTGAAGTATAATCGCAAATACTACGCCAAAATTTTTAAATTTTGTTAAAAACACCACAGAATGGTATAAAAGCCTTATTTTCGCGTAATTGATTTAATACTATGAAAAATTGGACTTTTAGGCAATGGAACACCGTTTTAGGATGGGTGATTTTCGTCATTGCATTTTTCACGTACTTGTCGACCATAGAACCCAATTTCAGTTTCTGGGACTGCGGCGAGTACATTTCCTCAGCTGTAAAACTTGAAGTAACGCACGCTCCCGGAGCCGCTTTATTCCAGATTGTGGGTGCCGTGGCAGCCATTTTTGCTTTAGGAAAAGGTGAAAATTATTCTATTGTGATCAATGCGATGTCTGCATTGTTCAGTGCATTGACGATTTTATTCTTATTCTGGACGATTACCCATTTTGTAAGACGGCTGCTGAACAAGGATTTTGATGAAATTACAAAACACCAGGAAATCTCCATTCTTTTTGCGGGAGCAATAGGAGCTTTATGCTTTACCTTCTCGGATACTTTCTGGTTTTCTGCAGTAGAAGGAGAGGTATATTCCATGGCTTCCCTATTTATTGCTCTGCTGGTATGGCTTATTACCAAATGGGAAAACGAATACCTGGCGAAA